>Ga0164290_1000024_pt1 | contig 600154 bp, 479 predicted proteins | sample Micstemetagenome_FD_108782 | JGI IMG/M metagenome (GOLD analysis project Ga0164290, IMG submission 108782) | Contaminated culture microbial community from soil near Moab, Utah, USA - Microcoleus steenstrupii SON62 (Illumina Assembly) | ecosystem: Environmental > Terrestrial > Soil > Soil crust... | reverse complement strand
TGTAAAAAGGCAGAGCGGGATCAGCATGTTAGACAAGCTCATTGGCTTTATAGCATTCTAGATCTTGTTCACTCTGCCCACATTCTCTTATTACATATAAGTTACCGAAATCAAACATAGGATAGCATTTACAAAAGCATGGCTTTTGAACTACATCCAATCGCATTATCTTTATTGAACAGCAGAAAGCAAATGAAGCAGAAACAGGTAAATGCCATGCCTTCACAAATGCTTTCTGCGTTACCGGCAACCTTAAAGGGAAGCCGGTCAAATTGAAATATCACCAATAAAAGACCAAATAATGCTTACCCTTAGAAAGACAGTCAAGCGTATAAACGGATTCGCAAATGGGAGGAAATCATTCATTCCTCGAATAACCATGATTTTAGTTTTGCATATCATCTTTTGGTTTCCTCACTTTTCTCATGGACAGTTGCCGGTTGATACTTTAGCTCGATATGATGAAGGGCGGTTACTGATAAGACAATCTAACCGTTATGAATTGCGAGATAAGAAAGGGATGGTTGAATGGTGGGAGAATATGAGCGAATCAATAACACTTGACAATAAAACGTACCATCTGGTTAAACGAAAAGAAGACGGCAAGTCGAAAATAGGATTGTTTCGCCGAAGCGAGGGAAAGCTAATTCTTCCACTCAGATACGAACAAATCACCGGCTTCTTTCAATCCTCGAACTTAGTGAGGATCAAAGGCGACAATGGCTTTTTTCTTTATTCAATTAAAAATGGAAGTAAAACTCGGGATGGCTTTGAGAGTTTTCGGCGGTTTGGAAACGACTGCCTTGCTTTCAACAGCTTAGGCATGTTTATATACAATGAACAACTTGAGTTAAAAGACAGTTTGGATTGCTCTTTCCAACCCGCAACTCAGCAAAGTAACGGTCAACGAGAATATATCTTCTTGCGTTGCAAAGAGGGCAATCTACTTTTAGATGACACCTACCAACGTAGCGTTCATTCAGATTGGAAGAGCATTATTCGAATAGTGGGAAATCTGCTGCTTGTGGAGGGTGAAACAGGTCAGGGCATATACCATCTGGGACAAAACCGCCTCCTGACCTCACTTGACCACAAGCCCTTTATTTATGAGTTGCACGAATCAAGGTTTGTGTTATTTAAGGACAGCAACTACATACTTTACGATTCAACCGGTAAGACTTTGACAAAAGTGCAAGCCGATGGGATGGCTTGTGTGGAGGATTTGCGAGCCTTCTTTTATCACCAAGACAATTTATGGAGAATAATAAACGCTGAAGGCAAGGTTTTGATGACACCTGACTTTGATGACTTCGACCAGTCTAAAGCGCCTGTCGGCCAGTTCATTGCCCGGACAAAGAATGAAAACAAGAGGAATCGATATGGCTGGGTTTATACGGAAGTAAAGGGTCAAAAAACCATCACTGGCATCAAGCTTTTAGGGGAATATAAAGAAAATGAACCAGCTCCTAACTGGCCACCAAACCAACCAGTGGACGCTAAGCAGAACTAGTAGAGTCATTATCACTTTCAGGAACTCCCTCAACGAAAGGCATGCCGGTAACATGGGTTTGCTGCTATGGCGGGGCGACGAACAAACTTCAGCTATCTGCAGGCATCAAAAGCAGTTCCAGCGGGACGAATAACATTCATCTGTAGTTCTTATCTTCAACAATAAAACAAAGTCAGGCAGCGGTTCAGGGCTGGACGTTCAATAAATGCCCCCACAGCAGCAAGCCCTGTGCGTTGGCAGCAATTGGCGTATTCGTCACAAAAGAGGGTGGTTTAAACACAATTCTACTTTCTGGGCTTTCTAAAGGTTTATCTTTCCCAAGAATTCTCCTGAGATGCGGGAAGTTGTGTGTTGGCCGCCAAGCCCCAAGCGGTCTTCGATGTCACTAACCAATCCGACTTCTACAGAAATACACGGGAACTAAAAGGCTTTATCATGAAACAGCTATTTTGTCTATTCAGTATCCTTCTTTCAGTTCAATGTTTTTCGCAAAAAAATAAGTCCACCGTGACTGCTGATATAAAGGGCCTAGGCGAGGATACGCTTTACATCCTGTATTACCCTCTGGCGAATATCGATTCTTTGAAGCGCGATACAATCACTGCTAGAAACGACCGCTTCACTTATGTATTACCGATCAACGAGCCGGCTGCGCTTGCCATCATGCCAAAAAAGTCCTTTTTTAGGCGAAAGGGCGGCCGTTTGTACATGCCCTCCACAAAATTCATGGAACTGTTTCTTAGTCCTGGTGAGGAGATAAAAATTAAAGGGGAGCTCACGGAATACTATTTAAACTTTTCTATGAGGGGCTCTAAAGTCAACGAGCAAATGGGAGGATTTCGGAAAAGGTTTGAACAACCCGCAACAGAAGCGGTAAGAGTCGAGCTGCAGCTTGATTCGTTGAGTGCCATCAAAGCAGATAAAGAAGCGATTGCCAAACTAGGGGACATTCGAGGTAAGCTCTTTAATGAAATCATGAGAAGCAAAACACACTACATACAACAGCATTTGGACGATGACCTTGCTGCCTATCAACTTACACGTCTTCCTCTTGAAACCTTTGCACAATACTACCCAAAACTAACGAGCAGGGTACGAGAAGGGATGTTTGGCGAGGTGTTAAAGCATACCTACAAAAATTTTCTCAACTATAGCGCGGCAAGCAAGGCGGAAAAAGAATTAATCAAAGGAGCAGTGGCTCCGAACTTTTCCTTAACGACAATAGAGGGCAAGGCCTTTTCACTTGAACAACTCCGGGGGAAGCTCATTGTTTTGGAGTTTTGGGGCTCCTGGTGTGGGCCTTGTATTCAGGAGTTTCCGAAGTTGAAATCCACCTACGAGCAGTACAAAACAAGCGTGTCTTTTGTTGGAATTGCTTGTGAGGAGCAAGAAGAGAGCTGGAAAAAGGCCGTCACCAAGCATGGACTCTCCTGGACACAACTTCTCAATTCAGCTACCAATGACGTATCGGTGCAATACGGTGTAAAAGCATTTCCAACCAAGATCATTATTGACCAGGAACTAAAAGTTGTCGGGCGATTTGTTGGCGCAACAGACGAGTTTTACCTAGTTTTAAAAGAATTGGCAAAGTAGCTACTGCTGCCAACAGCGTATTGCCAAAATACAGGCGAAAGTACATCGATGAAGGAAAAGAGCATTTCGTTTACTTTAGAACATAAATTAACGGCAGAAATGCCAGGTCCTGTACTTCGGCAATACCTCGCTCCGTTGGCGGCGAATTGAAAAAATGTGATTGGCTAATAATTTGTTTCAAACATGTAATTAGACCGCCTCATCGTAATCTTTCGGCAATCCCAACGCCTCAAATATTTTTTCGACTTGTTTTACAGTATAATATCTTCCTTGTCGCTGACCGATAGTATCGGCATGAGGTTTTAGCCACCGGTTCATTGTTTTAACGCTCTGATCATACAGTTTGGAAAGTTCTCCAATGCTGTAGCTCCTAATCTCCACAATCCTTTTCGTAGTGCTCATTTCAATTATCACTTTTGGGTTTTTTATCTTTAGCAGTATAGTTCAATGTAGTCGTCCAGTTCCAAGGCCAGTAGTTGAGAGAACTCCGGAAGGCTTAGCCTTTCTTGGTTACAGAGTTCTACCACCATTTGATGAATAAGCTGGGGGTGTTCTTTGGCTACGTCCAGCTCTACCGGCTCACGCCTTCGGATTTTGGCCTGGTTAAATTGCTGAATCAGGTAACGTTTTTGGTTGGGGGTTAAAAGCCCTAAATCGTCTGCACGATAAAGGAGGGAAATCATGGAAACTTTCCACTTTCGTTTTAGTTGAGCTAGTATAGGTAGGGTAACACCTTCTTTAAAATCTTCTGTAATGGCTTCGGCAGGCATCAGCAGTTCGGCAGCAAACAAGTTTGCTTCGTGGCTAATGTCCCGATCTGCCGGTACAGGCGTATAGGTGTGCATCACCAAATGCCCTAATTGGAAAGCCAACGAAAAGCGAAGCCTATCACCCAAATGACTCTTGTTCAAGAAAATGATAGGGAAACTATCATCTGTTAAGATGCTGCGGCTATCTACACGTTCCGAACCAAACTCAAAACAGCTAATGATGATGCCTTGATCTTCCAGCACCTTCGTTAGGTTATCGATAACAGGTTTATTCAATCCCAAAGACTGGCGGATCTGCTTTGCAATTCTATTCGGCGTGTTTTCCTCAGTTACCTTGTAAGTGGGTATCAGTGGCGACTGTTTGTTCAACAACCGAGTTAAGAACTGAATATTGTTACGAATGATGTTGAATTTTGCCTCAATAGGGTTGATCACCTTTGCTGGAACTTTCTTTCGTTTACGATAAGAAAGATTGGTGGGAAAAATGGTTCCAGGCTGGTAAAAGAAATTTACCGGATAGGAAGTAGCCTTCGATATTGAATCCAACAGGCTCTCACTCACGCCTAACTCACCATGCTCAATTTTAGACACAAACGCCTTCTGCGCATTGATGCGTTCCGCTAAGTCTTGCTGGGTAAAGCCTCTTGCCTCTCTTGCCAATGTTACCATCACCGGATTAAACTGTTCCATAGTGCGAATACTAAATATTTTAGCAAAACAAACATAGAGACTTAGTTTTGTAAATCCAAGAAAAAAGTTTCCACATTTATTAACTGTAATACGACATAGCCCACAAAATCAATTTCTTATTTGACAAAAATTTTAGCAAATTTGTTTAGCGTGGCTGATGAAGTTGATTTGTAAGTGTTAAAAGAAAAAAGCAGTTTCTTGAAATGGAAATGCAAGAACAAGACATTGAACATTTGATAAGTATTATAGCGGAAGGCAATCCTAAGCCTATTTTGTTACTAGGCGCAGGAGCTTCGGTTAAATCAGGCATCCCTGCAACTGGTCCGTTTGTTGAAAAGGCGGCAGCCTGGGTTTTTGCAAGGAGAAATCAGTTGGATTATGATGATGTTAGAATTAGACGGAGTGATTGGCTTACTTTCTTGGAAAGCAAGACTTGGTTCAACTCATCAAAAAGCCTATCAGAAAACTATCCAAGTGTTTTCAAGCATCTCCTAACTCCAAGGGAAATCAGGCGTCAATTCTACAGACTTATCCTTAATCCAAAAGTTGACCCTAGCAAGGGCTATTATGCTTTAAACGAGCTTGTAGCGAATAAGTATTTGACAACGATTCTTACTACAAATTTTGATAACATCCTCTATAAAGTTTTTAGTTCTGACAGCCGAAACCATTCAATTGATGTAATCAAAAGCTGGTCTGACTATTCAAAAATTAGCACTGATCCAAAAAACATCCAAATTATTCACTTACATGGTGATGTTGATAACTACACTGATAAAAATGATATCGATGAAATTCAGTCTCTAAATAAGGACTTCATTCAAAGAATACTTCCGCTATTAAGTGACCATCCTTTAATTGTTGTAGGGTACCGGGGGTTTGAAAATTCAATAATGCGAACTCTCTTTATTGACAACATTGAATACACAACAAATTATAAGCATGGTATATACTGGTGCGTCTTAGAGAATGATAATCTAGATGAAATCCCAGATAACCTTAAAGCCTTGCATGCAGCAATAGATACCAATTTGCAGTTCATCAGAATAAAGAGCTTTGATGATTTGTTTGAGTACAAAATAAAAAAGGGGATTAAACCCACATATAAAATATCCTATACAAAAGAAAAAGGTAACTCTGATAGTGTCTTTGACTTAAAAGTTGCAAATCAAGCGACCTTGGTAAACTTAGATCAAATATTAATTAAGCAAAGAATCTTGCAATATTGCAAGACTTTGAAAATTCACTTGCCAAACGACCTAACAGATGAAACATTGAACGATGTTCTGTTAGATAGAGACTTGATTGGAGAAATGAATGGAAAAATTCATCCTACTAATAGCGGTTTATTGTTGTTTGGGAAAAATCCGATAGAATTTTTGCCTAACTCTTCAATCAAAGTAATTATTAATGACTTCAATGACTTCTTTAAAGATAACTTTTTAGACGACGGTGAGGAGTTTCAAATAGAACAAACAATTTCGGGTAATTTATGGAGTCAACTGAATTCTATCATTGATATTATTTCTCAATTTAACAAGCAGTTCAAACTTAAGAGCGAGCAAAGTACAACCGTTACTCCCTACCCACCGCTTGCCATAAAAGAATTAATTACAAATTGTATAGTGCATAGAAACTACGAGGACTCAAAAGAAACTACAATTGAAATTAGTCCGAGATATATAAGAATTGTGAACTCTGGAGGTTTAGTTGATGATGTACAAGAAAAATTAGAAGGAGAAGAAATTGAAAGGGTAATAAAAAAAGGAACAAAGGGTATAAAAGGATACAGAAATCCAGTACTTGCAGACTTGTTCTATGGCACAGAAACTATGGAAAAGCGCGGGTCGGGATTAGCAGATGTGTTTGAAGAAACAATCAGATATTCTTCTCAGGTTAAATTTGGACCAATTGATGAAAATCGAAACTTTGAGGCCATAATATACTCCAGACCTGAACTTGTAGATGAAATTACAAATACTGCGAAGCAGAAGATTGAATATTTACAGAAATATTCCTCCAATATTATCGAACTAGTTTCTTTGCCCAAACGAGTCTATGTAGTAGAATGTACGGCATCTGCAATTGACATCGTTGAGGAACTACCTTTTGAAATACATCCTCCATTTGTAATCTACAATAAGAAGCTAATCACATTCTTTGATCCTTCAGAAAGTCAATTTGGCTTTTCTAATTACATAGACAGAGGAACTCTCGAACGAATTTCTATAGAAGATTTTACATCTGACAATGATACAGAAAGACAATTTATTGATCTACTGAACAGGACAATCACTACCCATTTACAATATTTAGGCCTACGAGTCGATAAGGTTAAAAGAAGAGCATTCTTTGAAAGGAGTGTTACTGATGAAAATAATATTCAAATTAGGTATCAGGCTCGTGTAAAATCTGCGACTAGAACAGTGGTAAAGAAAAGAGTTTCTCAAGCAAACAAAGTATTGTACTGGGAACATAAATCCTTTTCTTTCAAAGTGGAGAAGTTTCATGATTCGTACTCTGTAATTATTATTCCAAATTACACATTTACAGTCGATGGATTTTATAAGTATATCAAAGCCGAGAAAATCAATGCACTGTCTACGAAAAGAGCATCAAGAGATTATAACATTCACTATCTAAATGATCTAAGCTTTTGGATTTGGGTTGTCACCAAAGGTGGTATACAGAATGCAGCTATTGCTATGTTTCCTGATAAAACTGACAAGAATATTGCTGATGAAGACAGAGTGTTTATTTCAAATGAATATGTAAAGGCTAGAACAATTTCGGAAGAACTATTTGAGGATGTGTTAAATGAAGATTTTTATGCTGATAACGATGACGTATATGATGAAGTAGATAGGATCGCTTTTAATGAAGAGGAGAATATTTTAGACGAAAATCAAACCGATAAAGATGGCGATTGATTTGAGAATACTTGAAGTTCAGCAACCTCAATTGGAGTTCGGCTCACCAGGCCAATATTTTGATCCCAAACATGGATTACTAAATTCAGGGCCTTTCGATTTAAGATTCGGGACGGCTAAGAAGAAGAATATTCAAATTGGAATTGTTGGTACGACTGACATGATAAATAAGGCTAAGAATTGGATAGAGAGAATATCTAATGAGGTCGGTCCTACTGTGCAACAACCATATAATATCGTCTTTCCTGGATTTGATTCCGCATTCCATGCAAACCTATCATTCAATGATGCTTGGACAGGTGCTATCAGTAATCGAACAATTGAAGAAAAGCTTGCCATAAGGGATGCTTATCAGCGATTTCAGGAAATCGTAGATGTATATGACAATGAATTTAAAATTATTTCTAATCGCAGTAATAAGCCTGATTTGATTCTTTGTTGCCTTAATGATGAAATAATTAAAGCGTGTTGGTCAGTAACAAAAGTTTTATCAAAAGTTGAACGCAAGTTGATTTCGGAACTTAAAAACCAAAGTGAATCAAAACAGCTAGCCCTTTTTGGTGAGCCTGTGGAGGAAGTCGAGGAAGATTTAATGTTTAGAGATCTACGAAGAGCCTTAAAAGCACGGGCTATTGTACATAATATCCCTATACAAGTAACTACTAATAATTTACTAATAGACTCTTTAAAAAGTCAAGACGCATCAATAAGAGCATGGAATTTTTCAGTGGCAATGTATTATAAATCTGGTGGTATTCCCTGGCGCTTAAAGACTGATGGCCCGGAAACTTGTTTTGTTGGCATAAGTTTTAATCATCTTAAAACCACTCATCGTCATCTTGTGCGATCAAGCATTGCTCAAGCATTTTCAAATAAGGGTGATGGTTTTGCAATTAAAGGCGAGAACGTTCATTACGATCCGAGACAGGGAAGACAAGTTCAACTCACAAGGGATCAAGCGTATCGTTTAGGAAACGATATAATAACAAACTATAAGGATCACACTGGCATTTTGCCAATGAGAATTGTCTTACACAAAACGTCGAAGTTTAGTTATGAGGAACAAGATGGTTTCAGGGAAGTGTTTTCTGAAATTCCGGTTGTAGAATTTGTCAATTTAATGCCTACACCATTTCGGTTATTACGTATAGGGAACTATCCTCCAAAACGAGGCACTTTATGTACGATTGGTAGCAAAAACTATTTTTTTACGACAGGCTACATGCCTGAAATAGCTACTTATCCTGGTCCACATATTCCTTCTCCAATTCAGGTTCAAGTTTCAAAGGGGGTAGATATTTATAACACTTGCCAGGAAATTCTTGGACTTACTAGAATGAACTGGAATACTGCCGGTATAACTAGTGGACAGCCTGTAACTTTCTTCTTTTCAAGAAATATTGGAGGTATCATTTCTGAACTTAAAGATGAAACGGCAATACCAACAGAATTTAAATATTTCATGTAGTTGTTTTAATACTTATAAACACATGTAAGTAAGCCTTTCATTTATTTCTTACAGTAGTTAATGTATCCAATTAGTGTCGAGATGGTTAAAAACCTATAGCCAAACAACCTCTTTTTCTTATTTTACGCCTTTTCAAAGAACATTGAGTTACATCAATGCCAACACTACACTGGATTGGAAAAGAAAAGGTGATCAATCACCACATGGATGTACCCTTTAAGGTTCTTGAACATAGTGGAATTTTCTATGCTAGATTATGTATAACCCTTTCCAACCGTTTTTGACCCTTTTTTAATATGTAGATAATCACTCCTTAATAGGTCCGAGAATTTTTTGTTGTTTTTCTTGTCCCAAACCTGCCCAAAACTTCCCAAATCGGACAGTACCATTTATAACTGCCATAGGTTTGCCAGCAATAACGATTATGATAAAAAGTAAAGCTTCTAATGAATGGCGCCGGTTAAATGAGAAAGTAGGCAAAGGGAAACAAAAGCTAATTCTTACTGAAAAAGAGGACCACTCCTTTTCAAAACATAAGAATTCTAATGACAAAGAAGTACGGAACTTTTTCGAAACCCTCCACAATTTGCCTTTGAACCCCTTTGAGGCCTTCTGCAAAGAACAAAGTGCTAAAGGTTTAATTAATGTAACTGCTAGTAAATAATAATTCAACATCCTATGGCAACAATAATTCAATTACACAATCAAACACCCACCCTTGACGGCGAGTCTGACCTTTCAACACGGTTTAAAAGCCTACTTGAAAAAAAGCGAAAAGGGAAAATAGACCCACTAACTCCTGAGAGGCTCCGTAGACGACCAGGATTAGAAAACCTCAGCGATGAAGAAGCGTTAGCTGTGATAGATACAATCAAAAAATTGGCGGCAGTTTTCTTTGAAATCGCGTGCCACAAAGAAAGAACTTGCATTGATAATCAACACGTTGTACATTTGAATCAAGGAAATAAAGCTGCATGACAACTAATGATTTATTCTCTCAATGGGCAAAGAAATCCGATACACCCATCTTCTCCACTTCACAAAAGAAGGCTGTTGTGTATACCCGCGTTTCATCAAAAGAACAATTTGATAAGAACCTGAGCCTCGATTGGCAGAAAAAAGCCATCGAAGATTTTGCAAATCGCAATGGATTCGACATCATGAATTATTATGGGGGTACATACGAAAGTGCAAAAACCGATGGACGGAAAGAATTTCAAAACATGCTTGATTTTATCAAAAGACATAAAGGAAAGATCAGTCATATTCTTGTCTATCTGTTAGATAGGTTCAGTCGCACGGGCGGAGGAGCTATCAAACTTGCTCAAGAACTAAGGGAAAAATATGGCGTTACTATAATCGCGGTAACGCAACCCATTGACACTAGCAACCCGGGCGGGGTGTTCCAACAAAACATGCAGTTTCTTTTTTCCCAGTACGACAATGAGCTACGAAAGCAACGGGCGGTTGCTGGTATCAAAGAAAACCTGGAACGTGGAATTTGGTGTAAAAAACCACCGATAGGCTATGACGTTATTCGTACCAATGGAGAACGCAAGATTGTCGTGAATAGACAAGGAAAGCTAATTCGTAAGGCATTTGAGTGGAAGGCACAAGGAATGAAGAACGAGGAGATTATTGAAAAGCTAAGAGCAATGGGGTTAAAAATTTATAAGCAGGCGCTGAGCAGAACATTTAGCAATCCATTTTACTGTGGTATTATCTCTAACAAAATGCTTAATGGGAAATTGGTTGAAAGCGTTCACGAGAAAGTTATCTCTAAGGAATTGTTCTTGGCAGTAAATAACGTTCGTCAGGAAGCTCAAACAAAATTTGGCACCTACCACAAAAAGGAGATTGATACGGTACCCCTAAAAGTATTTATGTATTGCCCGAAGTGCGAAGCAGGATATACCGGGTACATTGTCAAAAAGAAAAACCTTTGGTACTACAAATGCCGAACGGTTGGATGCCGCAGTAATAAGAATGCCAAAAAGGTCAACGAGCAGTTCGTGGCCTATCTCGCTCAATTTGAAATAAAGGATGTCTTTTTAGATGACCTGCTGGAACAAATAATAGATTCATTTGACGTTCTGAATGAAGCGAACAAAAACCAAGAGAAAGAGATTAAAGCCTCCTTAAACGCCTTACAAAAGAAGATTGATACGGTTGAGGAGAAATACTTCGTAAGTGGCGAAATGGGGAAAGAAACCTATGAAAAGCTAATGGCCAAGTTTGCAACAGAAAAGCAAGAAATCATGGCTTCTCTGAAAACGACAGCTGTAAGCAGTTCGAACCTGGAAAGCTACCTACAAAATGTCGCTTCCTTTTCGTCCAAACTTGCCACTGCATGGAGTTTCAGCCCGGTGAAAGAAAAGGAAAAATTGCAAAAACTCATATTTCCGAAGGGAATTTCTTATTGCGTCGAAAATGAGGTATTTCGAACCACCAAAATAAATACTGTATTTCAGCTAAACGCAGTCCTGAACAGTGTTTCAGAGGATGATATAAATAAACAAGGTGGCAAAAAAGCCACCTTGTCACACTTAGTCGGGAAGACAGGATTCGAACCTGCGACCCCCTGGTCCCAAACCAGGAAATTATGCCTTGATTATCTTAATGTTATGTGGACTTTCTAAGAACTTCTGACCCAAACCTGACCCAAAAAAATTTACTTAAAGATACAAATGAAACTCCGAGCGTAAGAGTACAAAAGCATTTGATTTATCTAGCTGTTAATAACAATCCGTTGACTCAACAAACCACCAACTAATTTACAGGACCACAGTTACGCCATAAATTTTCAAATAACATATCTGTGTTTTGCTGTTGTTGTCTTAACAAATGCCTCTGTTCTTCTATTTGGACGAAATACTCTTGCAAACTTAAGTCTGCTTTGTGGCTTTCCGAAAGAATTGCTGCGAGATTAAGGGTACAATAAGGGCCCAGTACATCACTCAATGAGACGTTTTGACTAACTAAAGGAACTTCCTTATTTGACAACACGATATCGCTTATTGTTTGTATCTCTTCTTTTGAAAGAAGAATGCCTCTCCTCACCTCTTTAACTATCGGTCCTGCATCCATCAGCAAAACGCCTTTTGTCTTTCGAGGACTAAAAATGAGTAAAACCATATTTGTTCGCTTGAAGGAAGCAACGCTCGTTGGCAAGGCGACAATCGCTCGGAGAAAGCTGCCATGAAATATTTTCAAACGGTATTTATAAAACCTTCGACCTACAAAAAAACTCTGAGGCACTGCAATTACTGCTACATTTTTACTTGGGATACAAGGTATTAAACGCTGATAACTACTTTGTTCTTCTTCGCTGGATATTGGGAATAACGATATGATGCTGTCAGTTGCTCTATTGATAGCGGCTCCTGCGCTCATATCTGGCTCTTGAATTCCTTTGGTTGGAATACCAGTGACTAAAAAATTAAGCATCATAACATGAAATAATTCCAAATCCTCAGTCCAACCAACCACCTGTCCCAAACCACTGCTGTCATTCTCTTGCATCATTTTTTTAAGTAGGGTACCATTTCGCAAAAAGGGGATTACCACCCTTTGTGCTGGCACATCTTGCAACAAACGCAGGTAGACTTTCACCATCAACTCACTCACATCATCCGGATCTAGTTGGCTCGAAATATACTCTCGCTCATAGATTGCCTGCGCCTTTTGGAAAAGGTACGTCCACTCCGTTACCGATGACTGCTCCTTAGCAGAAGCGGAGTTTATGATTTGTGCAAAACAATTTACATTGTATTCAAAGTCTGCCGTCAATGACATTTGATTACACAGGTACACATATACATTGCCCAGCTCCTTGTTTTCTTTTTTTACTCGTTGCATAGCACTCATGAAGGTGGCTGTATCAATTGATTCATTTCCAACTCTTTTCAACCAATACTGGAGTGTTGACTTAGGAGCAACCTCTTGAAGAAGGTTTAATGAAAGGCTGTACCAAGACGTGAAAAGCATTTCCACAAGCAGTGCTTGTTTTGACTTTAGCCCTTTAATAGCCTTCTTTTGTTGATTATATTGTTTTATAAATGAAATGTTCATCTAGTTACCGGCTTTATTCTTTAGAAACTAGGGAGACCAATGCTAGCTGCCGACTTTCTTGCAACTGTTTGAATAGCCTTTCTTCCTCCCTCATAGAATGAAGAACCTCCACAATCTGCAGCTGCGTCAATATAGACAAGTGTTTGAAAGCCATATTTAATAATGCTTCCTTTGACAAAACCGGAATCACTTTACCAGTTGCTTGCGTAGCAAGGACTTTTCTTGCTGGAAAATTTAAATACCAGGCCAGGTATTCCGGATGGAGTAGTTTTCGTTGTTCTTCTTTGATGCTTATTACAAAGAATTGATTCGTTGCGACAGTAGTTTGTGGTATATCACTCACAACCACGGCTGTATGTTGCGCTCCTCGGACAATTATCAATACATCACCTTCAGTCAATATTTGATATTTTGAGGTCGAGGTTGCGACCGTTTCCACGGTAGACCAATCAATTCGATGCTTTTCGTGATTGATGTTCTTAATCCTAATTCCTAGCAAGCCATCTTCTGACTGTTTTTTGATTTCAGGCACGCCTGTCCTTATTCTACAAAAATCACGTAAAGAATAGCTCATCAGTTTTTTGTTGGTTCACATGAATTTACGATTCAAAAAAGCGGCAATGTGCTCTCGACGCAGCTTGTAATTTTCCTTATGTAAATGCACTATTTGAAATCTGGCTTTCCAATAATTTTCAATGCCATCCATATCATCGGTTGCAATCTTGTGTAATAAGTGACCACCCTTTGTCATTACAGCGGCTAAATTATTTCGGCGTGCCCGAGGGTCTTTGGACTGACCAAGTTTGTACTCACTACCGTTCTTAATCAAATACACATAGCCAGGTTTTGTTGTTTCTGTGAATAGGTATTTTAGCTTATCCTTAAATTGGCCGGTTTGCTGGCAATGTTGCTGAAAGTGGAAGGGCATCTCCCGCCATCCCCAGCCAAATTTCTTCTTGATGGCTGTTAATGAATAAACCTTTTTCTGGTTCCACTGGTGTGCGGAGGGAGCGCCTGCAGACGTAATCAGTCGACTGTAGTGCAACCAAAGGAGTTCTCTTGTCATGGGTTCTTTTATTGCAAGGCCAGCGTGCCGTTTTGCTTCTGTGAACCAACATGAACCAAATATCTGAATCATCTTTTTTTCACTGAAACGATGGAGGTTGCAGAAAACTCTCCCTCTTGGTAGTGGTTGGCCTTTGTACTTCTTAATGGTTGCGATGACTTGTTTCTTTAAAAGGCGCTCGCTGTTGGCTGTTGAATGTTTTTTAGTCATGATTTTCGTATTTAATGGTTAATGAATACATCATTCATTTGTTCAACGTTTTCACGCTCCCATAAACAATTACGCACGATACCAAAGAGGCAATAAAATGGCTTGTCAAAAGATTATCTAGGTTCCCACTGTAAAAATAAGTTTTATGTTATATGATAAAGTAATTTTAACAATTTGCGGAAATTCGCAGACAGTGTGCCTTTCCCCATGTTAATTACATTACCGGATGGCAACAAAAAAGGAGCGACTAGCTCCTTTTGTAAAAAATACAGTCTACAGATATTAGATTATTCCACCTCTCTTTATGTAAGTGACCGGCATCTGTTTGAACTTTACATTTCGGTTTCCTGAATCAATAGCAACCGCATTTTGGAAATGTAGCCGGTAGCGCTTTTGTGTTCCCCAGTAAACTTCTTCAATCCTAACAATATCAGCATTGATATACCAACCACGCGGGAAGCGCCCGGAATTATTCATGGAAGCAACTTGGACACGCATTGAATTGATGTTGGCCGGGTTTAGGATCCAATCCCCTGTGTATTTGTCACTGAGGATTTTTTCAAAATCGTCTCTCGTCGCCACCTGCACACCTTCAAAATAGGGATCTAACTGTTCGACTTCAATTATCTGAGTGGCTTGATGAAACCCACTCAGATAATCCAAAATATTTTGGTGAAAGCAACTATCAATTCCGTAGTAGTTTAGTTTATCAACAATTGTTTCTGGGCTTTCCCCTTTTTGAGCTTTTTCAACCAAATTTTTCAATTGAATCCCATTTAATCGGCTTATACCGTTTTCGAAAAGCTCCCAGATATTACTCTTTACTAGCAATGTTTCATTGTCTTGAACACCCACAGTGTCGAATAACTCATCCATTTTTGTTTTCCTTTCACTCGATTTCGTGGCATGCGTTTCCGATAGCAGATAAATTATTTGCGCGTTTGTTATCATATTTTTTAAGGTAATAATTTCATTTCAAGATTAATAGGAGGAGGTTCCTTTTCCATTAGCTTGAAGGCAACTTACAATACCTTCTAATGGTGTATAGGACTCTATTCAGACAGGTACGAGATTTTCTTAAACCTGCGTACCATGCAGAACGTTGTTTTCAAAGCTATTAGTTATGTGAAATTTTATTGCCGTTAAGACCTAAATTAGAAAGGCGCTTCCATTTATTAGTTGTGTAGAGGCGCTTTTCAGTTAGATATGGAATGTCCGCCATAAAATAAAGTTGCGTTAGGTCTGAATCGAAAACAATTTCTATCCAACCATAACCATATAAACTTTTCAGCGCGTCATCAATTTCCTCATTTGTACAATCATAGTTTTCAAAAAGTTCGTGGAAATAAGCTTCATTGACCGAACGGTCATCAAAATCTTCATTTTCGGATAGGAGAATAAATTTCGCCAGCAAAAGAATTTCAAGGGTTGAATGGCTAGCGAGTTTTTTCAGAGCGGGATACTTCATTTTAGAAACCAGCCCCAAATCAACATAGCGTTGCCCTTCATAGTATACCGGGTTAAAGACAGACAAAAAGAATTCAAGCCAAAGATGACTGTTCATTGATTGAATTTAAAGGTGAATAAAAAGGAGAAATTGTGCTTCTGGGCGATTGAGGCTGCAAAAATATACTGAAATTCTTGAAGGTTTTGCGCTCGAACGAGTCCTGATGATGCCACCACTAAAGAAGAAAGAAAAGATAAATTATCTTCCTCAATTTTGGGCTACCTTCCTTCTATGTCTATCCGCCGATACCTAAACTTTTCCGATGATTATTGGCCCTACAACCGAGAAGAAAGAAACTATGCTGCTATCTTTTACCATGTCTTACAAGTAAATAACAACCTACCAACATTTCTTTCGCTAACGAACACTTCCCATCAACCCTCCTTCCAAGAATGGTCACTCTATCTGGAATATGCGTTTCTGCGTGATCTATGGAAACGCATTGATTCCATCCATAAAACAACTGTCGCTCGAAACGAAGCAAAAAAGGGTTTGATTTTAGACAGTTTGCAGCCAATGCCTTTTGATGGTATTGATACCGTTGCAGGATTTAACCGCTACTTCGGTGGCCGCTCTAAAACCGATATCGAAAGTCCCAGTAATTGGAGTATGGGCAGATACCATCAAACCATCACCGACAATACGGAGTTCCTAAAAGTATCCCGTTTTAAATGGTGTTTTAATGCAAAGCCTGATATTGTCCTCCACCTTTCCAAAGACAAAGCCCTGTGTATAGAGGCCAAATTAGAGAGCAAAATTGGGGAGTATCCTTGTACATCAACCGAGTGCAACCTATTTGCCAGCAGAGGCATGCAAGGTGTAAGGGTCAGTCAAATGGAAATTCAGCGGCAAATCATGGAGCTTTTGGGCATTGAGGCCACATTCTATTTACTGCAAGAAAAGGCATCGGCTAGTACCAACGCTTATATGGTTCTCACATGGAAAGGCATTTTCGAATCCCTAAACCTTGATGGAATCCCAACCTATATGAGAGGCATGATAAAAGCGCGTTTTGGTGTGTAATGTTCTATTGACTTTCTTGATCTGCCGAGCATAGCCTTTGCAGGAACCGATAAAGCTCCACCATCGCCCACGTATCCATTTCGCAATATGCGAGTAGCGCTGCCCTTGTTCTCTCCTTTTCTTCCTTATCCATTTCAGAAAGTTTCAGGTAAGTTCGGGAAGCGGTCATCCCCTCTCCAATTTCTAGGTGTTCATACGAAAGGTGTGGTAAAAATGCTGGTAATACTTTTTTTATTGATGATGAACCATTCATACGATAATGGTATACGTAGCGTTTTCGGAATGGTACAATTAGGTCTACAAGTTTGCCGCAAATGGCTTGTAGCTCATGATTGTACTTTGGAAAAGCTGACATTAATTCTTGCAGCCGGCTTTTTTCAAAAGTAACGTTGTAACATAGAACTGTTGCTGCACTACCTATCTCGTTAATTAGCTGTTCAACAAGGGCAGGCCGCGGATCTGATATACCATCGCCTAAATAACAATGATGCGTTACTTCGCCATCTTCGGTTAGCAAATGCAAGCTGTATTGAAAAGGAATGGCTTGTTTGGGTGAAGTGCCATCGAAAAGAGGCAAAACAGTATCAAACGTTTCAAAATCGAAAAAAGCAATCGGATAATGAATCGTGGCTAGAAACGAACGAAGATTAGCCAATTGTGGCGGTGGTGATGTTTGCGTAAGGTTCGCGTTAACTTGTTCTTTTTGAGTTTTCGTGAGCACGATACCTTCTCCAAGCAACGTTTGACAAAAGATGCCCTTTTCTAGTAGCGGCCATTTTTTATCGCCTAATCGGTACAATGATGTAATCGGAAATTTTGCCTCTTTGACAGCTTTCCAGCAGTGAGTGAGGTAATCACATGATAGTTCACCTTCGCAATGCGGACCTATTTTAATTTTAGGCTCTACATGATTCTTTAGCATGCCTACCATCTCCGTCAACTTTTCACTCACTTGTGATTGTAAGGACAGCGCAATGTCTGTGACTTCATGAATCACAAAAAATTCGGTTGGTGAAATAGGTCCATGCTTGACAAACTCTTTTTTAACCGACACAAGATGCACGGCTCTAATTGGTAGTTCTAACTGCCGCAAAAGGTACCATTGTACGGCTGCATCTAGGTATTGATATTGTTTAATTGAGCGGGAACTTTTGACTTCATAGAGGTACCAACCATCTTCTTTAATAACAAGTATATCAATAGCCGCATAAAGATGTTGGTGCAAAAAGCCTGCTTCGTAGATAACGGTCTCTCCACTTTGTAAAGCCAGGGCTGTTTTTTCAACTGAGGCTCGGTAATCAAAAGCTGGTGTTACTGAAGCATCGTAGCCCCCAGGAAATAAGGAGCGAGCGAATAATCCTACAGCGCTGCCCTCATCAAAAATGGCCTGCTGCGCTAAGGAAGGCTTTTCTCGTAAATCATAGTGGTTTTTATACAAATAAAGGGATTTCAAGCAATTGTTTCCACGGAGAAAAGTTGACTTACTAATCAGTGGCGAGTTGGCAGTTAGTTGGTTCATTAAGCAGTGGTTTATCGCTAAGATAAATGTACTTAGACACGGTTGTTTTTACTAGAATTACATTTTCCATGCATCAGCTCTAATTGAATCTGTGACCCAAGCATTTGAAATTCTTCTGCAATTCCAGACACAAACATCTTTTCCCGAACCGGTTGATTCAGAAGAAAGGCGAACAGCTTTTGTCGTTCGGGGGATGTCAGTTGGATGTATCGCTTGCTAATGCGATGTTCTGTCATCCACTGATGAATAGACTTAGAAATGCTTTGCAAGTAGGGAAGGCCGTTTTGTTTTACCAATGAGGTAAATAGCGTGTCTAAGGACACCTGATGGTCAAGTGTTATATCTGCAATTCGTCTGACGATGAAAGGCTCAATTACTTTATCACATCGACTAAAAACACGATAAATGTCACTTTTTGTTTTAGCTAAGACCTCATAATTTTCACCAGCAGGACAAAGAATGAGCTCTTCTACTTTTTGAAATGGAATACTTTCACCTGCCGCAGAAATGAGAACGACAATTTTTTTTACTTGTCCGTTCATCCATTCCTTCGCAAAAGAGTCGTCTGGGAAATGTTTTTGTGCGGCATAAAAGCGAATGGGGAAAATAAATCCGGAACCCACATGATGGCGTTCTTGCGTACGCAGGCGATTAATAAACGTCGCGGTAAGTATTTTTTGCGGAAATCGTTTTTCTTTTCCATCGAAGTCTATTCGAATGGGTGCAGTCCGATTTTCTCTACTTTTTTGAAATAGCGCTGGGTTTGTCTCCCACAAAAAATCGACGTAGTATGGTAAAGTGCAGGTGTAGTTACCGATTGTTTTTTTGGAAAGGGACTTAGGTCGCGCTTCGTTGTATTCTTTGATCTTTTCATAAGCTGTTAGTACCAAAGCGTCTTTTTGTTCATCCAGTATGGCAGGAGGCTGATCCAGCTCCTCTTCTCTTATGAGAGACTTGTAAAGTAGGCCTAAGAATTCATCAAGGCTTTTTCCCTCTCCTGACTTTACAAGGGCTTCTACCCCTGATAAATAAGAACCGGCATAGGAAGTAGCTGTCCCTGATTGTTTTTCAGGCCATTGTGACATGAGCCAATTATAATATGGCAAATGCAATTTCCTTGTCATTCGAAAACAGTTGATTTAGTTGGTAGAGAGGAGGTTTAATTGATAAGGGTACAGGCACTGTTTGACATGCCATTCATAGAGCTTTAACTCATGCGCAAGCCACTGCTGCATTTTTCCTTCTTTTTCAATTGCCCGGAAAAATCCTTCTTTATCAAATTGTTTAGGCTTATCATGTAAAAAAGAACCACTGACGTTGTCAGCAACTTTTTCGGCGACGCCAATATCATTGCAAAAGGACCAATATAAGTCCGCGTAAAAAATGGTTTCTGTTGGAGGCAGTATTCGAAGATAAGAGGCTTCATTACTCATTATTTGTTCGTACTTCCCCTGAATGCCTTCTTCTTTGCTTGCAAAAGGGCCAGCCAATGGCGGCAAGGCAATGATCTTCGACGTTCTTTTATGGAAAAAGACCGTATAATGTAATAGTAGTGATTCGGCTATCTGCCGAATGTGTTCAGGTGAAATATTCATAAGCAGGTTTGTTGTTTCGAAAATAGATGATAATTCTTCAAATTTTCTAATGCCAAAAAGGTGCTGTCATTGCTAGAGGTATTTTAGGACTTGCAACGCTATTTCAAGCACAGCGCCAGCTATCATCAAAATGACAGCCACTGCCCATAACAGAAAAATGATGGCCCATTGACCTCGATTACTGAGTCGGGCAAATTTTCGAAACGGCTCTTCAATGTAATCTAACCAATCACGACGCATAATGGTGTATTTACTGTTTAAAGAAGAATGACTAAGGGTGTAAAAGGAAATGGGTATCAAGGAGGTGGCCAATGATGACCAAGCAAATAAAACCAATCCAAAAACGTTTTCGGCTTCTCCGGGAGGCACGGTTGTACCAATCAATAAACCAGACTAGCAAAAAGAGAAGCGTCAGCAGTAAGATAACTTTTAAAATGAAGGTGAGCACTTCATCGACGAAGGATTGTTTCTCCATAAAAAGCAAAGCTAGACGACAATTCTTGAAGGTTTTGGAGAGGAAAACAGTACCAAGCGCTTTGTCAACTAACTAGAAAATGACGCACTGAAATGTGATTCCACAAAGATATTCCATGAAATACAATTGAGCACTCCGCCGTGTTTAGCAACGTCATGACTGATAATCGATATCACTTTTTTATTGAAAAACAACTCATTAAGTAGCGATAAGGCGCGGCCGTCTTCTTTAAGTCCGAAGACAGGAAGTAAAATAATATCCTGCATTTCCAAGTAATTGATATAGGTACCTGTTGCATCCAACATGTGTTTGTTGTGATAGGGACTGTACGGAAAATCAATAGTAGTGAGGCCTGCATTTTTTAAAGCACCCTTAATCTCGTCCTGAAACCTCTTACTCTCATTTGAATAATCATTGACAAGCACAGTATCACTCGTGACAAATCGCACCATCCCGTCTGCATGTCCAATAAAGTCGTAGGGCTGGCGGGGAACGAAGATGATTTGTTCGACATTAAAAAGCATTTTCAATTCATCTGCAAGCGATGTTTTTGTGTATCTAGGATTTTCCTTTAGGACTTTGTCGCAAAGAATGACCTTATTCGAGGCCTTGACTACATTACCGCCATCCAATACAATTGTTGATGCAGTTGGGGAAATTTTAAGGCGTTGGCAGATAGTCGTAACATCCGTGATGGTTTGTTGTCCTTTTTGATCTTGCAAATAATCGGGTTGATAGGTAAACTGCAGGTAATTGTCCTCGCTAAGCTGAATCGGCATGTAATCAACTGCCCATACGTCTTTCGTACCAGGCAAAAAGGCAAAGGGAATTTCCGCTTCGTTTATTATATTTAGAAACGCTTTAGTAAATGAAGGAAACGCTTTGGGTAAGCTATCGGCTAAATACAAAAAATTGGTTTGGCTGTCAACTACCATGATTGCTACTAAACTTACTACTTCGACGTTAAATGATTTCCAATATACACTTTGCTTTGGGTTATTTTTACCCCTGAACCATTCTATCATGGCTTGCGAGCACCGAAACATCCAAGACCTTACCCTAGAATATGTGGATTGGGAACCAAAAACACTTTTTATTGGTACGTTTAACCCTGGCTGGCAGAGCCGAAATAACTACGCTGAATGGTTTTACGGACGCACTCAACGAAATGAATTTTGGTGTATTCTACCCCAAGTGCATCAGCACCCTTCGCTTTTGAACGGTAATAGGGAGACATGGATAAATTTTTGTAGAGAGCATCAATTAGCTATCACAGATATCATTACATCAATCGATGATGCGGATGAGAGAATTCAAGAGCACCGGGAGCTGATCTGCGAGGGATTTGAGGATGATGCAATAGAAAAGAATTTCAAGGCTTTCACGTTTACTGATATTCCAAGTCTTTTGACAAAGTATCCATCTATTAGGCAAGTTTGCATCACTCGCATGACTATAAATGGTCTGTGGAAAACAGCATTAACACCAACTATCAACGCTTGCTTCACAAATAGTATAGCATTTCGGCCACTTCGTTCACCTTCTAGGGGTGCAAGAAAAGGCGTAAAAGGACCGTTTTGCCAATTCATCGCGAATCATTGGCAAACAACCGGAAACTATCAACCCTAAAAAAACAGCAAGCAAGCCAATTAATTACAAGTAAGGACTATCTGCTAAATTCAATCGATTAGTAACAAGCATAGTCTTTGTGAGTATCTGAAAAGTAATATTAGCCAAGACAGTATTGATTAACCCTCGTTCGGCTACTTATAGGTTATCTACGTAGCATTAATTCAAAATTTTTAGATAATCAATATTATCCCTTAATTTACTGCTACAACCGCTTATGAGTATGCTTTGCATTGATACTTCCTGATTCTTTGCGCCTGTGTGTAGCAATTTTCGCGAATCTTTTAATGTTATCACGCCACGTGTTTTGATAACCTAAGTTTCAATAGTCAACTTCATTTCAACGGTCTAGTTCAGGGATAAATCTATTTCCATTAATATAACCAAGCATGCCAACCGAAGTATCTATAAAAAGTTTATTACCCGCGGCCTCAAATAGACAGTTAGAGTCACCTAGCCAGACGCTATTTAATACCACCTTTATCGGCATTGATTTCGGCACTTCCACAACAGTCGTGAACATTGCTTTCTTAGACAAAGACAAGGGAGGTATTAAAACAGAAGTAATTTGGCTGAATCAACTCTTACCCGATGGGCGAAAAATATCTGCGGAAAAAATTCCAACCGTAATTGCTTGGTACAACGAACAAATCCTAGTGGGAGAAGGAGCAGCTAACTTAAAATACGAACTGGAAAAGGGCGTCAATATTTGGTACTCCTTTAAAATGGAATTGGGCGAAGATTTGGGTAGCAAGTATTATAACAGTCAATTAGGTCGAAACAGTGAATTTACGATATTGACACCCAAGGATGCGGCAACTGTCTTTTTTAAATATTTGCAGGCACAAATTGACCGATATGTACGCACCCACAACTTACCGACATACATTCAATATGCAGTAAGTATTCCTGCTTCTTTCGAAGCCAATCAGCGCAAAGAGCTTGTTCAGGCCTTGGCACAAAATGGCATTTCCATCAACAAACAAGCGTTGATTGATGAGCCCAATGCGGCTTTTTTAAGTTATGTTCAAGAGTCGGCTACAACACAAAAGCCCCTATTGATTCCTGACGGTGACAATCCAAAGTTGTTGGTTTTTGACTTTGGTGCTGGAACTTGTGACATCTCCATTTTGGAAATCGGAAAAAATGAACAAGGACTTTATTCTAAAAACTTGTCTATCTCCAAATTTGAAAAATTAGGGGGGGATGATATTGACCGCTATTTGGCGACCCACTACCTGTTCCCACAGCTGCTCCAGCAGAATGGGCTAAACGAGAGCGACTTCCGTACGCCTCAAAAAAATCGCATTATCACTAAGCTTCTTAAAGCCGCAGAGCAATTAAAAATTAATATCTGTACGCAGGTCGGGCTTCGCATGAATGGCCATTTGCTACCGCCACTTGCTCTAGACAAGCAAAACGTATCTCTAGGACTTACTCTTGAAATTGATACAGCTAAAGGGCTCCTTTTACTGAAAGAACCTTCCTTGACGTATAAAGAGTTTGCTGACACCATGCAAGTCTTCACAAGCTTGAACGCATCCCAAAAAGCCAAACAAAAGGGGCAAGACGATTTTATCAGTGTTTTCAACCCAATTCATACCTCGCTTCAAAAAGCGAACCTTACGCTCGAAGGTATCGACTACGTTTTGTTTATTGGTGGCAGTTCTAAAAACCCTTATATACAGGCAGCACTGAAAGACTATTTTGAACATTCCGAAATTTTGATTCCACGCGATTTACAAACACACGTCTCTGCCGGCGCAGCCATTCACTCTTTAGTCTATAATGGCTTCAACAAAAACATTATCCAACCCATCACCAGTGAGCCACTCCTTGTTATTACAAAAGATGAAACGCCAAAAGTTATTTTGCGTGCAGGCACACAAATACCCTGCGATGTTATTGTTATTGATGATTTGGTCACCGCTGTCGACAATCAACCAGCTATCGAGCTACCGATATGTTTGGGTAATAAGAGTAAAATGCTTTACAACATCCAAATAGTAGCAACAAATCCTGCTGGGTTCAAGCGTAACACACCCGTTCGGCTTGAGATTGAAATCACAACCGACAAATTATTACATGCGAGAGCAACTGCGGCCGAGCAAGAAGTATACGTTGAACCCATTAACCCATTTGCCAATAAAGATTTGACGACGGAAGAGCGTATGATATTAAAAGCCGAACGTCAAGTAAATATAGAAGCGGAAGCTAATGGCGGGAAACCCACAAGGGAATCATTAGAGAGATTGCATAAAGTGTATAGTGAGGTGGGAAATGATTTTCGAGCAGCGGAAACACTCGAGTTGCTGAATGAAATTTACCCTTCGCCGTATAATTATAATCAAATTGGACTTTTGTATTCAAGCGCTGGATACGATGACAAGGCATTACATTATTATGAGTTAGGATATCAAAACAATAAGAATTCTACGACTGCCTTTAATTATGCATATAAATTAAAATACAAGGACAAACAGAAATACAAACGGATTTTACAAGAGTCATTGGCTATGGAGCCAGACATGCCCCACTCGCTATTTGAATTGGGCCGTTTACTTGAAAATGAAGGTGATGAAAGTGGAACGGAAATGGTCAAAAAAGCTTTCGGAATTTGGAAAAAACGCTATGATGAAAACAAAATGAGTGAAAGTGATTATAGCTGGCTTTCGTCTGCAGCCGAACGATTGGGCATGTCAGCATTTGCAACACATGTTCGGAACTCCCAACTGACAACAACTATTGACAAGCCATACAATGAAGGTCATTTAACAGCGACCAACCGCAAAGAAGGTCTTACCATTTTTAAACCATAAACTATATCAATATGCCTTGGATGATTCGCGAAGACAAGCTAGATGCTGACCAAAAATATTTCGTGGATGAAGAATCACGAAAAGAAGGAAATATTTGGATTAAGGGATTTGCCGGCAGCGGTAAATCTGTTCTCCTGGCTCACTCCTTAAAAAAAATATTGAACAAGGAACCTAATGCAAAAGTGGTGGTTGTGGTCTATACTCACTCCCTTATTGACATGTTCAATGCAGGTATCAGTGAGCTTGGCATCAGTCGCCAAGTTCCTGTAAAAACTTATTATGAATTTGTGGATAGGGATTCCAATCAATATGATTATATTTTTTGTGATGAGGTACAAGACCTTCCGGCTAGGGTTCTATATGAAATGAAAAGACGGGCAAAAAAAATAATCGTTGCTGGTGACTCTAACCAATCCATTTATGATACAGACCCTAAATGGTTTGAGGAGACCGTTGACCCGGATACCGTTGGTGATATCTTAAATGCACGTCCTTTTCTTTTAAGCATGATTCACCGATTAACGAGATCTATCATAGCTGCAGTGAATAAGCTACTACCGAACATGAATATTTTTGGTTCGAAACGGGATTTAACCAAAACTGACGTTCAAATCAGCATCTGTGAAGCATCAAGTGCGGCCAAAGAAGTGCAATACATTAGCAAGGAATCCGAAAAACCACTCAATGTCGGTGAATCTTGTGTAGCCCTTTTCCCCAAACACAAATACATCGTTCAGTTCATCAACCTACTGCTAAAAAACCAGAGTAAGCCGACTTGGGAATTTAAGCCCGTAAAATGGGACATCAGTAAGCCAGTGGATAAACAACGGCCTGACTATGACGACTTGAATAATCATTTATCAAGACATGGCTTAAAAGTGCAGTATGTCGGCAATGGACATGGCTCCTTCAAAGAGGCAGAAGCAAAAAGACACCTTATTTTAATGACTTACCACAGTGCTAAGGGGCTGGACTTTGACAATGTGTTTATCCCGTTTATCAATGCATCGATGGATATTAGTCGGTACAATGAAGAGACCCTTTTTATGGTGGCCATCACCAGGAGCCGCAAGAATTTGTACCTCACCTACTCTGGGTACACGCATGACTTAGTAGATAAGTTTAAAGATGAATGTGTAACGATAAATGTTGAAGATATTTTAAACCCGCGAACAACAACAAATAGAAGCACCACTACATTTGACTTTTAACTTATGAAACACTATCTAGCGCCAGTATTGCGAGCGCAATTCACTTTATTTTACCGATTCGGCAAGACTTATTTGCCAAAAGCAAATCTCATATCGTTTGATGGCAATTGGGATGAAACCATAAACATTGCACTTGTTGATAAGTTTAAAGTACTCCCTCCTTTTCAATATGATGAGGAATACATCATATTGCATTTGGAGAAGGAAAGCGAAAGCAATTCGGATGTCTTTGAATTTGATATAACTGATGTGAGTGCGATTTATCCTCTTTCAGTGCAAGCAAGGCAATCTATTTCAATGAAAATTGATGAACGGATTCGCTTAGAAGCGCCGATTAGTAGCCACGTATTGACAAAGATTGAACAAAGAATTGAGCAGGAGGAAATGTATAAGGCCTTCGATGCGTTATGGACCATTTTTGAGGTAAAGACACCATTGGATGCGGTATTGAAATCCATTAACATCCATGAAATATTAGAAGGTCTAGATTTACGTAGGAAAGGCATTAAAGCAAAGAATGCCACTGGTAAATCCTATTATAGCTATTTAATGGCCTATGAGCGCTATGGTTATTTCCCCAAGAGTAAGCTTGGGTATTTTTATGATGCAGGTGAAGTGTTTGCCTATTTCAAAGGCAAACCTACGTTTGAGGGTAGCCGCATTCATAGTTTACTCGAAGAGCTTCAAAGAGAAGGGAGCGGTATTTCATTTGGGAAAGTAGTAAAAGGCCTGCAAGATTCCCCTATTGCTAAAGATTATATTGGCCAAACCTCGCAGGGCTCTCTTCGAAACTTTATCCTGGCTCCCATGTTCTTTATGTTCAAAGAGGAGTTTAAAGAAGTGGAGGACATCACTAAAACAGTAGCCTATCAAACAAGGGAGAAATTAAAGGACTTCCAAAAAGAGTTTGAGGTGGTGTTGGTGTTATTAGGTGCATTCTTTGGTTACCAAAGGTTTTATGATGCTTACTATGACAAAGCAAGTTTACGGTTTTATAAGAATAGCATAAAGCCAATTAAAAAACAACCAATCAACAATGAGCCTGCTGAAGTAGAGGAACCTACTCCTACCCCGAGTGCTGCTAGCCCGGAATTGCCAATAATTCAAGAGGAGCAACCAGTGGAAGTTTCGCCCTCTAAGCCCTCCCAAAACGAAGGAAAACAAGATGAAGAACCAAAAAAACAAGGTGAATTGCAAGAACCTTCTGATGTTAACCTAGTGTCAGTAAAAGGCAAAAGTGAGGAGCCATTACAGGAAGTTCCTTCAGGGCCAATCCAAGAGAAAAAAGACGATGATATTGATTTTGAAGCGCTAGGATTAGAGAAACAGGTGTTTAAAATATTAGCTAAAAAGCCCGAATGCACCTTGTCCGTAATAAAGAGTGAGTTAAAAAAGGTGCATAAAAGAGAGTTCAATGATGAACAAATTAATAAAGTCTTTGAAAACATGGGTGATAAGGTTGTGAAAACAAAATCAAAAAAGGCTGAACGCTTCGCATTAAAGAACGATGAGGGTGAGCAATCAGTTGTTCAACAGGATAAAAAAGCTGAACAAATTCAGCTTGAAATGGACTAAACTTATTGAAATATATAGTTTGAGTGGCTCTTCCTATAACTCAATTGGGATAAATGAGGAGCCAGGGTTAAGAATTATAAAATCTGTATTTATTAAAATGCGAAGAGCTTGAACTATGAATATTGCTCAAATTGAAAAAAACCTACAAACTCTAATAACTGCGTTTGATAAAAACACATTTATTTTCGATTTATTACTAGCATATGGAGTACCTAAGTCTACCGTAACAAGGCTTCAAAAGGGTGACTTGAATTTATCCAAGAACTATGGGGAAATAGTTTGGAAGAAAAAGCTATTCTTCAAAGTTGTTACAAAAGAGGAAGTCCTAGATGTATTTAAAGTACTTAGAAATGATATTAAAGCCAGGAAGCATGAACCTCGATTTATTATCGTTACAGACTTTGAATTGCTCTTTGCAATTGATACAAAAACAAATGAAAGTTTAGAAATCCAATTATTAGAAATAGTAAAGCACTATGACTTCTTTTTGCCATGGGCAGGTATGGAGAAAACACAATACCAAAGTGAAAATCCAGCTGATGTTAAGGCGGCAGAGCGAATGGCAAAATTGTATGATGAAATAAAGAAGAATAATACAACTAAGACTCAAAAAGAAGTACATAGTCTAAATGTATTTTTATCTCGATTACTATTTTGCTTTTTTGCTGAAGACACAGGCATTCTCAAAAAAGGTCAATTTACTAATGCAATTGCTTCCCATACACAAGACGACGGAAATGACTTAGATTCTTATCTCAATACTTTATTTCAAGTGTTGAATACAGAAGAAAGAGCAAATCTTCCTGCATTTTTAGCTGCGTTCCCATATGTAAATGGCGGCCTCTTCAGAGATTCTTTTCCAATTCCAGTTTTCACAAGACGTTCCAGGCAGCTAATTATAGAATGTGGGCAAGAGGATTGGTCAGCAATTAACCCGGATATCTTTGGCTCCATGATTCAAGCTGTAATAACTCCTGAACACAGAGGAGGACTTGGAATGCATTATACCTCAGTACCTAATATTATGAAGGTAATTGAGCCACTTTTTCTAAATGACTTATACGAAGAGTTCGAAGCTGCCAAATACCAACCCGTAAGATTAAATAGATTACTTGAACGGCTTTCTAAAATTCGAATTTTTGACCCAGCCTGCGGCTCTGGCAACTTTCTGATTATTGCTTATAAAGAATTAAGAATTTTTGAAATAAAGGTTTTAAAACAATTAAAAGAGCTACAATCCGTTGCAACAGGATTTGAAGAAAAACAATTATCCCTTATACCTAAAACACAACAAACATTAGCTGCAAACTTTCAGCTGTCTCTCTTTTCACGTATTGAGCTTTCCCAGTTCTATGGAATTGAACTAGATGATTTCGCACATGAAATTGCAATTCTATCACTTTGGCTTGCTGAACATCAAATGAATATGAAATTCAAAGAGTTGATGGGTGAAAGCGCCCCTTCACTCCCATTGAAAAAAGGGGGAAACATAATTCATGGAAACGCAACCCGATTGAATTGGGAAAAAGTTCTTCCAAGTGAGCAAGATGTGGAATTGTATCTCCTTGGTAACCCTCCTTATAGAGGAGGTAGTAAACAGGACCAAGAACAAAAGGATGATATGGAGTTCGTATTTAAAGGTATTAAAGGCTATAAAAACTTGGACTATATAGCATGTTGGTTCTATAAAGCTGCGAATTTCATTGAAAACAAAAGAGCTCAATTTGCCTTTGTTAGCACTAACTCAATTTGTCAAGGTGAGCAGGTCGCCTTATTATGGCCACATGTTTTTAAAAAAGGAATAGAAATATACTTTGCCTTTAGGCCCTTTAAATGGTCGAATAATGCAAAAAGCAATGCAGGAGTTACTTGTGTAATCATTGGCGCCAGAAATAAATCTAAACAACCAAAACATATTTTTTGGGAAAATAGGAAACAACAAGTTGAAAATATAAATCCATATCTGACCAGTGGAGCAAATGTCATAATTACTAAAAGAGCTACACCACTATCAAAACTTCCTACAATGGATTATGGAACAAAAACAGTGGATGGAGGAAACTTGATTTTAAGTAGAGAAGAAAAAGACGATTTAATTTCAAAAAATCCTAATTCTTCAAAATTTATTAAAAAGTTTATTGGAGCGGATGAATATATAAATGGTGTCGAAAGATACTGTATATGGATTACACATGAAACTTTGGATGAAGCATTAAAAATTAACAGCATAAAAGAAAGAGTCGATAAGGTAAAAAGAATGCGTTTAAGTAGTAAAAAACAAGCTACAATAGAAAGAGCTGCTTATCCATATGAGTTTGGTGAAATCAGATATGTAAAATCGAATTCCACTATAATAGTCCCCCGCGTTTCATCTGAGAGAAGAAAGTACTTGCCTTTTGGCTTCCTTAATGACGACTATATTATATCTGATTCTGCACAAGCCATATATGGAGCAGGTGCATGGATTTTGGGAATTATATCATCTAGGATGCATAATGTATGGATAAGGGCTGTATGCGGTAGCTTAGAAAGTCGCATACGATATTCATCCGCGTTAGGATATAATAATTTTCCTCTACCTGAATTATCTAATAAGCAGAAAGAGCTTATTAGCCAACAATTGTTTATCATATTAGAAGAACGGGAAAAGTATTCTGAAAAAACATTGTCACAAATTTACGATACTGATAAGATGCCAATTAGTTTGATTGAAGCGCATAAAGATCTTGATTTGGTTGTTGAACAATGTTACCGTAATAAGCCCTTTGAAAGTGATGAAGAACGACTTGAATATCTACTGAAACTTTACGAAGCGATGATAACAGCTGAAAATAATTAAACAGAAACTAAACTCAGTATAATCAGGATATAATATTATATATGGTAGACATAGTACATGTTAAATATGAGCAAACCGGAAAGAGCTCTAATACTAACGCTCTTGGTATGCGTGAAATGCAGGAGAAAGCATATACGGAGCGAAACGCACAATACCTATTGATAAAAGCTCCTCCAGCTTCTGGTAAATCTAGGGCTCTGATGTTTATCGCTCTAGATAAACTAATAAACCAAGGATTAAAGAAGGTAATTGTAGCCGTTCCTGAAAAATCAATTGGCGGTTCTTTTGGTACCACCAAATTAACGTCTCATGGTTTTTATGCTGATTGGGAACCTAATCCATCTTTTAACCTTTGTACACCAGGCAGTGACGGAAGTAAAAGCAAGGTTCAAACATTTAAAAATTTCATGAACAATGAGGAGAAAATTCTTATTTGCACTCATGCGACACTCCGCTTCGCTTTTGAAGAATTAGAAGAAGAGAAATTTAATAATACTCTACTTGCCATTGATGAATTCCACCATGTTTCTGCAGATGTCGAAAGCCGGCTTGGTGAATTACTGCGTTCGATAATGCAAAAGTCAAATGCCCATATTGTTGCAATGACTGGCTCATATTTCCGTGGTGACAGTGTGCCGGTTTTGTCACCTGAAGATGAAACTAAGTTTACAAGGGTTACATATAATTATTACGACCAACTGAATGGATATACTTATTTGAAATCACTTGGCATTGGCTATCACTTTTATCAAGGTAGATATACGTCTGCCATAAAAGAGGTGCTAGATACGGATAAAAAAACCATTTTACATATACCAAACGTAAACTCTGGCGAATCAACAAAAGATAAACATGTAGAAGTAGATACGATTATTGATTCAATCGGAGATGTAGTTTTTCAAGATAGTGAAACAGGATTGTTGCACGTAAAACGGTATAGCGATGGCAAAATCATAAAAGTTGCAGACCTGGTAGATGACCGTCCAAGAGAACGAGAGAGGCTAATGACCTATCTAAGAGAAGTTAAATCACCCGAAGATTTAGATTTAATTATTGCACTAGGTATGGCGAAAGAGGGTTTTGATTGGCCCTTTTGTGAACATGCTTTGACTGTAGGATACAGAGGGTCGTTAACAGAAATCATACAGATTATTGGAAGGTGCACAAGAGATAGCAGTAATAAAACACATGCACAATTCACGAATCTTATTGCTCAACCCGATGCTTCAGACGATTTAGTAAAGCTTTCTGTAAACAATATGCTGAAAGCTATTACCGCATCATTGTTGATGGAGCAAGTTTTAGCACCCAACTTTAAGTTCAAAACAAAGTGGAGCGATGAGGACGACGCCCTTCCAGGTGAAATAAAAATAAGGGGACTGAAAGAGCCCAGTACACAAAGGGTAAAAGACATCATAGAATCGGATTTGAATGATTTGAAAGCTTACATCCTTCAGGATGATACAATGTTGAAAGCAATTCCAGGAAATGTTGACCCTGAGGTAATCAATAAGGTAATCATTCCCAAAATCATACAAGTTAAATATCCTGAGCTGTCAGAAGAAGAAGTAGAGGAAGTACGTCAACAAGTAGTAGTAGATTCTGTAATCAAAAACGGTGAGATAAAAGAGGATGGTGATAGACGTTTTATCCGTATGGCAGGAAGATTTGTCAACATTGATGATTTACATATTGATTTGATTGATTGCGTTAATCCTTTTCAACGCGCCTATGAAATCTTATCAAAATCGGTAACAACGCAGGTTTTGAAGGTTATTCAGGAAGTTATTGAAAGCACAAGAATTCAAATGACTGCTGAAGAGGCTATCCTCTTATGGCCAAAGGTTGTTGCGTTTGTAAAAGAAAAAGGAGTACAACCTAATATTAATTCAAATGACCCTCTGGAGAGTCGATTAGCTGAAGCTATAATCTACTTAAAAGAGCAAAAAAGGAAAATGCAGGCTAATGCATAATGATAAAATATTAAATAAGCTTCTCGATATTTTTAGTGATGACCACTTAGGGCTACTTGAGGTTAAACCACAATCTCCTAGCGCTCGTAATGAAAATGAGCGCTTAGTATCCACTTTTCAAGAAATATTGGAGTTTTATTCAAAAAACAACCGTGAACCCAAGCAGGGTGGCGATATACAGGAGACAGCACTTTACTTCAGATTGAAAGGTATTCGGGAAAATGAAGAAAAAAAGCTTTTTCTAGCTCTATACGATTCACACAATTTATTAAGAGGCGAAGAAATAGCAGTGGAATCAATAGATGACATATTGAATAGTGACATTTTAGGCATTTTGGATAACGACGCTGATGACATTTTAATTTTAAAACACGTCTCCAAAGAAACTACCATGCCTGATTACATTGGCAGAAGAAAGCCTTGTAAAGACTTCGTAAAGTTTGAGCATCTATTTATTGACTGTCAACAGGACATCATTACAGGTAAAAGGAAGCTTTTACCGTTTAGAAATGAACAGCAAATCGACAAAGGATATTTTTTCGTTCTAAAAGGTATCAAACTGTATGTTGCTGAAATAGGCAAGCGAGAAATTGAAAATGGCAAAGTAAATGCTCGATTGCGTTGCATATTTGAAAATGGAATGGAGTCTGATATGCTTTTACGGTCACTTGCGGCCGAATTGTATAAAGATGGCAGAAGAATAACTGAACATGATGATAAGCTTTTAGACGGGTTCAATAATATTACAGCAGATGATGAAGAAACCGGATTTATCTATGTATTAAAATCGAAAAGTACTGATCCGAAAATTAAAGCTATCAAAAACCTATATAAAATTGGATTTTCGGCCGTAAGTGTTGAGGAACGAATAAAAAACGCAGAAAAAGAGGCAACATACCTAATGGCTCCTGTTTCAGTAGTAACTGCATTTAAGTGCTACAATATGGACCCTCACAAAATGGAACTCCTTTTACATAACTTTTTTGGCTCATCCTGCCTTGATGTCTTTGTTTACGATAGCAACGGGAAAAAATGTAGACCCAGAGAATGGTTTATTGCTCCGTACGATATTATACTTCAAGCCATTCATTTCGTCATGAATGGAGAAATAGTTGATTACAAGTATGACACAGCAAAACAGTTAATCGTAGGTAGATGATTAATAACCAACATTAATCAATGGGAAATCTTTCAGGCAATTAAATATTAAGTCCATGTACACCTTTAATTTTACTGAGTTCATAAGTGGTCGAGAGCTAAAATTGGGTTATTAAGTGTAAATAATGCGTAATTCCTAAGATTTTTTTATTCATACGATTCCGTGCTATTTAGCACTTTCCATTATTACATTAGCTTCATCAAAATCTTATTGTCGTCTTCATAATTGCTAAAATGGAATTCGAAGCCTTGAACAGAATTCAGTCAACAATCAAATCAATAAAATTGGCTGATTTATATGATCTAAATATTCACAGTATCACAGATTCAGAGTTTACATCTGGTTTCATTGAATACGACAAAGATATTTTACAAACAATCCATGCATCTATTGCAAGTGATTTGATCCGGCTACGGTATAGCTATTTTGATCTCCTTCAAAGAGAATTAACTGCATTACATATCAAAGACGAAAAACAACTGGAACGGTATTGTCATAAATTACTGTCATTTTTAGGTGCAACTTACCAGACCTGGAGATTGCCATTACAACGTATCAAATGGCAATTTGAACCGGACATAGCTCAACCAGATATAATAACAATACCCAGCACAGATGCTAACCATGAACTGCCACACGGGTATGTGAATTCCTTCGATGAGCAGATTGCATTGTTTACTGAAATGTACAGTCCTTTCATTCGTCTCCAGCATACGGATAAAGAAACATGGTCGACTGAAGATATCATTGCTTTATTCCTGGGTATGGTACAAAGGTTGATTTCACTTGTTCAATCCTATAGAATTCATCCTACACCACCATTAATACCTGAAAATGCTCTAATCGTTTTTTTACACTTTTCTGGGTTAGTTGAAGCGTTTAAAGAAATCCTGATAAAAAACGGTGTCACGCCAACTGATGTGAATGTAGCGAAACTAACAGCGGTTTTGGTAAACAAGAAGTCTAACTCTAGCAAAGACGAACCGTGGGGTTCACTTAAGCCCTTACTAAGCAACGTAAAAAAATTAGCTGATGGTAACCATCAATCATTTACAAATGAGCATATCGAAAAAGCACTGCAAAATATGGATGCACTTGGGTTTTCATCCGATAAAATTAATAAGCTGAGAGAAAAACTACATTAACAGAACAAAAAGAATTATTAGGAGCTTTTGTACCTCTTCCTAACAGATGGTTCTAGGAATTTTGCTGCATTGAATCCACAACCTTTCAACAGGTTCATGGGACGTTCGAAACATCAATAAAGACAAATCATCACTAATTAGAACATCAAATGAAGTACAAATTCACCTTTAAGAAAAAAGAATTCGAACAATTCCGTCACAATCCACGAATTCTGTCCACAAGTTTCAGTTCCCCGAAACTGACGATTATCAATGTTTTTGGAGTAATGTTTTCGCCAAAGAGATGTTTTCCTGAGAAAAGCTGACAAATTAGCTTTTACTCCTATTAATATTTGTTATCAACCTTATTCCCCTCTTAATCTGACTAAGCAAATTAAGTATCAAAGAGATGCCACACATTTTGCTGCACTGGTCAAACTTCTAATAATCCCATATGCCTAAAAAACAAACAGCAGAAATCGTTCCCTTTCCTCTTTTTCGGAGATTTTTACTTGTCCTCAATCCTGAAGGACTGAACGAACAAGAATTTACTCGACTAGCTAAAGAAAAGAGCCGGTATGAAAAGCGGCTAATGCTAGCCGGTAAATATTCTGAAACAGCTGTACCACGTTGCTATTTCATTCAGCCAAGTATTCGCGAAATCACGGAAATTTATTTACACGAGAAAAAAACAGTTGACGATGTTCAAGAGCTATTGAACACCACTCAGTTACTGGTACACTCAGCCGGTCATCGCTACACTCTCATTTCGTCGGGTGAGGCTGAGAAAAATCCATCGGCCGCCTTTGTGCTACAATTGGATGACTTTGACCAACGAACTTATGGAAGCAATAATAACAAGCATACCCGTACAGTTAAATGCTGTACCCAGCTGCCTGTGCTTGGTGATGCAGTCTTGTGCATTTTAGGGAAGAATCGCCGTCTATTGCCAGTAAAGGCCGCCAAAGAAATGCTCCAACAAATGATTACGTATATCAGTGTCGAGGAGTACCTTGAAAATCCTGATCCAATTCAAGCCACTGGTGAACCAGCAGAAGCTACAAAGCTATTTGCTCAACGAAAGGAAGAGTATGCCTTACGCAAGGTGGAGCTCAGGAAAAATTTTGAATGGCAACCAAGAAAATACGACCTCAGTACATTACGTCTTTGCAAACTTTATGAGCAGCTCTCTTTCCGATTAGAACGCATCCAAATTCTACTTGCAGCTTACTTCAAATACTTTGACCGGCCAGTTGTTAGAAACGGTGAAGTAATATGGAATTATGAAATGGTCATGCTCGCCAAGGAACTGGACTATACAGAAATGGATTGTGTAGAAGCCATCAACATGGACGACGATGATGTGATCTTTTTCCTGGCGTACGCGCTTTCCTTCAAACGCCTCGATAAAGCTGAGCGCTATTTACTCATCGCAGAACTGGAACGTGTGCTGCAGAAAACACCAAAAGGACTTAAAATCAAACAGGAACTCGGTGGTGATATTAACCATTGTATTGGCAACATCGTCGGTATGGATAATGAATCCATTAAAAAAATAAGACGGTTTGGTCAATTCGGTTTGCAATACTTAAAAGGGAACCCAACTGACAAAGAGATTATGCAGGCGCTCCAGCGAGAGGGATTACTGCCGGAAGCTACAAAGCAAACGCTAACTGTACCGATTGATCCAGATGGCTTGCAAGTGGAAGCAACCGGTCGAACAGTAACAGTTGCTTTTCAAAACACCACCCATCACCTCACGTTTTTCGCAGCGGTTCAACAAGGCAAAAAGGTGGTTGTTACATTCCGTGACCAAAATACCGGTGCCAGCATAGTCGCCACTTTCCCTTTGGAAAGCGAGTCTTAATCGCTTTATCATTTATTATCCAAATAAAATTTTAAAACGTATTTCAATGCCTGAATGCTATTTAATTGATGGCTCCAAGAAGGCTATAACGCCTATTTTTCTAACAGAAGAAGAAATCAAAGCCAAAGCAGCCGTTAACTTCTCTCTTAACTTCCAATTTTATCCCGGTACGATGGCCATATTGGAAGGCCATGCTATTGATGGATACGAAAATTATCCGGGATACTTTGCCTTGCTTGCTAGGTGGGTTCCAGGCCAGGCTTTTATAGTTGGTATCAACGAAAAAGATGAATTTACCGATGCCCCTATTCCTTTCGAACGATTATCCGCCCTCGTAACATTTTCGAAAGAACCAATGGGGGGTAAAAATAACCCAACTGCATCTAAACACTAAATCTTCACATTTAAACATTTTCATAATGACACTAAAAAAAATATTTGAACGCATTTTCAGTGAACCTTACGCCTTCTTCCGTCACTTTCGAAAGACAAACGACCACGTACTGCGTCGAAAATGGGAATGAGCTGTTCCACATCATTAGAACCTACATCAACGGCAATTTGACTGTAACACTCCGATACCTTAAGGGTAACACAGAACGAGTAGAGAAACGTTTTCATTTCCTCGCCAACGAATTATAATCACTCACATTTAAAGCATAAACAAAATGAAAAAACATCACAAAGCTTATCTAAAAATAAGACAACAACTTTCTTTAAAGCATGTCATTCACGAACTATCTCCTGCTATGCTGAAGAGGAAAGGACTAACCATGGAGAAATACATTCTCTTATTGATGAGCCAGCACAATGGAACCGAACAGAAATTGACCTAAGTGGCCAACCAATTGAAGAAGCAAATTAACAAGCAAGCAACGAATGCCGGGGCGTTTTTGTCGAAACTGAAGTCGGCGAACGCCTAGCCTTCAACTTTTATCCTGAATGCTGTGCTGTTGATTATTGGTTCAAAGAACGGTTCATCATCAGCAAAGAAATTCCTCGCAATTTTAAAACTAGTTAGCATGGCATCAACATCACTGATCCAATGGACGGATGCAACAATTAATTTCTGGACAGGCTGTATCAAAGTATCGGAAGGCTGCAAGTATTGTTACATGTATCGCGACAAAGAACGTTACGGCAAAGACCCTTCAGAAATTGTTCAAGTAAGCGAAAAGACGATACGTGCTAATTTGAAAAAGTTAGGTCGTTATCCCTTTAGGCGAAGCAAAATTTTTACCTGCTCCTGGTCGGACTTTTTCTTAGAAGAAGCGGACCCCATGCGTCCTTGGGCTTGGGAAATCATCCGTGAGCATCCGCAGTTTGACTGGCAAATCCTCACGAAACGACCAGAACGAATTATAAATCATTTGCCGCCTGATTGGGGCCCTGGTTGGCCGCGTGTTTGGTTAGGTGTTTCAGTCGAAAATCAAGCGCGAGCAGATGAGCGTATCCCACTTATTTACAATGTGCCGGCACAAACGCGCTTTCTTTCAGTGGAGCCATTGCTGGAAAAAGTTGATCTGGGACTTGAACGTCCCGGTGTCAAAGGCCAGCTTCTTTGGGTGATTGCTGGAGGAGAAAGTGGTAATGAAGTTGGCAAGTATCGCTACCGGCCCTGTGAGCTCACTTGGCTGGAAAGTATTGTTGCACAATGCAAATTCAGCACAATACCCTGTTTTATAAAGCAGTTAGGTACAAGTCTTGCTAAAACCTTCAGCTCCCCTGACCGCCACGGTGGTGATCCATCCGGTTGGCCTTCCTCGATTCAGGTTCGGGAATTTCCGCCCCACTAAACCATTTTAATCAATCAAACATAACGGGTTTCTGCTCATCGACTAGAGCCCTTGGTAGGCCTATGTGCTACTGGTACTGTAACACAATTTGAGAACATCTATAGAAAGAATGAGTACATAGAAAGGAAATAATCAATAGAGGACACAGTTGTATCAGTGGCATATGGAATATCAGTTACAAACATTCAATATCTAAAAGAATTATGAAATCAATACAAAGAAATTTGCTAGTGTTTGCTGAGCATTATCAAGCAATACAAAAGACGACGTTGACCGAGCGAGAACTTTCCAAGGCCTACTTGCTCATGCATTATCTGCGCAAGAAAGCATTACACAAGAAAAAGGACTTGTTTGCTTTCCATCCGCTTTCTCGTAATCTACTCGTAAAATTGATGGGAAACGGCTACTACCCTATTTTGAAAGAGCTGAAAAGGGTTGGCTTGCTAGAAGTCGGTGGTTGGCTCAGTGAAGATAGGTTTGTAGAATCCTATGAAGTAGGCAAGCGCTGTAAAGTCTACCGCTTTGCTCCTAGGCATTTTAGCGGTGACCTGATTGAAGTTCGTTACCAGGACATTTCTTCCTATGGCACAAGCAAACATATCTCCATTAACAAGAAGGTATGCAGTAAGCTGATTATTGAAGATGATTTAGCCTCACTAGTAATTAATACCCGAAAGTTATTGGACCGGGCGAAGGAGCATCGCGACAATATTGGTTATCATTCCGTGCAAGTAGGTGAAGAGATTGAGGAAGCCAATTTTAAGGTCAACGATGTTGCAGCAAAGAAGTCTTATTGGATAAGCAAGGAAAAATGTCTCGAAAAGTGTCGTCGCGAGGGCTCAACGCTTATCAAAGATGGCCGGCGCTATTACATCAGTGACTTAGATTATCATCTTTATCACAAAAAGCAACATACCTTTTTGTCCTATCGCCAATGCATTGCGTGGTTAAAAGAGAAGGGGTTTTATGTACACCGTAATGACACCAATAACCGGCTTGACCACAATTTGACATCACTACCCAAACCGCTTCTCCAAATCATTAAAAAAGACAATGACTTAGTTGAGATTGACCTTTCGAATAGTCAATATGCAATACTGGCGCATTTGATGGCAAAAAATAAGGCTGTTCGAAAAAAGGCGGATTTTATCTTATTTCAAAAGGAGGCTTCGACAGGAATCTTATACGAAGCGATTCAATTGGCTTTTAGTCTGGCATCAAGAGACGAGGCAAAGCAAATGATGATGGAAATTTGTTTTTCGAGCCACCGCTATCACTCGCATTACAAAACTCTTCTAAAGCTACGCTATCCAACTGTAGTGCGGTACATCGAACAGTTTAAAAAACGCAAAGTGCGCCAGTATGGAAAAGATGGCCACAAAGCTTTTGCAATCTGGCTTCAAAAAACAGAAGCGAGCATTTTTATCGATGCGCTGTATTTCGAGCTGAAAATCAAACGAGGTCTTTTTGTCGTGCCCAAACACGACTCGTTCTTAGTGAGAGCAACCGACGAGCTAGATGTTCGAAAAATTATGCAGGATTACTTTTCAATGATTGGTTTCGAAAGCAAACTGAAAGACGACAAAGATTCCATGCATGAATTGGATACTCGCCAGTAACCTAACAAAACTTCTAAAATTAAAAGTCAACTTAAAAAACATCAAAACACAAATTTATGAATAGTGGTTATCTATATGGGATTTACGAAAACTTTAAAAAAACTTACGAAGCCGATACTGTTCCTTATTTAGGAACTTTATATCCCCTTGATTTAGGTGAAGAGATTGAAGACATCTTAAATAGAATTCTGAAGTTAGAGAATAAATTAGCAGAATTTAATTACGGTGGACCAATGACGTTTGATGACGCTGGCGAATGGGACGCGTTCCAAACGACTATGGTAAAGTACCGAAAACATGTTATCGAAATTTCAGGCTTGATTTACATGCCTGAAAATGAAGCAGAACAATTTTCTGAAGCTCGTAAAAAATTTAAACCGCTAGAAATATCGAAGATTTTCTACAAGCATTTCTGCCTGATTCCAAACCCACGTTATCCAACGCCTAAATTTATCACGACGCCTAGAAAAAATAATTAAGGCTATCTAGTGCGAACGTGGCTGAATCGGAATTAGTTCATGTAACAACGGTAAAGGCTCACGAACGCACGTTTGATCATCAAACGTGCGTTCTTAAAAACTTTTTATAATGACAGAGGAACTGCAAACCGTAATTGAAAAGTTTAATGATTATTTCGCCGAGCGAAAATTAAAAGGTTTCAGTCCCGCGGTGAGCGAGTACTGCAACAGCGAAGAAGAAAGCTTTCAACGGTACACTTTTGAATTCGTACATGACGGAACGAGCGGCTATGTGGACATTTATCTCTTTGAGAAATTGCCATTGCGTTACGCTTTCCTGGTCCGTGATAAGGTTGGCCATACAATAGACTTACTATGGCCGAAAGCAATTGATGAAATAAAAGCTTACATAAAAGAGTTAATCGACCAATATAGCCTACTCTGGTTTGAGGAATTTTACGATTCTCATGTCCTACCTGAATAAAATTTTAGATCAGTATAATACTTGCTGAGGCCAAAAGGCTTTCTTCTCAACGAATGCTTGATATACTTGTAGTGCCAATCATTGCAATGGTGTTCACGAATGGACTAATGACTACACATTGAGCGGTAGATGATAGCACCTGAACAGGCAAAAAGGGCACAACCAATCGCTGAAGATTGCTTGTCCACTGTAACGCGAATTTATTTGCTCTTCACATCAAAACAATTTAGCAAGCTTATATTCCGACCTAACGATGCGGCTCTCGTGTTGAAACAGCAAACGGTCAAAAAATAATGGCTGCACATTTAAAGGCATACAGACTTGCTCAATTAGCACCTGTTCCGTCGCTCTGTAAATGCTTTCTTTTCCAAGGTCGCCTGGTGTGGGAAATTCAACTTTTAAATAACGCATCACATTGGCAATTCTTACATCGAGGGCTAGGGTGTTTTGATTCACGCCAAGGCCCATTAAAAAATCTCTAGCTGACTTGCTTTTCATAAAGGAGAGGTGTTGCATGAGGTGCTCGACTCTTCTAAGTTCTGCCTTTTCTCCTTTCCAGCTGGCCAGCTCTTCAAGCATGCCTTTAAGGCCGCTTGGATGGCTGGAGAGGAAGCGTAAGTTTTTTGTGAGGGCGCTGCTCTTTGCACATTTTTGGTAGTCTTTCCCCGCATAACGCACACCCGCTTTTCGTAAGACCTCGTTGAGCTTTTTTTGAAGAACATCGTCACTCATTATCCGTTCCAGGGCATCAAAGTTGACAAGGGCTTGTAGCTCACGATTGTTGTCAAACCGCTCTTTGCTGGTGGCACCTCCTACAACCATGACTTGACCGATGTGATGGAGCCAGAGCTCATTGCTCGATTTTTCTATCCAGTTGTCCTTTAAGGGAACGACTGTGTAGTCTTTGTAGGCGTTGACTATGCAGCAAAACTCCTCCCGCTGCCTATTCGTAATGCTGATTGTAATCGTTGCTTCATTTGCCCTTGCCATCCCCAAAATATAAGGCCCAACAAGAATATTTTTGATGGTCTAAAATTATTTTCAGGAGCTCGTGCATCTTCAAAAAGTATACTGGATGCTTAATAGCTTTTGGAATGAGTAAGATAGCGCCCATCACCGTTGTGAAATATACTCTTTCAGTAGAGGGCTTCACCATTCGTTACCTTTTTAATCGGGGCTGTACCATTCTTAATTTTGACCCTTTTGCGACCTGTGGCCTGTTTGAAGAGCTGGGGCTGATTGAAGGTTTTGACAGTGACGGCTATGAACCGGTAGTGCTGTTTACCCATCCAGAGGTTAAACCTTATGGCCACGAGCTATGGTGCCATTTTGTAAGGAGCTGTCCGCTTTCTGAAGCCGTCGTCACCCGTATTGCTGCCTGTCACTATCTACACAGGCACAAACCCTCCGAAGAGGGAAATGAACACAGGAAGGAATATCAAAACAGTGAGGCAAGTCTACTCGCAAGCGTGACACCGCCTGTAAAACTTTATCACTTACACAATTTTTATTATGAACACATATCCACTCGTGAGTCAGGACGCAAAGCAGGAGCTGCAGTTAAAGCGCACCCTTGAAGCCATTGAGCAGTACCGGGAGGCGAAGTATGATAACTTACTAGAGAATCAACCACTAGAAGAGTTGGTCTACGAGCTTCTGGAAGAGGAGAAATATGAGGACAAAGTGGCCTCCTATGAACAGAACCTGGTCTCCCTGCTTAGCTTTTTACTCAAGCCCGATATTACCGCACAGTTCCAAAAACATTTTCACAAAAACGTGCAGACCAGCATTGCTGATATGCTGCTCAACCTCTATGATTTTCTCCGGCAGCTAAATTCAGAGTATTATCTGCTGCAGCTTTTGCTCGTTTCAGTGAAAAGAGGCGAGGCGGAACTGTCAACCCTGCAACGTCTGGAAGGTGAATACAAGGCAAAGCTGGAAGCCTATACCCTGGAGCGAATGCAAATTGAAGTAGTCAATAAACACCTGTTGCATACAACACAACATACTTGATTGGTTTTAACCGGTAATCAATACTAGCCGTTGAGTCGCCAGTTGAGTATTTTCTGCTGAACAAAGAAGGTGCGCATAATGACTGTTAGCTGCAATTTTATCTCGACCAAATTATGGCAACAAAAAAAGAAGAATGGAAAGTTGACTGCAACAGGTATGTGGGCTTTATGGACGTGATGGGTTTCAAAGACATGGTAGCTCGCAAAAGTCATGAGGAAATTGGTGGCATGCTTCACCAGATGTCTTTCATGAAAGACATTTTACAACGGGTAATAGTGAGCCCATTTAAAAAGATAGACGAAAAGTTTGAGAGAGAAGAGAGGGTTAAATCAATCACTTTTTCTGATTCGGTATTGTTTGTAACTAAAGACGACTCATTATCTGACCTATTAGTTCTTTCTGGAGTGCTTGAAATCTTTCAAGAAGCGGCAATCCAGAGAGGAGCGCCTACTAAAGGAGCTGTATCTTTTGGTCGACTGACTGCAGATTTTGATAAGTCTATTTTTTATGGTCAACCACTAATTGATGCTTACTTGTTGCAAGACCAGTTAAATTATTATGGAATTATTATTGACAATGAAGTTGAGTCACGAATTATAGATAGTCTTAGGAGAAAAGAAGTTGAACAAGAATTAATTAGGGGTCATTTCTACAAAATAGCAACTCCGCTTAAAACCGGCAAGGTTCAACATTACAACATTCGGCTTAGCAATTTGACAGAGGAGCAAATCGAAGATATGTACAAAACTGTGTCAGGCGGAGTAAGAAAATACGTTGACAATACCGTTGAAATGTACGAATTGATGAACAAAAAAAAAGAGCTAACATCGGCTTTGCAATTTGGCGGCTGATGAATAAGTGCTGAACGATTGTACTACTATTAAAGTTTCGCAATAAATTTAAACTGACGAACACGGAATGCCGCCACATCGCAAAGCCGTTTCACGTTGTGCGCTACTTCAAAACCAGCCAAAGCTAACTGACATGACATTTAAAGAAATTGCAAGCAGAGTTACAGGAATTAGCGTTCCAATATTTGGCATCTCTTGGACTCCACCAAAGCCGGAGAAGGAAGTGGCAGAAAAAGTCATTACATTTTTGGAAGACCGACGTGTCTTGTATAGCCCTTTTGAGCTCGAGATGCCAGAACATTGCAAGATATCTATCCTTAAGATCAGGGATTTTGTTACTCAACAGCTTTTTGACGTGAAAAGAGACTCTGAGTTGGCTAATAAGTTAAGGGCTATGCGGGCAGCTTGTCGACGCTTCTTAGACGCACTTCAGGCAAATGAGATTTATTTTCAAACCAGGGACGGTGAATTGAGGAGTGACATGGGCATGGGTGGACAAATGATTTTCTATAGTGCAGTAGGTGAATTTCGTGGAACAATGGGAGTCCTGATTGTTTATATTCTTATAATGTATGGGATTGATTGTGAAGGTGAGTTGATGAAGATATTGCCACTAACTAAACCTGAGGATTAGTGCTTCATACAAAGAGCCGTTACGTAACAATAACCAAAAAACTGCTATAAGTAAAATGAAAGCCGGCAACCTCAAAGGCGCACTACTTGAATACATAGTAAGAAATCTTCTTAAGAACTGTGGTTTTAAGAATATCCGTCCAGATAATATATTTTCTTACCAGCGAGGAGGACTTCTTTATGTTAATGGAAGAGGTGCGGCGCATGATGCCGATATTATCATGAATCCTCCAATTCAGATGCCGTTTACTTATCCAACTCAATTAATCTTTGAGTGTAAAGCATATGCCGGTGTGGCAGGGTTAAATTTTGTAAGAAGTGCAATTGGCCTGAGACATGATTTGAATGAGTTTGAGGTTGTTACCAGAGACACTCTAATTGCCAGACAAAATAATAGGCGCGCCTCATATGCAATTGACACACGAACGAGATTTTTATACCAAGTGGGTGTTGCTTCTGTAAATGATTTTACCAAGCCAGCCTTTGAATGCGCTGCAAACAATAAAGTTCCATTACTATCCTTAAGCTGGTTTTTAGGTCGAAATACAATAAGAGATATCAATAGCATAGACCAAAGGCTAGTTGATAGCTTTGATATTGACGATGTTCAAAACCTATATGACTATTTGAAAGATAGGGACGGTCTCTTACATTCTGAACAATATAGTCGAGCATATAATTTCCTTAGAGATGATAACATTATAGGTGATATTGTCACATTCGCGAACACTGTAAACAGGTTTGCTTATGTTGGTTTGTTAGAAACGGGTGATATGGTATTCCTTTTTGCGAATACACGTACTGAGAATAATATTTTGAATCGTCAAGGCGGCTTCCGGTCTTTTGCTTCTTTAAGAGCCGAAATTCACTGGAACTCAAATCGTCCAAATGTCTGGCGCCTTACTGTGTACGAACCGAATTTCCGCGAAGAGGGAACCGACTTTGACTTCTATGTTCCGAACAGACTTTTTAAGTACTGGGAGAGTTTCAATCTAGATCGTGCTGTAGCGTTAGATATGAAGGAAAACTTCTTCTCTAAAATATTCGTGTTTAATCAAAGAAACAACCCTGAGGCACCCTTTTCAATCATAAACATAGACAACGAATGGTTACGTTCTGCTCGTGAAGCCCTTGAACGTGAGGGTGGGCAATAGGTTTACTTCTCTTTAGCAGCGCACAACAGCAGCATGCCGCAATAGCGGCTTGACGAACATGGGCTTAGCACTTGGAATACTATTGAACTAATCACTAAATTTAAGCTGACGAACCACAGAATGCCGCTACTGCAGCATAGCATGCTGTAGGACGTTGTGCGGCAGGAGTGAAAAGCACAAGCCAATACTGAGGTAACAGGAATATTGACGTGTTACAATATATTAAATAACCTTATGATGAGAGTATATTTGTTGTCCGTTTTTATTGCATCATTGACAATTGTTTTTGATAGTTGTGCAACCTACGCAACGGCGAGTACAAATGAATGGTTAGAATATGAATTGCTCCCCTCTAAAATTGTCCACGACGGTAAGGTTTTTTTTGAAGGAAAACTATCTGACGAATCTATGTTTTCGGTGTTTGCTGATAAAAAAATTGAAGAAGACGCGAGATATTATCACGTTATGCTATGGCAAGATTTTGGGTGGAAATTGAAAGATGATAAAACATGGACATCTCCACAAGGTGCTCGTGAAAGAAAGCTTGGTCATATCTATATTAACCCCAGCCGACTCGTGGCAGTCTATTATTATCCAGATAGAGAATATTCTGTTTTTAAGGTAAATATTATTAAATAAATTGTTGAGCAAACTACCCGACTACAAAATGGAAGTTGACACCATGTTCAACGTTTACAATGACGCCCGAGGCGGAGACCCCGACATCACAAGCCCAACCCTCCGCAAATACCATAAAATATTATGGAGCAAACCGTTACCGAATGGCATGGCATTTGACCTATCTGACAACAAATCTGGAGTTTACTTATATCATAAATCTCAACTTGGAGAATATTTCTTGGGAAGTGATGCTATAACACACTCATATAGAAATCACAAACGGAAACAGTGGCTGACAAGACAAATACCAGACGAGGTATCCGAACTTTTTAATACAGGTGCTACTATTGGAGCCTTTACTATTTTTCCTAACAACAGAGTTAACGGGAAGCATACGATTAATGGTGCTAGGGGATGCAATAGTTGGATCGATGATAGGTTCGATTTGACTTTACAGTGCATTAAGCTCTTCTACCAGGGACAGCAAAGTCCACTTTACGGCACATTATTGAGATATAGATCATTCTTTGAGTTATTCGAGAGTTTTATAGGATATATCAAATTCTTTTTGCTTGACGATGTTGTTGATGAAAAAGGAGAAATTAAATTTTACTTACCGTTCGACGACTTCAAAACAAAACCAGCTTTTTCCCACACTGACGACTATTTGTTTTATAAGAGTCGAGTAAAAGAATTTGTAATATCGAGAAACAAAAGAATTGAAAGTGATATTTCCAAACGGGTAGCAGATCGGAATGCCAGCTAATAACATCAGTTTTATATTATGGAGGTTGAATAAACAGGAACTATTAATTGGCCCATATACATCAATTTAGAAAAACGTGACGCTGAAAACCAGAATAGTATAAAGCCGATGAACGTTAGTAGCGACCACAACTAAAACATTAAATTTTTCCTGTGGACAATTTTGAAACATACTACAATGGCCAATTCCGAGAGGATATTCAAACTTTCTTTGCCACCATCCCTGACAATAGTAAATTTCACGAAGACATACAAAATAGGAGGATTTATTCAATTCAATATGATAGATTGACTTTAGACTTCGACCATCTCAATTTTCTTTGCAGCAGGCAACATAAAGTCAATTTTGGAGTTGCTCTTTTCCTAACTATTTTGGTTGATGAAGTATGTTACACCTACTTTAAGACGAGCTATGATAGCTTTAGCAGACAAACGCTTTACCCGAAATTCATTGGTAATTGTCCGAGCGGCTGTCATTATCATCTGCATCCTAGGGAAATATTCGTCGCTTTGAACTATTCGAGAAAAAATAATCAATCCTCGAAATCATCCGACCATTTAGACTTTTCTGAAACATTTGTTTCATCCCTCCCAATTATGGAAAAAGAAACAAAGCACTTTTTCAAATGTTATTTGCCACATATAGATGAACAAGAATTTTGGAGCCGATGTCTGAGTGAAATGCCGTACCGTGTTGTATGACCTACCGCGTATAGAGTACAAAACTAAAAATCAGACTTTGTATATAGCGAACTGCGCGATGGAAAATACAGCCGCCCAAAAACATCAGCCTCTTCCCATCTTTGGTTCCGGCCAACCAAATACAGATTGGCTGAAATAGAGGCTACTTATTTGTACATTTAGTTGCAGGTGCTCAGGGTTTGACGAGAAACGCTTTAACGTTATTGCAGATAAACCTGTCATTGTAGGCCACCGCAATAAGAAACGCGAAAATGAATTTGGAAGATTATTACCTGGATGAAGGACACGTCAGCATTACTGCGGCTTCTGTCGGAATCAGTGCTAAACGTTGGATATCTATACGAGAGCAAGAAGTAAACTCTATTAACCATTTGTCCATAATGAAATCACGCAGGTTTGACGTTCTCCCGATTATCCCCAATTCGGGGGGAACGTTTGAATACTTTAAAACCGACGTCCCTAATGATTATACTTCAGCTTCAAGACATATCATTGGAGATAATGATAAAATTCCGCTTGACACAGAAATAAGAAAGGTCATAAAGAAGTTTGCTCAAGAGAAAAGACATCACTACTTTCTAACCTATGAAGAAAAAGTTACTGGGCTGATTACGATTGGAAATTTAAATTGTAAACAAGTCCAGGTATTCCTTTTCAGCAAAATATGCGAACTGGAGAGAAGCCTTGGCGACTTCATTAACTACAACCTCAAGAATGAAGAAATCGAAAACTATATAAAGGAAAAGGCAAAAGCGAGTGATAAATTCAAGATCATTTTATACAATTATCGTGAACTCATTTCACTTGACCTTGAAAACAATATTACCGAACATCTCTTTTTAGTTGACTTCTTTGATATCATTCAGAAATTTTTACTGCACAGCAAAGAATTAAATATATCTAGCAACCAGTGGAAAAGCATGAGTAGCATAAATGAGCTAAGAAACTTAATTGCTCATCCAACAAGAAGCTTGCTGGACCGGCAAAACAGCATTGAAAAACTTGATGCTAGATTACAAATAGTTGAGGATTTAACTCAAGCGATTAAGCAGTATAGAAATAATGCAGGTGCAAACAGCGATTTTACGTCAGCGGATGCTTAATGAAGCGGTTTGACTTAAGAAATGAAATAAGGTATCACTAAGCTAAAAACAAAAGGATAAACGTTATCATTAAAATGGCAAGACTAAAATGTGGATCTTCTTTGGTATAGTTTCATTGGCGGTCTTCATCCTCCTACTTAAGGAAATACAAGACAATAAATTATTAGAAACTGTTACAAAGCGATATAGAGGTACAAGAACTGAAAGAGACTTAGTGCTAAAATTATTGAAGCATGGAATACCTCCGCAAACTATTTTCCATGATTTGTATCTCAAAAAGCCTAATGGCAAATTTTCTCAGATTGATTTAGTAGTACCAACAAAAGTCGGTATCGCTGTAATTGAAGTAAAAGATTATAGTGGTTGGATTTTTGGGACGGGTCACCAACTTCACTGGACTCAAGTATTAGCATATGGCAAAAGAAAATATCGTTTGTACAACCCGATTTTGCAAAACAGCAAGCATATCAGTGATTTAAAAAACCAACTCAAGCAATCGGAGACATTGCCATTTTATTCAATTGTCGTTTTTTACGGCAATTGTGTATTAAGAGACATTAGTTTTGTACCCAACGGAACATTTCTTGTAAAATCAACTAGGGTATTAGAACTTATTAAAACTCTAATAGAAAATAATGAGCCAGTGCATTATACAAACAAAAATGAAGTCGTCCGCATATTAAAAGAGGCCGTGAAAAATGGGGACGACAAAGAAATTCAAACTCAACACATCAGAAATGTCCGAGAAATGCTCGGCAAGGATAGGATATTTGACTGAATAGGAATCAGGACAAGTTGGCCTTGAACTGCTGAAGACTATTCTTCCAGGCCGGCCGAAATTTACACAAGGGAGACTTCTATAAATGAACAGCATATGAAGGTTGAATTTTTAGATAATAGCGGGGTGCAAAACTTAAAACAACAACTAGAAGAGCAAATAAGGACCTGTAAGAGTTTTGATTTTGCGTCAGCCTTTATAACTACGGAAGGAGTCGACATTCTTAAGTCATTTATTAAAAAGCGGTCGAACGGTAATAGCAGGATTATTATTAGTCTCTATCAAAATTTTAATTCCAAAGAGGTTTTATCAGAATTAAAAACGCTCCACCTCAAGTCAAAAGGGAAGCTTTTGATTCATATATCAAAAAATCTGAAATTTCATTGGAAATTCTATTGTTTTGAAAAAACAACAACGACGATTGCCTACATTGGCTCCGCAAATTTTACAAGTTCAGGTTTATCAGACGCGGGAGAATTGACTACTAAACTATCCTTTAGCCATAAAAAAAAGCTACCAACTCAATATCTTAAAAAGCTCTTTAACAAGGAATTTGAAAATTCAATTTCGATAGAAAGGTTTCCGATAGAACTTTATCGGTCGTCACCGTTCAAACTAAAGCAAGCGACTCCGAAATTACACCCTGACATAAGAAAGCTTCTCGATGAAAAGTCATTAGAAAAAGGCGACCTGTTACCGAAGGTGGCAATTTTAATTGGTGGTTATCTCACCCAAACTACTGTGAAACTTATTACTAACTCAAAATCGAATTGGGATGAAAATGGATGGAATTATTTTGTATGTCAATCAAAGCGAGACTATGATAGATATACAAGAAGCCAATACATGGCTGTCATCTACCATTTCAACAGAAAGTATACTTTCGCTATACATGAAATCAAAGACTTTACTCCTTTAAAAACACCTGATGGGAATTATTTTATTGCTCATGAAAGAGTGACGAAAACCAAACGTGAAAGCAAGAAACTGCAGGAACAACTACAAGAGTTGGGTATTAATTATAGATCACGAAAATTTAATGATTACATATTGACACCTAAGAGAGCCACAATTTTGAAGAAATATTTAGCAGGACCAACTTAAACAAAATTTTCGGGTAACTACCGTTAGCCATTTACAACACAAGCCGAAGTAGGCATTGAGATCGTCTGAACGATATATCCATTTAAAAACCTTCCCAAGAAAATGAACACTACCTGATGACAGCAATTTAAGAAACAGCGCGTATCCGTTAACCAACCAACTACTAATTTGACCCGTCCCGCGCTATTCCGTATGTGTCGAAAATGAAAGAGTCTTCTACTACACGGCGAATCACAGAACAATTAAATAAAATTAATAGCAACAATAGTGATGCAGCCCACCAGTCATTCTAATACATTGTTACAGAGTTATAATCAAAGTACTACAAAATGTAGGTTGGCACTTTACCAAATAAAGTCAAGATTTTGTCACACGGAGAGTTTGTGGACTCAAGATGTAAAGTAAAAATGTCCAAAAGCGCCTCTAACTATTGTCTAAAATCATTACAAATTGAATTTCTTTGTTAATGCTTTAAACTTTTTATTATCTCTGAGACCACCCAGTAATTTACTCTTTTTTATGAGAGCATAATTGAAGGTTTTATTCTGAAATAGTTTTTCAAACCAAATGAGTGATTCATCGACGTTTCCTTTTAAAAAATGCGAAGAGCCTATCCCTAACAGCGCTGATACACTCAGGGAATCTTTCAAAAGTTGCTTATTAAAAACAAGGATTGCTGAATCATATTTTGCTACGTTTAAATAAATATTCCCTAATTCGACATCAAAGTCTTTTGCCACATCCACTTTCTGTTCCTGACAATAGGTATAATCGGGCAAAGCTGATTCATACTGTTGCAATCGATACATACATTGCCCCCTTTTATAAAAGACGTCATCAAAAGCATTTGAAGAGTCCCTCAATATGGCTTCTGTATAAGCTTGAGCTGCATTTGCAAATTCAAGTTTCACAGCGTAAACATCGCCCAAAGTGTAATTCCAAAGCGGACGTTTTTCATAACTTATGGCTTTAGTAAGATCGTCAATGGCATCGTTGAGACTATTTGATTTGTAATTTGCAAACCCCCGATTGAAATAAGCTTCTGCAAAGTCCTTATTTAACTTCACGGCTACCTTCAAATTTTGAAGAGCATTTGAATAGTTTTCTGTTATGTTATATGACAAACCAAGTTGATTATAAATACCTGCAAAAAAAATTGGATCAATTTTCGACTTCGAATTTCCGATTAATGTAATGCTAGTTTCGTAGGCGGATATGGCATCGGAAAAACGGGATAATTTAAAATTAGCATCACCTAAGCCTTTAAAGGCTAAGTAATCCTGACCGTTCAGCTTTGTAGCAATAGAGAAACTCTCCAAAGCTGGTTTAAATTCGCCTAACTGATAAAAGGCCATAGCTTTTTTATAATGGGCACTCTGATTTTTGCTCTGAATTTCTATAGCCTGATTATAGTTTTCGATTGCTTTTTCGAATTTATTCGTGGAGTAATAGTATTCACCACGGAAAAACCGGTATAGGTCCGTATAAGGATGTAACAAAATTGCATTGGACACATAAAGTATCGCAGAATCTGTTACCCGTGAAAATTGGTATTGCTGAGCCCTTTCAAAATACTCTCTAGCAACACGTTCAATGTTTCCTATTCTAAAACTATCCAATCCCTTTTTTCGCGCAATAGCAAAATCCAATGCAGCGTCAGCAATTTTCTTCATCTTCACATTCGCCTCGCCTCGGAAGTAATAACTTAGAGTGGCATTTGAATCCAATCCAATAGCGATATCGAAATTCTTTGTTGATGCAATTAGATCGTTTAAGTCCAAAAACAGCAGTCCTTTTTTATGATAAATAAAAGCCGCTTTTGCATTTATGGCTAGTGCATTATCCAAATCTTCCACTGCTGCCTTCATGTTGTTTGTCAATACATGCAGGTCAGAAATTTCCGTATAAATATCTAAGTTATTTTTGTCGACAGTGAGGTAAAACTTGTAATCTGTCAATGCCTTAAAAAATTCATTTTGCCTCTTATACAAATTAGCCCGCGCTTGTAATGCTTCCAGGTTATTGTTATCTAACTCAATCGACTTTGTATAGTCCTTTAATGCTTTTGAGTACTCTGCCAATTTATCGTAGCATTTTCCTCTGCCTAAAAAATAATCTGAATTCTGATTGTCTTTCTTTATTGCTGCATCATAATCTTTTACCGCTTCCTTGTACAAACCAGAAATGTATTTTTCACTTAATTCTGACAATATTCGAATTTTATTGTTCAAACTTTTGAGTTGGTCAGCATACTTACTGGCTTCTTCTGGCTTTTGGGTAAAAGCGTTTGTATAATACTGCTTTGCAAGCTCATACTTTCTCTCGGCTTCGGCAAGTTGTGCTTTTTTAATAAACTGATTATATAGTTCGGTGGCACTAAGACTAGCTTGTTCTACTTGTTTCCGAATTTGACCTAATTTTAATTTTGGATATAGTTCATAAGGCTGAAGTTCCTGTGCTTCTGAAAATGTTTTCGAAGCGGATGCATAATCTCCATTCTTAAAATAATCATCCCCTTTGACAATAAGCTGCTCATAAGCTTTTTTCTCTTTTTTGAACTCTTCAACTTGTTTTAATCGTTCATTATCCAATATCGTTTCTTCGACACTTTTATTTTTTGTTTCACTGGAATTATGCGTTCCATCGTTCAATGATTCCGATGTTTCGATATAGCTAGCAAACAATTTTATATTGTTGAGCGTATCAGTTGCTACATCTAAGTTTTTTGCATTAAAGCCGATGTGCATAATGGCACCTGTCCACTTGCCACCTTTTTTCTCTACTGCAACCTCAGCGACCCGCTCTTGACTATTATAAGCCCCATCGTTCAACGAATTTTTGCCTCCGAAATACGAAGTGAAATAAACCTTCACATAAAAATATTCTCCCTTTTTCACCGGAGAAACGTGGAGATTTGTAAAGGATATAGAAGGTGTATCGGATTTTGAATAAAAAATATCTAAATTATTCAAATAGCTGGCGACTGTTAATTCTTTCGTAGCACCAAAGTTCCGGCCACTGCTATTTAAATCATCTTCAATGAAAATTGCTGAATCCTTAAAAATCCTGTTTTTGCTTTCACCATAACTATTTACTATCAGATCCTTTGTTTCTTTTATATCAGTCTGTGTATTTGAAATGATATTTAACAAATCACGATATTGGTTAATTAGCAACTCAGCACGATAACGAATTTCGCCAGCATCTTTTGAGGTAATACTATCTTGACCATAGAAGTTAGCTACATTAAAAAAGAAAAAAATAGAAACAACAACCTTTCTCATAACTGCACAGTTTATCAATTTATTTTAATTTCCACAACTTGGTTTTGCGGGGCCCAAAGGATAAATAGTTTGTTTTGAAATATTTTAAGCTTGCCATGAATCACTTCGGTTATCACGTCTACGTCGTCTTTATCTACTGAATTAAAACGAACAATTCCTTTAGAAGTGCTGACGAAAACGGCGCCTTCGCCGTATTTATCGATGGCGACGCTTTCCACAGGAAGATCAATTTTGAATAATGTTTCAGGAGCTACATTCATACCTACCCTTACCACGCTACTGTCCAATGCTACAATGAGGTTGTTTTCATTGATAACGTCAACATCTTTTATGGTAGAGCTAGAATAAAAAATAGGTGTTATCCGCTTAAAGTCCGACTTCCAAATTGCAGAAGTACCTTCAACTATACCCCAGAGAAAAAAAGTTTTATCGTCATACACTCTTACAGAATACTGGCTAACAGGCATGTTAAAAAGACGGATGGAGGAGTCGGAATTATCAATATATTTTGTTTTTTCGACGAGCATTTTTTGACGTTGGCTATCATATGTTACTAGTAATAGTATAGTGTCCGTTGCATTTAAGAAAAAAGAAGACGCTAAGATTGGCTTTTGTAGGTTTGGCTCAATTAGCCATTTTCTCAATCCCGGTATGTAAATTCCCCCGTTTAAGGAAATCAACGACAAGCCTGGATCCATAATCGATAAGGCAGAAACAGCTTGCTTAAAAGAATTAGGGTATAGTAAAACTTTATAGCCCTTCTTTAATCTGATAAGTTTTTCGTATTCTAAATTTTGCTGCCCATAAGAGTCTAAAGCAATTAGGAATACACTAATGAAAAGCAATTTGAAAATACTCATAATCAATTTTCATTGGTGTCATTAGAATGTTGTGATATGATTACCTGCTTATACTTATAAAGCCGTAATAATACACTACCTACCGTTCGATTGTATACTTTGCCTATGACGCTATTTTGCAGCTTACCTTTTACATTGCCTATTGCCTGGGCGACATATCTTTGACCTGAATACTCTAAGTCATCGGAAATATTATCACTAGCTTCATTTAGCTTGTCTGGATTGTTTTCATAAACAGCTATATCGAAGTTTTTACTAAAGCTTTTCATTTTCTCATCAGCCATGCCTGAAATAAAACCACGCGTTTCTCGGTTTGTTTTTGGCAGTTGGTCTTCGAAAACTTGGAAAGATCGAGTGTATTCATCTTCATATGACTGCGCTGCTTTGTGTATCTCATATGCTCTATTAAACATGTCTTTGAGTGGCTGAACCACTTTTACTCTGACCGTGTTTCTATCAAATGACCACCCACTTTCTGGCCTCTCTTCTTCAAGTAAATTGTTTTCGGAGTAATAGTAATTTTCATTTGTTCTAGCGCCGAAAAACTTTTCTTGGATGTTGGCCTTGAGTGTTTTTTGAAATTGCTGATAACTGTCAAACATATTTGATAAAAGATTGCTCTCTTTTCGAACAGTTTCATCCTGAGTAGTATTTAAAACACTACCGAAAATTTCACTGGTGTTTGCCATGTTCTTCGGGTCTAAAAGCAGCTTTGCATCACTTGAGCGGTCTTGGTAACTGTCATTCAGTTCAGATTGTTGTTTATAACCCTCTTTTTTCGAATCTGCTTCTTGCTGATTATTAGAAAAAGAAGACTTCATGATTTCTCCTTCTTGTTCTACTTTCTGTTTTTGCAATTCCTGTTGTTCAAGAAACTTGCTATACTCATCTTGCTGCTTCTGCAATTGTGCTTGCAGTCTAGCATTCTGCTCTTCTTGAGATTTCTTATTTGCCTCTTGTTGTTTTTGCAGCATTGCATTCTGTTCGTCTTGCCGCTTTTTGTTAGCCTCTTGTTGACTTTTAAGTTGGTTTTGATAATCATTCGCCTTTGCCTCGTTATATTGATTATTAAGATCATTGCACCGCTCCTTTTCTCGCTCCACTGCCGCCTTCTGTCGGTTAAAGTCAGAAAGATATTTCTGGTATAGCTCATTCATCTGAGCTGGAGTTGCACTTATTACTCGACGATTGGGGCCACCATCACTAATGTGTTGAGAAAAAGCAATTTTCATCGCCTTTTCAATTTGACTTTTTGAACGTTTACAATCTGAGCAAAATAGGCCGTTACGGAATTCTTCAGCGTCTCTTTTGTATTCCTCTGTAAGGTTACTTAACTTATTCTGCGCTTCTCTTACTTTATTCTGACAATCATTCCAACTATTTTTTATGCGGGTTGAAGATGCATATGGGTCACTATTTTGACAAAAACAGTGGTACATACCACAAACACTAACAAGTAAGAATAAAGCTTTCATATCAATCGTTTTACTTCTTCAGGTTAATATAGTATTCTTCTAACTCCCGTAATTTTTCAATTTCCTCTTTCAACTTTAATGTTTCATTCTGAATCCTTTCCGCTTTTGACTCCTTTGCTGATTTACTTATTGTTCCAAATATTGACAATAATCCACCTGCAACTGCTCCACCTTGGGTAGTGGCAGTATTCATCATATAATTTCCTGTCGCTTTCACATCCGCCATTGTACCAGCACCTCCAACCAGACGCTCTACTTCCTTTCTATTATAATCATATAATTCCTTTAAATTTTTCTGTAAATCGTTATAAATTAAGGAGGCCTTTGCACAAGCTTGTTGCATTACTTTATACGCATTAGCGTCGGCAGCTTGTTCTTCACAAATCTGACAATAAATAGTGAGCGCTTTATTATTGTTTCGATTGTCGTTGTAATCAGCATAGTTGCTGTAGTTTCTTCTTTTGTAGATGGAGTTGTAGGATTTTTGATTACCTACATCGTTATAAATTTCAGCGACTTCATAATAAGCCAATGCATGTTGAGCACTGCCCTTTGGCATCAATTCGGCGCCAATCTTATAGAAGACTTTCATTGCTAATCCATAATCGCTATTATTCTCAAAAAATTTTCCGAGATCATAACAGGCATTGACATTTCCCTTTTCACATTGCTCTAGAAGTGATACAAACGTTTCCCGAATGTCTTCTTTCACTGGTTGACTTTCGTAATTAAGACCCAGTTCAGGGCTATAGTACTTAATCGTTGCATAAGGAAGTGCTTTTTTTAAAGTCAACAACGACTGTTCAGTCAATGGTGAACTTTCAAAATTTATCAACTCGAGCTGAGCTAAGCTTCCTAACTTTTCGGGAACTGACTTTATCATATTACCGCTGAGATCAATCCACTGCAATCGCGGAAGTTCAAATAAATTTTCCGGTATTGTTGAGAGTTGACAATTTCTAAACGACAAAAACTTAAGACGTTTAAGCCTACCGATTTCTGGAGATACTTGGTAAATTTTCGTTCCGCTGAAACTGAGAGCCTCTAGACGATTCAAGCTGTATACAAAATCAGGGATTGATGTCATCCGTTGATTGTTTTCAACAAAAAGCTCACGCAGGGATTTCATGTCACCCATCACAGTGGGCAATGTATTGACACCTTCGGGCACATGAAATTTTGTCAAATTCTCCAACTTGCCAATCGAATCACTTAGAGTGGAAATTTTTGTACGACTAATGTTTAGTGATTTTATTGTTTTTAAGTTGCACAGGTCGTCTGGAAACTGAGTAATAGGGTTTCCCATCAGATTAAGTTCCTGAATGTTGACGGGTAGTAAAACCTCGTAGTTTATTCGTTTCAGTTGGTTGTTGCTTACATCCAAATAAGAAAGGTTACCAATTTTTGATAGCACCTTTGGTATTTCTTTTAGGCGATTATTTGACAAGTTAATGGATTGTATCCTAGTATTTAGCTTCACATCTTTTTTGACATCATCAATTCCTTTTATTGCATTGTTGTTCAATATAAGGTGCTGTAGGTTGGGTAGTCGGAATATACTTCCATCTACAGATGTAATTCTGTTTCCTTTTAAACTTATAATAGCAAGAGCATTGGAATCAACGTCTTTTGGTAGTTTATCGATTTCTTCAATATAACAGCTATCCATTGATAGCCGATAAAGCTTTTTAAATGAATAAATCTCTTGAGGAATATCTTTAAAATAATTATAGCTCAAATCAACATCAATGAGATCCTTTAAATCCCATATCCTTGGATCAACCTTTTTCATTCGATTGGATGTTAATCGCAACGCCAACACTGAGGTACCGTCAGTTGGTATTTGGCTCAAAAAAGAGATGCCAGACAACTGATTTAAGTCTTCAGGACTGTATTGCTTAAACGATACATTCAACGTTTCCTGCTTTTTAGCCGATGGTGCCTCTTCTAACTCAACTATTTTTTGACGGCTTTTATTTTTTGACTCGCTGACGACAGTTGGGATTTTAATTAGACCTTGGTACGTTTCCCTATAACCATTACTATAAACAATTTCAGCGACTGTTTTTCTATCTATCTTGTTAATAGATGTTTCAGAATTACTTTGCTTGGCTATGTTTATAAAAACATCATCAATTTCCGTAACAAGACCCGTCATCTTACCGCCGTCGATCAACAACAGAGTATCTTTTGGTGTGGTTTTATCGTCCAATTTGCTAAAAGAGACACCTGAAACGTTTTTTATTGTAAAATCATTATACTTTTCTTCAAAGTTATTAGCATATCGAATGATAGCTATAGAATCGATTGGAATTGAGGTTAACAGATCACCAGCCATATCAGGTAGCTTCAAGAACACTCTTTTTTCATCTACTTCAATAATCTTTCCTTCGATTGTCCTTAAATCTATCAGTTGTATCGCATCGATTTGGGCTTGCGCAGTAGAGAATGTTTCGTTATAGCCATTTTTGTAGCTTATTGAAAGCACTTCTGTTTTATCAATTTTACTAACGTCAGTGTTGCTACTTTTTTTGGAAAAAGGCTTATAAATAATCACTACATCTTCTACCTCTAAAACTTCGGCTACAATCTTCTTCGTGTTTTTTAGGAACAGGGTATCTTGTGCATAATTTTTACTTGCATATAGTACGCTTACCAAAAAACAAAAAAGTAGTTGATGTTTTCGCATTGTAGTTTGTTTAGAAACCTGCTAACTTTTGAGAATCCGTTATTCGACGCAGTGCCGTTATTAGCCATCCTGAATTGATAGATTTTAATCGTAATTTCTGTTCCACCAAGAATTCCCAGCCTGCTATTTGACGAAAATCGTATTTCACTGAAACAATCTCCCGGAACTTCATCGATGTGTTTAAGAATGAATTTAAAAAAGAAACGGATGCAGAATCCTTCATGACACTTTCCTTCAAATAAGGCTTGAGATTCTGTTTATTTTCTAAGGCTTTCGACAGGCCAATAAAATTTGTCGCATGAGCCATTGGATTGATAAACAAATTGACACTTGTTGGTATAGGTAATGATAAAGACCGAACATCTTTTTTCACTTGATTGCAATAAAACCCCTCAATCATCCATTTCGCACCATTGTTTGTATCTTTTTCAATTCTCATGTGCACAATAACAGGGATATCCTTTTGATTATAAGTAAAGACTGTTGTTATGCTAGCTCGCCATTTGACGTTATAGAAGTCTAAGTAAAAAGGGTTGTTTTTTTGAGTTATTACTCGAATAAACTCTGCTTTTGTTTTCTCACTTATATTTTTTGATTCACCATCAAAAAGGGTGGAAATCAACGCTTGCCTTTTGATACTGACTTGGGGATAATATCTTTTTATATATTTTCTGATAAATGAATTTCTATCATCATTAAAGCGTTCAAAAAATTCATCTATCTGTTTTACCTCGAATAAAAATCGGCGTTCAGCAAAAAAATTATTTGCATCATTGTCTTGCGCAAAGACAACAATTGTTCTAATGAAAAAAAATAAGAACAAAAAGAATTTAGCCCGACCCATGTCTGGTAATTATGATTGTTTGGTTTCAATCACGCCGATGTCAGAAAGCAAAACGTCCCAGCTTTCCGTAGTCGTTCCTTCCACCGATTTTTTATATGCTTTCAGCACAACCTCAACATTCTTTTTTGTCACATCGCTGTACACTAAAACATTGTCTCTATACCCTTTGAATGTTTGCTGAAAACTGATAACGCCGTAATAGTTCCCATCGGGACCTTTTCGTAAACTACTGACATATTGTATATGGGTCCATTCGATTTCCACACGTCCATATCTCAAGAGCTTTAATTTCTTTAAGTATTCACGGATTTTATAACGCGTTGCATTTTGACGCGATGCGGATGAAACTGAAACCGTCGCGTCCTCGTTAATAAATAACCTGCAGGCTAAGTCAATTGCTTTGTCGGCCTTTTCATACTCGGTAGCTTTATCACATAGGAGCTTAATGTAATCATTCAGTTCTTTTACAATTTGTAAAGATTTCTGCTCATATTCTTGAAAGCTAACATTTAGCTCTGAGGGAAGGGTTTCGTTTTTCTTACTAAATGTTTTAGCTGTTAAAGAAGGGGGAGGTTCCGGCTTGTTAATAGCATTGTCTACTTTCTCTATCCCTTTAACCGGAATAGATTGTTCGTTTTTAGAGATTTCCTTTTTGTTAGATGGTTGTTCTGACTGAATGATATTTGTTAGCGTCGGAGCTTTTGTCCCTATAGGAGTAATGTGAGATTCGCTTTTCTCTAATGCAAATGCAACTTGTCGATAGTCATTTCCGACTACTTTGTGTTGGCCAGATTTGTAACCCAATAGCAAAACCATTGATTGGTCAATTGAGCCTTTAGCGCCTTTTTGTAAATAATCAACTTTACCATTGCTGATGCCTTCAATTACACAATCTATTTTACGGCCGTCCGAGGTTACGATGAAATCCGTTGAAGGATGAGGATTAGCTCCTTGCAGAAAGCGCGTAAACTCTTCGGTCTCTTTGTTAGCTTTGATAACACAATAGCCCCCGCTATTGTTAAACACAAATAGAACTTTTTCCCGAGCAATACTGTAAACCGGCCCCGGATTCATTGGGTTTTTATACTTTACCTTCTCGGGGGTAATTTCAATTACTTTTCCGTCTTTGACTTCTCCGTCCAAGTATATTTTGTCTTGACCCTCCAAAAAATTGTACGCACTGCTAAGACAATAGATGATAAAAAGAAAAAGATACCTCATAAGTGTTGTATTAAAACAGAAAAAGGGTTGGCTGATGGAGATTAGCAGAGGATAATGGAGGAAGAAGTTGAGATTGTAAACTTACAATTGCTCAACATTTATTACATGTGCAAGTATAGCATTTATTAAATATACAGGAAAAAAAATATCAATACTTTTATTCAATCAAATGGCTGGAACTGTAATTTTAAACTTCTTAGCTAAATTACAATACGTGGCTTTTTAGCAATTACACTCAAAAGCTTTCATATGGCTTTAAACCGAGACTTATACCAAATCTGACGTTATGATTTTTTCATATGTTATCCGGCCCTGTCCGAAAAACGCTCTAATGCTATTGTTTTTTTTGCTGTTTGGCTTACGAAGTTTTCCTAAAAATTCAGCTACGATATGTTTAGTTGGGACCGATACTTATGAACAGGACCCCCAACAAATATCTAAAGCTAAGGTCATCCAATACCAATATGCAATTTACCCTGGCGAAGACATAACAAAAAAAATAAATGAGAATTTATTTATTAAAGTAGAATTAAGTAAGTCTGTTGCTTACGAAAATGAAGTAATTACTGCATCCTACCAATTATACTCTCGCTTGGTCGACAATACTGAAATTACTCGCTTACCGAATTTAGAAAATTTCAAATTTTATTCCTTAGAAAAAGAACAAGAATTACAAAGTCACGTTGCCGAAATAAACGGCAAGAATTTCAAGGTTAAAACATTGAAACAATTTCAAATCATTCCTGATGCTTCTGGAAAACTGATAATCGACCCAATTCTTGCATCTGCAAAGGTTGAAATGATACCGAAAGCAGGAAGAAAAGATGATGCTACTTCATTAGAAGGGTTGATGAATGAAATTCATGGCGAAGAGACAACAGCTCCAATTATTAAAATTGTAGAACTCAAAAGCGAATCTCGAAGTGTTTTCATTCGGCCTTTGCCTGCAGGAAACAAACCGGATAATTTTGATGCCCGCAGAGTAGGCAAGTTCACTTTATTCGATAGCCTTGCAAAGGGAAGTGTAAATGGGGACGAAATTAATTCATTATATGTGACGGTAGCTGGCAGCGGCTGGGTTTCCGGAATCGATAGTATCGATATTGTTTGGCCACCAGATGTAGAAATTGTCAAAGTAAACACGTCAGAGACGATTGATAAGCAGTTGAAATATATGAATGCTTCAAAGACATTTGAATATTTGTTTTTTCTTAGAAAAAAAGGAAAGAATCAAATTCAAGTTTCCCTGGATTATTTTAATACGGAAAAAGAGCGTTATGAGAGGATTGAGCGAGTACCACTTTTGATAACTTGCCTGAGTGATGGCGAGAATTCAGAAAAAAGCGTAAAAAACATACCAGAAAAGCCAACGCTCGAACAAACAAAGTCTTCAACCAAAAGGCTATCATATGTTTTGGCTTTATTTGTAGTTGGATTAGTAATTTTCTCACGTTTAAGAAAAAAGAAACGAGTCAATAAATTAAGGAAGGAAGAAGAACGCATTGCAGAAGAACGAAGGACAGAGGCTTCTGAAGAAAGGTCGGACATTTTTTTTGAAGTGAGAGAATGTATTACAACGAATGATAGACAAAAATTTTTTTCAGCTCTCTATAACTCAATTTTCCACCACTTGTCGAAACTGGTTGAACAACAAACTACGATAATTAATAAAGAAATGTTGTTCGAAAATTTAAGAAACAAAGGAATATCTGATAGTTCGATCAACACACTGCATGGAATCCTTACTACTTGTGAGACAAATCTCTATGTATCCATTAATGAAAGCGTTAACTTGTCCGATGAATTACAAAAAGCAGAAAATTTTATAAAAAGAATAGAAACAGAAATAGAAGTTAATACATAAAAATGAGGGCAGAAGATTGCAAACTTTAGACCAACTTACAGTAGGAAAGACTTACTGTTTGCAAGTCGATAACGTTAATTTGATATCACCGAATTCAAGATACTTCTTTGTTCAATAGGTGGCCTTGCAATCTGCAGAATATAGCTTTATTCGATCAAAGAACTGAACACTGAATTAAGAGACCGCTGGAAGGAACCTTCACAAACTTTTCAAGGTACTAAATCTATATCCGCTGAGTTGACACAATCTATATGAAAGTGGGGTAAAATTAACCCGACCAATTCATGAAGTCAATCATCCATTTTCAACCAAGATAGATGATTATTAAAATTCGAACCATACAATCGGTTGACTTATCAAGTATCTTAAGATACCAACGATAATTTATCTTCCCAACCATTCGTTCCTCTACTGCTACTGGTGTATTCGAACGATTTTCTCGGTGAACAAGACAATGAGACAGTAGCTTTAGAATAACTCTATGTTTTCGTTCGTTTAAATAAATTGTTCTATGACTTTGCACGACGCCATTTGCAATCTGCTAAAAACAAAAGGTCCATTGACTACACAACAGATTGCCGAACGATTGAATAAAAATAGAAGGTATCAACAGCGAAATGGATCACGCGTTACTGCCTTCCAAATCCATGGTCGCGTGAAAAACTATCCCACATTGTTCAAAAAGGTAAACGACTTGGTTGCCTTAGCCAATGATGCCGTTGTTCACCAACATATCCATTTACCAGTCAACGGTAAGTTAAAGCACGTGAATCGACAAACTGCAGTCCCATACAAAGATGAACATTATGTTCTTGATTTATGTGATAGCTTGTTAGGGTTAAAAGGAAATCGCCAGCATCGGTTTTCGTTCTTACGCGGAGACATAAATGAAAAAGGCAAATCAGCCAGTTTACCAGTCGATGCGTATTACGCAGAATTAAACCTTGTCGTCGAATACAGAGAAATACAACATACTGGAAGCGTTAGCTTTTTTGATAAAGTCGATAAAATGACAGTGAGTCGTGTTCATCGTGGAGAACAACGAAAGCGCTACGATGAACGTCGGCGACAAGTCCTGCCGAAACATGGAATCAAGTTGATTGAAATATCCTATTCCAATTTTTCCTTCAATAGTTACAATCGCATCATTCGCAATCCCGAGAAGGATAAAATAATTATCAGAGAAAAACTCCGAATCGTAATACCGGTAGACGATTAACCCTACATTTACCTCTAATCAAACCACATGGAAGCATTAACGACAATTCGTAAAATGGTCGCTGATAATCAAATTTCTGTTCCTGACTATCAACGAGCCTATTCCTGGGAAACGGAAATAGACGAAACAAAACCACTCAAACATGTCAATACTTTTTTGACTGACTTAGAAGAATTTAATCGAAGCTTCTCTCGCTCACCCTATTATTTTGGGCATTTTTTGTTTGAAGACAAAGGGGATTCACAGTACAGCATCATTGATGGACAACAACGACTGACAACAATTGTCATTTTTCTAGCTGCGCTGTTTACGCAGCTCAAAACATTGCGTGCGTTAACGGAGAAAGAGGAAGAAGCTTATGAAGCCCTTATCAGGCGGAAGTCAACCTACCGCTTTCAGACAGTCAGTTATGATAGGTTACTATTCAACGATTATGTTATTGAACAAAGCCGCAAAGACAAAAAGAATTTGCGCACAACGTCAAGTAAGCGCATCGTTAAGGCATTCGACTTTTTTCAAAACTATCTTGCGCAGAAAGATGAGGCTTATCTAACAGCTATGCTCCGCACCGTTCAAAACGCCTCCTGTACAACACATCCTGTACGAGATGAAGCGGAAGCAATTCAAATGTTCATTTTTCAAAACAATCGCGGCAAAAAACCAACGAATTTAGAAATCATCAAAGCTCAATTCCTTTTTCAAATTCATTTGCATGCAGGTGCTGATGAGCGAAACCATTTAATTGAGGAGGTAAAGGAGCGCTTCGAAGGCATTTATAAGTCCATTACATCCATTGAAAATCACATCAATGAAGACGATGTACTTGTTTATACGATGAGAGTTTACTTCAATTCTCTGTGGGAAAACAGTGCGCTCCAACGGATCAATGAATTATTGGGGGGAGAAAATCCTTTAGCATTTATTCAATCCTTTACAAAAGCATTGGAAAACAGCTTTACTCATCTCACAACCTTGCTTAGGGAAGACGAAAAAGACCAAATGGCCATTCATTCGCTGGTCACCCTTGGCAGCTTTTCCATTGCGATTCCGTTTCTCATTAAAGCGTATTCGTTTGGTGTTCCGATTGAAGAAATTGCTCTTCTTTGTCAAAAGTTAGAGTCCATCATTTTGCGACATAGGTTGATTGGTACAAGAGCAGACATCACCTCCCGCTTGAATGATGTTTATAAAGCGTTCACTAGTGCAAATCCTTCAGTTCAACCGATTATAAAACATATCGACTGGATGCGGAACGTTCCATCACCTAATTGGTGGTGGGGCTATTGGAACCAAGAAGCATTGGCAAAGGCATTACAAGGAGGCCTCAACCGAACAACGGCAAAATTTCTTTTATGGAAATATGAAAATTTTTTGGAAGGGAAGGGAAAGAACGGTTATAGTCTTGTACGGTATGATAAAATCAAAAGCCCCGAGTTAGAGCATATAGCTCCTCAGACCCCAACAAATGGCGAACCGGTGGCAGCAGGGTATCCCGCTTATGATGAAACATTCAAACAACAGTATATTGATTGTCTTGGAAATTATTTGTTGTTATCAAAATCCCATAATTGTTCCCTCGGCAATCAACCATTTGCGGTGAAACGAGCATCTTACACGCATTTAGCGCAACAACGAGAAGTCCAGGAGATGACTGAATTGAAAGGACAGTGGACCAAAGAAGCAATCGTGGCACGGCAACAAAAAATTGTTGATTTTATCCTCTCAACTTTTTAAGAAAGAATCAATTTTAACTACGCCAACCTTTGGCGCAGTGGCGGTGTAGGTTTGTTCTTACAAAACCTTTCGCCCATGAATGCCCTATTCATCAATCCCCAGCTACCGATTGATTCGTTTGGACCTACGTTTCAACAAGTTCATTCTAGTAATGATATCTTTTTAGAACGGGGTCTTTATCTAAATTGCCTACGTCTCTTCTTTGCCTATTTTCAACAGGTACCCAATTGCAAAACCCTCCACCGAATTGATTACCAAAAAGCCATTGCTTGGTTTGAACTGGCCTATACAGCAGAGATTATCAAGGTTCATGGCCGGGAAGCTTATTTTCCGAATAGAAAAAGAATGCAATTTGTTGACGTCATCTATATTTTGAAAAATGGCATTCTAGTCAACTTAGAAAAAGACTCTGTTTACCTTGTTTTTCCTTACGGCAAGGAAGAAGAAGCGCAAGCTATTTTGTTACAGTTTAAAAAATTTCTTCGACGACGTACCAAAACCCGTGAAATTTCTCTTGTTGTCAATGGCCGGATGGGATTAACTACATCAGCGGTGAAAATCAAGAAACCGAAAATTGACCTTCTGACTCATTACAATGACGACCTGCCCACAATTCATCGTAAAATTGTAAAGAGCCTAAAAGATCCTCAGCAAAGTGGACTCATTCTACTCCATGGTTCACCAGGTACCGGAAAATCTACCTATATCCGGTATCTCATTTATCAACAATCAAAGCCTGTTATTTTTCTTCCCCCAGGCCTTGCCATGCAAATGGACAGTCCTGGATTTATGGACTTTTTGACAGAAAACAAACATTCCATTTTCGTGATTGAAGATGCCGAAGAGCTTTTGGTCGCAAGAGGGAGCGAGCGCCATGCATCAATTTCGATGCTTCTAAATTTGACGGATGGTCTATTAGGCGAATGCTTGGGCATACAAGTGATAGCGACATTCAATACAGCTCTTTCCAAAATTGATACAGCATTACTTCGCAAAGGCCGCCTTCAAGCTCTCTACGAGTTTAAACCTTTACCGCAAAAGAAGGCTGCCGCACTTGTTGATTCCCTTGGCTTTTCTTCAGAAATGGTCGAAACCGATATGACGTTAGCCGATATTTTTCACATGGACGAAAAGTTACCGCAGTATGGTCAGCGCGATTCACCTATCGGATTTCAATTTCGATAGGATGAAACACAAGGTGAGTTGTGCAAAACAGTAGAAAAATGTACCTGTAAATCATTTACGTGCACATTTTAGAACATAAAAAGATTTGCGTATTTTGAAGCGAGTCGGCTCCTTACGTGAACCTGATGAAAGGCTGAAAAGAAGCCACTCGACCCTACTGCTTATGTCTGCACAAGCTGCCTTACGGCGTTATACATTACTCCTCGAAGCTTTGAAATACAATCACTATCCCACGCTGAATGAACTGTTGGATTATTTCGATAACAAAGGGTTTGGCTTGTCACAACGAAGCTTGCAACGCCTACTTGAAAATTTACGGTATGAATTTGATGTATCTATCGTCTATGAATCATCCAAAAAGGGATATTTTATTGACCGCACAGCATCGCCCGGCTATGAAAAACTGTTGCAGCTATTTCATTTGCAAGAGAAAAGTAAATTGCTAGCCTCTTCCTTCAAAGGAGCTTCACCCCATATCGCCTTTGAAAGTGATGGCCAAACAACCAATATTCATTTTGTACCGTTACTTGTGAAGGCTATACACGAACGCAAATGGATCAAAATACTTCACCAACGTTTTGATAGACCAGAAGAAGTATGGCTCGATGTACAACCGTATCTCATCAAAGAATATGGAGGCCGATTTTATGTGATAGGGAAAAATTATCAAGACCAAATTCGAACTTATGGCTTAGAACGAATTAGTGAGCTTCAAATCCTTTCAAAAGGATACAAGATAGACCCTGGCTTTGACCCGCAGCTTTATTTCTCTAATGTCATTGGCGTTAACTACGACGGAGGGAAATGTGAGAAAGTAATTTTAAAAGTCACACCACTTTGCGCTCGCTATTTACGCACACTTCCCTGGCACTTTTCACAAGAACTGGAAGAACAGGACGATTACGTTCGGGTGCGGCTTTTTGTTCATGTCAATCATGAACTGGTCGCAAAAATTTTAGCCTATGGAAGTTGGATCAAGGTGGAAGAGCCATTATCGCTCGTCAAAAGAATTCAAGATGAATTGCAGCAATTAATTGTCGCCTACTCTACCGAAGTGCACCATAATTAGTACTGTAATTACAAACGTTTTTAAACCTGTTTCCATGGTTCGTCTGTATAATTTTCTCGAAAACAATCATTCTTTTGTTAGAGCCTATCGGGACAATTATTTAACCAATTTGCTGGTGGGCCACCGTAATGACCCTGTGCAACGAATGGTTTTCTTATATATCGATGCGTTGCGTGCGTCTTATAAAGGGCTAACGAATATCCACGAGGGTGTCACGAGAATCTATGAAGCAGCAGTGAATACCCAACAAGGGAATCGTTTACACTTCCCCAGTTTTTTTGAAACCTTATTTGGTGAGGAATTTGATGCAGAAACAATGTTATTTGAAAAGCTTCGAGAAGGGGAATTTCATGGATTGGGGCCAAAAGGGTGTGCCTTATTTTTGCGAAACCTTGCACATTTACAGACGTTTCTCCCAGCGAACATTCAAATTTTCAGCAACCCATTCCCAGCTTCATTTACTGACCAGGACGTTATTATACCCAACAATCCGGTTGTAAGCAAAATTCCGGTTGATAGTGTCATTTATTTTTGCTACAACACGGTCACAGGAACCAATCTAACTAATACCGAAGCGAACTTTCATCGAATTAATGACGTATTTAGAAATTTCGGCACTATTGGCAATCGTAATTATTTTCTTTTCGAAGACGTTTGGTTTTGGGGGTACCTCTCTACGCAGTCGATTGGGGGAGAACGCCAATTTTTGCACAATGACACGGGGATAAATTTGGATAAATTTTATGCAGATCCGAGTATGAGTCTTTATTGGAGCGGAGCCAATTTTGAGGAACTACGGGGGAACGTACGAAGGTTTGCCAGGCTTATGCAAAGTTTGGAAGGCTATTATCCGCAGTATGCTTAGTGATAATAAGAGTAAGCCAAAATTTACAAGTAAATTGATTATTTTTCTGTTATGCCAAGTTTGACCCAAACAACCACAATTCAACTCTCTGAGTTAACGGAGAAAATTGAAGAAGCGCTTTCAGGCGTGTTCTCCTATCAATGCTTTTGGGTCATTGCAGATGTCTCCAATCACACCTTCTATCCAAACAAATTGCATCATTATTTTGAGCTCATTGAAAAAGAGGACGGCGGTATTGCTATTCTTGCGAAAGCCCAAGCTGTGGCTTGGCGGGCTGGTGCGGGCAAGATTGAGGCGTTTGAGAAAACAACCGGGCAACGCTTTAAAAACGGGCTACGTGTTTGCCTTCAAGTACAGGTTGAATACCATGCTGTCTATGGCTTAAAGCTTATTGTACAAGACATTGACCCTTCTTTTACCATTGGCCAATTAGAGTTACAACGCCGCGAAACACTTATTCGACTTACAAGAGAATGTGCTGATTATATCAAAGACGAAAATGGGCGCTACCGAACACATAACAATTCTCTTGCGCATGGCGCAGTTATTCAACGCATCGCTGTTGTGAGCTCGTCTGCTTCGGCCGGCTACCAGGACTTTATGCATACATTGGTGCAGAACTCGTACGGGTTTCGGTTTACGGTAAACAGTTATTTTACCACCGTGCAAGGCGAAACAAATGCGGATGCTGCCTGCGCAAAGATTCGTGAGATTTGCGAAACAGACATTGCCTTTGATGCTGTCATTATTATTCGAGGCGGCGGAGCTGACGCTGACTTTTTGATGTTTGACCAATTTTCTCTTTGCGCGGCCATCGCCAGGTTACATATTCCAGTCATCACAGGCATTGGTCATCTAAAAAATGAAACCATCGTCGACCTTATGGCCCATACAGCCACAAAAACACCGACGAAAGCTGCAGAATTTATCATTGCGCACGACCTTGCGTTTGAACAAAAAGTGTTAGCTGAACAAAACCGTATTGTCATTAAAACCCAACAACTCCTTCACAAACACACGCAAACCGTTCATTCTGCAAACGCGCTGATTGCCAGGCAAGCGAGAGTGCTACTAACGAATAAAAAGGAAGGGCAACAAAAAACAAAAGAAAAAATTACGAGGGAATGCAAACGGAACCTTCATCAAACAACTATTCAGCTTACCGATGCCTCACATAAAGTGACACAAAACCCTCTTTTCCTTTTGTCAAGAAAAAATGATGAATTACAACATGTTCAGCAACGCCTATCATCGGCAACAAATAATTTCCTGGCAAATCAGCAGCGAATTATTAACCATCATGAAACAATCTGTCGGCTAATGAGTCCTGTTAACATTTTGAAAAAAGGGTTTGCCTTGGTTTACCAAGATCAAAACATAATGACGAGCGGAAGCACCTTAAAAGAAGGTGACAAAATTGACATTCAATTATTGGATAGCCGCCTGACTACAATAATCCAACAAAACAAAACAAGCAATGGAGATGAATTTGACCTATGAAGCTGCCTATGCTGAACTAAAAAAAATTGCTCAAGAAATTGAATCAGAAACCGTATCAGTCGATGTTTTGGCTGAAAAAGTTAAACGCGCCTCTTTTTTAATTCAATTTTGTCAAGCCAAGCTTAAATCAACAGAGGAAGAAGTCAATAATATCATCAGCCAAATGGAAAAGTAGTGTGCTGATAGCAAAGAATCACACTCCCCTTATAATGGTTGCAAGTAAAACCCGTAATCGTAGCTAATGGGCGAGCGGTCATTGACATTGTGTTTCCAAGCAAATTCTTGATGGCTAAAATCAACAATTTGTTTGGTGTTTTTAGGTCCTACGGATTGAACCACTTCTTTTAAAGTGACGATTTCATCTTCGGTAAAATCGCTCCAATCAACTCCTTTTCCGCTCGGCAAAAACTGTTCTCCTTCTATCCCATCGCCAAAATCAACGATATTGAGATCAACATATCCTTTTTCGTAAAGGGAGCTATAAATGGTGCCGTATTTTTTAGGGACTGGACCATGTTTGATAGCAATATAATTTAGACCGCTAATACTATAGCCGGTTTTGCGGTAATGAAGAAAGTCCGCATAAAACAAAAGCTTATTGAGCTTCGTAGTAAAAGGGCGCAACTTTTCTGCAAAAAAAGCCGCCATCTGTCCAACTCGTTCGATAACTGGCTTTCGATATCCGTTGAATTCACTCGGTGTAGTATCACCAAAAATAAAAGATGCCTCTAGTGTATCGGTTTGTTCCCAGCCCGACAATCGTTGTTTGACCTTCTTATTAATCTTTTCTATTTCTTCTTCACTCAGTTCTTTGCGGTTAAGTTCAATCAGTTTATAGAATTCTTGTGGGTCCTTAATTAGTTGAATATAACGGCCATGAGGAATGCTCGGAATTTCTCCATTTTCATAGTTTTTATAACCATTGGTACCAAAGCCGAGTATCTCGCTCATTTTTGCAGCTGTTAAGCCATATTGTTCGCGGATGGCTTTGATTTCATCAACGAATGGAATACCATATTTAGCGCGGTATTGATTGTGCACCTGTATGAGGTTGAGCTGGTCCAACTCATCCGTTGTAAACCGTTCGCCCGTCTCTTGGTCGACGCAAACATGATACACAATTTCAAAAGCTTCGCCTCTAAATTGAAAGGTTTGTTTCGTACGTTCAATGGTAATGTTTGGTGCGGTTGCCATAAATATTCCTATTTAAAAGGATAGGTCATTGGATGTTCTGCTTCATGAAAAGAAATGCAGATCACCGGTCGGTTAGCTTCTCCAATGGATATTTTGATATAGACCTCTTTTTGTTTGATGATGCGACCAAACACCCAAAGTGGCGCACCATGATGCAAGCGGTCAGTGATAGGTCCTTCTGCATATTCTTCCACCCGAAGTGATTCAATGACACTTCTGCGAAAGGCAGGTGAAATTTCAAGATTCAACAGGGTTTGCAAATTTTTACCTCGGTCATCACGGAATCGGATTTCAAAAATTTTAAGCTTCTGATGGAATTCTTTCAAGAAAATTTCCACCGAAAGTCGGTCGGTCATGGTTTATCATTCAGCAGGTTCAAAAATCACATTGAGCGTGAATTATGATACAAATATAGCACGTTTTTCACGTCTAATGTGAAAATGCCAAATAATTTAGCATTTCATCGTTTTTTGATGTAAAGTCGTCGGTAATCAGCTGGGATGTAAGCAGACATTATAGCTTTTTAGTCAAGACTATCCGCTTTTGCTTTTGCGATGATGCGCTTGATTTTTACGGATACCTGGTCCCGTTTTTCTCCTTCTGCTAGGACTTTCGAACAACCAACAATGATTAATTTACTGATGGCACGGCTTATCGCCACGTTCAATAAACGTTCGCCGGTGTCTTTATGATACAAGCTTCCAATATTCATTTTTTGTCCTTCGGTATTCAGTAGGGCATCGACCATGTCAAAAATGATGACATCGCATTCCGAGCCTTGGAAGCTATGAATAGTACCTACATCAATCCGAAATGAAGGCCTTACTTTATCCCGGTATAGCTCTAGCTCTTTTTTATATTGAAACACTTGGCTGCGATAAGGGGTAATAATACCCACTGAACGAATGTTTCTGTTTGCTATACACCTTCGTAATAACTGAAACGTATAATGCTGTGAGCGTTTGTTGTAACGAGAATGATTGCTACTATAAGCTGCGCGGTATTCTGGATCCCGAGTCAGGTCTAAAAAATAGACATGACTACTTCCTACACCAACATTCTTGTAGGCAAGATGTCCCTCGTGGCAAACAGTAGTTAGTTCTCCCCCATAAAATGTATGATTGATGAGGTCTACAATCGCTGGAGCACTACGTCGCTGCTCTTTTAGCATGTTAACAAAAGGATGGCGGGCAATGCTGTCTCCCTCCCCTAACAATTGAAACAGGTCTCTTTTTAAATATAGGTCAGCCAGCCTTGTGTTTGCCAGTGCAATGGGCCCAAGCTGACGAAAATCGCCAGTGATGATAACACGTTTCGTCACATTTTTTAGCAGAGAAAGCAAATAAGGCTGCGACATCATACTTGCTTCATCGATAACTAAATTATCAAACGCTGTATCAGCAATGGCTGGTTCAAGCAGCGCTTTAGAAGAAGAAGTAAACACCATGAGAGCCTTTTCAATTTTCTCTTTTAAAAGAGTCGTAAGCTTTCGGTTTTCTTGTTCTATGGTTGATAGCTGCAATTTATAAGCGTTGCTTTCTTTTCGAAGCTGAAGGAGCTTAGCCTCAGCCTTTAACACAATGGCTCGTTGCTGTTTAATCAGATCGTCATCTGGAAACAAGGCGTCAACTTTTTTCAGCTCTTTGTCATGCACATGGCCAATACGCAATATTTTACCCTGTTTTAGCAGTGAAGCTGTTCTTTTTTCTTTGGCATATTCTTCAATCGTCGATACAAGCTTTTTAGTGAGTCCATCAACAGCAACATTCGCAATAGTACAAATCAGTGTTCGCTCATTTCGTAGATAAAGGTTTAATAAAAGTGTTGCCAGCGTGTGAGATTTTCCAGTACCGGGAGGTCCCCAGATATAAGAAATGCCGTACTGAAGGCAATACCGTTGGGCAGCTCGTTGGCTGGTAGTAAGATTTCCTTCGTAGGTACTAAACTTATCCGAAATATTTTTTTGGCTGGGACGAGTAAACAAGGCTCGGAAATGAACGTTTTCCAGCTCCATCCCTTCCAAGCGCTTTATCATATTGTTCAACAAAAAAATGGGGCTGTTCTCTAGCTTGGGAATGCCAGTTGTTGGCAGCTGGTAGCTCGTTTGAAAAACGACTGTGTTGCTTTTGCTGTCATATTCAAGGACAGTAACATCTGTGCTGAATCCTTGGTTCTGGTAGCGGACCTTTACTCCTTCGGGCAGTTGCACAACCGTATCATCTGCTTCCAACAGAACAGTAGCTGAATAGATCAATACCTGATTGACTGTTCCAATATGTTGTGGTGTTGAAAGCGACACAAAGTTTTTTTGCTGATGGTTTCGGTAAGCAGTTTTTTCATCTTCAAGTGCGAGGATAAGATTTGAAATAGCAAATTGGCTAGATTGTTCTTTTGTTTCACCCCAGATATCACGGTGGCTTTCATAAAGCTTATTGTAATTCGGTCGTATGCCTCCACGTCGACCTTCTTGCTCATAGTCGAAATAATCACCGTAAGCATTTAGCATCGATGTAACCATGCTTTGCTTGTTTCCTGAACCGAAGATGAGGGAAGCTGCTTGTATACGCTTGTAATAATTGTTTTTTACTTTCTTGAACTCGATATTTCGCACGTAGTACATAAGGAGGTCCTTGGGGTTGTTCTCATTCCGAAGTCGTTCGCCATAATACCTGTAAGGGATTGGAGGTACTTGCATAAAATCACACAGTTAGTTTGGAGGTTTCAATTTAGCGATTAGAATTGAATTGATGACCCATTTTGTCTATAATAACGTTAAGGGCATGAACCAGTCGAAACATTGTACCCACTTCACGCACTACCACCTTGGAGCCAAATCTGAGTGGCCCATCGAAGGTGGCCTTACCCCAAAATGGGTATTGGATATATGATTTTATCCAAATATTTTACCATCACATTTTCAACCCAAAGCCTCAAAAATGACAAAGTTCACTTTTCTTCTTTTCATTCTAGCTATCCATTTGAACGCAAACTCACAGCTTCAAGTTGCAAATAACGCAACACCAACCAACTATTTCCGGAGCGAATACGCTCCATTATTAATCACATATCCTTCTGACACCGTAAATGCAGAAGATAAATTCAGAGAAGTGTTAAAGAAAAAGGTAGATGAATTGAATGGTGACAAAGGAGCGTTCCTTTCTGCAACCGCTTACAAGAGGTTAGCGAATCAATATTTTTCACGGGTTTCGTCAAACCCATCATTGTTGACGCAACCAAGTTCATTTGCTTCAGTCAAATTTAGCGAGAACAATACGATTGCCGATTTACAAAGCACGTTTCCGGTTGGGGGTTACAATTCGATAACTTTTGGCTTTAACGGAACAGTGAGTAAAAATGTGGCAGACCTGTATTCTGGTAAAGATGGCATCAATGCCAATTGGGGAGCCAGAGCCGGTTTCAATAGACAATTTTGGAGTACAATTTATTATTATAAGGATAACAAAGACAAGTTAAATGAACTAAGAGAGGATTTAGCAGCAGAATTAAGAAATAAGTATGTTCCTATTCTCAAACAGAACTACAGCGACTTAAAAACGAAACACGATGCAAAACGCAAGGATATGCGTGATAATGCAGAGAAAAGCGAAGACTATAAAAAATTGAAAGAAGAGTTTGAACAACTTTCAAAAGACTTTAAAGCAATCGATAGCTTTTATAAAAAGAAAAAAACGCGTAACGGAGAGGAAATTACTTTGGATGAAGACAAAATAGAAGAGTTTATCGATGAAAGAATAGCTGATTTAGAAACAAAAGAAGCCGTAATAAATGGGTATGCGAGTTTAATTTGGAATGCCAACTTGGTTTACAACCGAAAGGGTTACACGCAATATTTTGCTACTGCACCGAGTTTTAGCGACCGAATGAAAGACACAGCATATAATAATTGGGGCATCAACCTCGGCCTCTCGTATTTTCGCTTCACTAGTTGGTATTTAAACATCGGTGGAAGTGTGGGTTATTATCGGAAAAGCAATTATGAGTTAGATGAAAATCAAAAATTCAATCGTTCATATACCACGGATGTAATCATGGATGGCGCTCCTGCTGGTACAACACAGTATTATACCAGCACAAAAAAGGCCTTTGACAATGCGGCGTTGGCACTAAAAAAATTTGGAAGCATTGATGTCAATTTCCAAGCAACAGCGCTGTTTGGGAAGTTAAAAGCTTTTGGATTCAATACATTTTTAAATTATTCAAACTCTAGCTATTATTCCCTTCCGAACAAATTAGACATTGGCTTTGGCCCAGTACTCTCGTTGGTTGATGCGGAAAAGACAACGTCTAAAATCAATTTTAGTTTATTTGGCAGTTTTCGAAATGTATTTGATGATAACACAACAGCCAATGACAAATTTGTTGTAAGCTTCAATGTTCAAGTTCCGTTTACTTTCATGAAATAAGGTGTTTACTTGTTGGAAGAAATGGAAGGGAGTGTTTTGGGGAGTTCAATAAGATGTGTGTAGTTGCGTAGAGCCGTTTCAGGATTGTTTCCCATCAAAAAAGCTGTCATGACTGGCGTTAAGCCCTCATGAATGCAACGAGAGCCAAAGGTGTGCCGACACGCATACAATACTCTTACCTGAATACTAAGTCCTTCCAATACTTTACGAAATATGCGCCGCTGAAACATGCGGTCGTCGATTGCTAAGCCCTTAGGAGAAACAAAGACTAAGTCATCGTCATCCTTTCCCTGGACAAGTGGTTGTAATAAAGTGATTAGGATTTCATCAATGGGGAGTTGACGCACTTTTCCATTTTTCGTTTCTTTTCTAATGCGTGCAGCGGCATGAGTGCCACGGATGGTCCTAGCTAAGACCTCGCTTATTTCGACTCGTTTCTTTATAAAATCAAGCGATTTAACGCGAAGGCCAATTGCTTCTGCATTACGTACACCCAATTGAAAAATAAAATACACAAATGGATAGTAGTAGGAGTGTTTAATGGATGCACTAGAGGGGCAGAAAGTGTCTTTTTGAAACGCATCCAGAATTTGCTTGATTTCTTGCTCCGAAAATGGAGTTCGTTCTGCTTGCGCTTTTTTGGGCGCTCTACGCGGCTTTACTTCCTCAAATGGATTGCTTGAAGCGATTTGATTTTTTATAGCCCAAACAAAAAAAGAGCGCAAGATACCCAGGCGTGTGTTGTAGGTTTTTGCAGCAATGGTTTCAGCACTTAATTTTTTCAATGCATCTGCTGGCTGAAATTTGCCCCATCGTTTGAGCATTTGTCTAGTTAAATAGTAATCCGAGTCGATATCACAATCTCGGTTACGATAGAGCTTGACCCAGTTGGTGAAAGCGTCGACCATCGTTTTTTGTTTATTGATGATGACCTCCTTTACTGTAGGACGGTAACGTTGCAACGAAACATCAAAACAGTTATTGAGGATATCTGTTTCAATTTGCAATGCCATTTTTTTTGCAAAAAGATGGTTGGCCTTTGTAACGGAAGTAAGATTTAAAGAGTATCGTTTACCTCCGTAACGCCAGCGCAGGCGGTAGCGATTTTCGTCGTTCACGACACTAACCGTTCCTTTTGGATTTTTCTGACCCATTCCTGACCCAAACTTTAAATTAATGGCCAGATTAGGTTTGAAGTAGTAGAAATAAAAAAGCCTTAGTCGTTGAAAACCAAGGCCTTTAAAGTCGGGAAGACAGGATTCGAACCTGCGACCCCCTGGTCCCAAACCAGGTGCGCTACCGGCCTGCGCTACTTCCCGAATATCTTGCTGCGGTGAGGGAGGGATTCGAACCCTCGGTAGAGCTTTAAGGCCCTACGACGGTTTAGCAAACCGTTGATTTCAGCCACTCATCCACCTCACCAGCTTTGCACTTATCCAAACCCCTCATTTGCAAGGGCTGCAAAAATAGGGATATGGACTTGAAAAAATCAAAAAAACAAATCCCAATTTTCAGATTTTTTAAAATTTCTGAAAATTGGGATCAAACGAGTTTTATCGAATAGCATTACATCGCTGCCAACTGCACCTTTTGCTGCAACTCCATTACGCTGTCACGGAATGACGTATCCGTATCCATCAAGTCTTTCACCGTTTGGCAAGAGTGAATTACCGTAGTATGATCTCTTCCGCCAAAATGTTCACCTATTGTTTTCAGAGAATTTTTCGTGAAGGCTTTTGCCAGGTACATTGTGATTTGTCTTGCCTGTACAATCTCCCGCTTTCTTGTTTTCTGAAGCAGTTTGTCATAAGGCACTTCGTAGTATTCGCAAACCATTTTCTGAATGGTTTCAATGGTAATTTCTTTACTGGCTGTTTTCACAAAGTTTCGCAAGACTTTCTTGGCTAAATCAAGATCAATTTCCTTGCGATTGAGCGAAGATTGTGCCAATAAAGAAATCAATGCACCTTCCAGCTCGCGAATATTGTTGTTGATGTTATAAGCAATATACTTAACAACCTCTTTCGGCATTTCAAGGCCGTCGTTCTTCATCTTTTGTTCGAGTATTTCAATGCGTGTTTCATAATCGGGCATTGAAATGTCAGCACTTAAACCCCAACGAAAACGGCTAAGCAAACGCTCCTGCACGCCTTCCAAATCTTTTGGCGGTTTGTCAGATGTAAGAATGAGTTGTTTTCCTGATTGATGCAAGTGATTAAAGATGGCAAACAATGCATCCTGGCTTTTTTCCGCACGACTGAAAAACTGCACATCATCGATAATCAACACATCAATCAATTGATAAAAATGAATAAAGTCATTGATTGCATTGTTGCGGCTATGATCAACAAACTGGTTGATAAATTTCTCTGAACTAACATACAACACCACCTTGTTTGGGTTCGAACGCTTCACCTCGTTGCCGATAGCCTGCGCCAGGTGTGTTTTACCTAAACCGACACCACCATAAACTACCAGTGGATTAAATGAATTGGCGCCAGGTTTTTCAGCCACTGTTTTTCCCGCACGCCGAGCAACACGGTTGCAGTCACCTTCAATGTAGGATTCAAACGTGTAGTTTGGATTCAATTGAGGATCGATGTGCATTTTCTTCAAACCCGGAATTACAAATGGGTTTTTTACCGGCGTATTAATCACCAGCGGAAAATCCATTTCATTATTCACAAAGGTTTTGTAAGAATGACCTGCCATATCTACTGTCACCGGCTTGTTGTAATTGTTACCACCATCCACCATGATCCGGTATTCCAATCGTGCATCTTTACCTAACTCTCTCTTCAGTGTTTTAGCCAGCAGGTTAACATAGTGTTCTTCCAGGTACTCATAAAAGAACTGACTGGGCACCTGAATAATCAACACGGCCTCTTTTAAAGCGATCGGTTGTATTGGTTCAAACCACGTCTTGAAATGCTGCCACTCCACAATATCTTTTATGATCGAAAGACAGTTGGCCCAAACCCGTTCTGCGTTTTTCTCCATGTATGGTTCAGCAGTTTTTATAATAATGATTTAAGCGTTTAAACTTTTTCACAGGATGTGTACAAATAAATTTTTTTGAGACAGGGGAACGAATATCAGTAAAACAAAATCGAAAAAAAAATTTTTATCTGTCATAAAAACTCCTTCAAAGGGGCATTGTGCTAAAGAATTTTTTTTCACCGATTGCGCTTGCTTTTCTCGTCGAAAAAATTAGCTTGTTGGACTTCCAGTTTCACGCCTGTTTCACTGTATCATCACAAAAATTCATGCCGCCGATGTTAGCATAACTTTCAGTTCAAACCCTTCTTGTTTGCAATATCTTTGCCCACATGAAATTTGGTGTAGTTGTATTCCCCGGATCCAATTGCGACAGAGATATGCACGATGCATTGGTGTATGATCTAAAGCAAGAATGTAAGATGCTTTGGCACAAAGATGAAGACCTGTCGGAGTTTAGTACCGATGATTGTATTGTATTGCCAGGTGGTTTCTCGTATGGTGATTACTTACGCACAGGAGCTATTGCCCGCTTTTCGCCCATTATGAAAAGTGTGGTAGAGTTTGCAAATCGTGGTGGTAAGGTATTAGGTGTTTGCAACGGTTTTCAGATCCTTTGCGAAGCACATCTTTTACCCGGAGCACTTCTTCGTAACGAAGAACAAAAATTTATTTGCCAGAACATCTTTGTAAAAGATGCTGATGCAGAAATTTATAAAATACCGATAGCTCATGGAGAAGGCCGTTATTACGCTGACGATGCAACGCTTGACGAACTGGAGAGAAACGGCCAGGTGCTCTTATATTATTGCGACAAGAGCGGTGAAATAACAGCAGATGCTAACCATAACGGGTCAACGCGGAACATTGCGGGCATTTGCAACAAGGAGAGGAACGTTTTTGGAATGATGCCACACCCTGAACGAGCCTGTTCTCTGGCTTTGGGTAATACCGACGGACGCCGTCTCTTTAACAAGTTGTTTTCATTAGTGACAGAGCCAGTGCACTAGTTTGACCGTATATAGCTTTATATAATTAACAGAACGGCAAATCTCCTTTCCCGAAATTTGTATAGCTCAAACGCATGACTATGAAAAAAGTTTTATTCTTTCTACTGGCAGCATTTGTTTCTGCTTTTGCCATGGCGCAAACAGCAAACCCGGTTAGCTGGACGTTTACCAGCAAGAAAGTGAACGATAATGTTTACGAGGTACAAATGGTAGCCACTATTCAAAATGGCTGGCACCTCTACTCGCAGTCGCAACCGAAAGATGCGATTGCTATTCCTACTTCATTCAACTTTAATAAAAACCCATTGGTGGAACTGGACGGCAAGGTAAAAGAAACCGGCAAGCTGGAAAAGTTCACCGATAATGAGTTGGGCGTTTCTGCCAACCAGTATAGCAAAGTAGTTGTATTCTCACAGAAAGTAAAGTTGAAAGGAAAAGCAAAATCAAATGTTGGTGGTAACGTAACCTTTCAAACATGTGATGACAAGAAATGTTTACCTCCAAAAACCGTCAACTTCAATATCGATTTAAAATAAAATAGATGAGTGTTTTCTATCGTTTTCTATTTCTTTTTCTCTCATTCTATTTTTATCAGGCTGCACAGGGACAAAATCCTGTGCAGTTTCATTTTATCCAGGAACAAACTTCAGGGAATGAAGTGCTGATAAAAATAAAAGCCACCATCCCTCAAAACGCCCAAATGTTTTCTGCGAAGAAATTCTCGGAAGACGCTCCTATTCATACACAAATCACCTTTGATTCTTCTGCTGCTTTTCTTTTAAAAGATTCCGTTACTGAAAGCGGGAATGTACAACAGGCTACCGAAGCTGATTTCAATAATGCAATGGTTAGCTTTTTTACTGATTCGGTTGTATGGCAGCAAAAACTACAGTTGCAAACGGATAGCACTTTCGTAAAGGGAACCATTGCTTATTTTTTGAAGTCTAACGGTTCATTTAATAATTACGAAGAGCCGTTCTCACTAAAAGTCTACCGGCAAAATTCAAAGGCAACAGTAGCGCCGTTAAAAAGTAACGATGATCTGGAGGCACGTTCATTAGGCTACATTTTCCTTGTTTCTTTTTTGGGAGGACTGCTTGCGTTGATTACACCATGTGTATTTTCTATGATCCCGGTTACTGTTGGTTTCTTTACGAAGCGTAGTAAAACAAGAGAAGAAGGAATCCGTAATGCCGTCACGTACTCACTTTCCATTATCGTCATATTTACCCTCCTTGGGTTTTTGATTACACTGATTTTTGGTCCTACAGCATTAAATAAACTTGCTACCAATTGGATTGCCAACCTGATTTTCTTTTTGGTCTTCCTCATTTTTGGTATCTCATTTCTGGGTGCATTTGATATTCAGCTTCCTGCTTCGTGGCAAACGGCTGCCGATTCAAAAGCAAGCACAAAAAGTTTTACCGGGATCTTTTTCATGGCGCTTACACTGGCATTGGTTTCCTTCTCTTGTACAGGTCCAATCATTGGTAACTTGATTGTACTTGCATCAAAAGGCAGCTACTTTGGCCCGTTGGTAGGTATGTTTGGTTTTTCCGTTGCGTTGGCACTTCCTTTTACCTTGTTTGCTCTCTTCCCAAGCTGGATAAGTGGTTTAGGCAAAGCAGGCGGATGGCTGAACAGCGTGAAAGTGACACTTGGCTTTTTGGAGCTTGCACTTGCATTGAAATTTCTATCGAACGCAGATTTAGCGCAAGGATGGCGTTTGTTAGACCGTGACATTTTCCTTTGCCTGTGGATTGTTCTATTTGGCTTGCTTGGTTTCTATTTGTTAGGAAAACTCAAGTTTCACCACGACAGCGAACTACCCAGGAATGATTTTGATCAGCCTTACGTTAGCATACCGCGATTATTCTTTGCTATTGCTTCACTATCGTTTATGGTATACATGATCCCGGGATTGTGGGGTGCCCCATTAAAAGGAATCAGTGCATTTTTACCGCCTTACGGAACCCAGGATTATACCACTAATTCATCTGGAGTGGCCTCCACTTCGCATGCAACTAGCTCCGGCAGCGCTGCCCCCGTAAAATATGTAAAAGAACTTGGACCCTACGAACCGGAAGTAGTAAAAAAGCTGGGACTTGTTACGTTCTTTGATTATGATGAAGCGCTGGCAGCATCCCGTGAAGTAAAAAAACCATTAATGCTTGACTTTACCGGCATCAACTGCATTAACTGTCGTAAGATGGAAGCACAGGTATGGAGCCACCCGGAAGTTGTAAAACGATTAAAAGAAAATTTTATCATCGCGTCGTTGTATACTGATGTGCAGAACATCAAACTGCCCGAAAACGAGCAATTCGAATCGAAAGAATTAGATGAATTTGTGAATACGGTTGGAGAAAAATTTTCGCATTTGCAGGTGAGCCGCTATGGTGTACTTGCACAGCCCTTCTACATTTTCCTCGATGGTCAGGAACAGAAACTGGCGCCGGAAGGATATCCCTACGATCCGGATGTACAAAAATTCATCGCCCATTTGGATAACGTGGTAGCCGAATACAAAAAGCGGAATCCGTAAAGCATAAAAAAGGCTGTCGATTGACAGCCTTTTTCGTTCTATAAAATTCGTTTAATACTCATCCTCATTAAACATGAAGTCCTCCTGCGATGGGTAGTCAGGCCAGATGTCTTCGATGCTTTCATATACTTCTCCTTCGTCTTCCAGTTCCTGAAGGTTTTCGATCACTTCAATGGGGGCTCCGGAACGGATAGAGTAGTCAATCAGCTCATCTTTAGTGGCCGGCCAAGGTGCTTCTTCAAGGTAGGATGCTAATTCCAAAGTCCAAAACATTGCGCTACTTTTTATGGGTTATGAAAAGACGGATGTAATTTCTATGCCAGAAAACGCCCATCACACCTTTCAATTTTCCCGCAAATGTAGCCTTATTCACCAATTTTCCAAATGAAGTTTTGACGGGGGAAATGGCCCCGTTTTTTTACGGATATTTGAACTTTTGGAAGAGCGATGCTGACAGCAAAAAACATTTACAAACGGTACGGCACAGTTGAAGTTTTAAAGGGAGTGGATGTAACCATTGAACGCGGCGAGGTGGTAAGCATCGTAGGTCCTTCCGGCTCGGGCAAGTCTACCCTGCTGCATATTTTAGGAACCCTTGACAAGCCCGACATGGGCGAGGTTTTTCTTCACCAGCAAAACGTTACCCGTCTGCAGGGGAATGCGTTGGCTGCCTTCAGAAATAAACACATTGGGTTTGTATTCCAGTTTCACCATCTGCTGCCCGAATTTTCTGCGCTGGAAAATGTATGCATCCCGGCGTGGCTGAATAATAAGAATAAGTCAGAAACAAAAGACCGGGCAATTGAATTACTGAAAATCCTTGGCCTCAGTCATCGTCTGGAAAATAAACCAAACCAGTTGTCGGGGGGGGAACAGCAGCGGGTGGCCGTAGCCCGTGCACTGATTAATAAACCCGACATCGTATTCGCCGATGAACCAACAGGTAACCTGGATACAGCCAATGCAAAAGAGCTTCACCAATTATTTTTCGATCTGCGGCAGCAATTCCAACAGACATTTTTAATTGTTACCCATAACGAGGACTTGGCGCAACTTAGCGACCGTTTATTGCAAATGAAGGATGGGAAGATTGTTTCGTCTTGAACCATGAGTGTCTGAATAGCATTACAGAACGTACAAGAGTGCGACGCAACAGACGATGAAGAGAATTACTGCAGCTGGCTAACAACAATGTAGAATGTAAAAGGTTGGACCCTTGCGCCTAACCAACCCCGAACTCCAAACTCCAAACCACCTACCCTCTCCTATCTTTGCGGCCCATGAGCAAGTTGCCACACGACGATATCAAACCTTTTGACAACGAGGGTTCCAAAAAAGCGCAGGTGAGTGAGATGTTTGACAAGATCGCTCCACGGTACGATTTCATGAACCGTTTTTTGAGTGCAGGCATTGATATCAGCTGGCGCAGAAAAGCCATCAAGCTCTTTAAAAAAGACAACCCGAAATATATTTTAGATGTAGCAACCGGTACCGCCGACATGGCCATTATGGCTACTCGCTTGCTACCTGTTGAAAAGATTGCCGGTATTGATATTTCGGAGGGAATGCTGGAAATTGGCCGTAAAAAGATTGAAAAGGAAGGACTTGGAACGAAGATTGCCCTGTACAGCGGCGACGGCGAAACAATAAATTTTGCTGATGATACGTTTGATGGCGTGATGGTCGCTTTTGGGGTTCGAAATTTCGAAAACCTTGAAAAAGGCCTCCAGGAGATCTTTCGGGTTTTGAAACCAGGTGCGCAGTTGGTAGTGCTGGAGTTTAGCAAACCCAGGATTCCCGGTGTAAAGAATTTTTACAACTTATACATGGGCATCATTGCACCGCAGATGGCAGGTATGTTCAAGCAAAACAAAAAGGCTTACCAATACCTGAACGATTCGGCTAAAGCGTTTCCTGACCGTCAAAACTTTATTGAGATTTTAAATAAAACAGGTTATTCCAATACCTATTATAAATCGCTCAGCTTAGGAATATGTTGTATTTACAGTGCAAGAAAACAAAAGGATTGAAATACCTGACGCTGGGTCTTTTGCTTCTTCTTTCTCTTACTTCCAATGCACAGCGGGAACTCAACATGGAGGAGCACGACTACAAACCTTACTACTTCGGAATTTCCCTAGGCTTGAACCGCGGATCATTTCATTCAGAGCTTCACCCCGCCTATCTGAACCAGGACAGCATTCTTACAGCGGAGCCAACATGGTCAGCAGGATTTAATCTCGGTCTTTCAGCAACAGCCCGACTGAGTAAACGTTTTGAACTTCGTTTCAATCCACAATTGATTTTTACGGAGCGAAATATTCTTTACAACCTTCGCTACCGCGATCAGCTGGATAATCTATACAGCGTTACTAAAAAGGTAGAATCAGTTATTACATCGTTTCCTTTTCAGCTTCGCTTTATGTCCGACCGCATTGGCAACTTTCGTGTGTACATGATGGGCGGCGCTAAAATCGACATGGACCTTGCCTCCAACGCACAGGCCCGCAAAGCGGATGACATGATCAAAATTCAGCGCATGGATTACGGCATTGAAGCCGGTGTCGGATTCAAGTTCTACTATCCAAGTTTCATCCTTGCACCAGAGATCAAAATCAGCAACGGCCTTGGTAATCTGCACAGCCGCAGCGAAAAACTAAACTACTCCCGGGTACTCAGCAACCTGCAAAGCCGGATGATTGTATTTACAATTCATCTGGAAGGATAATCATGCTGTCAACCTGAAGGAGAGACTTAAGTCGGTCAAACTCTACTTGTCTCAGATATCATAAATACAAAAGCTGGTTATTATGTAACCAGCTTTTGTATTTCTATTCGGCTTCTGTTGTGTCACTCACTTGTACGTTCGGTAATGCTATTCATCTGAACCTGGATTTAGAGATGTTATTGATTTACTGAAAATGAAAAGGCTTCGTCCTTTAAAGAATGTCTCTCACTTTATAACGACTGATCTCATTTCCTCCTGATCCGTTTAATCCTTCCAAATCATGGTTCAGACAATCATGATTCAAAAATTAGAACTCAAACTCTCTTCGATGCATATTCCATCTTATCCCCGCAGAAATAACCGATGTATTCTGATTCGTTGTTGACGGCGCCGTTTGACTCCGATAGACGCCATTTGCATCTACAAAAAGATTTGGTCTTACTTCATAGGAGAGTAGCAGCGATGCATACCCAACTTTGTTAAGTGCACCTGAACCTACTTCGTAGCCATAATCGAACGTGCGGAAAGGAGACGAATTAGGCAGGAATATATTACCACCATAACTAGCTCCGCCAATGTCTTTTCCCTGCTTGTAATAGATCGCTTTTGCTTGCACCGTTAATCGAGGAATGGGCTGGTAACGGACAATGCCGATGAGCTCATTGAAGTTAGCACCAACGGGATGCGCTAATGGTTGATTGTAATTGGTGTAATTGGCTACGGAATCATCGTGGGAATAGGTAAACGGCCGCACACGATTCCATTCTCCTTGCAGATCAAGATTGGCTATGCCGAATGCATCAATGTATTTAGCTCCCAACTGAAAGCCAAATTTGTTGCCCCACCACTTGCGTCTCAGTTCATTCAACTTGAATTCATCCAGCAACAACTGGCCGTACAATTGTACTTTTTTCAGCAGGTTTGCTTTTGCATCTAAACCCAACACTGCGTTGTCCGGACTACCATTTTGCTGTTCTGCAGAACGATAGAAGATCACCGGGTTTAAGTAGCCAAATTCAAAGCGGTCACGCTGGCCAAAAACCACACCTTCAAACAAACCAATGTTCAGCCATTTGGTCACGTTCACATCGAGGTGGTGCATAGCTGCATACTTTTTACCCAGCAACTGGTCAGCACCACGCTGGTAAGCACCCACCAGTTCCATAAACAGGTTTTGGTAGTTGAACTTCCAGATGCGTGTATTGAGTTTTAAGAACAGCACATTGGTAGAAAAATCGCTCAGGTACAAGCTGCGAAAGCCATTACCAATAAAGTTGCGATCGTAACCAAACGTAACGTCAATATACTTAGCTGCCTTAAAGTTGATAGAACCACGGGCATCAATGTAATCGTAACCCGTGCCTTTGAATTCTTTGTAATACCCTTGTCCCGGAACTGCCTGCCGTTCACTTACCCACTGCCTTACATATAACGGATCTCGTTCTTGGTTATCGGTAACATAGCTAACAAAACTGATCTTGTCGGCAATTGATCCACGCAACGTAATGCCGCGGGAGTTCAGGAACAAATGTTCACTGCTATTTTGCTCCTTGCCAACGGTATATTGAAAAACCGGGTTAATGATTAACTGAAAATCCTTTACGTTGACCTCGTAAAAATTTGCCGGTGTTTTATAAAATGTATTGAGGAAGCGTTTTCTGCTGACCAATGAATCGCGGTTAGTAGCAAATTCAATATTACTGGCCTGTGTCATGTACAAATTGTACGCATCTACTTTGGAAAGCGGAAGAGTACTTGCCACTCGTTGTACGGCCGGAATGAACTGAGCCCGACCCAACGGCCTTGTTTTCGAAAAGTTGAGAATTGAATCAGTGCCGGCTTTGATCTCCATCCGCTCCAGCAAAACATTTTCCCTGGCGCCTTGTGGCAGATAAGTAGTTACCTGGGCAGAAGCAGTGAACGGAAGCACAATGGCAGAAAGCAGCAGCGTTTTCAATAGGGCCTTCATCGGTTTGGAGCGTCTTTGTTTATATTGCATAGGATGCTTGTCCTTTAAATTTGAGCGATGCAAAAATACCTGATTAAGAATATTAATATCGTCAACGAAAATAAGATCACAACGGCGGATGTACTGATTGATGGAGAACGGATTAAAAAAATTGCGCCGCAAATCAACCTCGAAGGATCAAATTACACCGAAATAAACGGAGAAGGAAAATACCTGATGCCGGGAGTCATCGATGACCAGGTACACTTTCGGGAACCCGGACTCACAAACAAAGCAAATATCTATACAGAGTCAAGAGCAGCGGTAGCCGGTGGCACCACTTCATTTATGGAAATGCCTAACACCGTACCGGCAGCATTAACGCAGAAATTGTTAGAAGATAAATACAAAATAGCCGCACAAACTTCATTGGCCAACTACTCGTTCTTCATGGGTACGTCAAACGACAATGCTGATGAAGTATTGAAAACAAATGATCGCAAGAATGACATCTGCGGCATTAAAATTTTCATGGGAGCATCCACCGGAAATTTGTTGGTTGATAATTATCTCACCATCGATAAAATCTTCCGCGAAAGCGAGGTGCTGATTGCTACACATTGTGAAGAAGAAAGCATTATCAAAGAAAACTTCCAACGGATCAAAGCAGCCAAAGGCGACCTGCAACCATCCGATCATCCTCTGATACGCGATGAAGAAGCCTGTTTTGAGTCTTCCTTCAAAGCCGTGCAACTCGCAAAAAAGCACAATACCCGCTTGCATATCCTGCATATTTCTACGGAAAAAGAACTACAGCTCTTCACCAACCTGTTTCCACTAAAAGACAAACGAATCACCAGCGAAGTTTGCGTACACCACCTGCATTTCACTGCCGATGATTATGACCGCCTTGGCTACAGGATTAAATGTAACCCGGCCATCAAAGCACCACACAACAAGGAAGCTTTGTGGACTGCTTTGCTGGATGATCGCCTAGACATTATTGCAACCGATCATGCGCCGCACCTGTTGTCAGAAAAGGAGCCTCCGTACGAACATGCTCATGCTGGTCTGCCGTTAGTACAACACTCCCTGCTCATGATGTTGCATTACTATCAGCAGGGCAGGATTTCCCTCGAGAAAATCGCTGAAAAGATGAGCCACGCAGTAGCAGAATGCTTCCAGATTGCTGAACGGGGCTACATCCGGGAAGACTACTATGCGGACCTGGTCATTGTTGACCTTGAAAAGGCTCAAACGGTTTCGGAAGAAAATATTCTTTACAAATGTGGCTGGAGCCCGCTTGAAGGAACAACCTTCCCCTCTTCTGTAACCCACACATTCGTCAGCGGGAACTTAGTTTATGAAAATGGAAGGGTTATTGAGTCTCATAGAGGCAAACGACTAGTTTTTAACCGGTGAACTGAACGCAGATTGTCATGATGATTCCGATCCTTCATGATCATCCGTGTCAATCATCAAAATTTTAATCATCCGCGTTTCATGCAAATAGACAAAATCACGTTCAACGACATCTCGATTTTCCATGCAGAAGAAGAGGCTTCGATCTTTCATAAGCTCAACTTTACAAAAACGGTAGGTGGCAAAGAATGGCTGCGTCGCTTCTTTACTGAACCTCACCACGACCTGAAGCGTATCATTGGTACGCAAAACGTCATTAAAACCTTGCTGCAACATTTGGATGACTGGCCGTCCGAGATCACGAATGGAACGGTGATCATGATGGACAAGTTTCTCGACTACAACCTCGACCCGATCCCTGAAAAACCAAACACATTTAACAGTTTTAGCTATCGACTGCTGCATAGCGCCGATTATTCGATGGTGAAATATTCCGTTAAGCACTTTGGCGATTTCCTGCGTGGTATGGCCAGGATGGTGTACTTATTCAAGGAAGCGGACCTGTCAGCCAACCTCCATTTTTATATCGACCGCATTAAAAAAATCCTGCAAGAAAAGCCGTTAATGGAACTAGTAATGCGTGACCCGAAAGTAGAGCCTACAGTGCAGGAAAATCTTTACTTCGGTTACTATTTCCGGTTCGAACACAAATCAAATCTGCTGGAGCTCATCGATATCTTTAGTCGCTTAGAAGCCTGGTATTCCATGGCGAAGGCCGTAAAAACATACGACCTGCATTTTCCGCAATTCCTTGAGCAGGAAGAGCCCTACCTCAATGCAGAAGGCTTATACCATGTCTTACTTCAAAAGCCGGTCCCATACGACTTGGTGCTGGAGCCGAATCAGAACTTCCTGTTTCTAACCGGTGCTAACATGGCGGGGAAAAGTACAATGATCAAGGCCGTAGGTTCGTCTGTATTTCTTGCTCACCTAGGCATGGGGGTTCCTGCCAGGAGCATGAAGCTAACCTTGTTTGATGGGTTGCTTTCCAACATCAATGTCTCTGACAATATTGCCAGGGGCGAAAGCTATTTTTTCAACGAAGTGCAACGCATTAAAAACACGATCTATAAAATCAACGACGGCAAGAAATGGCTGGTGTTGATTGATGAATTGTTTAAAGGAACCAATGTGCAGGATGCAATGAAATGTTCGCTGACGGTGATCAAAGGACTGATGAAAATTAAAAATTCGCTATTCATTCTTTCAACACATTTGTACGAAATTGGCGAAGAGTTAAAACCCTATCCCAATATTTCCTTCAAGTATTTTGAAACAACTGTAACAGAAGATCAATTGGCATTTAGCTATCAGTTAAAAGAAGGTATAAGCAACGATCGGATTGGTTATGTCATCTTGAGAAGGGAGAAGGTGGTGGAGATGTTGGAGAAATTGTAATCTTCGTGAACTTGGATTGATGAGATTTTGGGTATTGTGAAGAAATGGTTTCCTTTATTTTTTATACGCTATGCGAAAAATATTTCTCTGTGTTCTTTTAGTCTATTCTATTGCTTCTCATGCACAAAAAACAATTGATGTCTTACATTATTCATTCATGCTTAGTTTGGATGATAAGAACGACACGATCATCGGAATGGCGTATGTAAATTTTGTTCGCGACTCCGGGACCAAGGAGGTAGTGTTTGATCTAGTAAATGAAGCAGAAGCGAAAGGGATGAGAGTCTCCGTTGTTACTGATGGTACTGCTAACGTTCGGCAGCTTCCTTTTTTGCATGCGAACAACAAGTTAACTATCCAATTGCCTGCGTCTACCGCAAAGGACACTTTCCAATTGATGATTACCTACTCAGGCGTTCCAAAAGATGGACTGATCATCTCAAAAAACAAATATGGAGAACGAACGTTCTTTGCAGACAACTGGCCAAATCGTGCACACCACTGGATCCCCTGCGTTGACCGGCCTGATGATAAAGCCAGTTTTGATTTCACTGTTTCAGCGCCTAGCTATTATCAGGTGATTTCTAATGGTCTCAAAACTGAAGAGAAAATATCCGGTAATAGAAAAATTACATACTGGTTCGAACCCACTCCTCTCCCCACAAAAGTCATGGTCATTGGCGTAGCCCGGTTCGCAACAAAAACCTACGAGAACAGCCCGAAAGATATTCCTGTGAGTGCCTGGGTGTATCCTCAAGACAGCACAAAAGGATTTTATGACTATGCGCTAGCACCTGATATCCTGAAATTCTTTTCCGATTACATCGCTCCATTCCCCTACAAAAAACTCGCAAACGTCCAATCCAAAACCATCTTCGGCGGTATGGAAAACGCCTCTGCTATTTTTTATGCGGAAAACTCTGTGACCGGTGACAGAAGCTCGGAAGATTTACTAGCACACGAAATTGCGCATCAGTGGTTCGGCGATATGGCATCCGAAAAAAGCTTTGCGCATTTATGGTTAAGCGAAGGCTTCGCCACCTTTCTCACTAACTACTATTTTGAAAAGAAGTACGGAAAAGAAGCGGCGGCGAAACGCTGGAAAGAAAACCGCGACGAGGTCATCGCTTTCGCAAAGCAAAACCCAAGGCCCGTTGTTGATTCAACCAAAGAACTGATGTCGCTTCTCAATGCAAACAGCTATCAGAAAGGTGCATGGGTATTGCATATGCTGCGAAACGAAGTAGGTGATAGTGTTTTTCAGAAAATCATTCAATCCTATTACAATCAATACAAAGGTGGCAATGCAGAAACAAGGGATTTTGAAGCGGTAGCGGAGAAAGTCTCAGGGAAAGAATTGACCCCGTTTTTTGATCAGTGGTTGTACCAACCAATCATCCCCAAGATTGACGTTCGTTATAACAGAACACAAAAAGGTAGCTCAATTACTATCACGCAGCTGCAGCCGGTTCCCTTTCAATTCACGCTTCCGTATGCAATAGACAATCAAAAAGGAAAGAGTTGGAGAATTACAAAGCAGAAAGAAACTTTTTTCATCAACACCAACGGGGGTAAGCTCACTCTCGACCCTGACACAACACTACTGTTCGAAGAAAAGAAGTAGTGATTAAATGAATTTAAATCCGATACTCAGACCTGAAAACTTAACAGCAGGTGTCCCACCACTTCTGGAATGATATAAACCAAAAATGGTGCGTTTTCTTTTTCCAACATGAACATTCAAAAGCATCCTTAAGTTGCCTTTGGAAATTTCGTTTTCAAAACGATCGTAATTGATAATCCCGTAAAGCGCCGCTATTGAAATATTGTCAGCAATAAAAAACTCGGGACCAACCCGTGCGCTGAACATATTCACTAGCCCGCTATACTTGTAGGGTCCAACGCTGTCAATTACCAACTCTTTACTACCAATAAACCGGTCAAATCCAGCCTCTGCACGAAGCCGGAGCCTGCTTTTGGTGAAAAAGTTAGAATAAACACCAAAGCCAAAGCCAGCATCATTTGTACCCAAACCTTTTGTAGCAAAGCTGAAATTGGCGGAAGCACCAATACTATAATTCTTTTGTGAGAACCCTTCCAGGGCAAAAAAAGCAAATGCAAGTATCGCAATTAGTTTTCTCATAAAACAAAAGGCTTGCTTGAAGATAAATCATATTTAAGCAAAAGCCGCTGATCACTCAGCGGCTTCAATCTATTCACTTTTCACTATTCACTATTCACCCTTAGACAAGCATCGTCACCGGGTTCTCCATATACTTTTTAAACGTTTGCAGGAATCCAGCACCAACTGCACCATCTACGCTTCTATGGTCACAACTTAACGTGATCTTCATTACATTTCTAACGGCAAAACCATCGCCTTTGCGGTACACTTCTTCTTTGATTCTCCCTACAGCCATGATAGCGCTATCAGGAGGATTAATGATGGCAGTGAATTCATCAATGTCCATCATCCCTAAATTGGAAATAGTAAACGTGTTTCCGCTAAACTCCGCTGGTTGTAGTTTTTTGTTTCTCGCCTTACCAGCCAATTCTTTTGTTTCCGCTGCAATCTGGCTCAGCGTCTTTTGATCAGCAAATTTTATCACCGGTACAATTAATCCGTCTTCGATGGCCACTGCCACGCCAACGTGTATGTGTTGGTACTGGCGAATGAAATCGCCCATCCATGAACTATTTACCGCAGGGTGTTTGCGCAACGCCATTGCCGTTGCCTTCACCACCATGTCGTTGAAAGAAATCTTCACATCACTCACTTCGTTCATTTGTGCACGGGCAGTCATCGCGTTGTCCATGTTAATTTCCATCGTAAGATAGAAATGCGGCGCACTGAACTTGCTTTCGCCCAATCGCTTCGCAATCACCTTGCGCATTTGCGAAACATTCGTATCCGTATAGCCTTCCTGTCCGGAAACAACAGGTTGAGGCTGAGACTGCGTTTGAGGCTTAACAGCTGAAGCAGCTTGTTGTGGCTGTGCCGATGGTTGGAAATTATCCACGTCGGCCTTCACAATTCTGCCATTGTCGCCGCTGCCTTGAACCTGCGAGAGATCAATGCCTTTTTCGGCCGCTAATTTTTTAGCCAGCGGCGATGCTTTGATGCGTCCATCGCCGGAAGCAGCCTGCGTATTTTGTTGTTCTGCCGGGGCCGCAGCTGGTTGATTGTTATCAGCGGCTGTGGACTGCTGTCCATTGTCTGAGGACTGAGTGCCACCACCCCCTTTTGCTGCACTTACAATCGCATTCACGTCTACTTTTCCTTCTTCACCAATAACGCACAGCAGGTCATTCACGGCAATCTTTTCACCTTGCTTCGCTCCCTGGAACAAAAGCTTTCCGTTTTTATAGCTTTCCAGTTCCATGGTAGCCTTATCGGTTTCAATGTCGGCCAGCACTTCACCTTTTTTCACATCATCGCCTACCTGTTTGTGCCAGGCTGCAATCACACCCTCAGTCATTGTATCGCTCAAACGAGGCATTAATACCACTTCCTCCATTTTCGAAATATCGATAGATGAGGATTGAGATTGAGGCTGTGCTTGTGGTTGTGCAGCAGGTTGCTGCGGAGCGGCTTGTGGTGCAGGCTGACTAGCTGCGCCATTTTGCTTTCCACCCACAAGGCCCGATACATCCTCACCCGGAGCGCCAACAATAGCCAGTAAATCATCTACCTGGATTTTGGCTCCCTTATCGCCGCCAACGTGTAACAGCGTGCCGTCTTTGTAGCTTTCCAGCTCCATCGTGGCTTTGTCTGTTTCTATTTCTGCCAGTAATTCTCCTTTCTTAACTGTGTCGCCTACCTTTTTATGCCAGGCTGCAATAACCCCTTCTGTCATGGTATCACTCAGGCGGGGCATCAAAATCACTTCGGCCATGTGTTCTTTGTTTGAGCGCCGAAATTAAAGGAAAACAAGGAAAAACGATTTGGAGTTTGGCGTTTGGAGTTAGGGGTTACTGTGCTGGTTGCAATATTGTTTAATTGTTGTTCTTTTAATGGGCCAGAAGCTTGTGCTACTATTGAACTTCTGTTGCGTCGCACTCTTGTACGGTTGGGAATTCTATTGAGCAATTGAACCCACCCCCGATTTCCTAAACCATAACCTCGCCTTAGGTCGCCCTCCAAGGAGGGGATTGTGTTCTTAGGCCAACGGTCGTAACAAAGCGGCCATCCCCTCCCTGGAGGGGAGCAATGAAAGTATAACTGAACCTAAAGAACTCAGGGGTGGGTTTACGCAGGAGTGGTACACGAAGAACACAACGAAGCACAACTGCCAAAAAGCTCCGTGTTCCTTCGTGCCATCGTAGTTCAAAAAGCGATAATTCTATCCAACAAAAAACCACGGCGCTTCTCGTTATGAGACACTATTACTTCATCGAATGCAACGCTACCCTGTTGCCTTCGCTATCTTCTATCAACGCCCAGAAGCCAAGCCCTTGGCCAATTTCAGTTTTCGGTTTTTTTACTTTCCCACCTGCACCTTCCACCCTATCCAGCACGGGTTGCAGATCCGGTTCGCAATTAAGATAAACCAAGGTTCCATTGGCCGACGGCGTGTAAAAATCAGGATTGTGCACAATGGCACCACCCCGACCGCCATTTTGAAAATCATACAGCAGGAAACCCATATGGGTAGGCCCCATCTGGTTCTCCGGCATCTGGTAATCAAAAATGGTTTCGTAAAACTTTTTGGCGCGGTCGAAATCAGCGACCGGGATCTCGAACCAGTTGATGGCATGTGTGTTCATAAACAGCGGTTTGTTTAAAGTTAGTGATCCACTCACAGCCATTCCTCAAAAACTTACATTTGTGAACCATGAAACGATTCCTGTTTTGTTCCCTTCTATTGATCTCCCTGTTTGCGTCGGCTCAGAAAAAACCTTTCCGGTTTGCCTTTATTTCTGATACCCACATCGGCTCACCAAACGGTGGAGCGGAAGAAGATTTGCGCAGGACGGTAGCAGACATTAATGCAATGGATGATGTTGCCTTTGTGGTGCTTACCGGCGATATCACTGAACTGGGGACAAACGAAGAACTGGCAACAGCCAAACGAATCCTCGATAGCCTGGACATTCCTTATTATATCATTCCCGGGAACCACGATACCGGCTGGAGTGAAAGTGGTGGGCTGAGTTTCAATCAGGCCTTCGGCGATGACAAATTCTATTTTAAACACAAAGGCGTTCATTTCATTGGCTGCGCATCCGGCCCATATGTTCGCATGAGTGATGGGCATGTGCCGCGTCATGCCGTGAACTGGATGCAATCAACCTTAAAGAAGATTGGAAAGAAAGAACCCGTTGTTTTCCTTAATCATTATCCGCTAGATAGTGGCTTGGATAATTGGTACGAGATCATTGACATGCTGAAAACAAAAAACACGATTCTTGCGTTGTGTGGTCATGGCCATAACAACCGCCCGGTAAAAGCAGAAGATATCCCGGCAGTAATGGGACGTTCGAACCTCCGGGCAAAAGAAACAGAAGGTGGTTACAACCTTGTAGATGTTTCAAAGGACTCCGTCACGTTCACGGAAAGAAGGCCTCTCTCCAAAAAAGAAAAACCGTGGGCTGGGGTTGCCATCAAGCTGCAGGAATATGATGGAACAAAAAACTATCCCCGCCCTGATTTTACCATCAACCAAAAATATCCGCAGGTAAAGGCTGCATGGACGCATCAATCTGAAGCCAATGTCATTTCAACACCTGCAGTTGTAAGCGGCGACCTTGTTGTTTTTGGCAACCAAAATGGATTAGTGGAGGCATTGGGCTTAGCCACCGGCAAAAAACGGTGGAGCTACCAAACGGGTGGACCGATCTTCTCCTCACCAGCGGTTATGGCCGGCGATATTGTGTTTGGTTCCGCAGATAGTTATGTATACTGCCTGAACGAATTTGGCAAACTACGTTGGCGACACAAAACCGATGCAGCCGTTCTCGGTTCACCTTTAATCCAGAACGGGACGATTTACATTGGCGGCAGCGATCATCACTTTAGAGCAATTGACATTGAAACCGGCAAATTGATTTTTGACTTTGCCGAACTACACGGCCCGGTGGTTAGTAAGCCGGTAATTGCTGGTGATATATTGCTGTTTGGCGCCTGGGATAAATACTTGTATGCCTACGACCTTAATAAGCGCAACCTGCTTTGGAAATGGAGCAACGGCTCATCGGTCATTAATTACTCACCGGCAGCCTGCATCCCGGTTGTAAAGGATAATGTTGTTTATGTGGTAGCTCCCGACAGGTTCTTATCGGCCATTGACCTGTCAACAGGTAAAACTTTGTGGCGCACAAAAGAAGCTGCCGTCAGGGAAAGTATTGGTATTTCGGAAGACGGAAGACTGGTATATGGAAAAACGATGCAGGATACGGTAGCTGCCTTCGTGACTAACGGAGAAAAGCCTCAGCTAGCCTGGAAGATGCATGTTGGCTTCGGCTACGAACATGTGCCATCAATGTTGATTGAAAAAAGCGGGCAATTGTTTTTCGGAACAAAGAATGGTGTGGTGTATAGCATTGATCCAGCAACTCAAAAAACTGTATGGGCATACAAAATTGACAACTCCATGGTGAATACGGTTAATGTGATCGATAAGAACAGCATCATCGCATCAACCATGGATGGTAAAGTCTGCCTGTTGCAAAGCCATTAGCGACGCATTCTGCGTACTAACCATATAACAATAACAACAACCAGTATAACTAAAATGATGGCTGCGTAAAAGCCTGCCTTAAAAATTCCGCCTACCAAATCGCAGGAAGAAAGCGTCATCGCCATCGCTACAATAAAAATCCAGATCGAAGAAAGCTGTTTCATGAGCCAATTATTTCCGGTACTTATGCAAAAGCTTTGCCGCTTATAAACGTCAATGGTCAATGGCGAAAAGTCAGTACCCGAGTCAGGCACTTGATCCACCATTGACCATTCACTATTTACGAATGACCTTGTGCGATAAGCAATCAGCTAACGCCTTCTGTCTGAACAGTCTTATCGATTTTGAGAATAAGCCCTTGCAATACCTTTCCGGGGCCCGCTTCAATAAATTTACCGGCTCCGTCATTGATCATAGCTTGCACACATTGCGTCCATTTTACGGCGCCAGTCAACTGATCAATGAGGTTTTGTTTGATCTCGTCCCGATCAATAACGCCTTTTGCTGCTACATTCTGGTAGACAGGGCAAGTCGGAGTATGAAAATTTGTATTCTCAATAGCATGTTGTAGTTCTTCTCGGGCTGGCTCCATTAGAGGCGAGTGAAAAGCACCACCAACCGGCAGAATTAGAGCCCGCTTAGCGCCAGCTGCCCGCAGCTTTTCACAGGCAAGTTCTACACCTTTAATGCTGCCGCTGATCACTAACTGGCCAGGGCAATTATAATTTGCGGGAACCACCACTTCGCCGCTTTCGTTTGAAGTCTCCGCACAAATCTCTTCCACTTTTTCGTCGGCTAAACCTAAAACGGCTGCCATGGTAGAAGGATTCATTTCGCAGGCTTTTTGCATGGCCTGTGCACGAAGGCTAACCAGTTGCAAACCGCTTTCAAAACTCAAAGTGCCATTGGCAACAAGGGCAGAAAACTCACCTAGTGAGTGGCCTGCCACCATCTCTGGACGGATGCCCTCGATAGCTTTAAATGCAATGATTGAATGAAGGAAAATCGCTGGCTGTGTAATCTTGGTTTGCTTCAGGTCCTCTTCTGTTCCGTTGAACATCACATCTGAGATCCGAAAGCCTAAAAGTTCATTCGCCTGTTCAAAAATCCGTTTTGCAAAACTGCTGTTATCGTAATACGTTTTCCCCATTCCCGGGAATTGTGCACCCTGACCCGGAAATACAAATGCATTTTTCATAAGCGGCAAAAATAAGCCACAATGGAGAAAGAGGTTAAAAATTAAAGCTTAATCCAGATTGGATGAGATCAGCTTCAAAAACTCGTTACGGGTAATATGATTATGAAGGAACTCACCATCATATGCGGAGGTAGTGGTAGCGGAATTTTGTTTTTGCACACCACGCACCATCATGCACAGGTGCTTTGCTTCAATTACCACAGCCACACCCAAAGGGTTCAGGCTTTCTTTAATCGCTGACAGAATTTGCGTTGTCAAACGTTCCTGCACCTGTAGGCGACGTGCATACACATCAACAACCCTTGCAATCTTGCTAAGTCCTGTGATATATCCATTAGGTATGTAAGCGACATGTGCTTTCCCATAAAACGGATGGAGGTGATGCTCGCACATCGAATACAATTCTATGTCCTTCACAATCACCATTTCGCTGATATCTTCTTTGAAACGGGCTGAATTCAGGATCTGCACCGCATCTTGCCCATAACCCTGTGTTGCAAACTGAAAAGCTTTGGCAGCACGTTCAGGTGTTTTCACCAAGCCCTCTCTGTCCACTTCCTCTCCGGTAGACGCAATGATCGTCTTATAGCATTCGGATAACTGTTTGGTTACTTCTTCGTCGTATTTTTCTATCTTATGGTAGGCCATTTTTTCTTTTGTGTTTTAGGTTCGAAAATTATTGTACCGGGTACTCTACGTAATTGCGTGGCGTTTCAAACAAACGAATGAACAGGTCGTTTTGTTCGGCAATGTGCGGACGTAACAGGTCATAAATAACGACGGCAATATTCTCTGCCGTTGGTATCAATGTTCTGAACTCCGCTACATCCACGTTCAGGTTCCGGTGGTCAAATTTTTCTAAGACTTGTTCGTTTATCAGGTCAGAAAGAAGCTTCAGGTCCATCACAAAACCAGTCGTCTCGTCTACCTCACCTACTACTCTCACTTCCAACTCGTAATTGTGACCATGATAGTTAGGAAAGCTACATTTACCAAACGTCTGGTTGTTCTGTTCATCATTCCAATCCTTGCGGTATAAACGATGGGCTGCATTGAAATGTTCGCGACGAATGACGGCTACTCTTTGCTTCATATGTTCGGGATAAACAACAAAGAGCAAAGGTAAAGGTTGTGCAGGCTGGTAAATCCCCGAATTTTGCAGGATGAAGATCCTGTTGTGTGCTGCTACAGAAATGGAAATCGCATCAACCATCCAGTTCCTCGCCTCGCATGAATACCGGCATGTGGAAGTGGTAGTAACCGGGGTTGGCCTGATGACTTCTACATATGCGATCACCAAAGCCATTTCACTGCACCAGCCAAAATTTATCATCCAGGCAGGCATTGCAGGAACCCTCAATCCCGACGCTAATTTAGGAAGTGTAGTGGCTGTTAGGAACGAAACAATTGGCGACCTTGGTGTAGCGGAGCAAAGTGGCTTTCAATCATTGTTTGATTTGAAACTATTGAGCGCAAACATGACTCCGTGGACAGATGGTATGCTGCGGAACGATGATTATCACCTTACTTCTTTAGGATTATCCATAGTTGATGGCGTGACCGTGAATGAAATTTCTACAAAAGAAGAAACCATTCGCTATTATCGTGAGCAACTAAAAGCACAGATCGAGACGATGGAAGGCGCTGCCTTGCATTACGTGGGCATCGTGGAGAGAATTCCCTTTTTGCAAATCCGCTCACTTTCCAATTACATCGGCGAACGGGATAAAGCCAAATGGGAAATTAAAAAAGCAATTACCAACCTGAATCGTGAATTACAACAGATACTGACTAATCATTTTACCGCATGAAACTTAGCTTAGGATTTTCTCCCTGCCCAAACGATACGTTTATTTTTGATGCCCTGGTCAATGGCAAGATCGACACAGAAGGACTGGAATTTGAGCCCGTGTTGGAAGACGTGCAAACCCTAAATGCATGGGCCGCAGAAGGCAAGTTGGATGTGACAAAACTCAGCTTTCCTGCCTTATTCAACCAGGTTTCTCGGTATAGCATTCTCAATTCCGGGTCAGCGCTTGGTAAAGGTGTAGGGCCTTTACTGATTGCACGAAAAGCGATAGATGAAGCTGAGGTTGAAAATTGCCGGATTGCCATACCGGGCGAAAACACCACGGCGCATTTTCTATTGAACTATACATTCCCAAATGCAAAAAATAAATCCGTGATGTTGTTCTCGGAAATAGAAAATGCCGTGCTCAAAGGTGATGTTGACCTTGGCGTTATCATTCATGAGAACAGGTTTACCTACCAGCAAAAAGGTCTGCATAAGATTTGTGACCTGGGCGAAATCTGGGAATCAAGAGAGAATGTGCCCATCCCCTTAGGATGCATTGCGGTAAAGCGTAAACTACCAATCGATGTACAGCAACGAGTTGACCTATTAATTAAGAAAAGCCTTGAGTATGCTTTTCAGCATTACCCGCAACTTTCCTCCTATGTTTCTAAACATGCGCAGACAATGGAAGAAGAAGTGATGAGAAAGCACATTGAGCTTTACGTCAACAACTACTCACTCGATTTGGGAGAAGATGGCAAAGCAGCTATCAGAAAATTGCACGGTGTGTATTTGCGCAATAACGGTCAACAAAAAACCGGCGATTTATTTATCAGCAAATAAGGCTTTGGCGGGTAGCGCTGCTTTGTAGGCTCTCAAACATCGTTGCTTTGCATAATCGTGGTCGACTATTGGCTTGCAATACGTGAGTGAATCAACTTCGGGCACCCACTTCCTGATGTATGCACCCTGCGGGTCAAATTTCTTTGCCTGGATTGTTGGGTTAAAGACGCGGAAATATGGTGCTGCATCGCAACCACATCCTGCTACCCACTGCCAGTTACCGTTGTTAGAAGCCAGTTCAAAATCCAACAGCTTGCGGGCAAAATAAGCTTCGCCCCATCGCCAGTCAATCAGTAGATCTTTTACCAAAAAACTCCCGACAATCATGCGAACACGATTGTGCATAAAGCCTGTTTCATTTAACTCCCGCATGCCAGCATCAACAATCGGGTACCCGGTTTTGCCTTCACACCACAGTTTAAATTCCTCCTCGTTATTGCGCCATTTGATGTTGTCATATTCTTTTTTGCAAGCTTCGTTTACCACTCTTGGATGTCGCCAAAGAATTTGCATGAAGAATTCACGCCAGATTAATTCGCTTAGATAAACCGTATTAAGGGCAAGCGCTTTCTTTACCAATTTCCGAACGCTGACGGTACCAAAACGCAGATGAAGGCCCATGCGGGTTGTGCCTTGCAACGAAGGAATGTCCCGGGTTTTGTCGTAATGTTTAATGATGGCTTCGTCCACAGGCTCTATCGAAGGGATATCCCAATTGTACACAAAGCCCAATTCTTTCAAGCCAGGCAGAGAAAGGGGCCTTTGTTTATAAAAATTCGAAAGAAGCTTTTTCGTTTCAAATGGCTTGTAATGCGTTTCGGCCAGAAGTGCCCGCCAGCGTTTTGCATACGGTGTATACACCATATAGCCACTGCCATCATCCTTGGCAACCTCTCCTTTTTCAAAAATTACCTGGTCTTTAAACGAGTAGAATAAGACATCTTTCGTCTGCAGGAACTTTTGTACCGCATCGTCACGGTCTTTTGCATAGGGTTCGTAATCGTGATTGGTGTACACAGCATGAACATCATACTCATTCACCAACTGATGAAGGATTGGCAAAGGTGCCCCATAGCGAACATCCAATGTAGAACCGGCACTTTGTAACTCGCTCTGAATTTGTTGTAAAGCCGAATAAATAAAGCTGACACGTTTGTCGTCCTTGTCTTCTAACTGCGATAAAATTTGTGTGTCAAAAATAAAGACCGGCACCACCGGGTAGCCAGATGATAGCGCCTGGAACAGACCGGCATTATCATCCAGTCGCAGATCACGCCGGAACCAAAACAGTACAACTTTCTGCAGCATGCTGAATCAACAAGAATGGGCGAAAATGGTTGCTGACACTGCGTCAAATATTTTCCGCGTTTTTTCGTGGGCATAGGTTTGTTCCCTGTAGGTCTTTACCCAACGAATAATTTGAATGGCATTGGTCAGGAATACTTCGTCCGCTGCAAGCAGATTATCTTCGGAAACTTCGTCCTGCCGGATTTTTAATCCAAGCTTTTTGCTTTCCTCAATTACTACGCGGCGCATGACACCATTGACACACCCTTGGTGTAATGCCGGTGTATGAAGTTCATTTCCTCTAACGAGAAAAAGATTTGCCTTCGATGAGTCACATAAAAAGTTCTGTGCGTTCAAAACAATGGCATCGTCAAAACCATTGTTGATAGCATATTTCTGGGCAAGAACATAGGGGAGATAGTTTGCTGACTTAATGTTCGAAAACGCATCCATCGACTTACGGGCAAATGGGTAAAGGCAAATTTTCAAACCTTGTTCCTGCCAACTATTAACATGGGTGTCAAGGGGGTTGGCTTCGATTAAGTATCCACTGCCATTTTGATCATCGCGGTAAACAGCTAATCGCACCCTCGCATTCTCGGAGCACTGGTTCAGCTGGCACAAATGCGTAATATTTTGTAGCAGTTTTGCTCTCGTGAACGTTTCAGCGACCTCGATTTGTAACAGCTGGAGACTGGTAAACAATCGCTCAAAATGCAGATCAGCCAGCAATAGCTTTCCTCTGTAAAACTTCATTGTTTCAAACAAACCATCGCCCCACTTGAAGCAACGGTTAGTGGCTGTTAAAACCGCTTGGTCGGCAGCTGGGAAATCTCCATTGAAACAAATCTTCATCGCTCAAAAATCTAAAACAAAAGCCGTTCGGCAAATTCCCTTTACAAATCATTTACCGATTGATGCCGTCCTTAAAAATGAGATAAAAAAAGCCGGCGAGATGCCGGCTTTTTTTACAATGGATTGTATCGATATCCTTCCTACTGAATAATCAGTTTTTCTGTGTAACTCTCTGACTCATTCGTTAGCTTAACTAAATACAGCCCTTTCTTCAACCCGTGTAATTCAATTCGATTCACATCGTTTGCAAGAACCGATGTTTGTACGACACGTCCACTGGCGTCCGTGATCTGCATATTGACATTTGCTGTTCTGTTGGTCAGATTCACTACCAGGAAATTCGATGCCGGATTAGGCGTCAAGCTAACAGTGAAACCTCGAGAAAAATTGATCTTTACGACGTTTGATTGCTCCGTCTTTCCATCATGATCAACCGTTACTAGACGATAATAGTTATTGCCGCTGTTCGGGTTATTGTGGATGGCCTGATACGTTTCATCAACACTATTCACACCTCTCGCTGCAACTGTTGCAATTTTCTCAAACGTTCTTCCGTCTGTTGAATGCTGAACGCGGAACTCCCGGGTATTGATCTCCTGAGATGTGGTCCAGTCAAGATAAACTTTACCTTGCTTTTTCACAGCCGTAAAGCTCTTCATCTTAACAGGAAGCGTACCACCGAACATGAATTGCGCCATTACGGGATAGTGATCGGAAGTAGAGGTAGCAAAGTCCGGAATGCTGGTTATTTCTTCAATATCAGTGTACACTGTAGCCGACAAATTCAGGATACGCGGAGCCATCTCGTCAGATACTACCAAATGATCGATCATATTGTCGAAGCCAGTAGTTGATTGCGTTTTGAAATTGCTGAGAGGCAGTGTGACAGACCTGTAGCTTACCGCATCCGTCGAATCAGCTACAAAATTGTTGTAGCTCGATACCGTGTCGGCTCCGGTTGTCGGTGCAATCGTCCGGTCAAGGTCATCATTAAAATCACCTAACAATACAAGATTGGCACTTGCCAATTGTGCTTCCACGCTATCTTTTAATTGTATGTTGCCGGTCTTCCGTTGTTCATAAGAAGAGACCTGCTCTGCGGCATCTCCTGTATTTGCTTTAGCATGTATCACCAAAAAGTTCATTGATGTTGTTTGCCCGTTTTTCGTAACAGTGCCTGATACCAGAAGCGGCACACGACCGCTAGCAAAACTGGAGAGAGCAGTGGGGCTGCTGATCATGTATGCACGAGCTGTAACATTGCTCATTACACTGGTTTTGTAGATAAGCCCAACCTTTTGCTGGCTGGCACATGCACCAGCTGTGGTGCCACCAGTACAATGCTCAGCTAATACAAACGAATAGCCCCCGGCGAGCGACGAAACAAGATTAGAAAAACTGGTTACATTCACAATCTCAGCTACCGCAAGTATGTCTGGGTTGAGAGCTTCAATAACTGTCTTTGCGTTTGCTTGCTGTTGTGCTGGGCTTGGCGATCCATTTCCTGTTACACCAAAAAACCGGATGTTCCAGGTCGCGATTTTCAGTGTTGTAGCAGGGTCAACCGAATTTCCTTTTAGGAATATTGGTGCCGCATTAAAGTTTGTAGCGGAGAACTGTACAGGTCCGGCGAATACTACGTTTGATGCTGACGCAGTCAGTCGCACATAAACAATCGGATTTGCGCTTGCCTCCGCTGGTGTGTAGACAATTGATGAGGAGAAAGTGACATTGTCTTTTGACAACTCAAAATTGGCTGGCGCCGTCAATGTCAGGTTGCCCTGCAGATTAAGAAGGTTGAAACGGAAAGTCTTACTGCTACTGGTAGTGCTTACCGGCACGTAGCGAAAATCAACCAGTTTATTAGCAATAGTAAACACCGCAGCTGGCGGTACAGTTGAATTAATCACTGAAATATCGTCAAGCGTCCAACGCGGTGAATTTGTTGTGCTTGAAACGTATCTAAACGCAAAACGTACGTTGGCTTGTTTAAAAGCTGAGAGGTCGATGTTATCCGAAAAAGTCCAAACATCTGAGTTCATAGACGGGAAGAAACCGTTCAATTCAGTCCAGGTTGTTGTAGTCACGTCGCCGGTATAGTTGGTTGTTACATAAAGGCGCAACGGATCACCTGAGAACCGTGTGCGACTGTAAAATGAAAGAATTGGGTACGTAGTGGTGGAAAGGTCTATTGACGGTGACACCAGCCAGTCTTCGTTTACGTTGTTAGTATTGTTCGCAAAGCCAGACATTTGTACGCCATTGCCCGAACGGCCAAATGTGGTGCAGCTCCAAACTTCCGCCCCTGAAATGCTCTGTGCCGTAAAGCCATCGCTTAGCGAAGATGTGCAAGCACTAAAATTAGCCTGAAAAATGGGACTGGATTCGTTATCTAACAAGCTAATCGATGCTGTGGCGGTAGAAATTGAATAACCAGCAGTTGCGCTTGTCAGTGTCACAGAGATGGTCTCTGTTGGCTCCACTACATTATCGTCAATAACATTGATTGCAATATTTGCTGTTGTAGCGCCTTCCGGAATAGTGATTGAACCATTTTGAGGATCTGTATAGTCACTGCCGAAAGTAGCTGTTCCATTGCGAGTATAAGAAATAGCAACTCCACCGGCCGGAGCTGCGTTGTTAAGCGTGACGGTGAAGCTGCCGTTAGTGGCAGGCTCAGCAGCGTTGGTATTGGAAGCCACACTGACCGTATTTACCACTGAGGATCCGCTAAACGACAATTGAAAATCGTCGACCGCCAGCCCATCATCAGCATTGGCCGCGTTGAAATCTGACCAGCGAATATAAAACGTGGCACCAGCCGGTATATTAAGGCCTGTTATCGTGTGCGAAATGGTTGTTTTATTGGTGTTACCGTCAAGTGCGCCCACAGTTGTCGTATTCACTGACGAAAAGTCAAGGTTATCGACATCTGTCCAAGAACCAGTACTTAAACTTGTAGCATTAAGGCTGTACTGAAAATCCAGTCGGTCAGCACGCCCCGCTGTACCGAGTCGCCACTGTTCACCACCATATGTAATCGTGATAGACGTGATCGCAAGCCCGGTGTTATTTGTAAATGCTGCACCGATGGTAGGTATCAGATTACTGGATTGCAAACCTCCAAAAGCACGGTCAGTATTTCCGGTAGGGCCAAAACTGTATGTATTTCCACCTGTTTCACTACCATTGCTAATGCCATAACTCGTATTTGCGTTGGTGCCCGTTTCGGCAAATCCCCAACCCGGAGGTGTTACTGTGCCTGTTGTGCCAGTGTTTGTTAGTGTGTTGAAGTCTTGGGTGTATGTACCGCTGGTAAGCGATATCGGTGTTGTAATCTGTGATCGCACATTAGACACGAGCACAAGGCTAGCAAAGATTAAGTAGAGTTTCCGCATTGTCCAGAAAGTTTTTGTAGGGGAGCAAAACTATGCGGATACGGGATTCCACTTACGTTCCTAGTATAAATAAATTATCAACAATGGTAAAAAGAGTAGTTATTCGCTTAATCTGCAATCAATCACCTTCAATTGAAGGTTTTTTTCACCGTTCCATTCATTTTCATCAATCTTAAAAACAAGATCAACTGGCTTGTTTTGAAGGAGGAGGTCAAATTTGTCGGCCATTTGGAAGCCTATGCCCGTCATCGTATAGCTTTCCTGCCGCACGACGAAGCGCAGGTGAGCATCTTTTACAACTTTACTCCATCCTGTGTTGTAAACATTCCTCACGCAAAACGTGGGTGACATGTTATCCGGACCGAAAGGCTCCATCTGGCAAAGGATATCGTAAAAGGATTTTTTAATATCAGTGAACTGGATTTCAGCGTCAATAACAATCTCAGGAATTAGCAAGTCAGGATGGATAGTCGCCTGCACTACCTCTTCAAACTTCTGGCAGAACGCATCAACTTTCTCCGGTTGTAACGTCATTCCGGCGGCATAAAAATGTCCTCCATATCCAAGCAGTAAATCCTTGCATTGATGAATAGCTTCATAAACATTAAAGCCAGCTACGCTACGGGCTGAGCCCGCTACATAATCACCGCTTTGGGTAAGCACAATTGTAGGTCGGTAGAAATGATCAATAAGCCGCGAGGCCACAATACCTACTACACCCTTGTGCCAGTGCGGCTGGTATAAGACAGTGCTATTGCGTTTCAGGAGCACTTCGTCTCCGTTAATGAGAGCCAGAGCTTCTTCTGTGATGCTGCTATCAGCTTCTTTACGACTGGTATTATCCTCGTTAAGTTGCTCAGCCCAATGCATAGCTTCCTCATAACTTTCGGAGACAAACATCAGCACGGCTTTGCGAGCATCATCCATCCTACCGGCTGCATTTACCCGAGGGGCAATGATGAACACAAGATTGGCAATATGGAATTCTTTCTTGAAACCACTGAGGTAACTCAATGCCTGGATACCAAAGTTCGGATTCTTGTTAGCCTTCTGTAAGCCATAGTAAGCCAGTATACGGTTTTCTCCTGTTATAGAAACAATATCCGCTGCAATAGCTGTGGCAACGAGGTCGAGATATTGGTGCGCAGTATTATCAGGCAAACGCATGGCCCTGCACAAGGCTGAAATCAATTTGTATCCTACCCCACAGCCACAAAGCTCTTTAAAGGGATAGAAACAATCCTTTTGTTTTGGATTCAGTATCGCGACCGCTGGCGGCAATTCATCATCGGGCAAATGGTGGTCGCATACAATGAAGTCGATTCCCAACTGCTTTGCATATGTAATAAGCTCAACGGATTTGATCCCGCAGTCTAGTGCTATAATTAAGGTATATCCGTTTTCGAAAGCAAAGTCAATACCCGCTTTGCTTACCCCATATCCTTCACGGTATCGGTGAGGAATATAAAATTCGGTGAGCGGATAATGCGATTTTAAAAATTGGTACATGCAGGATACTGCCGTTGTACCGTCAACATCATAGTCGCCAAAAACCAGGATTTTTTCATTTTGTTCAAACGCCTGTATCACACGGGACACTGCCTTCTGCATATCCTTCATCAGGAAGGGATCGTGAAGGTCTGTTAATTGGGGGCGAAAGAATTTCTTGGCTTCATCAAATGTTTCAATCCCGCGTTGCACCAAAATATTACAAAGGACAGGATGGATCTTCAGCTCCTTAAAAAGAGCTGCTGACTTTTCCTTGTTGGCTGTTTGTGTGCGCCAGCGTTTTTGTCCCATGCATTAATACTTTCTATCTGTAACAAAGTTGACGAGGTCTTCGAAACCATCTCGGATGGGTGACTTGGGAAATCCGTGCAACACGTCGAGTGCTTCCTTCTTATATGCAAGCATCTTATTGACTGTGTAATCAATGCCGCCCGATTTGGTCACCACGTCTGTAATATAAGCCACTTTTGACTTACGTGTGTTTTCGTTCTTGATGATATAGATGATTTCCTTCCGGGTTTGTTTATCGATATTATTTAAAGTGTAGATCAGTGGTAGAGTAAGTTTCTTCTCCTTAATATCGTTGCCTGTTGGCTTACCGATGTTTTGCGAGGTATAATCAAATAAGTCGTCCTTGATCTGGAAAGCCATTCCTACTTTTTCTCCAAATGCTTTCATTTTTTCCGTGAGTACCGGGTCCTGCGATACAGACCAGGCGCCGGCACCACATGCAGAAGACAAGAGAGACGCTGTTTTATTTTTGATGATCTCAAGATAGACGCCTTCATCTAAATTCAATGACCTTGATTTTTCCATTTGCAGCAGTTCGCCCTCGCTCATCCGCCGCACTGCCTCTGAAAGAAGCTTGAGGATTTCGAAATCATTGTGATCCAATGAAAGAAGCAGTCCTTTTGCTAACAAGTAATCCCCAACCAATACAGAAACTTTATTCTTCCAGAGGGCATATACTGAGAAAAATCCTCTACGTTCAAGCGAATCATCTACTACGTCATCATGGACTAAAGTGGCCGTATGTAAAAGTTCTACAAGAGAGGCTGCTCTATAGGTTGTATCGTTTACATTGCCGCAGAGTTTTGCGGATAGAAACACAAACATTGGCCTTATTTGCTTACCCTTTCTTTTTACTACATACTGCATCACCCGGTCGAGCATTGACACATTGCTTTTAGCTGCCTCTTTGAATTTTTTTTCAAACAAGTCCAGTTCAGCTTCAATTAAATTAACCGGTAGCTTCATTCCAATAATCAAAAATAACTGCGGCCCAAAAAACAATTATATCGGGTGGTATAAGAATTGCAGATTTGTGCTGGCAAATAATGAGTTGACATTTGATAAGGCGGCCAAAAATAAATTTAGAATTTGGTAATTCTATGTCAATTTATATTTTTGCCCAAGATTAGGACATTGTTTTTAAAATTTAATCAATAGTTATGGCAAGCAAAAAGTACTCTTTTTTAGCAGGTGCATTGTGCCTGTTTGCTTCGTCCGGTTTTGCTCAAACGACGACGACTCAGAGCGGTTCCGGTTACGATGTCGCAGATTCATCCGTAGTTCCTTCCCGAAGAATGCCTCAGCAGCAAGAATTTATGCAAGGCACATATAACTACCCTGCTAAGCCTCGCAGCATGTGGGAGATTGGTATCAAAGGGGGTTCTTTTGCAGTGAGCGGTGATGTTCCAGCACAATTACCAGGTGCCGGTTTTGGTTTACATGTTCGGAAAGCTATTGGTTATGTTTTTTCTCTCCGCTTACAGTATATGTATGCAATTGGTAAAGGCTTAAACTGGAATGCTTCTACCAACTTCGGAAACAATACAGCGTTACGTTCAGCTGGTTATGTAGCTAACGGAACCAACCGTGTTTTCTATAACTATCGCACGAATGTTCAGGACCTTTCTTTAGAAGGTATTTTCACGCTGAATAACATTCGTTTCCACAAATCAAGATCTGGCCTTAGCATTTACGGTTTGGCAGGTATTGGTTTGGCTACTTATGACACAAAAATCAACGCTACAGGTGCAAACGGAAACTACCAGGCTGCATTCAATGGCGTAACTGGTTTTAACCAACATGAGAACAGAAAGAATGTAAGAGATCAATTGGAAAACATTCTGGATGATTCTTATGAAACTTCTGCTGAGAACTATGGTCCTCGCCGTGGCAAATTGGGTGGTAAAGACCTGATTCCTGTAGGACATATTGGTGCTGGTGTGGCCTTTCGCTTGAGCCCTCGCATTAACATTGCTTTAGAAAATCGCTACACCATCACAAGATCTGATTTGATCGATGGTCAGCGTTGGGCAGAACAAGTACAAGGTTCACCTGTACTGACTCCTGATTATGACAACTACAACTACTTAAGCCTTGGTTTGAACTTCAACGTAGGTGCGAAATCTGTAGAGCCATTGTGGTGGTTAAACCCACTGGATTATGCTTATCAGGAAATCCGCAAGCCTCGCTTGATGATTCTTCCAAAGCCAGTTTTGCCTGATACTGATGGTGATGGTGTAACTGACCAATTTGACTTAGAAGTAACTCCTCAAGGCTCTCCAGTTGATTCACATGGTGTGAGCTTGGATACAGACGGTGATGGCGTTCCTGATTCTCGTGATAAAGAAAAAATCACTCCTACTGCCTGTCAGCCAGTTGATGCAGACGGTGTTGGTAAATGCCCAGTTGTTTGTCCTGATTCAACTTGTGGTTGGAGACCTGGCGGTGATTGCGCTACAGCTTTAGGTAGCCTGCCAAGTCTGACTTTCAATGGCAATGCGACGTCATTAAACAACGACCATAGAAGCTTGTTAGCTGGTGTTGCTGCAACATTGCGTAACAATCCAAACTGTACAGTTCAGATCATTGACTATTGCACTGGTAGCAAGGCTAAGCAAGGTGCTGGTCAGTCAAGAGCTGAAGCAGTTAGAAGACATTTAGTTGAGAGAGAGGGTATCAGTGCAGATCGAATCACAATCCTCACTGGTCAAACAGGTGGCCAATGTGGAACGGTAGATATTAGAGGTGCTCAGTAAGAGTTCTCTAAACAAAAAATCCCGTCTTCGGACGGGATTTTTTTTGCCCCTACTTTAGGGGAATCTTAACGGGCAAGCTGAGCTGAATTGGATTATTTAAAGAATATTTGCCGTTACTGATTAATTTTGCCCCTCTTTATGAAATTTGCTATTGCATTATTCGCTATTCTTTTTATGGTTGGCTGCCAGCCAATCAACAAGATCTTAAAGAGTACTGACCCCGCTTATAAGCTTAGAATGGCGGAACAATACTATGCGAAGAAAAAGTATGTACAGGCACAGCAGATTTACGAAGATGTGATGCCTTATTATCGTGGTCAGCCCGAATTTGAGGATATCTTCTACAAATATGCTTATACAGCGTACTACCAGAGGGACTACATGAACGCAGAAAATCTTTTCAAAAATTACCTAGAAGTTTACCCCAACGGTCCTCGCTCGGAAGAAGTTGATTACATGCGGGCTTATACCCATTTCAAACAATCGCCAAAAGCTGAGCTCGACCAGTCGTCAACGATGAAAGCAATTGGGATGTTCCAAACTTTCATCAACACGCATCCTGGTTCTTCCAGAAACAAAGAAGCTACAGAGATCATTGACAAGTTAAGAAACAAGTTAGAGGTCAAGGATCGGAAATCTGCCCAGCTTTATTACGATATTGGCCAGTTTAGAGCCGCTGCAGTTGCTTTCAACACTATGTTGAATCAATACGCAGATACCGAAAACGGCGATCAGTACAAACTAATGGCCATTAAATCTTACTTTCGCTTCGCTGAACTGAGCGTGGAAGAGAAAAAAGCTGAGCGTTTTGAAAAAGTAATTGAAGAAGCCAACGACTTTATGGATCGTTTTCCGGATAGTCCGTTAGCAAAGGAAGTTCAGCAATATGTAACTCAATCTCAAAACAATTTAAAACTCTATACAAATGAGCCTGCTAAGACGACAACTTAGTACCAGTACTACCAACAACATTGAAACTCGTGATGCGAATGAGCTGAAGGGTAAGACTGGCAATATCTATGAGTCCATTGCAATCATTGCAAAAAGGGCTAACCAGATCAATATCACGGTGAAAGAAGAATTACACAATAAACTGGAGGAATTTGCTTCTCATACTGATTCACTTGAAGAAATTCACGAGAACAAAGAGCAAATTGAAATCTCAAGAGCTTACGAAAGAATGCCAAATCCTGCGTTATTGGCTACTTCTGAGTTCTTAGAAGACAAAGTTTACTATCGTAAGAATGAAGATGCTGACCTGTTTCAGTAATTCGAAAATAATTCAGTTGAAAAGCGGTCTTGCCAATAACAAGACCGCTTTTCTTTTGCTTTTGAATGTTACTACGTTAGCTTACTTTAGTGCTCTATGTTGACTGGCAGAAAAATTTTAGTGGGTATTTCGGGTAGTATTGCTGCCTATAAAATACCAATACTTGTCAGGCTATTGATAAAAGCTGGGGCAGAAGTGAAAATTTTAATGACACCAGCCTCAACAAGTTTTGTCTCGAAGCTCACGCTTGCCACTCTTTCAAAAACAGAGGTTTTAACTGACCTTTTTAAGGACGATACATGGGCCAACCATGCCATTTTAGGGCGTTGGGCTGATGCTATGGTAATTACACCTTTGAGCTGTAGCACGCTAAGTAAGATGGCTACAGGAGCTTGTGATAATATTTTAATGGCCACTTACCTATCGGCAACCTGCCCGGTAATTGTAGCTCCAGCCATGGATGAGGACATGTGGCTTCACCCTTCAACAGCCCGAAATCTTTCCCTTATTCAAAATGATGGTTGCAAGGTCATACCTGTAAACCATGGGGAGTTGGCCAGCGGACTGGTAGGTCCCGGAAGGATGGCAGAACCTGAAGAAATCTTGTCCTATCTGACTAATTTTTTTTCGAAGAAAGATGAGCTGAAAGGTAGAAAGGCGTTGGTAACTGCTGGGCCAACATACGAAGCGATTGATCCTGTGCGTTTTATTGGCAATCATTCCTCTGGGAAAATGGGGCTGGCAATAGCCGAAGAGCTTAAAAGTCGCGGCGCTGACGTAACACTAATTACCGGTCCAACCCCAATAAAGGAAACGACAAATGGTTTAAACCGGGTGCATGTTACGTCGGCCGAAGAAATGTACCATGCTTGCATGAAAACCGATTACGATGTAGCAGTCATGGCAGCAGCCGTTGCGGATTATACTCCCATTGAAGTAGCCGATAAGAAGATTAAGAAAAATGGTGGCGAAATCACCCTTACTCTCCGAAAGACAAAAGACATTTTAGCTAGCCTTGGTAAAGAAAAACGGGACGGACAAATCTTGATTGGCTTTGCCCTGGAAACTGACAATGAGCAGGAAAATGCAATAAAAAAGCTAAAGGAAAAAAATGCAGACCTGATCATTTTAAATTCGCTGAAAGATGAAGGCGCCGGGTTTGGCCACGACACCAACAAAGCCACGTTTTTCTTTAAGGATGGTCGCGAAAAAGCTGTTCCATTAAAAACAAAAATTTCGCTGGCAAAAGATATTGTTGATACTATAACTGAATTAATCCAATGAAAATCCTGTTTACGATTGTTTTCTTCTTTGCTGCCCTGGGTGCCAATGCACAGGAACTACAAGCCAAATTCACAGTTGTTGCCAACCGTGTGAGCAATGCTGTCGATAAGAAGACCTTTCAGACCCTGCAAACTACGGTAACAAACTTTTTAAATAACCGTAAATGGACGCAGGATGCGTTTCAAACGCAGGAAAAAATTCGCTGCAATTTTCTTTTGACAATCGACCAGGAGTTAGGTAACAATCAGTACAAAGCTACTCTGACTGTACAAGCAGCACGTCCTGCTTACAGCACCAACTACCTGTCTCCTATTGTCAATTTCCAAGACAACGAGGTTGTTTTTAAATACGTGGAATTCCAACCGGTTGAGTTTAATGAAAACCGTGTGCAGGGAAGCGATCCAATGAGTGCTAACCTGCCTGCAGTTCTTGCATATTATGTGTATTTGATTCTTGGAATGGATTACGATTCCTTTGCCTTACGTGGCGGTGATCCTTATTTTCAGAAGGCACAGTTTATTACGAACAATGCCCCCGAAGGAGGTCAGATAAGCGGCTGGAAACCCTTCGATGGTTTACGTAACCGCTTTCGTCTCGTAGAGGGACTTGTTGATAATCGCTTTGCATTGATGCACGATGCTATCTATTCTTACTATAGAACAGGCTTGGATAACTTCTTTGAAAAAGAAAAAGAGGGCCGCGTTGGCATTCTAAATGCTCTGAATTATCTGAACACCATCAACCGCGAAAATCCCAACTCAATGGTCATTCAATTCTTTTTTCAAGGCAAGGGAAATGAGTTGGTGAAGATTTTCTCAAAGGCTGATCCAGACGTTCGATCCCAAGCAAGAGATTTACTGGTGAAGTTGGACATAACAAATACCAATCTATACAAGGATTTAAAGTAATGAGGACCCTTGCTCTTCTGCTGCTTATTATTTTTACCTCTTGTTCGGGTAATGACGTCCCTAAAGATGTAATGCCGCCGGAAAAAATGGGAGCAGTGCTTTATGATGTTATTCTCGCCGATGAATTAGCTGATTTCTCCTCTATACAGGACTCTACCTATCGTCATCTCGAAAAACGAACTGTCCTTTACGATTCTATTTTTAAAACCCACAACATCACTAAACAAGCTTTTCAAAAAAGCTATCAATTCTATCAGCAACGACCCGATTTGTTGAGGACAATCCTAGATTCGCTACAAGCTAAGCACGACACGATTCCCCGCAAGCAGATAGCTCCCTGATGATTTTAATGAGAGCAATAACTTGCCGCAGCTTATTTTTGGCGTTCGGTAACAATTGCTTTTATGAACAAAGTTTTTTCTTCTGCCCGCGAAGCTTTACATGATATTACAGATGGCTCTACCATTATGCTTGGCGGCTTTGGCCTTTGTGGTATCCCGGAAAATTCTATTAACGCTTTACAACAAATGGGTGTAAAAAACCTGACTTGTATTTCGAACAATGCCGGTGTGGATGATTTTGGGTTAGGTCTCCTGTTGCAGACGAAGCAAATCAAAAAAATGATGTCCTCTTACGTTGGCGAAAATGCCGAATTTGAACGTCAACTCCTGAGCGGAGAACTTGAAGTTGACCTGATCCCCCAAGGCACGTTAGCCACCCGCATTCAAATGGCGGGCATGGGCATCCCAGCTTTTTTTACACCTGCTGGTTATGGCACCGAGATTGGGGAAGGCAAAGAGGTCAGGGAATTTAATGGTAAGAAATACCTGATGGAACATGCGCTTCACGCCGACTTTGCTATTGTGAAGGCATGGAAAGGGGATCGATATGGCAATCTTGTTTTTAGGAAAACAACACGAAATTTTTCTACTTCCATGGCGAAAGCGGGAACAATTACCATAGCCGAAGTGGAACAGCTAGTTGAACCCGGCGATTTGAATCCTGATGAAATTCACGTAGCCAGTGTTTACGTACACCGCATTTTTGAAGGGAAAGATTACGAAAAGCGTATTGAAAGAAGAACGGTTCAATTGAAGCAGCAATAATCATAGATTATTGTTAGCTAATGTCCTCAAATAATACTTATGGCACTCGATAAATACGGTATTGCAAAACGAATTGCACAGGAATTAAAAGACGGAATGTATGTCAACCTCGGAATTGGAATCCCAACCCTTGTGGCCAATTATGTCCCGGAAGGAATGCATATCATGCTGCAGTCTGAAAATGGCATGCTGGGTATGGGACCTTACCCAGTAGAAGAAGAAATAGATGCTGACCTGATTAATGCCGGGAAAGAAACAGTTACAGTCATTCCTGGTGGTGCCTTTTTCGACTCGGCTGAAAGCTTTGGTATGATCCGCGCAGGCAAGATTGACCTAACAGTTTTAGGTGCAATGGAAGTAGCGGAGAACGGCGATATAGCCAACTGGAAAATTCCCGGCAAGATGGTGAAAGGTATGGGTGGCGCAATGGATTTGGTTGCATCCGCCAAGAACATCATCGTTGCCATGATGCATACAAACCCTAAAGGAGAATCCAAACTCCTACCTCAATGCACCTTACCACTTACCGGCGTGGGTTGTGTGAAAAAAGTGGTGACTGAGTTGGCTGTGCTTGATGTTACAAAAGATGGCTTCAGACTGCTCGAACGAGCACCCGGAGTCACTGTTGATGAGATCAAGCAAAAAACAGCGGGAAAGCTGCTTGTTGAAGGTGATGTACCTGAGATGAAGCTTTAATCAACCAGGTTATTCTTCACAGCAAAGAATACCAGTCCTGCCGTATTCTTACTGCCAAAGCGTTCCATCAAACGGTCTTTGATTGCTTCAACCGTTCTTGGACTGATCTCCATTTTTTGCGCAATTTCCTGTGCCGTAAATTCCATACAAATGAATTGCAATACCTCTTTCTCCTTATCACTAATTGTGATCTCGTTATTTAAGGATGGAAGTGATTTTTGTTTGGAGTGCGCTTTTTTAATCAGGATCCGGTTTACAAAATTGTTCAGGTAATAGCCCTTCTCAAAAACATCCATGATGGCTTTTCTGATCTCCTGGGGTTCTGCATTTTTCAACAGGTAGCCATTGGCGCCATTTTCCATCATATGCGAAACGAATCGTTCGTCTTCATGCATGCTGAGCACCAGCACATAGATATTTGGAAATTGCTTGCTTAAGATTTTTGTAGTTTCAATTCCATCTTTGCCAGGCATCCGTAGATCCATAAGGACTACATCCGGTGCTGCTTCTGCAATGCCTGCTAAAAGCTCCTCTCCGTTTTCTGCCTCTAGCACAAACTTAATGTTGGTATAAGGTCGCAGGGATAGAATGACACCTTTCCGAAATATTTTATGGTCATCCGCAATAGCCACTTTAATCACATCCATAGTAATAGGCTCTCCACTCGTTAAATTTAAGAATTATAGAGCATCTCTTCGGGTACGTCCTCTCTTGGTACTTCAATGGTTACTTTATAATAGGTCTGGGACGGATCTTTTTCAAAATTAATTTTACCATGAATTACACGTAAGCGGCTGGTGATATTTTTTAATCCCAAACCCGCTTTACTTTTTGTCAGCTTTTCAAAATCACTTTGCACCAGTCCTTTTCCATCGTGGTGGATGCGCAAAAAGCAAGTATCATTCTGAAAGTTCTGCGTAAGATGAATAAAACTCGCACTGCTATGTTTCAAAATGTTGTTCAATAGTTCTTGAACAATCCGGAAGATGATCAATTCTTTATCAAGTTTCAGGCGTTCCTTATAATCATGGAAACGACTGCTCGCATTGATTGTGCCGGAACCACTAATTTTCTGAAAGGTATCGTTGACCGCTGATTCCAATCCAAAGTTCTTCAACGTTGGTGGCATCAGGTTGTGGCTCATATTGCGTATCAATTGAATTGTATCATCAAGGATTTGTCTAGCCTGGAAAATAGATTGCAATTGTTGGGCTTTATCAAGATTGACAAGATTTTCATTCAGATACAAACGAGCCGTTGCCAATAATGGACCCGCATCATCATGTAAATCGGCCGCTAGTCGCTGGCGTTCTTCTTCCTGCAAACGAATAGAGGCATTCAATAAAATTTTTTGCTGACGTTTTTCCATTTCCTGCAACCGTAACTGAAAACGGATGACTTTACGCTGGTGAAAAATGATGAACATAATCAAACCAATCGTCAACACAAGCATACCCAATGTGCCAATAAAAATCAGCAGCGAAATGTTAGAAGAGGAAGCTTGCAAGAGGTACATGACAGGAATTAGTTTAGTTGACTTAGCTCGAGGCTATATTTCAGGTTTTCTTTAGAGGGCTTCGAATTGTTATAAATAGCGATGCAAAAGAAAATGTTCTTTATAACGGAAAAAATATTTGTTACAAACCAATATCTAGCTATGACTTCTTGTGTCGTATAATTTGCGAAAATGTAGATGAAAAAGCTTCCAGCGAGATAAATGATCATTCCAAAGATGATCCAGAATGCAGGCTTGTTATAAATAAATAAAGTGGATGTGTCGTTTGTTTGTTCATATAAGTAATAGAACCCAAATCCAAGAACAATTATCGTTTCGATGCCAATCAGAATTGAATCAATAAAAGTTGAACCTTTTAGATACAATGTAAAAATCAGGAAGAAAATAAAGAAGGCGATACTAGCAATCGCAAGTAGCTTCTTGGCTGTAGTCTCTTTCAACTGAAAGTAGAGAAATGCAGCGAAAACACCGTATTCAATAATTGTCGAAATCTCCGACAGAATTACATATGCCTGTTCATATGATTCAGGGAAATAATCATAAATGATTTTGAGAGAGCTTCCGATTATAAAAGATACAGCTAGGTAAAACAGTATTAGTCCAACCCCTTTAAACTCATTTTTTGATTTCCTAAAAAAGAAGAAAAGTATAATAGGAATGAGGTTCGAGAAAGTGTCTAAGTACGCAAAGAGTTCGTTATAAAATAAAAGGTTTTCTATAGTTTTGGTTTTTGCCAAATATAGAAAACCTTGCTAGAAATTAAAATTAATTTACTTAGAATTCCCACCATACTTCATTCCCTGGCGGAACTGGCGGAGGCCATGCTCTAAAGATCTTCTTAGTCGGTACCATATCAGTAAGTTTTTGTACTACAAATATGTAATACCTAATGAATGCGTGCAAGCACTAAAATTTCTTCTATATTGTAAAAAAAACTTATAACTCAGTCCTGGCAAGCGTTTTCGTAAAAATTACAGGGCCGTTACGATGTCAAATTGGGTAATTATTCGTATTGCAGATAGTAAAATTACTAATCTGGCGTGGTAGGTGTTTCTATTTATCCAAGCAAGTTTGCAATCGATTATAGAAAGAGTTTTCCGAGTAAACACAAGCAATGAAACACCTCGCCAAAATTTTGATTCCTGTAAATTCTTATTCTAAATTAATTTGTCAAAGGCTTCTTTGCCATAATGTTTGGTAACCTTCGTAGATCATCTTCTTAACTAGTAGAATTACGTAAAACACCTTCGGATTTCTACAGTTAGTTTTTCGCCCAAGCCTCCAAAATATTCTTTGTAGCCCTTGTTACTGCAAAAATATTTGGCTTATTTTGTCACTTACTGTTTAAGAAAATTAAAGCCAATTTCCACATGAATTCCCAAGTCATTAAAGTGGCCATAGCCGACGACCACAAAATATTCCGTGATGGAATTAAGATGGCGCTCAGCAGCCGTGATCAGCTAAAATTTTTATGGGAAGCCGAAGATGGGAAAGACTTGATGCACAAGATCAGGATGAAGCAACCCGATGTGCTTTTAATGGATCTTCGCATGCCCGAATTGGATGGAATTAATGCGATAGGCTTGATCAGGAAGGAGTTTGAGGGCATTAAGATCATTGTGCTCACCATGTACGACGATCAGGAAATGATCACCAAGATGATGGAGATGGGTGCCAACGCCTACCTCACCAAAACATCAGACCCTGATGAAATCTACCAGGCGATTCAAACCTGTATGAACGATGAGTTCTACTTTAATGACCTGGTAAATAAGGCAGTGTTATTAAAGTTGCAACATAAAAAAAATGTTCGTCAGTATTACCCAGCCCCGGTAAAATTTTCGGAAAAAGAACTTCGCATTTTAAAATGCATTGCTGACGATAAAACCACCGAAGAAATTTCTAAAGACGTTTTTTTAAGCCCACGCACTATCGAAACCATCCGCCAGAACATGAAACAAAAAGTAGGCGCAAAAACAATTGCGGGTCTGGTGATGTATGCTATGCGTAACCGTATACTCGAATAATTCATGGCTGTTAAGACGCAAAATATCAACGACACTTTTTTTGAGGGAATCTATAAAGAAGTTTGGCGTAAGCTCATTCCGCCGGGTCTGTCAGAAGCAGAATGCGAGTTTATAGTAGATGTTGCCGAACTGAAGCCAACCGACCGGGTGCTTGATTTGATGTGCGGCTATGGTCGTCATGCTATTCCGCTAAGCCAGCAAGGCATGCAGCTAACGGCGTTGGATATTGCAGAAGATTATATATCAGAGATAAAAAAAACGGCAAAAAATCAAGGTTTGCCTATTGAAGCAAAAACCTGTAGCGCTTTGGATGCAAAGCTGTCCGGGAGTTACAAAGTCATTCTGTGCATGGGCAACAGTTTTGCTTTTTTTGACAAGGACCAGGCAGTTCAACTATTAAAAAAGATCAGCGCTCATTTGGAAGATGATGGAGCTTTTATCATCAACTCATGGATGATCGCAGAAATTGCCATCCGGCATTTTAAAGAAAAAGAGTGGTGTGAAGTAGAGGGTTACAAATACATGATGGACTATCGTTTTCAGTTCCATCCAAACCGAATTGAATCCGAGCACACGATTGTAGGCCGCGACGGTACAGTGGAAGTGATTCACGGTGTAGATTACATCTTTACTCTTTCAGAACTGGAAGCCATGTTCCAAGAGGCCGGATTAACGACACGAGGTTTGTTCAGTACACCTAGAAAGCGTCCGTTTAGAATGGGCGACAATCGGGTTTATATTGTCGTTAGCAAAAAATAGAGATAAAAAAATAGGTCTCGTACATTTACGAGCTACCAACATCGTAACATTACTAAGTGAAATTCGTAAAATGAAGACGTTTCAGGCAGGTAAATTCTGTAGGTATAAATTCCGTACAACTACTTTTCCGAATACGGTAGTTTTTTACCAATTTGCAGCCGCTTTGAAGCGTACAAATACCAATAATTAAATCTTATGAAAAATACAGACCCGAATGTGATAAGGGTGGCTATTGCAGATGATCATGCGTTATTCCGTGCCGGTGTTAAAACATCCCTATCCAGCAGAAAAGATATTCAGATGGTTGCGGAAGCCGAGAACGGCATGCAGCTATTGAACCTTTTGAAACACATTCAGCCTGATGTTTTATTGTTAGATATCCAGATGCCGATCATGGATGGCCTTGCAACTCTTCCAGAAGTAAAAAGGCTGTACCCGGACATTAAAGTGATTATGCTTTCTATGCACAACGATCATTCGGTTATTACCCGCATGATGGAAATAGGAGCAAATTCCTACCTCACAAAAGATTCGGATTCAGAAATGATTTACCAGGCCATCAAAACCTGTTACGAACAGGAGTTTTACTTCAATGACCTTACCAATAAGGCATTGTTGAATGGCTTGCGAATGAAACGTCCTGTAGAACAGGAAGTACCTGACGTAGCATTAAACGAAAAAGAAGTCACGATTTTAAAACTGATGTGCGAAGAAAAAAGCACACGGGAAATTGCCGCTGCAGTTGATTTAAGCCCTCGAACTGTAGAAGCCATCCGCGATAAATTAAAAACAAAAACAGGCGCCAAGTCATTGGCAGGGCTGATTATGTATGCCGTTAAAGCCGGCATAGTTGAACAAGCCTAATAACAGAAGGAATCACTGATTACTTTAAATCTTTTTAATAGGTAAACTCCCAATCGGCCGAACTGATTGGGAGTTTTAATTTTTTCACCCTGATGCGAGGTTTATCTGATGAGAACAACCGTTCCCCTGCGACTGACCTGGCGGCCGTCATTAGTTGTGGCCTGAAGTGTAAACACATAAGTGCCTGCTGGCTGGTCTTTCCCGTTCATTTTCCCATCCCACCCTTTCGACCGATCTGCATTACTAAATATTAACTGCCCCCAACGATTAAACACTTTCAAAGAATAGGTTTTGAAGTAGCCGCCACCTACTCTGAAAAAATCATTCTTTCCATCACCATTCGGTGTGAAAGCAGAAGGGATGTAAATGTCGTTAAGCGGATCCACTATCAGCAGCAATGAATCTGAATCCCAACAGCCACTGGATGAACGACCCACAACTTTGATCATCTGCGTCGCATCGGCAATCCAATTTTGACTCCTCGCAGTTTGATCCATCATAGAAGGCTCCCAAGAGATAATATTGTAAGACGATGTAGCACTCGACTGCAGTTGAACAGGCATGCCGGCAATAACAGGATTTGAACTGGCTGTCAACCGTAGGTTAAAGTCACTGACAGTAATTGTTAGTGCCGATGTGTCTGTACAGCCAAACGTTGAAGATGCAGCTGCGGTGTAAGTTGTTGTTGATTGCGGCAAGACAGTAATATTGTTGCCGACTCCATATCCAATCCATTCAATTAACGCACTTCCCGCTTCCCCTTTTAACCGGGCAGTATCACCCTTACAAAGCACCATTTTATTTGCAGAAACAAGGAGCTGGGGCTTAGGATTAACAACAATATTGACCTTGATGACAATTGAATCACATCCAGTCAGAATGGATGGAATTGTTTGCCTGACAATTGTGTCAGTTAAATAGATGGTACCGTCGTATATCACATGGCCACAACCGGAAAGTTGTTGCGAAGTAGCCTGGGTAATGGTCAGTGACAGATTTACTATGCTATCACACCCATTACTAGTTTGCAAGGAAGTTGTATAATACCCGCTGCTCGTTAGTACTTGTCCATTGAATAAATAAGTTTGACCAACTGGCAAACAAACTGAAAAGTTTCTTACCAATTTAGGGTGTATAATAATGTTGGTGATGAGGTAGATGCTATCGCAATTGGTCGAAAGAGTTTTCACGGTGTCACGTAAAGTGACCGATGAAGTGTAATTCGTTCCATTAAAAGTATATTGCTCACATCCGCTAAGATTACGTGTTACTGTTCTTACAATCGACAGGGACAGATTGACGACACTATCGCATAATCCCGGTCGATGAAAAGTGGTTGTATAGTTACCGCTGGTTGTAAGCTGCTGCCCGTTGAAACTATAGATTGCACCTTCTGGCAGACAAACAGAAATATTGGAATATACCGTTGCATTAGAAGTTGTCATTATCACAGGAACTGATGGCGACAAACAACCGTCAACGTTCCTAATTTGGACGGAATAATTACCAGCTTGTACGTTGGTAAATAGTGGTGATGTCTGAAATGTAGTTCCGTCGATGGTGTATTCCAGACCGGCGCCGGTTGGTGACTGTACGACTATGCTGCCCAATGTACCTGCGCAATTGGGCTGTGTGATTTGCACGACAGGCACCTGCGGCGCTGCAGGTGCTGTATTTATAACAAGTGGTGTTGGCTGAGAAACACAACCAACGCTGTTCTGTACCGTCACTTGGTAGGTACCGGGTACAAGGGCTGAAAACTGTCCGCTGGTATTTGTGAAATTTATTCCATCTAAACTATAACTAAGGCCAGCACCTGTCGGAGAAGCTACACTAAAGCTTCCATGAGGCACGTTACAGGTAGGCTGCAGAATATTTCCAATAAGAGCTGCAGGCGGAGATGTATTCGGTGCCGCTACTACGGAAGTAACATCACTGGTACAACCATCAACAGTCTGCATAAGTGAAAAGCTACTTGGCGTGGTGACAGTAATGGACGGCGTGCTAGCTCCTGTGCTCCACAACAGCGCTCCTGTATAATTTGAAGCAGTTAAGGTTGAAGTACCATCGCAATGATTGACAACAGCAATGGAAGGTGGCGCAGGCTTTGGCTTTATTAACACCGTTGCGCTGGCCGATCCACTACAACTCCCCGATGAATAAGTATAGGTAACGATATAAGATCCCACAGAAAGCCCGGCTGCATCAAAATGTGAACCCGTAACGCCTATACCACTCCATGCTCCGCCTGCCGGTTGCGCATTTAGCTGCACGATGTTCCCTTCGCATACCTGTTTATTATCGGAAGTTACAGTGGCCAATGCATTAATGGTTACCGTTCCGGAGGCTGTGCTGCTACAGCCATCAGCAGTTGTCACTGTTACGCTGTAGTTACCTGCAATACCCATAAGAAAGCTGGAAACATTTCCCGGGTTTGAAACCCCAATGGGTACAGTCCAAGCATATGTAAAGGAGCCTGTTGGCATTTGAGATGCAATAATCGTAGCTGTTGCACCGGGACAAATAACTGGCGAATTCACGCTGACACTTGGAGTACTCGGTTGCGGATTGATCATCACATGCGTTGCTGGTGAGATACACCCATCACTGTTTCTTACTGTGACGTTATATAGCCCAGGCAATAGACCGGTAAATGTGCCAGATGTATTTACATAGTTGACACCATCCAGGCTGAAGCTTTCTCCTGCCGCTGCTGATGCAATTGAAATAGAGCCGGTAGCAACCGTACAACTTGGCTGTGTAATATTCACTACTGGTGCAGCTGGCGTAGATGGTTGCGGGTTAATCACGACGGAACTTGTGGCTTCACACCCTGCAGTGTTTCTTACGACAATCATATAAGTTCCCGGTAGCAGACTGGTATAATTTGTATTGCCCGTAAAAGCACCGCCATTTAAGCTATACACTAACCCATTTCCAAGCGGCGATGTAATTAGAATGCTCCCACTACTAATTGTACAGGTGGGATGTGTTACATTAACCGTAGGTGCCATTGGTGCCAATAATGGTGTTATCGCTACACTCGCTGCAACGCTTGTACATCCATTAACTGTCTGCGTTACGGAATAGATGCCGGCAGCAGACACTGTTATCGGGTTGGCGGTTTGGCCAGTGCTCCAAAGCAAATTGCCTGACACACCAGAAGCGTGAAGTGTAGAAGTACCATCGCAATGATTAGTGACTGAAATAGTAGGTGCTGGAGGTATAGGTGGCGCCGCATTGATAGTAATAGGTGTTGCTGGTGACACACAACCTTGGGTATTGCTGGCGGTTACCTGGTAAGTGCCGGCGGCCAGATTGTTAAAAAGCCCGGTTGTATTGCTGTAATTTATTCCATCAATACTATACGAAAGACCGGCAGGCGATGTAATTGTAATTGTTCCTGCAGGTGTGCTACAAGTTGGCTGTACAACAATGGCTGTCGGTGTTGAAGGTGAAATTGGTGGAGGATTTATGGTGGCAGTTGCTATCAATGAAATGCAACCATTCATATCCTTTGCAATGACCTGATGTGCTCCTGGTAGGAGATTTGGAAATACCGGGCTGCTTTGAAAATTGATGCCGTCTATGCTGTAAGTATAATGGCTTCCAATTGGCGAGGTAACAGAAACGCCTCCGGTCGATTGTCCGCAACCAGGGTGAGAAACAGATAAATCAGGGGTTGGAGGTAGAGGCGTTACGGTGATTTCAGTTGTTGCCGAATTAGAGCAACCATTCGCATCAGTTCCGCTAACCGTATACGTTTGGGTTGATGAGGGACTGGCAGTTACAACAGAACCAGTGATGACTGACAAATCGGTAGCGGGGCTCCAAGTGTAATTCGCAGCACCGCTTGCTGTAAGCAGCACACTGGTGTTTCCTGCACAAACGGACGCTGTCATTGGTGTTACTGAAATATTAGGCAGTGAATGAACAGTCACTGTGAATGGTACCGGCGGGCAACTATTACCAATTGCATTGCTGACCGTAAGATTTCCTGTATAAAGGCCGGGCAATGTTCCTGCTGGAATTACAACCGGAATTGAGGTAAGAGGAAGAGATGCATTTATTACATTGGTGAAATTATTTGCTGGGATGGTGCTCCACGAGATGCTGTAGTGCGTAGGAGAATTGGTAGTGGACGCATAGCCTAAAGGAACCGATGAACTCGCATTGTTGAAACAAGTAGCAAGCGTAGATGAAGATAACGTTATGGTTGGTGCACAACCGGTTTGCGAAGGGTTAGCGGCTCCCGGCGTGAACGCCGAAGCAGTAACATACGCCCCAGTACTATTTAAATAAAATCCCTGGATACCTGCTCCGGTAAATGTTGCTGAAACGTTCTGTGTGGCATTTCCGGGGTCTACTATGTTGTTATTTCCTTGCGTATTCCCTGATGGCAAACAAGTAGTATAAGAACTAAGTGGGTATGTCGCCGGGTTATTACCATTATTGTAAGAAACAGAAGCAACCAGAGCTCCGGCGGCGTCCAGTAGCGCAATTTGTCCTCCGCTATTCGGTAGTGTTCCCGCCGCCAGGCTTTGTTTCATATAAACAGCATTTGCGAAAACCGACGCAGCTCCGAGATTTAAATCGGCTGAAGGGTAGGAAGTTGATGATCCACCATTTGGGTAACCAGTGCCACCCACAACACCAGCAGTGCCGGCAATTCCACCAATTAAAAAATAACTGCAGGGTGCAATTGATTTTCCGTTTGGAAACTTCACCGTCCACCCGGTTGGGTTTCCACCGCCACTTGTACTGCTGAAGACCAGTGTATAGCAGCTGAGATCAACAGGACAAGAGCTTTTATTGTACAGCTCTATAAACTCTTGGGTGCCCGCGATGTTTACCTCGTTAATGACTACTTGCGCCTTCACAGAGGAGTAAACAAATAGCGCAATAACAATCAGCAGTTGACGCATAAGCAGAACGGAACTAGTAAATGGCGTTTGTAAACGTTACAAGGGATGGATCAACGATAGACGGAGCTTTTCTGGGATAAGACAAAGTAAAACTATTAAAATTGGCTCATCTACCGGCTAAGCGAGCCGAGGCGGGGCTAAAAAGATGAGCTGCGAAGAAATTGAATGTTAGGTGACAGGGTTATCCATCCACACTGGTCTATGATTCCGTTGTACCGTTTTCCAGATTTCCATCCATTTCAAACGGTTTAATTCACCTTACTTGCAGCGATGAATCCTTTGTGCAAAGCCTGATAAAACCAATATAAGGTTCCTTAAAGTGGTCAGCCCCGCTCGTTTAAAGTATTCAAGGTTTTCTAATCACTTTTGTAACCACCAGCTCTTCTACTCACCACATACTAATTTATACGGGCCGTATTGATACAAATCAAAAATAATTCACTCAGCCTGTTGAATATTCTGATTTGTTTAGTTAACATTGTAAATTATTTCAATTTTGTTAAACAGATTGATTTGGACTTATTATCAAAACGAAACGTCTTGCTATTAGCCAAATAGATCCAAACCAAAGAAAAACGCTGCTGAGGTTTGATGATAGTAGAACATGATTTGTAACCAACGCAGTAAAAAGCCCCTGATCATCTAATTCTCTTTTGCCCTTAACCTACAAAACCTTTATGGCTTCTCAATCTGTTCTTCCTGAGATTCTTCACAGTCTTCAGCTAAAAAAAGCCCTGCTTGTGCTACGTGCCTTGAACCACCCGGTTCGTCAGCATATTCTACGCTTGTTACACCAGCACGGCAGTCTGCCTGTTACAACCATCTACATCAAGCTTCGCTGCGGACAAAGTGTGGCTTCACAGCAATTGGGCATCCTCAGGCGGACAGGATATGTGTTGACGGAGCGAAAGGGCAAACAGGTTTTTTACCGGGTGAACTACGAACGTTTAGATGAGGTGCAAAGACTCAGCAAGCAGCTATTAGATAATTGACAGCCTTTAAAGGCACCAGAAAAAGAGGTACGACTATGTTACTTTTCCGGACGCTGTTATTCTGTGATGGTAAGCCTGCGCAATACGAGGTTAAAAAAGAAGGAGATCGCTTCTTTTTCGACAACACTTATGACTTACTGCAAAACCCAGGTTGCCCGTCATTTTTTCTTTGGGAGGAAAGCGGCATTTGGCGAAGCGAAGCAGTAGAACAACCGGAAACTTTAATTGATGACCTGGTCCAACAAGCAGTGGAGGAAATAGAGAATTATTTCAGGCCTTACCGGGCTAAATGATCATAGGCAAAAACAGCCAGTATTTATGCAGGCCCCTCGTGACAAGCAGCTCCTTTTTGTCCCTTTGGAGCGATTGCATTTTCGCTTTACAAAAGATTTTTTCTGGTTGGGTCAGCCATTTTAATGCTTCATCTTCTTTTCCTCAAAAGGGAAAATTTTCTGTATTCAATTTGATCAATTACCTCTTAGCCGGACAACTTTTTTCTCATGTGCGTTATCAAGATAGTAACGTACACGGCCCTTGTTTTTACAAGGGCCTTTTTATTTTATACGGTCTTCTCTACTGCATCGAACCTGTACTGTTTGCTGGCTCAAAAACTTCGTGGAACTCAGCCGTTTTTAATAAGTTGACTTTCGTGTGCCATTTACGGGAATACACCACTACCTAGGGCAAGAAATCTGCAAAGTCAGTCTTTCTTAGTGCCTTACTTTCGTTGCCATGTTTGAAGTATTTGATTTGCCAGTTAGCCACAAGGCCCAGGAAATTCTTTTTCCGGCGCAACTGGTGCAAGCTGGCTATTTACATAAGTTTCGTGTTACTGTTGGAGATACTGATGTATTCTTTGAACCCGATGAAGAGGGCAGCTACCGTGCTGTAATCGATCCGGAAAAGATCGGTACCGAATTATCCGGTGAGCTCTTGGCTGATATTGCTGCAGCAATTGAGAAAGTATTGCGCTAAAAGGATCGAAATAAAGAAGCCCCTGTAAAAACAGAGGCTGTATATGATGCTGATATAAGAAGATAAGTTGAGGTACTCTTTATGAACAGGAAGCGTTGGGTCAATGGTCCCGCAAAACAGGGCTTTATCAATTCTTTAAGAAAAGGGTGATAAAAAGCCTCTGTAAAAACAGAGGCCGGTACTGTTTTAAACGATATCTAAAATATCAACCTGTCCATTTAGATTAAAATAAGATACGATGCTTGGGCCCTAAAGGTTGGGGCATTGGAAATAAATTATCGATCTTTTATTGAAGCAAGCCATTGGTTAAAATATCGCTTTGCTCCAAAATCAAACAAAGCTTCATTGCATTACGAACTAATTGCTTTTAAATCTTAACACCGTAAATGAGTATGGCGTAAGTTCAATCTCCGCTTTGTTTGCAATAGGTACACTTGCAACTACCGGCTTGACGTCCCTTTCAGCAGGGTTACCTGCCAACAACGTTTTTGTCGCCGTAGTTGGATTGGATAACAAAGGCCCAAAATCGATGGATGTGTTGACGGCCACCGGAAGTATGTTGACAAGTTTTATAGCCAGCTCATTTGTTTTTGAATCTTTTACAACTGAATAAGCAATGCGCTTGCCTACATTATCCTGCGTGTTGGAAAGCGAAATGGTAGCGGGTATGTATTGATCACCGGCGTTCTGCCCGTAAAGCTGCTGCACATAATATCCGGCTGTCGGTTTAATCTCTGAGTTATTGAAATAAATCAGGTCAGGGTTCCACTGTGTATGGCCTTCTTTCCCCAGCAAGGGTGCATAAGAAGTCATGCTCACGATATCGCCATTGCGCTCCAGCGAAGTAAGATAGAGTGCCTCCGCCAACGAAGTCTCCCAATAGGTTTTATTTCCTCCGGGCAAACTGGCTGCATACTCGCCCAAATACACCTTCGATTTCTTCCGGTCGTATCGATCATAAAAATCCTGGTTGTGGATGAACCAACCGGGCGACTGGTAATAGTGTTCGTCTATTACCTCCACGTTCAGGTTGTTTGCAATCTTCCACCCTTCCTCGTAATCCGTTCCCTCAAAGAATGGTCCTGCTGTACCAATAACCGTGATCTCCGGGTATGCTTTTCTTACAGCATTATAAATCATTTCAAACCGTTCGCGGAAAACTTCAGTGATCTGGTCTTCGTTGCCGATGCCGATGTATTTTAAATTAAACGGTTTGGGATGACCGGCTGCCGCTCTCTTCCTGCCCCAGGTTGTCTTTGTATCTCCATTAGCGTATTCAATCAGGTCGAGAATATCTTGAATGTATTCGTCCATCTCGCTCATCGGAATGCCCCCTTGCTGACCTCCTCCGCCAGTGCCGGAGTTCTGACAAGGCACACCAGCTGCAACAACGGGCACTGGTTCTGCACCAATGTCTTCGCAGAACTGAAAGTATTCAAAGTAACCAAGTCCCATGGTTTGATGATAACCCCAAAGATTGCGGTCGGGTTTTCTTGCCTCCAGCGGACCAATTGAATTTTTCCACCGGTAAATATTGTCGATGCCATCACCATGCGCAACACAGCCGCCGGGAAAGCGAATAAATCTCGGACGGATATCAGCAATCGCCTTGGCAAGGTCAGGCCGGAGGCCATTCTTTCTTCCCATGAAAGTGCTCTGAGGAAAAAGAGAAATCATATCGAAGGCAATTGCACCTGCATACAGGGGCTGTAATTCCAGGCGGCCATCCGTTGCATCTGCCGAAGCCGTCAGCGTTGCTTTTACGTTCTTCCACGATGAAGCGCCTCCAGTCAATTTTGCTGTTGCCAAAACACCTTGTTTGTCGCTCACCAACCTTACTTCTACCCCACCCTTTCCTTTTAATTGTTGAATAAATGCAGAGAAGTTGTAGGCCTCTCCTTTCTTTACTGCAATACCCCCAAAGCCAATGTTCATTAAAACAGCTCCCGGCAAGGAAACCTCTAACACAGCATAATGCGGATTGTTGGGATGGAGAGGCGTTGTTGAATCGATGCGAAACGTTGCTCCTTCGCCTTTTAACGACCAGGCATATGCATGATTCCAGTTCCTGTCGCGGTATGATTTATCTTTTGGATGATATTCGAAGCCGCGGTTCTGAACCAACTCCGCATAAAGACCTCCATCGGCAGCATAGTTGATGTCTTCAAAGAAAACACCCATCAGCATATTGCTGATTGGTTTTGCTTTTTGAGGTTGCAAAACAATTTTAGCATCCACCGGTTTTAAGCCGGCAAAACGCTGTGCATCGTCTTTGGTTGTTTCAGCATTGAGTCTGCTCTTGAACTGTTGTAGCTCGTAAGCTTTGATCAACTCCTGAACCACCGGCCAAGCCACACGGTGAAGCTGGCCATTTGATGCAACTCCGCCCACATGCACTGTCACGCTTTTGTTTTCATATTGGGTTGCTGTTGCACGAGTGACCGGTGCATACGTTTTGAAGTCTTTTGTTGTCGTTTGGAAATACTCACCATCCTTGTCACTATAGGTGATGGTATATATATCGGATGGTTTGTTATAAGTAATGATGGGTCGCAGCACGTTTTTGCTTCCGGTGACGTAAGGATAGCTTTGCGGCCCCCAGTTGACGAGGTTTTTAGAACTTGCATGCGCAAATTGAAGCGTGTAGTCGTTCAGGTTCCATACTACCTGCCACTCACCTCCACGGCCTTGGATCAGGTAAGGCACATTCATCTTCTTTTCCGTGCCCCAACGGCCATAATCACTCTTCAAATAGATATGACCATTGCCAATTGGCGTCCAGTTTTCTTTGTCGTGGCTCCAGGCAAAACGCAAACCATTTGCACTGTATGAGAATAAGTAAACCGAGTCCGGTTCATTGGATGGTTTACCGGCACCAAAAGCATTTATTGTTAGAAACAAAACGGCTACAGAGAGGAATGATAAAATACGTGTCATAATTTATAAAGCGTGATCATTAGAAGTTCATCTTTCAACCTCACGGTCAGCAATACGCTGTGCTTTTTTTAGATTGCGATAAATGTAAGAATCCCGAATACCTTTTTGTTCTGTGATTGTGTAGCCGGGTAATGGCCAGCGGTCCGTGGTCTACGTCAGTAAAACAGCACCTATCGTTGCTCAAAGCAAGGTATAATCCGCGGGTGTCGTCTTTAAAATAAGCCTTCAGGTAGGCATGCATATCTTTTTCCGCCGGGATCTTTACTTCCTTCTGGGCCTTGGCTAAAAAAGGCAGGGAAACCAGGTACATAAAGAAAAAGTTAACCTGTAGGCGATACATCCGTTGACAATCGTTTTAATAATTGTCAAGTAAATAAATATCCGAAGGCGTACCGTCATGTGCTCACCTGAAACGGCTGATGGCAGGAAGATCCTGCGTTATTCATTCAAACATTTTCTACAGCATTCTCTCGCCTCTTTCTCCGGCAAGCTTGTAATTGTAAAAAGCGACAAAATTGACCTTCCGGCTCGAAAGCTTTTCATAACGATCGAGGCTTTCGTTTTTAGAAGAACCATAAACCCGTGAAATGCATTCGATTTGACTGATTGCCTCTGCCAGTTTGCTGTGGTTTTCTTTCAGGTTGTAAAACACAACATTTTGGGCTACGGATTCAGACAATCCTTTTGGACGATACACTTCTTTTTCAGATGAAACCCTGGGCGAGATAAAACAAACAGCATTCTTCTTTTGAATTTCCTGGTATTCATTTAGCGGCCTACGTTTATTCAGGATGGTACCATCTGTAAGCACAAACACAAATTTGCCTTTGAGCGATTCAAGCGAAGGCCAGTTTTCCCAGGCGGCGGCTTTCAGGTTTTCTTTGTCCTGCAACAAATCAGCCGGAAGAAAAATATCATCCTTTGTAAAAACGGATAACAGAAGCTTGTCTAGGTCAGCAGGAGATTTGCCCCGCCTTGCGCTGACCCAGTTTTGCTTTTTGTCAATAAAAATCGTGATCACGGGATGCTGTGGGTTGGCATCGCTCCAGGCTTTGATTTGTAAAAGGCAATCGCGAAGACTGCCATTAGCCACGTTCTTATTGCCTCGCTGATGGGGCTTGTGTTTTACATACCAGTCGTTATGCATTGACTTTCCTAGCAGTCTTGCTACCATGCCAAGTCCAAAACTCTCATTCCAGATATCCAGCTCAATTGTGCTGGTATAACTAAACACATCCTGAAAGTCAACAGCAAGCTTTTTTTCATAGCAGTTATGACAAGCCACCGTGTTAACGTTATTGAATTTTACTTCCTGGCAGAACGAGGCAAGCGGAAGTAGTAGTAACGCAAGGCCAAAGCTGTTCTTTTGTATCCAGTCTTTCAATCCCTTTCGCCTGTTGTAAAGCATAACTTGATTTTTGGGTACGTTCATAAAAAAGTCAATAGACTATTGTTCGTTAGTCAACCCAGAATTTCCCTCAATGTTGCAGTTATTGCATGGCAGCAGTTAGTCTTTGCAGAGTGTTTGGTGAGCCAAAAGGCTTCTATTACTTAATAACCGCATTTGCCTTTTGATCGATTTCAAAACTGCAATGGATTACCGCAAATGAAAAACCCATCATCACAAGTTGCTTTGCTTACCAGCTTATACTTCTTTCAACCGTTCGTTTCAATAAATCCGCAACATTTAAAACCGCAAAGGATGGCCCAACGTGATGATGGATTTTGGCTGCAAAGAAAAACGAACTGCGAGTAAGCCTGACTTAAAATCAGATTAAAAGTGTCGGCACTTATACGTTTCAACAGGACGTTATCATGCACAATATCCCGCCTCTTGCGAATTACTCATTAGTACGATTTGCGTCTGTTTAGTGAACGCAAACGCTGCGTCGGCTAAGTATCCTGTGACGTGATAAGGTTTATTTTCAGACGAATTCAGAATACCTGATATCTGCTTGGAAATGAAAAAAATGATGATGTATCCCTAAAAAGAAACCGGGGTAGAAACCCCGGTTGGTTATTAGTACTTAGAAAAACGCTACCCTGTTGAATGGACTGCCTTCTTTCAAACAGGTTCATAGCAGACATCTGCAATTTACCTTATAGCTTCAGGCAGTCGCCTTAAAATCCGCTTAAATTCATTATCGTTGATCGGTTCTGAAAAAGGAAGAATTCATTAGGTATAACACAGGCATGTTAGCCTGGTTTACCAACTTCTGAACTTCGGGATCTACATAACCAATTTTTGAAAGCCTCCCGAGTGAAGGTGCCAGTACAAGAACGTCGGCCTTTTTTTCCTGTGCTGCTTCAATGGTCTCTGCTGCAATATCTTCCTCCTGGTTGTGTAAAAACGGATCATAGCCCCTGCCATTGTCAATTTCGAAAAGCAGCTCTTGCATATACGTAGCGGAAAACTGCTTGTGATGCACTTGTCTTCCGTATGAATGTTGTAACAGTTCAACTGATGCTTCCGGGTTGAAGATGTCTCGTACCATCTTGAAAAGATGCATTGTTCCAGCAAGCGGCTTTAGAGCAATTAATATCTTCTCAAACGCTAATGGCTTAGCTGTTGCCGGTATCAGTAAAACCGGGCAAGCGCTATATTTCAGCACCTGGTAAGCGTTGGTCCCTATATGGCATTCACGACTTCCCGACCAGCCATGGCTTCCCATTAATAATAAGTCGCACGGATGCTGGTTCGTCCATTTAATGATTTCAGAAGACGGCGTTCCAAAAAGTTCTGCCAATCCCGGTTCAACATCAAACTGGTGAAAGATAGCCTGCCGGAGTGCATGCACTACACCGGTTTTCTGTGACGAATCTTCATCAGCAACCAATGAAGAAATTTTTTCTGCTTCTTTCACATACAGGAGTTGCAGTTGCGCCTTGTGCTTCTGGGCCAGCCACGCGGCCGTTTGCAGTGCCTGCAATGAACTATCACTAAAATCAATAGCAACAGCAATGTTCTTCAGTGAATAAGCCATCAGGTGAGGTTCGTTTTTCATGATACGTTCTTGTTTTCAAGCTGGTTTAAATTAATAACACTTATATCACCGGATTCGTTGATCAGATAAACCTTTAAATAGATTTTATTTTCCGTGAAATAAGATTGAAGGCCGGCGAGTATTTGCCGGCACCGGAGTGTATCTGGCAGACACATAGAAACGACGGTCTTTCCAGGCAAAAAGAATCGTCCAAAATTGATGAGTGAGTGAAAGATTGAGATAGCTATCGAATGGCCGGTTTGTTCCTTACTCGCTTTCCACAGCACCTCTATTCTTTCATCGTGCATTATTTCCTTTCCATCTCCTCTCACTTCAATGATTTCCCGTAGGTTGCCTTTTGAAGCCACTACTATGGTAGGTCCGAAGGGATACTCTCCTTCCGAAGCTATTTTATAATGATGCTGTATGAGGTAACGACGTAGCTGCAGCTTAAGCTGGTTACCTGCAAGCGTTTTGTTTTCTTGGGTTGATGTCGTCACCTGATTAATCATCAATCGTTTTTTGGTTGGTGTTTTCCATGAATTTCTAATTGGTTGCAACGGCATATACGGCAGATCGCTTCGAAAGGATCTTTCGCATCATCGACTCCCATTTCTTCGCTTTCAATTCGGCTTCTTCCGCTGCTGAATGATGGTCGAGCAAGTAGTGAAAAAAGGGAACAGAAATAGTTGTCAGCTCGCTGGTGTCAAATTCCAGCACAATCTCCGACAAGACCATTGGTATGTCTTTGTGAATGTTTGAATCTGGTAATGGCAAATAGATCTTCCGATACGTGCAATGAATCACATTGTCTAGGTTAATCGACTGCATTCTGGTTTTCAGCAATTCTGCTCTCAGATAAATAACTTTCCTGCAGACGCAGTCGATGCCGATCATTCGGAGCTTAAAGACTTCCTGGCTGCCAATATTGAGATTCAGTTGCTCTGCCATGGAACTGAAGTGCCGCAGCATGCGTTTGTTTTGCCTTCGTTTGGAGAAAGTGTAAACAAGAAGCAGGAAGCACAGAAAAAGCAAGACGAAAAGCAATATACCGGCAGTCATAATTTTCAGGCTTTAGCAGGTGAGGGATGAATCGTATCACCAAGTTAGAAGCGGTTGTTTAAAACAGCCTTAACTGCACCTTAAAAACCGCTTAAATTTTACCAAGAGGGAAATTGATCACGATCTGGTTGGTATCATGATCCGGAATATTGTAAACAATAGTTGCCTTGTGGTAGTAAAGTATCCGCCGAACGATGCTGAGTCCTATGCCACTACCCTGAATAGCGCTACTGTTATTGCCACGGGTAAACGTGCTAAAGAGCTTTGTAGTGTCGGTCACTTCCGGCACCTTTCCTTTATTCGTGATCGTGAGTTGAATAGTTGATTCCGTTTGCTCCAGAATACAACGGACAACCTGGTCATCAGAATAGGCATAGCCATTCTTCAGCACATTGAGGATGGCAATTTTCAGCAGGGTTTCATCTCCCTGCACTTCCATCGTCAGGTTATGATCAGTCCTGTTTTCAATTTCGAAATGCAGTTTAAAATCAGGGTAGCTTCTCGAGAGCAAGGAAGCTGCCTGAAAAATAACTTCATCCATCCTCACTGGCTGTAGACCTACCATCTCACCGTTTTCTTCTGTCTTTGACAATAGCAAAAGAGAAGTCACGATATCAGAAAGTTGGTAGGCATCTTCCGCAATACTTTTTAAAACGCCTTTTGTATGATCGGATAGTTCTTTATCGCTGGAAAGATTCTCCAATTGCATCAGGATACGGGCTATCGGTGTTCTTAACTCGTGCGACGCATTACTGGTAAACTCCTTCTGGCTTTTGTAAGCCTTGTCAATACGATCGAGCATTTGATTAAACGAATGCGAAAGCGCTTTGATTTCGTCGTTGCGTTTCGACTCAATCACCCGAACGGCGAGGTTTCTGCTGGTGATATCCTGCATCTGCAAGCGAAGCCTGTCCAATGGCTTCAGCGTTTTTTTGCTTAACACAAAAGCAATCAGCCAGATGACTGCGGTGCCGATGATGGATGCACCAATCAGGATCAGCTTGAGGTAGTTCAGTTTACGGATACCGGGCTTGTCTTCGGCAGATACGAGGACATAATAATCCCGGCCCTGAAATTTGTAATGGATGCCTAATACGTCATAATCACCACTCCTGCGAAAGACTTCCTCGTCTTTCCGCAGGGCCTCTAGTTCTTCTTTTGACCAACTGATGGTCGCGTCGTCAAGACTGCTGTAAATAACCTGAAGGCTGTCGTTAAAGATGATGGTCTTTTCGTTGTAAAGACGGTTGATGGAATTGGTATCGAAAATGCGTAGCAGCTGACGGTCGACTTCTTTTACTTCAAGCAGCAGTTTTACAGCGCTTTTTGCTTTTTCAGCCAGCCGGTTCCTGAATTCATCTTTTCTGAAGTCCGAGAAAAGATAGTAGACCGTGAGCATAACGATGGCCAGCAGCACCGAAAAAAGAAAACTAAAAAAAAGAGGAAACCGGTGCTTAAGCTGCATGTTACTTTGTTTCCTTTACGTAATAACCGTAGCCGGCCCGAGTATGGATCAAGGGGATGTCGAATCCTTTATCAATCTTGTTTCGCAGAAAAGAAATATACACTTCAATAGTATTGGTACCTGTCTCAAAGTGAATGTCCCAAACCTGTTCAGCAATGGTCTGCTTCGAGACCGTACGACCATTTTGTTTGACAAGCAATTCCAATAGTTTGTATTCTTTTGGGGTCAAGGAAATTTCTTTTCCGCTGCGGCTTACTTTCATTTCAGCCGTATCAACTACCAAATCCGCAACCTTGTAGGTTGTTTCGGCCTGACGGTTTTGCTGGCTGCTTCTCCTCGCCAGTGCCTTCACCCTTGCATTCAGTTCTTCTAGATGAAAAGGTTTTACAAGATAATCATCAGCACCAACATTAAGGGCCTGCACTTTGTCCTGCACATCGCTGTAAGCAGTCAGCATCAGGATCGGCGTCTGCGTGTCGTTTTCACGGATTTTCTTGCAAACGTCTAACCCGTTCAGGGAAGGCACGTTGATGTCGAGAAGGTAAAGATCATAATTGGCATGCACAGCCTCTTTGAAAAAGATCAATCCATCGTACACGATCTCGCATTCGCACCCCTGCTTCAGCAGAAAGGTCCGTACTTCTGTAGCCAGTTTAAAATCATCTTCTAATAATAAAATCTTCAAAACACCCCGGATTTAAAATGGAACAACGAAATTCTAAAGGGTAAAGTAAATAATTCGGGATAGGTAACTCTATTAAAATCCCATTAAAACGCCGGCTCGGCAGATGTGCTTGAGCAGGTAACATATCTATTTTCCACTATACAAAGCAAAATGTTCAGGAGCGTTGGAACAACTTGAACCCGGATATTATAACTGATAACGGGGCATTCACAGAAATAAATTTGTCGCTTCAATCCGCCCCCTCGGACAAAATACCGCCGGTTTGTGCTTAGTTTTAACACCCTTGCACCTGAAATTTTGGTGAACAGACAAGGGATTCTGGCTGTCGAACCCTACCTTTGCGCTCCAAATTAATTTTTTAATCAAAAAACAGGGTAATGAACAATTACGAATTGATGGTGATTTTTACCCCCGTTCTGAGCGATGACGAGTTTAAGTCTGCTCAGCGCAAATTCACAACAATGGTAACCGAAGCTGGTGGCCAGATCGTTGGTGAAAATGCATGGGGCCTGAAATCACTGGCGTACCCGATCCAGAAAAAAACCACTGGTTTATACTGGGTTGTGGAATTTACTGCGTCATCCGACTTCAATGAGAGGCTGAAAATCCAGCTTCTGCGTGATGAGAGTGTTCTCCGTCACATGGTTACTAAACTCGACAAATACGCCGTTGAGTATAACAACAAAAAGAGAAGTGGCGTACCAACAGGAACTGAAAAACTGGAGGAGGTAAACAATGCCTAGAGCGAATGAAATTAAGTACCTGACGGCCATTAAGCAGGAAAAGCGTCCAAAGAAATTCTGCCGCTTTAAGAAATACGGTATCCGTTATATCGACTATAAAGATGTGGAGTTCCTGAAAAAGTTCCTGAACGAGCAGGGTAAAATGTTACCTCGCCGTATCACTGGTAACTCACTGAAGTATCAGCGCAAAGTGTCTGATGCAATTAAGAAAGCCCGTCAAATGGCACTGTTACCATATGTAACAGATTTGTTGAAATAAACTTTTTTAACCTAACTCCCGCTAAAGGGCGGGATGGACAGTCCCGCATATGCGGGGTTGGCTAAAACAAAGAACATGGATATTATCTTAATTCAAGACGTTGACAACCTGGGTGGCAAAAACGAGCTGGTTAAAGTGAAAAACGGTTATGCCCGTAACTTCCTTATCCCTCGTGGCCTGGCCGTAGAAGCAAACCCTTCTAACCGTAAGCAATTGGAAGAAAGACTGAAAGTTGCTAAGAAGAAGGAAGACGCGATGCTGGCACAGATCAACAGCGTAATCAGCAAGCTGAAAGAAGCTCCTGTACGTGTAGGTGCTAAAACCGGTACCAGCGGGAAGATTTTCGGTAGCGTTACTTCGCTGCAAATCAGCCGCGCTGTACGTGACCAGAAAGGTTATGACATCGATCGTAAGAAGATTTCAATCAACGACGATATTAAAGAATTGGGTACTTATAAGGCTACTGTTGACTTTGGCAATGGCCAGTCTACAGAGATTGACCTTGAAGTTGTTGCTGAATAAGCACCACAATTTTTATATTAAAAGTCCACACAAAACGTGTGGACTTTTATTTTTCAATTTTCCGAACCATCTTTGTGGCGTTAAAGCCCTCCACTGTCCGTAAACCCTACAAGGAACAATTTTTGAAATAGCTCTTGTAGATACCAATTCCCCAATTTCTTCTGATTAACCGGCGTCCAACCCGATGAAGACGATTTTTAATCACCTTTTTTAAATGTTAATCATGAAAAAATTTTACACCGCTTACAAGAGTCATTCACTTTCCTTTCTTTTAGCAACAAGTTTATTTACCACAAATGTGTTTGCCCAAACGCCGCCAGTTTGTGGGGACATTGTGCAGAATTTTGACAATACCGGCGGAACAACAGCAAATTACACCGGCAATTTCATGTATGGAATGACAGGCTCGGATGGTTATTTGGTAAAAGACAGAGTGATCGCCGGTGCCATTTACAGCGTAACTACACCAACTTACCGCCAAGCTAATAATTCTACAACGATTGGATACGGTTTTGAGTTGGATGGCAGCGAACGTGTTGCACGGGTGGAGGTAGCCATTGTTTACATTTCTACGTTGAACAACGAAATGACAACAATTTTCCTTGGTCAATTTGTACCAACTTATAATACCGCAGTATCACCAGCAGTATCATTAGTTTGCCGAACAGTAAGCACAACCGAATTACCAGGCTTTCCGCAAGGAGGCCAGTACCGTTTACGGTTTGAGTTTACTCCAAACACAGGCAACGGTGCGGTAGGACAAACAATTACATTCGACGACTTCCGCACGAACGGCTCATTCTCTGCAGCTCCATTACCAGTAACCTTTGTAGGCTTCGATGCAAAGCGCATGGGCGGCAATGTTCAACTGACATGGAAAGTAGCTGGTGAAGAAAATGTGGCTCGTTACGAAGTAGAACGCAGCACTGACGGCCGCAATTTTACTGTCATTGGCTCTTTAGCAACATCTAAGCACGATACGTACACGTTCAGCGATCCTAATACAGCCAGCACAGTCTACTACCGCGTTAGAAATGTTGACACCGACGGTAAGTTCAAATACACAAACGTTGCCCGCCTGGTGAATGGCAAGGCATCTCTAGTCTTGAAAGCTTTCCCTACTCCAGTAGTCAACCAATTAACAATTCAACACCCGGCAATCTCAAGCAGTACGCTGATTAACGTAAGTGCTGCTGACGGACGTATTATCAGAAGTATTCGTCCAACAGCTGGCAGCCTTCAAACATTCATTGACATGAGCAACCTACAAAAAGGTCTGTACATGGTGCGTTTTGATGATGGAGATGGCAATGTAGAAACAATGAAGATTATTAAACAATAAGCTAAAACCAGTTTTCTTTGTTAAAAGGCGGCCCTTCCAACAGAAAGGGCCGCCTTTTTATTTTTGGAGATACGGATATAAAATCTTTATATTCGTTACGTATTCGTGTTCTTTCAGTCTCACCTGGTCCATTGAACTTCCCTGTTCCGTGTTGCAAGTTGGCTGTAAACACTCTTTTTGTTTTTTAAATTTTTCTCAAATGAACATTTACGTTGGTAATTTAAGTTGGAACCTGAAAGATCAGGACCTGACCGACTTATTCACTCCGTACGGAGAAGTGGCTTCTGCTAAAATTGTCATGGACAAGTTTACGCAGCGCAGCAAAGGTTTCGGTTTCGTTGACATGCCAAACGACGAGCAAGCCCAGGCGGCTATTTCGCAATTGAATGGTAGCGAAGTAGACGGCAGAAACTTGGTCGTTAACGAGTCGCGTCCGAAAGAAGGCGGCGATGGCGGCTTCAAGAAGAAAAGCTTCGGCGGCGGTGGCGGCGGAGGCTTTAAGAAAGGCGGCGGAGGCGGTTACGGCGGTGGCGGTAATCGTGGTGGCTATGGCGGCGGTGGAAACCGTGGCGGTGGCGGCGGATACAGAGACAATTACTAGTCAAACATATTCCCGAGCTGAGTAAGAGGTTGCCATGCAGCCTCTTTTTTTATTTGAACCATGATTTGGAAGGAATGAGAACAGACATTATAAAGTATGATTTCTTCAATAATGGACGACGCTTTTCACTTGACCCATTTTACTTGTCCCATCCAACCATCTCACCTATATCAGTTAAAAGACAAAAGAGTCGTTCAATGATGAACGACTCTTTTTATTTCCTATAAATCTTATAAAACCTTCCAAATCCAAGTTCAGACAGATTAATGATGCTGATGCTGGTGTTGCTCATTCATCTGGATGAACTCTTCTTTCGTGATAGGCGTTTCAACCGCATTCACTTGTGTCTCGGCCCAATCAAACATCTTCTGTGTTTGCAGGCGGTTGTATGCATCTTCTACATATTTTCTGTCTTTCATCATACGATCGATGTAGTCGCGAACCCAATCTTGTTCATCATCCATAGCAGCCATGCCCATATATCCTAATAGCTGCTGCTTGGCAAACTGGCGAAGGTCGTCTTGCTGCACCTGGATGTCTGCCTTCTTGATCAATTCATCAGTGACCAGGGTCCACTTTAATTGATTGATAAATGTCGGGAACTCGGCTTCTACTTCTTCGTCGGTTTTTGTTTGGCCTTCTTTACCCTGTGTTTTCAACCAGCGCTTCAGAAAGTCAGCCGGGAAATCAATCTGGGTATGATCCAATAAAATATGATAAAGTGTATGCTGAAGCTGGTTGCGGCTTTCTGCATCCCACTGCTTTTGCAATTCTTCTCTAATACGGTTACGGAAATCTTCTTCGGTCTTGATCTCTTCGTTCGGGAACAGTTGGGCAAAAAACTCTTCGTTCAACTCACGTGGCTCCACCAAACCTAATTTGGTAATCTGAAGTCTGAAGTGCTTGTCAGTTGAGCTATCCAGACCTAAATCCTGCAAGATCCACTGCTTCTCTTTTTCATCGAAAGCTTCGTCCAGAGAAAGCTGAATCGTATCATCTTTCTTCTTACCCATTGCATTTGCACGGAAGCTCTCTTTGAAATATTTAACCAGAACAGAATTGTCTTTACGAATACCGCCTTCCACTTCGTTGCCTGCAGCATCAGTCTCGATGAACGTAACGTTCAGGACTGTATCATCACCAGCGACAGTTTCTGGCTCGCTCATGTTACCGTAGCGGTTTTTTAAACGTTCCACTTCTTCTGCAACCATGTCATCGTTCAAAGTGACTTTGTAACGCTTAACGGTTTCTTTGGTAAGATCCGGAACAGACACAGCCGGCTTCATTCCGACTTCGAATGTGAAGGTGTAATTTTCAGGATTATTTACATCCAGTTGCTGCAGGTTGAATTCAACCGGCAATGGCTGCGCAAAAATCTCGAGCTTTTCTGTTTCGATGTATTTGAAAACTTCCTTATCAACGGTACGTAAAACTTCATCGGTAAACAGCGAAGAGCCGTACATTTTTTTGATCAGGCCAGCTGGAACCATGCCCTTGCGGAAGCCAGGGATGTTTGCTTTCTTGCTGTAATCTTTTAGCGATTTTTCGAATGAAGGAAGGTAATCTTCTTTATTGATGGTGATGTTTAGCTGCTTGTGCAAAGGAGCCACATCCTGCTGTGTAACTGTAGCCATAATTAAGTTGAATTGTTGATGGGTTGACAAGTTGATTAGGTGAGAAACAACCTTGAAAAGAACTAGTCAACGGCTCAACTATTCAACTTATCAACTTAACTGTGCGGGTGGAGGGACTCGAACCCCCATGCCGTGAAGCACCAGATCCTAAGTCTGGCGTGTCTACCAATTTCACCACACCCGCAAGAACTTTAAAAGTATTCGTCCCGAAGACGTCAACTTTTTGTTGGGCTGCAAAAGTAAAGGTTAATGGGTTTGAAAAGCGGAAAATTGAAAAAAACTTCTTTTCCGCAGAAAATTTTACAAAAATCTTTAACCCATCAATAATCCGGGGAACTAGTTGATCGAAACTTTATTAACCTCGAAATTGCATTGCTCTATAAACCGGGTAGCAATTTTTTCCAGGTCAGAATAGTCAATTGGTTTTGTAATCAGCAAAGCATCCTGCGATTCTGCAAAAGCTATGTCAGAAGGGCTGTTTGAAGTAGTAAATAAGACAACCGAAAGCCGCTTTAGCTGGGGATGGCTACGAATGGTCTGCAGGGCTTCCCGGCCATTCATCACAGGCATATTTATATCAAGGATAACTAAACAAGGGAGACAATTTTCATCGAGCATATTCTCCAGCAGTTGCAAGGCTTTTTTCCCATCCGACGCATGAACCACTTCAATGTGGTCATGGCGCTCAAAGGCCTGCCTGAGCATAAACAGATCGTCCATATCATCTTCGGCGTAAACAATGGTGTGCTTGTTCGTCATTCGCATCGATTGAAGTGTAAAAATAAGAAAAGCGAGCGCCGCTTCCGCCTGATTTACTCTCCAGGCAAAGTTTTTTGTTTGTTTTCTAACAAAGGAAGCGGCTGGCGATGAGCCTTCTCCCAAAGAACGGTCTGACGGTTAGTTAGGTAACGATAAAACCCCGCATACTGCGAAAGCACCATAAAAACAAAATAGTAAGGAACAAGCAAAGGCCGGAAAACGCCCCTTTGATTAGCGAAAGCCCAGCCAATTAACGCTAGTAGGTAAAAGCCCGCCTGAAGCCAGAATGAATAGGTATAGATTAAGTTATTACTCCAGTCCAATAAAAAGATGTTGACGAGAAATAGCAGTGGTAGCAAAAGCGGACAAAGCGTCCATCGTAATACACGGTGGGAAATATACTGAAAGGTTATCCTAGCATCACGGATTGGATTTAAAAGACTTTTCAACAGAACCAACGCCTGGAAACATCCTGCACTGATCCGAATCTTCCGCTTCCTCTCCTCTTTTATTGAAGATGAAGAAGCCTCCACCGCAAAGGCATTTTCTTCGTATAAAAATCGGTATCCCTGCTGACAGATACTGGCTGAAATCACAAAGTCATCCAGCACGATGTTTTCATTTACCGGCCGAAATAATTTTGTTCGGATAGCAAACAACTCACCGGCTGCTCCAACGATCGTATAAAAATCAGCGTTGGCTTTTTTGAGTTTTGACTCGTATTGCCAGTAAAGTCGTTCCCCAAAGCCTACGGCTGAAGCCTTTTTATCAGCAACCCGTTTTTCTCCCGAAACACCACCTATTTTTTCATCCAAGAAATGTCGCACCAGTAAAGAAATGCTATCCTTGCAAAGCATTGTATTGGCATCAGTAAATACGACATACGGCGTAGTAACCTGCTTCATACCGCGGTTGATAGCCGCTGCTTTTCCTCTCCTCTCCCGTAGATGTAAAAGACTTACTTGGGGATATTCCCGAACAATTTGTTCAGTACCATCGGTTGAGCCATCAGTAATAAAAAGAAAGTTGATTTTATTGGAGGGATAAACGAGAGACAGAGAGTTTTCAATCTTGGAACGAATCACGGCAGCTTCATTATAAGCTGGTACAATTAAGGTTACTTCGGGGTAAAACTCCCCAGTCTTTGCTCTCCGCTTACCAAAGACAGCATTGTAAACCAACAGCAACAAGCCATACCCGATATAGGTGTAAACCAAGATGCCAAATGATATCCAGAACAAAGACTCCATCACAAGCGAAGGGGCAAGTTAAACCGAAAGATGCGAGTGGCAGCAGGATTAAATTTCTATCAAGTCAGGGTATGCTTTTTGTGTTCCTGTGCGGAAATTTCTATTTTGTGTTGATGTGGGGACGACCCCGTCAATAAACGATTGCTTAACTCTCCAAAACCATTGAACTCTTTTCATGCAAATCAAAAAAATTGCAAAGCTCCTTGTTGCCAACAGGGGCGAGATTGCTGTGCGCATTTTACGTGCCTGTAATGAACTCGACATCCGTACCGTAGCTGTTTACACGTACGAAGACCGTTACTCTCTCCACCGGTACAAGGCAGATGAAGCCTATCAAATCGGCCGCGATGATGACCCATTGAAACCTTATCTTGACATTGATGCCATCATCAACATTGCAAAAGAAGCTGGTGCAGATGCAATCCATCCGGGCTATGGTTTCCTTTCGGAAAATTTTGAATTCGCCAAACGCTGTCGCGAGAACAACATCATTTTTATTGGCCCCGACCCAGAAGTAATGCAGCAGCTTGGCGACAAAGTAATGGCTAAGGCCATTGCCACAAAATGCAATGTACCACAGATTGAAAGCAGCCGTGAGTCGTTAACCGACGTGTCGGTTGCTGCAGCTGAAGCGGCCCGAATTGGCTTCCCTGTCATGTTAAAAGCAGCAGCGGGCGGTGGTGGCAGAGGCATGCGTGTTATCAGAAGCGAGGAAGAATTAAGTAAAGCATTTACGGAAGCAAAGCGTGAAGCAAAAAATGCTTTTGGTGACGACACAGTGTTCTTCGAAAAATTTATTGAAAGTCCAAAGCACATCGAGGTGCAGATTGTGGCCGACCGGCACGGCAATGTGATGCACCTGTTTGAACGGGATTGCAGCCTGCAGCGCCGCTTTCAAAAGATTGTAGAAGTAGCTCCTTCTTTCAATTTGCCGCAGATAGCAAAAGATCAACTTTATCAATACGCAGTTTCTATCTGTAGAGAGGTTGGTTACAACAACATTGGAACTGTTGAATTCCTGGTTGATAGGGACAGCAAGGTTTATTTTATTGAAGTCAACCCACGCATCCAGGTTGAGCATACAGTAACTGAAATGATCACCGGTGTTGACCTGGTGAAAACACAGATCTACATCGCACAGGGGCATGCATTGCATGGTGAAACTATCAATCTGCCCGAACAGGATAAAGTTTTTAAACACGGATATGCTATTCAGTGCCGTATTACCACGGAAGATCCCGAAAACGATTTTATGCCTGATTACTGCACCGTGCTGGCCTATCGAAGTGCAGAGGGTTTTGGAATTCGTTTAGATGAAGGATCGGTTTACAACGGCGTTAAGATCTCTCCCTTTTTTGATTCCCTGTTAGTAAAAGTTACAGCCCACTCTTCAACGGTTCACGACACAATCGGAAAGCTGAAAAGAGCACTCCGCGAATTCCGCATCCGCGGTGTAAAAACAAACATTCGCTTTCTGCTCAACATCATATCTCACCCGGAGTTTATTGCCGGTAATGCGACCGTCGATTTCCTGCAACGCAACCCGGAGGTGTTCCATATTCACAAGGAAAAAGACCGCGGCACCAAGATCCTCTCCTACCTCGCGGATATATCTATCAATGGCCACCCGGATGTAAAACAAAAAGACAGCAGCAGAAAATTCGACAAGCCGCTGATCCCTCCTTTTGATCGCAGTGGTGGTTTTGCAGAAGGAACAAAACAAACGCTGGATCGTTTAGGTCCTGAAGCGTTTGCTGAATGGTTGAAAAAAGAACAAAAAATCTATTACACCGATACGACTTTTCGTGATGCGCATCAGTCATTGCTGGCTACCCGCATGCGAACGATTGATATGCTAAAAGTGGCTTCTTCCTTTGCGCAAAACTTCCCGCAAACTTTCAGCATGGAGGTATGGGGCGGCGCTACGTTCGATGTTTGCATGCGCTTTCTTTATGAGGATCCCTGGCAGCGTTTACAACTCATTCGCAAAGCAGTTCCAAACATTTTGTTGCAGATGCTCCTGCGTGGAGCCAACGCGGTTGGCTACAAAGCTTACCCGGATAATCTCGTTGAAGAATTCGTAGCCAAAAGCTGGGAAACCGGCGTAGATGTCTTCCGAATTTTTGATTCGCTTAATTGGATGCCCAACATGGAAAAAAGTATTGAAGCCGTTCGAAAGCGAACAGGTGGCATTGCACAAGTAGCCATGTGCTATACCGGCGACATACAGGACACCTCCCGCACGAAGTATACACTCCAATACTACAAGCAATTTGCAAAAGACATTGTGAACAGTGGCGCCCATATACTTGCTATCAAAGACATGAGCGGGTTGCTAAAACCAATGGCCGCATATGAACTAGTCAGCGAACTGAAACAAACAGTCAATATTCCAATTCACCTGCATACGCATGATACGTCTTCGTTACAAGCGGCCACTTATCTAAAAGCCATCGAAGCAGGCGTTGATGTAGTAGACTGTTGTATTGGTGCCATGTCAGGATTAACATCGCAACCAAACCTGAACGCCGTTGTCGAAATGATGCGCTTCCAGGAACGGGAGAACCCTTACGACATTGAAGTGCTCAATCAGCACTCCACGTATTGGGAGACGGTTCGTGAATATTATTATCCTTTTGAAAGCGGCATGAAGGCCAGCAGCGCTGAAGTGTTTTACCATGAAATTCCTGGAGGGCAATATTCCAACCTGAAGCCTCAGGCTGAATCTCTAGGATTGGGCGATAAGATTGAAGACATCAAAAAAGCCTATCGTGACGTGAACGAAATGTTTGGCGATATCGTGAAGGTGACGCCTAGTTCCAAAGTTGTTGGCGACATGGCCTTGTTTATGGTTTCATCCAATCTTACAAAAGAAGATATACTCACCAAAGGCGAAAGCATTTCATTTCCTGAATCCGTTGTGTCTTTATTCAAGGGCGACATAGGCCAACCCGTTGGCGGTTTTGATTCAAACTTGCAGAAGGCTATTTTAAAAGATGTAAAACCTTACACAGAACGGCCGAACGAGCATTTAGCCCCTGTTGATTTTGACAAAGAGTTTGAAATCTTCAAGCAAAAATTTGATCCGACCGTAACTTTTACTGACCTGTTATCCTATTTGCTTTACCCCAAAGTGTTCGAAGAGTTTTATGCTAAACGAAAAGAATTTGGCGACGTTTGGCACATTCCTACACTCAATTTCTTTTACGGGTTAAAAGATGATGAAGAAGTATTGATTGAAATTGATAAAGGCAAAAACATCATGGTGCGTTTACTCACCTGCAGCGAGCCTGATGAAGAAGGTAAGCGCAAAGTATTTATGCGACTGAATGGCCAAACCCGGATCATTGAAGTGCAGGACCGCAGCCGAAAAGTAGCAACGAAAGAGAATACAAAAATTGACAAGTCAAACGGCAAACAAGTCGGTGCGCCGCTACAAGGCAAGCTGTCGCAAATTCTTATTAAACACGGCGATGACGTCAAACGCAACCAACCGCTGTTCGTCATTGAAGCCATGAAAATGGAAACCACGGTAGCGGCTAACGATAGTGGAAAAGTGAAAGATATTATTCTGCCACCAGGCAGCATGGTAAAAACGGATGACCTGGTGTTGGTGCTGGAATAATCCCCTTGTCTTTCTAAAAGCGAGACCTAGGTTTTGCAAACACTATTACATTCATCTTTTACTAAATCAAAAGCTGGTTATTATGTAACCGGCTTTTGATTTTCTATTGAGCGTCTGTTGCGTCGCACACTTGTACGCTTTGTTCGCTGATAAACAAAGGAAGACCCACCCCAACTCCCTTGAGTAAAATCATTCTTTTAGTCCACCCCTCCAAGGAGGGGATGGTCGTTTTAATGCAGCCCCTTTCGGGAAAACAAACATTTGATTGCACAGGAAAACACAAAAAAGGTAGTGTTGAGGAACGCATCCCCTCCTTGGAGGGGGAACCTTAGGTTTGACTTAGCGGTAAGACTCCAGGGGTGGGTTTACGATGAAAGCATCACCGAGAAGCTCACAAAGCTTCGTGCCCTTTGCGTTTCACTTTGTGTTCTTTGCGATACTAAAAAAGCTGAATAAACTTACTAACCGTACAAGTTTGCGACCTAACAGAAGCCTGATAGTAGCACTAGCCTATTGCTTCACAATAAATATCCAATTGCAAGAAAAAGACCGCTATCGGAAAAATTCTCCCATCTAAGTCGCCCCTTCAAGGCACAGGGGATTCCTATATTTGCGCCATGTCAATTCGAATCGGACAAGGCGTAGACTTTCATCAGTTAGCAGAGGGACGGGAATTATGGCTGGGCGGTATTAAAATAGAACACACAAAAGGAGCAGTCGGACACAGCGATGCAGATGTTCTGCTCCATGCCATTTGCGATGCTCTTTTAGGCGCCGCTTGTTTAGGCGATATTGGCGTACATTTTCCCGATACCGATGCGTCTTACAAAAACATCGATAGTAAGATTCTACTTCAGCGGACCGTTGAACTCATTCGCAAAGAGGGTTACAGCATTATCAACATCGACAGCAGCTTGTGCCTGGAAAAGCCAAAGATCAAGCCCTATGTGCCACAGATGCAGGAAACCATCGCTAACATTTGCGGCCTTACACCCAGGGATGTATCCATTAAAGCCACCACCACCGAACGCATGGGGTTTGTCGGCCGGGAAGAGGGCCTGATGGCCTATGCAACTGTTTTATTGCAAACTATTTAACAGCTTTCCCTTTCGGGGCTTTTATCTTTGATCGAATGAGTCTGCAGGTCAAAATCATCAACCAATCCAACTATCCATTGCCACAGTACCAAACAGAGGGCTCATCAGGCATGGATATCCGGGCAAATATTCCCGAGGCCATTCGCCTTGAATCGCTGCAAAGAGTATTGGTTCCAACCGGATTGTTTATTGAATTACCCAACGGGTATGAAGCACAGATCCGCCCCAGGAGTGGGATTGCTATCAAACAAGGAATCACCTGCCTTAACACACCTGGGACTATTGACAGTGATTACCGCGGAGAAATTAAGATCATCTTAGTAAACCTTTCGGCCGAAGAACAGTTTATTCAACCGGGGGACCGCATTGCCCAAATGGTGATTCAGAAAATAGAAAAAATTCATTGGCAGGAGGTCACTGGTTTAGCAGCGACAGACCGTACTGCCGGTGGATTCGGCTCAACAGGAAAATAATAGCATGAAACAATTTTTATTCATACTCATTTCAATTAGCCTGCTTGCCTCTTGTCGGTCATCGAGAACGATCGGCCGGGCAGTAGGGAAAAAAGATTCAACGGCAATTACCAAGGTTGTCGTAACCGATAGTGCAAAATCAGACACACAACAACTCATACAAACCACGCTGCAAGGTTTGCGGAACAACCGCATTGACTTTAGAACCTTCAGCGCAAAACTGGATGTTGACTATAAAGGCACCGATGGAAAACGCCATAACGTCAACGCGAATATTAAAATGTACAAGGACAGTGCAATTTGGGTATCGGTTAATGCAACCTTACTTAGCATTGAAGGTATCCGGGTATTCATTACAAAAGACTCGGTCAAGTTGTTGAACAAGCTTGAAAAGACCTATGCTGCGAGAGGTATCAGCTTTTTGCAAGAAGCGACATCTCTGCCATTAAATCTTCCCATTCTGCAGGACCTGATCATCGGTAACCCTGTTTACCTTGATTCGAACATAATTCGCTACACATCGGGTAACGGAACCGTTGCCCTGGTAAGCCTCGGTACGCTGTTTAAAAATTTGTTGACGCTAAACGAAGCGGACAAAACAATTCTGCACAGCAAGCTTACCGACAACGATATGTTCCGTAATCGAACAGCTGATTTGACCTATTCAAAGTACGAGACGAAAAAAGGGCCTCTGTTCTCTACCGAACGGCAGATTGTTGTTTCGGAACGGGGGCGGCTGGAGGTCAAGCTTGACTATAAGAACTACAGTTTCAACGAAGAAGTCAGTTTCCCCTTCAGCATTCCAAAAAATTATGCTCGTCTCTAAAATTTAATTCAAGGAAAAACGTTTAGCATTGTTCAGCCACAAATCAGCCATCATGAAGAAATTACTAATTCTTTTGACCTGCTTCGTTGCCACACAGGCAGTTTTCGCCCAGCCAAGCGATAAGGCAAGGATGGAAAGAGAAAGACAGCAACTCCAAAAAGAATTACAGGAGATCCAGGCAAACTATAACAAGGTCAAAGGCCAGCAACAGGCCACAATCGGGCAAGTAACAATACTGCAAAATAAAATGCAGGTGCAGAGCCGCTACATCAACAACATCAACCACGAAATAAAAATCCTGAGTGACGACATCTATCTCAGTAACCAGGAAATTACCCGCCTGCAGCGCCAACTGGACACGCTGAAGTCCGAGTATGCTCGCAGTGTGGTCTATTCTTACAAAAACAACAACAGCTACGATTATTTAAACTTTATTTTCTCGGCTTCCAACTTCAACGATGCCCTGCGCCGGGTTGCCTACCTCAAGTCCTACCGAGCATACAATGAAAAAAAGGTAGAGACAATCAAAGAAACAAAAGACCTGATTGAACAGCGCAAGCAGCAATTGTTGGGGAAAACCAACCAGAAAAAATCAGCATTGCAAAACCAACAGGTGCAGTTGCAGGAACTGGAAAGCCAGAAAAAAGAAAAAGACCAGGTTGTTGCGAAATTGAAAACACAGGCAAACGACTTGTCGAAGCAAATTGCCACGAAGAAAAAACGTGACCAGCAACTGAAGTCACAAATTGCTGCTGTTATTAAGCGTGAAATTGCCGAGGCAAACAGGAAAGCAAAAGAGGAAGAAGCAAGGCGCCTTGCCGCTGAGAAAGAAAGAGCTAAAAACAACGCAGCAAACAACAACGCAACAACCTCTGTAACGCCTACTCCTAAACCTTCAACACCGACACGTAAGGAGCCAATTGCACTGAACGCAGGGCAGCTTACCCTTGCTAACAAATTTGAGAGCAACCGCGGCGGACTGCCGTGGCCGGTAGACAATGGTTATGTGAGCATTCCATTTGGTGTGAGCAATGTGGGCGGATTGATGATGGACAACCCTTGTATTTCCATTTCAACACCCAATGCTGGCGTCCCGGTTAAAAGCGTATTTGACGGTGAGGTAAAAGCGGTTTCCAATACTGGCGAAGGCATGATGGTCATGATCCAGCATGGACGTTATTTCACTGTTTACACGGTTGCTTCTGCCTCTGTTAGCCGAGGAGATATGGTGAGAACCGGGCAGACGATCGGTCGTGCTGCTACTGCGGATGATGGTACTGGCGGCCAGGTTGACTTTTACCTCATGATTGGTGAAAAGAACGTGAACCCACGACCTTGGTTGCGATAGAGCGGTAGCGGGTTGTGAATAACAAGAAGCAAGAACATCCTACTATAAAAAACTCCCGATTAAACGGGAGTTTTTTATAGAACAAAGATTAGTTGTTAATCCAATAACGACTAGCAACTCGCTGTTCACTACTCGCTTCAATGCACCAGTTCTCCACTCAAAACATCCTCGTACAGCTTTTCATAAAGCGGAACGATGTTCTTAATATCAAACGTGTGTGCATGCGCTGCTGCTGCATTTTTAAAGTTCATCAAGCGTTCATCATCCCGTAAAATATCCAAAGCATATCTGCTCATCGTTTGTATGTCCCCTACGTCACCCATATAACCAACCTCACCCTGCAACATAATTTCCGGTAAGCCACCGGCATTCGTAGAGATAACGGGCATTCCGGCGGCCATCGCTTCCAGCGCTGCCAAACCAAAGCTTTCATATTCCGATGTCAGTAGAAATAGATCAGCAATCGCTAAAATATCTTCCATCTGCTCCTGCTTGCCCACGAACCGCACATCATCGCAAACTTTCAATTCGCGGCACAATTGCTCGGCTGTTCCTCTCTCAGGTCCATCACCTACAAAAAGGAGTTTCGCTGGAATTTCCTTTCGCACATTTTCAAAAATGCGCACCACGTCCTGTACCCGCTTAATCTTCCTGAAGTTGGATGCATGGAGAAGAATGCGTTCGCCTTCGGGTGCAATCACTTTTCTGAATGCATCAATCGGCTTTCGACGAAAGCGATCCACATCAACGAAGTTGTGAATGACCTCGATGTTCTTTTCAATCTTAAAGAACTTATAGGTTTCATCACGCAGGTTTTGTGATACAGCAGTAATGGCATCACTCTGGTTGATAGAGAATGCTACCACAGGTGCATAGGTTTTGTCTCTCCCCACCAATGTAATGTCTGTGCCGTGCAACGTTGTGATGACAGGAATATGAATCCCCTCTCCTTCCAATATCTTCTTTGCCATGTAAGCAGCTGATGCATGCGGAATGGCATAATGCACATGTAGCAATTGCAGATTGTTGTTTTTAATCACATCGACCATCGTACTGGCCAAAGCCGTTTCATATGGTGGATAATCAAACAAGGGATACGTTGGAACCTGCACCTCGTGATAAAAAATATTCGGGATAAAACCATTCAACCGCACCGGTTGCTGGTAAGTGATAAAATGTACCTGGTGTCCTTTCTGGGCCAATGCCTTTCCTAATTCCGTTGCCAACACACCACTACCACCAAACGTGGGATAACAAACAATGCCGACTCTCATATTAATGTATTCTACAACTAAGGTAGGTATTTGGTTGATTGCCCTGCCAACCGCCGGTCATAGTTTAACTACAACATCGTTTCAAAATTTTGACGTAAGCATGAATTTCAGCTGCCACCTGACTGCGCAAGATTGATTAACATTGTGCAGCTATGAAAAAATTTCTTTCTCTCCTGCTGTGCTTTTCGTTCGCTTTTTACGCATCGGCCCAAAACAGTGATTCCATTTTCATTCGGCAGATTTCTGACTACATCTTAATCAAAGGAAAATCCTACGAGGATCTGCGATACCTCACGAAAAAAATCGGTCAACGTTTATCCGGCTCTCCCGGAATGTATAAAGCCGAACAATGGGGTTTGAAAATAATGCAGGAGGCCGGTGCTGATCAGGCTTGGTTACAGCAATGCATGGTGCCGCATTGGGAAAGAGGCGGAAATGACCTTGCTTTTGCCACATCCTTATCTGGCAAAAAAACCAAAAAGAACCTTGATGTGATTGCTCTTGGTAACTCCGTGGGCACCGGCAAAGCGCTAACAAAAGAAGTCATCGAAATAAAAAACTTTGCGGAGCTGGAAGCAAAGAAAGACCAGGTCAGAGGCAAGATTGTTTACTACAGTTACCCGTTCAACAACACACTTGTCAATACCTTTCATGCCTACCGTGATGCAGGTGGTTACCGTGGACAAGGCCCAAGTCGTGCAGCAAAATATGGAGCCGTTGGTGTGATCGTTCGTAGCATGAGCAATAGCACCGACAATCATCCGCACACTGGTTCTACAACATATAATGATTCGTTTCCAAAAATCCCAGCCGTAGCCGTTGGTTTGCAGGACGCTGATTGGCTGAGCGAACAGCTGAAAAACGGCCGGCTGAATGTGACCATGCACACCCATGGAAAATTCTTTCCCGATACCATCGGACATAATGTAATCGGTGAATTGAAAGGGACCGAGTTCCCAAACGAGTACATCACCATCGGTGGCCATTTGGATAGCTGGGACCCAGGCGAAGGTGCTCATGATGATGGTGCCGGTTGCGTTCAAACAATTGAAATATTAAGAGCATTTAAAGCACTCGGCTATAAACCTAAACGCACTATTCGTTTTGTGCTTTTTGCCAATGAAGAAAACGGCCTGCGCGGCGGCAACAAATATGCCGAAGAAGCAAAGACAAAAGGTGAGAAACACATTTTTGCGCTTGAAAGTGACGCTGGTGGTTTTACACCAATTGGCTTTGGCTTTACCGGAAGCGAAGCCCAATATCAAAAGATTGTAAGTTGGAGATCGCTTTTGCAACCTTACAGCCCTGCGATTATCAATCGCGGTGGTGGCGGTGCAGATATTGGGCCGCTGAACCGTACGCAGGAAACGCCTGTTGCAGGTTTGTCACCCGACTCACAACGTTACTTTGACTATCACCATGCAAGAAATGATGTGTTTGAAGCTGTGAATAAGCGGGAACTCCAACTTGGCGCTATCAACATGGCAGCACTGGTTTACCTGGTAGATCAATATGGGCTGTAAGCAGATCAGCGAATCAGCGTGGCTGTTCCTTTTTTGGTAATGACTTTATTTTCTTTTGTAACGGCTTCCAGCACCCACACGTATGTAGCAACTGGTTGTTGGATGCCGGCTACTTTACCATCCCATCCCTGGCTGAAGGTTTTGGTTTCATAAACGATTTGCCCCCATCGGTTGTAAACACGGAAATATCGCAGCTCTTTTATTCCAACTGGAAAAGGCATCAATAATTCATTCTTGCCGTCGCCATTTGGTGTGAACGCACCTGGCACATACACATCAGGCCCATTGTATACTTTGATTTTTACCGTATCACTGCCCTTGCAACCTGCACCTGTAAAGGCAGTAACCACATAAGTCATATCACGATCAATCGTCGCTAACGGATTTTGAACATCGGGATTATCTAATCCGAAAGCTGGCGACCAGTTATAGTTGGTTACAGGAGAATTTGCATGCAAACGAACGATATCCCCTTTCGACACTACCGTGTCCCTTGGCGTTGCGATAACTTTAAATGGAGGTGTGACGGTAATGGTAACCTGATCCGGTTGTAGAGAACGACAGCCGTTGTTGTCTGTTGTCATTAATGAGTACGTAATGGTTTGACCAGGTGTGATGGCAGGGTTTTGAGTGGAGCTGCTGTTTCCCGGGTTGAAATCAGTTGTGGGTAACCATTCATAAATATTCCCACCGCTACCCTTGAGAACATAACTACCGCCAAAACACACTTCGTCGTTTAAGCCTGCATTGGCTACAGGGGCAGCCAAAACATTGACGGTAACAGAATCTTTTGCTGTACATACGCCAAGTATAGCAGTAACTACATACTTCGTTGTGTCGGTTGGACTAGCCAGCGGATTACTAAGCGCAGGATTAGTTAATGAAGAAGAGGGCGACCATAAAACCTGAGAGGCATTGGTTGCGGCACGCAGAGTCGCTGTACTGCCCTCACAAATAGTTGTATCGGACGATGCTAAAACGGTAAGGTTGTTCGTTAGGCCTACTACAGCGTTTGATGTTTGTGTACATCCATTTGCATCCCTGATTGTAATAGTGTAATTGTTTTGTATCACACTAAAATTCGCTGAAGATTGAAAATTCGTTCCGTCAATCGAGTAGGTATATGTTGGTGTGCCACCACTGCCGGTAGCACTGATTTGACCATCTGCACCACCGTTACAACTGGCATTGGAAGTGGAAACAGTTAATGCTAAAACTGTAGGCTGATTAACTGTAGCTGGCTTTGTGCTGATACATCCTGCAGCATCTCGAACATAAACCGTGTAAGCTCCTGCACCTGCAGTTAACACATTGGAGTTTTGCCAAGTCGTTCCATCAAGAGAATATTGATATGGTGGCGTACCTCCTGCAGCAGTTGCAGTGATGGCACCATTGTTTTGTCCATTACACAGAGCGTCGTTCACAGAAACTGTCTGCGAAAGCGCACCAGGTTGATTGATGGTGAAGGCCTGCGATCCGCCGCAGTTGTTTGCATCTTTGAAATAAACGGTATAAGAACCTGCGACCAAACCAGAAAATGTATTCGCAGATTGAAAGTTGACACCATCGAGTGAATACTGTAAAGGAGCTACTGCATTGGCAGAAACCAACACCGCTACTGAACCGCTTATTCCACCATTACAGCTCACGTCGTTCTTAACTAAAGTAGCAGTTACCGATGGCCCCGCAGCAATAGTAACTGACTGAGTGGTAGCTACACAGCCGCTTGCATCTTTTACGCCAACCTGGTATACTCCCGGTGCCAGGCCATTGAATGAACCTGATGGCTGAAAAGTTCCATTGTTGATACTGTATTGATAAGGCCCGGTTCCGTTTTGCGGTGTTACGAGGATTGCACCATTGTTCACACCCGAACAGGTAGTGGCAGTTGGCGTTGCCTGGAACAAAAGAGTGCCACTCAATCCTACGGTTACATTCGCAGTAGCACCACACCCGGAAGCATTCGTTGCACTTAACGTATAGTTCCCGGCAGTAAGCCCAGTGAACGTATGCGTATTACTTGTGCTGTTAACCGGGGTATTTGTTCCTAAAGTAAAAGTATAGGGGCCGCCACCAGCTGGGAGTGTAATTGTAGCAGAACCAGATGGTGAACAGTTGGCCGTTGTAGAAGACGTTGTTGCTGTTAGATTTCCTTTCGTGACGGTAATTGTATCTGCAGCTACCAATTGTTCTCCGGCATTACAACCCGAGAAATAAGTTTTTACAACAAACTGTTTTGACCCGGTAAAGCAAATATTGTTGAAGTTGATGTCGAGCAGACCTTGCGTAGTAGTAGCTGTGTCGGTAGTAATTGTCTGAACCAAGGTGTTATTCAAATCATACAATTCTGCTTTCACAAAACGGGAGGCCGATCCTGAGGGAATAAACCGCCAGCCTTCGTTGTTTGCTGTCCATCCGGCAGTGGCGTTTCGACCCGGAGCTGCAACAGCTTTGTTTCGTTGCCAGTTTTGGATGCCCATGATTGTTCTTCCGCCAGAAGATGTGCTTTGACAAATCTTTGACTCAACAAAAAATTCAATGACCCCTGTACTTTCATGCAACACAATCTGGAACGTAGTCGGTGTACTTCTACCGCAACTATTTGCACCAAATGTTCCCACATGAAAAAAGCTGACGATAAACCTCCGGAATGGTGCGGTTCCCTCCTGTCTCCATTCTATTTTCCTATCAGCCGGACTTGCACTGGTTGCCGGGTTTAAATCTGTATAGGCAGTCATAATAGACGCAGGTGGATAGTATACTCCTGTAATGGAATTGGGTATTCCGCCGGCGAAAGGAATTGGCTGGGTTGTGGTAAACGAGTTAGCCCTGTTGGCTTGGGATTCGTCGAACGTAATCAAACCATTAGAGCCAACTACGGTTTTTAGAAAAGTAGAGTCATAAAAACAAAACGGAAAACCGATGTTCACAATCTCACTAAACCGGTCATCAATATAGAGTGATGTAAGTGCATTGCCCGTTGGTGTGATATATTCATAAGGTGTATAGGCAATTGGTAAAAGTGTGTAAGTCGATGTTGTTTTAAGATGCGGAACTTTTACAGGTATGGTGCTACAGTTACTGCCGCAGGGAACATTGATAGTGGTACCGTTAAGATCAGTGGTAAAAACCGACTGTGACCAGCATTGCCCGGCAAAAAGAAGAAGAAATAAAATCAGCAGTCGCATAACAGTAACGCAAAACGCCTTACAAGTTACCGCTTTTTACGACGCCGGACGATGCCTAGGTTGGCTGCTCCGTTTCAAACCGCTCAACAGAATGAATCCCATTCAACGACTTAAGGCGGATAACTAACTCATCCAACTCTTCTTTGTCATGTACAAACAGCTTTATACTTCCTTCAAACAACCCTTCTTTTGATTCGATGGTAATAGCAGAAATATTGATCCGCAGGTCACCGCTGATGATGTTAGTGATCTTATTTACCACACCAACATCGTCCATACCGATAATTCGTAAACCTGTGAGGAATGAAATCTCTTTGTTCTTTGCCCACTTGGTCTTTACAATACGATGCCCATAGTTGGCTAAAAGTTTAGCGGCGTTCGGACAGTTTGTGCGGTGGATAGTAAGGCCTTTTCCTGTTGTTACAAATCCAAATACATCGTCTCCCGGAATAGGCTTACAACAGTTGGCAAGGTTGTATACGATCCGGTCACTGCTTTCGCCAAAGATGATCAGCTCTGTGTCCTTTTTTGTAATGGCCGGGTGATACTCCGGCTTTGGCTCCAGCACCCGTACCGGTTTTGGCGCTTCAATTTTATCACCTGAAACAGTGAACTCTTTCAGTTCTTTCAGGTCAATTGTTTTTACCGCAATACCGTAATACAATTCTAAAGGAGAAGCAAGTTTGTAGAAGGTAACCAGTTCATCGACATTGTGCTGGTTGACGGATGCACCCAAACCTTCAAGCTTTCGTTGCAAGGTGTACTTGCCTTCTTCCGCAACCGCTTTCTTTTCTTCCTTCAGCGAGTCTTTGATCTTGGTACGTGCCTTTGCAGTAACAACAAAGTTTAACCAGTCTTCCGATGGCTTTTGTTTGTTTGATGTAATGATCTCTACCTGGTCGCCACTACGCAGCTTATGCGAAATGGGGACCAGCTTATGATTCACTTTTGCGCCAATACATTTCACACCAACTTCAGAGTGTACGGCAAATGCAAAATCCAATGCAGTAGCACCGATCGGCAACATTTTTACATCACCCTTTGGTGTATAGATGTAAATTTCTTCAGCAAGAAAACTGCGCTTAAAGTCCTGCAGGAAATCCACTGAATCTACATCCTGGTTCCCGATCACTTCCCGAATCTGGTTAAACCATTTGTCGAAACGACTTTCATCCTGTGCGCCTTCTTTATACTTATAGTGAGCGGCTAAGCCTTTTTCCGCAATCTCATTCATGCGTTTTGTGCGTATCTGCACTTCTACCCACTTACCCATCGGTCCCATTACTGTTGTGTGCAGTGCCTCGTAGCCGTTGCTTTTGGGATTACTCAACCAATCACGCAAACGTTCCGGTGATGGTGTGTATTCATCCGTAATCATCGAATATACTTTCCAGCAATCTTCTTTTTCTTTTTCAGGTGGTGAATTCAGGATAACACGAATGGCAAAGAGATCATACACTTCTTCAAAGCTTACTCCCTTTTTCTTCATCTTGTTCCAGATCGAGTGAATGCTCTTTGGACGGCCATAGATTTCGAAATCAAAAGCTCCTCTCTCTAGGTTATCACGAAGTGGCTTAATAAACTCGTTGATGAATTTTGTACGTTCTCTTTTTGTTTCCGCAAGTTTCTTTGCGATCTCTTTATACGTCTGGGGCTCCAGGTATTTCATCGCCAGGTCTTCCATCTCCGTTTTGATGTTGTACAAACCCATGCGGTGCGCAAGCGGCGCATACACATAAATGGTTTCGGAAGAAATCTTCAGTTGCTTTTCCTGCTTCATGCTATCCATGGTTCGCATGTTGTGCAGGCGGTCGGCAAGCTTTATCAAAATGACCCGCGGATCATCCGTCAGCGTCAACAATATTTTGCGGAAATTCTCTGCTTGTTGTGATGCGTTCACATCAACTACATTCGAGATCTTGGTGAGACCATCCACAATTTTTGAGATCTCTGGTCCAAACTCCCGTTGTACATCCTCGAGTGTTACATCAGTATCTTCTACCGTATCGTGCAAAAGTGAACAAATGGTTGAACGGACACCGAGGCCAATTTCTTCAACACAGATGCGTGCAACGGCCAATGGATGAAGAATATAGGGTTCGCCGCTTTTACGGCGCATGGTTTTATGAGCTTCTGCCGCCATTTCAAATGCCTGGCGGATCATCCGGCGATCGCCGGGCTTAATGCGGGATTTTAAGGCACGTAAAAGGGCACGGTATTCTCGTAGAATCAGCTTTTTCTCCTGCTCCTCATTCAAACTATATTTCGGTAACTGCGCAACGGTTTCCATAGGTTACGAATATACCAAATAACAGGCAACTGTTGTGTGCGGCTTACGCAAAGGAGTTCTGAAAAATGAGTGCAAAGGAGGATAAACCGCGACGCTTGTAAGTGCAAACTTCCTTCACTACTTTAACAAGGCATTCGTTAACTCTTGATCCGTAATCAATTCTAATTGCCATGAAAACAGCATTCGCATCCCCCTTAAGTTATTCGCCGTTAGGCGTAGTCAACCAGAAAGGACCTCAGGCTGAAAAAGCGAAAATGAAAGCAGTCGTTAAGACCGACCTTCGGAATCACCGCTTCGCCATCATTGACAATAAAGTTGTGCAAGACCCAAGAAACTGGGACGAAGCGTGGTTTGGAAATTATGAGTGATTAAACTGCCTGTTTGGCCTCTTCCGTGGAAATCTGTCTATCGGTTGGATGATCTTCAACTGTGCTTTCTTTATGCAGGAAACGCTTTTGGAAAACCAGCAGTGTAATGACACCAACAGAGATCGATGCATCGGCAATATTGAAAATGGGGGAGAAAAATTCGAATTCGTGCCCTCCAAGCAGTGGCACCCAATCAGGAAACTTTGAATTCACCATTGGGAAATAAAGCATATCTACCACTTTCCCATGCAGAAAACCACCATAGCCACCACCTTCCGGAAAGGCTCTTGCTACCTGCACATAAGAGCTTTCGCTAAATATCAGCCCGTAAAACATACTATCAATCAGGTTTCCCAATGCGCCTGCATAAATCAGGGAAGCACAAACAATAAACCCAGTCGTGTATTTCTGCTTTACAATTTTTGTAAGATACCAAGTACCAAAGATTACCGCCGCTAAACGAAACAGCGTGAGAATCATCTTACCCCAATCACCGCCCAGCTCCATTCCCCAGGCCATACCCGGATTTTCGATGAAGTAAAGTCTTGCCCACCGCTGACCAGCCAGGTCCATCACATGTCCATAAGGGAACGATGTCTTTATCCAGAACTTCAGGGCCTGATCGGCAATGATCACCAAAGCAATAATCAAAAAGGCGGAGCGTAGCTTCACGGTAAATAATTAAAGTTGACAAAGATAATGGCCTTGCGTACTGCCCTTTGCGGGAAAATGTGAAAATTAAAGGCCATCTATTCGTAGTAATAAACCCGTTTTACCCGTTGGGAAACGGATGTCATGATCTCGTAAGGGATGGTTTGAATAAGTGCCGCTACCTCCTGAACCGGAAGGCCAGCTCCAAAAACAATGACATCATCTCCTTCTTTCACGCCATCAATATCGGTAACATCCAGCATGGTCATGTCCATACAAACGGTACCAATAACCGGCGCCGCTTTGCCTTTCACCAGCATCCTGCCCACGCCGTTTCCAAAACGCCTTGAATAACCGTCGGCATATCCGATACGCACCGTAGCAATTTTCGAATCACGTTGCACCACGCCTCGCCGGTTGTAACTAATCGACTCACCAGCTTTCACCAATTTAATTTGTGCCACGGTAGACCGAAGCGTTGCAACCGGCTGCAGATCGAGACGATCTTCTGCATCAGGCTCAACACCATACATGCCAATTCCTAAACGAATCATATCAAACTGCAAATGCGGGTGCCGTACAACAGCCGCTGAATTAGAGATATGTTTGAGAAAGGGATAATCTACAGCAAGACTGATGACGTCAACTGCTTTTAGAAAATGTTCTGCCTGCACTGCTGTATAATCATCATGTGCAGCGTCTTCGCTTGCTGCCAGGTGACTAAATACCGACTGAATACGCAAATAGGGATTGCTGGCAAAATGCTGCGCCAGATCATTGATCTCTTCTGGGGCAAAACCCAGGCGGTTCATGCCTGTTTCGATTTCAAGGTGAACAGGATAGGCCACCAATCCCTGTTGTTTGATATAAGCTTCGAATGAATAAAGAAGACCCAAAGAGTAAATGACAGGCTGCAATTCATGTTCAACGATGGCAGCGAACGATGAGGCTTCTGCATTCATAACCATAATTGGCATTTGAATGCCGGCTTGCACCAGCTCGACGCCTTCATCTGCATACGCTACACCCAAATAAGCTACGTTGTTAAACTGCAGCACCGAAGCAATCTCTGCTCCACCGCTACCATAAGAAAACGCTTTTACCATGGCCATGATCCTGGTCGTTGGCTGCAAAAGCTTTTGGTATTCCTTGAGATTGTGGGTGAGTGCCGAAAGATTAATCTGCAGCACTGTGCCGTGAAGTTTTTGTTCAAACAAAGCCGCAATCCGTTCAAAACCCGCTTTTCTTGCTCCCTTAATCAGCACAATCTCATTTACATAATCGGAGCTCTTAAAGCGCAAAAGAAAATCTTCGGTTGACTCATAGCGTTGCAAATCCATTTCTGCTAGCTGGATTGACTGCAGTTGTTCATTGATGGATTGACCAATGACGACCACTTTTTGAATGCCGTAATGTTGCAGCAAGTGGACGATCTCGCCGTACAAAACTTTGTCTTCTTTCCCGCTTTCATAAAAATCAGATAGAATAATTGTGCGCTTTAAGCCGGCACTTTGCTGTGCCAGGAAATCAAGAGCAATCTTTAGTGATGTTGTATCAGCGCTGTAGCTATCGTTAATGACAAGACAATGATTGATACCATGATTGAGCTGCAGGCGCATATCAATACCGTGCAACTCGGAAAAACGCTGTTGAATGGTTTCGGGATCTTTTCCCAGGTGCAGCAACACACACCAGCAAGTGATGGCATTTTGTATAGAGGCATCATCGGAAAATGGAATGCGAAGGGAGATATCTTTTTGATCAAAGCCGGCTTTGATCAACGTTTCATCTTTACTGTGATGGATGCTGGTAATTGCTAGCGTTGCTTCACTTGTTGTGCCCCAGGTAAACGTTTTTGTTTTGATTGATGCTAACAATTCAGCTGGACCAATCACAATCTCTGTATCAGCAAAAAGCTGAAGCTTCTCTCCCAATTTTTGCTCGTTCGACTCAAATCCTTCACTGTGTGCATCACCAATGTTTGTAATGACGCCAATGGTGGGCTGAATGACTGCAGCTAACCACTGCATTTCACCAGGCTGCGAAATACCTGCTTCGAATACGCCAAGTGTGTGATGCTTTTCCATTTGCCATACACTGAGCGGCACACCGATTTGTGAGTTATAACTCTTGGGGCTCCTTACAATCCTGTAATCCGTTTCCAGCAGGTGGTTGAGCCATTCCTTCACAATAGTTTTGCCGTTGCTCCCGGTTATACCAATCACCGGATAATGGAATTGCCTGCGGTGCGAAGCTGCCAGCGTTTGCAAGGCTTGCAGTGTATCGCCGACAACAATTTGTTGCACGCCGGGCAAATCAATTTCTTTCGTAACAACAAAATGCCTCACGCCTTTTTTGTAGGCATGGCCAATAAACTGGTGGCCATCGCCATGAGATGTTTGCAGCGCAAAAAACAGTGAAGCTTCCGGCTGTTGCACTCGCCGGCTATCGTATACCAGGTGAGAAATAATAGTCTCGCCTTCACCAATCAATCTTCCGGCAATGATGCGGGAAATAGTATGAAGACTGTAGGAAGGCATAGGCTTATACCAGATCGTTTTCGTTCTTCCGGCGGCGGGCTACCTGCAATGAATAAACCATTGAACCAACCAGGCACACCACAATCACCAACAAGGAAATCACCACCAACTGGTTTTTAGTAAGATAGTGATGCAGCCACTTTTCAGCCAGCATTTTTGCACCAATGAACACCAGCACGATGGCGATGCCTTGCTGCAGGTATTCAAATTTGGCCACAGCACCTTTTAAAAGGAAGAAAAGAGCCCTTAGGCCCAATACTGCAAATACGTTGGAAGTATAGATAATCATTGGGTCCTGCGAAATGGCAAATACAGCCGGGATACTGTCAAGTGCAAACACAATATCAGTGGTAGCAAGGAGAATCGTCACCACAAACATATTGGTGTAAAAACGCTTGCCGTTCACTTTTACGGTAAACTTTCCGCTGACATCCTGGTGAAGGATCGGAAAAAACTTGTTGATGAATTTATAGACCGGGCTTTGCGATGGATCGTAGTCTTCTTCGTGCTTGGTTGCAAATATTTTGATACCAGTGTACACCAGGAACGCCCCGAAGATGTACAGGATCCAATGAAACTTACTCACTAACACTACACCCACCGTAATGAAAATAACACGGAACACAATGGCCAGTAGGATACCGATCATCAGTGCCCGTGCCACATGATCGTGGCGGATTTTGTAAAACGAAAAGATGAGGATAAAAACAAAGATGTTATCAATACTCAGGCTTTTCTCCATCAGGTAAGCACTGATATATTCCAATGCAGGCTTTTCGCCATCCACAAACCACACAAATGCAAAGAAGGCAAATCCAAGTCCCAGCCAGAAGGCACTTTGATACAACGCTTTTTTAATGCTTACATCACCCGACTTCTTACTGAAAAGACCCAGATCGACGATGATCGAAATGATCAGAACAATGCCAAATACTAAATACGTTAACTGATGATTGGTCATTCCTTTCTTACTTTATACAAATACGGTCTCAAAAGCCGCGAAGTTAGGCAGAAGCAAAGCGATAACGGCGGAAACGCTGGTAGGCAAAGCCAAAAAGAATCACCAAACCGATCGGCAAGGCAATATTGATCAGCTGCCATTTTCCTTTTTCCTCCCCTACTTTTTTAGCATCCAGCAGGCGCAAAACAATTTCCTTATTCCGTGTTTCAATAATGGTCGACTTGCTCGTCAGAAATTCAAGACAGTTCAAAAGGAATTCCCGATTGGCAGCAGGATATTCAAATTTTGTTCCGACCGTGTATTTGTTCATTCCCATAGGCAACGGGCCTTGCTGCGGAAATACATCGTTCAGCACCATGTCACCGTCTGCAACAACAATCATACGGCCAGCATTCACGCTACTTTCCTTAAACCCACCAACCGGCGCAAGGCTATCCATCTGCGCTTTTGAAACACGGTTTTTATAGAGTGATGAGAATTTTCCTTCGAGCAGGACGGCAACCGGGATGCCGCTCTTCTTATACAAATCATCTTCTGTCCTGGTGCGGTTTTCGTTCAGACTGATTAAAGCCGGCGTACTGATGCTCCGCGAATTAGCAGACGATTGCAACAACACCGTTTTACGGATTCCTTCTGCTTCAATGGTATCAATTGAGTTCACAAAACGTCCCGATACTAACCCGAGGTTTTTATTGATGAGGTGATTAGCGGCTGAGCCAAACAGCGGCCAGTAGTTCCACTGCAAAGGCTCGTATTGCGGATTCTCTTTTGTACCACCTACAATGAACTGCATAAAGTCGCACTGCAGGTCCATTACTAAATCGGAATTGATCCGAACGCCATAATTAAACAGCAGGTCGTTCAAGTTCAGGTTACGGTCGTAAGCAACCAATTCTTTTTTAATGGTCAGGCTGTCTTGCTCGGCATAGAGGTTATCGATAAACCAAAGAACAGTACCGCCGTTCATGATGTATTGGTCAATTTTCAGCTTTTCTGCTTCCGAAAAAGCCGAATCAGGCTTTACAACCATCAGCGCACTTGCCTCCTTTGGAATAAAAGGAACCTTTGTCAGGTTAAGCAGCTTCAGGTCGTAAGCATTGCCAACAATTTGCGAGAGATCATAAGCATTGGGACCAGTTGGCTGACCGTTCCCAATAGCATAGGCCACGGCCGGCCGCTGCGGATTATTCAGCTTGTCAATGCTTCTGGCAAAGCCGTATTCAAGCATCGCTTCTGCATTGTTCAGCTCAACGCCAGACACACTTCTGCGGCTGCTTGGGAACAGGTTGATGACATCAATCTCGTTATTGGCATGAACCAAGGCATAGGGAAAGATGAATTTGTTTTCCTGCCCTGCTGTTTGTTGCACCGTTAAATTGATTGGCTCTACACCGGCGCTACGCAACGAGTCGCCCCAGGTTTTGCCGTTGCCCGCATCCTCGTCAGGCGAAATAAAGCGGTATTTGATGCGTGCAGGATTTGCTTCCTTGAGTACACTTAAAAACTCTTCAGTGGCATTGCTAAGCTTTCGGAAACCCGCCGGGAACTCACCTTTCAGAAAGACATCGATCACCACATCCGCCTGCAGGTTTTTGACCATTTGCTGTGTAGACGCCGTGAGTGAATATCTTTTTTCCTCTGTGAGGTCAAAGCGAAGGTGGGCTTTTGACGCGATGAAATTGATCAGGACTAAACCGGCCAGTAAAACAATCCACCAAAGCGCATTCTTTTTCTTTCCTTTCATTTATCGCTTTCCTAAGTTTTGTTTGGTAACCAATAAAAAGAAGACAACCAGGCTTAAAAAATAAATTACATCTCTTGTGTCAATCACACCGCGACTGATGCTTTGATAATGGAAATTGATTCCAAGCATCTCCACGTAGTAGTCCGCACCGTTCTCAAACACAGGCAGTTCACTCAAGGCACTGAAGCCATAATAGAAAAGCACACAGGCGATGAGGCTGATAATAAAAGCCACTACCGAATTGGTGGTGAAACTGCTAACGCAAACACCAATGGCAGTAAACACCGCGGTGAGCAACAACAACCCTAAGTAAGAACCGATGGCTGCGCCGGAATCAATGCCGGTGGTAGCGGCAAGCTGGTTGATAGTAAAATAATAAACGAGTGTTGGGATAAGGGCAATGGACGCCACTATGAACGAACCAAGAAACTTACCACCGACGATTTGAAGATAGCTCAGGGGCCTGGTGCCCAAAATCTCGAAGGTTCCACCACGGAATTCATCTGAGAAGCTTCGCATCGTGATAGCTGAAATCAAAAACATCAAAACCCATGGAGCAAACGAAAAAAACTCGTCCAGTGAAGCATAGCCAAATTCCAGGATGTTATCACGAAGCACAAACAACACCAATCCATTCACCAATAAAAAAACAATGATGGCAATATAACCGGTCAAGGAGCTAAAAAACTGTCGTAATTCCTTCTTACAAATTGGCCACATGAAGCGTAAAAACTTTTTAGAATTGGACTAAGGGTGCAAAATACTAATGCATCGCTTAAAGAAGGCATAAAAAATCCCGTTACTGGAACGGGATTGTGTTTAAAATTATTAGCTAGCGGCCAGTCGCTGTACTTCTGCGTGGCGTGCTTCGTTCAATTGCTTTAAGCCAGTTTGCACCAGACGGAAAGTAATAACCCACGCAATAATGCCCAAAACAGGAAACTTCAGATCAAGAACAATCGGCAAAGGAATAGTAGCGAAGTTGGCATTCCAAATCATGTGAAGAATGACACTAGACAACATCACCCGCAGAAAGCGCATATCGCCCAACATTGAGAACTCAAACTTCCGGTCGCCCTTTACAATCCAAAGAGCCGCAGTTGCGTTGGCCGTCCAAACAATATGCATAAATGGCGAAAGCAAGCCACGCAGCATCACACTATCAACTATTCCATCAAAGGTGTTAGACCGGTAAGCATAGCCGGCACTTTCAAAGGCCGCGAAGCCAGTACCGATGGCAGCGCCCAAAAGCAATCCATTTAACACCCACTTGTAACGTTTGATTCCTCCGAAAATGGCTACCACGATCAAAACTTTTGCAGGCTCCTCGATCAATCCTGCAGCAGATGCTGCCAGCCAGCTAGTAAGAAAATCGAACCATTGGAAAAATATCAGCGCAACGATCAGCGAAGCAATTCCGCCAATACCAACCAGCGTGGTTACCATAAAAATGGAAATATTACGGGGCGCATTCATTTCCAAAAAGAAAATGAGTGTTGAAATTGGTACAGCAAATGATCCAATGAAGATGAGGCCTGGAATGAGGTTTGGGTTTTCAAACATCCGGAAACCAATCATCAGCACAACGGTTAATCCAATACTTACCAATAGCAGCCGCGAAAACAACCAGGGTTTGGCCCAACTGGTCTCAATATCGGTCAGCGCCGGGGTGTGTTTGATGGTGCCGGTGATCAGTTGCTCTTCCATGTCCTGGAAAGAATGCTTTTGGAAGACGCGGGAAAATATCTCGCTTAGCTTAAAATCTTTTAGTTCTTCCAAGCCAATCAATTTACTAAAGCCCTGCTTGATGGTATTGCTGGTGTTTTGAGTGGGAGTCGCAGTACTTTCTTCGGTAGGCAAATGCATCTTCCAGATCGAGTTACCAATGCGCAAGATGTCGTTGGGCTTAAATGCCTGTTTGGTAACTGCCTGGCCGTTGATCTTTACAGGCAGGGAACAGTCGGTTGCATCAATCAACAGGCTGCCGTTTGTGTTGGTCACAATCACACAGCCTCCGGCCTCCTGCAGTTCTTTAATGTCACGGCCCCCTTCTGCTGCGCTGTTGCCCAGCACCACACGTTGGCCGTTTTCTAATTCAATTTTCAGGAAGTCATCTTTTCCGTCAATACATTCGAGGATAGCAGTAGAAACATCAACAGCAGCAGGGTTCATAAAGAAGTGTTTTTGGTGTGAAGATTATACACCAATATAAAAATCTTTATGTGACGCAAGAAATAAAAAATCCCGTACGGCCGCGCCAGTACGGGATTTGCCCTGAAATCGGGAATAAAATTTTATACCGCAAAGCTTTCGCCGCAGGCACAGGTCCGGCTGGCGTTCGGGTTGTGGAAATAGAAACCTTTTCCGTTCAATCCATCGGAAAAATCAAGCTCGGTATTTACGAGGTATAAAAAGCTTTTTAAGTCAGTTACGATCTTCAGATCTCCGTTATCAAAAACCTGGTCTGCAGGCTTTAGCTGGTTGTCAAAATCAATTTTATAGCTCAAACCCGAGCAACCGCCGCCAACAACACTCACCCTTAGAAAATAGGAAGGATCGTTTGCATGACCGGCTTCCTCCATCAACTGCTTTACCCTTGCTTTTGCTTTTTCGGTTACCGTAACGGCATTTTCTGCTGCTGTCATCATGGTTCAAATTTAAAATGGGTTCTGTCAAAAACAGGCTGGTGAGCCGAATTTTACTTATTTATTACCAATCGAAGCCCGGCTCATCTCCCAAAGCGGGCTGAGTTCCCGAAGGTTTTGCACTGCTTCCTTCACCTTTTCGATCGTAAAATCAATTTCTTCTTCCGTGGTAAAGCGTCCGATTCCAAAGCGGAGCGAACTATATGCCAGTTCATCACTTAAGCCCAGCGCCTTTAAAACATAGGAAGGCTCCAGCGAGCCTGACGTGCAGGCCGACCCTGAAGAAAGAGCAATTTGTTTATTCAACGCCATCAAAAGGCCTTCGCTTTCCACGTAGTGAAACGAGACGTTGGTGGTATGCGGAAGGCGCTGAGATGTACTGCCATTCACATGCGTCTTTTCTATTTGTAATAGTGCTGCCTCCAATTTATCGCGGAGGCGGCTCGTATTTGTCGCATCTTTTTCCATCTCCTTGCCAACAATCTCACAGGCTTTTCCAAGACCAACAATGCCGGGCACATTCATCGTTCCGCTTCGCATTCCTTTTTCATGACCACCACCATGCATCTGTGCCATTAGCTTTACCCGTGGCCCTTTGCGCCGAACGTACAAAGCGCCAACTCCTTTTGGTCCGTACATTTTATGGGCTGATAAGGCTAACAGGTCAATACCGTCTCGATTCACATCAATCCGTATTTTACCAACAGCCTGTGTTGCATCAGTGAAGAAAACCACATTATGCTTTTTAGCGATCTGGCCAATCTCCGCTACCGGTTGTATCACGCCAATTTCGTTATTGGCATACATAATGGAGATTAAAACCGTCGTTGGCTTGATGGCTGCTTCCAATTCTTTTACATCAATCAGTCCTTCGCTGTTCACCGGCAGGTAGGTGATTTCTGCGCCCAACTTCTCCAGTTGCTTACAGGTGTCCAGCACTGCCTTGTGTTCGATGGTACAGGTAATAATATGATTGCCCTTCACACCATAGGTTTCATAAACGCCTTTGATAGCAAGATTGGTTGCCTCTGTAGCACCAGAGGTAAAAACGATTTCACCGGTTTCGGCACCAATCAATGCCGACACTTGTTCACGGGCTATGTCCACGGCTTCTTCTGCCTGCCATCCAAACGAGTGATGACGGCTAGCCGCATTCCCAAACTGGGTTGCAAAAAAGGGAAGCATCGTTTCTACCACCCTTGGATCGCAAGGTGTGGTGGCATTATGATCAAGATAAATCGGAAGTTGCAGCATAGGTGTCAATGGACAAATTTACTTCCAAAATGGCCTGCTGCGGAAAAGCGCATCGTGGCAGTTGTTAATTTTACCGCTTACCAACGAATAGGTCATGTTAAGAGTTGAACACATCGGCATTGCGGTTAAGTCGCTGACAGAATCAGTTCCCTTGTTTGAAAAATTGCTCAACACTCCCTGCTACAAAACGGAAACAGTAGAAAGCGAAGCTGTTGCCACTGCGTTTTTCCAAAAGGGAGAAACTAAAATTGAATTACTGGAGTCTACAACAGAAAATGGTGTGATCCAGAAATTTATTGAAAAGAAAGGCGAAGGCATTCATCATTTGGCGTTTGAAGTAGCGGATATCCATGCGGAGATGGAGCGCCTGAAAGGCGAAGGATTTGTTTTACTGAACGAGCAGCCGAAGAACGGTGCCGATAACAAACTCGTTTGCTTTCTGCACCCGAAAAGCACCAATAGTGTATTGATTGAATTGTGCCAAGAGCGAAAAGAATACCAAAGCACATAAACCACAGGTTGCACAAATTTTCTATTGATGAAAAAAACTTCTAGCTGCCCCTTTTATTTGGTGCTAATGTACCTATGCTACACTTCTTGTGTAAAGCCACCATGCGAATGTGAACCTGTTCCAATCCAAGAAATTAAATGCAGGATCGTGAACTTGCAAGGCCGGAACCTCTTCTTTGGAACACAAGCAACTTTCCGGCTAGACAGTTTTAAAGTACTTAGGACACCCAATGACTTTTCAGTTCACCACGCAAGTGTAGATCGTTATTATGAAGACTCGCTTAGCTTAGTCCTTAATTTTTACAAGCCGGAGTTCAAAAGCTATTTCTATTATAATCGGCAAACGAATAGCGATAGTTTAGAAGTCGAGTGGAAGTCTGAAAAAGGAAGATGTTGTGGAGAATCCTTTACTCATTCCTTGCCTGGCCAAGTAAAGTTTAATGGAAATATTATACAACCACAAAACGGCATTTATTATTTTATCAGGCAATGATGAATCAGGGTACGCGGTTAAATGATAGAATGAATTAAAAAAGAAAACCCCTGGTAGAAACCCGGGGTCCATCCTCAACGCCTAAAAAAAATAAGGTTAGCCTACCGGTTAGCTGGTAGTAAAATGCGGTGCTTTTAAATTTGTTGGGATTGATAAAATGTATAGCAAGCAATCGAAGCCGAAGCAACGAAATGGGTAAATATCATGGTACGGATTGTTTAGTTTTCAGTTGCCATTGCAGCAACGGCAACAAACATATACTAGAGTTTTTGCTCTTGCAAGCCTTTGCGAATTTTTATTTTCAGAATTATTTCATCCAACGAATCGCTGGTATTTGAAAACAAGATTTCAATATACCATTCACAATTTGTTTTAGAAGATTACACAGAACCCGTCAACTTTACAAGCACAATTTTGTTTCATAATCGATGTCGAACCATTATGATTATATCATCGCCGGTACAGGCTGCGCAGGGCTAAGTCTTGCGGTGCACATGATTCATTCCGGCGCCTTTCAAAACAAAAGCATATTGCTGGTTGATGAAGCTCCGAAAAACAAAAACGATCGGACATGGTGCTTTTGGGAGAAAGGAAAAGGGTTGTTTGAACCGATCGTTTACAAGCAGTGGGATCACCTATGGTTTTATGGCGAAGACTTATCAAAAGAGCTGTCTATCTCTCCCTACACCTACAAGATGATCCGGGGGATTGATTTTTATAACTACTGTTTTAAAGAGATTGACAAGCAGTCCAACTTTCATTTCCTGAATGGTAAAGTGGAACGTTTGTTTTCCGATGAAAAGACTGGTGCGGTCGTAAACGGACAAACCTACACGGCCGATTATGTTTTCAATAGTATTCTTTTTCAAAAGCCGGCATTAAAGAAGAACGAGCACTGGCTGCTGCAGCATTTCAAGGGGTGGATGATCAAAACCGAAGAAGATACCTTCAGTAATGCGGCAACATTGATGGACTTCAGGATTTCACAGAAATATGGAACAGCTTTCTGTTATGTACTTCCTGTTTCTGCAAGAGAAGCTTTGCTGGAATATACCTTATTCACTCCTTCCCTGTTGGAACCCCACAAGTACGACGAAGAACTAAAAGTTTATGCAAAGGAGTTACTAGCGATCAGGAACTACCAGGTGACAGAAGAAGAATTCGGGATTATTCCCATGACGAATTATTCATTTCCTGAGCGCCAGAATAAGATTATAAACATTGGCACTGCAGGCGGACAAACAAAAGGCTCCAGCGGTTACACGTTTTACTTCATCCAGAAACACAGCAGGGCAATTGTGAATAGCATGGTTTCAAAAGGAACGCCGTTTGTTGAAAAGCCGTCGCGTCGTTTTCATTTTTATGACAGTGTGTTGCTGCACATTCTTCAGCATGATACACTGCCCGGAAAACAAATCTTCACGACACTATTCCGCAAGAATAATCCGGCTAACGTGCTGACCTTTTTAAACAATGAATCCTCGCTAGCCGATGAACTCAAAATCATCTCTTCGCTTCCAACATTCCCCTTTTTGATGGCAGCAATCAAGCAAAATATCTAGGCATTCTGGTTAATCACCTGCACCAAAAGGTTAGCGGGAACCACGCCTGACTGCCGCCACTTCACCTCTCCTTTCTTAAATAAGATGAGGGTAGGCACGCCCTGGATGCGATATTTTTCAGCCACTTCCGGGTTCTTATCAATATCGACTTTTAGAATTGTTGCCTTGTCCCCTACCTGCTCTTTTGCCTGTTTTAAAATAGGCGCCATCATCTTACAAGGGCCGCACCATTCAGCAAAAAAATCCACCAGTACAGGCTTTTCTGCATTTAGAATGTCACCAAAGCTTGCCATAATTTTTTACCAACTTTATAGCATACAATATACCAAACGACAAGTTAAAACCGGTGGTATAATTATTTAAAGCTGTAAAGCATGAATTTGCCTTTGCTGGATAAAAGTGTCAAGATATTACTGCTTGTAGCGTTATCTTTCTTCCTGCTTTATTATGGGAAGCCGTTTCTGGTTCCCTTTCTGATTGCCTCCCTCCTGGCAATGCTTATACTGCCTTTGTGTGCCCGCCTGGAACGCAAGATGAACAAAGGACTTGCAGTAACTCTTTCGGTGCTGGTTCTACTTGCCGCTATTTGTTTGATCGTCGGCATTTTTGCCTGGCAGGTTTCTGATATCTCAAGCCGTTCTGCAGAAATACAGAAAAATATTACCGAAAGGGTCAACCAAATGCGTGAGTACGCCACGAACACGTTAGGGATACCGGAACAAAAACAGCAGCAGATTATTCAGCAGCAACAGCAGTCATCTACGGGCCGCCTATCGGGGATGATATCAGGGTTCTTTTCTTCGTTCGGTAGTTTCCTTACCAATTTCATCATCGTAATGGTGTACATCTTTTTGTTTCTCATGTTCCGAACCCACCTGCAGCGTTTTGTTTTGAAGTTAGTCCCGAAAGGAGAACAGGAAAATGCACAAAGCATCATGCATGATGTACGCCGTGTAGCGCAGAAATACCTTACCGGCTTGGCAATGATGATCGCCTGCCTTTGGGTTATGTACGGCATTGGCTTTTCTATTGTTGGTGTGGACAATGCTATCTTCTTTGCCATTATGTGTGGACTGCTTGAAATTGTTCCTTTTGTTGGTAATCTTGTCGGCGTTGGCATTACGCTGCTGATGACTTTAGCACAAGGTGGCAGCAGTACAATGATCGTCGGCATCCTCATCACATATGGCGTCGTACAGTTCACACAAACCTATTTATTGGAACCGTTGGTGGTTGGTCGGGAAATTAGCATCAATCCCGTCTTTACCATTGCAGGAATTGTTGGCGGCGAATTACTCTGGGGCATCCCCGGTATGATCCTCGCCTTACCGCTCTTGGGAATCATCAAAATCATTTGCGATCACATCGAACCGTTGAAGCCTTATGGTTACCTGATAGGCGATGAGAAAAAAGGTGAATCGAAAGGAATCGAAAAATTGAAAAGCATCTTCAAAAAGAAGAAACATTAAACACATAACGCAGTAGAACCCTATTTCTGCGAACATTCCCGCGGTTTTACCTGAAAACGGTTTGCAAAAAACACAGATACCTTTCCTTTTCCGCGGTCTGCATTCTGCGTTTCTCCTTAGTATTCTGTTCCTCCGCTGCCTTACATTTGTCAGATGAATATGCAAGAGTTGTACAGCATTTACCAGCAATATCCTTCTGTGCAAACCGACACCCGCAAATTGCAGAAAGGCGACCTGTATTTTGCCCTGAAAGGGCCCAATTTTAACGGTAACAGTTTTGCTAGCCAGGCGCTTGACCAGGGCGCCGCTTACGCAGTGATTGACGAAGCGGAATATGCCATTGAGGGCAAAACCATTTTGGTAGATGATGTGCTTCAAACCCTGCAGCAATTAGCGCTTCATCATCGCAAGCAGTTTAGTATTCCCTTCCTGGCTATTACGGGCAGCAATGGCAAAACCACCACGAAAGAACTGATTCATGCCGTTCTTTCCACTACTTATAAAACCTATACAACGGAGGGCAACCTGAATAATCATATTGGAGTTCCACTCACCATTCTTAAGATTAAGAACGACGCTGAAATGGCAGTAATCGAAATGGGCGCCAATCATCAGAAAGAAATCGAATCCTATTGCGTGATTGCCCTGCCTACACATGGCCTGATTACGAACGTTGGGAAAGCCCACTTAGAAGGCTTTGGCGGTGAAGAAGGCGTTCGGAAAGGCAAAGGTGAACTGTTTGATTTTGTCCGCAGCAGTGATGGGACCATTTTTCGCATGAATGACTATGGTTACCTGGGTGAGATGAGTCACGGCATCAACCAAGTATTTACTTACGGCACAAAAGATGCCGACGTGGTTGGCAATATCGTTCAAAGCGATCCTTTCCTTCATGTTCAGTTTACAAAGGGATATGAAGACATCATTGAAACCTCGCTGGTGGGTGGCTATAACTTGCCTAACGTATTAGCCGCTGTGGCTGTAGGCAAATCGTTCAACGTGCCGGATGAAAAAATTAAATCGGCTATCGAAAACTATGCACCATCAAACAGCCGTTCGCAGTTGGTAAAGAAAGGAGCAAACAAAATCATCCTGGACGCCTACAACGCCAACCCCAGCAGTATGAAGGCTGCCATCGATAACTTCTCAAAAGCTGAGGGCCAAAGTAAGATTCTTGTTTTAGGGGCCATGGCAGAACTGGGACCGGAAAGTATCAATGAACACCAGGCACTGGTTGACGAGATTGGACGTCATCAATGGCAATCGGTTTTATTAGTTGGCGGCGATTTTCTGAAGCTGCAGCATCCCTATCAATCGTTCAATAAACCAGAAGAAGCCGGCGAATGGCTGGCACAACAAAACATTCAGGACGCTTTTTTGTTAGTAAAAGGATCAAGGAGTATGGCAATGGAAAAAGTGCTGAATTATTTGTAGATGGAAGTCGAACGTCCACGAAGGGGCTACCTGGAAACAGTATTTACGTGTCGTTGTCCTCGTTGCCGGGAAGGAAAATTGTTCAGGCACCCGGTTACAGTTCGCTTAAAGCGCAACATGGAAATGTTTGACAATTGCCCTGTTTGCAATCAGCAAACGGATATCGAAGTTGGCTTTTACTACGGCACCGGGTATGTGAGCTACCTTATTGCACTTGCCATTACCGGCATCAGTTTCCTGCTTTGGTTCCTGATCATCGGCTTTTCTTTTAAAGACAAGCGTTTTGCCGTTTGGATTACGCTGAACTCTGTTGGTCTATTAGCCCTGCAGCCCTGGCTTATGCGCTTTTCAAGGGCTTTGTGGCTTTCTTTTTTTGTTAGCTACGATCCCGGTTGGGAACACAATGCGCCGCAAGCGCCAGAACGGGTTAACGAGGAGCAGAAGAATAATTGGTAGCGTACCTTGCTTCTGCAATTTTTAATATTTCATCAGCTTAAATTTTTGATAAACGGTAGCTGCGCTAGCTTGCAATGCCTTTATTTTACAGGCTTCTGCTTTAAACCAGTTTTCCCATTAGGCGGGACAAATGATCAGCAACATTGTCAAATCATTCCACACACATAAAACCTCAGTATGAAGTTTAGTTACCTCCTCCTTCTGCTTCTGGTAACTGCCACCGTGCAGGCACAAAAGAAGTACGAATGGAAGCAAGCCACAAGCGGCGGTTACACGTACAAGTTTGTAACCAACGACCCAACGGCCACCCGTTTTTACACCTTGAAAAACGGATTGACGGTTGCCCTTTCTCCCAACAAGAAAGAACCACGTATTGCTGTTCGCATACCAGTGCGTGCCGGTAGTAACACCGATCCAAAAGACCACACGGGCTTGGCGCATTACCTGGAGCACATGCTTTTCAAAGGCACCGACAAGTTTGGGTCATTGGATTGGGCGAAAGAAAAGCCTTTGCTTGACCAGATTGATAACCTGTACGAACAGTACAACTCTACAACCGATGCGGCCAAGCGCAAGGCAATCTACCGTGCAATCGACAGTGTATCGGGCCTCGCGGCAAAATTTGCGATCGCCAATGAGTATGACAAAATGATGGCTTCCATCGGTTCGCAAGGAACCAATGCCCACACCTGGGTAGAAGAAACCGTGTACGACGAGAACATCCCTTCCAATGGTTTGGATAAGCTTCTCCATGTACAGGCAGAGCGTTTCCGCAACCCGATCCTCCGCATCTTCCATACGGAACTGGAAGCCGTGTACGAAGAAAAAAACCGTTCACTGGACAACGATGGCTGGAAGATCCAGGAAGCCATGCATACGCTTCTTTTCCCAACCCACAACTACGGACAACAGACAACCATTGGTACAATTGAGCACCTGAAAAATCCTTCGCTGAAGGCCATTCGTGATTATTACTACAAATACTATGTACCTAACAACATGGCAGTTGTGATGTCGGGTGATTTTAACCCGGATGAGGTGATCAAGAAAATTGACGCGGCGTTTGCATATATGCAGCCAAAACCGGTAGAGCTTTACAAAGGCCCGGTGGAAGCACCAATTACCAGCGTTGTTACAAAAGAAATTTTCGGCCCAACGGCAGAAACCATGCGTATTGTATACCGCATCGGCGCTGCTGATTCAAAAGAAGCATTTCTGGCTGACTTAACAGCATCCATTCTTTCTAACAACAAAGCTGGTCTGTTTGATCTTAACCTGAACAAGGCACAAAAAGTATTAGGCGCTGTTGCTGGTGCTAACCAGTACAAAGACTATGGCTTTTTGATGTTGGCGGCTAACCCTAAACAGGGCCAGACGCTTGAGCAGGTGAAAGATTTATTGCTGGAGCAAATTGCAAAGCTGAAAGCCGGTGATTTTGATGAGTCGCTGATTAAATCTATCGTTGCCAACTACAAGCTTACGCAATTGCAAGCGCAGGAAGACAACGTAAACCGTGCCAATGAAATCGTTGACCAGTTTATTAAAAACCGCGGTTTGAACTGGGACAAGAATGTTGCTCAATTGGACGAGATGGCGAAGGTGACAAAAAAAGAAATCGTTGACTTTGCCAACCGTTTCTTCCTTGACAACAACTACGCTGTCGTGTACAAGCGTAAAGGCGAAGACAAGAACATTGTGAAGGTTGAAAAGCCTGCCATCACGCCGGTTGAAACAAATGCAGGCAAGCAGTCTGATTTTGTAAAAGCAGTTACCAAAGATCCATTACCATCTACCGCGCCGGTTTTTGTTGACTATAACAAAGACATTCAAAAGGGCAAGGCAGGCAATGCTGACGTGATGTATGTGCAGAACAAGGACAACAGTTTGTTCCGCCTGCACTATTATTACAACCAGGGTTCTTACAACAACCGCCTGCTGCCAATAGCACTGCAATACCTGCAATTCTTGGGGACTGACAAGTACTCTGCAGAGCAAGTCACCAAGGAGTTCTATAACCTTGCGGCTTCTTTCAATGCCAATGCCGGCACGGAAGAAACGACGGTTACCATCAGCGGCTTGCAGGAAAACTTCGACAAAGCTGTAAGCTTGTTTGAGCATTTATTACGCAACAGCAAGGCAGACGAAGCTGCACTGGCAGCCCTGAAAGACCGCTTGCTGAAAACCCGTGCCAACAACAAAACAAACAAGCAAGCCATTGCGCAGGCCGTACGCAACTACGCGATTTATGGTCCGAATAACCCGTTCAATTATGTATTGACGAATGAAGAGATCAAATCGCTGAAGGCTGAAGACCTGGTTGCTATTCTACATGATCTGCCAAACTACAAGCACGACGTATTGTACTATGGGCCTTCACCGGTTGCTAAAGTAAGTGCCGATGTAGCCAAGCTGCACACCATGCCGAAAGAATGGAAGCCAACACCAAAAGCAGCCACTTTCAAACCATTAAAGCAAGCTGCCAACCAGGTATTGTTTACTGACTATGATGCAGTTCAATCAGAGATCTATTGGGTGAAAGATTTGGGCCAGTACGATCCAAAACAGACGGCTAAGATCGATATCTACAACAATTACTTCGGTGGTGGTATGGGATCGGTTGTGTTCCAAACTATTCGTGAATCAAAGGCCCTTGCCTACTCAACTTATGCTGTGGTACAAACACCGGCTAAGAAAGAAGATGACTACACCTTTATCGGTTACGTTGGTAGCCAGGCCGATAAGATGAACGAAGCCATTACCAGCATGAATGACCTGTTGAAGGATCTTCCGAAAACAGAACAAAACTTTGCGAATGCGATTAAGAGCCAGAAGAAAGACATCGAAACGCAACGCATTACCAAAGACGGAATCATCTTCAATTACCTCAATGCGAAGAAAAGAGGATTGACAGAAGACATCCGCAAATCAATCTATGGTGATTTGGATAAACTGACCATTGCAGACCTGGCAGCTTACCACCAGGAAAAATTCCAGAACCAGCCATTTACCTACACGGTAATTGCGTCTGAGAAAAGAATCAGCATGGATGATTTGAAAAAATACGGCGACGTGAAAAAGCTGAATGTAGATGACCTGTTTGGTTATGAAAACACCAACCGGGCTTTCTAAAAAAGCTTTAAATAAAGAAAAAGGCTGTCGGTTTCGACAGCCTTTTTTGTTGCCAGTTCATTCCTTCACGGCTACAGTTGCACCTTAATTACAAAGGAGAAACAATTTCGTCACATGGTTTGCTTTCCTTCCTTAAACTGCCGCGTGTCGATACCAAAAAGGGAATAAAGCGGGCAGACTCCGAGATACGCAGTCACGGAAAAAATAAGCCCGACACCTAGTACCATGTAACTCCACGGCGATGAGAGATTAACCGTAAAAAAAGAAATGATCATTCCCAACGCAATGATCAGTCGTAGGAGACGATCGACAACTGCCATATTCTTTTTCATAACAGAAGTTTTGGCGAAACTATTCTTTGCAACATGTACGTTTTTATGATTTGCATCAGTCCGCTTCCGCTTCAAATTGCTAAGCTTGTTAGTATCCTGTTAAGTTCTAAACTGTTAAAAACTAGGCATTGCCTTTGTTCGTTATTAGGGAAACAATTTTTGAAAACATGAAGAGAATGATTGGATTAGCAATGCTGGCGCTGACTGGCATTGCGGGACTGAGCAGCTGTACCAAAGATCCGGTGGAAAACCTCACACAAGAAGAAAGCCGCATTTATATCACTAACCGCGATAATAATGCGAATTTTTCATCGTATAAAACGTACAGTATTTCCGATTCGGTTTACGTCGTTGACAACAACAATTTCCGTGGAGCCCAAGCCACAAGTTGGGACGTTCAGGCTGTTGCTGCTGTTAGAAACGCATTAGAAAGCAGGGGCTACCGCAGGGTTAACCGTGATCAGTCGCCTGATCTTGGTGTTAATGTTAGCCGCTTGTACAACACAACAGCTAACCTGATAAATATGCAAAACTACTGGGGCGGATACGGCGGTTTTTATGATCCGTTCTATTGGGGATACGGTGGCTATGGCTACGGCTTCCCTCCTGCCTTTGCCTATGTCGAAAGCACCGAAGCAATGGTGTCGATCGACATCCTGGATCTGAAAAATGCATCATCTAACCGTACGATTAATGTGGTATGGAATGGTGTGATTCGCGGCTCCGGTATTTTCAACGGCAATGCAGCTACCAGCAGTGTTCAAGCTTTATTTGAACAGTCACCCTATTTGAGAACCATTCAGTAAAATTTTAAGAAAATGAAAGTGAGAAAGATAAGCATGGCCATAGCCCTGTTGCTAACAGGCATTATTGCACAGGCGCAGAGGAAAGGCCAGACACAAATGGACATTCAGTTGAACGTAGGTATCCCTGCGGGTTCGCTAAAGGAAACCGTAAATGAAACGTCATTCCGGGGTGCGAAGGCCAGTATCATGTATGGCCTGAGCAATAATTTATCAATTGGTTTTGGAACGGGTTACCAGGATTTCTACCAAAAAGTTCCCCGCCAAATGTATAAGCTGGAAGATGGCAGCGACCTTTCTGCTGTACGCAGCTTTTCGATCCAAACCATTCCGTTGCTAGCCACTGTTAAATACCAGTTTTCACCCGGAGCATTAGTACAGCCTTATGCAGCTGTGGGTGTTGGTGGAAACCTCGTAAACTACAGCGATATGGCCGGACAATTCAGCTTGGAAAACAAAGCAAAGTTTGGTTTCGCTGCAAGACCGGAGGCTGGTGTCATGATCCCGTTCAAACGCGGTGGCGAAAACGGCTTTACGATTGGTGCATCTTACAACATCATGCCTTTCAACAGCAGCCAGTTTAGCAACTTGAACAGCATTGGCGTGCATGCAGGTGTCAGCATTCCATTAAGAAAATAGGTTCATTAACAACCAATAAAAAAAGAGATGAGGTTGACTGCATCTCTTTTTTTATGCTCATTAACCAGAAAGATTTTTTTCCTCTGCTGAAGAGTCATTGAACGAAGTCTAACAGGTAACTATTCTGCCCGCAGGCTCTTCACCGGGTTCGTTACAGCTGTCTTGATTGATTGATAACCCAACGTAACGGCTGTAATAAAGAGGATTGCAAAGGCCGCAATCACAAACAACCAGGGACTGATGTTAATCTGATAGGCAAATCCATTCAGCCAAACATTCAGGGCCCACCAGGCCAGTGGAAAGGCAATGAGCATAGCTACCACGATTAATCGCACAAAATCTTTTGACAACAACAGCACCACGCTGTTGACAGAAGCACCCAACACTTTACGGATACCGATTTCTTTTGTCCTGATCTCCGCATTAAAAGCCGCCAGGCCAAACAAACCCAAACAGGAGATCAAAATAGCAAGACCGGCAAAATATTTTGAGAGCAAGGATACCCGTTGCTCAGAGACATATAGCTCCTGGTAGTTATCGTCTATAAAGTGATAATCGAACAGGTAACTTGGATTGAATTTCTTATACAGTGACTCGATCCCTGCCAGTGTTTCTTTTTCCTTTCCATTTTCGATCCTGGCCATTACCGTGGAAGCATTGCTGGGGCTCAGATAGAAGACCATCGGCTCTATCCTTTCGTGCAGCGACGTGACGTGAAAGTCTTTTACCACGCCAACGATCTGTTTTGGCTGTCCCCACATTTTTACTGCCGTCCCAACAGGATTTTGCAGTCCCATGGCTTTGATAGCCGCCTCATTGAAAATGAGCTTCGATTCTTCATCGCCAAAGGCTTTTGAAAAGCTTCTTCCGTCTTTTAGCTTGATGTTGAGGGTTTCAAGCAAATCATAGTCAACAGCCCTTACCACAAAGTCTACTATGTCTTTGTCAGTTTTTCCTGGCCAATCAATCCCATAGGTAGAAGCCCCGCTGCCAGTGCGGCCTTGCACAATACCTTGCTGGATCATTGACGCAGCTTCAATACCCGGCATCTTGCGCAGCTCATTCAGAAATGCTTCGGAGTTGTTTACCAAAGCACCTTCTTTTTCAAACGAAACCACGTTTGCCCTATCATAGCCCAAATGTTTCGACTGCACGAATTCCAATTGCTGCGACACTACGAGGACAGCAACAATCAGGACCAGCGAAATGACAAATTGAAATACGACCAGACCTTTTCTTGCCAGCAACTCGCCGAAGGAATTTTTCACTCTTCCTTTCAACACCGCTATCGGGTTAAAGCTGGACAAGTAGAAGGCGGGATAACTGCCTGAAACAAGCCCGGTGATCAGCGTAGCACCAACCAGCAATCCAACCAATTCAGGATTAAACTGTAGAACGATCGCTTTCCCGGTTACCTGGTTAAACACAGGCAATATTGCAAGCACCAGCAAGCAGGCCGCAATCAGCGAAATAAAAGCCACCAGCACGGCCTCGCTCAGAAATTGTAACACCAATGCCTTGCGGGAAGAACCGACAACTTTTTTGATCCCCACTTCTTTTAACCGGCGGGAAGCCCGGGCCGTGGACAAGTTCATGAAGTTGATACAGGCAATGAGGAGAATAAAAACAGCGACAACAGAAAAGAGCTTTACATAATCAATTCGTCCGCCGGCTTGTTTGCCGTTCTCATAGTGTCCATATAAATAAGCGGATGAATAGGGCCGCACAAAAAGCGAGAAAATAGTTTCCTTATGATAGCGCTTGACAAAGTTGGTAATCTTTGTGTTGAACTTTTCAACATCTGTCCCGGGCTTTAAAACAAGATAAGTGAGCATGCCTTCGTTCCACCATTCTTTGAAATTGGGAACCATGTCTGCCAGCAGCAGTTCGTAGGTCATGACAAATTCAAATTGCATGGAATTATTGGCAGGCAGTGGTGCAAATACACCCGACACCATTACGTCAGTCTTGGTACCCATCAGCTCCCATTTCAACATTTTTCCCATGGCCTGCTCAGCCGAACCAAAAAGACTTTTGGCTATAGGCTCAGAGATAACAATAGATTGTTTTTCCTTTAAAGCCTGCGCCGGGTTACCGTGCAGAAGCGGGAAGCTGAACGTGGTAAAAAACTCGGGTCCTGCAAAAAAGCCTGTGCTGCGGACTGCTCTTTCGCCGCTGTGCATTTGTGCAAACATTTTCTCCCTTGGCAGCGGCAAAACAGGCAGCGCCGTTTCCACTTCGGGAAGATCTTTTTTCATGGCAGCGGCCAAAGGTCCTTGCGTACCCTCGTGCACAATGGTGCTGCTGTTTTCTTTACTTATTTCCATCACCTGGAAAAGCCGTGCATCTTTTTGGTGAAACCGGTCGAAGCTTTGTTCGTCCCGGACCCACAGAAAAATGAGGAATGCACAAGCGAGGCCGGTGGACAATCCAACCAGGTTTATAAGGAAAGAGGCTTTATGTCGTTGCAGGTTTCGGAAAGCAATTAGCAGATGATGTTGGAGCATAAAAGATGCTTTTGCCGCACAGAAATCGAACACAGTGCCGAAATGTTACGGCTTTGAATTTCAATGCGCTATCTGGACCGGAAGGTACAAACACTGTTCGGATTTGATACAACGTTGTTCGTATGTGAACGGATCCGGCCAATCAACGTAGTTATTGAAACATTGGCTGCGGCACTTGCAGAAACTGTTCTACCCCACCGGTAATAAACTGGTGCTTACCAAACAGGGATGCATAGTTGCTGCGGAACGTATCATCCAATTGCACCACTTTAATGGCTGGCTTTTGCGGTGCACCGTTAAGAGCACGGATGAATAGCGTTTTTATCATGAGGTCTTCACCCGGCATGGAGTAACCGATGATGGTCCATTCGTCCGCATTGCGCAAAGCTTCCAATGTATTTTTCCAGATGTGCAGCAGGTTTGGGTCCTTGATGTCGCGGACCAGCGATGGCGCAACAATCAACGTACGTAACTGTAGCACATCGTTGCAATGACAGGTGTTGTACTCATCTACCTCGTCGCGATAAGCCTGGAACACAATGTCTCCATAAGGGTTAATGAAGATATGTTCGCAGAGGTCGCACTTCAACCAAGTAAAGGAGCCATGTAACTTAAAGAACCGGAACAGCGGATTTTGTGGTTGTGTGATGACCTTGTTTTCAAACGGGTCGCGGAAGTTTGTGCCGAAATCGATGCAATTAAGCAGGTTAAAAAAATCGAGGTTATTGGCGCTATTTCCCGCTCGGCGACCTTGTTCATAAACTCGCTTTAAAAGTAAAAGCTCAATCAGGGTGTCGTAGTTAGTTGTGATGATTGAAAGCTCCTTGGTCCGTACCTCTTTCTGCAGGAGATCCAGAAAAAGCCTCAGGGTTTCATTTGTTTTTTCCATTGCAAAAAGATCTTCCTGGCTTTTGTACAATACTTCGCAAATGGCCCTGTGCAAAAGCTGCCGGCACTGAACGACATCATCCAGTTTATATCTTGATGATGGCACTGCACCAATTTCAATCAGGTAGTCTGTTAACGACAAAACTTCCGTGATATTTGGCAGGTTCTTGCCGTTATAGGTTGTCTGCTCCGCAATGCCGGGATATAGATTGAGGATATAGGCTTTCAATCGCTGCTCTTTTTTCCTTTCGTCAGCTGCATCATTATTGGGTATGCCGTAAAACAAATGACCGTTATCAATCTCCTTCAAAATATTCGGAAGAATAGAACTGGTGATTGGATAACCGAATGCTGCACTGCAACCAGCACCGAGAAAAAACACTGACTTCTTTTTGGGAACTGCCATAATCAAAAGGTTTTAGCTTAATTAAACCATCTTGGTTAATTCGTCTTTCAACTTATTTATACCGCTTTTTAGCCACTTGAGGTTCTGACTAGGTGCCATTGTGAGAAAGTCTGCCAGCATATCGAGGTATTCGACTTCCGATACCTTCTTTGCTTTTGATCCTGCTTTCACCCAAACCCTGCGATACACGTTCAACACCTGGTCCCATGCTTTGTCGTCCTGTTCTGCTCTCTTCGGGTCAACAACCACCATGCACAACCGGATATTTGCTTCATTGGTCAGCTCCCAAAAATTCATTTCTTCCCCGTTTTGATCGATGGCCAACAGGAGCTTTTCAAGGATCTGCAGCACGTCTTCCGGAGAAGCATAGGGGTAAATATTGTTGTTGAAATAAACCTCGCCATTCCATTTTGATTTTTCCACCAGGTTTATGATGGCCTGCAGTTCTAAAAAGTTCGACAAGCCATAGACAGATGATCGATGCGAAGCAGCTTTATGGCCCTCGTAGTAATTAGCAGCAGCCTCCTTCAACGATTCGATTTTGTCTTCTTTGTTCTGCTGCATGTAAGCCAGCCGCTTATAGGTGCTGCCAAGCAGGTTCCGCCGTTCGGCAGTTTCGCCCAAACCAATTAATTGCTTTAGATCGCGAATCACTTTCCCGATTTCTTTGATCGCTGCTTTTTCACCTTTTGGCTTCTTGGAATCCTCCACGCATTTTTTCGATCGCACATTGCAAAACTTCTCCAGTGCAGCCACAGAAAAGTTCGCATCTTCCATTGACAGCAAGCGTTGAAACCTATCAACCGCTGCATCGTAGTCGGCTAGTTCCGCGTACATAAAGGCAATTTTCTCCAGGAGCTTTGCACTTTTTAAACCCGCTTTTTCAATGGCTGTTTCAATAGAAGTCAGTTGCTGCATCAACTCCTCTTCGGTATAATTTTCCGTTTCAAACTGGTTGGCAAGATTGCCTAGTTCAATCAACGCTTCTTCGATGGTTACAAAATGCCACTCTGTTTTTAGCTTGGTAGAGAAGTTCTCCCTGAATTTATAAAACGGGTCTCCATAGCATTGGTAAGCACCCCAGGTGTTTGTGCGGGAATGTTTTCGATGGACTGCCTGTCTTGCTTCCAGCACTGCTTCGCCGAACGATGCGCCATCAAACATGCAATTGTAAAATGTACGGGCAAACTCCAACGCGGCCTTGTCATCAACAGCCCATCCGGCGACCACGACAGCTTTCACGCCGTTCTCGATAAGCTGTGTGCCGATGTTGGCTGCCATCTTATACCGACTGCGGAAAAGCTCTTCTGATTTCGACTGCACTTGTCCCAGGTAACAGCAGTTGACGAACACCAATTCTGGCACGGTGCTCATTTGTTTGATCTCCCTTGTTGACAAATAAATATCCTTCCCGATGACCATACCCGAACGGATTCGTTCTTTGCCATTCTTCAATATTTTTTCCTCAAAGATTCCATGTCCGGCTAAGTGGATGATTTTATAGTCATCGCGAAGCAACTCACGAATGATCTGGTGTGCTTCGCCATTGATGACTGGGTTCGTTTCAAAGCCATTTGCGGAAAGCAAGCCAGCCACGAGTTCCGCTTCTTCTTTGGCCCCCGGTAATTGATTGATAAAACCGGAGAGTTTTGGATCGCCAACAATCAGCGCATTGTCTTTTGTGACAGCATTAATGCGCAAGCGATAGTCCTGTGTAGCTAATTGTCTCACCATACCGCCATTGACAGAGAAGGGAAGACGATCTTTCGAGCCATCCTGCAACAATTCCCAGGGATAAGCAGCGGTGGTTTTATCCAGTCCCCAGATAATGTGCCCTTGCCGTTGCAGCTGTTCTTTAAAATCGTTTGGAACGAGCAATTCGAAAACCGTTCGAGCAAGATCAGTGCTCCAGTTGTCGTTTTTGGAGATGTCTTCTATCAGGTGTTCAATGATAGCGGTTGTACTGTACAATTCACGCTGCTCTTCCCTTGCCCCACCTGTAGACGCACTGAAAAGCAAGCATTGCACGCCATCTTCTACTTCCGGTTTTTTCAACACCTGCACATTGATGCGGTTCCACCAGTTACCGCCCTTGTTGAGCGGCAGCCTTTTTCTTGATCCAAAAATGGTTTTGATCTTTTTATTACCAGTGGTAATGAAAAGTGATTTGTGTTCTTCGTTTTCAATTTCATGCAAGGCATACAAACATGATAGCGCCGTATCATCAAACAATTCAATAAACTCGATCGACTGAACCAGGCTTGCGGTTTCGTGCAGTGACCGGATTTTCTGGTTGGCATTCTGTACTCCCTGGAGAATAGCCCGTACGGAAGTTTCCACAGGTAGCCCACCATAGCCACAACCAACAATGAGTGAAGAAAGTCCAACGGATTCGGGTTGCCTGGCCGTGCCACGCAGTGGCGTTTGCTGGTTGATATTCAGTAAATACTTTGCAACGGCCTGCTCTACGGAAATAGTAAGCTGATAAGCACTCAACTCACCCTGCTTGCCAAGGCCAATGATGATGGCGCCTTTGAATTCTTCGTTGCCGATGACTGCTTCGCTGCTGCCAATCTCACCCGGGTAAATGCCAAGCCGGTGACGTTCGCTCAATGCACCTTTCAGGTAACGGTCAATTGATTTTTCTGCGTTCAAAATTCCGTCCTTGTAAAAATGACCGGCCATGAGTGGATAGGAAGCATAGCGCAAGTCGCCGTGACAAATGGTAACCTGGATAGACTGATCACCTGCAGTAGTGGCTGGCTGTTCATCCTGCAACCCGAGCAAAGTTGCTTCAATGCCCCTAGGCGTTACATCAAAATCAAACTGCTGCGGCGTGCGGAAAAGTTTTTGCTCACTTCTGACCGATGGTCGCTTTTTGCTGAACACATTGCTGTTGGTAAAACCAAAGGCAAGAATATCGGCAATGCCTTTGAAAAGCGCCGCATCATTAGCCAGTGCCCCGTGCGATACATTGGTATAATAGACCGAACCGGCCTTGTTCATTTGTTGCGGAATGCCACTATCCCATGTTACACTTTGGTCGCCTTCCGCCGTGCTGAGAAAGACAAGTTCTTTTCCTGATGGTGTGTCTTCTATTTTGTAACCGCAAGGTGTTGCTTTATCACGACCCGCCACATACACCATGTTGCCAAAATCGATATTACCCATCCGCTCTAGGATCTTGTTGCGATAGTTTTCGAACTCTGTACACCGGGCTTTTGTTGGCACCGGCCAGGAGGGGTCGGCAAAGCGAAGTCTCTTCCAGGTTTCTTCATTGGCAAAATCATTCTCTGCATCGGTCGTTAACGGTAATAAACTAAGGATGCCCGGCATTTGCGAGAACATAGAGATCAGTTCTTTCTTTGTATGAAAGATGTCAATCTTCGCTAGCTTATTAATGATAGCGTCCTGCCCAAACAACACCGCCGGAATGCGGAATGAACCTCCCAACGGTGAACCTAAAAACAGCATGCGAAAATCTTTCGATTCATTGAGTCGCTTCCAGGTGTCGGGGTAAGAAACGATGAAATCACGTACCAGCACACCACCCATTGAATGCCCAATGATTTTAACGGGTTGCTTGTATTCAAGCAAACGTTCAATTTCATTTTTCAGGTTGCGGGCTGTGTCATTAAGCTGTAATCGCCAGTCAAAGGGAAACGTCACCACATCATACGTTTCGGAAAGAAACTGCACCAGTTTTTTATACGATGTTTTGATGAGGGACGAAGCGCCTACACCATTTGTGTTGATTGCAAGGTTAGTAAGACCGCCTTTGATAAACGTCCAGTAATTAATCCACACCACTTCACCATTAACGGTCAGATTGGAACCCATGATTCCTGGAATCAACACAACGATTGGCCGTGTACCGGTAACCGTATTGGTAAATACCTGCCCTCCTTCCAAACCAATTGCTGCCTGGCGTTGTGACTCGATGAGCGTTTCCTGCTGAATTTTCCTGAAGCCAGGAATCAATTCACCATCGGGTGCTTTGAGTGCTTCTACAATGGCAAGCGACGTTCTTTTATTGGAGAAATAATTGAAGTGATCAACCCCGCTTTCTTCATCCACTAGGTATTGCACTAATTCGGTGCGTTTGGTGCCTTGGTACATCGATCGTGTGTTTACGACTAAATCGTTATCACGCTGGAAGAAAAGTTTACCGGCGATAACAAACAGCGCTTTCTTATTAAACCGGATATGGCACTTACCAGAAATAACCGTCAGCGGCGCATCTAAAGCAACCTGCGTTGCAGGGCTATTCAACGCTTTTATGAAGGGAGATTCGGGGTTCATTGCCTCGAGACCTGGCAAGGCTTCCACATTGTTCTTTGCATCAACGACGGCACCCATAAAATTTTTGAAGGCGCCATACACTGGCGATGCTGCGATACCGACCCCGACGCCAACCAGGTTGAATACAATATTGAAGAAATGATCGAGGCGGTTTGATGCCAACGTAGTACCGGCTGCGGGACAGGCAACCCGGATGAATTTTTCAACGGTGATTCGCTTTCCCTCCAAGGCTTTTACAATCTTATCAATTGTTTCCAGGTCTCCTGCCCTCTGTTCTTTTTTCAGGTAACCCAGTTCCGCTTCATCAAAGCCACGGGCTTTTTCGTTGGCGTTGCAAAACCGTGATAATACATCGCCAACAAGCCCACCGCGAGAATGCGTAACAAGGTGCAATCGGCAATTGACCGGAAGGGCTTCTGCAAGGGTAAGCACATTATCCAATACACGTTTCGTAAGCGTCTCGTGCTGCAAGGCCAGTATATGTGTGCCATATTTCTGTTGCAAAGCATTCCAGACATCCGCTTGCTGTTGCAATCCGCCAAACGACCCTTTGGTTGAAGAGCTGGTACCATGAATAAACAATAAATAAGGAGATGATGTGTGATCAGCCGTGAACTTTTCCAATTCAAAATTTCCGTTCACCCGGTAAAGACCGCTTAGATTTTCCAACTGTTTTCGCTCTAAATCGGCCGCCAGGTCCCGCACTTTGGCATGTACCGTTTTCCTCGAAAACACGTTTACAATTTTCAGCACTGCGTCCGAAACCAAGCCTCTTTCGCTTGTTTCATCCTTCAGTGTTAATGGGATCTCAAACAGGGCATCACCACTTCTACTCTGGGTTGTTTGTTCCGGAAATAATTCTTCAATAGTGTCCGGCGTACAAAACCAGGAGGTTTCATCATCAAACACAAATTGAAGCATGTCAGTATCGTCAAGCGTCACTCTGTTTCTTTCTACAGTGCTGCGGGTAGCGCCGACAATTAAAAACGACTTTCGGAGTGATACGCTTTCATCTGCAGTTTCCAAGGCAGTGTTAACTGTCTGCTCTCTTCCGGGGATTGAAATAGTTGTTGGCTTCATGTAAAAAATTCTTTTTAGTGGTGCTGGCCTGCGCCGCAGGTTAAAACTTTTCAGGATGATGGCAGTTGCGAAAAATCATGCAGCTTGTTTCAGCAATTGCACAAATGTTTTCAGGAAGTAGGCTCGTGAATTTTTACAGGGTGAGAGTCAGGGTCAAGTTTGCAGCAGGGAGGATTACATAAAAATTTAAAATAATAGCTTTTCGTCCAGAAATGCAACCCAAATGACCATATCAAATAACATTCATAATTCTATCAGATTAATTTCTTGATTTCGGCTGTAAGAAACCATTCGAAAAATTTGTTCCGAACACCTCGATGTAAACATCGTTGCTATAGCTTATTGGCAGGTTGTTTTGTTGCGCTTGAAATGATGTGGTTAAACCACCGTTCTCAAACTTTACCTGCTTTGCATTATAGCTAAACTTCGAAAGTGCATTACGGACCTGCGATTGATAGAAGTCCATCTGCTTTTCATCATCTGTTCGACTATAATGAAAAACGAACCTGACCGTTGCTTCCGGGTATTGGCTCAGGTACGCTAATATCTGCTGCAAGCGGCTTTCTCCCAGTGCATCGGGAGTTCCTTTCTGGTCGAGAGAAATTCTTGTTAATTGCCTTTCGGGGGTACGATTTACTTCCTTCCGGTCGTACAGCACTTTTACATTCGGTAGCACACGTAGGAAGTTCTTCACATCCTGTTCGCCGATCATGTTCTTTCGTAGGTCTAATTCCTGCAGATTAGTGAACCGATATACTTCTTTAGGAATGTTTAAAAGGCCCTGGCCAGACAAATTAAGCCGGCACACCATTAACGGACTGGGAAGATTGCTAGCTTCCTTTAGTGAGGTAAAAACCTTATTGCAGTCCGGCTTTTCTCTAGGCACTGCATTGAAGGCATATTGAACGTAACTGCGATCAAATGGTGTGATCTGAGATAACTGTGCAGTCTGGCCAATTGTGCTTTGAAGACTGGCAGGTACCTGTCGTTTATAATAAGAATTTGGATAGAAGGTTCCGCTGAGTGAAACCGTTGACTTTTGCTGGCGGTTTAACTCATCCAGTTTCGCTTTGAGCTTCGTCCATTTGTTTTGATTCGTTGACTCCAGCGAGTTTCTGTTATTTAATGGCAGATAGATTTTGGTGTCGTCTTTCTCATAGTACAAATTCGAAAAATCAAAAGAATAACACGAACGCTCATCAATGCTCCTGGCTTCTTCTAAAGTGGTATAACGTGCAGGACAAAATGAAAATTCAAATCCATTTGCCTGGATGTTTCTAACCATCATCACCTGATAGGCCGAACCAGCCTCTGTAATCAATTTGTACATGCCGGTACCCTGGTCCCAAACTTCTTTAATGCGGTAAGTGCCGAAGGTTTCCTTGCCACCGGTTGAGTAATACATTACAGGGTAATTAAAAGCGACAAGGCGGTTGTTTGTACTGCCTTTCCAGATTTCATTTAAGCGGGTGTCAAATTGGGCCAACACTGCTTTTCGCCCAGCCCTGAAGTTGACAACAACGCCGAGTGTTTTCTGTTGGCCGAAATCCAAGGATGTATCCTTCACCGTTTTGCCATTTTTGAACAGCGCACCAAACTGCAGCGAAAGCAGCTGTGCAAGGGAATCTGCACCACCTTGCTCTCCTTCTGTAAAATAGTAGACCGAAGAAGATGTATCAATGTTTTCGAATGTGCTGTTCTTTACATCATATCCCTGTTGTTTTAAGAATTGTGCAATGGCCTGCACTTCCGCATAGCGTGATGTATCGTTGTAAACAATGTTTACGGTGTAAGACGGCTTAGCCTTGCAGGCAGAGATGTTCACCTGTATTTCTTCTGAAGATAGTTTTACAAGAGACGTTGTGGTGATTGGCTTACCATTATTCCAGCGGAGTTCCAGCAAGCCGCTTGTATCATTAATGTCTCCAAGCGGAATATTGACGCCTATGCGTCTACCAGCTTTAAAACTGAAATCCTTCCTATTGCCATTGTTTAGGATTAGGGATCCTTCTAAACCTTGCAGGGAGGTGTTCTCCTCACATTGAACCGTATCCGAAAGTGCAATCGTCAACGAAACTCCACTTCCAACTGATTTGACTAAAGGAAAGGCCGGCGGAAGGCTTTCTTTGGCCAGATGAAACAAGCCAAGAATCAACAACAGGGCAACTGCAATTGAGCTATTTCTTCGTATCACTTTTTTTACCGCCTCAATTCCTGCCTGCTTTTTAGCGTCGAAGAACTGGTTTACCCCAGTACTCTTTCCTTTTGCTTGCAACAGGCTTGACCAATCTCCCTTTGGATTTTCCAAATAAGCTTTTTGCGGAGTGTCCCACAGTTTGCCATTATCCCATAACGCTTTGAACGTTTGCTGGTCGGAGGCATATTGCGCATATTTTTCCTGGTTGTGTGCAAAGAGCAAAAAGCGGCTGGTGATCTTCTGCACTTCCTTCTCTTCTTCAAAAAAATAGCCTTCGCCAAAATGGGTATCGGCATATTGCAGCATTTGCAACAGCGTTTCTCTTGCGATGACCTCGTGCTGCGGGCTAAGCTGCTTTAATAATTCCATTCTTACACCTGCAGGGAAAGCCCCATCGTTCATCCAACTGATTCTCGAAAACTTCAATAGGTTACTGAAGTTCATTTTTTCGGGCTGGCTGTTAACGCTGCAAATCGCTTTTCCAATTTCAATCAGCACTTCCCAGCGAAGCTTATGGTAAACAGCAGTAGCACAGAGCCATTGAAATAAAACGTCATCTTGCAGGTAGGCCTTCACATCATCAACACTGCCAAAATCAAAACTGCCAGTCTCATAAAACCCAGTAACTGAAGAAAGGTATTTGCGATGATCCAGATTTTTTTCACGGATCGCTTGCAGCAACCGCACCTGTCCCTGCAGGTCTGCAGGCAGCAGGACAAACTTTTCAGCAATCAGCTTTTCTTTTTTATCCCAATCCTTGTACGGAACAGGCGTTAGGATAGCTTTATATTCCCATTCCGAAAGAGTATCTGCAAGATTTTTATCCAGCACAACATAGGCATCATACACTAACCCATGCGCATGCCCCAGGATGATAAGTGTATGCGTTTTGTACAACTCTGCGAGTCGTTTAAACGAATAGCCATCCGGAACAGCTTCATTGTATATTTTTTCAAACCGCCCGGAATAATAAAAACGTTCTACGTTGATGGCTTCTTCATTTAGCAGCTTCACCAGGTAATCAAACAAACGAACCTGCATGCTCTTTGCCATCGACCGATCAATCAGAATAAGGTAGTCGGTATAACGAAGCTTATTGGTGAAAACTAATTCTGGCATTCCCCCACCACGAATGGTGCGTTGAATACTTTGCGCAACATTGAAAGCAATCGTTTCGTCTTCTGCTTTTTGCCGAAACGATCGAAAGATTTCGCGAAAAGCTGGCTCGGGTTCCGTTAGTTTTAGGTCTTTGTTTTCGAAAGGTGTTTCGTACGGTGGTTTTTTACCGGTGAACCGAGGCGGCTCACCCGCCACTTCGTTTCCTTTGTTTTTCTTTTTGATCATCCACCAGATGGCGGTACCGAACGCAATCAAAATTGCAGGTACCAGCAAGAGCCAATTCATTAATGGATGCAGTTGTTTCTGGATGAACACAGTTAGTGGCCGACCGGTACTAAGTGTCTGCAGCGTGTATTGATTATTGGCAACGATGATGTCATCAAACTTTTTTGAGAAAATGCAAGATGAACTGTCGGTATGAGTCGGCAAGAGGAAACCGAAGAACTCGACAGCATAATTTCCTGCACTATCTAATCTTATCCTGAGTGAACCATCCGTTTGAGCGGAAGCAGCAGTGCCATTAACTTTCCAAAGCGTTTTCGCAAACCTGTTATAAGTTGGATAACTAGGTTGAACATGCAGTTCGTCATTTAATGCATAGGACTCTTGGTTAAAAACAAACTCAGGTCTTGGTACACGCGGGCAAACAGGAAACCGAACGGAAGCAATACTATCCTCGATAGAATATTTTTGAGAACGCAGTTTTACATGCACCTCCTGAAGACCAAGCTTATTCAGAACAATTGTATTCGATGAAGAGCCCTGTTTAAATCCGCTGCCATCATCCCAAAAGAACTCGAGGTCGGGAGTCTTTGCATCTGTGTTCGACAACAACTGCGTCACATCGAACCGGATAGTGTCTCCTATCCTGTTCACTTTATCTTCTTTGGCAGATAAGTTTTGATAAGGCAATTCACCCGCGAGTTGAAGTGATGGTTTGCCGGTTGAAAGAATGATTACTGATGCAATGCCAATAAGCAACAACCCGGCGAGCAGCTGCCATTTATAGCGATCGAACCAGGTCTTCTTCCCCGTACCTCCATGCTTTTTTTGCGTTACAATCGTCGTTGCTTCATACTCACCAAACACCCGGTAAAAACGTTCCTGCTCTTCCGGTGAAGTAGCAATGAGTGGGCAAAGCAAAGCAGCATCTATTTTCCCATCGCGGCCAAAGGTTTCTACCACCTTCAGCATTTCAATATAATCTTCCGGACGAATGACGAAACCATGCCTGCGCAAAACAGCTACGAGGTGATGCAGCGGCATCACCGTAGTACTTTCAATAATAGTATTGTCAGTGGAGTTCGTCACAACCGTCAGTTAACGAACCACTTTGTCGAGATCTTCCTTGTGCTTGAAAAGCACGTTAAGACTAGCCTTGTATTTCTCAGCCTTTTCTTCGTTGCCATTGGGTGTAAAAGTTTCCGGCTTTAAAATATCGTAGTGTTGCAAAACACTGACCCATTCGATAAATTCTGATGTAGCCGGTTTTTTATTGACGGATTGGCTGCGGTAATCCTGGAATTTTTTAATGGCACTATTGATGGCTTCATCGTATTGTGTATTGCCGGTGGTCAGGCGCTGCGATACAATCAATGCCAGCTTTTTCTCGTCGGGGAAAGGAATATGGTAATACACACAGCGGCGGAGAAAGGCATTGGGCAAATTCTTTTCCGAATTGCTCGTCATGATCACAAGAATGCGTGCATCATTCTTTGCTTTTGGGATTGCCGCATTCATCTCACGGATATCGAAGGTGCCGTTTTCGATTTCGTTCAGCAGGTCGTTTGGAAAATCCCGTGGCGCTTTGTCAATTTCATCAATCAACACTACCGTGCTAGTTGGCTCTTCCGGTAGGTTTTGCAATTGCTTCACTTTCGAAAGACCAGCCATGTTCAACCCTCGTCGGCCATGTTGCATAGCAATTGCAAGACCCAGTGCCCGCAGTTCAATAAACTGCGCTGTTTCGCATTCCACATCCTTTGTACGGAAGTGACTTACTGCATCGTAATTGTAAAAAAGTTCCGTAGCTGTAGAAGCAGACTTGGTGTTAAAGACAAGTGGCTTCGGCAGAAAAGAAAAGGATTGCCCGCTCGTTTGCTGGCTCAATTTCCAGGCAACATAATAAGCAAGCTGCGTTTTGCCTGTGCCAGGTTCTCCACTTAGCAGCAAAGGTTTATTCAGAGCAATGGCCAATTCTACTGCCTTGACTAGATTTTCATCTGCATGGTAGTTGCCAGGATCGCGGTTTAGCTGGATGGACGTGAGCTTGATGTCGCGGTTCGTCATATCAGGAAAGATTTAAAATGTCAAAGATCTCTTTTTCACGATCATTGATCTTTTTCAAAAGGGCTTTCAAACCCAGTTCAGCTTCCGACATGGTAACGGTACCAGCATCCATAAGGGGCGAAAAATATTTTTCCATGATCAGGTTGACGCAGGCTGCATCACCCGTAATGTATTGACTGATCCACTGCTCAAGCACACGGTAATTTTCTTTTTTCAGTCGGGGTAAACAAAACAGGAAGGGATCATCGGGATTGTTGCAATTCAAAAAACGCTGCGTTGTTCCCTTTATCACGCTTTCATCATCATGGTTGTCCTCGATGTTCACGAAGAAGTAAATTTCTTTTTTTCCAACCTTTTCGTACGTATCATGAAACTCCCGGAAAAACCTTTCCAGGAACTGCACGTCCTCATCCCGCAAAAACGCAGTACTACATTCCAATACAATTACAATATTGGGGTAAGGTCTTTCATCAATCTTGGAAATAAGAAAAGAGAAATCAGCGGTTGGGATATCACTTACCAGCAAATCCTGCTCAAGAATGTTTACAATCAAACTGGTCTTTGAACTTTCATAATCGCCCAGGATAAAGTCTGTGGTCAGGTGGTAAGGTAATGTGCCTTTGATGCCGGTATTTAGTGTAAAGAATAAGAACCGGTTTACGAGGTTGCGGCCCAGTTCTTTTCGCTGGCCATGAATAAGAAAAACCTTGACCTGACTTTTCGAACGGCAACGCAGATACTCACTGTACTGGGGCTTGCGATCGCAGCAAAGTTTGCGCTGGTCTACCACCTGGAAGTTCAGGAACATTTTTTTCATCAACGACTCCGATACCTGCACAGCTAAACTATCGGGAGAAATAAAGGGCTCCGGATGGGTGAGATAAGCCGTACGAACAGCGTTCTTAAAAGCAGCAAGCTTTTGCTTTTTTATTTCTGCATCAGCATCGGTGTCCGCCGGAAAATCTTTTGTTTCGTCCGCAATGAAAGCAAGAATTTCACACTTTTTGCTTCTCGCCGTTTGGTATTCGATTTCTGTTACTGATACATCTGAACCATCCGGAATAAATCCATAACGGTTGGCCAGTATCAGGACATAAATATCGCAGTTGAGTACATCCTGCACACAGCGTTCAACCGGTGGCAAACCCTCCGCCATATAGTTTTCCATGGCATAGAGGTCAAACTTGTCGGGAAACTTCTGGAAAAAATCAATCACCTTTTCACGATGGTCTCGCAAGTCTCGAAAGGTAGATGATATATAGACTTTCTTTTGCAGGAGCGATGGCTGATTGATTGCCTTAATTTACAAAATATTATTTCAAACAAATATGTTTCTTATTTGATGCATGCAAGAGCAGGTAAGTCCAATTAGCTGTAAATCAGGTTTTACCACTGACAGGCCAGCCCTTGACAAATAAAACAGGAAAGACTACCTTGTAACAGAATAAGCCACCTCCCACCGGAAACTGCCTTCCCGCCCTTCAGACTCATTTTATTCTTCACCATAAACCATGAATCATGATTTCTGAACAACAATTCAAAAAAAGTGCACAGGCCTTAAACGTGGAGGTAGCCGCTATTAAAGCCGTAGCGGAAGTTGAAAGTGCAGGAGATGGATTTCTGCCGAACGGCAAACCAAAAATTTTGTTTGAACCACATATTTTCTGGAAGCAGCTACGGTTGAAAGGCATCAACCCTTCGATGTTTATGGAAGAAAACCCCGACATTCTTTATCCAACGTGGAAGTCAGGTGCCTACGGCCCGGTTAGCAAACAACACGAACGTTTGGAGAAGGCTGCAAAGATCAATCGCGAAGCGGCATTGATGTCGGCAAGCTGGGGACGATTCCAGATCATGGGATTTAACTGGAAACTTTGCGGCTCATCGTCACTGCAGGAATTTATCAACGACATGCACCAAAACGAAGATAAACACCTGCACCTGTTCACCGCCTATATCAAGAGCACTTATTTAGATGATGAACTTCGCAACCGCGATTGGGCCGGTTTTGCCCGCGGATATAACGGACCGCAATATGTGAAGAACCGCTATGACACTAAGCTCCGAAATGCTTATACCAAGTATAAGGCACAAGTTGTAACCGGTTAAATCCTGTTTGCCATTTTGCTAAACAGAAACAGCCTTGTTGTGAGCAAGGCTGTTTTCTTTTCGTTTCTGAATGTTATCTCACTAACGTCACTGTTCCTTTATAGAGTTTTTCTTTGCCGTCTTTTAAAACAATAGTCACCTGGTAAACAAAAGCCTGCGACGGCGCTTCTTTTCCGGCAACCTTTCCATCCCAACCATGAACTGGTGAATTGGCCGGGAAGTTTTGGGCTGAGAACACCATTTGTCCCCAGCGATTATAAACAGCAAAACTTTTCACCTTCGTCACTTCTGGTCCCGATAAAACATAAAAGATATCATTCTTACCATCACCATTTGGTGTGAAAGCAGACGGAATGTATACTCCTTCGCTTGTGTATGTCCGTACAACGGAAAGTGCTGTGTCCGTACAATAAAATTCATTGCGACCTAATAATTGGAAAGTAGTTGTGTGCGGTGGCGCAGCAACAGGTACATCGCAATGACCACAGGACAAATATTGTGCAGGCGACCAAAAATACTTCGTTAACTGTCCACCATCGGCTTGCGGCACCAGTTCAACTGAGCTCCATTTGCTGATAGCTGTATCTGATGGATAGAGACGTACAGTGAACGGCGTGTACGCAATCGTATCAATGTTGTTCCGGTCATCCGTTTCATTAAACTCTTGGTCAGGAGTTGAACCAGGTGCTCCACCTTTGTCGTTCACTACTGCAGCCAGTTTGTTGGAAAGCGGCGCATCAACAATGGTTGTATACGTAGCGCAACTATCATTGGCTAACTCTGGTGTACGGAAGATTGGCTGCAATAGCTTGGCACTACCTGCGCCAGGATCGCCATCATAAAAAGCAACGGGGATGCCTTTCCAAACGCTGTCATAGCCGTTGTTCATACAAACGCTGAATGTGACCCGCGCCGTATTATTAGTGTAGCATTTTGTTTCCAAAACCTTCACTGTAAAATCAGGTGGGAAGATCTTCACATTAGCACTTCCCTTCAACACACAACCGTACCGGTTTTCGGTTTGAACAGGAACCGTTACCGATTGGAAGACGGTAATATTTGTACTGTCGCAGCTTACACAGCTAAGTGTATAGTTTGCACCGCTACCCCACAAGGTAGATGCGGGGTTGTAAATCGTAGTCCCGATTTGTAGTGGAACAATTTGCTTCCGGAACACAGTTGTATCAGCCGGACGAATCACCAGCTTCTCCGGTTGATAAGCCAGCAGCGTTACGTTGTTCGTGTAGTCTTTTTCTAAGGAGTAAATATTTGGAAAGGCAATTGGTGCTGTTTTGCCGCTGTCGTGCACTACGGCATACAGGTTACCTGCGCTCATACCTTTGATGAAACGGTTAAAGGTTGCCTGCCTTGCAAAAATGGTATCAGGAATGTTTAGCACAGGTGGCAATAGAACTGCTCCTGCATTTCGTGGATCGCCGTTGTAAAAACTTACCGCAAGCTTACCTGGAATTACCCCACGACGGAAACTGTTCCGCACCGTAAAATTGACAAACATGCTGTCGCCTCTTGCACACTGCGCATCGTTGATGGCAACAGTAAAATCATTGTACGGTGGTACTTGTATATCCACGTAAGCGGTATCGGTACACCCTAAAGCACTCGTGCCCACCACACGTTTCATGATGGTTGTATCAGCAATGAGATATGGGTTTTGGCAATTGCTGCAGCTCATGTTAAAGATGCTGCTCCACACATAAGAGGAAGTAATACCGGGGCTGCCTAATGCTCCCAACTGCAGCGTATCGCCCCATTCCAAAACCGCCGTGGATGGATTAGCGGTAACCTTGTAACGTATATAATCATATGCGGCGGCATTGTTGCCGTAGTTCTTCTCTTCAAAATGCGTTGATGGTAGGCTAAGCGGAACCACTTTGCCGGAGTCATTTACCACAGCATAAAGCTTTCCATTCGGCATACCTTTTACGATAGTCGTATATGTAGCACTGGAAGCACTTACTGAGACAGGAACTGTGAAAAGCTTTGGAAGAAAAACCGCACCGCTTCCGGTCGGATCACCCTGGTAAAAAGCAACCGTCAGTCCTTTGTAAATATTGGGCCGCTTGTAGCTGTTTTTAATGGTAAAGTTGATTCGTATGCTATCCTGTTTCGCACATTGGACATCATTTACTTCCACAGAAAAATCGTTGTAAGGCGGAACCTGGATCGTTACCCTTGCCGTATCGGTACAACCAAGGTTGCTTGTAGCAACCACTTGCTTGGTAGTAGTAGAATCAGCAACGATGTATGGATTCTGGCAGGAAGTACAAGTCAAATCCTTTGGTGTGCTCCACACATAAGAGCTTACAACACCTGGGCGGGCTTGTGCACGAAGTTGCAGCGAATCGCCCCATTCCATCACGGCACCTGGAGGTGTTACGGTCACTTTAAATGCAAAACCGGTAAAGAAGGCAATGTTGTTGGTATAGCTTTTTTCCAGCATTGGCGTGTTTGGTAAAACAACAGGAACTACTTTGCCGCTGTCGTTGAAAACACCATACAGATTATTCAACCCGCGATAGCCAACATCGATAATGGTGGTATAAAGATACCCGCAACAAAGTCCGGGAATAGAATCAGCAAGAAAAATAGTAGCCAGTTTGGTCGCTCCCGGCGCCAGCGGGTTTGCATCATAAAACGAAATTGGTGTATTCTTCGGTATTCCATCGTAACCCGAGTTGCATACGTAGAACTGCACCCGCAGTTTTGTTTGCTGGTAACACTGTACTGAAGACAGGTAAAGCGTACCGTCCATCGTTGGATCTGTTACTGGAATAAAATACGTCTGTGTCGTATCGGTACATGTGCCGTTGGTTGCAATCAATCGAACAGTATAGTTAGCTGGTGTTGTAAAAACATAGGTGAAGTTGGCTGATGTACTGATTACCTGTTCGGCCATGCCCTTGTCATTGGCCATCAGCCATTGGTAAGAGGTAGCATTCACCGATGTATTGGTGAACTTGATGCTGTCCAGGTACTTTGGAGCCATCGCAGCAATCTGTCGCTTATCGGTATAAAACCTCGCGGTAACGCCGCAAGTAACAATGACAAAATGCGTGAACGTGGAATAACATCCCGAAGCATTGGATGCTTTCAGTGTCACCTTGTATTTACCGGTGGCAGCAAACGATGTGGAATAATTAGCACTGGTAGAAACAACAGCCCCATTGACGATCCACTCATAGCTGGTGGCGCCATAGGAGTTATTGGTGAAATTGATGGTCGCCCCGGGCAATGGGTAAGGATTGTCCCGGGTAAATGACGCAACAATGGAATCAGTGCAGGGTGCAGCGCACTTATCGACCAGCAAGCCCGGTCGTTGCGTGTTGATGGCAGCCCGCATACGATCTCTCTGTCCAGCGGTGAATTTATTGTGACAGCTACCATTTCCATAATCCATAAAATTGGCAATATCATCAGGCATGTCAACTGTAAGGCCGGATAAAGTATCGGTGCCGCAGGAGTTATCAGGACTGCTGCAGGACGCAGAATTCTGAACCGATGCATCGGGAGGTGTGTCGCATACCCTGTCACCATCCGTGTTGCAATTAAAGTTGCGGCAATCCAGCCCTTCGAAGGTGTGATACAAACCGAGATAGTGTCCCATTTCATGCGCCAGCATGGTGCCAAGTCCTGTCACCACAATACCATCGGTTGGACCGCCACCGGGCGGCATCGTAGCATAACCACCGGCATACATGCGAAGCCATTTGCCACATTGAAAGCGGGCCATAATTTCCATGTGCATGGAGCGGATGTACCAGATGTTGATGTATTGTGATGGATCCCACTGCACTAAATTTTTCAGCTTGGCATCTTCAATCAGTGGATTCAAATTATTGGCGAAGAATGACACCGTTCGGGTAATACCCGTTGTAATACCACCATCAGGATCTTTCTTCGCCAGGCAAAAGCGGATTTTTGTATCGGCACCTGTGCTGCCAGCATAAGCCCCGCTTTTACTGAAGGCATCATTCAAATCATCAATGGCAGCCTGCACCTGCACATCGGAAAAGAAATCCGGATTGTTGTCTACAATATGAAAGACCACGGGCAAGGTAAGAATGCCCGAATCGTTCACCCTTGTGCTGCGAAGTATCTCCGCATTCATGCGGTCCTCAGCAGCTTTTAGCAAGGTATTTTTTCGAAGCTGGCCTAACAAAACATCAGTTCCGCAGGAGTGCAATGTTTTTGCTGGCTCGGTGGAATTCATTACCGGGTAAGGAAGCTTAAGTGACTGTGCCCTGGCAATATGAGCAAAGAGAGTCAATAGGATAAATGGCAATAGATATCGTTGGCGCATCGATCGGCAGTTGGTTTGGAATGAATAAAAATAGCAATATAATCGGAAGAACCTATGCCTGCGCCAATCAACAAACGGGTGAAAGAATCCAAGAATAAAAAAATTTTTCTTCTATTTGTCCGAAACCCTTCCTGCCATACGTCATAAGAAAAATCATTCTTAAAAACGTAAAACAACTGTTATGGAAAAGTTCATGCTCATCTTCCACGGAGGAATCAAACAAGATGCATCACCAGCCGATTTACAAGCCAACATGGGCAAATGGATGGCCTGGGTGGAAAAGCTCAATGCGGAGGGTCGTTATGTATCTGGCGAACCGCTATTGCCAGGTGGTAAATTTGTCACCGGGCCAGGTTCGGCCACCGATGGACCATTTACCGAAGGCAAAGAAGTGGTAGGTGGTTATTTTATTATCAGTGCTGCCAGCATGGACGAAGCCGTGAAGGAGTGCAATCATTACCCTGATTATGAGTATGGCGGACAAGTACAAGTACGCCAGGTGATGAAACTGGATATGTAAATGATGCCGGATTCCATCCAACAAACGGTTGATCATCTTTTCCGGCACGAGTCGGGAAAGATGATCGCTGTTTTATCAAAACTGCTAGGACTGGAAAACCTGCATACAGCACAAGACCTGGTGCAGGATACGCTGCTGCAGGCGCTAACTACCTGGTCGTACAAGGGTCTTCCTGAGAATCCATCTGCATGGCTTTACCGCGTGGCCCGCAACAAAGCGGTTGACCTGTTGCGAAGAGAAAAAACCTTCCAGAAGTTGCAGCCCGATTTGCAACACTTACTGCAATCGGAATATTCCTTAGCCGGCACCGTTCACCAGCTATTTGAAGAGGAAGAAATAAATGACAGCCAGCTTCGGATGATGTTTGCCTGTTGTCACCCTTCTATCCCTGTTGATTCACAAATAGCCCTGGTGCTAAAAACACTTTGCGGTTTGAGTGCTGCAGAAATAGCAAAAGCATTTTTAAAAGAAGAGGATTCAATCGCCAAACGGATCTACCGGGCAAAAGAAAAAATCAGGGCTGAGAATATCCAAATAGAGCTACCGCCCTCATCGCAATTACCCAAACGATTGGATGCCGTGCTACATAGCCTGTATTTACTTTTCAACGAAGGCTACAATTCATCCAACCCCGATCAGTTGATACGGGAAGACTTATGTGAAGAGGCCATCCGCCTTGCTTATTTGCTGACCCAAAACCAAACCACTGCTCTACCCAGAACGTATGCAACGCTGGCCCTGTTTTGCTTCCAGGCTTCGCGGCTTGGTTCACGATTGGATGACAAAGGCAATATTCTTTTGCTGAAATACCAGGACCGAACCAAATGGTATCGTCCGCTCATTCTACAAGGCAATTATTTTTTAGAAAAGGCAACAGAAAAAGAAACATCGGCTTATCACCTCGAAGCAGCCATTGCCTGGCTGCACGCAACAGCGCCAGATTTTGCATCTACCAATTGGAAAGCAATCTACTATCTCTATTCCATTTTACACCAGCACCATCCTACCACCATCATTGCCCTCAACAAGGCCATAGCCGCTTCTTATGCTACTGATAGCACAACCGCCATCAAGGAGTTGTTAGCAATAAAAGGGTTAGAAAATTATTACCTCTATCATACTGCCTTGGGAGAAGTGTATTTTGAAGACGGACAGCAGGAAAAAGCCTGCTTTCATTTTCAAAAAGCAAAAGGCCTAACAAGTTCTTTTTCGGAACAACAGCTATTACAACAAAAACTTGATAGCTGCATTGCTATGCAACAAAAGAGCAGTGCAAATGCATAAAAAAAGCCGGAATGTTTACTCCGGCTTCTATTCACTAAATATCAATTTCGGCAATATAGTTGGTTATATCCTGGCTTAACTTGTTTAAAACCGCCTGACGCGCCGCCATCGAATAAATTTCTGTATTCAATGTAGCCTGGCTGGATGCGTACTCCAACTTCGTTTCATCTTTTTTGATTTTGACAAATAGGATTTTTTTGATTTGGTTGTTGGATGTCAGCAGGAATGTTCCCAGCTTCATCGTCAGGGCATCAGCTGTTTCATCAGCTAGGGCAATCTGGAAGCAACCTTTCGACATTGATTGTGTATTCTTTTCAAACACTTTAATGCGGCCATCGTTTGCCTCACTCATCTTTCGCAAGGACTCCATTGTTTTTTTGATGAGGGCAATGTAATTAGAGCCAAATGCCGCACTTAAAATATCGATGATCACATTCTCTACTTCAAACACATTTTCTTTTACCTCGTAATTATTGATCTCAGCGTTTTCTACCACCCAGCCGATGTTTCGCAACACCTCAATGTAGCGTTCATACCAGCCGGTCAAATCTTTTTCAATGGGACTTTTTTTGTTGGCTGCCAATTGCGCCAGCAGCGTGGAGTTCAAAATGTCCTTACGGTTTTGTCCGCTCACTTCCGATACAAAAGAAACAATGCTTTTATCAGAAATGAAGGCTTGGTCCTCTCCTTCTTTGACCTGTTCGGGTTGAACAGCTCCGCGTTTTAAATGCACTTCGAAGGCTTCTTTGGGTCGTTCCAGTTGGAGGCCATTTACGAACTGGACAACATCTTGTTGGTTTTCGACTGCTTCCATGGTTTTACGTTTTAGGTGATGAATGATTGTTTTGGTTTTAGATGGCCGGTAACAAATACAAAGGATCATCCAAGGTTGAATTTTGCATACCTGTACCGAATTGAAAATGGAGGGAACGTGGTCAGTCGATCCAATAGGTTAGGAATAATGGCTGTAAATCCAAAAGGTGAATAGCTGATTAAATGTAACCAAAGAAATGGAAAGATCCGTTGCCTTCGTTCACGGAAAACCGCACTTCATCAAACGCTCAGTTTCCTAGCCCGGCCCCTCGCTTACCTTTGCCGCTTCTTATGGAAGCAGTCGTGGGTAAAAGTGAATCAATTTATACGGCGAAGTTTTGGTTGTTGTGTGCCAGTTCGTTTTTGTTTTCTTCCAGCTTCAATATGCTTATCCCGGAACTACCGGCTTACCTCACATCGTTGGGTGGCGGTGCATACAAAGGATACATCATCGGACTGTTTACCATCACGGCCGGACTGTCGCGTCCGTTCAGTGGGCGTCTTACCGATACAGTAGGAAGAGTACCCGTGATGCTCATTGGCTCGTTGGTATGCGCCGTGTGTAGTATTCTTTACCCGTTGCTCACTACAGTAGCAGGCTTTCTTCTACTCCGGCTTTTCCATGGGTTTTCAACGGGCTTTAAACCCACTGCCACTGCAGCTTATATTGCCGATCTTATTCCTGCCAACCGTTGGGGCGAAGCCATGGGCATTCACGGTCTTTGTTTTAGTACAGGGCTGGCTATAGGGCCTGCCCTGGGTGGTTACCTTACTGTCAACTATTCAATTGATTGGCTGTTTTATTGCTCCTCGTTTTTTGCGCTGTTGTCGATTATTATTTTGTTGAACGTAAAAGAAACGCTTGTCGGTAAACAACCGTTCCATCCCTCGCAGTTTAAACTAAAGGGCAAAGATATTTTTGAGCCCCTGGTATGGCCGGCTGCTATTATCACATTTCTTGGTTACATCAGCTATGGCGCCATTCTTACCTTGATTCCCGATTGGAGCCAGCACCTAGGTGTGACAAACAAGGGAACGTTTTATGTTGTGTTTACTGTTGCGTCTTTGCTGGTAAGGCTTCTATCGGGCCGGCTTTCGGATAAGAAAGGAAGAGTGTACGTGTTGCGCATTGCCTTATTCCTGATTGTTGTCTCCGTTGTCATGTTAGGTCTAGCCAATTCTGTTGCGTGGCTAATGACGGGAGCTTTCATTTATGGTATGGGAACGGGGTTATTTTCTCCTGCAACATCAGCATGGACGGCGGATCTCAGCCATGAGGAGCATCGTGGTCGTGGCATGGCTACTATGTACATTGCCCTGGAAGCAGGCATTGGGTTAGGTGCTTTGGTAGCAGGGTGGATTTTCCAGGACCACATCAACCGGGTGCCAGCCATTTTTTATGCCTGCGCATTAACCAGTGCTGCGGGAATGGCCTATTTGCTGATGAAGTTCAAAGGCGATCATCCCAAAGTAAAACTACCAGCGCAGTAGATTTAAGCTAGTAGCAGGAGGTACTTTGGAGGAACATGATCCGTTAACCAAACGCCATTTGCTGAAACATAAAACTGATGGCCGGCCTCCTGCATCTCTTTCGCCAACACATGGAAGATAACAGGTTGTCCATGCCGCTGCCCGACCTTGATCGCCGTCTCTTTGTCAACACTTAAATGCACATGCTGGCGGTTTCGTTTTAGTAATCCATGTTGCTGAATCGCGGCCACATTCTTTTCTGCAGTACCGTGGTATAGCACAGCAAGCGGTGTTGCTTCCTTTAATTGTAAATCGACAGCGACCGAATGCCCCTGGTTGGCTCTTATCCGTGTCTGGTCATCACTAAAGGCAAACCGTTTTTTGTTGTTGGTGGCCACAACTTCCGCGAGAATGGCGTGATCAACAGAGAAGCCTTTGGCTTGAAGTTTTGTGATCAGTTCTTCTACAGAAGCCCATCCATTTTCATCCAGCAAAAGACCAATTACTTCTGGCTGATGCCGAAGCACGAGGCTCATGAACTTACTCAATCGTACCAGTTCTTTCTCGGATAACATAGGTTATTTAAAAGGCGATAAACGCCAAAGACTAAAGAAAAGCAAAAATCAATTCGCAACATACTAAACAATAGCACATGCGTTATGCAATTGTTCTGACGACTGCATCTAAACCAAAAACCAACCGATATGCACCTAACTGTAAAAGCGGCGACTGGTCTCTTGTTTCTGACTTCGGCCATTGGACTGGCAACACTCAATCAACCGGCGGCACCGCCTGACCAATCCACAATTCAAAACACAAAGTCTACAACCGCTCCTAAGATTCAGGCAGCCATCTTGCTGGATGTAAGCAACAGCATGGACGGATTAATTGAGCAAGCAAAAGCACAGCTTTGGAACATGGTGAGTGTGATGGGCAAAGCAAAATGCAACGACGCAACGCCACAAATTGAAATTGCTTTGTACGAATACGGCAGTCCACGAAATCCGGCAGCAAAAGGATTCGTCAAACAGATCACTCCTTTTACCACTGATCTGGATGCCCTATCCAAACATCTTTTCAACCTCACTACAAATGGCGGTTCCGAATATTGCGGACAAGTCATCTACACAGCGCTTGATGAATTAGCGTGGGATACATCGACGCAGAGTTACAAAGTCATTTTTATCGCAGGCAACGAAGATTTCCTGCAAGGCAGTTTGCATTACACAAAGGCCTGCACCGAAGCAGCCAAGAAAGGTGTGATTGTCAACACGATTTATTGTGGAGATAAAATGCAGGGCATCCGCGAGCACTGGAACCTTGCAGGCGAATGCGGTGAAGGAAGCTATACCAATATCAACCAGGATGCAAAACTGGAAGACATTCCAACACCTTATGACAGCACCATCTTTGTTTTGAATTCAAAATTGAATAACACCTATGTTGGTTACGGCAGCCAGGCAGTTTACGGCTTTGCATCGCAAGCTTCAGTCGACCAACTAAGCTTCCGGACAAACAAGTCCGCTGCTCTCAAACGTATTTCAGTAAAAGGGAAAAAAGAACTCTACAAAAACAGCAACTGGGATTTAGTTGATGCTGCAGCGGCCGACAGTACTATCGTTACGAAGGTAGAAGTGAACTCCTTGCCTGATTCCCTCAAAAAACTGTCGAAGGCACAGTTGAAGGAATACGTAAAAACCAAGTCAACCGAACGAAGTAAAATACAGGAAGAAATTGCAGCACTATCGGTAAAAAGGGAGGCCTACCTGGCGGAAGAACGGAAAAAGCAGGCAGGCACCAAGAATGAACAAACCCTTGAATCAGAAACGGAAAAGCTGATCATCCACCAGGCAAAAAAATACAACATGCATATCCAGTAAGTTTTAGTTGCGGTCCCTGAAAACAAAAAAGTGGTGAGCCAATTCATTGAACCGGCCCACCACTTTTTTTATGGTGTCTATTTTAGGTTACGATGTCTTCACCTGGCCATCGAAATCACTACCGGTTACGTTTCGTTTGGTAGTAATGTTAGTACCAGCTCCACGTTTCAACGCATCGGCTAAGCCGGCACCGCCAGCAGTCTGGTCATCCATGTCGGTTGTGCCACCACTCCTTACTGCTGAAGCATCGTTTGGTGTGTAAGTCACACCACGTGTCGAATCGATTCCCGTCAGATCATCGTTTGCAGGAGAAATTCTGTCTGTGTCGGACTGATCCATGCGGCTTTCGGTACCAAGCTGATTTAGATCGGCGTCAGGGTTACCACTTGCTTCCCTTATTACTTCATTCATCGTGTTGGGCCGCAATTGTTCATCGTTAGCATCGCGATTTTCGTCACGGCGATCCATATTTCTATTCTCTTCCATAAAAAAAGTTTTTGTTGATGATGAAATTGAGTCTGCCACAGTTTTATCCCCGGCAAACGTTTCCATCATGATTGGTGTAAAAACTGTGCCGTGATGAGTAAATAGAAGCCGGGTCAGCTATAAGGCGAAAGGGAAAGCACACTGCTAGCCCGGTTTTTGAAAAGAAGTGGGCAATACCATTTCGGATAGCTTGGGAGATAAATTTTGGTAGAAAGAAAAGTTTAACGGATGAGGACTGTATTAATTATTGTATTTGTTGTTTACCTGGCTGCACTGACAGGTTTAGTGTTGTTTAAAGGCCCCATTTTCTACCGCGTTGTTCCCGCAACTGAGGAGTACAAGAACAAAACGGAGAATGCCTCCTACCGAGGATATAACCTGAAGCCATTCAAGACCATTAATGCGTTTATGGACCCTCACCCGTCAACCTCTTTTGCCTCAAGGTTTTATAACATGGCCGGCAACATTGCGCTTTTTATTCCTTTTGGATTCCTGTTTCCGCTTGTGTTCCAAAACAGGAGAGGTTTTGGAACCGTGGTTATAGCCGCCTTCCTGCTAAGCTTGTTTTATGAGGTGTTTCAGTTTATTACAGGCATCGGCCAGTTTGATGTGGATGACCTCATTTTAAATACCCTCGGTGGAATTATCGGGTACATTTTGTTTGCGCTATTCAACTTGCTGACATCGGGGAGATATATCCGCCGTTGACGCTGTAATAATATTTACGTTTCAACATTTATCAGCTGATCAAGGATGCTGTGTGCAATGTTTCTTTCCGCTTCATACCAGTTGTTTAACAAGCTGTCCTACGGCACAGGTTTTGGCTGATAAAAGCGAGGGTTGAGAGACCGCCGACGCCTTCTCTCATTGATAAAATAGTGAGCATGAAAACAAAAAATCTAACACCTGTTTCACCCGACAACAAAACCGAATTCCTGTTGGAAGTACATCATCGCTTATCGGATGTTTACGGAAGACAGATCAAATACTTTCATGACCTTGACCCCTTGAGTGAACTCGTCTCCGCACTCTTATCCCATCGAACACGAAACAGCGCTTCGGGCCAGGCTTTTAAAACCCTGAAATTATTGTTTAGTAGCTGGGAGGAAGTTCGTGATGCACCCACCGCTATCGTAGAAGAAGCCATTAGTCCCTGCACATGGCCGGAGCAAAAAGCACCACGCATTCAACAAGTGTTGCGGTTGATCACCGAAAAGCATGGTTCGCTCTCACTTGATTTTCTCCAAGATATGAACGTCTCGGATGCGAGACATTGGCTGGAAGAATTGCCTGGTGTAGGGCCAAAAACAAGTGCTGCTGTTATCTCGTTTAGCAGTTTGCGTGGCAAAGCCTTACCTGTTGATTCGCACCATTTCCGTGTAGCTGTTCGCTTAGGAATAATTGAGGAAAAGATTGGTGAAGGGAAAGCAAACCGGGTGTTGGAAAACATGTTGCCTACTTCGTTTACCTCCCAGGAAGTGTATGATCACCACCAGGTAATGATGCGGCATGGCCAGAAAATTTGCTTCTATCATAAACCTGATTGCGAACGCTGTGTATTGCTGGATCTCTGTCCAACTGGTCAGGAGTTAATGAGCAGTCGAAACAAAGCATAAAAAAGCCGGACGAGACTGTCCGGCTTTTTCTAAACCTATTATCAAACGAACTACAGCTTTACCAGTTTGGTGAATGTAGTTTCTCCACTGTTTTTAGTAGCCCGAAGTGTGTACGAACCTGCAGGAAGATGGCCCGCTTCGATCCGTGTATTTAACTGGTTATTGACTGTTTTGCTCAACACCACTTTACCCGAGAGATCAATTACATCCAGTCTCTTAACGCCTTGCAGGTTGCTGACGTTGAAGCCTGACTCAAATGGGTTCGGTCCGACAACGATCGCATTGTTCTTGCGATAGTTTACGCTTCTCACACTGGAATAACTGGTTTTGCCATCGCGGTCAACAGCTTTGATGCGGTAATAGTACAAGCCTTCATCCGTCAGGAAGTCTTGTGAACTATACGTTCTTGGGGCACTGCTATTGCCGGCTGCACGTACAGTAGCCACATATTGGAAGTTGCGACCATCAACACTTCTTTCCACTTCAAAATGTTTCGTGTTGATTTCTGTCAGTGTTCGCCAGTTAACAATGGCGGTATTGCCTGATAAACGTACTGTCAGATCCAGACCAGTAATGGGCAGGATGATGCCGGTTCCGGCTTCGCTTTCGTTGTTGTTCTTATCAAGCGCCGTCACGAGGAAGTAAGTGTTGGTTACACCAGCAGGCAGCGCAATCTTATTGCTATACACAACACCATAAATCTTCTTCGCATCGTTCATGTGTGTCATGGACTCAGCAATGCTGGCAAATTGATACACCACGTATTTCCTGGCTACATCACCATCGCTTGCAGGAGTTGGAGCGTCCCACCGGAGTGTGTCGCCGTCACGGCGAACATTCACTGGCGCATTTGGACATACTGCATCTTTCCATGCAAGAGTTGGCAATAACGCTTTGTATTTGAAATGGCTTGCTTGTAAAGCATCCCGGATTCCCTTTACATTGGTTATGATGTGTTTAGTGCTATATAAGATTTGCCCCATGACTTGTTCCCGCTGCTGATCTCTGTTTAATAAAATCTGGTTTTCAATTTCGAGAGCCGGGAAATTGTTGGTTCCATCGTTCATTTTATATAGCGCAAGGCCCGGATAGATTGGACGGTTGTACAAAGCACCTTGGTCATTCCACCATTTTGAAAGATTATTGTAATCCTGTGAGCCTAATATTTTCCAGTAAAGTTGCGGGGCGAGGTAATCTACTTTACCAGCCTGCATCCAGGCAATCGGGTCATAAAATTGGTCATTGAATGATGAGCTGCCAGTGATGCCTGCCGGCGTTCCGCTTTTCCAGATTCCAAATGGGCTTACACCGAAGACGATGTTGCGACCCGTAGAGGCGTTCAGTGCAGCAATGGCGTCGTAAACTTTTGCTATAAAAAGATTTACGTTGGCTCGGCGCCAGTCGGCCTTCGTGTTGGCCCCGGTAATGGGGTTGGCAGCATAGCTTGCGTCATCCTGGTTGGTCATCATTACAACACTGTTAACCGGTCCAGGATAAAAATAATCGTCGAAGTGAATGCCGTCCACATCGTAACGAGTGGCGATGTCTAGTACCACATCGGTAATGTATTGCCGTACGGCCGGTAAACCCGGGTCAAGGATCTTGCTGGGCGTTGAAGTAGGGATGTCGAGAATCCATTCTGGATGTTGGTTCACAACATGATTAGCGGCCAACGTCTGTGTGCTTTGTTTAGCACGGAATGGATTAATCCAGGCATGTAATTCAAGACCGCGTTTGTGCGCCTCGGCAACGGCAAAGGCCAGCGGATCCCAGAGCGGTGAAGGCGCTGTGCCTTGTGAATTGGTGAGCCATTGCGACCAAGGCTCTATACTAGATTGGTATAACGCGTCAGCCTCTGGACGTACCTGAAGATAAACAGTGTTGATACCTGTTTGCGACAGTACATTCAGGATATTGATTAACTCGTTTTGCTGCTGCGTCACTGTCAATGTTCTGGACGAAGGCCAATCAATATTGCTTACAGTCGCTACCCAAGCCCCTCTTAATTCACGTTTTGGATGAAGGTCTTCTACCACAGGTGCCGTCGGGTCGCAATTGGTAGCAGCTACTACGTTTATTGCGACAGTGGCGTTATTGGTTAACTGCCCATTACTGCTTTGTACCCTGTACTGGTAAGTATCTACACCTGTGAAGCCAGAATTTGAAACATAAGTAACAAATCCATCAGCGTTGGCTGCAATGGTACCGTTTGCAGGTGGTGTGATAATGGTTACAGTCGACTTATTCAATTCAACGCCGCTTCCATAGTCGTTCGCCAGAACATGAATTCTTTTTGCCTTACCTGTTTGCGCAGTTGCAACATCGTCGTTGGCAACTGGTGTACTAAACGTAGTGACGTCAAAGTAAGCGAGAGCCTTACCCATAAAAGAAGACATTGTGCTATCAGCCGCTGTTTCTAATGGGAAGGCCAGATAAATCAGCGCACCGGGAGTGCTACCACCACCAAATGTGCCTTTGTAAGCAATACCACCTGCATTGGTTGGCGTTGGACTATAATTTAAAATCGCAATCGCACCGCCAGTCGGCGAAATAGCATCTGGGAAATCTTCAGGATAAGCAACACCGAATGGCATGTGTAAACCGGCAAATGGACCACCAGCAATTCCAAGGGCTGGCGAGTTGAAACTTGTGCCATCATTTACATAATTCGACTTGAGATAGCCATTCATGAAAGCAAGATCCAGATTAGGAGTCGAAGGCGGTGTAGTCGTTCTTCCGAAATTATATGCGATTTCAGAACCAGAGATCAGCAGTTTCTTCCCATTATCGAGGTAAGTTTTAATAGCATTCTTTTCGTTTGCTGATAGAACAAGCGGGGATCCGGATTCATCTCCTGCCATCCAAATAACGATATCATAGTTCAATAATGAAAAGGTGCCATCAGCAACTTTTTCATCCGCCACTGTACTTATTTGCAATGATGCCCGGTTACGTAACGCCTTCAAATAACTGGTAGCAAAAGAATGGGTGGGGCTTGTCCAAGAACCATTGGCCCGATCAAATCCATCCACGATTAACACTTTAGGACCAGTAGTATTAGAAGATCGGGAATAAACATCACTTGGCGGTCCTTCCACTAATGGGTTTGCTCCGTCAGTGGCAACTGCTGTCAATTTAAAGTGATACACATCCCCGGTTGGCGGAACAACAAACTGAGATGTATTCAGTGTAACAGAAGTTGTCGCGGCAGTCAGTGTTGTTTCATTTGCAGCCAGTGCCCAACTAGTCAAGGCATCATTGGTGGCATAATATAAACGATAACCTGACAGTGTAGGCTCAATGTTTGCTTTCCAAGTGGCGGTCACTTGTGTACCTGTGCCTGGGTTGACGATACTGTATAAGGTAGGCGCAGCAACGTTAACAGAGTTAACCCTTGTAATGAAAGCATTCCATCTCGCTGTAGTCATATTTGGACAATCAGTAGATCTCACATCACTATGACCATAAATACCAGGATCACCATTGGTTATACGGCGGGTGGTTGGGATCCCCTGCCGGTTACAAACATTCTTACACAAATTGGCTGCAGACGTCAACATCGGGTTACTGTCCCACATAGATAGGTTTGTAGCAATCACTTCGTGTTCTACCCCGATACCGGCGTCATTATAATGCGTCACTCCCTGCGACCATGCACGGTTAGCCTCCGCTACTACCTGGCTGACTTCACCATCGCTGTTACGGATTACGTAATGGGCACTCACATTAGACGAACAATCCTTGAACCAGCTGATAGCACCCTGGTAGGTGCCGGTGCCTACATAGTGAACAAAATAATATTTGATGACAGTGCCAGCGGGGCGACTATTGTAATTACAGGTTGTGAAGTTGGATACGGCATTTGGATAATCAACGGCAGCTGTACGTTGGTTATCGGCGGCTCTGCCAGATTCTGCAATTGCACGGGGTAAAGAAACGTCAACCGGATCCAGGTAGATGATCTCACCCCAAAGGCTAACTGTTTTGCTCCCCTTTTTGATAATGTCGTAAACACGAAGACCAAGTTCGTGTTTCATCTCCGCGTTCCACAAGCCGGTGAGGTCTTTGGCAGACTCAAACCAGTCTTCAATGGTTGTAGCAGCGCCTCTATTCTTTTGATAATGCGCCAAGAGTGCTGCAGCCGCACGAATATTTGCCCTTGCATCGTTCTTGATTTCGTCTGTTGATGAATTGATCAGCGAAGCTGCCAGGCTGATTTGTTTGACAAATTTATTCTCGATCAGTCCCATCACACCCCAGGACCCATACATTGATTCAGACACTTGTGCCCAATTGCTCTGCACCTGTGCACTGGCTTTTAAAATAGCAACCGGCACACGAAACTCCTGTGCAGCCGCTTCAAAATAGTTGTTCATGGTGGCGACGCTGGGATGTGGCCTGTTCAAAAAGGTGCGCAGCATTTCATCCTTGTGATCGTGGCCGTGATCTTTGTCCGAAGGCGCAACTTCCGGTGCTTGTATAGTGGACCGCAGGTAGCCAGTCATGTCGCGTTGAAGAAACACGTCGCCGTTTGCAGCGGTTGTTTTTTTAACCGGTGTGTGAACATACTTGTTCACCAGGGCATACAGTTCGGCATCGGTTGGAAAATCTTTGGTCTGCGGTTCCTGCGCAATTGCAGACAGGATAAAAAGGTGTAAGCATGCAATAGCAAGTAAACGTTTAATCATAAATTTCAGTTATCAATCGTGAGCGAATGGTAGGGTGCCAAGAAGTTTGAATAAAGATTAAGCAATCGGGATTCGCAGGAGAATGGATTCTAAATTAGCAATGCAGTCTTTCGGAGGATTGGCATTTGGCCTTAAGCCCGACTGAGAGCAGGCAAACAATCGGCTGATAAATATAGGCGGTTTTTCAACATGATTACTAGCCGACGTGTGAGAAAATAATAGACAAATTAACCTTATCAAAAGAGACAAATCTTGTAACAAAAAAGGAAAACTGGAGCTCATCTTCGTATGATCATTTTTCCTTCTCCGATCGTGCCCTCTTGGCTCTTTTCAATCCAGCAGGCGTTGTAAGCAATTCCTACTCCTGCTTTATCTTCAGCCTCCATGATCATTACCGCTCTACAGGTGTTGGCCGTTTTGACGCTGATTGTTCTGCTGATTCTTTTTGTTTTTAAGCCAAGAAGACCTGCTGGTTTTACCATGCCCGAAAACTACCAGGAGCTATTGACGGATTATGTTCCGTTTTATCTATCCCTTAATGAAGATGGGCAAAAGTTATTTGAAGAGAAGATGGTTCGTTTCCTATTGGCAGTCCGGATTACCGGTGCCAATGCTGAAGTAGAAGATCTGGACCGGATTCTTATCGCGGCCGCGGCTGTGATTCCTACCTACTATATCCGCGACTGGGAATATATCGACTTACGGGAGGTCTTGCTTTACCCCGGACATTTCAACCAGGATTTTGAGCAGCAGGGTAGCGAACGAATGATCTCAGGAATGGTAGGCACGGGGCATTTGCAACATGTAATGATTCTTTCTAAATGGGAACTACGGCAAGGCTTTATCAATAGCCAAAGCAGCCGTAATACAGCCATCCATGAATTTGTTCACTTGGTGGATAAAATGGATGGCACGCTGGATGGTGTTCCGGAAATTTTATTGGAAAGAAAATACGTACCGCAATGGCAAGGACTACTGCAACATACGATGGAGCAAATCAGGGCTGGCAAATCCGACATTGATCCTTACGGTGCCACCAGCCCGGTAGAATGTTTCGCCGTGGTGGCAGAATATTTTTTTAACCAGCCCGAACTTTTTAGAAGCCGCCACCCACAACTTGCAGAGATGCTGCAACGGATTTTCATTCGGAAGTAAGGATTCGCCGGTAAGACGGGAAGATGCTTTATTATCAACTGCTGCTTACACGGCGATCACATCGCCAGTTGAAAAGCAAGTCTTAAACTCAGTTAGATGGTTATCCTTTCGCTCTATCGCCTTCCCAGTAAAGACCTATATCTTCACATGCCGAACCATCTCACTATGTATTGCAGAACATTTTTTCTTTTACTCCTTCTTACAGCAATGAACACTATTTCTTCTGCACAAAAAGGCAGCTTTCGTTTACTAAGCTACAATGTTCGTAATGGCAAAGGCATGGATGGCAAAACAGACCTTAACCGCATCGTTGCGGTTTTAAGAAACGCAGATGCCCATGTGATTGCACTGCAGGAGCTTGACAGTATGACCAAGCGCAGTAACAACACTGATGTGTTAAGTGAATTGGCAAAAGCGACGGGCTTACACCCTGTTTACGGTGCTGCCATCGAATATGGCGGCGGTAAATACGGTGTTGGCATTCTATCCAAACAAAAACCAACAGCATGGTACACTGTTCCCTTGCCGGGCCGGGAGGAAAAACGAGTATTATTGGTGGCCGAGTTTAACGACTATGTTATTTTCTGCACGCATCTTTCCTTGACCGATGCTGACCGCTTGGCATCAGTGGCCATCATCGATAGCCAGGCAGCCCGTTATACCAAACCGGTTTACCTGCTCGGCGACCTAAATGCTGAGCCTTCCTCATCAACCATTACATTCCTGAAAGAGGCCTGGGAGCAACTCAGCACCAACGCCCCAACGTTTCCTTCCCCTACTCCTACAAAATGCATTGACTACGTCTTTAGCCGCAACAGTCACAAGAAGGTGAAAACAGCTGTGGTGATTGAAGAACCGTTAGCATCTGACCACCGGCCGCTTTTAGTTGAATTGAAATAAAGAGCATGTAAACAATTGCTCATACATCAATAGACCCTTCAATCGAATCATCCAGCGTTTTACCTGTAATAGCACCGATCACCCGTTTGATCATGACCACTACTTTGTTGTGTTTTGTATCCCAATAATAACCCTCAACCGGGTCCACGCGGATCACTGAAATGCGGGGATCATTTTCTCCTTCTGTAAACCAAACTTTCATGAAGGGATTCCAAAGCTCTTTAATCTTTTCTCGGTCTTCAGTAATGGTAGCCATGCCGGTGATGTGCAGGAAGTCGGAATAACTGGCGCCCTGGAACAAGAGCTGCACAACTGGGTTGGCAGCAATCTGCTGGTTCTTATGGCTGTCGTTAGAACTTAAAAACCAAAGCGAGCCTTCGTCGTCCACTTTTTGCACTGCCATCGGTCTTGTAACAAACGGCTCCCCTTCTTTTACCGTGGTGCAGAAAAAGCAACTGGATGCCTTGCTGCTTAGCTCTTTGATCTTTTTCCGGGCTTCTTCACCCTGCAGATCTTCATGGTTCTTCTCCGGCTGTTGGCGGTTGATGCTGTCCATTTTTTTTAAGGAGGAATTGCTGCAAAAACAAGGCCCACGGCCGAGCTGGTGCTATCAGCATTTCTACCGTGTAGTGAGAGCCGTATCTTAGATGAAGTGAAAATGGATGCGAATTTCCTGAACATGCTGCCGGTAAACGACATTACGATGCTTGAAGTGATGCAATCACCTTTTTTGATCTTGGAAGTGCCATTGCAATTTATACCAAGGATGGTGACGAGGAAGACAAGGAAACTGAACAATAGTTTCAAATCGTCGTAATACGACGGACGTTCGGGAAAGACAGATTCATCACACTGCTTTTTTAAGTTGGTTCTTTTATGTTCTATTGCGCCATTCAATTTTCGATGTGAAAACCACTTTCATACGTCCATGACTTAGACCAGCAATCAGCAAAAGGCATAATATTTTCATGCATATCATTCCACTTTTAAAATGAAATGATCATGGCAGAGAATACACATAAAGGATCAGAGCTCAACAACGTAAAAGAAACCTGGCAGCAAAACGAAAGGGAAGCTGCGGATCGGGGCGGCCACATTGATGAACCCGCACTTCCTGACAACGACCTTCAACGAGTGATCAAAGAAGAAGCGGCAGAATATGATAGCACGAACAGCGCAAAAAATGTGCTTTCCGGCGAAAGGGCTACCGTGAGCGATGACAAGAACGATGCCGACGAATAGGACATAACCTATTCTTAATACATCAGCTTCTTTAGTTCCGGCATATAAGTGCGACTGATGTTAATGACCTTTTCGGTGGAGGTGACGAGTTGTGCCGATGCGCCTTCTTTATGCACTTCTTTAATGTGATTGATGTTGACGATAAAGGAACGGTGGACACGAAGAAAGCTAGCAGCAGGCAAGCGCTGTTCAAGCTGGCTGATGCCATAATTGCTGAGGTAGGATTTAGCCGCCGTATGCATCCACGTGTAGTCTTTATCAGCCTCCATACAAACAACGTCTTTCAGGTCCAGGGAAATCAACTTGGATCCGCATTCCACAAGGATGGTAGTTGCCGGTTCAGCACCATTGCGATTGGCGAGAGCTGCCGCAACTTGTTTTGCTTTTTCAAAATTTGGTCGCGACTGGTGTAGGATTTTTGTGACGGCTTTTTCAAAGCGTTCGCGGGTGTAAGGCTTCAGCAGGTAGTCTGTCGCATTGGCGTCAAATGCTTTTAGCGCATACTGATCGTATGCCGTAGTAAATACAATCTGCGGCACATGAATAATCTCCTGCACCACCTGCAAGCCGCTTAGTCCCGGCATCTTAATATCAAGGAAAACGAGATCGGGCTCCAGCCGGTTGATGGCCACCACGGCTTCGAGACCGTTGTCCACTTCACCGATCACTTCAAAATGCTCGTTGTCTTCAATGTATTGGCGAATCAAGAGCCGGGCAGCACTCTCGTCATCAATTATGAGAACTTTTCTTTTCATGTAATTGCTGGTAAGGAATGAAAAATGAGAAACAAAGACCTTCGTTCTGCCGGGCTACATGCAAGGGTTGATCGTACAATAACTTTAGTCGCTTTAATATATTACTGAGGCCTACACTCTTGGTAAAAATCTCTTCCAGGTCTCCGCTATACCCTACACCAGTATCACAAACCGATACGGCGACACCGTCTTCCTCCTTCGCACAGCATATCGACACCTCCCCTCCTTCGACCTTTGGCGCAAGCCCATGGTTCAATGCGTTTTCTACCAGCGGTTGAAGAATCATCGGTGGCACCATCGTTTCCATCGCCTCGGCATCAATTCGGTAATGAACCTTTAGTCGCGAACCAAAGCGCTGCTTTTCCAAAGCCAGCCATGTTTTCATGAATTCGATCTCATCGCCAAGGCGCACAAACTGGCTTTCGCTCACACGCAAGGCATAACGGAACGTATCGGCAAGCTGTGAAATCAGCACCCTTGTTTTTTCCAGTGACGGAGGAACAGATGCACTGATTGAGTTTAAGGTATTAAAAAGGAAATGTGGCTCAATCTGCGTTTTTAATGCGTTGATCTCACTTTGAAAGGCAAGTTCCCGCAGCTCCTGCTCTTTCTTTTTTTGCCGCTGGCTGGACAACCAGAAATTGTATGCATGGAACACCATGAAGTTCATTACATACGATGAAAGAAGATTGTAAAAATCTACGAGCACAGCACTCATTGGATAAGCTTCCTGGATAGCCTTGGTCTTATCCTTGTTAATAACAAAAGACGTGGACGGGCTGATGCCGATCAGGAAATACTTTTTAACGTGGTAAATTAAAAAAATGCACAGCACTGCATAAACACATGCAGTCAAGGGGTGAAAAGCAATCCGTTTCCACAAAGGCTGATTGCGCAACCGAACAAAAAAGAGCCACCAGAATGGAATAATGACAATGGCTTTGGTAAAGGCTACCACTAAACTTGTAGCAATGAACTGCGGCACAGGCATAGTACGGCCACTTTCGAAAATCCCTCCAAAAAAATAAATGCTGCCTAACAGCACCGGCCACATGATAACAAAGCCAAACCACAGTAACGCTTCTCCAATGCGAAAGCCGAAAAAAGTTTGTTTATAAAAAAAATTCCGCAGCGCCGCAATTAACGGCAAACGGAATGTTTTTAGAGTGGATTGTGTAGGTGCAGATGCACTGAGTTGCATACGTCGGTTTTAGAATGAATTTAGAAAACTTGCTATTGAAAACTATCACCGTCTAGTCCGCAAATGAATCAAGGTGCCACAACAAGTATGACACCTTTTTATTCTGCAAGAAAGACACGCATCCCGGCAGTCCGGGCGGCATTTCATAGTGGATCGTCATCCTTTTTTTTAATCCAGTTTCGTTTCATCAGCTTTGCCATTCCAAGACAGGTAATTAAAATCAACAGCGTTTTTTGTGATGCAATGAAAAGTACAGCGTAAAAGCGGACGAAAACTCTTTTTTCCGACGAGCTGCACATCCGGCGGACGAGAGGCAAAATTGTTCTTCCAACGAATCGGCACATGCTGACACGCCAATCTATTTTTGGCAGGTGTCAGGATGGGCATAACAAAATTCAACTTTCTCTACGCCATCCACTACAACCACCTTCCGAAGTTTTTCTTTCAGGTAATTCAACTGCTGCAACACTTTTACTTCTGCTTCAATAAACTGGATGCGTTCAGCTTCATTGGTGCTTTGCAACATTGACCTGTTCTTTTTCAGGAAAACCAATTCTTCATTCACCAGTTTCAATACGCCATCTCGGTAGCGCAGTAGCGAAGGTTTTCGAACCCGGTAAACCGAATCCCAGGCCCCGATGTATCCCTGCTTTTTGTACTCTTCTTTTCCGAAAAAACTTTTCACCTCGTTGCTGAAGCTTCTTTCCAGCACATCAAAACGATCCCACTGCCGCATGAAATAGTCTGCCATTGCCTGGTTGGCCGGCACTAGGAAGCGTACTGCATCGGGTTCATTAATGCCAACCAATGCATTCAACATTAAACTTCTACGCTTTGCCTTTTCAGCAAGGGCAGGATAAGCACCGTCAATCAATTGCTGCAGGCTGTCGAAATCTTTTTTGCTTCCACGGTTGTACTGCTCGTAGGCTTCGGTGATAGAAGCAGGCAGCTTTGTAGAAAGTGCCGTAACTTTTTGAAGAACACCTTCAAAACCAAGCTTCTCTTGCGACGAAACGCTTAGTGTTGAAAAGATGATAAACAGAAAGAAAATTATTGGTTTCATCAATGAATGTTTTAATCAGAAAGTATAACCTGCATAAACCTGTAGTAGTCCATTCTTTAGTTGCCCTTGGTAAAATGGAGCATAAGAAGGAACCGTTGCCGGTGAAGATGAGGCATCATTAAAGAGATTGAAAAAAAGGTTATATCGTGCACCCACGAACAAACCAGCGAACGGCTTTATCTCTAGTCCGCCAGCCAAACCATAATTCAGTTTATTGAAATAATCGTTATTGTTTGGCGTCGCCGGAAGAGATGAAGGGCTGGCTGAGCTGTCGACTTTTGTTTTCACTAGAATGGCAATCTGCCCGCCGGCTTGCAATTGAAAAAAGTGGGTGATGTTAAACGTGGTGAGCTGTGGAAGCATCAGGTAATTTAAAAGAACGGAACCCGTCTGGCGATTATGCTGGTAGTCGTAACCCTGGCGTGAAAACAAAAGCTCCGACCGGAAACCAAACCGCGAGAAAGAACGTGGCGAGAAATAGCCTCCCACCATAAAGCCAGTATGGTTCCGTGCATCGAATGACTTTGGCAGGTTGAGGAAAGTAAAATTCACGCCTGCTTTCAATCCGAGTGATTGCTTCGCTGGATGGTCTTGCGCAACTGCGTCAAATGACAGGAATGTGATCAGGAGTAAAATAATTCGAATCATTCTCCCCGTTGTGGTTTCGGCTGACATAATGTTGGTTTTGAACTAAAAAATCGCACACCCCAAATCTGTTCTCTCACATAACAAACCTATTTGCAGTTTTACTTCCCGGCTCTTATTTCCCGACGAAAGAAAAAATAGTCCGACGAAATACATACGCACCAGGGCTTTTGCACATTGCCGTTACATCAATTCATTCGTCGACATGTGGCACCGGTCGTCGGATTGGCAGGCAAAACACCTAACCGGAAAAATAGCTTCGCTCTTCACACCACTCCAATCTTCTTTGAGTCGCCGTCCGAACACTAGGAACGCAATGCCGTTACCATTCGTCAGCAACCAAATTTTAAACATAAACCATGAAAAAGTTTCTCCTTCTCCTCTCCGTTTTGTATTCATTACAAGCCCTTGCTACTGTTCGCACAGTTAGCAACACACCGGCTACTATCGCTCAGTTTAATACCATCCAGGCAGCAATTGATGCGGCGAACAGTGGTGATACAATTTATGTACATGGCTCGCCAAATAACTATGCAGGTTTCATCGTCAACGATAAAAAATTAACCATCATCGGCCCCGGCTGGGCGCCACCCAAATCCTTACCCTTAAAAGTCAATATTATTTCGACCATTCAATTGTTCGGGGCAGGTGCCAGTGGCACGGAGATACAAGGATTAACTCTTTATGCCGGTCTTTCAATTGGCAGCTCCGGCGTGCACAACATTCGTTTCATGCGTAACAAAATGGTTCAAAGTCATTTTTTCCTTGCGCCACTCAATGGGGGACATCTATCCGGTTACCTTTTTGAAGGAAACCATTTTGAAAATGCAGCACTGATCTCCAACAACATGATCACCTTAGAGAATATGCTCTTTCAAAACAACATCTTTTATGAAAGCGGTTGCTGCATAGGCAGCTCGGTGACGGGTTTTATCAACTGTGTAAATGTTCTCTTCGATCACAACTTGTGGTATGGCCCTTCGGCAGCAGCAAGACCAGCCTTTGAAAACAATTGTCGTTTTTTAACGCTGGCAAACAACATTTTTGTTAGAAGAAATGCCGCAGCTGCCTTGAGTGGTGCCAGCTTCTATAACAACATTACCTATAACACGGGTGATGATGCGCCGTGGGCATCCAACGGCAATTTTGATGGTGGTGGAAACAAGGCTGGCATTGATCCGCAAATGGCAGCACAAGCCAGTGTTGATGGTGGCGTAAATGATCCCCTACTCGACTTTAGCATTGCAGCCGGACCAGCCAACAACGCGGGCAGTGATGGAAAAGACATTGGACTCTTATACGACGCCAACGGAAGCCTGAATTGGACGTATTCACGTGCCAGCCGCCTGCCTTACATCTTCAGTTTTCAAACCAATACACCGACTACCGTTCCAGGCGGCTCCATTTCTATTACTATAGAAGCGAGAACCAATAACTAATAGTGACCTCACACTTATCATTGAACTCTTCGGTTATGAAGCAATTTATTTTTTCCCTGTTTTCTTTCCTGCTCACCGGGCAGTTGTCTGCGCAGAACATCAAAGCAGCAGAATATTTTTTCAACACCGACCCCGGTATCGGCGCTGCAAAATCATTGCCTGTTAGTACACCATCAAACACTGTTTCTTTCAACGCTACTATTCCAACTACATCGCTTAATCCAGGCATGCACTTATTAGCGGTCAGGGTTCAAAATGCAGCAGGTCAATGGAGCTTGATGGAAAGCCGGACTGTATACATCTCATCGGCCCAAACCGTCACAACTGCAATTACAGGAGCGGAATTTTTTATCGATAACGATCCTGGCCTGGGTGCAGGCACCGGCTTAGGCATCAGCATGCCTGGCCATTCAGTGCAATTCAATGCGGTGATCCCGGTCGCCTCGCTTTCACCAGGCTTCCATACACTTGCGGTGCGTACACGCAATGCGAACAACGAATGGAGTTTGTTTGAATCAAGAGGATTTTATATTTCGCATGCCGCAAACAATGCTGTGAGCATCAATGCTGCCGAATATTTTATTGATACAGATCCCGGTGTTGGAAATGGAACGGCACTCCCAGTTGGCACATCCGGACCAACACTTAGCTTAACTGCTATGATACCGACGGCTACGCTTACTGCCGGCTTTCACACCATAGGCATTCGTGTAAAGAACAACAAAAGTGAATGGAGCCATTTTGAAACGCGGTCTTTTTACATCCAGCCCATTGCAGGTACTATGGGTGCCATTGCTGAAGCGGAATACTTTGTTGATTCCGACCCGGGGGTTGGCAACGGTACACGCTTAACCATTCCTACACCAGGTCATTCCGTGGCCCAGAACTACCTGATTGAAATACCCCGCAGCACACCAAATGGCAAACACTGGTTGGCGGTCCGGGTAAAAGATGCAAATGGAATATGGAGTTTGTTTGACGTAAAAGAGTTTGATGTAGCGGGCTATCCGCTGCCACTGGACTGGCTTTCATTTACGGGTCAGCGGCGAAGCAACAGTGTAAACCTGCAATGGACGACTGCTAATGAAAGAGGGACATCGCATTTTGAAGTGGAGCGAAGCATCAACGGCGTGCAGTATACCCGCATCGGTAACGTAACAGCGAACGGCGCTGCACAAAACGCATATAGCTTTGATGATGGCGCACCGATTAGCGGTCTCAATTACTACCGCCTGAAGCAAGTGGACAGAGACGGCAGCCACCAATATTCGGCTGTTGTGAAAGTATACTTTGGTAGCGGCAGCACCACTGAGCTAAAACTGTTTCCGCAGCCAGCAACAACTGATCTAAACATCGTGTTTGGTGGTACCGGCAGACAGGTTTTTGTGCAGGTGTATGATGCAGCCGGTAAGCTGGTAATGAATTTGAAAAAAGACAATACATCTCCCATTCCCCTTTCCATAGATCAACTGAGCAAAGGAACTTACTGGATTGTCTTGTCGGACGGAATAACGATGCAGAAAGGACAATTCATCCGGCAATAGTCTTTACCAGTTAGCTACCTGCTAACTACATCTAGAGAATGCCTGCTGAAGGTAACAGCAGGCATTCTCCTTTTAACAACAGGAATGTAGAACGAATACTATCGCTGTACTCAATCAAACAACATGAAAACAATCATCATCATTGATGACGAGAAAGACGCACGAATCACCCTGTCCCAACACATCAGCCGTTACCCTGCACTTCGCCTGATCGGCGAATGCACCCATGGAAGGGAAGCAGTAGAAAAGATCAATGCGCAAAAGCCCGATCTCATCTTCCTTGATATCCACCTGCCCGGTCTTAACGGCTACCAAGTGGTGCAGCAACTGGTGCATCTCCCGGTGATCGTTGTCACCAGCGCCTATGAAAACTATGCGCTGAAAGCATTTGATTACGATGCCGTCGATTTCCTGCTGAAACCCTTTACAGCAGAGCGTTTTGCGCTGGCAGTGGCGAAAGCATTGGCCTTCATTCCTGCAAATACAAGCGGGTGAAATAACCGAAGCCCTGGTATTATTGGCACTGCTAAATCCCCGAACTTTGCCACCCCGAAAAACATCCTGATGACAAGTATTGTTGCTGCTACTGTTGATGAAATTACTTTACTGGCTAGGATTGGCCGCCGCTCATTGTTGGAGTCGCATGGCCACAGCGCACCCACCGAAATCATGCATGCTTATGTAGACGAAAAGTTCACGGAAGAAGCGATGGAGCAAGAACTTTCTGATACTACCAATATCTTTCGCATTATTTATCACAACGGCAAACCCGCTGGTTATTCCAAGATCATTTGCAACCAACCGCTCGACCGATTTCCACAGCAGCGACTCACTAAACTCGAACGCCTTTACTTGCTCAGTGAGTTCTATGACCTCAAGCTTGGCCATCAATTGCTGCAATACAACATTGATCTTTCTAAACAACTGGGAGAAGATGGCATGTGGCTCTATGTATGGAAGGAAAATAAACGGGCCATGCTGTTTTACACCAAATGGGGCTTTCAAATTGTGGGTGATGGTTGGTTCCGCCTTACGGAGACACATGCCAATCCCAACTGGCAGATGTTGCTGAAGTATTAGGTGATTGTATTTATGTACTGAGTTGTAGTGCTACTATTAAGCTTCTGTTGTGACTCTTCGGCGTTCTGTAATTCTATTGAGCTAAGTAAGACCCACCCCTGAGTTTTTCCTAATCAGTCTTTTCCTTATTGCTCCCCTCCAGGGAGGGGATGGTCGTTTAATCGCAATCATTACAAAATCGACCTAAGAACACATCCCCTCCCTGGAGGGGCGACCTAACGTAATGTTTTGGTTTAGCAAATTGGGGTGGGTTTACGCAACCAAGGATCACAAAGAACTCTAAGAGCCACAACGGATACGAAGCTTTTCCCTCTGTATTTCTCTGTGCCTCCGTGGTTCAAATACTGCCAAATAGAACTACCAACCGTACAAGTGTGCAACGCAACATAAGCTTAATAGAAGTACTGCAGCTGGTAACATGATTACAAGCTGCCTCTTTTATAGAGATTGAAATGAATCAAAACGTAGCTTACTTCCTCAAATGCGTCTCATACGCCTTCTCCAAAGCAGCTACTGCTTTATCAAAACCCGCCTTGTCGCGAAAGGCAGCAGGGTTATACTTGTCGTTCAGCTTATGTTTATGGTGTAAGTGAAACTGGCTGGCATGTGAAGCCACCCAAAGATCAAACTTCAATTCCTTTAATGAAGCGAAGGTCTTTGCATAATCATCCGCAATGCCAGGATATTCCTTTATCTCGCTAAACTTCTTCTCGGTTACAATTGTTGGCAGGTTGGCAATCAGCACGGCGTACGATTTCTTTTCATCCTTTGTTTTCAGCAGGTAACTGCACGATCCTTTTGTGTGACCTGGGTGGCTAATCATTGTTAGCTCCATACCACCAAGCCATACCACATCACCATCTTTCAACAAGCTATCGGCCTTCAACGGTTCAAACGAAGGAACACCAGTGCCCAGTGCATAATCAGTACTGCCACCATCCGCCATTACTGGTGCATCGGGTGCATTAACCCAGAGCTTTGCACCCGTCATCTTTTTTATGGTCGCCATAGCACCCAGGTGATCGTGATGTGCCTGCGTAGTGAGCAATAGTTTGGTATCGGCAAAACGAAAACCAAGTGCTTCAATGTTATCCCTGATCTGCGAAGCAGAAGAAGCAAGGCCGGTATTGATAAGGATATTTCCCTTTGGTGTTGTTACCAGGTAACAGGCCAGTTCATGCGTGCCTACATAATACAAGTTGCCTGCTATACGAAACGGCTTATAAGCCTTTGACCATTCTGCATTTGTTGTTGGTGGCTCCTGCACTGATTGCGCAGAAGCTGTTAGCCTAAGAAACACAAAAAAAACTGCGATTAGTTTAGGAAAAGAGCAGTGAAACATAAAGTAGACTATTGCTTCAAATGTAGAGAGGAAAAAGAGATGTGCGTTGTAAGTTGTAAGAACGGCGTTAAACGTCTACAAAAGAAATTGCCCGGTGATCATCACCGGGCAATTCTATGTTGATTGATAACTGAGTAATTCGGGACAAATCTTTTATCAGAATTATACCAAGCGAATTGCTCAAATACTACAGGGCCACTTACTGCTTCATCACCGTTACCACGCTGCTCTTACCACCGCTTTCCACCTGCAGGTAGTAAGTACCCGTCGGAATGTTGCCAACAGGCAATGACAACACATTCCCTTCTCCCTTCATTTGCCATGTTTTCACTGTTCGTCCAGATCCATCTCTCAAGGAAAGGTTCACCGGCGCAGCTGTTTTTGAAATAGAAAGTTTGATCTCGTGCTGTACCGGGTTGCCCAAGAGCTGTACGGCAAAACCTGTTTCACCCTTCAGGTGCAGTGAAACCACTTTGCTGAGTGTTTCTTTTCCATCGCGGTCCCTCATGCGCAAGCGATAATACACCACAGGGCGGCCGAGGGAAGCAACACCTGCGTCTTTAAACGCGTAGGCTTGCTGGGTGGCGGTACCAGCCGCAGCTACAGAACCAACGCGACTAAACCTTGTACCATCATCGCTGCGCTCCACTACAAACTCCAGCGTATTTTCTTCACTTGCCGTAAGCCAGCGAAGCTGTGCATCGCCACCTGCAAGTGAAGCGGTGAAGCTTTGTAATTTGAGCGGCAAAGGAACGAGGTCACCATCCAAACGGTACAGGTCCGACATATAAGCATGGTCACCATTGGTTGCCGTAAATAAATATTTGTTGTTGACAGGGAAGGGGAAGAATGATATCTCGCTTCCTTCACCGGCATTGGGATTTAGGTTAATTACCAAGGATGTACCAGCTGTTGTTCCATCGCTTTTCCATAATTCATCGCTGTGCACGCCATCATCCACACTGAAGTATAATCCTGCTGATGTATACATGTACGAAAGGTTACCAAAATCGCTATCGAGGGTTTTAATCACTTTTACCTTCACCGTTCCTGCATCAGTCCCATTACTCTTCCACAACTCTATGCCGCCATCAGCCGGCAGTCCGAATAAGAAATAGAAGACAGGCCCCTGGTGAACAGGCCAACCTGATGCGCCATTGAATTTTAAATTAGGCATCAGGAAAGGGAAGCCGCCATCTAATCCCGGTAAGATTTCTTTAAACAGTTTAGTACCAGCAGGTGTGCCGTCTGTTTCCCACAGTTCACTACCCGAACCTTGCTCGTAAGCTGCGAAATACAGTTTTCCATTTAATACAACGCTGGTGGGCAGCGATACAAACGAACGATCGCTACCGGGATTAATATCCTTCAATCGGTACGTACCATTGGTTGTGCCATCAGTGGTCCAGATTTCTTCCCCGGCACTGCCATCATCGGCCATAAACAACATCCGGTTATTGAAAGGATATAGCACGGAAATGTTCGGCATTGGTAACCCTTTATTGATGGAAGAAGCAACACCTGGACGAATATCTTTTACCAGCTCAGTACCGCCAACTGTTCCATCGGTACGCCATAACTCACGGCCTTCGGCAGCTGTTTCGGCCCAGAATAACACAATACCATTATACGACTGAAATGCAGATGGTGTTGAACTGGCGCCATTGGGGTTGATATCTTTCAACATAAAGGTACCTGCATCCGTGCCATCTGATTTCCATAACTCGTAACCGCTATTGGCAGCGCCTACGCTGCTAAACAGCAGATAGCTGCCGTTGGAAAAAAGATCATAGCGTCCTTTCAGGGCACTTCCGGCCGTACCGGGAACAATGTCTTTCAAAATAGACGTTCCCGCCTCTGTACCATCAGTGCGCCAAATCTCCCGCCCTTCATTCGGACTGGACGCAGTAAAATAAAGGGAGCCGTTCAGCAGCACAAAATCATCATGAGGCTCGGCGCCGGTTTTGCCAGGATAAATATCTTTTACCAGCCGGGTACCAGTGATCGTACCATCGGTGATCCAGAGTTCGGAACCAAAGGTGGGACTAATGGCTGAAAATATGTATTGACCGTTAAGCAGGCCGCCGGCACCCTCATACGTTAATGTGTCTGCAAGCTTAAAGGTGCCGCCGCTGGTAGCATCAGTGACCCAGAGGCGGTTTGCTCCTGCCTCCAGTAAAAGCGCCTTGTTAGTGCCAAGCGGCGCTACAAGTTCCAGCGTGTTGTTTGAATGAATTTGTGTGACCTGTGCCCGGAGCACAGAGCTAAGTGAAACACTCAAAAGCAGAAAGAGGAAAATTCTTTTCATGTAATGTTAGTTTGAATGGTTGGGTTCTTTCCTGCAGCCTTGCGAACAAATAGGGAAAATGATCTTGTTCACCTGCAGCAGGAAAAGAATTGTTTTGTTTTATTACTAACAAAAATGAAAGAGAGCTTTCGGAGGGTTTTGCAAAAACAGATGAACTGTTATTTCTGCCGCATGAAAAAGAAATTGCGAATCAGCAGTTGCGAAAAGGAAAGGAAGAAAATAGTTAACTAGGAATTGTATTGAACCAATCAAACAAGGCAGGATAGATTTTGATATAGTAGAAAATGAGATGTGAATTCACTATCGAACAATTGTGCTCTATCCTAACTCTTGAAAAATGAACGACATTAAATCACGGAAACTTCTTTACAAGTTCTCTTGTGATTAATGAATCAGCCGTTTCTCTTACCACAACCATCCTACCAACAGAAAGCTTACTACAGCTATCTGCTGACAGTTGCCTTTCAACAAATACAAGTACAGGACCAAATTGATTGGTGATTTTGCTTTTGCGCTTTTCGTGCCATTCAACAACACAAAAACTGTTGCAGTCTATTTTCGTGAATTTGTACGCACCGTTTTCCTGCATATAGCGTTGTGCCATAGATTCCGGAACACCCCAGGTATTGTAAATATTGCTGCCAATCTCTACCCGCCAGCAATACTTTTTTTCTCCTACACGATAAAACCAGAACATCGGATGCATGGCTTCTGCTTCTGCCTTTGTTTTGTCGCATACAATTAATCCCTGCGCATCTGCACCCATCGGATCAAATGCCTGCCAGCAACCTTTGCCATCCTTACCGCAACTGCCGAACAGGAAGGCTATCAGAACGATCAGAATCAATTTTCGCTTCATCGATAAACTTGGTTTCAATTCAACAAAAAAATTACAAGTAACAATTCTAAACAACCATCGCTTTGGTTTGCATTTCCAGGTAGGCCGCTTCTTTCTCCGCAAGGTTCCTGAAGACCGAAAAAATATGCCCGCTGACGCATTCCCAGGATTCCTGCACAATGGTGTTCAGGTCAATCAGCTCGGTTTCAATAAAACTATCATTGTAGAAGTAGACCCAGTTAGCACTACGATAGTTTGCAATTTTTCCCTTCAACACGGGCACGTCATCAAATACGCCACGTCCCTCCCACTCCTGCAGCGCTGCTTTGAAGCCGGGCTCATGATTCGCTTTTAAATCATTTACCATTAGGGCAATATCGGTCACTTGCAGCGTCTGGCCCTGGAATACCGGCGCCAGCACTTGCATCATGTTGTTTACCGCCGATAGAAATTCCTCGCCTTGTTTGCGCAGCTTAAAATAAGCCAGGTAGTCCTGCTTTAGTTCCTCTGCTTCTTTCAATGGCGCAAGGGCATAAGCATGGCGGAAAAGCCGCTGATCTAACGCTTCAATATTTTTCTTCAGGCTTTCTTTTTCACCTTCCAACGTTGCCATGATCCCTGCTGCTTCGCTGCGACGATATTTCTTCCCGTCAAAATCAAAAGAAGAAGTTTCAATTGTTTTTTTCGCAATGGCGTCGAGAACGGCGATATCCTGCTCCAGGAACTGCAACTTCTTTGGTGATAATTTTTGTTCTTCGCCAAACCAGGCATCCAATGGCTGCATCGTGTAGGGTGTCGCAGCCACTGCTTCGGCATTAAATACCGTTACCTCGCGACCATCATAATACTCACCAAAAAGCTCCGGGAACGAAAAGCGTTTCATTTGGTCGTTCAGCAATTGGTCGAAGCCTTTCTCTTCCATCTGTTCGGCCTTTTCATCCGGCGCTACGCCGGCATAAATCATTTCTGTGAAGCGTTGCTTCCAGGTACGTGCATCGGTAAAAAATGCCCAGGCAGATTGGTGGTCAACCGGTGCTTCCAAACCGAATGGCTGCAGGTAAGCTTCCCTTTCCTCGTGTGTGGGGTGCGAGGCCCACTGGTCTTTGTAGTTGACCCGGTTGCTGACATTGTTGTTTTGCTTGGGCTGAACCAAACCATGGTCCACTGTAAAACCATTCAGGTGAGCTACATGCGCCTGCACCTTGCCATGATTGGCATAAAAATCAGTCACCGTCTTTTTTTGTTTCAACGCCGTATTGCAAAGGTGAAGGGTGGTGCTGTAACAAGCCGCCGCGTAGTCAATCCGGTGCAAGGCATTCACCACATTGTTGCTTCCATAAGTAGAAGCGGCTACGAGGTCTGCATGAAATTCCATCTGTCGCGACAGGCTTAAATAAGATTTGTTCACCAACTTAAACACCTGGCGCAGGATCCACTGAATAGCACCAACAATACCAACTGTGATGTAAGCAAAGATGGCGAGGATGCCGTGGATATTGCCCATCGCATTCAGGCTGTCTTCGTAGCCCCTGTTGTTGAAGAGCATGTCGTGAATGATCTTGTTCACCTGGTAAACCCAGCTTCCCAGCTTCATGCTGCGCTGCGAGAAATGCCCGAACTCGTGGGCAATGACGGCTTTCAGCTCTGATGCATTCACCGCATTCACCAGCCCTAAACCAATCTTCAGGTTTTTGCGTACAGGCAGGAACATGCTCCAGAACGAAGAGTTGTAGAACACGCAGGCGTTGACATCGGGAGAAAGAAAAACTTTTTTCGGACGCTTCGTCCCTGTTTGTTCTGCTATCTCGTAGATCGTCGCAAACAGTTTGGGGTGATCTTCTTCGGTGATTTCCACACTGTCACTGTTGTCTTCCTTCGTGGACGAGAAAAGAAACTTAACGAGGAACACAAATACCATGACACCAACACCCATAATGCCCACGCCTGCCAGGATGGTGTAGAGGCCAGGCTTCAAACTAATGATAGCAATGCCTGCATAAAACGCGGCAATCACCAACGCTACCGCCGCTGCCATCAGCAACAGGTACACAAGCATAAAAACAACAATGGCAATAATAGATTTGATGGCTTCCTGTTTAAAAGAAGCCGAAGGCTGCAGCAGTTTGTCCGGTGTCATAGAGATGGTTTGAGGGACTAATATAAGCGAATCGGGCGATGAAGGAAAAGGAGTTAGACCAAAAATTGCAAAGATGAACGTTGCCATTTACTGCCGTAAAAAATGGCCGTTTGCCGGCGCTTTTGACTTGTCCTTCATCGATGTTTTGCCAACTCCCCTCACCTATTATGGCGATAGCGCTTGTGGCATTCAATGTATCGTTTAACGGACCGATCGATTTAAAGAAGACCAAACGCAAACTTTAGTTACGCTTCACCAATCCATATTTCTTCCCTTTTGTATCCAACACAAGGGCATAATTTAGGAACAGTTTGTTGCCTGTCATTCCACCAATACCGAACGCTTTCATTTGCTGCACCTGCGCTTCGCTGGCGCCTTCCATAAAGGTAGCTTGGCGCAAGGGAACTGTCTGCGAGCCAAACACCACACTGTCAGCAACGGTAAAGCTGTTAGCCGTCATCGTACGTCCCCATGAGGAGACGGCGTAACGAAATGGTGCAACATTCGGCAGTGCCATGCTCTCGCAAGTGACTTTGTCCGTCAGTAATTCAAACGCGCTGGAGCCACTGTCGAAATATAACATGGTCCGCTTGCTCTTGATAACAGCAGGTAGTAAAATGCGCCGACCGGCATACATAAAATCTGAAAACGAAGCACTGCTTTCTTTCAAATCAGCAGGCAGGTCGTTGCCAGTTAGAAGAACTTGTTTTGGATAATCGATTACCGCTATGCGGCCGTCCAGGAAGTCAGTTCCAATGGTGCCAATAATGATCGGCTTCTTTCCTTTTACGTCGATATCTGACGAACCAAACTGCATCACCTCTACTTCTTTCGCCACCATCGGCATTGTGTCAATCGTAAAGCTAAAATCAGTCAACCGTTGCGTGGTATCTGATATGGTTATCGCTTTTGGGTAACGCTTCATGATAGCGTTCAGTTTTTGAGCATAAAACACGGTAGAAGGCGTGCCCGTATCAAACTGCATAAAAAATGTAACAGGACAGTAAGGCAGCTTTACCGGAAGCAACATGGCTACGTGTGGTTCCCATCGGCCATGGACCGAATCTCCCGCCCACACAAATGGGATGGTGTGTTCAGATGCCGGCAATTGCAAATAATTGGGGGCAAGACGAGGCATCGGACCCTGCCCGAAAGAAGTAGCGACAGTACAAAAGCAGAGGAATAAGGTTGCCAGGGTTCGTAGAAAGAAGAGCGATTGCTGCATTGTTATTTTTGACAACAAAACTAGCCGGATGCCGCTGCCAGCCTGCCGCCACTCACCCGACATTTGCCCGACATTGCCTGGCAATCAATCAAGTAAGCAGGCGTTCGTACACTACCCGGCGAATGCCGAAGTAATACAAAAGCAGGAACACGAGGTTCCAGGCATAAGCCGCTGCCGCCGGAACCAGGTAAGAAATAGTTGACAGGCCGTTCGATTTCCGATAAAGGTTAAAGCCAACAGTTACCAGCATCACCACGTTAAGTCCAATGACCCAGAAGATCTGGCCCCGAACCAATTGCCTGCCCTGACGAATGACCCCACGAGGCATGTCCGTTCTGCGCCGAAGAAGGGCACTCGGTATCAGGAAATGAAAAAAAGGAAGAAGGATAAAGGAAAAGCAAGAAAGACATATGGTTTGCAGGAAGTGAACAGAATCGGCATCATCGGTTGAACGGACCAATGATTGTTTTCTGTTTTCTTCTAGCGCTGTTTCCCCATTCAGCTGAAGTGTTTCAAAAGGCACATCAAGAGCAGCAGCAATCGCCTTCAGGGTAAAGGCTCGGGGCACCGTCTCACCGCTTTCAATGCGCTGTATGGTTCGCACCGTCACCTTCGATTGCTCGGCCAGTTCTTCCTGCGTCAGGCCTTTCCGTTTTCGGGCAGCTACCAGTTGTTCGTGTAGCGTCATGTAAAAAAAGATTTGCGCTTAAAGAAACAACTTAAACACCAACCCACGCAATGCAAAACAATCTCTTTCTTCAGTAAACAAACGGATAGTCCAGCCGGCAAGTACCTACCACGAATTTTAAGTTTCTAGTGACTGCCCTCCCCTTATCACTTCATCGGTTTCATCTTAACTGCTTTTTCCAGGTCCTCCATCTGGATATCACTCGCCCCATGATGCCCGATGATTCGTTTTACTGCCAGTTTCCGCTCTTTTATAAAATGGTAAAAATCTTTGTTGATCTCAATCGCCGGCGTGATCGTTTTGTCATCCGGTAAGGAATACAAATCTCCTTGGTAAACAACTTCCTCTTTCGGCAGGTAAACAAATGACATTCCTTCCGCATGGCTGTTCTTCACTTCATAAAAACGCACTTCATGCAAAACATCTTTTAGCACATGGTCTTTTGTGAACGGCAGGTACTGTGCGGCCGCTGCCACGTCTTCATTCACAATCGTCTTCACCGCCGCAAGTGTTGCCGGTGTGGCAATGACAGTTGCACCTTCCACCAGAAAGGCGTTGATACCCGATGTATGATCGTTGTGAAAATGCGAGAGATGCACATACCTGATTTTCTTTCCCGGCAGTGTTTGATGAATGAGGTCAATGATGCCCTGGCTCACTTCTTTCGACAGCGGTGCTTCGGTTACCAGCACGCCATCCTCCCTATTCACAAACAATACGTTTCGTCCACCCGTCACATTCTCTACCAGGAAAACATTTTTCGATATCTCTGTTGCTTTCATTGGCGCCGGAGCTCCTACCAATTTATAGTCAGCAGGTATCGCCAGCAGCGTTGAATCAAAGGCCTCGTTCGCCGCAAGCGATACAACTTCATCCACCCTCACCAATTCGTTATTGGAATACTGGCTCGCAACTTTCGGATACACCAGGCCGGCGGAAGTCGTGTACTCGCTAAAACGCTTCTCGGTCACCAGTCCTTTCTGCACACGACGAATGCGTACAAGTTTTCCTTCCCCATCAAAGGCTATCTCTTCATAACTGCCGTCTTTGAACAGTCTTCGTACCGTTGAATCATTTTGCAAACGAAGGGTGTCACCCGAGCCCAACACACTTCGTAAGACATAAAAAGGAAAGGTTTCATTTACAAACAGCAGTCCTGCTTCAAAGGCCCGCTTGCCGCCTTTCTGCAGGCCATAACCATTGCGACTTTTCAGCACATCGTACACATAGCGGGTTGTGTCCTTTCCCACGTTGGCAAATTCAAACAGGTAACCGCCACCGTAACGACTGATGGTTTTATAATAATAGGCCGGCGCAGCAAAATCGAAACTTCGAATTGCTTCGTCCATCATTGCTACTGGTTTTTGAAAAGAATAGTTCTGCCACTTATTGAAGTTCTTGCCAACAGTCCGGTAGGTGAGTGTCTTCACGGCCTTCCAGTCGCCGGACTTTCGCATAGCCTTTTGCAACAAGGCTGTTGCATCCTGGCCGTACACGTTTCCTGCAAAAAGAAAGGGGAAGAAAAAAGAGAGCATCGCTTTCATACAAAACATCGTTTAATGAAAGCCAAGATAGAAGCAACAAAATCCTGCAAAGGCTTATTTAGACCGGTTTCCCGCTTTCCCTTCCAGATCATTTTCAGCTGATAAAAACCGTTCTTCATGGTGCCTCTTCCCTGTTCGTCGAAAAAACGCCCCGTTCGTCTAAAAACGCTCTGGTGCTCTTTCTCCCCGCCTTTCAATGGCCTACATTTAGCGCAACAGCCATGAGCAAACGCCAGAAAAATATCGCTATCCATGCTGCTGCCTGGGTCCTCTTTCTTTTGTACGAATGGATCTTTAAGCAAGGCATATTAAACAATCCGCAAACCTCGCTCTTCCACCTGAAGATCGTGGCCATCCGCATTGCGGCACTCATCCCCGCCGTGTATTTCACTACGGAGTATTTAGTACCCAAACTGTTCTTCGGAGGTAAAAAAGGTTGGTTCGTTGTGGCCCTCATCGGCACCATTGCGGCCGATACGTTCCTGATGAAAACCATGAATTATTTCCTGGCCCTGAAAGGTGTTCCGGGTTTTGCCACCTCTTACATCGATGCACTCTGTGGACTCACTGGCTGGCTCGTGTTCATGGGCAACATTGCCTTCAACATCAGCTTCGTCCTTATGATCTTTTTCATCAACCGCTGGCTGCAGGACGACCGCAAACGCCAGGCCCTCGAAGCTGCGAAAAAAGAAGCCGAGCTGCAGCTTTTGAAATCGCAGGTGCAGCCACACTTTCTTTTCAACACCATCAACAACATTTACGCACTGTCCAAAAAAGGTTCACCCGATACCACTGAAATGATCTACCGGCTATCGGGACTGCTTGAGTACATGCTTTATGACAGCAGCCGCGAATGGATCTCCCTCGACCAAGAACTCCGCTACATTAAAAACTACTTGGAGATTGAAAAGATCCGCTACGGCTCGCGGCTCGATGTTGCCTTCAACACCTATGGCGAATGGAAGGGAGTGGAAGTGCCGCCGCTCATTCTGCTGCCCTTTGTGGAGAATGCGTTTAAGCACGGGCTCTCCCGCCAGGCCGGGCACTGCTGGCTGCGCATTGAAGTAGGTTACGATGGCCAGCACCTGTCGCTGAAAGTGGAGAACAGCAAACCCGAAGAAGGTTCACCCGCAGCAGTGAAAGGCGGCATCGGTATCACCAATGTGCGCAAGCGCTTGCAGATCTTGCTGGGCGATGCCTTCGACATCAAACAGCTCGACGGCGCCGAGACATACCTCGTTACCCTCACCTTTGGCCCTAAACAGACTGCCCATGAAAAGCCCCGACGCGAAGTGGCGATGCCTGGTGGTTGACGACGAGCCGCTGGCCGCGGAGCTCATTCAGTCATATGTCAGCACGGTGCCCGAACTGGAGCTGGTGGCCGTTTGCAGCAATGCGTTAGAAGCAGCCGCTATCCTCCGCAGGCAGGCGATCGATGTGCTCTTTCTCGACATCCAGATGCCGCAGCTTACGGGCCTTGAATTCGTTCGTACGCTTTCTCATCCCCCGGCGGTCATTTTCACTACCGCCTACCGCGAATACGCCGTGGAAGGCTTTGATCTGGATGCAGCCGACTACTTAGTGAAACCCGTGTCGCTGGAACGTTTTTTAAAAGCCGTGCAAAAGCTGATGCGGCGGGAAGGACCGGTAGCACCAAAAGCCGAAGCGGTGAAAGAAGAACCTTACGTGTATTACCGCGTGGACCGGCAGCAAGTAAAAGTTTTTCTTAAAGACATTCTTTGGATTGAAAGCCAGAAAGACTACATCAAGATCGTACTCCAAGGCGGCAAAAGCCTCATCACCTACCAGCGTATTTCCTATGCCGAAGAGGCATTGCCTTCGACGCTCTTCCTGCGGATCCACCGCTCGTTTATTGTAGCAAAGGACAAGATCACTGCCGTGAAAGGCGATGAAGTGTTCATTGGCGCACAGGCCCTGCCAGTGGGCAACAGCTACAAACAAAAAGTACAGGGGCAATTTTGAAGTGAGATTTTTATGGAGCAGGGGCCAGTGCTACTATTGAACATCTGTTGCGTCGAACTCTTGTACGTTCAGAACAATATTCAACATATTTTTATTACCATCGCTATCAGAAAAATTAACTGCAAGGCATAATGTTGAATTATTATTACAAGGATACTATTGAATCATTTCTAGAAAAAAGTGCAGAAGAGATCATTGGGATTATAAGCCTATCAAATCAATTTGACTCCAGGCTCTCACAAAACAAAGCTTGGAAAGAACAAATTGACATTCTCAAAAAATCATTAGTAAACTTTCAAGGAACATTGTTCTTCGAGTTTTCAATCCCGAGAATGGGCAAGCGAGTTGATGTTCTTCTTCTGATTGAGAATATTGTCTTTGTAGTAGAATTCAAAGTTGGAGAAAAAGAGTACCAACGTTATCAAATCGAGCAAGTTTGGGATTATGCGCTTGATTTAAAAAATTTCCATAAACCAAGTCATCATGCTGTTTTGGTTCCGATTTTAATTTCAACCGAAGCCAATAAATCTTTTATCAATATTTCTTTGACATCGCACAACGACAACCTCCTTTTACCGATGTTGGTGGCGCCAGATGATTTTCCTCTTGCATTAAAAAATACTCTGAGCTTTTTCAGCGGTGCGGAGAAGATCATCCACGACGATTTTGAAAAAGGAAGCTATGCCCCAACACCAACCATTATAGAAGCTGCAGTCTCCCTGTATAATAATCACTCGGTCGAAGACATCACTCGAAGTGATGCAGAAGCCATTAATCTTACGAAAACAACGTCGACAATTTCTAACCTAATTGATGAAGCAAAAGAAAAAAACAAAAAGATAATCTGTTTTGTCACGGGTGTTCCCGGAGCTGGCAAAACCTTGGTCGGATTAAAAATTGCCACTACACATTTAGATAGAGAGCAGGGAAATGCCAGTGTTTACTTGTCAGGCAATGCACCGCTAGTTGCTATCTTACAAGAGGCATTAGCTAGAGACAAAGTACGGAGAGAAGCTGCTTTAGATCGAAAAATAAAAAAGAGTGAAGCAAAACAAGCGGTCAAATCTTTTATTCAGATTATACACCACTATCGAGATGCCTACTTAATAAATGAAGAGGCGCCTTACGATCATGTTGCCATATTTGATGAAGCACAGAGGGTATGGAACAAAGAACAGACTGTGAAATTTATGAAGCAAAAGAAGAACAGGCCTGACTTCCAGTTCTCAGAGCCTAAGTTCTTTATATCATGCCTTGATAGGCATCGTGATTGGGCTGTGATAGTTTGTTTGGTTGGAGGTGGTCAAGAAATAAATACTGGCGAGGCAGGAATTTCAGAGTGGCTAGCTGCTGTAGAAGATGGATTTACAAATTGGGAAGTCTATATTTCACCCAACCTAACAGACTCAGAGTATGCAGCTACCGACGCTATTAGGCAGCTAAAGCAAAATCATCATGTACGGTTTGATAATAACTTACATCTTTCGGTTTCGATGCGATCATTTCGTGCAGAAAACCTCGCCTTGTTTGTAAAAGACGTCCTTGATATAAAAATCGAAGAGGCTAAACAGGTCCTATTACTTTTCTCTAAAAATTATCCCATCGTTTTAACCCGAGACTTACAGAAGGCAAAGACTTGGCTTAAAGAGAAAGCGAGAGGAAGCGAACGCTATGGACTTATTGTTTCCTCGCAAGCACAAAGATTGAAGCCTTTCGCAATTGATGTGAAATCTCCTATCGATCCGGTAAACTGGTTTTTAAACGACAAAGATGATATTCGCTCGTCTTATTACTTGGAAGACGTAGCTACAGAATTTCAAGTGCAAGGTTTGGAACTTGATTGGGCATGTGTTACTTGGGATGGTGATTTACGGTATTCAAAAGACGGATGGCAAACATTCGCTTTCAAAGGGAACAAATGGCAAAACATAAACAATGCTGAACGCAAGCGATATTTAGTAAACGCCTACCGCGTTCTTCTAACAAGAGCAAGACAAGGTATGGTCATCGTTGTGCCAGAGGGCAGTGCAGATGACCATACGAGGAAAGCACAATTCTATAATCCAACATTTGAATACTTAGTGGAATTGGGATTAGAATGTCTTTAACAAGCAAAGGCAACTTGAAACAAAAAGGGTTGTATATTAGTTTCTGTGCCCTTAGGATTCGGGAGAAATGATCCACAGCCAAGCTAGAATTGGGAATGACATTTAAACACATTGTATTAATAACCCTTCTGACAGTTTCTTCACTAGTTTCATTTGGTACGGACTATTATACAACAACTACAGTTTTGAATATTAGAAGAGGTGCCGGAATAGGATATCCAGTTGCCTTTGCTTTGAATAAGGGAGATGAAGTTGAAATATTGGCAAGAGATGGTGAATGGTATAAGATCAACTTTTTCGGCAAAATGGGTTATGTCTCATCAAAATTTTTAAGGTATAGCAGAAGTGTGTCCGGAATAGAATCGACTACCCCTAAACAAAATCGCCCAATCATTTTAATCGGACTGATTGTCTGCCTTGTTCTTATAGTTGCTTTCAATCTTTTCAAAAAAGTTAGAGACAAAAAAATACTTGAGAGAGTAACTGATTCAAGTAGGGGTGAGTGGTCGGAAAGAGAATTAGTATTAAGCCTTTCAAAATTTGGAATACAAGCACACGCAATATTTCATGACTTGTATTTGGAGAAACGTAATGGTAAATTTTCTCAAATTGATTTGGTAGCTGTAACAGAAGTTGGGATTCTTGTTTTTGAAGTAAAACATTACAGCGGTTGGATCTTTGGTTGTGGACACCAACTTAAATGGACGCAGGTGTTAGCTTATGGTAAGCAGAAGTATCGTTTTTATAATCCCATACTGCAAAACAAAGGACATGTTGATGAACTAAAAAAGCACCTCGATCAATTTGGAGCTTTACCTTTTTATTCAATTGTGGTTTTTTATGGTAATTGCGAATTGCGAGAAATTGATTTTATTCCCAACCAAACGTTTGTTGTAAAATCCGAACGAGTGCTTGAGATGATTAAACATATTTTAGAAAACAATAACCGGATTCAATATTCTAATGAAGAGCAAATCCTTGAAGTCCTGAAACAAGCTGCGATCAAAGGAGGTATTGAAGAAAACCGTGTGCAGCACAATAAAAATATTGATGACATGTTAGGTAAACGCCGGCTCTTCAATTGATAAACCAGAATCCTTAATTCACTCTGCTCAATAGAACTACCAACCGTACAAGAGTGCGACGCAACAGACGCACAATAGTAGTACTGGCTTATGGTCCATAACCCTACTCACCACCCTTCGACAGACTCAGGGTGACAACGCACAGCACTAGCCTCTAGTTCACGAAATTTCTCTCACACCTCTCCCGCTGCCACTTCTTCGTTCACCAGGTGCAGGAACGGTGTAATGAGCTTTGATTCGTTGCCGGTGGCAAAACAAACAGAGATGGCTGTCTCGGTCTTTACATCATCCAGCGGCCGGTACTGCACCTTGCCAATCTTCAGTTTCTGGAACGAAGCCGGGCAGATGGACACACCGAGGTTGGCTTCCACCAGGCTCACGATGGTTTGCCACTCAAAGGCTTCCTGCACAATGTTGGGATAAAAAGCGCCACGAGCAAAAATGGTGTGCACCTTGTCGTACAGGGCCGGCGCCACCTTGCGGGGGAAATGCACAAAGGGCTCGCCTTCGAGGTCCTTCAGTCGCAGGCTGGCCCTCGCCGCCAGCGGGTGCTGGTTAGATAGCACCGCTACAAATTTTTCTTTCACTACGGGGTGGCATTGCAGCCCTTCAAAGGAGCCGGCTTCCCGCATAAAGCCCACGTCGATCTGCCCGTTCTGCAGGGCTTCTACCTGCGCACCGGAGGAAAGCTCCTGCAGGCGGAGGTTCACTTTCGGGAAAAGCGTTTTGTGCTTTTGAATGGCGGCCGTGAGTCCCGAAAAAATGGTGGAGGTGGCAAAGCCAATGCGCAGCTCACCGGTTTCGCCGCGGGCCAGGCTTTTGACCTTGTCCATCACGCGGTGGCTTCCTTCCAGCAGGGCCAACGCTTCAGGAAGGAGGGCTTCGCCAAGGGTGGTGAGAGCGATCTGCCGGCTGCTGCGGTCGAAGAGCTGCCCACCTACAAGCCCCTCCAGCTTTTTGATCTGCAGGCTCAGTGGCGGCTGCTCAATGCCGATGCGTTTGGCGGCGAGGCCGAAGTGCTTTTCTTCGGCCAGCACGGTAAAATAATAGAGCACTTTAAGATCGACAGGTGGTTTGAAGTCCATATGTTTTTTGTATCAACTTATGATCTCAAATATATTTTATAAATCTATCCCGCCCGGATAGTTTTGGTGCAACGCTTTCAGCATGAACAACACAACCCGATTTATGAAACGACTGGTCCTGTCATCGCTTGCGCTTTTGTATTCCTTCACCAGTTTTTGCCAAACAGAAAATACCACGGCCAGCAAAAGCAGCCTGACCGGCACCATTGTGGACGCCACTACCAAAAAAGGTGTGGAAGGCGCCACGGTTTCCTGGTCGCAAAAAGGGGGAGCAAAAAAGAGTGGTGCAACAGCTTCAGACGCCGCGGGAAAGTTTTCCATCGCTATCACTGACAGCGGCACGTACATCCTGCGCATCACTGCTGTTGGCTTTAAGGAGCAAACGGTGAGTTTGACCGCTTCGGTAGAAGGCTATCACCTAGGCGAACTGGCGTTGGTGTCCGGCACGGGAACACTGGCTGAAGTGATCATAAAAACCGATAAACCCCTGATTGAACAGAAAGCCGATCGGCTGGTGTACAACGCCGAAAAAGACCTTTCCACTTTAGGCGGTACCGCCGCCGATGTGCTGCGCAATGTGCCCATGCTGTCGGTGGACGGAAACGGCAATGTGCAGCTGCGGGGCAGTTCTAACATACGGGTGCTGGTGAACAACAAGCCTTCCTCCATCATTGCGGTGAGTGTGGCCGATGCGCTTCGGCAGTTGCCGGCGGATGTGGTAAAGGCGGTGGAAGTGATTACCTCTCCCGGCGCCAAATACGATGCGGAGGGAACGGCGGGTATCATCAACATCATTACAAAGAAAAACATGCTGCAGGGTGTGACTGGTTCGGTGCTCATTGTGCCGGGCAACGTGTCGACCATTGGCAATGCAGGACTGAATTTTCGCCGGCCGAAATATGGTCTCAATTTCTCTGCCGGTATCAACCAGTTTTACAACCGCGGCCGGGCCTACCTCGAACGCCTGAATTATTCCGACAACTCCATTTTCATACAAGATGGAAGAACGAAAAACCGCAGCGGGTTTGTGAGTCCGCGCTTGGGTTTTGATGTGACGCTGAACGACCGGAATAACATCAGCGGAGGCATTGCCTACAACCCTGCGCACAACACGGTACGCAACCGGCAAACCCTGACGCGACGAGCACCAGGGTTCGCGGATAACATCTCCACGCTGGAGTTGCTGAGCCGCAGCCGTGACATTGGTTACGACGCCAACTTCGAATACCTGCGCACCTTTAAAGACCCGCAAAAAGAACTGGGTTTCCTGGCGCTTTATTCTATCACGGATTCCGACAACGAAGCATACCAGGACGAATTTGGCGGCGGCAAAGAAGTGGTTTACCAGCAGCGGAATTTGAATAAGAGCCAGAATCGTGAAGCGACTTTCCAGGTGGACTTTACCCAGCCGCTGAAAAATAAAACGCTGATTGAAATGGGTGCGAAGACCATCCTGCGCAAAGCGAGTAGCGATGTGGATTACCGCGACATTTACCCGCTCAGTGGTTTTGAGCGGACGTCGGAAAACATCTTTTCCTACAACCAGGATGTATGGGCGGGCTATCTATCGTATGCGTTTAAACTCTGGAACAAGGTGCAGGTAAAAACAGGTGTTCGTTACGAGAAGACGGAAATTTTTGCCGATTATAAAACAAGGGATTATTCGTTCAGCGCTGGCTACGATAATCTCATTCCGAGCTTGAATGCTGCCTACACGTTCAAGCAAAAGCATACAGTTCGCATTGGGTTTACGCAACGCTTGCAACGGCCGCAGTTGTATTTCTTAAATCCCTACCGCGAAGTGATTGCACCTCAGATTATTCGCCAGGGCAACCCGGAGTTGGATGCCGAACTGGCAGACCTGTACGAGATTGGCTATGGTACGTACGGTGCTAAGTTTTCGTTTAACGCCAGCGTGTATGCACGCATCACGGACAATGCCATTACTTCAGCCATCAACCTGGAGAACGATACGACCTACATCCGCTTTTTCAATATCGCGAAAAACAAAACCGTTGGAGGTTCGGTGTCCAGTAACCTGAAACCCTGGAAGGCAGTTGGGTTGAATGCGAATGCCAACGTGTACTATGCCGACCTGCAAGGTGATGGTGTATCGAACAGCGGTTGGATGTATAACTTTTTTACGGGCCTCAATGTTGAATTGGGTAAAGGATGGTCGTACGCCTTTACAGGCAGCTTTAATTCACGCCGTGTTTCGCTGCAGGGAAGAATGGCTTCGTTTTATTATCACAACACCACGCTTCGCAGGGAGATCTGGAACAAGCGGGGAACGATTGGGATCAACCTGGCCAATCCGCTCATGCGGGGAACAAGATATCGCACCGAACTTGCCACAGCGACATTTGAACAACTGGAAGACCGCATTGATTATACGAGAGGTGTTCGTCTCTCCTTCAGTTATCGTTTTGGTTCGCTGCAGCAGGCAAAGGCGCCACGTAAGCCAAAGAAGAGTATTAGTAATGATGATGCGTTGAGAGGGTAAGATTGCCTATTCAGGCTTTGATAGTATGAAAGAAACAGGCGGAAGTAGTTTAGACGAACCAAATGTCAGTCATATGAAACTAACTTCAAGGCACTTATTTAAAACTCGAACATATAAACTGCTTATCGCTTTGCGCTAAGGCTTTTTAGCTGTGATGGTCACAATCACTTCGTAGTCGGGATCTTTATGATCCAGCTTTTCTTTCGACAATTCTTCGGCTGCAATACCTCGTACCAAACTCACTGCTGCCAGGCAATTTCCAAAGAATCCAACCTCCACGTTCGCCTCGCCGAAAACCTCGGCAAACATTTTTTGTGTTGCTAATGTGGTGAACCGCCAGTAGTCGCCCCACCGATCCATATCATATCTCGATATCTGCGATGGGCCGGCGACCGTTGCTAATAAATAGCCGCCTGGTTTAAGAACCTGGAATGCGCCCCGGATAGCATCGGAAAAATGGTAAATGAAATTGAAGGTCTGGGTGCAAACAAAACAATCGATGACATTGGCAGGCAATGTCTCAGGCTTAGTTAAATCACCAATTATTGTTGCATTAGGATTACTATGGTTCACAAAGAGAACTTCGTATTTTGACACACCGCGGCCAAACTTTTTGCTATAACTGCTTTCAGCAATCTCTAAAACCGTTCCTGTAATTAAATGCTGCCGGCTGATGAGAAATTGCTCTATATAGTAGCGATCGATGGGCGTTCCCCGATCTTCTCCAAAAAGCCGGGATACCGGGCCAACTGCATCCAGTTCCAACCCTTCTGGTTTCGTAAAAGTTCTTTTGAGCAATTGGAACGCTTTTTTCACCATGTACCTGAAATTAAGTCGTTTTCCCTTGTAAATTTTTTTACGGTTGCTTTTCTTCTTCGGCGATTTACAATTGGCTTATACTATGAGAGCATCAAATGACCTCACAAGCATCATACGATATAGAAACATTTCAAAAGTCATTTTGATACTTAGCGCTTTGGTGTTTCTCTTTTATTTGTCTGTCTTAGTATTGATTGGTAATGTTTACCGATATGCCGTTGTAGGAGCCATATTCGAACTTTTATCGGCACCAATGCTTTTACTGCTGGTTATTCTTCCGATAGCCTGCCTTGTTCAGCTATTTAGCTCAAAAGCAAATGCAAAATGGTATGCGGTTGCATCATTGGTGTTCGTTGCAGCCGCCATATTACTGCTTATTCAAGCATCGTAGAAAAAGGGCTGGTCGGGCATCTGTAAAACAGCGTGTGAACCATTCCATCGAATAATTGAATCTCGGTATCCGAAGGAATTAAGTTGCGCCAGTTGTTTTTATGTACTATTCCTTTTCGAACTCTTTGGGCCAAAGATGTAAGCCTATATATTTTCTTTACACAAAAAATCCGTTTTGTTTGACAATTGGTATTTATTGCCTTTTCAGTAGGTGATAATTTTTTGAGAAATGAATCAATCATTTCTCTTAATTTACAGCAACCATTTCTTAATATCCTTTGCTCACTAACTGCTAATAAGGTTTTGTGTTTCCCCGGTAAATAATCTGCTGTCCCTTGTCAAATCCAACTGATTTTTCTTATAAAAACAAACTGCTATGGGTCGACTTTTCCGCTTCCTTTTGCTTTTCATCTATTTGTTTGTTTCAACAACTGGCTTTGCTATTGACTATGTTTTTACCGGTAATGGCAGCTGGAACGATCCCGCCAATTGGCAGGGAGGATTGATTGCTCCAGCGATGTTAACCGCAGGAAACACCATTACTATCCAAGGAACTGCACAAACCGGCGTTGGCTGCACCACTAACTTTTGTTCCGCACCAAACTACTTTGGCAACAGTGCCGGCACCATTATCATCGCGGCGGGTGGCTCGCTGACTTTCAACAATTCAACACAGTTTTTCCTTTCGGGTACGATTACTGTTAACGGTACAATGATTACGACCACCACAATGGAAATTGCCAACACTGCAAACGTATTTGTCAATGGTACGCTTTCTATCGACAAACTAACATTCGGGAATCAAGGTACTGTTACCATTAATAGTGGCGGCGTCATTACCAACAAAGCCATCTTCACCAATAGCGGGTTTGGCTTCGCCACCTTCCCAAGTATTGGAAAACTAATCATCAACCAGGGAGGTGTGTTTAATAACATGGGCACTGCTACACTCAGAGCAGGCAACTTAACGAATAATGGAACTGTCAGCAACCTGGGAAAACTGGATGGTACAGCCACTATTACAGGAAGCCTGGCAAATAGTGGAAATCTTGCACCCGGCACTTCTCCTGGAATTTATACAGTTACCGGCGACTATACGGCCAGCTCTACTGCCGTTCATAACTTTGAAGTAGGAGGTACTGCTGCCAGCAGTTATGATCAGTTAAATGTTAGTGGGAATGTGTTTCTAAATGGTACACTAAACATTATCCTTATCAACGGCTTTTTACCTTCTAACGCAAACCCAGATATACCGATCATTACCGGAACGATCAACGGCACCTTTTCTACTGTAACCAAACCCGCTAAGTACCTCGTTGTCTACAATGGGAACAGTGTGGCTTTACGGTACGTGTCAACCCTTCCGGTCTTCTTTAAAAATGTAGACGTAAAACGGGAAGGCGGACGAGCCCGGGTCGCCTGGCGAACAGAAGGCGAGGTCAATGTGTCTCATTACGAGATTGAAAGAAGTTACGACGCCCAAAAATTTACAAAGGTTGGTGAGGCGGTGGCCACTTCGCAAAACCAGTACAGCTTCCTTGATGCGCCATTAGAAACTAAAACGTACTACCGCATAAAAAGTGTTGACCGCAACGGAAAATACGAATACAGCATCACTGTTATGTATTTTGGAGGGAAGGCCTCTGTTCCGATAAGTGTATACCCACTGCCCGCGGTTGCCACAGTGAATATTCAGCATCCACCATCCGGAACAAAAAGCAGGCTTACTCTTACAGCAATGGATGGCAGAATGGTGCAGACAATTTACCCTGTTACCAACGCTCAGAAAACAACGCTAGACTTATCACCTTTAAGCAAGGGAACCTACGTGATTAGCTATTATGAAGGAAACAACTTGATAGAAAGTACGAAAGTGGTAAAAGAATAAAATAAGGAGCTGAAAACTTCCTGCAGGCTGGGTCTCACTACAAAACGGGTTAGGCTTAACTGCGAAGGCACCGCGTGGAAGCTGGAAGATGATTGTTCTGTTTAGCTGTTACTAATTTGCTTATGAAATTTATTTTGTTCCTGACACTAATTACTGCCAACAACTATTGCTTTGGTCAGACTATTAAACTATTTATTGATTATCCAGGTCTTCGTGTCGGTGAAGAGGTTGAGCTAAAATATCAAATTGACCAAAAGGATTCAGCGGCAAATAGGTGGACAGGGAATTTTGACAATTCCTTGGATGGTACTATTAAGTTGGCGGGCACTATGACAAAAGTTGGTATGAACAGGATCGGACCATTGACGCTCCGTTTTAATGAGACCGATTATAAATCCAACGAGCTTTCGATTCATATTGACAGCGCCTTGCCGAACGTGGTAAATGGTATATGGGTGCGTCACATTCAATATGATAACCAGGAGTACCTTGTTGTAGAACAGCGCACTACTGCAACTGCAAAAGCAAAGCAAAATGGCAACTCGATATCATCGGAATACAGCACGAGAAATGGTGACTTTATAGAGTTAATTGAGAGCTCTTTTCCCAATACCCTGAAGGTTGATTTTACCAGTTCGTATTCCCGCAATCAACAAATAGCTGCTTCAGGAAACAACAAAGGAGGTTTTCCGTACTACAAGCGCTGGGTGTACCAACTAACAAAAAAAGAGGGATATAAAGGTGATTATACGGTGTCAGCTCGCAACTTTAAAAATTTTCCAGGCGGCAACAAACTCGCCGTACTTATCCGATAGTTCACAGGTCATAAATATTTTGGGATAGCGGTCAGTAATTGGCTTCAACCAAGTACTTTGCTGCGAGTTTTGTCCAAACGCATGGAAGTAAAATACCTGTATTCATGAATAGTACTCGAGAGTAATTCAAATGTTCTATTCGTTTTCTTTGCTCCCTTCCTGCTTTGCTGAATAGAATCAACTACCGTACAAGAGTGCGACGCAATCCCGGACGTCCGGGACTAAATAGTAGTACTGCCCTCCGGTTCATCAATATTTTCTTGATGCTCCCAGCTTACAAGCACTTAGAAGAATGCAGGAAATAAAACATCGTTTGCAGTCAGTTGACTAAACGGATCATCGGCAGATCAAAACACAAGCTCCTTTTCCACATGAATCAATTTTCCCGCAGCGTTCAACCCTTCCAGCACGATGCGAAAATGTTTCGTGACATCGCTGTTGTAAAACTTGAACCGTACACGCCGGCGTGATTTATCAAGGATGATGTTTGGGTTCCAGTATAAAGTGGTCCGGGCATCGGTTACTGCATCACGTTCGGAAAATTTCGCGTAGTCCGGCGAGTAAAATTCTTTAACTGGTGAGTAGCCCGTGAGCTGCACAAAACTCATGGTGCGGACATTTGGATCCGGTGGCGCATCACCACCCTTGCGGGTGTAAATGGCAATAACACCGTTGCCACCGCCCGACACAATGCTGGAACCAGGTCGCAAAACTTTTACGTAGGCAATATCACTAACGGGTGTAGATGCGACCATGCTGGCATCAACTTGCATTTCATTTAGGTAAAGCGCCGGTGTACCACCCCGCCAAGATAGCGAAGCGCCGTTCATGCCGGCAACGATTTGAAGCCCTGCAACCTTTCCCTGGAGGTATTGAAAAATATTCTGGTGCACTGCTCCCAGCGGATCGTTCACCAAATCGAAGCTGGTGCCATCGCCGGCAAACAAGCCGCTTACGTATCGTTCTTCCATTTTCTCCTTCGGTGTTTTAGCCTTGGCTGTCACTGTCACTGTTTCCATCACTTTGGAGTTGGCTAATTGTTTTGCTGCCTGCAAAGCTATTTGATTGACTTTTCGGTTGGCCGCAATTGTTTCGGGGAACAAGACCATCAGGTTTTGCTTCAGGGCCGTATCCAAATGCACTTTTTTAAAACCTTTGCGAAGACCATTGTCAACCAGCAGCATGCTTTTATCAAACATCAGCGACTTCTTATTGAAGTTGAAATACAGTTTGGCCTTATCGTAAAACAAAAGTCCATCCGTGTAAACTTTACCCTTACGATCAACTGGTAACTGGATAAGACTTCTTGAAGAGTCGGGCAATTGCAGGATGCCGGTAAGCTGAAGATCAGCAGAAATGCTGTTGGGCGGCATGCCGGATAGTTGTCCGTTCAGGCTCAGGTAATTGCTTTCCTTCCACTTAGGCGGCGTTGTTTTGCCGGCCCATACCGGGTCCCACTGGTAACGCCGCCAGCCGTTTGTCATCATCACCAGGTCCAGGTACACAGCCGCACTATCGTCATTGCTGAAGAAATAATAGTAGGGGTCAACAATCTTTCCCCGAAGGTCGCCAGTCAGCAAAAAGCGGCTAACAATGTTATCGTCCATGCGGTTGGCCTCGTTCAGGTCCGCATCGGTGACGGAAAGGGAAAGATTGGCCGGGAGTGTGTCCGACATGATGATCTCTACCTGGTTTAATCCCCTGGGTTTAAAATTCTTCAGTGAAAAGAACACATCGCCATCAAACTCAAACTCGCGGTTATTGACAAAGACAATACGTTCCGCCAACGGCTTCCGCATTGCATCAAATATGGTGATTTGCAGGATGCCCGACCGCAATTCCTTGGTAGGAAAAATACCGGTGGCAGCTGTTCTGGCCTCCAGGTTTACCGGTGCTTCAAAAGCCAGCTCTTGGTTCATGACAGCGGCGATATAGAGCTTCTTCATCTCTTCGGGTACGTCTGCCGAACGGGTGATAACAAACCGCTTATTGCCATCGGCTTCGGCGCTGATGCGTAAACTAACGCCTGCTGTTTTTTGCTCGGGCAATGATGTGGTGTATTGTTTTCCTGTTTCATCTTTCCAACGAGCCGAATAAGATTTGCCTGCTTCTGCCGTTAGAAAGAAAGCACCCATACCCTGGTGAAGCGTTTTGAGGTCGGTTATTTTTGTCCCCTTTTCATCAACGATGGTGCCGCTGATTGCTACTGGCAGTCCTTGGGCATTCCTGGCAGCAAAAGCAATCCGGGCTTGTACACCGGTGATCCAGTGACCGCCTTCGGGTAGAAACTTTAAAACCGGTGGTACAGCACTCACGTTTGCTTTTCCATCGGCTTTGGCGGTAAGAATGCGAATTGGTTTGGTATACAGAAAGCTTGTGTCGCCATTTAGCATAGTGACCGTATAGCCGCGGAAATAAATTAACGGCTTACTGAAAGCGGAGTCAAGATCAAAACTTCCGGAAGCACCGGCGAAAAGAATAGGTGCAGTTGCCTGGCTGATAACTTGCCCCTGGTCGTCGATGAGCTCTGCATAAAAATTCTTGCTTGCTACGCTGGGTGCGCCATTGCTGTACAAGTATGCTTTGAACCAGATCGTTTCACCAGGGTTATAAAAATTTTTATCGAAGTGGACATGGACCTTTTCCTGGGGATCGGCTTTTTGCTGGATAGCCAGCAATGAATCCAGCGATTGTGCAAAACCAAGTTGATATCCGAGAACGATGATGAGCAGTAGAAAGATGCGGCGCATGGGCTAAAATAAGTGCTACTAAGTAAACACCATTCAGGCAGATGGAAATGATTTTAACAGGTCAGTTTTGTTTGTGGTTGCGAAGCCGCACTTTTCATCCTGCTATGACGGCTATTCTTCATTAATCACAGAAAGCAATAATGGATTGCCGACTTTCAAAAAAACATGGCAGTCTCTTTCCAAACTATGCCTGGCGCAGCGAGCTAGTACTTTCTGCGCAAAAGGCATAGAAAACACCTAACCGCTAAGTTGCTTTTTCTAAGTATATCCACTCATTTACCGGAATACGACCTGCGTATTCTTTGCATGCACCTTCAATTGTCCTTATTTTGTTTCATCCGTTCACCCCATGAAACGAGCCCTTCGAAAACAATTTCTTCTGGTGCTTGCATGCATGTTTCTCTCGCCTGCACTTTTTGGCCAGGCAACCGGCCGCGTGGTGATCAATGAATACATGCCGTGGACTTCAAACGGATGCGGTACCGCCTCCGAATTCATCGAACTACTCAATTTTGGTCCTGGTGCTGTGGACATCGGCTGTTATATCATTACCACCGGACAATATTCCATCACTATTCCACCCCGCACTATTCTTCAACCGGGAGAGTTTTATGTATTGGCCGGACAGGACTTTTTACCAAGTGACTGTGCTAATGTGGATAGCGTACGAAGTGGTGTGCGGGCAAACCTGAACTGGAATACCTGTAACTGTACAAATGCTACCGTTCCTACCTCAGGGGATGGTCTGATGGTGGACGGCGGAAGTTCTAACACACCCCTGGTTCTTTTTGACCCAGCACTTAATATCGCAGATGCCGTGGTCCGCAGCCTCCCGACAGAGCCAACCACTTTTCTTACTACACCAGGTTCTAACGGTTGCGCACCGCAAGCCTTTGACATTGGAACAATGCCAATCAGGTATGAACAACTGGGCATGTCGGCAGGAAGAGGCAACAGTTTTGCTCGTATAACTGATGGAGACTGCGGGTGGGTAAAAGATCCAAAGCAAAGCGCAAACGCATCGAACAACCGTGATGGAGACTTGTCGGACATCCAGTACAGTTTCAGCTTAATCAATGCCATGACCTGTGATAGCACAGGGGGGCGAATTAGCATTCATGTTGAGCACATGGACTACGCCAGTGTTTTTCCGATGAGCTACACCGTGGCGAACGATACAAATGCTGATGGCCGGTTTGATGAGAATGACGACTACGCAACATTTATTGACAGCACGCCACCTTCGGTGGACATAATAGGACTTCCTGTAGGGCACTACAGGGTAACCGTTTCATCGGTAAACGGATGCTACCTGAGGACTTTTGAGTTCTCTATTTTTACCTGTACCACCGCTCTATCCGTGCAACTGGAATATTTTAATGTTGTGGCAGGGAACACCAGTCGCTTATTAACCTGGAAGTTGCAGCAGGTAGAGCAGTTAAATACGGTGGTAGTAGAAAAAAGTGCTAACGGACGTGATTTTTTGCCGGCTGGATTCTTTACTTCGGCCCAAGGCGAATCTGGCGCAAAACGTTTTGAAACAACCATCAGTAACACCGACCCCTCTTCGCGGTTTCGATTGAAGGTAATTCAATCAAATGGAGGCCTGTTTTACTCACCCATTCAACAAGCAAAGCCAACTTCATCTATCATAAAAATTTGGCCTAATCCTGCCGGCAGGGTGCTATCCATCCGGTTGCGAGGTGACGTAGTAAAACCGCAGGCATATTCCATTTATGACGTTTCCGGAAAAATGGTACAGCAAGGCTCGTTTAAAATACAGCAATGGGCTGATGATGCAACAATTGATATCGGCGGATTATTGCCGGGCATGTACCAGCTCAAACTTGAAAGCGTTTCTTCCCCTATTAACCACCCGGCTTTGCGGTTTGTGAAACAGTAAACAGGAAACGATTTCGAGCAATCAAATTCATTCCAATAGCTGCTACACGTTGCATTGGCCCAATCTTTTTACCTCGCCTTTTCATGGAAAATACGTTCACTATTTATATCGATGCCATCAACGAACAATGGGAAATGCCCGACAGCCTTGCACTTAAATGGCAACAATACGAAGCTGAAAACCCGGTGGGGCCTCACAACGCTGACAAGGTGCACCTGGATTGGTTTGGTACACTGTCGCCGGAGGATCAGCAAAAGATTAGCCGTCATACACCTCAGCCTAAAGGCTGATGTGCTTGAGCTTTATTCGCGATCATTAACCCCGCCTCTCTGCGGTTAGCAGTAGGTGGAAAGTCATGTCACTTCAAAATAAAATAGTGTGCAGAGAATCATTTAACGGATTCGCTGCACACCAAAATTCTTTTAGCACCTTACACATCTTTTCCTTTTTACTTCTGTTCCTACCACCGAACTGCTCCTAAACATTCCCAAACGTTCCGTGTCATTCCCTTTCCTTCCGGTCTGTGCCTTTGTACGCCATGTCTGTCCTTCCGGTGCTTTTGTATGCCCAAACGGTGAACCCATCTTTCCCTACCGTGGTAATCTTGTATTGTCAATGGCAATCATCCAAAGAAGCGCTTCATCCGGATAAATGATTGCTAAAGACAAGTATCACTTATCAATAAATTATTCATCATTAAAAATGAAACCATGAATATTATTCAACGCATACAATCACCCACCCCATCGTTCTTCAAAAAAGTCCGGAAGATCGGTATCATACTAGCGGCCATAAGTGGAGCTATTCTCGCGGCGCCGGCTACTCTACCCTCAGTTGTTATAACTGTAGCCACCTATATGGGAATCACTGCCAGTGTCGCTACGGCCATTAGTCAGACTGCTTCGGAAGAAGATATGAAGAGAAAGAAGGAAGACCATCATTACGCAGGCACTAATTAGCAGGCTCGATAGACTTTTTCTATCGGAGTTGGGATAAGAAATCCGGAAGAACACCATAGAGCAACTTTATATCAATATTCTTTTAGCTACATAAGGCTTTGTTTAGCAGCAGCCGTTTTGATGTGGATAAAAAGAAGCAATCAAATACTCCATTTTGCTAAAAATTTTAGCTAAGTTAGTGGAGCTTTTAGAGAGTAAAACATTGTAAAACACGAGAGGTATGTTATGAGCACTACGAATGAGACAGGAGTAAAAGCCTACACCATTACCGAGTTGGCAGGCTTGTATGGCATTAGTTTAAAAACGCTGCGCACCTGGTTATCCCCGCACCAAGACCGGATCGGTCCACGGTTGGGCAGGTATTATACCGTTCTGCAGGTACGCCTCATTTTTGAATGCCTTGGTCAGCCCGACGGCCTGGAATCCTGACAGGGTTTCATCGTTGCCCTTACGAAACCACCTATCAGTAAGTTGAAAAAGCTATCCGAAGGGATAGCTTTTTATTTCGTGTAGAAGCGGACAATTGATAACAAGTGTCGATAAGAACGGCAGAAACCAATCAATCAAACGATCGTATCAATCCAGTGTAAACTCACCGTCTTTGTAGATCACCTTTTGCTCACCATTAATTAATGTAGCAGTTACTGTCCGGTTGCTTGTGCTGATGATATCCGTATGCACTTTCGGGCAACTGTTGTATCCCATCTCCGCCCATTGCTCCTCGCTTACCGACGCCATGTCGCCGGGGTAAGTATCCTTGTACGCATTGCCTACAGCGATATGCGTGTTCCCGAATTCACCACCCATGTTTTCATCAAACAACGTCGTGGCCATAAACTTCGTGATCTTCGAATGACGCCGGTCCGTCAGCGAGAACTCACCTACTTTATCTGCACTCTCCTGTGCAATCATTTCTTTTAGTGCTTCTTCATTTTCAGTTGCGGAAGAAGAGACGATAACGCCATTTTCAAACGTCAGTGATACACCGGCAATGCGTTTACCAGAATAGTAAAGTGGCTGGTTGAAATGGATAGAGCCGTTTGTTCCCCGCCAATCGGGAGAGGTAAATATCTCAAAGCTTGGAATGTTTTTTCCACCGCCGCTCAGCCATTTACGATTTGCACCAATCTTGATCTGCAGGTCTACATCCTCGCCTTTGATATGTAAGTTATCAATCTGAAGCGCATCCAGTTTATCTTTAATTTCTTCGATTTCTCTTTGTACTGTTCTCCATTTACTTACAGGATCATCTTCACGCAGGTAACAGGCTTCAATGATCTGTTCCCAATAATCTTCCAGTGAAAGACCTGCTTCATCAGCCATCGACTGTGTGCCGTATAAACAAAGCGACCAAGACAGTTTCCCCTCTTGTTCTTTTTTCTCCCGCATTTTCATGTATGGTGCACGGGCACAGTTCATCAGGCTGATTTTTGATGAAGGGATGCCTTCAAGGTAGTGCACATCTGGCTCAGAGATGATAAAAAGAATATGGTCAGTGGCTTCCACAATGCCCTGCCAGTAAGGTTTGGCAAAAAAACTGATTTGCTCGTCTGTTCCGCTCTGCAGCAGTAGACGCGGAAGACTGGTTTCACGAAGATTGTTTGGCTGGTAATTAGTGATCAGGTTTCCACCTGCCGCATATACCTCTTTTGCCATGGCAGTAAAAAGATCTTTCGTACACTCCTGCCCTACCAGGAACACCGTATCTCCTTTATTGATTCCCTGCCCGTTGTTCAGCGCATAGTGCACCATGACCTGCGCATATTTGGTTAAGATGCTTTCATCCAGCTTCAACATAGAACACATGATTTAAGCTGCCGAAGTTATGGAGGATCGTGGATGGAAAACCAAGGCATTGAGAGTGTCTGAAATTATTTTGCACAGAGGGAAGGAGTAAAGGAGGACTCGTTGAATAACTCTTTTCCTACCGAACTCTGTGCGCAATTATTTTTCAACGATCGTTTTGCTGTGATGAAGTGATTACTCAGCGCAACAAACTTGCTACTTGTTTTTTTATAGAGCCATCTTCAAAATAAGCATACAGGTTTTTGCCAGGACAAGTTGTTTGCTTGGAATGATCGCGATGAGTAGCAAGTGTTTCCAGCGGCAGCTTGTATTTGTTGGCGCAATGGGCAATAAGCTTGATCAAAGATGCCAGCTGTTCCTTTGGCACTTCCTGCTGGTCTAAATTTCCCAGGCAGGTAATCAGCAGATGTCCTGTCGGGTCGTATTCGGTATTGGTCTCACCAACGGTGAAGACACTTCTGCCTTCATAGATGGCGCCGTTTGGAGCAATTAAAAAATGGTAAGGAATATCAGCCCATTTCCGGTCGGATCCCATACCCCATGCCTGAATCGCTTTAATTTTACGGGCTGCATCGGCAGCGCTATCCAGTTTTGTTCCTTCATGATGTACGGTGATGCGAACGGGCACATGCTGCTTATAAGTTCGCGGATCGGCGGCGTTCCAGCCGGAGCGAGGCACGACGACAACGTCAGGCGTAGCAGTGGTGATTTTTTTGGAGTTGTTGCAAGCAATAAAGCCGAGTGCACAAACAAGGATCAGCAGGTAAAATTTCATGATGCCGAATTAGAAGTGTTGAAGTTAGGCCATCCGGCAACCGTTACCAACAGTTCCTCTTAACTGCCAATCGCTAGGAGTGTATTCAGGTAAGAATAGCGCTCCATTAATTTGCTTTTATCTTACCAGCTTCAGTAGACCTTCCACCCCGCCCAATACTGTTAAATGCTTTAAAGCGAATCATTCCGTTGTTCGTTATCGGTGTTGTGTATTCCTTGCTGTTGATGGTGGGCTCTTTACCATCAGTTGTATAGCGAATCGTTAAACCGGGAAATTGAATGTTGGCTGCAACTTTTCCGTCAGCAACCGTAGTTCCAACAGTTGGAATACGATAGTTAAAACCACCGGCATAAAAATTCAAACGTGGCAATTCCCGTTTACCGAGCACATTAACAAAATGCGACCAATCCTGCTGATACAGCGTTTGCGCCTTGACCGAATCTTTTTCTGTTGTCCACGCAGGGTCTGGCGACCAGGCCCGCTGCGATAAAGCCAATAACTTCGGAAGCAACATGTACTCCATTTGCTCTGCACTTTTTAGGGTTTCACTCCATAACAAACCCTGCACACCCGGAATGTTTTGTTTGCCGTATTCCGTCAGTCGCTCTTTGCCTTTGAAATATTGCTGTGTCACTTTGTTCCCGTTGATATCCTCTGTAGCATTTTTGTAATAATCGAACGGAATAAAGTAGAATGGCTTGTCAACATCCAGGTAGCCGCCCCAGTAGTAACCCGGCTCGTAAAACGATTTCTGATAAGACAAATCAAAATACATATTCGTCACCGGCGACAGGATGACTTTGTAGCCGGCATTTGCCAAACGGTAAGGAAGATCTTCAGCACCCCAGCCAATAACGTTGTTCCAGACATCTACCTGAACATTTTCGTTTGCGAAGTCAGGATTGGGAATAATGTAAGGCTTACCATCGAGCCGCGTATTCCGCATTGCGATCTCCTCCCAACCATAAAGGGTCAGGCCTTTTCTCTTCAGCATCGTATTAATGTTGCCGTAGAAATAATACCAGAGATCATCAATGGTTTTCACTGCATTGTTCTCTTTCATCAATCGGTGCACCGCAGGTGAACCTGCCCACACGCCTCTCGGCACTTCATCTCCACCAAAATGGATTGTGTACAATGGCACACCGGCATCTTTGTACATGTCCCTGATTTCATCTACCACCTTTTCCAAAAAAGTATAGGTTGAAGGCAAGGCGACATCAATAACGTTCCGATACCAACGCTGCACGGAACGATACTTTGATGTATCGAGCGGATGATAAAGAAGATATTTTTCGGCATCCGCCTTTTTTCCTTCTTTCACTAAACGGTTGTAACGGGATGTCATAGACGCTACTGCGGCCCGGGCATGTCCAGGCGTTTCAATCTCCGGAATCACTTCAATGTGACGGTCCTTTGCGTATTTCAGAATTTCAATAAAATCTTCCTTTGTATAAAATCCGGTGCCATGTGAAGCTAAGTCCGGGCCAGAACCGAATGAAGGATGCAGAAAAGCTTCATCTCTCACTGTATGCCCTCTCCTCGCTCCTACATCGGTTAATTCGGGTAAGCTAGGAATCTGCAGTCGCCAACCTTCATCATCGCTAAAATGAAAATGCAATACGTTCAATTTATACAGCGACATCAGGTCAATCACTTTCATCACCTGCTGCTTCGTTTGGAAATTGCGGGCAACATCCATCATAAAAGCACGGTGTCCAAAACGGGCCGAATCCAACACGTCGACTGTTGGGATATTGACAGTCGTTTGAGAACCCTTATAAGCCTCAGGAGAAATCAACGTCTTCAACGATTGAATGCCGTAAAAGATGCCACGGTTCGTTCCTGACGTAATCTCAATTTTGTCAGCCGTTACGTTGAGGCGGTACGCATCAGTCGACGTTCCATTTTTGCGTAGCACTATTTGAGAAGCATTGCCTGCTTTTGTTTTCGAGAACAGCTTTTTCAACTCGCCATCGAGGTAGTCGGCCTCATGTTGCAGATCATCTTTCTTTTCAGCAACGATGTTGAAATTGCCGGTAAGTGTAAAGCTTCCATTCATTTCCTTGTAAGATGCAGGCACAGGAAATATTTTGGTAAGCCCTGCAGCAGGTATGTCAACAACGTTTTTGTTTTGCTCGTATACTTTTTGCGCTGTCACAAGCTCCATCTTGTCTGTAGCATAACGCAGGTATTGCTTTGGCTGTGTCGTGGGCTGAACGGAGTAGTTAGAAACTACATGTCCTTTTTCAGGAGCAGCATCCCACACTATGTAAAGTCCTGCCGGGGCATCAGATATGCTAATGGCCCAGGCACCTGCTACAAATTCCACTCTCACCGATTCATTTGCTTTTAAACCTTTAAAGGCTGCTGCAGGAGAAAGCTGGTAAAAGTCGCCATTGATGTGTTGAATTTTCATCCCGCCTGTAACGGATGCTGAATGAATCATTCGCGGAAAGTTGAAAAACAAACTCCATCCGCTTGCTGGAAAAACTCCGGTTTTGTTCGTAATGGTAAACGCTGAAAGAAATTCCGTTTTGCCTTTGTGATTGTTCTCTACCACTTCCCACTGGATCGCTAAATTAGCGAGATTATAGTTCGTCATTTGGGTCTGCTGCGCATTGCTTAAGAGTACGGCAAAAAGAAGACTGATTAAGGAAACAAATTTCATTCGCTGCTATTTTCTGCATTCAAAGTAAAGAGAAAAAGCCGTCCTTAGACAAGGACAGCCTAACGTATGATTGCTTGAAGTGAGGAAACTATTGTTTGTCCCACCAAACACGGCCGGTTAAATTATCCCCTCCTGGCACGGCAGCCCTTGCTGCGTTGTAGTTGTCAGGATTTGTGTTTGCTTCAAACGAGGGATAAGGAAAACGGCGTGGTATGGTGCCATTGGTTGCGTTATTCGGATAAACCACAGGTGTAAGGTTCGGTATCCCGGTGCGGCGCCAGTTGCTCCAGGATTCGTAAAAATCAAGCTTGGTGTTTTGATGCACCCAATATTGATTGTTGATCATCACTAAACCATTTGCCGGATTATATGGGTTTGCAGCTAACCAGGCGTCAGCTACACCATCTGCAATTGCCACGGCTGCGTCGTATTGGCCGAGGTATGTCATAGCAGCTTTTACACCATTGTTGTAACGAGTAGCAGCCGTGGCCGCGCCGCCAACTCCAAATCGTTGTGCAGCGTCTGCCAGTAACAGTTCTGTTTCTGCATAAGTCAGTATAAACGTGACACCATCTCTTTTGATCATGCCCGGATGGGGTGATGAATAATCAGGGAAACTGGTGTAAGATGGATCTGATGAAACATCACGTCCGGCTATACCGCTTAGGTCTTTTCCATTGGGCATTCCTTTTTGTACCGCCGGGTCTGCGTTAAAGGCTGCATTCTGCGCTTTTGATACATCGGATGTGTACAATTGTGTTACTGCAACTTTTCCCAACCGGGGATCGTTGTTTGTCTTCAGAAAATCGATAAATGTCTTCGACCATTTAACATAAAAATGCTCTTGCCCGCCGTCGCCAATCAACACTTGGCTGTTACGGTTAATCGTTGTCCGCCCACCGGTTCCATCGTGTTTTACAAATGCGTTATCCGCATTGCCAGTAAGCGTTTTGCCTAGTGTTTTGGTAGCCCATGTTTGTGCCGTTGCGGGATCAACCTTGCTCAGGCGCATAGCCAGGCGCAGCATTAACGAATAACCAAAGCGCTTCCATTGATCAATGTTGCCTTTATAAAACACATCACCAGCAGGTTTATCACCGGCAGGGTCCAAAGCGTTGCTTGCTTCTTCGGTTTCTTTCAGCATGTCGGCATAGATGGCTTGCTGCGCATCGTATTTCGGAAAGTAAGTACCGGAATAATAGCCAAGACCAGCCTGGAAGTAGGGAACATCACCATATAGATCGGTAATGCGCTGCATAATAAGTACCCGCATCAACCGGCCAATCTGGTAGAGGTTCTTGTGCTGTGCTTTGTCTTTTGTGGACTGCACTAAATCGACGACTGTTTTTACCTGGTCGGGATAGGCTACCTGCCAATAGGCAGATGTGTAACCCTCATTGAGGAGATATTTATCGCCTGCCCAATACCCAACTACGGTTGACAGTCCCTGCATCATTGTAGATGCATAGATTAAATTAGCCCGCCATGTTTCATAGCTGAAATCAATGCTGCCGGTGTACGTTAGTTGCGCAGTGGTCAGGAGATAGTTCGGGTTGAAGTTTGCCTGGCTGTAGGTAGCCGGGTTGGTATTGATCTCTTCAAAATTCTTGGTACAACTGGATACCACAACCACACAAGCAAGAAGGGAACACGTTTGTTTTAGAATCTTTTTCATCTTCTCAAATATTAGATTGGTTGATGATTAAAATTTCACGTTCAGGTTTGCACCGAATGTTCGAACCGATGGCACACCACCCAGCTCAAGACCCTGTGCAAATGGTGAATAGTTTCCTTCCGGATCGATATTATCCGTGTGCCTTGAAAGGATGAACAGGTTACGGGCCACCAGATTAATGCTGAGAGCCTGAACCTTATTGCCAAACATTGAAACCGGGAAAGAATAGCCAAAAGTGAGCTGGCGAAGCTTCACAAAGCTTGCATCGTAAACAAACATCTTAGAGACATTCGTTGCCAAGGTTCCATAATAGGTAGATGCTTCGATGTTGTTCCCAAACCGACCTTCCCGGTTTTCCAGTGTGTTCTTGTGCAAGCCAAACAGGTACCCGTACCAATCAGTTGCCGAGAAGATCTTTCCGCCCCATTTACCATCAATCAGGAAACCAAGGTTGAAGCGTTTAAAAGAGAACTCGTTGTTCCAGCCGGCAATCCATTTATGATAGGCCGAACCAAGCGGAATCAGGTTTCCCCGGTCAGGTAAACCGTTTGGTGTTAACATGATCTTTCCTTGTGCATCGTAGCGGTAGTCATGAGCAATGATCTGGAAAGTTGGCAATCCAACCCTGTGCTGTGTAAAGCCTACACCCGTTCTTGAAACAGCCCTGCCTAATTGTGCCTGGCCAGCTGCCAACGAAATCACTTCGTTGTTGTTGACCGATCCATTAATTGAAGTTGTCCAACTAAAAAAACGTCCACGAATAGGCGATCCACTGATAAGTGCTTCCCATCCTTTGTTCCGCAACTCACCAATATTCAATACAGCACCGTTATAGCCCGATGTGGTTGATGTCGGCGCTTCCAATATTTCATCAACTGATTTCTTATTGTAGTATGTCAGGTCAAGATTCAAGCGGTTATTGAAGAATTTCATTTCTGTACCAATTTCAAACTCGCTTGCTCTTGAAGGCTGAAGCGAAGGATTGGGTACTGATGCATTAGAGACATTACCCAGTGGCAAGGTGTTCAGGGTTTGGCTAAATAATCCGTAAGAAAGTTGCGTCAGGTAAGGCAACGTTGCCTGTCCTACTTCCGCATACCCTGTCCTTAGCTTTCCGAAAGACAGCCAGCTTGGTTTAAAAAACTCCGTAAATACAAACGAGGCGCTGACTGAAGGATAAAGAATGTCTAATTTGTTGTTGCGGCCCGGCGTGGCAAGTGTAGAGAACCAGTCATTACGAATAGAACCGGTAACAAACAGGTAATCCTTCAGCGCCAACTCCAAAGTACCATACACCGATTGAATCTCCTGGTCACTAAAACCATAGCTTGAACCTTTGAATTTAGCGTTGCCAATGTTGTACACGAATGGCACAGCAAATTCGCTTCCATCATTATTTAGCGTTTCCTCTTTGATACGACGATAGCTTCCACCAATATTTGGTGTGACGGTAAAGTCACCATTGCGAAGCTTAAATGTCATTCCGGCTAAGGCATCCAGGTTCAAATCAGACGACTGCCGGCTTTGCTCTACAATTGATCCGTTCGGCCGGTAAGCGGTGCCGGTTGGTACCACTTGGGTATAACGATCAGTATAGGCATCGCGGCCAGCCCGCCCTTGAACAAACAATCCGTTAGAAAAATTGTAACGAGCAGTGACCGAAGAAATCAGGCGATCACGGTCTGTATTTGTAACATACTTATTAGCGGCGAACCAAGGGTTAGTTGCAAACGTATTAGCTGAATAACCGTATTCCGAACCATCAGGGTTGGTAGTTTGCTTTAAGACATTTACGTCAACACTGGTTGGCAGGAACATCACGTTGAAGTTGGCATTGCCTGGACCATCAGAAAGAAAAGGCCGGTTCTTTGCATCTTCTAAGATGTAGTTTGCACGGGCATCAATCATTAGGTTTTTCATCGGATTGAAGTTCACTGCAAGATTAAATGTCTGGCGATCCAAGCCTGAATTTGGAATCACTGATTTGTTAGCAAGATTGGAAGCCGATAACCGGATAGCGCCACCGGTGAATGCTTTATTGAACGCTAACGTGTTGGTAAACGTAGAACCGGTACGATAGAAATTTTTTAGATTGTTTCGCTGCGCAACATAAGGCCGAAGGACACCATCAAATTGAATAACCGGAGAACCATCCAGCCTTCCTCCCCAACTTGACTGACCGGATTGGAATGCCGCCTGTTGGTTTGCCGGCTTCATATTGTTAGCACCTTGTCCGTATACATACTGCCAATCGGTTAGGTCCATGATCTTTTCCGCTACATAGTTTGAGTTGAACTCGATACCATTTCCGCGGGCACTCTTCGTTGTGATTAAGATCACACCGGCTTTTGCACGATAACCATAAAGTGCAGATGCAGCTGCACCTTTTAGCACTGAAATCGTTTCAATGTCATCTGGGTTGATGTTACCGATAGCATCACCCCTATCCGGACCGTTGTCGTATTGACTGCCACCCTGCGAGTTTGGCTGGCTTTCAATTGGCACCCCGTTGATTACATAAAGCGGTTGGTTTGTTTGGGTAAGACTGGAAATACCACGGATAACAACGTTTGATGCAGACCCGGGTCCACCATTGACACCACTGACGTTTAGACCTGCAACCTTCCCTACAAGAGAATTCATCACGTTCACTTCCCTTGCTCTGGTTAGCTCTTCTCCTTTTACTTCGGTAACCGAATATCCTAACGCCTTTCTTTCTCTTCGCACACCTAATGCTGTTACCACCACTTCAGACATCTGGCTGTCGTTTGCTGTTAACGTAATGGCTACTGTTCCACTGTCACCTACCACAAATTCTTTTTCAGCATAACCTACTGACGACACTACCAGCGTTTCACCGCGAGCTGCTTCTATGGTAAACTCTCCGTTGGTATTTGTTGATGTACCCCTGCTGGTACCTTTCACCCGTACACTAACGCCTGCTAACGGTTGTCCTTCAGCTGATGTAATTCTGCCGCGGATAGGATCCTGTGCTTTTTTTGAATTCGAATTTCCAGAAAGCAAGCTCTGTGAAGTTGTAACCTCCACCACGTTTAGTTCTTTAGGCTTTGCTTCTGCAGCAACAATTACATAGGTATTGTTGGAAACTTTTTTGAACTTAAGGCCAGTGTCCTTCAATATCTCGGTCAGTATTTTCTCCGTATCACCCTGATAGTCCTTTTGCACTTTCACCATGATGTTTCCCATACCCTGGTCGGAAAACAAAAAATAAACACCCTTCACCCGGTTTAACTCCTTCAGTACGGAGAAAAGTGTTTGTTTTTCCTGCGAAGGAGACTGATAATTGTTGAGAAAGCTGGTTTGCCGTGTCGATTTGGATTTGACGCTGGCGAAGCCATAGCTATTCTGCGCATCTGCCTGCATTGCCGAAAGGTGCAGCATGAAAAAGACCGCAGCCAATTTTTGACAGCGTGAACTGTAACACATAGTGCAGCAATTAAGTATTAAGAATTATGGTTTTGGAGCTGAAATGATAATTTCGTTTTCCTTTCGGGTGATTTGCAGATCGCTTGCTTCCAGAGCCTTCAATAACACATCCAGGTTGTCGTTCGGTAAAATTCCTGCCAGCGTTTCCTGTTCAACTTCTTTCTCCACGGCCACCTTCACACCATAATGCCGACTGATGATCTTTGCCGCATCAATTAATGGTGTGTTTTCAAACACCAGTTTTGCTTGGGTCCAGGCCAGTACTTTCTCTTCTGCTGTAGCTTCTTTTTTCGGCTGACGATTGTCGATCTTCACAAAATCGCCAGGCAAAAGTTTGAGTAGTTGACCATCTTTTGTTTTTAAGGTCACGCTCCCTTCTTTCAGTAACACATTGCTTTCTCCATCACGGTTTACCACGTTAAATTGTGTGCCCGTGACAATGATGTCCATGCCATCGGCATGAACGATGAACCGGTTTTTCGCTGATGTCTTTTTTACGTGGAAATAGGCTTCGCCTTCCAGCCACACTTCACGGTCTCCGTTTGCTTCCCATGATTTGTTCATGCGCAATTTGCTGTTTGCATTCAGCATCACTTCCGATCCGTCGGGGAGTTGGTGTTTGGCTATTTGTCCGTAGGCTGTATTAAGTTTTAATTGATCCGTTTTACTGCTCTGCCAAAAAAGAGTTCCGGCAATAAGAATTAAGATTGCAGCTGCAGCAGACATCCACCACCTGTTGCGAGATTTCAATGGCACAACTGGCGCCTCTGCTCTCATGGATTTCATCAGGCGTTCATGAGCTGCTTCAATCTGGGTGGCACCCACTGGTTTATCGGAGAGCCTGACCAGGTTTAAATACTGGATACTTTCCTCTACTAATGCGTTGTACTCGGAGTGGTTGGCAAGCCATTGTTGCCACACCTGTCCTTTTTCTGAGGTACTGTTCGTATACCAGGCCATGAAATCGTCGTCGGCAATCACATCTTCTATCGTGGTGAAATGTTTGTTCACGCAGTTCGGTTTATAATTACAAGTACCAATGTTTTCCGTTTTGTAATGATCACATCAAAAAAAAATTTGTGGGTAAACAAAGCCTTCATTTCGCAAAGCTGATGTTTGATTTGCTTAAATTGTGCTGGCTTGCATTCCTCTTTACCTGATATTGAACTGTGGAAAGCCGTTACCGAAGGCAACAGAGATGCTTTCAGCACCTTGTTCCGCCGGTTTTATCTCATGCTGTTTCAATACGGTTCCAAGCTCACTACCGATAAAGCGCTATTAGAAGACCTGATCCAGGAACTTTTTTTAGAGTTGTGGCAAAAGCCTCCTTCGCAGTCGCTGCATTCTGTAAAAGCCTACTTACTACAGGCGTTGAAATTTAAACTTTATAAATCTTTCCGAAAGACGAGTTTGATCTCAACAGATATGAAAGAGGAAGAGTATGGTTTTGAACTATCAAAGGAAACGATGCTCATCAATAAAGAAGACGACGATGAGCGGATACAAAAAATTCTTACAGCGCTAGCAAAACTCACTCCCCGGCAGAGGGAGGTAATCTATCTGAAAATATACAAAGGACTTTCCTACGAAGAGGTCAGCAACGTCATGCAACTGAATTATCAGGTAGTTCGCAACCTGTTGTACACCGCTTTAAAAGCATTCAAAAAACTGTGCACACTTTTGGCGATGCACTTTATCTTTTTCCAGTCTTAGCCTGGTGAATGGCATGAAGCAAGCCATTGCTCGGAACATCATGGCTTAACTCCCAGAACATAATTCCATTAAGCCCCTTTTCCTTTACATAGGTTACTTTCTCTGCCAGTGATGCGGGATCATCGTAGGTTACAAAAAGCCCGTTTGCTTTGTTGTATAGATAGGGTGCTCTTGCTTCCTTGTCCCAAAATGCTTGATAACTATTCTGCTGACCATAATGCTTTGAAAAATCTTTAAAGCCAACTGCTCTCTTAAATTTTCCCGCTTGATACAAACCGTTGTTTTTGTCAGCAACATTCTCCCATTCCCTGGCGTAAAAGGCAGCGCCAATGACGATTTTATTTGCAGGAACACCTTTTTTCATCAAGGCATTAATAGCATAATCTGCAGATTCTGCCTGTTGAGAAGTAGAATACAACGGTGTATGATGTCCTGTTTTAGTTGAATAACCATGTACGAGATCGTAGCTCATCAAATTCACCCGGTCAACAACCTTCATCACAGGCTGCCAGTCAATGGCTTCATCAATAAACTTTTGAAACCCGCCAGCCGCAAAGCTGATTTCATTTTTACTGCTTAGGCTCTTTCGCAAGGCAACAACCAGCGCAGTAAAATTGGATTTGTCTTCGGGCTTGAAAGTATGACCCGGGAAACCTTGAACCGCCGGGTACTCCCAATCGAGATCAATGCCATCAGTTCCAAAATAGTTGTTCAACTCTTTTACAGATAAGGCGAACTCGTTTCTTCCCGCTTCCGTCGAGAAAACATCCGAACAGGTAGCACATCCGCCCCACCCGCCTAACGATAGCAGGACCTTCAAGGATAGATTTGTATTCTTTAATTGTACCAGCTTTTTAATTCTTAGGCTGTCGTCCTTATCATCTACATGTAAGCGATTTCCCTTCAGATGGCAAAAGCTGAAAATAATGTGCGTTAGTTTCTTCGCATCGTACTGGCTGATCTGCGCTGTATCGCCGGCGTAATAAGCCGTTACCGTTATTGACTTTTTTTGTGCGAAAGATGAAAACTGACATGCCAAAAACATCAAAAGAAAAGCCCGGTACAACATGTTTGCTTTTTGTAATAGTACCTACAATTGTCGTTTTGTAATGAAAAAATTCAGATAAAACATTCATGGAAAAGTACAGTACAGACCCTGCCGCAAACTTATTTATTCTGAATCTGAGCTTCGCTAAGAAATGAAAATGTCAATAGGAGAAACAATCTTTCACGTGCAGCTGTTTTATATCTCTCGGATGCGGAGAGACAAACCATTACACACGTGTTTGAAAAATTTTTTAGCGATGTTATTTGGATGAAGTAAATAAAGGCTCGTTACAGTGGAAAGAAAGGCTTTCAGCAGTTCATTATTGAATGGACCCCAAGTCGCCCTTTTTTAAACGGTATTGATGCTCCAACGAAACAATCTTTTCGTGTAGCCACTTATCGTTCTTCAGTATTTTGAGTGTGTTATCTAGGGACTCATCCGGGTAGATATTTGCTTTGGAAAACAGCAGCCCACTTTCAATATTCTTTTTAACGGGAAAGTTGATCCTTGCCACTTCAAACTCATCGTAGCAAATGTTGGATCTGTTCCAGGCCTTAACTTTCCTTTTTGCAATCAAACCGTGTTGTGTATGCAAACGCAGACTTAACGACGAATGCTTCTTCCGGAGGTCTGACACAACAAGCTTTTCGGATGATGTATTCAGAAGACGAATGAATCCGTGTCCGTCCTTGTTGCCGTCCATAGCAAACCAGATAGCAACATAAATATTATCGACGAGATCAATCACCGGCGATTTAATCCCGTAGTGCTGAAACAAATTATCAATGTCTTCTTTTTGAAACCGCGACACTTTGGATCGGAAATGTTTAAACACGTCATTCTTCAGTTCGCGGTAAGCTTTCCACCGTGCTTGAATAACCTGGTTGTCCTGAAGCGGCATGCCCTTATCACGAAACAAGGAAGGAACAATATGCGGATGGTTGCCGGACTCGCCACGGAAATAAATTTCAGCATCCGGGTGCCTGTTTTTTACGAAGCCGGCAAACGCAGCAATGATGATTGGATTGTTGATGCAGATATACGGCGAATGATCACCTTCTACACATTCCAGCACCACACCTGCTTTTTTCAGGTAATGGCGATTTCGAATAAATGTTTTGTACAGATCCATCATGGTAGCAGGTCATTCTTCAAATGAAATGGGTAGTGAAGCAAGGCTTGCAGACTACAGGATACTAACGTAAAGTTCTTCCACCTTCTTTCTTGCCCATGGCGTTTTACGTAAGAACGTAAGGCTTGACTTGATGCTTGGGTTGCTATTGAAACAATTGATATTAATTCGTTGCCCCAATTCTTTCCACCCGAAATGATCCACCAGGTGGGTTACGATCATCTCTAAAGTTTTGCCGTGCAGCGGATCGTTTGATGCCATCGGATGCAGTTTATTTCTTGCCACTTCTTTTAATCGGCTTACCGTATTTCTTTTTCATTTCTTCTTTGCGGCTTACCCGCTTATTGACCTTGCTGTTCTTGGCCGACTTTGGATGGAACGCAGCACCCCGCTCCTCTTTTTTAGGAAGTTTGACAGGGATTTCTTTCATGTACACCTTAGGTAACTCATCTTCCGTCAGCCGCGTTGAAATTTCCAGGTGTGGTGGCAATGGTGTTACCGGAATTTCGAGCTTCATAAAAGCTTCAATCTCTTCTCTCACCTTTTGATCCTTTTCGGTGATGAAACTGATAGCATGCCCTTTCCTGTCGGCACGTCCTGTACGGCCAATGCGATGAATGTAATTCTCCGGGCTGTCCGGCAAATCGAAATTGATGACATGTGTCACTTCGGCAATATCAATTCCACGTGCTACGATATCTGTGGCAATGATGAACCGGTAAGTACCTTCCTTGAATTGCTTTACAGTATTAAAACGATGGTTCTGTTCTTTGTTGGAATGAATAAGACCCAGCGTGCCTTCAAATGCCGTTTCCAATTCGGCATAAAGCTCATCTGCCAGCTTTTTGCTGCCAGCGAATACCAATACCTTTGTCATGCTTTCATCTTCCGTTAGCAATAATTTCAGCAGGTTCACCTTTGTATAGAAATTCGGCACCTCGTAAGCCGATTGAACGATATTCTCGACTGGCGTACCGGCAGGCGCAGCTTCTACCCTGATCGGGTTATCAAAATAATCATCCAACAGTACTTCTACTTCTTCTGTGAGAGTAGCAGAGAACAATAAGTTTTGACGCCGTTGTGGCAACAGTTCCATAATGTTCTTTAACTGGGTTCGAAAGCCAAGATTGAGCATCTCATCCACTTCATCAATCACCAGCTTTTTAATGGACTTTAGTTTAAATGCTCCGGTTACAGCCAGGTCGTACAAACGTCCGGGTGTTGCCACCAGTACGTCGCAACCATTCTGCAATTCCAATCGCTGCGTATTAATGTTCACACCACCATAAACACCAATGGCGCTTACATTTAATTGAGCAGATAAGTTCTTGACCGCCTCCACTACCTGTGTCACCAGCTCTCTCGTTGGTACAATGACCAGTATCTGTGGTTCTTTCGTTTTAGAATATTTCCACCCATTCAACAAGGGCAGTAAATAAGCGATTGTCTTACCCGTTCCCGTTTGTGCAATTCCACAGACGTCTGCTCCGCTCATCACTACCGAAAAAACCTTTTCCTGGATTGTCGTTGGCGTTTTATAGCCGAGGTCCGTGATCGCATTCAATAAACGTTTCTCAATCTTAAAATCCTTGAACTCCATTGTCGATAAATGAAGAACGAAGGTAGCATTCAACGAGTTGGCAAGCTGTTGCAAATCCAATAATCCTGCTATAATTCGAACTAAAAAGTTTTATGGGCAATAAGTAATTTGCCTTAATCCCGACTAATTGCACCATGATCAGGCTGAGTCTGCATCAACAAATCCAACTGCCGGTGAACGTTTTTTACTACTTTCCTTTACTAAAGTTCAATCCATGTACAAAGCACTTACACTTTTTCTTTTAGCTGTTGTTCTATTTCAAAAAGGCATTTGCCAGCAAGCCGAAACAAGTGCTCCCGGCCTTAGCGCTATTCGCGAAGCAGACCTGAAAACAGATCTGTTCGAAATGGCAAGCGATCATTTTCGCGGGAGAGAAGCAGGCACCTTGGATGAACTGAAAGTATCGATGTGGTGGGCGACGAAACTGCAGGCACTCGGTTTACGACCAACTGGTGATGACGGCACCTATTTTCAATTCTTTACCATGAAAAGGGCCCGTGTTAGCAATGCGAGCAAAATAACAATTGCTGGTCGTACGCTTGTTTTATGGAAAGATGTATTGGTAGCACAAACAGCGCCTGCTGAAGTGGCTGCTCCACTTCTATTTTTGGACAGACCATCAGATGCAGACATTGAAAAAGCAGATGTCAAAGGAAAAGCTGTTGTCATTCAGGCGTCAACAGAAGGCATCAATCTAAATGTTTCGCTACCAGAAAGACGTTATCCGGGCTATGTGCTTCGTAAGTATAATGCCCTACTGGCCAAAGGTGCAGCAGCATTGATTTTCATTGCCGATGAAATGGGAGAAAGAAGTTGGCCGGCTGTACTTCCCGCACTTACCCGCGGCCTTTACGATATTGAAGGAGGACCCAATGCAACGGTAACAAGCAGGGCACCAATTCTCTGGCTGCACTCTTCGGCCATAGATTGGATCAGAAGTGGGGAGGCACAACTTAATGCAACCATTTCAGTTGAGCAGTTTGATTACCCTTCTGTAAATATTGTTGCAGAAGTGAGAGGCACGGACCCGCAGCTTTCGAAAGAATATGTGTTGTTCAGCGGCCATCAGGATCATGACGGCGTTCGGCAACCTTATGGGACTGATTCTATTTACAATGGCGCAGATGATAATGCTACTGTCAGCGTTGCTATGCTGGCCATTGCCCGTGCCTTCAAAAAGAGCCCTGGTAAACGTTCCGCTTTGTTTGTGTGGCATGGTGCGGAAGAAAGGGGTCTGCTGGGTTCCAAATGGTATGCACTGCATCCAACGGTGGATAAGAATAGTATTGTTGCTGTTCTTAATGGCGATATGATTGGAAGAAACCATCCTGACAGTGCTGCTTTATTGGGCTCTCAGGTTCCTCACCGGAACTCGCCTGAGTTAGTGGCGATGGCGATGCAGGCTAACACGGAAGGGCCTCGTTTTAAACTGGATACTCTGTGGGACAAGCCAACGCATGTAGAAGGTTGGTATTTCAGAAGCGACCACCTGCCATATGCCCGTGCTGGTTACCCGGCGATATTTTACACAACGTTGTTACATTCCGATTACCACACTCCGATGGATGAAGCAAAAACCATTGACCTTAAAAAATTGAAGAAAATGACTGAATGGATGTATCGAACCGGTTGGAAGGTAGTAAGCACAACAAAACGTCCTGCACTAGATCCTGCATTCAAGCTAGAGCGGTAAAGAAGGATGACAGAGTCATATTATTAACATTAGCTCATTAAGGTCGGAGTGATAAATAACCTGCGGGCGGCGTTTCCCACTGACTGCGTAGAGAATGCGTCCATAGCACCACCAACCATACCGCCTAGTAAGGGTATCGCTTTGCCAAAGCCAATGACGCCAATCCTTCCTGTCTTTGTCAGCAGCCGAACCTTCACCAGGTAATTAATTTTGACGATCACAGCTGCACCAATCTTTTGGATGGCATCCTGCGTCACTCGTTGTTTAGACGAGATGCCAATCTCTTTCAAAATAGCAGGAGCAACATTACCAGTTAGGCAAACGAAAGCAAGTGATTTCACTTGTTCGCTCCTTGGATCAAAACCACCAATGATGGCAATGGAAAGTATCATCCGAAGCTGAATCAGCAGAACACTAGATATATTGGCTGGAATTGCAACAGGCAGGGTCAGCAGTCCACCCAGGCCGGTAACGAAACCCGAGGTTGCACACTTGGCAACCTGCCACGATGTAAGCCGCTCTACAGCTGCTTCATTGGAAGTTGCTTTATTCAGGAATTCTTCCGCCAGCTGGTATGCACTATCAAATGCACCTGTGCCACTCAGGGCTTTCGTGTAGCCCCACTCCAACGCTTTAGTCAAAACTGCTTGCTGTATGTTCATATTGAGTAAATCCAAAGGAGAACTTGCAATAATTAGCCCACGTTTACCTGGCAAAAGCTCGTAGGAAAAAGTGGTGACTATTGCTCAAAAGATTTAGCAGACTCACTTCACACCTTTTACTTTCATGTCTAATACATATATGGCCTCGGAAGCAGTAATGAAAAGCTGGTTACGGTCGGGGCCGCCGAAAGTGACATTGGCTGTCCATTTTTCAGGGACAGGAATATGAGCAATCTGTTGACCTGACGGATTGAACACGGTAACACCTTCACCCGTTAAATAAATATTCCCTCGTTCATCGATGGTCATACCATCAGAACCCATCTTGGTAAACAGCACTGCTTCACCAAGGCTGCCATCCTCCTTAATAGGATAACGGTATGTTTTGTTATCGCCAATGTCTGCCACATAAAGCCATTTTCCATCAGGTGTGCCGATGACCCCATTGGGCTTTTTCAGTCCACTAATCGCAATAGTGGCTTCGGATTTACCTTTTGGCAGGTAATAAACATTTTGCTCTGTGAGCTCAGGATTTTTTCTTGTCCAGTAAGGCCGCTGATAATAAGGATCTGTAAAGTACAATCCACCTTTTGGGCACACCCATACATCGTTAGGACCGTTAAGTCGCAGGCCTTTGTAATCTTTCACCACGACGGTTACCTTTCCCTTTTTATCAACTTGCCATAACTCATTCTTTTCATCCGCACAAACAATGAGATTGTCTTTCTTATCAAAGTACATTCCGTTGGCTCTGCCGGTGCTTTTCATAAAAATAGAGAGCTTGCCATCAATCCCATACTTCCAGATGGCGTTGTTTGGCTGATCGGTAAAAAACACGTTCCCTTCTTTGTCTGTCGCCGGCCCTTCGGTAAAACTGAATTGCCGGGAAATTAATTTCGGCATAGCGCCTGATTGAAAAAGAGTAGTATCCAGGCTGTGTTGCGATACAGCAGTATGAGTTTGAAAAAGAAAAGCTGCCAGAAAAATCAGCAACGCAATCCTTGGACGGAAGTGCTTATACATATGGATAAAAATACCCTTTTACAGGAAAGTAAATTTTCACTGGTTTAGGTCATCTACCAGATGGTGAGCCTGCGGTTTTCTCCGGCACAGGTCTTATCATCGTAATTATGTGAACGGTTTTTACCTCACGCAGTAGATCGGTAAATTGAGACCAAATAGCGCTGATGAAAATAGCCACCCTCTTTCTTTGCCTTATAGCGACACCGGCCCTGGTTACTCTCACTGATATTAGCGAGACAGCGTTACCCATAGCGGATCTGTCAAAAAATTCAATGGACGTTGTTGCTGCAGATATTGATGGAGACGGCGACAATGATTTGATTGTTGCCTGTGAGTTTTGCCCCAATTTGATTTTGATAAATGATGGCAGTGGAAAATTTGCGAATGAAAGTACTGCACGGCTTCCGCAAAAACGGCATGACAGTGAAGACATCGCAGCGGAAGATTTTGACCGTGATGGTGACATCGATTTAGTATTTGTGTCAGAAGACGACGCAGTCCATGAATATTACATCAATGATGGAAAAGGAAATTTTACAGATGCATCCGAAAAGCTTGCCTGGAAGACCACGAGCAATGCTGTATGTGCAGTAGATACTGACGGAGATGGCGACAAAGACCTGGTGTTAGGAAATGCTGGCCAGGATTTACTCCTCCAAAACGATGGCAAGGGGAACTGGAAAGACGTTACCGCAACGCATCTACCCACCGATAATGATGTAACCCAGGATGTAAAATCATTTGATGCGGATGGCGACGGCGATACCGACCTTGTATTTGGCAACGAAGATGCCGGCAAAATTTACTTCAATGATGGTAAGGGAAAATTTAGTGTAGCACCAACTGCTTTACCAGACGTTGTTAGGACGGTGGAAACAAGAAAAGTAGAAATCGAAGATATAGACAAGGATGGCGATGCAGATCTACTCTTCTGCAATGTGGCTTTCCAACCAGGGAGAAACAAGCAAAACCTTTTATTGCTCAACGATGGCAAGGGGCATTTTAGGGATGGCACAACCGAACATTACAAAGGTGAGAATAACCTAATGAGTTTAGATGCACAGTTTTTGGACCTGGACAACGATGGCTGGAAAGACCTCTTGGTAAGCAATGGCTTTGGTGGCCGGGTGCAATATTTTTTAAACAGCAAAGGAGTCTTTACAGAGATAACTAACCCCAATCTCCCGGATTATAAAGGAAAAGATGTGATCAGCCTACTTCATTTTACGGGAGCTAAGGGTAAACAGTTTATCTACCTTGGTATTTTTAGAGGCCCGGACAAATTGTTGCAGGTAAATTAGGTCCAGATATGTCCAGGTCATTGTCGTGAATCCGTTTAGTGCTTTCATTCTTTCAACATATTTGAGAAAGTAGCTTTGTTTTTTATCCGGCCTCCTGTTTTATAGTACAGCAGGGGCAGGTTTAGAACCCGGCTTGCATAGAAGTACCGTTAAGCCATCGCCACGTTAACCTTCCTTCTTTTCAGTACCAATGCCGCAATCAATGACACCAGTATTCCAACTGGAAGGATCTCTGCATAGGTAAAGAGAGTAAAGCCCCAGGGAGTAGCATACATCTCTTTCGCATTATTGATATCATTGATCTTGTCCTTCAGGGCAGCACCCGACAAGGATGCTTTTGCTTCGTTTATCATTACAGCACAGTATTTATCCATATAGTCGGGCAGAAAGGTCTTGTACACGATGGCCCATGAAATAACATACAAAGTAGAAGCAATGAGTGCAGTCAGTAAACCCATGCCAAAGGCTTTACCAAAACTGATAATGCCATCGTTTTGTTTGTCCCGGTACGATTTGATAGCTACGAAGATGAAAGCAAAGGCAATCAGCATACCCAGGTAGCCAATGACCATAGACGACGCACCGGTATTTATCTTTTCGTCGTTAGCGGTAAGTAGCATGGTGATAGACATAAAAAGGGATACGACCGCACCTGCGATGGCTCCGTAAATAAGAACTGTTCGTTTCATATTATTTTGTTTATACCGCAAAATGGAGTGCCTGGCAGAGTATTCATTCACTCGATCGTATGATTTCGGGGCTACTCTGATAAAATCACCCGAAAGTATGAATGCTAAGGGATGATATTAAGCCGTTTGGCTTTCTCAATGGCCTGCGTTCTTCGCTTCACATCCAGTTTTTCAAACAGGCGTGATGTATGCGTTTTGATAGTATTCAGTGAAACAAAAAGCCCATCAGCAATTTCCTGGTTGGTAGCACCTGCTGCCATCAGTCGCAACACGTCCATTTCTCTTTGGCTGATTCCCAGTTCTTCAATCTTCTGCGTATCTGCTAAAAAAGTTTCCGGGGCCGGTCGGTAAACGATGACTTCTTTTTCTACTACTACCCTTTCTTTAATCACTTCCGTTTTCGGCTTAGTAAGCTTTTTCGCCAGCCAAATACCAAGGAGGGTGAAAATGACAGCAATGCCCGTAATGTAGATCTCTGTTGCGTGGTCAATGACCAGCAGTTTCACCTGCATCCATTGCAGCAATAGCATGATGGCAGCCATCGCTACAGCGTAAAGAAATATGTTCCTAATGGTAAACATCTTTATAGCAGGCTTCAAATATAAACGGCATTCTGCACCCGCGAAAGCCTGTAGACGAGGAATCATGTATGATTACTTTTTAGGATTCCCACTTGAAAGCACTTCCACAGATGTACAGTTTAGTAGAATAGGTTCTTGATTTCGAATGGGGCTGCAACTTCGCACCAAAGATTCTGTTTACTTCAGCGAACGTACACGCAAATGCAGCAGAATTACATTGAACAACGACTAAGTAGCAAGGGTTTTACTAGTTTTATCTACATGTTGACCAAGACTCAGACCTATAAAAAAGAACTGGAACCTGTGATAGCTGCCAGCTGGTTCACCATTAGCGAAGCTACATATGTCTATGCGAGTGTAACCGAAGTGCAGGAGTCTGAAAAGCATCTCCTGGTAGTCAGGGATGGAACCGAGATTACGGTAGCAACGGATGTAAACAACTTACCACTACCTCATTGCCTGAAGGTAAACAAGGAGCACTGGAAGCTGCTAAATATCCGTTGCGGTAACCCGTTTTACTGTGTCGGATTTATTGCCACCATCACCGATGCGCTGGCTACTGCTGGTATCGATATTGTCATCATCTCCAGTTTTTCTAATGATTTGATACTCGTCATGCAACAGGACTTGGAAAGAGCAGTGGAAGTTTTGGTGGGGATTGGCTTCAGGTACCTAACAAGTGCGTAGAAATTTTTTGGTTGAGTGGACCTTTTTATAGTGACTGCTTTTTTGTGGACATCTATTCTCCGATAATGAAAGATATAACCTCACCCATTAATTAATAAAAGCCGTCTTTCCATTTCTGTGCTATCCCCATTGCTGTTTCCAGCATATGAGTCTCCCATGTCTCTACATTCCATTCTGTATTGGCTAGTGACGAGGAAGAAAGAAGCTGGCGGGCATGGTTGTAAGAAGTGGCGGAGTACAGAATGTGGGATAATTCAAGTTGTTGGTCATACAACAATTGATCTTCGAGTGGTGGTCCGCAAGAGCCATACATAGTCGGGAGAAATGAATGAGTGAATACATCAAGATCTTTTCTATTTTCCTGTTGAACAATGGCATCCAGTTTTTCAAAATCCTGTTGAAATCTTATTTGGCGTTCGGGTGTTTCCAAAGCGGACCCTATTTGTTCCAATACTACGTACTTCAGGTTCTGACATTTACCGATCATGTATTGAAGTAACTGAAATACTTCTTCGGGAACGGCATCATCGTGTGTATCTCGCCTGATCTTTTTGCCCGGCGCAATGTGTGAATCTTCCCAACTACCTCCTGATATATGTATTTCTCTTACCCTGTGGATTGGATAGAAGTTAATCAGATCATCGATGGTCAAATTAAAATTGTGAAGCTGGCAATAAACGTTGTGCAAATCCAAAATGAGAAAGCCATTTACGGGCTCCACTAACTGATCTAAAAAGACGCCGTGTTTTTTTACTTCCTCAAGCGAATAGGAAAAAGCAAGATTTTCTAATCCGACAGGACATCTGCAGGCATCAGCAATTCTTTTTAACCTGTCCTGTCCAATTACTAATGTTTTTTGGGTAAAGGGAATACCCAGTGGCGCACCCTGATGAAAATCCTGACCGGTCATAAAACCAAAATGCTCGGAAATATGATCAAACCGAAACTTGGCGGATAGTTGCTCCAAGTGAGAAAGCCATGCCTGTTGTTCTGGCAACCACCTTCCGGAGAAAAGCGAAAAATAAACGCCGTGACCAATCAGCCTGCTCTCCTGGCTGTACGTCGTTAACAGCTCACTGAACCAGTCGGGTAGCTCTGGCGTTTTATACAAGGCATCAAACGACCACTCGATTGCTTGCACCTTTTCAGCCTCCAATAAAGGCAATGCCGCAAGAAGGAGATGGCTATCCAGGTTGCAAGAAATTGACGACAGTAGTCTAGGCATAAAACAAACTGTTTATCCCATACCGCATGCCGGACAAGCGTCGGTCACTTTTTCCGTTTTCGATTTTTCTGCCTCCCTTTTTTGTTTTTCCAGATTCTCATCATCCTTTGTACAAGAGGCAACTGTACTAACAGTAACAGCAACAAGGATGGTGTTCAGCAGTGTTTTTGAAATGATGATTACCAAAATTTAATTTCTGTGCTAGTGGCCTGCTTTAATCGTTTTGTTTTTGGTTGACAACACAGTTTTGGGAACCGTTGCACAGACAAACGTTTTTTTAAAACGATCTAATAGTCTTTTACGATTCGTAGCTCACCTACCGCAGTGCGATCTGAAAACATTTAAGTGGGACTGCTATGAGAAATCACTGGCTGTGCTTGGCATTAAATTGTTGTAAAATGCATATATCGGCCATCCACTGGGGCTACTATTTTTACACGAATCAGAAACGGAATGGAAAAGAAAAACTGGAAAGACCTGTTAGGTGATTGGGCAGAAGGCCTTGAAATGCAGTGGGATGCTCTGCGGACAGGTCTCGCAAGAAAGCTGCGGTTGAACGATCCCGTACAGATTGTGCCCTACCGCACCTACGGCACCCCGCGCCGGATTTACATCCGTGGCCGTGTGCTGGAAGACAAAGGCATTGCTGCTGCTGGCGATCGAGATACGGTGCTTCAGAACCTACTGAACATGTACAAGCGTTTTGAAAGCGATGAAGTACCCGGCGCGGTGTTGAAAGCAATCTTGCCCGACGAGGAACACCAGGTGACCACCGACCGCGAAGGCTATTTTGTACTCGACCTGAATCCTCTCACTCCCATCATCAACGAACAACTCTGGCACCCTGTGCAACTAGAGTTGCTGCATGCACCTATACCGTTCGATAAAGGTTTACAGGTGCATGCGGAAGTCATGATTCCTCCACCCGACGCTGAGTACGGCATTATCTCCGACATCGACGATACAATTGTAAAAACGACAGCCACTAACCTGCTCGCTATGAGCCGCATCACATTTTTAAACAACGCTAAAACCAGATTACCCTTTGCCGGCGTAGCTGAGTTTTACAAGGCCCTGCAACTAGGCCGCAACGGGCAGCGCAACAATCCTTTCTTTTACGTAAGCAGCAGTCCCTGGAACCTGTACGATTTATTAAAAGATTTTCTCGACCTTAATGAAATCCCAGCCGGGCCTTTACTGCTGCGTGACTTCGGTACCAATCGAAGGCCGTCCGGCGACCCGCACATGAGCCATAAGTTCAAAGAGATTTGCCAGATTTTTGAAGCCTATCCGCACCTTCCTTTTGTGCTGGTAGGCGATAGTGGGCAGGAGGACCCAGCCATTTACCGCGAGGTGGTGAAAAAGTTCCCTGGCCGGGTGCTTGCTATTTACATCCGTGATGTAATGCTGCCGGAACGAAAAAAGATTGCAGTGGAAGTGTCCCAATCACTGGCTGAACAAAAGACAGAAATGGTGATTGTTGAAAACACGGTAGAAGCAGCGGAGCATGCCGCTAAAATTGGTTTGTTGTTTACGGAGGCTATTCCTGCTATTGAGCAAGACAAGCGGGAAGACAAAGGCGAGGAACCGGGCAAGGAAGAAGCGATGGTGATGAGTGAGTGATGTTTTATGAACTAAGCTAAAGTGCTACTATTAGGCGTCTGTTGCGTCTCACACTTCTACAGATGGAACTCTGTAGCAGTAGAGCCTTCTCGTTCGACCGCATGTTTAAGATGTGATTTGAAATCAATTTCATCAAAGATGGCTTTCCACTGTTTACATATTGGGATTAGCAAGCAATGGCCCTGAAACTACTAGGTGAAACCACTTTTAAACATTCGAAGTAATAGTACAGTTTTGCATGATTATGCACGTATTTGCTTCCATCAAACTAAAAATGCCTGTAATAATCAATTGCAGGCATTTTCCAATTTCTAGCGGAGACTGAGGGATTCGAACCCTCGATACCCTTTAGAGGTATACACACTTTCCAGGCGTGCTCCTTCAACCACTCGGACAAGTCTCCATTGAAAGGGCAGCAAATTTAAGGGTTCTGACCAAACGAAAACAGTTTTTCTGCGTTTTGGCTGGTCGTTAAGGCCACTTCTTCCAGCGAAATATGAAGCAACGATGCTACCTTTTCCGCAACGAGTTTCGTGTAGGCTGGCTCATTTCGTTTACCGCGAAAAGGAACCGGCGCTAAATAGGGCGCATCAGTCTCAAGAACCAATGAGGTTAAGCCAATTTGAGGAATGACCTTATCAAGCCCTCCGTTTTTAAAGGTTACAACTCCACCAATACCTAACATAAAATTCAAATCAATGATCTTTTTCGCCTGTTGTTCATTGCCAGAAAAGCAGTGAAACACACCACGCAAATCAGGATATTGCGCTACTACTTCAATGCATTCGTCAATGGCATTTCTTGAATGAATAACAATTGGAAGCTTATGCTGCAACGCTAATTCAATCTGTTGATGGAAGGCTTCGTATTGTTGATTAGTAAATGTCTTATCCCAATAAAAATCAAGTCCGATTTCGCCAATGGCGATAAAGCGTCGCTGAGTCAAATAATCCTTAATCACACTTATTTCTTTTTCGAAATCTTCATTTACCGAACAAGGATGTAGCCCCATCATACTCTTGCAATTTGGAAAGTTCCTTTCGGCTTGTAACATCAGTTCATGCGAAGAAGAATCAATCGCTGGCATATAAATTTCCTTTACGCCAGCTTCAATGGCATTACTAATCAGTTTTTCTCTTTCGTTATCAAATTCCGGCAAGTATATATGTGCATGGGTATCAATCAAAAAAGGTTGCATGCTTCAAAACTCCGTCAAATATTTTTAAGAATGCTTTAAACCTCCTTGTATTGTCGCCTTCTCAACTGCACTAAAACAACAAAGCATGAAGAAAACATTTTTCCTACCCCGCTTGACGACCCTCGCTGTTGCATTAACTCTACTTATTGTAGGCTGTAAAAAAGAAGGCAGCGAAGCACTTTCACCGAAAGAAGAAGAGCAAGCCGCTACGTTTACAAGTGAATCAGAGATCGATTCGGAAATAACGTTCAACGATGTTTTCGATAATGTGATGGGTGTGAATAGTGAAGTGGGAACTGGCGGTGTAGGCATCTTTGGACGCACGACTTCAGGAAGCATTGACCGTGGCGAAACAGCACGTGTTGACTCAATGCCACCTTGCGTAACAGTAACCGTTACACCCATGCAACCAAACGCATTTCCAAAGACAGTTGTTGTAGATTTTGGTGCAGGCTGCTTTAGCCATGGCAGACTGCGTAGTGGTAAAGTAAAAACCGTTTACTCGGGTCCTTTGCGCAACCCGGGCAGCACTGCTATTACTACGTTTGAAAACTTTAAGATTGATAGCGTGCAGGTGGAAGGCGCTCATAAGATCACGAATACTACCGCCACTACACTAGGTGCCAACCAGCGCCAATTTAAAATAGAAGTAATTGATGGCAAACTGACCCGGCCAAAGGGCAACTACGTGATGTGGAATACAGTGAGAACGAAAACACAGATTGAAGGCAACGGCACCGTAATGCCAGCAGATGATATTTTCCGGATCACTGGTACCGCAAATGGCCAGGTGAAGCGTGGCAACCTCATCATTCTCTGGAATTCAGATATTGTTGAGCCATTAATTAAAAAATTTACTTGCCGCTGGATTTCGAAGGGACGGATCAGAACGGTTCGTCAGGGATTGCCCCAAAACACGCCATGGGTCGCCGTTCTTGATTATGGGACAGGCACTTGCGATAACCAGGCAACTTTGACTATTAATGGAAATACCCGACAAATTACTTTGCACTAATTAAAAAAATTCTTTTACCTTTAAACCAGTTTTCATAGGGTACGGATTAAAAACGGGCCAGGGTTTCTACCCAGGCCCAAATTTTTTATAAGCCATCCATGGAAATTTTTTCAAAAGCGTAACCCTCATTCGCTAAATCAGATAACACTTTCGGCAACGTATACTCAAGATTTCGGAACGCTTTTTCACTATCATGAAATACAATGATCGAACCCGGCGCTACATGTTTTGCAACATTCATATAACATTGTTGAGGTGAAATAGTTGTGTCGTAATCAGCACTGAGAACATCCCACATAATGACCTTTACATTTTCAGTCTTCATTGCAGCAGAAAGTCCTTTTGCTTGTCCACTCTTAATCTTACCATAAGGCGGACGAAAGAGATCCGTTTGGATCACTTCCGCAGCTCTTGCTGTGTCGGCCAGGTATTCCGGTATTGATGTGGTCCAACCATTAAAATGTTGATACGTATGGTTGCCGATTGTATGTCCCCCTTGTAAGATTTGCTGATATATTTCAGGATAGTCAACCACATTAGCGCCAATACAGAAAAAGGTTGCACTTGCATTGTATTGCTTAAGCTGCTCAAGTACCCAAGGTGTAACAACCGGAGTCGGACCATCATCAAATGTGAGATAAACCACTTTCCTGTTAGCTGGCAAACGCCAAACGTAAGTTGAAAATAAAAGCCTTGCCCACCAAGGTGTTTTAATAAAAAGTCGTTGCAACATCACCGCCAAAGGTAGACGAACCCATTAGTAAATGACAATTCCAAACAGGTAAGTTTTTATTTGTAGACTATTCTTTGACCCGGCTCGCCATGAGCTCCGTACTTTTGCCCCGCTATGGAAAAGAAAGTTCGTGTAAGGTTTGCACCCAGTCCGACCGGAGGTTTGCATTTAGGCGGTGTACGTACAGTGTTGTACAATTATTTGTTCGCCAAAAAACAAGGCGGCGATTTTATCCTGCGTATCGAAGACACTGACCAAAGCCGTTATGTTGCTGGTGCAGAAGAATACATTTTTGAAACACTGAAATGGTGTGGACTGGAGCCTGACGAAAGCACACAGCATGGTGGCAACTATGGGCCCTATCGCCAGAGCGAACGCAAAGAAAGTTACCGTAAGTACGCAGATGAATTAGTAGCGAATGGACATGCCTATTATGCATTTGATACCGCCGAAGAATTGGATGCAATGCGTAACCGTCTTCGCACAACAGAAAATCCATCACCGCAATACGACCGCAACGTTCGCATGCAAATGCGCAACTCATTAACGCTCTCTAAAGAAGAAGTTGATGGTTTGTTGCAGCAAAATGCACCACATGTTGTTCGCATTAAAATGCCGGAAGGCGAAACTGTTTCGTTTACTGATATGATTCGCGGAGAAGTAAGTTTTGATACTTCAGTTGTCGATGACAAAGTACTACTGAAAGGGGATGGCATGCCTACCTATCATCTTGCTGTTGTGGTAGATGATCACCTGATGAAAATTACCCATGCTTTTCGTGGCGAAGAATGGCTACCCAGTGCGCCGGTTCATATACTATTGTGGCGCTACTTATTTGGTGAAGACAAGATGCCGCAGTGGGCCCATCTCCCACTGATATTAGGACCCAGTGGCAAACTAAGCAAACGTGATGGTGCTAAATATGGCTTCCCGGTTTTTGCGATGAACTGGAAAGATCCGAAGACAGGTGAATTAACAGAAGGCTTCCGCGAAAGAGGCTTTATACCGGAAGCGTTTGTAAACATGTTGGCCATGCTTGGCTGGAACGACGGTACTGACCAGGAAGTTTTTTCGCTGGACGAACTGGTGCAACGATTCTCCATTGAAAGGGTTCATAGCAGCGGTGCTAAGTTTGATTTTGAAAAAGCAAAGTGGTACAACCACGAATGGATTAAAAGAAAAGAAGTCGGAGATCTGAGGACAGAAGTCAGACGTGTATACAAACAACATGATTTAGAAATCAGCGACGATGCATACTTAGATAAAGTGATTGGGCTCGTGAAAGATCGCTGTACATTATTACCTGATTTTTGGGAGCATAGCTTTTTCTTTTTTAAAGCGCCGAAAGAAATTGATTTCACACCAATTTTTGCAAAATGGAATCCGGCCAAGAAGGAATTTTTCTATGGCTTCATTAAATCGTTGCGCAGTGTAAGCGATTGGAAAGCCCCTTCGCTGGAAGCACTATTCAAGCAACTGGCAGAAACTGCTGCCATCAAGCCCGGTGAGCTTCAACTGCCCATGCGTTTAATGCTGGTTGGCGGAAAATTCGGCCCACCGGTATTTGACATTGCAGAAGTGTTGGGTAAAGAAGAAACAATTACACGAATGGAATCAGCACTGGAACAGACACCATCTTAACCTTGCTTTTCCATTAACTGTACTACATTTTCCCATTGCTTCGAAAGACTCTCTAGAAAGGAACGTTTTTCAGGCTGCAGGAGCTTTAATCCCTCAGTGTTCTGCTGCACATGTTGTGGCGTCCGGATGCCGGGAATGACGGTGCTAATTTCCGGGTAACTCAAAATAAAACTCATGGCCAGGCTTGTAGGCGAAAGATTTTCTTCTGCTGCAACTGGCCATACTTTTTCCTTCAGTATAGTCAGCGTCTTTGATAAAACTTCCTTTGTTAAACGAAAGCTTCTATGATCATTTGCATTGAATGTTGCTTCTTCCGTAAACTTACCCGTTAGCAACCCAAATTGCAGTGGCATTCTGGCAATAATGCCATAACCATTTTTAGCTGCTTTTTGAATAGTGGCTAGTGCCCGCTGGTTAATGAGATTGAATACTAGTTGAAATCCATCTCCTAGGTTTTTCTCCATTAAAAAATCTGCTTCGGGTTCCGGATAAAAAGTGTTTAAGGATAACCCCCAATAGCGAATCTTACCCTGGCTTTTTAATTGTTCCATCGCTTCAATGCACTCACCCTGCTGCAAATGATTCATTCGGGCAGAATGCAATTGGTAATAATCAATTACATCGCGGTTCAATCGCTTGAGACTGGCTTCGCAAGCTTGCAAGATGTACTCCTTGCTGTAGTCTAATACAATCTTGTTATCAATATCGCGATGACCAACTTTGGTGGCAATAATGGCTTCTTTATTTCCTCTCAAAGCCTCGCCAATCAATTTCTCCGAATGGCCCAAACCATAAAAATCAGCCGTGTCAAAGAAATTGATGCCGGCATCTAGTGCAGCATGAATTGCTTTGACAGAGGTTGCGTCGTCTGCCTCACCCCAACCGATTGGCGTCTCTCCTACTTTGGCCGCACCACCAATGGCCCAGGCTCCAAAACCGATCTCAGTAACTCGTAATTCCGTTTTTCCAAATTGGCGATAGTTCATGTCACCAAATTACATTAGAATATGTACCAGCAACAAACTTAGCTAGCCCGTAAAATGATCTGGTAAGAAAAATTCGGAAGGCAAGCGCTTCCTACATTTGATTTATTTTTGTCGCCTTGCTATGAATACAATCAATCGTCCGATACGGGTACTGGTAGCGAAAGTTGGCTTGGATGGCCATGACCGTGGTGCCAAAGTCATTGCCACTGCGCTACGTGATGCGGGCATGGAAGTGATCTATACAGGTCTTCGCCAAACACCGGAAATGGTGGTGAATGCTGCGTTGCAGGAAGACGTTGATGCAATCGGCATTTCTATTTTATCCGGCGCACACATGACGGTGTTTCCAAAAGTGGCTACATTGATGAAAGAGAAAGGCATGACTGATGTATTGCTCACAGGTGGTGGTATCATTCCCGACGAAGACATGAAACAACTGAACGAAAAGGGGGTTGGCCGGCTGTTTGCACCGGGTACACCGACCTCGGAAATTGCCTCTTACATCCAGACCTGGGTAAAAGAGAACCGTTCGTTTTAGAACATCTCGGCAACCTGGTGTATAAATCCATCGGCGTATAATTTAGGATGGCTCCAATTATGACCAAGCCGAACGATGACCAGTTTCTTGCCTGGGTTCACATACACATATTGTCCTAAAATCCCTTGCGCCATAAAAGCATCCCGCCACTCTACAATGAACCGCGGCTGCGTACCATCTTTTTGCAAAACTGTTCTTACAAATGCGCCATTCTTGTTTGAAGCGAAGCTTTTTGCTTTTTCCATATCACTAAAATTCCTTCTGCTCATTCGCGACCACCATTGATTTTTATAACCACCGTATTTACTCATCGTATCCAAATCAGTTGATTGCTGCACCCAACTTTCAGGAACGATTTGTTTCCCCTGCCACTTACCGCCATGAAGAAAGAGACTTCCAAACTTTGCATAGTCTCTTGCCGCCGCGTTGATGCAGCAAAAGGCCCGTACCGTTCCCTGCTTGTCGGCGTTCCAGGTGGCTTGATGCTCCATCTGCAAAGGTTGCCATAATTTTTCGGTAGCGTATTCCTGCAGCTTTTTGCCCGTTGCTTTTTCAACAATCAGTGCAAGAATTTGTGTGTTGACACTTTTGTAGTCAAACTCGCCGGGCATTTTCTCCAGTTCTGCTTTTAATGCAGGCTTTGAAACATTTGAAGCAAAACCCATCTTCAATACATCGCTAAACGGACTTGAATAATTTTCGTTGCTTTTCACACCACTACGCATGTCCAGCACATGCTGGATGGTCACCGAATCAAAGCGACGGTCGTTTTTACGCAATTGCGGTAGGTAGTTTGTGATTGGCTCCTGCAAGCTTTTGATCTTGCCTTCATTCAACGCAATACCTAACAAAGTGCTCACCACTGACTTTGCTACTGAAAAAGAAGGGAGCTTCGAATTCGCTGTTACATCACCAAAATAGCGCTCATACAAAACCGAATCATTGCGGATAACCATAAATGCATAGGTTCTGGAGTTGGCAAGGTTTTCATCGAGATAGTTAGCAAGTTGCTTTTGGTTAACCGTATCGTACACAAAAGTTGCTGCTTGTGCCGAAGCAGGCAATGTTACCGCGTCCAGCTTGTCCAGATCTTTCAGCTCAAAATTGCGGAAACGATACGCCTTGAAGACGTGACAGGAAGAAAACAAAAGGGAGAAGAAAATGAATGCGGCAGTCTTTTTCATAATGGCTGTTTGGCGCTTGTGTATAATTCTTCAAAATAAGACAAGTTCGTTTGATCCACTCCTTCCTCCTTTACATTTGCACAAACTTTTACCATGTACCAAACCCTTCTTACCTCACTCGATAACGGCATTTTTACCATCACCATCAATCGTCCTGATAAGCTAAATGCGCTGAACAAAAATGTGATGAGTGATCTGAACAACGTGTTTGATGAAGTACAAAGCACTGCGGACATCAAAGCTGTAATCATTACCGGTTCCGGACAGAAAGGATTTGTGGCTGGCGCTGATATCAGTGAGTTTGTTGGCCTGAGCGATGAAGAAGGAAAAGCATTGGCGAAAAGTGGACAGGATATCTTTTTTAAAATTGAAAACTGCAGTAAGCCGGTAGTGGCTGCGGTGAATGGTTTTGCACTAGGTGGTGGCTGCGAGTTGGCGATGGCTTGTCACTTTAGGATCGCCAGTGAGAACGCAAAATTTGGCCAGCCGGAAGTGAACCTTGGATTGATTCCCGGCTATGGCGGTACGCAACGACTGGTGCAACTCATTGGAAAAGGAAGAGCAATGGAATTGCTGATGGCTGCAAGCATGATTGACGCACAAACAGCGCTGCAGTTTGGCCTGGTGAATTACGTGGTACCGCAAGATGAATTACTGAATAAAGCGAAGTCAATACTGGAACTGATTATTACAAAAGCACCGTTAGCCGTAGCGAGCTGCATCAAAGCCGCCAATGCTGCTTATCGTGAAAATGGTTATCAAACCGAACTGGATGGATTTGGTGAATGCTTTGAAACAGAAGATATGAAAGAAGGCACGTCTGCGTTTCTTGAAAAACGAAAAGCAGGCTTCCAGGGGCGGTAAACGAATTAAAAATCCCTGCAGCCAGCGGGGATTTTTTTATGGGAAGATGCGCACCGTCTTTACGTATCTCCCCTTATAATAATTACTCAACGGCGTGATGGTTACGCCATGTTGTTTGCCCGATGTGGAATGAATGAAACGCAGCGTATCGGTATTGCTTACCACAATACCCATATGGCCAACAAATTTGTCCAGGCTATCTGTCCCAGTAAATAAAATCAAATCGCCTTCTCTCGCCTGCGCCGCACTAACTTCTTTCCCAATATTGGTAAAATCAATAGAAGAACGGGGCACAACAATCCCAAAGTTTTTAAACACGTAAGTAATAAACCCTGAGCAGTCGAAGCCTTTTGCAGGATCGGTAGAACCATAGAGGTAAGGGACGCCAATCAGGGTCTTAGCAAAAGAAACAACCTGGTTTGGCTGCACTCCTTTTGTATCAATGTCTCCGGCTGGAAGAACGAGCTGCTTTTTTTCAATTGTATCAATCTTCCCTCCGATTTTTACACTGTCCTTTGTTGCCGAGTCCGGTAAGGGAGATTTGGCCTGCAGGCTGTCAGTCGTCATCAGGCTCATGGCGCTTTTGTCGCGACTTACCCAGAAAATAGCCAGCTTCCAGCCAGCGAACAACACCACTAATATGATGATCAGCCATTTCATTTTGTAGCATTTAGCTCTTCCTTTTTTTATATATCGAAAATTGCACCAACAAAAAAGCCGCGCTGGAAAACCAGCACGGCCTGATAGTCTACGGATGTCAATTAGTTCACTTCCAGAATCCCCACCATGTCCTTGGCCGACGAAAACAACCCGCCGGTTTTGTGGGCATAAAGGCCAATTTTATCGTTACCCAGCTTTTGGCTAACGCCAATGCAGGTGGTTAACTTCATGTCGCGGTGATCGTAAATGACGCTACGAGTCAGCACATCTTTCTGGTCAATCACAGCCATAGCCAATACACTCTTTCCAAAATTGGTGATATCATCAGGCTTCTTAGCCAGGTCTCTATCTACATTATCCCTTTCATCGTTGTAGAACAGCACTAATTTATTATTTACCGAAATTGCTTTGAAACCGCTGTACATGTAGGTGTTGGCGGTTGCCTGCCATTTTGGAATGCGGGTGATAATGGTCTTGTCGTTTTTCACGTGCAGGTCAATAATGTCGCCGTAGGTGTAGTACGGGTAATATGTCCAAGTGCGACTGCCCGCATTGTAAGAACTACGCATGACTTTTTGATAGTACTCCAGGATATAATCTTTACTGCCGTCAGCTCTTTCCACTACATCTGCCAGGTAAAAGTTTGCACTCAGTCCCGGATCTTTTTCCTTGTCGCTTCCTTGCTTGTCGATCTTTACCAGCGTCACCAGTTCATCAGGGAAAGCTTCCATTTTCGACATTTCTATCTTGTTAGCTGACTGGTTCAACGTAGCCATAAAGTAACCATTCACATAGCCATTGTACTTTGCTTTGTAAAGGCCAAACAGGGCAAGGTTGTTATTCTTATCGCCAGCAATCTGCACCGTCTGAACAAACTTATCATTCAGGTCAAGCACATATTCTTTTGGCTTTGATTCACCCTTCTGGTAAAGAAGAAACTTGGTTTTGTACGCTGGGATGTTGCTACCGTCTTCTTTAATTTTTTCTTTCACTACTTCACGGTCGTAATGCTTGATGATGATCCCAACTACACCATCGTTGGTTACCATGTAATCATTGATGCTGACAAATTTGTCCAAGTAAGGAAGTTCTACGGTGTTATCCCACATCTTATTCATTTCGGCATCGTAAACCGACATATAGTATTTCTCCACGTCTTTTTTTGAATAGGGAGAAAGACCAAAGAATAAAATTTTTGAAGAATCTTTTGATAGCTCGTAGTTACCCGTTGATTGGCGTCCGCGATCAATGGCTGCCATTCTTGCTACCGTAATTGATTTGCCCGATGGGTTCAATGATTTCGCATCAATCTTTTGTGCATAGAAAGATGTACTCTTGGTCTCTTTGTCGTACTGGTTGGTGAACATAAAAAGGTTGTTCTGTACACTCACCAAACCATTAAACGTGATATTATCCTCCTGTACGTTGTAGCTTCTTAATCCTTGTTCTACCAGTTTATTGCTGTAGCGACTTAAGATGGGAGTTGATGTACGCTTCGAAAAAAGTCCGCCGCCTTTGTTCTCGAAACAGAGCTTGATCATTTCATTTCCGCTTCCCCGTACAAGTGAACCGTATTCCAGTTCCACCTTGCTTTCTTCGCTCCAGTTTACTTTTACCTTTTGCGCCTGAAGTGCAGGCGTAGCAAGCCCTATCGCGGCTGCCAACACAAAAAATCTCATTGCAGTTTGTTTTGATTAGTGGCGCAAATAAAATACTTTCGCCGCTCAAAACTAACTGAATGAGAAACATTTTTTTCCGTGCCTTGCCGGTTGTTTTATTATGTGTAATCCTTACTGAGAGCCACGCTCAGAAAAGACGGCAAGCGAGAGACAGCTCAGTCACCATCGTCTTTGCAGAGAATTCCAAAGCCAGCAAAATCCGTAAAAAATCAGGCGATGAAAACATCATCAAGATTGCGCCACTTGGTTTCATTGGAGGCGTTTTTCCACTTTCATATGAAAGAAAAATCAACGATTTCCTGACAGTGGAAGTTGCTGGTGGCCTCACTCACCGCAATTACATCCGCGGTGCTTTTATGAAGGAAGGCGGAGTTGAGATAAAAGAATTTCCCTGGGGACAAAATGGCAACGGTTACGACGAAGCGGAGCAAACGGGAAGCTACGACTACCGCAAAGCACAAATGGGTTTTATGTACCGTGTGATGCCGAAAATTTATTTTGACGAAGAAGCACCGGAAGGCAATTATGTAGGCTTACAGTACAATTACCTGAAGTACAAATTCACCATTCCGAAATTTCAAAACGGCGCAAATGGTTATAGCCATTCAGGCGCTAATATGAATGAATATGAAAACGTCACTGATTACATGGTGTACTTCGGCCGCCAGATTGTAAACGACCGCATTACGTTTGAAAGTGCGTCTGGCATTGGCTTACGTAACGTGAAGGGTGTAAAGTATGTAGCTACCAACAACAATGGAACTATTGTGGACGGCCTTGCTGCTTATTCGCAAAGCACCTTCAACTTCGGTGTCATGTTTACCGTAGGTTACCACTTTTAATATTTAATTGATTCAGGGCTGTCAGCTCTGCCCTACTGTAAAACAGGCTATCAATTTTGATAGCCTGTTTTATTTACACCGCTCCGTTAAATACTTTTGCACCCAAATTGATTCTACATGAACTATCGCATTGAAAAAGATACCATGGGTGAAGTGCAGGTGCCAATTGATGCCATTTATGGTGCACAAACCCAACGCAGTATTGATAATTTCAGAATTGCACAGGACATTAACCGCATGCCCAAGGAAATCATCGGTGCCTTTGCTTACCTTAAAAAAGCTGCGGCTATTACCAATTTTGAAGCAGGCGTGTTACCAAAAGAAAAAATGGAGCTGATCGGTAGAGTGTGTGATGAAATCCTGGAAGGAAAGCTTGATGACTCTTTTCCGTTGGTAGTATGGCAAACCGGTAGCGGTACGCAAAGCAATATGAACGTGAACGAAGTAATTGCTTACCGTGGACACGTACTGAATGGCGGACAGCTTGCAGATAAGGAGAAAGCATTGCATCCAAACGACGACGTGAACAAATCGCAGTCTTCGAACGATACGTTCCCAACGGCCATGCACATTGCTGCCTATAAAATTTTGGTGGAAACAACCATTCCTGGAATTGAAAAGCTGCGTAACACACTGGCAGAAAAAAGTGCACAGTTCATGAATGTGGTAAAGATTGGTCGTACCCACTTCATGGATGCTACGCCACTAACGCTTGGGCAGGAGTTCAGTGGTTATGTTTCGCAACTAGACCATGGCTTACGGGCTATTAAAAATACCCTGGACCATCTTTCAGAGTTAGCCTTAGGAGGAACAGCTGTTGGTACCGGTATCAATACGCCGAAAGGTTATTCAGAGAATGTTGCACGGCACATTGCTGAATTGACCGGCCTTCCGTTCAGAACGGCTGAAAACAAGTTTGAAGCGCTGGCTGCACACGATGCTATCGTAGAAGCACATGGGGCCCTAAAAACAGTGGCTGTGAGCCTGATGAAGATTGCGAATGATGTCCGCATGCTGTCATCAGGACCACGTTCGGGTATTGGAGAAATATTTATTCCCGATAATGAGCCAGGGTCTTCCATTATGCCGGGGAAAGTCAATCCTACGCAATCCGAAGCCCTCACTATGATTGCAGCGCAGGTTTTAGGTAACGACGTAGCGATCAATGTTGGCGGATCATTAGGCCATTTTGAGTTGAATGTGTTTAAGCCAATGATGATTTACAACTTCCTGCACAGTGCAAGGCTGATCGGCGATGGCTGCATATCGTTCAATGATAAATGTGCGCTGGGCATCGAGCCGATTGAAGAGAATATCAAGAAACACGTTGATAATTCGCTAATGCTGGTGACGTCGCTTAACACAAAGATTGGCTATTACAAAGCCGCTGAAATTGCGCAAAAGGCGCACAAAGAAGGCACAACGTTAAAAGAAATGGCCGTGAAGTTGGGCTATGTTACACCTGAAGAATTTGACCAGTGGGTGGTGCCGGCGAATATGGTTGGAGAACTGAAATGATGAGCAACGAATAATGAGTGATGAGTTGAAGTTTTACAATTCTATCACGCTGACGGATAAAAAAACCTCGCTGTACGACAGCGAGGTTTTTTCGTTTAACAATCTTAACCAATCAGAATTTCTGTCTTCTGATTTCTGATTACTCATCATTCATCACAAACAATTCATCCCTGTTTTCTATTCATACATAAGATTCTTATGTATATTCGCGCCATGAAGCAAAACGCCCAGTTGTTTAAAGGCTCGCTCACCACCATCGTGCTGAAGCTGTTGGATGAGCAGGAAAAAATGTATGGGTATGAGATCACCAAAAAAGTAAAGGAATTGACCAAAGGTGAGGTGAACATTACCGAAGGCGCTTTGTATCCTGCCCTTCACAAGCTGGAAGCGGAAGGACTATTGAGTGTTTCAATTGAGCAGGTAGGCAATCGATCACGGAAATACTACAGCTTAACCAAGGGCGGAAAAAAAGAAGTAAAAAACAAACTGGCGGAGCTGCAAGCTTTCATTGAGCAGATGCAGGCCGTTTTAAACCTACGACTCGCTTAAAAAAAATTGTTGACATGGCACTAACCGAAAAACAGATCGAAGAGCTTTTCCGTTTTTGCGAAAAAAAGTTTGTACGCCAATATGACCTGCAACTTGAACTGGTGGATCACCTGGCCGAACGCATTGAAGAAGAAATGGCGGCGGACTCCAAACTAAGTTTTGAAGACGCGCTGCAAAAGGTGTACAAAGGCTTCGGCATTTTTGGCTTTGCACATATTGTGCAGGACAGGTCAAACATGCTTTACAAACGCAACAAGAAACTCTGGTGGGCCCAGGTAAAATCGTTCTTCGTATTACCTAGAATCTTACTAACGCTTTCGCTTGGCTTGGTCTTTTACCAGGCAGCGGGATATATGTCAGGAGACGTCTGTGGAATTGTATTATATGTAGCCTGGTTAAGCGGTTTTATTTTTCAAATCAGAGCTTTGCGGAAGTTTCAGAAATCGATGACAAAAAGCCTGATGCTCACGCAGAACCTACCGGGAACTACTCTGATTACGCCATTTTTTATCATGCAGGAATTGTTCTCCGACAACACCCTATCCAAATATCCGCTTGCGTTTTCGATTTTGATGGTCATTGGCGTCATTTATCATGCAGCATTCATTGTTGTGGTAAAAAACGTGTCAGATGAAGCCCGCAAACTTTACCCTCAGGCATTTAAACTGGCATCTTTATAAATATCGGTTTGCGGTCTGGCTTATTTTCAGATCGCTGGCTCGAAGAGTTTATGCGAAACTGTAGATTGTAGCGTTGACTAACCAATTCAATCTATCGAATATCCTTGTAGAAATTGTTCTACAAGGATATTTTCATTCATACCGCTCTTCGGCAAAATCAACTAATTCATCCTAAAATTCGCTCAGCTTGTTTAAGGGAATGCTATTTGCCACTTTCTAAGTGCCACGTTTAACATTCGCCATGCAAGAAGAAAAAAAACCTGAAAAAACCGAAATAACTAGGAAGAAAAGGTCTGTGCCTGCACGTATAGGACGAATCTTTTTGAAGACGCTTTTATTTCTATTCCTGTTTATCCTATTGATCTTCCTTTTGATCCTGACACCACCAGTCCAACGTTTCCTCACTTCCAAGGTGGAGAACTACCTGGAAAATAAGCTGCAAACCCGGGTCGATATCGGCAGGATTGGCTTTGGACTGTCGGGAGATGTGCACCTCGATAATGTATACATCGAGGACAAGACAAAAGATACGCTGATCTCCGGAGGAACCATCAAGGCAAACATCAACTTCATGAAGCTATTCTCCAATGAAGTGGTGGTAAAAGATATTGAGCTGCAAAACATCACAGCCAAAATCAAAAGAGTATTACCAGATACGGCTTTCAATTACCAGTTTATCGTCGATGCGTTTGTAACCGACCAGGCGAAAGCACCGGATACGGCACAAACGGCGCCGATGAAGCTCGACATTAGCGACATTACGTTGGATAATGTCGCCCTCACTTACAAGGATGTAATTACCGGCAATGATGTTTTTGCAAGAATTGGTTACGCAACGACAACTTTCGACAAGATTGACCCGACTACGCAAACCTTCGACATACCAACTCTGATCCTTCGCAATGCCACGGTGCGGATGAAACAAACCAAACCCTTGCTGACGCCGCAGCCTATTGCGAAAGATCTGAAGGAAGCTGCAACACCATCGCCCCTAAACCTGAATATTGGTGTGGTGGATGTGAGCAAGGTCTCTATCCAGTATGACAATGATGTTTCTGCACTCTATTCTAATATCAACATCGGCACCTTAAAACTTGATGGTAAGTTATTGGACTTAACAAACAACCGTGTTTACCTCGATGAAATCAATCTTTCCAATACCACTGCGGCCATTCGTTTAGGCAACCGTCCCGGGGCCCAAGTGGTAAAAGAAGAAGTAGCGCAGGAAGTAGCAGCCGAAGCGACAGCCGGTTGGGATTTTCGAGTTGACCGTGTTCGTTTCAACAACAATGACATTCGCTTTGATGACGATACAAAGCCCAGACTTACACAAGGTATGGACTATGCGCATCTTCAATTTGATGACCTGACTTTACATGCTGACCGGTTTGTTTTCAAACCTGATTCAACTGGCTTAGCAATTACACAAGGATCGTTTAGAGAAAAAAGCGGCTTTGTGCTAAGCCAGTTACAGGGAGATTTGCTTTATGGTGCAAACCAATCATACCTCAAGAATTTGTTGATCAAAACACCGGGTACTGAATTAAAACGGAGCCTGGTACTTCAATATGCATCGCTGGATGAGTTTGCGAAGAACTTCGAACGCACTGTATTTGACATCGACATTGCTGATAGTTATGTTCAGGTGAAAGACATCCTCACCTTTGCACCGCAGCTGCGTTCACAGCCTGCTTTCCGAAATGTAAATGATGTATGGCGAATGAACTTAGTAGGCAATGGCACCATGGACCGGCTAAACATTCAAAGCCTGCGCTTTGACGGCTTACAGAATACGCAACTAAACGCCAGTGGCACATTGGTCGGCCTTACCAATCCGAATAATGCCGGGGGGAATTTCACCATCTACCGTTTGCACACCACCCAAAGTGATATGGCCTTGCTTGCCGGACAAAGTTTGTCGAACCAGCAGGTAAGCCTTCCGCAGGAAGTGGAAGCATCAGGAATGATCAGCGGAAATGCCGGAAGATTAAATACAACATTAAATGTAAATACCTCCGATGGAGATGTTAACCTGAATGGCACGTTTGCCAACCTCACCAATCCATCGGCATTAACCTACAACGCAACCTTGCGGACCTCCAGTCTTCGCCTTGGCAAAATTCTGCGGCAACAGGCAACCATTGGTAATCTGACGGGGACCTTTACAGCCAGCGGCCGTGGTGTAACGCCAGAAACCATGAACACCCGCTTCACCGCAAACATTAGCGGTCTTGGTTATAACCGTTACAACTATCGTGGTATTAAACTAAATGGCACGCTGAACAAAACAGCCTTTAAGGTAAATGCTGATGTGAATGATCCAAATGCAGCAGTGACCTTAACAGCCAGCGGAGACTATGCTGCCTTTGGCCCTTACCGGATTGAAGGTATGATTGACAGTGTGAAGGCACACAACCTTGGCTTCAGCGATCAACCATTAATTGTTCGTGGAAAAATTGATGGAACAGTTGCCAATGCAAACCCGGATAACCTACAGGCTGATGTGCTCATCACCAACGGACTTGTTGTGTCAGGAACTAACCGGCTGGCTTTAGATACATTGCAACTGCTTGCCGGCAACGACGGCGAAACTTTCATCACGGTTAACAGTGATCTTGTTCGTGCAGAACTACGAGGACAATATAAACTGACAGACCTCGGAAGCATCATTCAAAGCAATATTTCACCATACTGGAATACCGGAACAGCAGCCAAGCCCATTCCGCCGGTTGCGCCTTATAACATTCGCTTCCGTGCTGACCTGATTTACTCTCCTGCTCTCACTGCGTTTGTGCCCGAACTCAAACGGGCAGACAATGTGCATGCGGAAGGTAGCCTGGCTACGGGGCAACCGCTAACAGCAACGATCACAGCACCCCGAATTATTTATGGTACGAACGACATAACAGGCCTTAACGCAAATTTGTTCACGAATGATAGCGGCCTGCAGGTAAGAGCCAATGTGGATCACTTAGTCAGTGGATCGTTTGATGTGTACAATACTGATATCAATGCAACGGCACTTAACAACAACATTGATTTCTCGATGGGCGTTGATGACAAGGGTGGCCGCCGCAAATATGTATTAGCTGGTGCTTTATCAATGCCTGTTGCTGGCGATATGGTATTTCACCTAAGACCTGACAGCTTGCTATTAAATTATGACCGTTGGACGGTAAGCCCGGATAACCGCATTGTAATTGGACAGAACGCAATTACTGCAAACAACTTTGTGCTATCGAAAGATGGTCAGCAATTAAGTATACAAAGCCTGGCAACAACAGCAGGCGGACAGCCGCTCGATGTTCGTTTCACTAACTTCCGCATTGGTACCATCACAGGATTCATTAAGTCTGATTCAGTATTGATTGATGGTGTAATGAACGGAGGTGCCACGTTTACCAATCTTCCGAAACAGCCACTCTTTACTTCTAACCTGACGATCACTGATTTTAGCTTCAGGCAAGACACAGTTGGTAACCTGAATGCGCAGGTAAGTTCAACCGGCACCCGCTATAATGCAAACGTGACGCTGACCGGCAAGGGCAATGATCTGGCCATTACAGGCTTTATGGAACCGCAGGGTGCTGACATAGCGATGAATCTTGACCTCGCTATCCGTCGCCTGGAAATGGGAACCTTTGAAGGAGCCTTGAAAGAGTTTGTTACGTCTGCTTCTGGTGCAGTTAATGGAAGTGTTTCGCTCCGTGGCACATCTTCGGCACCAAAAATTGATGGTCGGATCAACTTCGATAACGTTGCTATTTCCACTCTTGCTATCGGCGGACCGCTGCGAGTAGATGATGAATCGCTTGTAGTTGTAAGCAATCGTGGTTTACAATTCAATCAATTCACTATTCGTGATTCTGCTGACAACCGCTTGAACATTGATGGTCTTGTTGGAACAACAAATTTTGTCAACTATGAATTCGATCTGAACATACGGGCCAGAAACTTTAAAGCGCTAAACGTTCCGAAAGTTCGCAACAGTATCTACTACGGTGATCTTGTGATTAGTACCAACATGCATGTGGGAGGAACAGAAGCTGCGCCAAAAGTAGACGGAAGCCTTACTGTGAACGAAGGAACTGATTTCTCTGTTGTAATACCGCAAAGAGATCCGGGTGTTTCTTCCCGCGAAGGCGTTGTGCAGTTTGTTGATTTCGATGCGCCGGAAAACGATTCGCTCTTCATGGCACCGTATGACTCACTCAACCGCTCAGCGTTGATTGGCTATGATATTGCAACGAATCTCACCATTGTGAAAGAAGCAAAATTCAACGTGGTGATTGATGAAGCCAATGGTGATTTTGTGAACCTGCAGGGCGAAGCCAACATGACCGCCGGTGTTGACCCGAGCGGTAAAGTAAACCTGACGGGCTCCTATGAGATTGAGCAAGGCGGCTATCAAATGAGCTATAACTTCCTTCAGCGCAAGTTCGAAATTCAGAAAGGTAGCCGCATCGTTTGGATGGGTGAACCAACGGCAGCAACTCTTGATGTGACGGCCATCTATGTTGCCAATACAGCACCGCTTGATCTTGTATCAAACTATATATCGGCGCCCAGCCAGTCTATTCGAAATACGTACCTGCAAAAGCTACCGTTCCAGGTACTGTTGAATATGGATGGCGAGTTAATGAAGCCGGTATTAAGCTTTGATATCGTTCTGCCAACTGACAGAAACTACAATGTTTCTTCTGATATCATTGAAAATGTTGACATCCGCCTGGCTCAATTACGGCAAGAACCTTCTGAACTGAACAAACAAGTATTTGCATTGCTCCTGCTTGGTCGTTTCGTAGGTGAAAATCCATTTGAGAGCAGCGGTGATGGCTTTAATGCAGGAGCGTTTGCCCGTCAGAGTGTAAGCAAGTTGTTAACGGAACAATTAAACAACCTTACGCAGAACTTGATTGAAGGTGTCGACCTCACGTTTGATGTAACATCAACCGATGACTATACGACAGGCGAACGTCGCAACCGCACAGATTTGAATGTGGGGTTGAGCAAGCAACTGTTGAACAACCGTCTCACAGTAACAGTGGGCAGCAATTTTGAACTTGAAGGCCCGCAGCAAACCAACCAACGAGGCAACAACATTGCAGGCAACATTGCACTGAATTATATGCTCAGCAGGGATGGCCGCTACATGTTACGGGCCTACCGTCAGAACGAATATTTTGGAGTAGTTGACGGATATGTTATAGAGACCGGCTTGCGATTTATCATCACATTGGACTACGACAAGTTTGCCGACATATTCAGAAGAAAGAAGAGAGTTGATAACAAAGACAGACAACCAAAAGACCCGATGCCATGATGCGGAAGAACGCTATTTATTTCTGGCTATGCTGTTTTGTGATTGCAGCTTGCAGTCCCACGAAACACATTCCCGAAGGTGATGCCCTCTACACTGGCGCCAAAGTAAATTTTACTGCAGACAGTGTTTCGGCGCAACAAAAAAAAGTATTGAACAGTGACTTGCAAGGATTAACACGGCCCAAGCCCAATGGTCGTTTTCTGGGCATTCCGTTTAAGCTGATGCTATGGAATTTGTTTTATACAAAAAAAGAGAAAGGCTTAAAAGCAAATTTGCAACGCCGCTTAGGCGAACCACCCGTACTGGCTAGCAACGTTGACCTGGATGCGAATGTTGAGTTACTCCAGGGCCATTTACACAACAAAGGATTTTTTGGTGCACAGGTTACTGCCGACAGTACCTGGAAAGGTAAAAAAGCAAGTGTAACGTATGATGCCAAAGGGGGCCCGCAATATAAAATTGCATCGGTAGATTTCGTAAATGACAGTTCTAAATTAGCACAGGCTATCAGGGATATTAGTGCCCAAACATTGCTGAAAGTAGGAGCTCCTTACGATCTTGACCTGATCAAGGGTGAACGTACCCGAATGGATGCCTTGTTGAAAGAAAGAGGCTTCTACTATTTTAACCCCGATAATGTTTTGATGCAGGTCGACAGCACGATCGGCGGCCATAAAGTGGCGGTTAAGGTGGTTATCAAACCAGAAACACCTGCAGAAGCCAAGGAGGTATACTACATTAATGATGTTTTTATTTATAGCGACTTCAGTTTAAACACAGCTCGAAACGACACAAGCCGCAGCTTGGCACAACTCTACAATGGCTATTATGTCATTGACCCGAGGGATAAATTCAAGCCGAAGCTTTTCCGCGACATCATGCTGTTTTCACCCAACGAAGTGTATAACCGTACAGATCACAATAAAACACTGCAGCGGTTGATGAATCTGAACGTGTTCAAATTTGTAAAGAATAGATTCGAAAGAGCAAATGTTGATTCGCCAAAGTTGAATGCTTATTACTATCTCACAGCTTTCCCTGAAAAAGCCATCCGGGCGGAGTTTGGTGCCAATACAAAAAGCAATAACCTGAATGGTAGTGAAATTAGTTTTGGTTTCCGGCATCGCAATGCGTTTCGTGCAGGTGAACAATTGGACTTCCGCGTCTACGCTGGCACTGAAGCGCAGTTCAGCGGATCATTCCAGGGAACAACAACCTTCCGCCTTGGTGGTGAAATAAACTTTGCTATTCCGCGGTTTGTAACCCCTTTCATTCGCTTCCGCCCACGTACATCGTTTGTGCCGCGTACAAATATCCAGTTGGGTTACGAGGCTTTGAACAGGAGAACCTTGTACACACTCAACTCTTTCCGTGGTGGTTTAGGCTATTTGTGGAAGCAGAGCATTCGTACGTCACATGAGTTCTATCCGTTCTCGGTGACTTACGTTCAGCCATTAAACATCACGTCAACTTTCAAAGCCGAACGTGACGTGAATCCGACTCTTCTGCACATTACTGATACGCAATTTGTACTAGGCAATACTTACCAGTTCAACTATAACCAACAGGCAGGTGGTATACAAAAACGGAATTCATTCTACTTTAATTTCCTAAGTGATATCTCGGGGAACATAGCAGGCTTATTGGTACAACCAAATGCGCAAGGTGAAAAGCGTCTATTTAATCTGCCATTCTCGCAATACCTAAAATTTGAAACCGACGGCCGCTACTATCGCCGCTTAGGATTGAACACCGTATGGGCCAACCGCATCGTTGTTGGTCTTGGTTTACCTTATGGCAACTCACGGCAACTGCCTTATATCAAACAATTCTTTACAGGTGGTAACAACAGCATTCGTGCATTCCGTAGTCGCACCATAGGACCGGGAACTTATCTGCCTTCACCAACACAGTTTGGAGGCTTCATCCCTGATCAAACCGGTGACATTAAACTTGAACTGAATACAGAGTTACGTCCGCGGATCTCTGGACCGCTATACGGTGCCCTGTTTATTGATGCAGGCAATATCTGGCTCGCCAACTCAGATCCGAATAAGCCAGGTGCAACTTTCGACAAGGACTTCTTAAAGGAACTTGCAATGGGTGCCGGTGTGGGTATTCGCCTTGACATCCAGTTGTTTGTTATTAGGATAGATGTAGCGTTTCCCGTTCGCAGGCCATGGCTACCTGATGGACAACGGATGGCAAAAGGAGTGGCGTTGAATGAAGCAGTGTATAATTTGGCGATTGGATATCCGTTCTAAATAAAACCAGTTTGTAAACAAAAAGCACTTCTTAACAGAGGTGCTTTTTTGTTTACTCAAATAGTGATAATTCAATTCGGTCGATTGGGCCAGATCCTTCATTAAAAATTAAAATGATTTTATTTTCTTTACACCAACCGAACGCCTGATTTTAACTATTAACTGCTAACCACCTCAGAAGCTTCTATGAAAAATGTCTTCCTTGCTTTTCTTGCAATCGTCTGCATCAATTCTGGCTTTGCTCAAAGCAATATTTATACAAAAGAAGGCAAGCCGATTCTCAACCGAAAACAACTGGTCAATAACTGCCTTAAATCACTGCACAAAACACAGGCGGACCAAACAGCATTATCTATCTGCGAATGCCAGGTACAAAAAATTGACTGGCGGTTTACCATGAAGCAATACCGAAAACACACCAAGTCGAATATTATTGATCTGAATGGCTTACTCAAGGAAGATAGCCTGGCTGAAAAAGACATTGAAGCCTGCTATATTAATTCCGGTAAAACACTTTTGCTGCAGGCAGAAGGATTTGAAAATGAGTTTATCCAAAAATGTGTACAAGGCATACAAGGCTCAACCGACAAGAGCCTCGATGCTAAGCGTGTCAATAATTTTTGCGTATGCCAATTACAAATGGTGAAAACAAAAAAGCTGACCGATGGTGAGATGCAAACGTTGAGTAATCCAAACTCTGTTCTATTCTATGAGATGATGTATAAATGCGGCGATCCGTTTCGGTTGAACCAGGATGGCGAACGAAACTGGACATCAGCCACAACCACAGATGTGATAGGACCAAATGTTGATACATTGAGTGTGTTAAACCTGAACGGAATGACCTACGTAAAAGTAAAAATAGGCCACCAAGTACAGGTATGGCTTTTTGACACCGGCGCTACCGACCTCCTGATCAACAACGAGCTGGAAGCAGAATTAAAGAAAGAAAACATCATCAACAAACAAAATTATCTAGGCGTTGGCGAGTACGAAATGGCAAATGGAATGGTGGATACATGCCGAAGATATCAAGTCAACAGTGTACAAATCGGCAACTTTACCGTCAATAATGTTTTGGTGTCGGTCACCGATAAAGGAAAGCGGATTATTGTGGGCAAGAGCCTGCTAAATAAATTCCGTCGTTGGGCATTACATAACGAAGAGAATAAATTGATCCTTTGGAAAGAATAACTGCACAAGTTTTCCCACCATCATTTCTTTTCTTGTTAGTATTGAAGCAATTGCCGTAAACCTGCAACAACTTTTTGCACATTCGGCAGCATTGCTGCTTCCAGGCCGGTATTCAATGGAACGGCTGGTAAATTCAACGCACCAATAACTTCAACCGGTGCATCCAAATAATGGAAACAGGCTTTTGAAATACGACCGGCAAGCGCTTCCGCAAATGAATTATTTTGCTGCTCTTCAGTGAGCACCAAACATTTTCCGTGTCTCTTAACGGTAGTAAAAATCAATTCTTCGTCAAGCGGAAATAGTGTTCTTAGGTCTACTACCTCAACCTGCTGATTAAATGCCTTTGCTGCTGCCTTAGCCCAGCAAACACCCATGCCGTAGGTGATCACACAAATCGATTCACCGTTATCAACTGCATCATCTGAAGCTGGAAGGACCACGGCGCCTTTTCCAAATGGTAACACATAATCGGCAGAAGGCTCAACTGTTTTTGCATCTTCTGTTCCCGGTACTTTACTCCAGTACAATCCTTTGTGTTCAAGCATTACAACAGGATTCGGATCGTAGTAGGCTGCTTTCATTAGGCCCTTCATGTCCGCTGCATTGCTTGGGTAAGCGATCTTAATTCCTTTAATGGTCAGCAAGGTTGATTCCACACTGCCGCTATGGTAAGGACCACCACCACCATAGGCACCAATCGGCACACGAATGATGGTAGATACCGGAAACTTTCCGCAAGAGAGGTAACACGATTTGGATATTTCAGTAACCAGTTGATTAAACCCCGGGTAGATATAGTCGGCAAACTGTACTTCCACAATTGGCTTTAACCCAACAGCGCTCATGCCAACCGTTGACCCAATAATGTAAGCTTCCTGGATGGCTGTATTAAAAACACGATGATCACCAAATTGCTCACCCAAAGTGGCTGCTTCACGAAACACACCGCCCAATCGCTTGCCAACATCCTGCCCGTATAATAAACACGCTTCATTCTCTTCCATCAGTTCACGAATGGCAAACAAGGCGGCATCAACCATTATTACTTTATCCTTTCCGGCTGGTGAACGTTCACCTCTTTCTTCTGTTATGGGTGTCGGTGCAAATATGTGTTCGGTTACTTGTACAGGATCTGGTTCGGGTGCAGCTACTGCTTTGTCAAAACACTCTTTAATCTGTTGCTGGACTTCGGCTTCAATTTGTTGCAGATAGTCTTCACCAAAATCTTCTGCCATTACTTTTCTGAACTTCGGTAATGGATCGCTGCCTGCATGTTTGGCCAAATCGTCTTCACTACGGTAAAACTCTTTTCTTACTCCGCTGGTATGGTGGTTCAGCAAGCAACATTTGGCGTGCACCAGCCACGGACGACGATGTTCGCGAACATCAGCAATAACCTTTTGCATCGTGTGATAACTTTCGAAAAAGTCGGTACCATCCACACGAATTTTATTCAGTCCTTTAAAACCTTCTGCATATTCATAAGCGTCCATGGCACGGCCTTCTTCCGCCGTCACACTGATGCCCCATTCATTGTCCTGCACGAGGTAGATAATGGGCAACTGCTTCAGTACCGCAAACTGAAATGCCTCACTGACTTCGCCTTCAGTAACGGATGCATCACCCAGCGAACATATCACTACAGGTTTCTCTTCATTGGCTATTGCCGATTGCCTATTACTGATTTTCTCCCAATACTGCACACCCTGTGCTACCCCGGTAGTTGGAATCGCCTGCATACCGGTAGCACTGCTTTGATGGATTATTTTGGGCTTATCTGATGCTCTTGAATTTGGATGCGAATAATAACTTCTTCCGCCCGTAAATGGATCGTCAGCCTTTGTTAGCAATTGCAACATCAATTCGTACGGCGTCCAGCCCATGCCTAGTAACAGGCTTTCATCTCGGTAGTACGGACTTACCCAATCCTGTGGTAGCAAGTTGAATGCAGTGGCAAGCTGAATGGCTTCGTGGCCACGGGAGGTGGAATGTACGTATTTGGTGATTTGGCGGTTAGCCTCATAGGTTGCGGCCATCACCTTCACGCTATACATCAGGCGATACACTCGCAGGAGCAAATCACGGTCTATCCCTCCTGTTCCCCTGGAGGAGTCACTTAGGTCAATCTTTGCCTCGTTATTATCAAACATTCGTTAGGTGCAATTTGGGCTGCAAATTAATCTGTCTGAACCATGATTTGTTGGATTAGTGGGTGTGGCAGAAATAAAAAAGTCGTTCAGTGATGAACGACTCCTTCTTTATTATGGCAAATGCTATTTCCTGCTAATCCTCATAATACATCCAAATCTTGGTTCGGAAAACTATTTCACATCCAGAGTCAACAGGCTCTGGTCTTCCATGAAGGCTTCGATCTCATCACCAACAACAATTTCACCTACACCTGCCGGCGTACCTGTAAAGATCAGGTCACCGATGTTGATGGAAAAGAAGTTAGAGATATAGGAAACGATATAATCGAAATCGAATAACATGTCCTTCGAATTTCCAGTCTGCACCACTTCTTTATTCTTTTGAAGAGAGAAGTTGATGTTGTTGCGGTCTTTGATACCGGTAAGTGGTTGCCACTTGCCGATGACTGCAGAATTATCCCAGGCTTTTGCTTTTTCCCAGGGAAGTCCTTTGCTTTTCAACTCGTCCTGGATATCCCGGGCGGTGAAGTCAATTCCCGTAGTTATCGCATCGTAATATTTATTGGCAAATTTTTCCTGGATGTATTTTCCGTTCTTGGCAATGCGCAGCACCAGTTCGCACTCGTAGTGCAGTTCGTTGGTAAATTCGGGATAGTAAAAAGGAGTATGAGGCTGAAGTAAAGCACTCTTTGGCTTCATGAAAATGACCGGTTCGTCGGGAATTTCGTTCTTCAGTTCTTTCGCATGATCTGTATAATTACGGCCGACACAAAAAATTTTCATAACAACTTTAGGTTTTAGGTTAAATAAGAAAGGATACTGACACGCCGCAGTCTTGGTGGGTTGTTTATCCTTACTATTTATCGGGCTTTACAAAGGAAGAATTGGATTGTGTAGTGCTTTATTCCTGTTGGTGCGCCAAAGTAAGTAAATAAATTGGGATTGTCATAATCATATTTCGATGTTATTGAATTTGTTCATCACATGATTGATGCCTACTGTTGCAAAGGCCTCTACCACTTCGACACAAACGTCAATTTTTTTCTTTACGATGGGCTCTTCTTCCTTGTTCCACTTGCCCAATACAAAATCCGCCTGCATACCTTTTGGATAGTTATTTCCAATACCAAATCTGAGCTTGGGGTACTCGGTTGATCCTAACAATTCCTGTATACTTTTTAAACCATTATGGCCTCCATCGCTGCCACCGCTGCGTATCCTGATCTTATTCAAGGGAAGCGCTACATCGTCCACGATGACTAATATATTCTGGCGTTCTATCTTTTCTTTATCCATCCAATACTTAACCGCCTTTCCACTCAGATTCATGTAAGTAGTAGGGCAAATACAAATAAAGCCCCTGCCCTTCCAGCGAACCTCACTAACAAAGGCCAGGCGATCCTGCCGGAATTGCCCTCCATATTTGTTTACAAAAGCGGCTACCACGTCAAAGCCAATATTATGACGGGTATGCGCATATTCGTTACCGATATTTCCTAAACCAACAATCAAGAATTTCATCGCAGATGACTCAGATTTAAAACAAAGATTATACGGGTGGCGCCAAAGATAGATGCTCTCGCTTTGAATAACCCGTTATGAAAGTTGAATGCATTCACTTTTCGATTTATAAAAAAATAGGACTGCTTCTTTCGAAACAGTCCTATTAATCCTTTTAAATATCGGATCCCGATTATTTTTTGGCAGGAGCCTTACCGCCTTTTGCAGGAGCACCAGCATCCGCTTGTTCCTGACGAAGTGCACGGGTAGTTACCACTGATACGATTGGAATACGTGGAGAGTTCAGGATCTCGTAGTTCGGATCTTTCACATCTTCTACACGCAGGTTACCACCAATTTCCAAACTATCTACGGCAACTTCGATTTGCTCACGCAGATGCTTTGGATAGGTTTTTACCTTAAGTGATTTCATTTTCGGTACCAAACGACCACCAGCTTTTACACCAGTTGCAACGCCAGTGAACTTCAATGGAATCTGAGCGATTACTTTTTTGTCTTCAACAAGCTCCAGCAGGTCAACGTGAGTTAATGCATCTGATACTTTATCAAACTGCAGATCTTTCAAAATGCAACGATAAGTTTTACCGTCAACGGTTACTTCAGCTAACTGGAAGTTCGGTGTATAAACCAATGACTTGAAAGCCTTGGCCGGAGCAGAAAAATTAATTTCCTGTGCACCCCCGTAAATTACACCAGGCACGAGTTCCTGAGAGCGAAGCTGGCGGGTGGCTGACTTGCCATGTTCGGTCCTCAGTTGTCCTTCGATTGTAATTGTCTTCATTTTATTGAGTGTTTAATTTAAACTAGCTAGTAGCTAATAGCTGTCAGCTATCAGCTTTATTTATCCCTCCGCTGCGAATGAAAGAACAAATTATTGATGCTCTTGTTTTCGTACGCATTTCGGATAGCTACTGCAAAAAGGTCCGCCGTAGAAACGCATTTGATCTTTGATGATTCCTTTTTAACTGGAATGGTATCGCAAACAATCAATTCTTCCAATACACTTTCTTCGATATTTTGGTAGGCATTCCCACTTAATACCGGGTGTGTAATGAGAGCTCGTACACTTCGGGCACCTTTGTCTTTTAAAAGAGCTGCTGCTTTTTTCAGCGTTCCTGCCGTATCACAGATGTCATCGATTATCACAATATCTCTGTCCGTCACATCTCCGATTACCACCATGCTGGAAATCTCGTTGGCACGTTTCCGGTGCTTGTCGCAGATCACCATTTCGGCTTCAAAATAGGAGGCAATTTCCCGAATCCGGTTCGTTGCTCCTACGTCAGGGGCCGCAAAAGTAAGGTTTTCGAGTCTGAGTTGTGTTATATAAGGTATAAAAACGGCGGAGGAATCAAGGTGGTCGACCGGAATGTCAAAATAGCCCTGGATTTGGGGAGCATGCAGGTCCATGGTAATAATCCTGTCGGCGCCGGCAGCTACCAGCATGTTGGCCAACAGTTTTGAACCGATGGCCACGCGGGGACGGTCCTTACGGTCCTGGCGGGCACAGCCGTAATACGGCATTACCACAATGATCTTATTTGCTGAGGCACGGCGGGCCGCATCTATCATGAGCAAGAGCTCCATGATGTTGTCTGCGGGTGCATAAGTGCTTTGAACAAGGAAAACGAAATCGCCACGGATACTTTCTAGAAAGATGGGCTGAATTTCGCCGTCGCTGAACTTCTGGATATTGATTTTACCGAGTTTGCAACCGTAGCTTTTGCAGATTTGTTCGGCCAGCTTTTGCGAGCCGGTACCGGCAAAAATTTTGGCGTTGGGATTCATAGCTGAAAATGTGCGGCGAAGATAGGCAGAACGACTTCAAACAATTCCAGCTATGAAAAAATTTACCGCGTGGCTGTCAAAGGCTCAATTTTATTCAAATCCATTTCAGTTGAGGATGTTTCGCTGTGAAGGCTGAAGTAGATCATCCGGCATACAAAAAAGGCCAAAACCACGGAGATGATGTAAACCAGCAACATAAAAAGTACAGGGTGCAACGCACCAAAAGAGGAGGTAGGATTGCGTCTCATAGTTTGGATTTTAGTTTTTAAAGGGATATTGACAAAGCCAAAAATAGTTGCTAACCTTGGTTGATGCAAGCGCAGAAATACTCCATTAAACAATGGGCAATTGACGATAGGCCCCGCGAAAAACTACTCGCCAAGGGTCCTGGGGTTTTAAGTAATTCGGAGTTGCTGGCCATTTTGATTTTAAATGGAAGCGGAGGAAAGAGTGCAGTAGAGCTAGCACAGGATGTCTTAAAACTTGGAAAAGATAACCTGAATGAACTTGGCAAGCTTTCCATTAAAGAACTGACAAAGGTCAAAGGCATTGGCGAAGCAAAAGCGGTAACAATCGCCGCAGCGCTTGAACTGGGCCGTCGACGGCAGGCAGTTGCGTCCATCGATAAAACAGTTGTCACCAGCAGCGCCGATGTGGCTACTTATTTACAGGCTTCTTTACGGGACTACAAGCACGAAGTGTTTGCGGTTATCTTTTTAAACCGCGCAAATAAAATCAATGACTTCAAGATTATCAGCGAAGGCGGGATCACCGGCACTGTTGCTGACCCGCGAATTATATTAAAAAAGGCATTGGAACAAGATGCTGTTAGTATCATTCTTTGCCACAATCATCCATCCGGCAGTTTAAAACCCAGCAGGGCCGATGAAGAACTGACGTTTAAAATAAAAGAGGCGGCCAAGTATTTCGACATCAAAGTACTTGACCACCTTATTGTCGGTGATGACGGGTATTACAGTTTTGCAGATGAGGGAATCCTCTAATTCGGTGAACACTTCATTAGGCCTGCGCGGTCGGACCACCAAACGTAAGTGGTACCTGCACCTCTTCCAAGTCTTTAATAGTACCGTTTGCCGCTTCATAACGCTGCACGTTTTCAATTAATGCCTTCATAAAACGCTTGGCGTGCTGCGGTGTAAATATGATACGTGATTTGACTTTGCTTTTGGGTGTGCCCGGCATCACGTTCACAAAATCAATGACAAATTCAGCGTGAGAGTGTGTTATGATTGCTAAGTTGGCGTAACTACCTTCGGCAACTTCTTCAGTTATTTCGATATTTATTTGATTTTGCGGTTGCCCTTCTTGTTGCATAAAATAATTTGAGCGCCAAAAATAGAATTTAATATGCAGGTGAACGCAAAATAAAAAGTCCCTGCAAGCAGGGACTTTTTATTAAATATGACTTCATTAGCGTGGTCCAACATAGATCAGTGTATCAGTCCACTCCCTGTTTGTTGCAGGGTTGAATACCGGTCCAGCTGAGTAGTTATAGCCGAATTTTGCATAAATCGTTTTAGTCGCCGGATCGTAACGGGAATCATAACCTGGCGCCATCGTATAAAACGTAACTGCTCCTGGGAAGGCATTCTGAACTGTAACCTTGTTTGTTACCGGATCAATAGTATAAGCTGGTTCTTGCGAGCCAAAAGCATTTAGCACCCCAGAAAATAAACCTGGATGGTAATAACCGCCAAAGTCAGGTACATACATCTTTACACTGTTAGGTCCACTGGTATGCATTTCCACATCCACTGTGAAGCGATCGTAACCTGGTGAGCTTGTGGGGTGATAGAATGCACCTTTCAAAGTATACTTACCATCGTATTGGTTTTTAATACCAATAGAGTAAAGAACATTTTTCAAATCGGGGTTAATTTGGCCACCAGCGCCAACTTCAGAAATTGAAAAGCCCAGCGCATATTGGTTCGAAAGGCTAAGTGAGCTTTTATTTAACCGAATCCGGATTTCCTTTACAGTCTCCCCTGGTTGAAAGGTAATGGCGTTAATGTCATCTAGGATAGTATAAGCTGACTGCGGAACTTCTTGGTAGTTTGCATTCCGAGGCGCCGCATTGTACGCACTGATTAACGCAGGATTTCTAGTCAACCTCACAGTCAGAGGAGAATTCAGTTCTGCTTGTGTAGATGGACTTCTTCTGAGGGTGATAACGACAAACGTATCAATTGACGGATTAACGTCACGGGCAATCACATTGATCGCATTTTCGGCACCAGCAAAGGAAACTATTTGCTTGCGGCTTGGATCACCAGTCTCTGTTGGAAAAAATGCCTTTTCCTTTACACAGTTTGCCAACGCAACCGACGCCAGTAAGGCACCAAAAAACAAACTTTTCTTTATACGTATCATACTAATTTTTTTACAGTTTTAATTTGATTATTGATCCCACCAGATTCTTGCAAATGGAGAATCAGGCACACCTGCTGCAGTGTAACGGCTGGCAGCTGCTTGAACGTTGGCATTATTCAGGTTATACTCATTTGGTCCGTAAGGAAAACGACGAGGAATAGCGGTAGAACCAGAGGCCGGCGTCAAGTTTGGAGAACCAGTTCTGCGCCAAACGTTCCAACCTTCCATACCATTTGGAAACCAACTGATCCACTCCTGTGTAGCGATTGCAGCAAGATCTGTTGGTGGGTTAGCGGCAATGTAAGCAGCATAATCAGATGCCGTGTAAACACCCCATTGCTCCATGCTACGCTGAACCCCAGTGTTATAGGTAATCGTTTTGTCTTCGCTTGTCCAACCTCTTTGAGCAGCTTCAGCACGAGCTAACCACATGTTTCCGGCTCCAACTATAACAAGAGGTGAGTTTTCCTGCCGATTAGCACTTGACATGACGATCGCATAGTTCGTATTTGCGCTTGCAAAAGCTTCTGCCTGTGCTCTAGGTAATCCATAAGGGAAACCAACCGTAGAGGAACCATATGCCGTTCTTCGCGGATCATTATTTGTACGATCGGTAAAGGTTTTACTTACGGCGTAGTCCTTCCGCTGTGTAATGTTGTAATAATTGTAGAAAGGATTAGGAAACTTGCCGCCCGGATAAGCAATGGTTGCGTTATCTGCATTAGTTTCGATCACACCGTCCGCAATAGCAGAAGCAAATTCTGCTCTTCCCAAAGTAGCGTTTACTTTTGCCAGATTTAAGGCAGCTAGCGCCCTAAGAGAATTGGCAAGCCTACGCCATCTGGAGATATTGCCATTAAACATGATATCACCCTTGATCGCAATTGGAGCACTTGTATTCAATTGGGCCGCAGCTTCTTTCAATTCTTTGATAATGTCAGGATAGATTTGCTCTTGTTTATCGTAAGCATTTTGGCCGCTACCACCCTTGAGTGCAGAGAAATAGGGAATATCGCCAAAAGCATCCGTCAAGAGTTTAAAATACTGTGCCTTCAAGATACGGGCAATAGCAATTTGGTTTTGATTGGTACCATATTGCGCTGCCTTGGTAGCTGTTGCTGCATCACTATTATAAGTAATAATGGTTTGCAAATCCTGCAATGGACCCGTATAATAACCGTCAAAGTTGAAGGTTGGCCGCTGATAGCGGGAAAGCTCTGTGTACTGCGTTTCAGAAAAATACTGTGCATACAAACCGGCTACAGTGTTCAAACCACCCTGGTCCCAAGCTAGGTTATTTCCTAAGTTCGACAAAACGTTTGTCAAAAGTGCCGACGGAACTGGCTCATTTGCCTGGTTTGGATTGAGGTTGATGTCCCCAAATTCGTCGATTTTGCTACAGGATTGCGTAGCAACCAAAGTGGTTGCTACTGCTAATCCTAATACTATATTACGAATCTTCATATTACTGTATTTGGTCTTTTAGAAATTAAATTTAAAGTTCACACCTAAGCTTCTTGTTCCAGGCATGTTGCTGTCTTCACCCTGCAGGTTAGAAATTTCAGATGGGTCGAAGTTTTGCGTTTCACGATAAAGCAATACTGGATTTCTGGCCACTATTGAAACAGTTGCGCCTTTAAATACATTGCTCAAACGACCCAATTTAGTAACCGGGATGCGGTAGCCCAAGCTTGCTTCTCTTAGTTTCACAAAAGAAAGGCTGTGCACATAAGGTTCAGCGATTTGAGTACCGTAAAACTGATGGAAATAATCTTGCGCTGGCACATACATATCAACCGGTGTTTTTCCATCGGCTGCACTTACACCTACTACGTGTACACCCCCACCAACAGCCACGTCATCTCTGACGTTCATTCCCTTGTCATTGGTTGCAGCAGTTGCCTTCAACAGTCCAGAATAGTGTCCCCACTGCTCAGACAAGGAGAAGAATTTACCACCGAACTGGTAGTCAACGGTAAAGTTGAATGTGAAATTCTTAAATGTCATTGTATTGGTAATACCACCTGTGAGCTTTGGAACGATAGAGCCCCATTCTTTATCTGCATCACGCAGGTAGAAGCCATTCGCATCCAACAGCGGTTGACCTTCTGCATTTCTAGCAATACCACCACCAATTAATTGGCCCCAGTCTTTACCTACCACCTGGAAGGCACGGGCAAAACGGGTACCGAATGAACCACCGGCTAACAGAATACGGCCACCCTCTGGGTTTGTTTCCAACACTTTATTATCCATTAAATAACCGAGGTTCTTTGTCACTGTCCACTCAAAATCTTTGCGGGACATGATGCGAGCATCGGCTACCACTTCAATACCTTGTCTTCTGATTAAAGAGGCGTTGGTGAGCAAACCAGTGTAACCGCTGGTACCACCCAATGATACTGTTACCGGAGCTCTTTCAATCAACTCTTTAAAGTAGGTCAAGTTTAAACCAAAACGATTACGGATGAAACGGAAATCAAAACCAGCTTCATATGTAGTTGTTAAAGCGCCTTTTAAAGCTGGATCGATTAGCGTGTTTGGCTGTGTAGTCAAGAAATTGCCATTGAATTGATCTTGCCCAATACTATAAGCGAAGTTGTTAGCACCAAATCCTAATGAAGTTGGTTTCTTACCCCAGCTAGCGAACATTTTACCAAAGCTTAACCAAGGTAAAGAATTCTTAGTAAGGTCGGAGAACGTAAAGGTTACACCCAAAGATGGAGACAAAAGGCTGTTTTCACCAGCTGGCAGTGTAGAATACCAGTCGTTTCGAACAGCAAAGTTCAAATTCACCATACGGTTCCATTCAATATCACCAAAGGTGAACACAGAACGCACTTCAGTACGCTGGCGGGAATTTGTCAAGTTTGGATTTGCTTTTGAGTTGGAGATAGCATACAAATCTGCAACGTTTAAGCCCTGAGAAGTTGCTTGGGTAGCTTCGGTATAGCTGGTCTGCAATACGTTACCACCACCGTTCAGGCTTACATTTAGTTTATTACCTAAGAATTGTTGGTTGTAAGATGCAAGACCCTCATAGTTCATCTCATTTGCACGAGTCAAGCCTGTTGAATAGCTTGCCAACGTACCTGTTTGTGATGCACTCTGCTCTAACAATGAAGTAGTAATAAATTCATAATTAGTTGTCAGTGCATTTTTACGGATAGTACCACGCAGTTTGAACGCCTTATTAATATTGTACGTAAGACCTATGTCCCCAAACAAACGATCACGAGTTTGCTTGTTATCGATCTCATCAAAATAGCTATAGAAATTATACCAGTAGTTTCCTTTGTAAAGGTCTGTGCTACCTGAAGAAGGATTCTGCGCCATGTTCCAGCTGGCCAATGTGCCAATTGGTGTTCTTAAACGACGTAATTCTTTCATCTTATTCATATCCAGGTTTCTGTGAAACCAAGAGTTGAACGAACCAGTAGACTGGTTAGAGTAAGCATCGTTGAATTCACCCACGATGTTGTAGTTCACAAAGTTGATAGTTGCAGCCAACGTAAAGCGAGAGCTCAGGTCAACCGAAGCCGATGTAAACAACGTGTTTTTGTTGGCACGGGAATTTGGCAACATACCGGTGATACCATTATAAGTATAAGAAACACGGGTGCTGTAGCCTTGTCCCGCTTTAGAGAAGGAAACGTTGGTTACATTAGTGAAACCAGTATTCCAGAAATCACGAGAATTATCCGGTTGTGGCAGAAGCGGAACTGTTTTACCATAATCAGCATGACCAGGGATCCAGGCATACCAAGGGGCATACTGTTGACCCACCATTCGTGGTCCCCAAGATGCATCATCTCTAAAGTCATGGAAATAAGCACCGTCTAGCGCTCTCCACTCTTGCGGCATGCCTTGTCTCCATGAGAATTTCTGAAGCTCTTCAACCGCACCACCAGCATAAAGATTTTGATACTCAGGTAAAATGTAAACTCTGTCGAAAGTAATGCCTTGGTTCACCTCAATTCCAGCAGTGCCTCTCTGACCACCTTTGCGGGTTGTAATTACTACCGCACCGCCTCTGGCTCTTTCGCCAAAAAGGGCTGTCGCGTTTGCACCTTTCAATACAGTTACATCCTGAATATCATCTGGGTTAAGGTCAAAACTAGCTACTGGAGTACCATCTACTACATATAAGGCACCTACATCACCAGTTAAGCCGCCACCACCACGTAAACGAAGGGTTCCCTGGTCATTCAGCTTAATTGGCGACTGACCACGGAATTGGGCACCGGCCACTTTACCAGCCAAAGCACTGTTCACGTTTGTTTGAGGAATGATTGCTAACTGCTCACGGTTAACTGTTTGCGCACTGTAGGGCGTTAACCTTTGTGAACGCTTGATTCCAAAGGCGGTAGAAACTACAACTTCGGATAATTGAGCCTCTGTAGCAGTTAATGTAGCTGTAACCGTATTTCCGCTAACTGTAACCGTTTGCGGCTGATGGCCGGAAGCAGTAATGCGCAGTTGTGCGCCTTCTGCCACTCTAATAAAAAATGCACCGTTCGCATCGGCTTGCGTTGCGTTAGTTTTTCCTACCTCAGTAACGGTAGCAAAAGGAATTGGTTCTCCCCTTTCATTCCGTACTGTGCCCGACACTGATCGCTGGGCAAATGCGAGCACACTAAGCACAAGCATGCAAAGCAGTAGCGTAATTCTTCTCATGTACTTCTAATTTTAGATTTTAAAAAGCGTTAATGTCCCTGTGGACTCGTCCTGATTATAAAGCATTCAGACAGACAACTTTATTTTGTTCTCTGCTGCGCCAAGTTATAGGAATTTTAAGAAAACGATAAAATTTTTATAAATGCGGATTAGTGGCAAATACTTCTAGCACTAGAAACCCCATTTAATTTGACCTCTGATTTCCGATCTTCTATTTCCCGGAATTTCATCCAAACCAGACCCAATAGACTGCCTGTCAGCGTAGATAGTTTGCGCAAAGCGAACCCACAAAGTGCAATTCCGGAAAATATTGGTCTTTAGATTTAAATAATACCGAAGCCCTTTGTCATAAAAGGCTGGTATGGAAAAGCTGTACAGTACATCGTTTTCATAAACATAGATACGGCTGTCGTAACTACCTGTTTCAAAGTATTGAAGCTGAACATTCCCGCTAAATTTATCGTTTACCCGGGCGTTACCTTCCAAAAAAGCAAGAAAACCCTCTTCTTGCCGCATACCTGACCGAAACCAGATCAACTCAGTTCGCCCCCGGATAGTGAGCTTTGGTTGTATTTCAGCGCTGAAGTTTAGCCGGAGGTTTTTTCTGACTTGATCCACCGGAGAATCCATAACGGAGGGGGTCCACGATTCATCCAACGGCTTATTCTTCGCCCGGTATCTTAAATAAAGCTCGGCTTTCTTTGAAGGAGTATAGGTTATCTGCCCTAAGTAATCCCATCCCCTGCTTGGCGCGGATACCCGGTACCGTAAAAAGTCAAACGTGTAAAAATCAGCGTACGTAGCAAGTTGCCAACCGGTCGTTGGTCGGATCAGCAGTCCAGCGTAAACACCCTTTTCGTTTACCGGCAGGGTATTTTCGGTAAAGGCATTGCCAAAAAGATTTTGGTACCCCTTGGAGATATTGCGATACAAAAGGGAAAAATCGACCTTTCTATCCAAACTGGCCAATAATCCTTGAAGTAATGCCCTGTTTCCTTTTCTATCCGACGCCACCTCACCGAACATGTGTACATTGTTATATGTATAACTATAATCAATACTGGCGTTCATTGCCTGGTTGCCGGAAAAGGCAAACTGGTTGTAGGGTTCTGAGCGTTTTTGCATGGGTAACGAGAATCGGTGGCTCACAAGATTGGCTCCAAGCTTTAGCAAGCCGCCCCTGTAGGTGAGATTACCGCCAAAGGAAAAATCAGTAATCCGGTTGCGGTCTGCCATCTCATTTTTGGTGCGATGGTAACCAGATGTGCCGAAAGAGGTAAACCGTTCGACGCTGTCTGTATCTAAATTACCAGTAAACTTTTTGCTGGAGACAAAAGCAGTTCCCTCCCATTTTTGCCCGCCAATAGTAATAGCAGCGCCGCGGTTAAATAGAAATTCGCCTGCGGAGCGGTAGGGCATCAAAACCGGGAGCTGCCGTTTTATATTCATGACTTCTACACTTTTACCAAAAGCCAACGATTGCCATTGGGTCAAGCCCTGCCCGAGATTCACCGTATAATCACCAACTGCCAGGGCTTTTATCTTGCCAAGATCCCTTGCGAAAAAATGGGCGGAATAAAAGTCAAAGCCAGTTTTTTGAGGCCCTTTAAAAAATTGTTCGCCGGCATCTTTATCAGCAACGACGCCATAATACAATTGATTTTTATATTGGTAAACATAACGAAACATCAACCTGTCGGGTGTTCCCAGATAATAGGTGGTCCGGGAAGTATCGTAACCAGCTGATCTTTCCAAAACACGGGTATATCTCAATAAGGCATACTTACTTCCGTTACGGAAACGGGAAAGAAAGTTTTCCCTCACTGTCTCGGCTGGGCCTATAAATACAAAAGGCCTGATCTTATTGATAGTGACTAGGTCAAACCCCGGTATCGCCTGTAGCTCATAAATACTGATGAGCTTTCCGAACAATGACCGGTGGCGTATGAGCGCTGATAATTGCAGCTCCGATAAAAAACGCAGCGGCTCCAGATCTTTCGCAGTGGCAGTGTTCAGATTGAGTGGATGTTTCCGGTAGAATTCAAGGTGCTGTAGAAAAGCATCATCTTCCAAAAACTCATCTCCAAGATCCTCCAACTGCTGTTGGGTGTTGCCCGGTACTTCCTGCGCTCTGCAGAAGAAACACAGAAGGCAGATCGGTATAGTCAACCATGCCTTCATTTTTGTCGATTATAAATAAGCAGTAAACCTGGAGTGACGCCGAGGTAAGGATGAAAAGAAGCCGTAGCATCTACCCTTATATTTTTCAACATCACCCCAAAGCCAAAATAATAAACGGAAGTTGCGGAACTAATGCCACCGCGTGCCATCAATCGTTCTGCAAATACATATTGAAGACCTGCATTGACCGAAACTGGCTGATCTTCGGTTTTCTGTATTTCGGCGCCAACAAATAATTGATCGGAAGCGTCGAAGCCGAGACCAAAAGAGTAGGCAGCTGGTAGTCGCTCCTCGCCATCTTTGCCCAGTTTCATTCTGACAGGATTTGAAACATGAGCACCTACCTGGACTTTCTCCGTAAGCCGAACAATGGCTCCACCATCAAAGGTCACTGCTGATGCAGAACCATAACCTGCCGTTGTTAACCCAACATAATTAAACCGAAGTCCAATATCAAGTTTGTTACCAAGCCTGCGGCCATAGGCTAAGCCTAAACTAGTCTCCCGCAGAAGTGAGCTTCCAAATGCATCCGCCACCAATCCAAAATTGCCCGATGAAGTAGGTAGCGCCATTGCAAGCGAATAATTCGAAAGCTCTTCTAACAGGAACCGGCGTTCCGAAAACGCACCTGCAGAAAAAGATTCAATGCCTGCGAGGGAAGCAGTATTGGCCCGAAACGAGAATGCGTCCTTCCATTTAGTGCTATATGTATGCAAAGAAGGGTAGATAACAGCAACCGGTTGTCGCACAGACTGAGCGGCTACCTCAGCAGTAAAAGAAAGGATGAAGAGCAGGGATAGGGTTCCTTTCACGGCAGTTAGTTTACTGTAAGATAAAATTTTATTGTTATGTGTAAAAGGCCGGGAGAGCCTAAAAACAACGACCAATATTTAATAAGTATGCAACATCCTCCTCCGAAAATGCCCCTTCGCTCTCCCTATCTTTGCCGCATGCAGATTTTAAATGGGAAGGAGACGGCTCAGGCGATTAAAGATTCATTGAAATTGGAGGTAGCGCAACTGGCTTCAAGAGGTGCACCGGTGCCGCACCTGGTGGCCATTTTGGTTGGAAATAACGGCGCCAGCGAAACTTATGTGGCGTCAAAAGTGAAGGCCTGCCACGAGGTTGGCTTCAAATCAACACTTATCCGGTTGGAAGAAGAAACTTCTGAATTAAAGCTCTTGGAAATCATCCGCGGACTGAACATTGACCCGGATGTAGACGGCATCCTGGTGCAGCTTCCCCTACCCGCTCATATTTCGGCTGAGGAAGTGATCAACACTATCGATTGCAACAAAGACGTAGATGGCTTTCACCCGAACAATGTTGGCAGAATGGTCTTAGGCCAGCCCACGTTTGTCCCGGCCACTCCTTATGGTATCATGCTGATGCTGGAGCATTATAAAGTGGAAACAAGAGGAAAACATGCAGTAGTTATTGGGCGGAGTAACATTGTCGGTCGTCCAATGAGCATTTTGCTGAGTGGTTCTTCTAATCCTGGCAACTGCACAGTTACCATTTGCCATTCCAGCACAAAAAATCTGGAAGAGATCTGCCAATCAGCTGACATCATCGTCGCTGCTTTAGGCCGGCCTGGATTTGTAAAAGCGGATATGGTAAAAGAAGGTGCCGTGGTAATTGATGTCGGCATTACCCGGGTAGATGACCCTACGAAGAAAAGCGGCTACCGCATCAGCGGTGATGTGGATTTTACCGATGTAGCGCCGAAATGTTCCTTTATCACACCAGTTCCGGGAGGTGTGGGACCAATGACCATTGCTGCACTCATGAAAAATACTTTCAGGGCTTGCGCTATGAAGCACTACGATTAAAATTTAGAGACACCAGAAATTGTGATGAGCGAACAAATAATGCCAGAAAATCTTTCCATAATAAAACCTGAAGCGGTACGGGAGACACAGACTTCGTTACCAGTCATGGAGCATTTCTATACGCTGCAAGGCGAAGGTGTGCATACCGGCAAAGCTGCTTATTTCATCCGGCTTGGCGGCTGTGATGTGGGATGTGTTTGGTGCGATGTAAAAGAAAGCTGGGATGCCGAGAAACATCCCCAGTGGGAAATAAACGCCCTGGTAAGAACTGTAAAGGAAACACCTGCACCCATTGTTGTAATAACGGGTGGCGAACCACTGATGCACGATTTATCTGGCCTGACTGCAGCACTCCGTCATGCAGGTCTACGGGTGCACATCGAAACTTCGGGCTCATCGCCGCTTTCAGGTGAATTAGATTGGATCACACTTTCGCCTAAAAAATTCAAAGAACCATTACCCGAAGTTCTGCCAGCGGCAAACGAACTGAAAATTGTTGTCTTTAATAAATCTGACTTTGCTTGGGCCGAAAAATGGGCTGGCCGGGTATCTCCTGAGTGCAAGCTTTTTTTACAACCGGAGTGGTCAAAGGCCGAGCAGCTTACGCCGCTGATTGTTGATTATATCAAGAACAACCCACAGTGGCAGCTCTCACTTCAAACGCACAAATATATTAATGTGCCCTAGCGTTGCTGTAACGTTAAAACTCCTTTCTCGTCTCTCCCTAGGTTAAAGGTTCTTTATCTTCATTTCATGAAGAACCGCTTTCTTGTATTGCCTCTTTTTTTACTATTCATTTCTTACTCCGCCCTTGCCCAATACGATGTAACCAAGGTTGATAAAAAGGCTGTTGCCATGTACGAGAAGGCAATGGAACTGGCCGATATGAATCGCTATAAAGATGCTGCCGTTATGTTGCAACAGGCAATTGCAAGAGACGGCTCTTACATTGATGCTTACCTCTCGCTGGCTGGTATATACGGACAATTAAAAGACTATACCCAAAGTGTTGCCACTTATGAAAAAGCCTTTTCAAAAGACACGGCCTATACAGCTGATCCGGGGCTTTTGCTTCCTTATGCCATCAACCTTGCCGGTACCGGAAATTTTGAAAAAGCACTTGCTACAATCAATAGAATCCTTGAGCGTCCAAACCTTCACCCTACCACCAGGAAAGCAGCTGAATACCGCCAGAAAAGTTTTCAATTTGCAGTAGACCATGCAAAGAGGAACAACAACTCCAACTATGTTTTTGCGCCAAAAAATCTAGGCGATGCGATCAACTCGTCTGAGTCGGAATATTTTCCTTCCATGCCTATTGATGGAAAGCTGATGGTGTTCACCAGACGACTGAACAACATGAACGAGGACTTTTTTGGAAGTGAAAGAGAAAACACCGGTTGGGTGAATGCCATTCGGCTTCCGGGTAATATCAACACCTCGCAGAACGAAGGAGCGCAGAGTATTTCGCAGGATGGTGAATGGCTTGTGTTCACCGGCTGTAATCGTCCGGATGGCCAGGGAAGCTGCGATCTATACATCTCTTACAAAACAGACCAGGGATGGACACCGGCTTTTAACCTTGGACCAAATGTGAACACCGATCAGTGGGAATCGCAACCATGCTTGTCGCCCGATAAACGGCACTTGTATTTTGCTAGTCGCCGCTTTGGTGGTTTAGGCGGCAGCGATATTTATGTTTCTCATTTGTTACCGAGTGGCAAGTGGAGCAAGCCCGAAAATTTAGGTCCGGAAATCAATACAGCCGGCGACGAATATTCACCCTTCATCCACGCCGACAACGGCACTTTATATTTTACTTCTAACGGGCATGTGGGCTATGGCAACGAGGACCTTTTTGTATCACGAATGGATGCTGAAGGAAAATGGGGCAAGCCGGAAAACCTCGGTTACCCGATCAACACTATCGACCATGAAGGCACATTATTCATTGCAGCAGATGGCAAAACCGCTTATTACGCAAGCGACCGTAGCGACAGCAAGGGTGGCCTTGACATTTATAGCTTCGAACTGCGTGAAGGCATTCGTCCTGCCAAAACACTCTGGGTAAAAGGAAAAGTGTTCGACAACAAAACAAAAACCGGGTTACCGTCCTCGGTTGAGTTGATTGATCTTTCTTCCAAGCGTGTTGTTTCAAAAGTGCAAACCGATGAAACCGGGAATTATCTCATCACACTTCCAATTGGAAAAGACTATGCATTCAACGTCAATCGCACTGGTTACCTGTTTTACTCGGATAATTATTCACTAAAGAATAAACCTGCAGATTCTACCTACCAAAAAGATATTCCGCTGCAGCCGATTGAGGTTGATGCGGCCATCGTTTTGCGCAACCTTTTCTTTGAAACCAATAAGTACGTTATTCAACCGGAATCTGAAGTTGAGTTGAATAGAGTTGTACAATTTCTGAAAGACAATCCGACCGTTAAAATCCAGTTGGAAGGCCACACCGACAATATCGGTACAGCAGCTGACAACCAGAAACTGTCGGAGCAACGTGCCCGCAGTGCAGTAAACTACCTGTTAGAGCAGGGCATCATGCCACAGCGATTAGTGGCCAAAGGTTTTGGCGCTACCAAACCGGTTGCCGATAACAAAACCGAAGAAGGCCGTGCTCAAAACCGTCGCACAGAATTGAAGATTATCTCCAAATAGATGTTTGTTGACAGATAGCAGAACGTTAGTAAATTGCTGTTATCTGTCAACCATCATCTGCTTACATGCACTCCGAACTTTTCTACCAGCTTGCGCTTACACTTGTCCCAAACATCGGTGATGTACAAGCCAAACTTTTGGTGCAGCATTTTGGTGAGGCCAGTGCCATCTTTAAAGCCAAAAAGCATTCACTCGAAAAGATTGATGGCATAGGCGCTATTAGGGCCGCTTCCATCAAAGAATTCCATGATTTTCACCTGGTAGAAACGGAATTGAAATTCATTGAGAAGTACAAGATCAAAACGCTTTTTCTGAACGATGATGATTACCCAAAACGACTTCTTAACTGCTATGATTCGCCAACGCTGCTATTCTACAAAGGCTCCGCTAGCATAAATGCATCACGCATTGTAGCCATTGTAGGAACCCGCAGCAATACAGACTATGGAAAAACTTTTACGGAGAAACTCGTGAAAGACTTGTCCGATCAAAATGTGCTCGTCGTCAGTGGGCTTGCCTACGGTATCGATGCCATTGCTCACAAGGCTTCGATCAAAAACAAGGTTCCTACCGTAGGTGTCGTTGGCCATGGGCTAAGCAAAATTTACCCATCTACCCATGCCGACCTGGCAAAAGAGATGATTGCGGAAGGTGGTGGAGTTCTTTCCGAATTCTTTCATGATGTAAAACCTGACAAACATAATTTTCCATTACGCAATAGGATCGTTGCGGGTATAAGTGATGCCACAATTATTGTTGAATCATCCGTGAAAGGCGGAAGCATGATCACAGCAAAACTGGCCGATGCCTATAACCGTGACGTATTTGCTGTACCAGGGCGAACAACAGATAAAGTAAGCGCCGGGTGCAATCACTTGATCAAATACAACAAGGCAGTATTATTAACTGATGCAGATGAACTGTTGGAGGTGATGGGCTGGAAAGAAAAAACGGTGAAGCAGAAAAAACAACGTGAACTATTCATTGAACTGACGCCTGACGAACAAAACATTCTTCAACTATTGCAGGAAAAAGAAGCGCTGCACATTGACGAGATCAATTCCTTGAGTGGGATGAGCAGCAGCAGTACCGCAGCTGCTATTTTAAATCTGGAGTTGCAAGGCATTATTCAAAGCCAGCCGGGAAAAATGTACAAAATGGCTTGAGGAACCGAGCTGGTTTTACAAACGAAAACCAAACCGAAGTCCGGCTGTTACATGAAGTCTTCTCAGGGTGTAGTTATACTGCCAGGCATCGTCAAACGAGAAGATTGTTTGTTTGTTTGGCTCCACCGATGTAACGGCCGCATTTTCCGATTTGTAACTTGTAAACACTTGCCGCAGGCCGGCACCGGCAAATGCATCAAAATAGGCTCTTCTGCCAAGGTTCAATTCCATTCCAACCTTAACTGCTGTTGCCCAAACCGGCGAACTGATGACTGTATTGTTATAAGCAAAAGTCTGCGTCCTTGTGTAATACCTACCACCTTCCTTATCGGTAAGCTCGCGGAACAAATAACTGTTGTGTAGCGAAATATATTTTGCAGAACCTTTTTTACCCTGGCAAAACTTTACTTCCAGCGATCCACGCCAATATTCGATTTTTTCATATTCGGTATTAGTTGGATAAAAGGTCGGAAATGCACCTTCTACCAGCACCGCCCACCGCCGATTGAATTTTACCTGCAGACCCGGCTGAACTGCTACGCTAACAGGCACAAACAAAGCAGGAGAAACCACTAATGAAACGCTGCGTAAGCTGTCTTGCCCTAAAGCCTTATGCGTTTGCAAAAGGGCAAGGAAGAAAAAAAAGAGGAGCAGCCGTTTCATTCTGCTAAAAATAAAACCATCCCATCAATGTACCAACGATGGAAGTAAATAAGTTAATTGAGTTAATAAGTTAATGGGTAGAGGCTGAGAGATCCCAATCAACTAATTAACCGATTAACTTATTAACCCAATACCTAAGCTCCCCTATCTTTGCCTATGGCAACAAACTCCACAGGAAAAACTTTCATTGAAGGCTTAACATTCGACGACGTTCTCCTTGTTCCGGCTTATTCGGAGATTTTACCAAGGGATGTAGAGATCACCACCCGCCTCACTAAAGACATTATACTAAATATCCCGATGCTCTCGGCTGCTATGGATACGGTAACCGAAGCATCGCTGGCCATTGCCCTTGCAAGGGAAGGTGGTATTGGCATTCTGCACAAGAATATGACCATTGAAAAGCAGGCCGACCAGGTGCGTAAGGTAAAGCGAAGCGAAAGCGGCATGATCATCGACCCGATAACCTTAACTGTTGAAGCAAGGGTAGGCGACGCACAGCGATTGATGAGAGAGAATAAAATTGGTGGTATTCCCATTGTTAGTGGCGATGGCAAACTTGCCGGTATTCTCACTAACCGTGACTTGCGTTTCCAGGAAAACCTTGATCAGAAGGTCAGTGAGATCATGACCAAAGAAAACCTGATTACTGCACCGGAAGGAACCGACCTACGTGGCGCTGAAAAAATATTAAGACAAACCAAGGTAGAAAAACTGCCAGTTGTTGACAGCGATGGCAAATTGGTAGGATTAATCACTTACAGAGATATCATCAAGCTGACCTCTCATCCAAACTCAGTAAAGGATAAGCTAGGCCGCCTGCTGGTTGGTGCTGCTGTTGGTGTGACCAAAGATCTATTGGACCGTGTGGCAGCCCTGCAAAACGTAGGTGTTGATGTGATCTGTCTTGATAGTGCGCATGGCCATTCAAAAGGCATCATCGATGCATTGAAAAGTGTAAAGAAGAGCTTTAAAAAGATGAACGTGATTGCCGGTAACATTGCGACTACTGAAGGCGCACAAGCCTTAGCTGATGCCGGTGCTGATGCAGTAAAAGTGGGCATAGGGCCAGGATCGATTTGCACGACCCGTATTGTAGCGGGTGCCGGCGTGCCCCAACTGACCGCCATTATGCAGGCAGGTGCAGCCTTGAAAAAGCAAAACATTCCGATCATTGCCGATGGAGGTATTCGCTACACCGGCGACATGGTAAAAGCTTTAGCGGCCGGTGCCGACTGCGTAATGATGGGAAGCATTTTTGCAGGCACGGAAGAAAGCCCTGGCGATACAATCATTTACGAAGGAAGAAAGTTCAAGGAATACCGCGGTATGGGATCATTGGGAGCGATGTCGGTAGGTAGCAGCGATCGTTATTTCCAAGATCCTGAAGCTGATGTAAAAAAATACGTTCCGGAAGGTATTGAAGGCCGTGTAGCATACAAAGGTTTATTGAAAGAAATCGTTTACCAGTTTGTTGGTGGATTGCGAGCAGGTATGGGTTATTGCGGAGCAAAGAACATCACCGAATTACAAAATGCAACCCTTGTAAAAATCACTAACGCCGGCATGCGTGAGAGCCATGCACACGATGTAGAGATCACAAGAGAAGCACCAAACTATAGCCGCAAGTAACATGCATATTCACATTCTTTCCGTATTGCCTGAATTGCTGCAGAGCCCTTTGTCGCATTCGATTATGAAGAGAGCCCAAGACAAGGGCTTACTAACAGTAGAAGTTCATCATCTCCGCAAATGGGCCGTGAATGAATACGGACAGGTAGACGACTACCAGTATGGCGGTGGTGCAGGCATGGTGATGATGCCGGAGCCGCTCGCAAACGCCATTGAAGAATTAGGGAAAGAAAAACCCTTCGATGAGATAATTTTTCTGACACCCGATGGCGAAACCCTTAATCAGAAGATTGCCAATACGCTTTCATTAAAGGAAAACATCCTGATGATCTGTGGTCACTACAAGGGCATTGATCAACGCATCCGGGAGAAATACGTGACAAAGGAAATTTCTATTGGCGACTACGTGTTAAGCGGTGGCGAATTAGCCGCTGCTGTTTTAGTAGATGCAGTCGGAAGACTAATTCCAGGTGTACTGAATGATGAAACGTCTGCCCTTACTGATTCTTTCCAGGATAATTTGCTGGCGCCACCGGTTTATACTCGCCCAGCTGATTGGCGCGGCATGAAAGTGCCGGATATTTTATTAAGTGGACATACCGCAAAAATTGACGAGTGGCGGCATGAGCAAGCCGTTCAGCGAACAAAGGAAAGAAGGCCGGATTTGCTAAGCGAAAACGAGTAATTAGCCACAGGGAAATTTGTCCATCCCTTTGCGTCATCTATCCATTTCCCAGCGGCTCTGGGCAAACCAACTTTGCATCATTCATCACGGAGTCAAACACTCCACCTAAAACCAAATGATATGCAAAGAATACCTGCACTCGACCCAGCTACTACCAACGGTAAGTCAAAAGAGTACTTTAACACCATTGAAAAAAAGTTAGGCATGGTTCCTAACATGATGCGCACCATGGGCAACTCTCCCGCCGTATTGAATGGTTATCTCGCCTTTAGCGGTGCGTTAAGCGAAAGTTCCATCGGTGGCAAATTAGGTGAGCTCATTGCCCTCGCTGTTGCCAACAGCAATGGCTGTGATTATTGTAACGCAGCACACAGCTTTATTGGCGAAAAGCTGGTTGGTCTTTCAAAAGAAGCAATCGAACTGGCAAAAGAAGGAGACGCCAATGATCCTAAAACTGCGGCAGCCTTGCGATTTGCGCAAGCACTGGTAGACAAAAAAGGTATAGTTTCTGCCGAAGACATCACTGCAGTAAAAGCCGCTGGTTTTGATGACGGTGCGGTTGCCGAAATTATTGCACATACGGCACTGAACATCTTCACTAATTATTTCAATAATGCTATTGAAGTAACAGTTGATTTTCCGAAAACTTCGCTGGCAGCACCAGTCTTAAATTAATTCATGACAAGAGCAGTCTAACCGACTGCTCTTGTTTCTTTCTTGCGTTGTAACTTGTTTTACTATTTTCCAATTATGCCTACTCCTGACAAGACCGTTTTTACACTCGTGGATCCGCAAAGTGGCAATCTTGCTTTCAAGCTTTTTTCGTTTGAAAGCAATTCGCATTTTGATCATGTGCAGCGGCTTCCCTATTACACGGTGATTTTATTGCAAGAAGGAAAGCCTCAGCTGAATGTCGATTTCTCCGAGTATCAACTTAACTCGCCTGCTGTTCTTTTTTTTACGCCGTACCAGCCATTTATGTTTTCCGGAGAAGAAGTGTTTAGAGGAGTAGTGCTTCATTTTCACTCCGATTTTTTCTGCATCCACAAACACCAGCAGGAGGTAGCGTGCAATGGCGTTTTATTCAATAACATTTACAAACCGCCTTTTATCAAAATTGATGTTGCTGATTCAGAAAAGCTCCTTCAACTAATCCGCAATTTGAAAACTGAGTTGGCGGAGCCGGCCCTGGCACAACACGAATCACTGATTTCTTATCTAAAGATCTTTTTGATCCAGTGCGTTAGAATAAAGGCGGCCCAACAACAGGAACACGCAGCCTTGTTTGAGATTAAAAATGAGCCATCCGTATTACAACAACTTAATGAAACCATTGAAAATAATTACCGCCAAAAACATGCGCCAGCCGATTATGCTTCACTCCTGCACATCTCACCCAAAACATTAGCGAAACTTACGAAAACCCACTTCAACAAAACCGTTAGCGAAATGATCAGTGAGCGGATTGTCATTGAGGCAAAAAGAGAACTCTATTTGTCATCCAAACCAATAAAAGCAATTGCCTTTGAGCTCGGCTTTGATGACGAATACTATTTCAGCCGCTTTTTCAAAAAACAAACTTCGGTATCGCCACAGCAATACCGGGAAACCGTTGGTTTTGCAAAAGGCGAATTGAGAAAGGCTGTATAGAGTCTTGCATGTGTTACCTAGAACTTTATTCGTTCACGTTTCTAAACCCGATGGGAGAAAAAATAAAAAAAGGGTAGCATGGAGCTACCCTTTCTCTTAAGTAGTAAAATCTTATTTAATTTCCTTCATCAACTCCTGCACTGCTACTTCCAACTGCTGGTCTTTTCCTTTACTCACTTTATTGTATTCATTCATCACTCTGATATCAGGTTCGGTTTGCCAGTTTTCCAAATACTTTCCGCCTACCGACTTTACACCCAATGGTGGCACACCCCAGCGAACAGTGTTATCCTGTAAGGCTTCCCATCCAGCGAATGTGCAGGTACCAGGCACCGGCATACCCACTAATTTTCCGAGTTTCAAATCCTGGTAGCTGTAGGCAAAACAATGCCCATCGCTGTAGTTGGCTTCGTTTGCCAAGGCAATGCTAGGCCGCGTCCAGCGGAACGAAGGCTCCAATCCAACGGAACGATTATCGGTTGTATAATCAAGGAATTTCTTGCCGCTGAGGAACATTGCCAAATCTGCGACTAAGTCGCCGCCACCATTGTTGCGGGTATCTACTACCATGCCTTTGCGATTGGCATATTTACCCATCACTTCTTCGTACACGGTGCGATAAGCAGGATCGCTCATACTTGGAATGTGTACATATCCTAATTGTCCGTTGCTTAGCTTGTCTACTTCTTCTGCGTTTCTACGAACCCAACGCTTGTACAGCAATCCACTCTCCTCTCCCATTGATACAGGTTTTACTACCAATTCGCGGCGACTGTTATTTGTCGGATCGAAGACGCTGATCAAAACATTCTTGCCGGCTTTGCGGTTGAGGAAGGTTGCATAATCCCTCTCGTTAGTCAATGCTTCTCCGTCAATTGACTCGATGATCATACCTGCACGGATATTCATTCCTGCTTTTGCCAATGGGCCTTCTGCCATCACCTCATCGATCTTCATCCCATTGCCACTGAACTTCGGATCATAAAATATACCTAGTGACGCGGTAGCATCAGCATTGGGAATCATGGTAGCGTAAGAAGCACCTGAATGCGAAACATTCAATTCACCCAGCAGTTCACTGAGCATCTCAGAAAACTCGTGGTTATTGCTGATATGCGGCAGGTATTTTTCGTATTCATTTTTTAGTGCATTCCAATCGGCACCATGGTAACCGGCTGTATAAAATGTGTTGCGGGTGCGCCTCCAAACATGATCAAACATAAAAGCCCGTTCCGCAGCCACATCCAGGTTCATATCACCGTTAATGGCGACCGGGTCTTGCTTGGCAGTTGCCGGGTCAAGTTTAACGATGCGTCCATCAGTGATCAGAAAGATGTTTTTATTAGCACTGTCCCACTGCATGCGGGCACTGTTGGCATTCAGCGGCACCAGCATTTTGGTTTCCTTTGTCCGGAGGTTGGTGCTCCAAAGATTCAGTCCTTTTTCAAAACGGGCCAGGTAGTACAAGGTTTCTCCGTCCTTTGACACAAGGGCATCTGACAGGTTAGATGAATGCAATGTCAATCGTGCCTTCCGGTACTTTAAACCCTCCCAATCAATCATCACGCTGTCTTTCTTAGGCCCTTTCTTTTTCGTAGTATCTGCCTTTGTATTTTTTTCGTCAAGCTCTTTCCATAAGGCGTATTCCTCTTTGGTCATACGGAACTTGTCATACGCATCCTGTGTCAGGAACATCGCAAAAACATCGGCCTGTGCGCCACCACTGTTGGCCTGTGCCCGTAATCCTTCGCGATTGCTCCGCCAAATCAGCATCTTGCCTCCCATCATCCATTTGGGTTCCATGTCCTGGTAACCGCTTTCGGTAAGGTTCATTTTCTTGCCCTTACCGTCGGCCGAAATCAACCCAATCTCACCATTCCAATAACCGGGTTCCGAAAATTCAAACATCAACCATTTGCTATCCGGACTCCAGGTAAAATACTGGTCGTTATCACCCATTGAAAAAAGCTCATTCGTTGTAAGAATGGTACGCACCTGTTTGCTGGCGATGTTGTACACCTTCAATGTCATGCGCCCTTCTACAAAAGCAATTTCTTTTCCGTCGGGGGAGTATTCCGGTTGGTAATTTTCTTTATCGTTTTCGATGATGGGTGTTTCTTTCAGTATAGTGCTGGCGAAAAAATAGGGTTCGGCGCTTCGTGCAATACTGGTTTGATAAATCCGCCAGTTACCATTGCGTTCGCTGGAATACAATAGCGATTTACCATCCGGCGAAAAGCTCACACTTCGCTCCTGCCCGGGAGTATTGGTAATGCGCTTGGTGCTGCCACCTTCAACGGAAGCGACGAATACTTCACCGCGATACACAAAAGCAACTTCTTTTCCGTTTGGTGAAACTGCCAGGTCGCGAACGCCGCTCATGACGTTTACGATGCGTTCATTGTTGTTTTTGCCTTCGCTAAGAATGGTGATGGCTACCTTTTTGGGTTCGCCGTTTTCCGGTTTGATATATATGTCTCCGTCATAACCAAAACAAAGCATTCCATCGTTGGCTGCCGTTAAAAAACGAACCGGGTGTTTTTTAAAGTTGGTAACTGCTGTTGGCTTTTCCGGCTGATCAATGTTGAAGCGATGCACATTGAATGAACCGTTCGCCTCGCTGAGGTAGTAGACGGTTTTATCACCATTGGCCCATACCGGGCTGCGGTCTTCACCGGCAAAATTGGTAAGCTGACGGTGTTCACCGCTTTTTGCATTGTATATCCAAATGTCTCGTGCAATAGCCGACTGCTGGTGTTTGCGCCAGGTGTTTTCGCCACCTTTCTTATCGTGGTACAAAAACCGTTGACCGTCTCTGCTCCACTTAACATCTTCTGCAGGCGTGGTTAATACCTGCAAGGCACGCCCACCCTGAGCCGATACTTGGTAGAGTTCCGGTAAGGAACCTGTTGGGAACTGCCGGTTGCCGGCTTCGTCGATGCGAGCTGCGCCAAAATAAATGGTCTTCCCATCCGGAGAAAAAGAATAGGGATATTCATTTGCGGAGTGAAAGGTCAGTCGTCGTGGCTCACCGCCAGCGGCATTCACCACAAACAGGTCGAAGTTGCCATAGCGATCAGATGCAAAAGCGATCGAGGTCCCATCAGGACTCCACACCGGCATAAAATCGTAGGCTTCATGCTGGGTGAGTTGAACCGCAGTGCCACCGGAAGAAGGCACTTTGTACAAATCGCCTTTGTAAGTAAATACAATGGTTTTTCCATCGGGTGAAATGGACGGGTAACGCATCCAGGACGGCTGGCTTTGGGCTTGCACCATCAAGGCCGCACCCGCAGCAATTAAGAAAGCTGTAAGTTTTTTCATGGTAAAAAATGGTAGGAGTGGAAGATACGACGCGGTGATTTATGTTACCAAGACCGTTTGGTGAAATAAAAATGGAGCTGGTGATGGACCTCGCTTTCTTTCTTATCGCAATTATAATTCCGATGAAATGATGGTCAGAAAAAGCTGAAGGAAACTATTTCGACACTTGCGTTTTACACCAACACTTCTTCCACTTCTTTAAATCCTTCAGCAGGCAACTGGCGTTCCCATAAAACTTTGTAGATGGTTTGTGCGATGGGAATATCAGCATTGATGTTTTTGTTGAGGTTGTAAATACACCGCGAAGCATAATAACCTTCGGCTACCATGTTCATTTCCAATTGTGCCGATTTAACAGTGTAACCTTTACCAATCATGTTTCCAAATGTTCGGTTACGGCTGTAAAGCGAATAACAGGTTACCAGCAGATCTCCAAGGTAAACCGATGCTGCATAGTTCATGTCCTTTTTCTTCGCCGGGTCCACTTTTTCATGCTCGCCAACAACGATGTGTTTGATACCAACCTTACGCAGGAAGCCCGCCATTTCATCTGCGGCATTGGCAATGTAAACGCTAAGAAAGTTGTCGCCATAGTCTAATCCATGAGCAATACCAGCGCCCAATGCATAAATATTTTTCATCACGGCCGCATACTGCACACCAAGAATATCAGGGTTGACAATCGTGTTGATATAGGGAGCTTTAAAACACTGTGCAACATCTTCCGCCACTTCTTCATCAACTCCAGAAAACGTGAGATACGATAATTTTTCCGCAGCTACTTCTTCGGCATGGCAAGGACCAAGAACAGCGAAATAATTTTTGAGTGGTACTCCAAAATTTTTCTCCAGGTAATCGTTCAGCAATACATCCTGGCCCGGAATCAACCCCTTAATGGCAGAAAGTATTTTCTTGTCCTTCAGCGACTCCTTACTTACACTTTCAAGCACTCCCTCGATGTAGGCCGAAGGCACTGCAATGATCAACAGGTCAGAGGCATCAACAATGGATTGCACATCGCTGCTCATGTTCAGCAACGACACATCGAAATAGGCCGAATGCAAATAATTTGGATTGTGTTTGCGGCGTTTGATGTAATCAATCGATGTGGCATTCCGTATCCACCAATTCACAGGCAAGCCACCATCGGTAACAATCTTTACCAAAGCTGTTGCCCAACTGCCATTGCCAATGACGCCAATCTTGAATCCCTGCATTTTATTTGTTTTCGAATAATTGCTCACGCTTTACTACCCGCACTTTTTTTCCGGTGCGCAAGTTAGTGCCTACAGCGGTATTTGGACCAGTCACCACTTGCTCACCTTCATTTAATCCGCTCAACACTTCAAAATAATTGAAATCCTGAATGCCTGTCGTTACAACACGTTTTTCAACGGTACCATCCGCTTTCATCACATACACCACTTCTTCTAGTTCGTTGCCTGTTGATTCATTATTATCTACCACGTCATTATCGCCTTTTTTATTCTCTGCATTATCATCACTTCCTTTCACCCTTGATGTAACGGCACCAACCGGAACACTCAGCACACCTTCTCTCCTTCTTGTTTTGATCTCAGCCCGTGCATTCATGTTGGGCCGGAAAGGCATCCGGCGCTTGGCTGTTGTATCAAACAAATCAGCGTAAGATGATGGTAATAATCGAATGCGCACTTCGTAATTGGTGACATCTGCCGACAAGAAAGATTGCGCATCGCGTTTGTTATTCCCGTTTCCAATTGAAGTGACCACACCTTTGAATTTGCGCTTATTATAAGCATCTACTTCTACATCAGCAGAGTCGCCCACACTTACTTTAATAATGTTGTTTTCATTCACATCTACCCTTACTTCAATATTGTTCATGTCGGCAATGCGCATCAGCTCTGAACCCGGCATTTGCATCGTGCTGATTCGTTCGCCGGCACGGATATTTAATCCCAGTATAGTTCCACTGATGGGTGCTGTAATGGTAGCTGAAGATGCTGTGGAAGTGCGAGGCTGTTGCATGCCTTGCACAAGACTTTCAAAACCCGGAGGAACATTGGGTACTGTAACGCGGGGTGTTGCGTTGCCTGTTCTGTCGCCCTGGATACGAGCTAGTACCTGCCCTTTTTTTACCGTATCACCTTCCTGTACATTCAGCTGCACTACCTCACCGGCAATTGGCGAACCAACTTTTATTTCGGTTGACGGAGAGATTTTCCCGCTAGCAGAAACTGTTTCTACAATTGTTCTGCGTTTTATGTTTTCGGCTGTTACTTTAATGGCATCGCCATCACCGTTACCTCGTGCTTTCACTACAAACCAAATGGCAACGACACCCACGAATGCAAGAAGTATCCACTTAAAAGATTTACGCATAATGTATGTTGTTTATCACAACGCTTTAAGCCCTAAAAATAGGCAGAGACATCATTAGATGAAACGAATCAGAAAATCAGTGCAACCAACGCCTTATGTCTTTTCAAATTCGAGCCGGTCGTTTTCTCTATCCCCACGCCTATCCTTAGGTGCAACCATAAAATAAAGAATCAGGAAGCCGGCAAAAACGCCAGTAGCAATCAATGCCAGCTGCGGCGTATCAAACGCAATGGAAATTCCCACAAAAATATAGGCTGCGATAAAGATGAGCGGAAGCAATGGGTAAAGCTTCATCTTATAAATTCCTGTACCATCCAGGTGTTTTGTACGCTTGCGCAAGATGAAAATGGTAGCTGCAGAAGTAGCCATGCCAATGGAATCAAGAAAGATAGTGAAGCTGAGAATTTTGTTGAACTCATCCATGAAAAACAAAACGATAATGCCAATCGCTGCAAAAGCAGTAAGGCCTACTGTCAGCACATCTTTTTGCTCGTTCTTTCTGCTAAAAGCCTTCGGCAGAATACCGTCCTTGCTCATCGCATACATTACTCTTGGGTTACTAAGCAGCAACACATTTACATAAGCAAGTACGGCGATAAAAAGTAAAATAGAAGCAGCCGTCCGCCCTGTTGGACCAAACATTTTTTCTACAACGATGGATGCGATCCCACGGGATGTTTTCAGCGATTCAAAACCGATGGCGTTGTAGTACGCATAGCTTACTGCGAGGTAAAGCGTAATGATAATCAGGATACCGATAAAGATTCCACGGGGAATAGTTTTTCGAGGGTTGTGCACCTCATCGCCGAAGTTGATGGTTTGCTGGTAACCGCCATAGGTGAATGAAACAGCAATGAGGATTAATCCGAACGACTGGATATTGTCCATCATCGAAAATGAATTGGTAACCGGCGTTGCTGCATTTGCATCCCCGGAGATAAAGAAGATAGAAGAAATCAGCAGCACCAGCATGCCAATCTTCACAATCATTAAAAAGTTTTGTGCCATGGAACTCATGCGAAGGCCGAGAAGGTTTACCCCATAAAAAACAATGATCGGGATCATGGCGATGAGTGCCCTTGTGGTAGCACCGGGATCTTCTTTAAAAATGACTTGTGCGATGTATTCGCTTCCTACCAACGCCACACCCGACATGGAAGCCGCATTCGAAATAAGAATGATGCAATTGATGGAAAAAGCAATGGAGGGATGATAGCACTCGGCAAATACTTTATAATAACCACCAGTGATAGGAAACCGCGAACCGATTTCGGCATAGGTCAGCGCACCACACAAAGCAATGGCGCCGCCGGCCACCCAACCAATAAAAAATAACGAAGGAGTAATGGCCGCTCTGGCGGCGTCGGATGAGGTACGGAAAATGCCCATGCCAATGACCAACCCCACCACAATCATCGTCAGATCAAATAAGCGAAGCTTTGGTTTTTCTGTCATGGTTTGAAGATAGGAAAACGGTTTGGAGTTTGGGGTTTGGTGTGTGGAGTTTGTGTTGAAAACGGTAGCAATGAAAGTGGTGATGAAGTAGATTATGTAGCCGGCGACAAAATTTCTATTAAGCTTCTGTTGCGTCGCACTCTTGTACGTTTAGTGCTCTATTGGGCTGTTTTGAACCACGGAGGCACGGAGGAGCACGGAGCTTTGTGTTCGTTGTGCTTCGTTGTGTTCTTCGTGTACCACTTCTACATAAACCCACCCCTGAATTCTTTTGGTTCAGTCTTTTCCTCATTGCTCCCCTCCAGGGAGGGGATGGTCGCTTTAATTCGGCCATTGCAAGATTGACCTAAGAATACATCCCCTCCTTGGAGGGGCGATCTACCGTAAGGTTGTGGTTAAGGAAATTGGGGTGGGTTTACTTGCCCAATAGAATAACCAACAGCACAAGAGTGCGACGCAACAGACAATGAACAGAATTACAAAAGCCGGTAACATAAAATTCTATCTCAGCTATAATTGTTCAATCTTTCAACAACCTCAAATCCTAAACTCCAAACCTTTTCCCCTACATTTGCGCCTCGCAACTGGTTCCTCCGCCTCAGGTGAAGGATGAAAAGGGAAGCCGGTGTAAGTCCGGCGCTATCCCCGTAGCTGTAAGGTGTGTGAATAGTCACAACTGACGATTCACCTGCTGATTCCAATGCCACTGTTGACAACAACGGGAAGGCCATCAGCAGCAACCAAGCCAGAAGACCTGCCAGATGCGGTTCATAACATTCATGCTTTCGGAGGAAAAGCAGAGAAGCAGATACGACCGCGGTTATCTCTCTCTATCTTATTTTTCGAACGCCGTCACAAAAAAAATTTAAACCAAAATGAGGAAATTTTTGGCTGTGACTGCACTCTTTATCGGCAGTCAGCTACAGGCCCAGGACACCCTGGACAACGTTACACTTACGGCAACTAAGTTTTCTACAAAAACAACTGAAACGGGCAAGGTGGTCGTCACCATCAACCGGCAAATGATTGAAAAAGCGGGCAGCCGCGACCTGGCACAGGTGATTACGGAACTGGGTGGCGTGTTTATCAACGGCTACACCAACAATGCCGGCAAAGAAAAAAATATTTACCTGCGTGGCGCAAAAGTAGATTATACACTTATCACCGTTGATGGTGTTCCGGTATACGATGCATCAGGCATTGGAAGCAATTTCGATATTCGCTACTTCCCGATTGATATTGTTGAACGGGTGGAGATTTTAAAAGGAAGCCAGAGCACACTGTATGGAAGCGATGCCATTGCGGGTGTTATCAACATCATCACCCGTAAAGGAGGCACCAAGCCTGTATCGGTAAGTGGCGTGTTGAATTACGGCAGCTATAATACATGGAGAGGAAATGTTGGTGTCAACGGAGTGATAAAGAAGTTCGACTACAACCTTGCCTACTCGCACCTCAGCACAAAAGGTTTTTCCGAAGCGCAGCGCCCCGTAAATGCAAGGTCAAATTTCGATCGCGACAATTATAGTCAGAACAGCGTGCAGGCAAACTTCGGAATCCAAGCTACAAACAACATTCGCATACAGCCTTTTCTCCGCTATAGCAAAAACAAGGGTGCGCTGGACAATGATGCTTTCGTAGATGAACTGGATTTTAACTACGACGCGAAGAACCTGCAAACGGGAGTGAAAAACATCATTACTGTTGGCAAAGGTCAGCTGAATGTGCTGTACCAATTAAATAATGTAGAACGCAACTATCTCGATGATTCGACATTAAGCCGCAATGGTTTTTACAAATACAACCAGAGCAACTATAAAGCAAACGAACATTTTGCGGAAGCCTTTATTGTTTACCCGTTCAGTGCTTTTCGCTTAACAGCGGGTGCAGACCTACGTTCTTCTAATACGGATTATACTGCTACGCAGATCAGCGCTTTTGGAACATCAAAGTCAGCGCAAAGCGGAGATAGCGTCAAGCATAACCAGGTTGGTGCCTATGCAGCGTTGAATTTCACTGCCAACCAATTCTCTATCGAAGGCGGCGGACGTTTTAACAATCACTCCGAATATGGAAGCAACTTTGCTTTTAACATCAATCCTTCATATTTTCTAAATAGAACACTGAAGGTTTTTGCGAACGCTTCTTCCGGTTATAAAACGCCAAGCCTTTACCAACTGTTTTCGGTTTATGGAAACAAAGATTTGAAACCAGAAACTTCAATCAGCCTGGAGGCCGGTGCACAGCTCTTTACAAAGGATGGCAAAGGCAACTTGCGGGCAACGTATTTCAACCGCCGTGTAAATGACGTGATTGCATTCTTTTATAACCCGGCTACATTCCGTTCCAGCTATATCAACCAGGACAAACAACGTGATTACGGATTTGAAGTAGATGGTCAGATCAACCTGACGGAGAAGATTCAATTAAGAGCTTTTTATAGCTATGTTGATGGAAACGTAACAACAAAACAAAGAGGAAAAGACACGACCTATTTTAACTTGTTGCGCCGCCCCAAGAATACGTTGAATTTGTTTGTCGGAACCCAAATTACCAAGTCATTGTATGCATCGCTGAACCTGAACTCAATTGGCCAGCGCAGAGACGTGTATTTCGACCCGGTAACATTTGCATCACAACCTATCACACTCAAACCCTATACCCTCGTGAACTTCTATGCGGAATATGGATTCTCGCAAAACCGACTCAGGCTGTTTGCTGACCTACGCAATGTGTTTGACGAAACCTATTCGGATATTTATGGTTACAACACTGCCGGCTTTAATGCTTACGGCGGTATTCGTTTCCGGTTTTAAAACAATTGCATGAAAACATTCATGAACTGGAGCGGAGGTAAAGACTCCGCTCTTGCTTTTTATAAAGCGAAAAAAGAAAGCGTCCCCATTGAAGCGCTGGTCACTTCAATTAATCAATCCACCGATCGCATTTCGATGCATGGTGTACGCAAAGAACTGGTGATGCAACAAGCGAGATCAATAGGTCTTCCGCTAGAGATGATTAGCCTGCCGGAAATGCCCGGCATGCAAGCCTATGAAGAAACCGTCCGCGAAAAACACAGGCAACTAAAAACACAGGCGTTTACACACGGCATTTTCGGTGATGTGTTTCTAGAAGACCTAAAGGTTTACCGTGAGAGTTTGCTGGCGAAAGATGATCTCCAGTGTCTATTTCCTATCTGGCAGATGAACAGTCACGATGTTGTAAGAGAGTTTATTGCAGCTGGCTTGAAGGCGATCATTGTTTGCGTAAACAGCAGCTATCTCGACAAAGGTTTTTGCGGACGATTGCTGGATGAAGCTTTTTTGGCCGAGCTGCCAGATAACGTTGACCCTTGCGGCGAAAATGGCGAGTACCATAGCTTTGTTTTCGACGGCCCCATTTTCACAGAACCGATTTTATTTACCAAGGGAGAAATTGTTTTTAAAGAATATGCTGCACCAAAACAGGATGACTGTTTCACAACACCAAAAACGGAAATAGGATTTTACTTTCTTGACCTGTTGCCCGAGTCGACGGCATAGCCTTTACTTTTGTAAAAACCGGCTTTATGGATTTCCAGCTGAATCATTATCTCACCGTTACGTTTACGTTGTTTGCCGTGATCGACATCATCGGCACCATCCCAGTTTTGATCTCCATGAAAAATAAGCTGGGCGGTATTCGTGAGGGCATGGTGACGCTCATTTCGGGGGGCCTGATGATTTTATTCCTGTACCTGGGTGCACCATTTTTAAACCTGCTTGGACTGGATGTAAAATCATTTGCAGTAGGCGGCTCCATCGTCATTTTTATTTTAGGGTTGGAGATGGTACTAGGCCTGGAATTTTTCAAAAGTGAAAACGATATCCGCGCAGCGACTGTGGTTCCCATCGCTTTTCCCCTCATCGCCGGCTCTGGTACACTAACTACTATCATCTCGCTGAAAGCAAACTATACACAGTCAGTGATGCTCTTTGCCATTTTGACCAACCTTGTTTTCATTTTTATCGTGTTAAAATCGTTGCGGCTGCTGGAAAGAGTACTCGGCCCGGCAGGCTTGATAGCGGTGCGAAAATTTTTTGGCGTAATATTGCTCGCCATTGCGGTAAAGATCTTTGCGACAAATGCGCACGGATTGATCAAATAGTTAATCGGCACATCCGTAAACCCGCTTAAACGGATTCCGAATAATCGTTCTGGCCTCGTAGTACAATGGATAGTATAAGGGTCTCCGAAGCCCTGGATCCGCGTTCGATTCGCGGCGAGGCTACTAAGAAATAAAAAAGCGTTTTGTGAGTGAAATACTTACAAAACGCTTTTTTATTTGTTGGACAATTTAAATACGCACAGAATTATAAGTTCAAACGCATCGCCTTTTATCCAGCCTATAGATCACAAACAACCATCATAAACACTGCACTCATCAAGTTTAGCATCTACCCCTTTTCGCTGATAGTGCATGATAAATCTTCTAGCAAGCAAACCATTCGCGATTCCACAGAAAAATTGGTACGATTCTTTTAATACATCCTGTAGATATTAATTAACCTTAAAACGAAGAGTTATGTTACGCTGGACAGTTATTTTCTTGATTGTTGCAATAATTGCAGCCATTTTTGGATTTGGTGGTATTGCTGCCGGTGCTGCAGGCATTGCTAAAATCTTATTCATTTTGTTCTTGATCTTGTTCGTGGTTTCCCTTGTAATGGGCCGTTCAAGAAGAAGCTTATAATTTTTTAAAAAGAAAGCGCTTAGCTTTTACTGAGCGCTTTCTTTATTTGCTCTACCGGAACATGCAGTACTCCTCGGGAAAGATTTATCAAATTTCTACCCTACTGCCACCTTCCGAATAAAATACAATCCAGCTACTTTCAATCTATTAGGCTTTATAATTAGCAGTTTATATGCATGAATATTACTGCAAAAAAGCCAGTATTCTTTACTGAATGCAGTCAAGGTATTTTTCGTATGGTAGCGATAAAGAAAGACTTCACTGAGCGTTTAAGGCTTACCAACTTCCTGAACTTCGAACTCAATTAAAGACTGCTGATTTTGAGGTAAAGAAATTATTGTAAACTGTTACTTGGAAACTTTCCAGGGCAAGGAATCGGGTTAGCAATTTGATAACCCTTAAACGAATTTTTATCTGGCTAAAAAGGTTGACACTTTCAAATTACATCCTTCTCGCTGATAGGAAATCTTTATCTCAACCTGCCTACTTCTAACAGATTCTCCCATGTTCTATATATTAAACCCTAAAAAAGGCAGGCAGCAACCCTGAGCCGTCAACACATGATTAAGAATACAGGTTGCTACCTACCACTATGCAAGAAAAAAAGTAAACTCATCTATAAAAGAATTATGCCATAAGCCTGATCCAGAACAACCACGAATTCTATTTTTTGTGAAATGCTGTAGTAAATGGCCAGCCTGCATTTTATGTACTGAAACAGATTGCCACCTGGGTTCATCGAAGCAAAATTTATCGTCCCCTGAAATGAAAAACGCTAAGTCTCAACTAAAAACGTATTTATAAAAGGTCGAAAAAAATAGTAAAGAGGAATGACATCTAAGAATAAGGGAACTACCGGTAAATAAAAGGGCAAGCTGCTGCCAGAATATATGGGTTAAAAAGGTTGAAACCCTTTAGGTCAGGAACTTGCCCAGAAAGGCAAAGATAGACCTATTAAAGAGCCCCTGTAAAAACAGGGGCCGTGCTCTAATAAATTAACTGCTTTGTTAATGAGAAAATCATTGGTAATATACGAAATAAATAGCCCTACACTTCGGTAGGGCTACTAACATTTATGAAAAGGCGTTCATCGTTCAGTAAAGTCGTTTGTTTTCATTCGGAGGGTTGGACGCCTTATAGCCTCTCACAGGATTGGATGGTTCTTTTCAGTCTATTGGAAGTTAAACTCGGCTTTTCTCTGTCAGGATAAGAATCGAAAAAGAAGTTGACTGATATTGGATTTTTGGTTTTTGGATATTGAAGACTTCATTGTCTTTCGTAGGATTGGATCTGGATTGATAATGTCTATCAATCAACTTCTGCCACAAAACTAGCTTGCCTGATGTTCTCTGTCAATCGAGTTTTTGCCTCATTTTTTTATTATGGTAATTACTTAGTGGGCTGTAAAAACAACAAGGCGGCAGTGGGACAATTACGTAACGGACATAAAAAAAGGCTGCATGGAAATGCGGCCTCGTTTTAAAATCCAATATCCTATGAAAAACCGAGACAAAGATGCAACTGTCGGGGCCGATTTGCAAGAGGGAAACTACTTAAAATGAAAGAGCCAATACGGAATTCGCCCACCCGAATTTGTTTTCACCTTTAAAACACCATAGATATTCCAAGGAGTATACCATGGGTTAGGAACTGTTAGGTCCATCTTAATACTCATTAATGATCAAATGGAAACTTCGCTACTACGTTTAAAAACTTCACCCACTTAATTTTTCCTCTTCGTTATTTGGATTGTTGAGCCTGCCATCTATATTTGCGGCCAACCAAACAATAACTACTCTATGAGAAAAGTATTCCTATCCCTATTGGGACTATCAATGTATTGCGCAGCTTCGGCGCAGTTGACCGTTGGACTTAACGGTAATTTCACGAAATATGCCGGCGAACTTGATCGAAGCACACCCGGTGTTGGCGTGAAAGTAGGATATCAAAAAGAGCGTTTTGCATTTGAACTTGGCTTTACCAATGGTTTTGCTATTACCGAAGAAGGTACTACGATGGCGTATAACAGCACAACCGGGGCGCAGAAACCAGTGCCGGCAGAAGCCCGCTTAAGCTTTAAGACAATCAGCTTGATGAGCAATCGTACCCTGATTGGTGACGAAGAGTCAACCGGAAGTTTTTATCTGGGCTTCGGTGCCAGCTTCGTAATTGCTAACTACAAGGAAAAAGTAAAAGGCAGTCTTGAAAGCGGTTATACTGTATCGGACATGTCAAGTGATTCTGAAAATGGTTTTACCCTGAACGGTTTATTAGGTGGAGAGTACCGCTTAGGCAAGCCAGCCATTTTTGGTGAAGTTGGCTTTTCTTATCCGGCAAATACCGTAGGAAACACCTTTGTTGCCAATGCAATTCCTGCTCACCTGGGCTTCAACCTGGGAGTAAGATTGAAACTCGGCGAATAAAACGGACCTCTCATATATCTTCTTAAGCCCCTGTACAGTAGGGGCTTTTTATTACCGGTTTCGTCATCGATAAATAAAAGCAAAAAAGCCGTATCCTAAAACGCCACCCATGGTGTTCAGTATAACGTCATCTATATCCGTCACTCCGGATTCAAATAAATATTGGCAGGCTTCTAAACCTACACTTACAAATAATGAAAGAAGGAAGACTGTAATGAACTTCCCGGTTTTTGGAAATACCAGGGGCAGTAAAAATCCAAGAGGCATAAACAGCACGATATTTCCAATGACGTTTGCCGCCTTCGTGGATTCGGGGTTCCAATTCTCAGGTTTGTAATAAGCTTTGATGGTTTGAAAGGGAACAAGGTTCAGACCAACATTTTTCGATTTGGGCAGGTTCAGTTCGTAGTAGGCGTAATAATCACTCGGAGACAAGCGGTCAAACAATTTGCCTTTTACCAAAACAAAATTGATAAGCAGAAAAAGGTACAGCATAAAAAACACAATGTTCAGGCTTCGCCGAAGTCGTTGCTCATCCATAACCATACGTTAATGAACCTTAAAATTAATGGTTCCCTTTTCCTTTAAACGCAAAGGGGAGACCAACTTTCGCTTGGATGATGTGTTAGAACTGACGTTAAGATTGAATTCAACAGCGTTGCAAAAGCTGGATTCTTCCCTATTTTTGCTCCGTGAACGAAAAACTCAACAAAATGAAAAATCGATGGATAGCCATTTTCTTGATGGCTGTTTTCGTGTTCATCCATGTTGCTAAGGTTCTTCACTCACACGAAAACAGCGGGCCTGTCTGCACCGAATCGAAGGTAACTGCCCATGTAGAAAAATCGAATCCCTGTACGGTTTGCGATTTCCATTTCACTAAGGATTCAAATTATCCTACTACTTCTTTCGAACTAAAAGAGCCGTGTACTTTCCCGGTTCAACATGTCGTATATCATAGCCATGTTGCTTCTTCTATAGGACTTTCATACTCCGACAGAGGTCCACCCGCCTTCTCGATCTAAACATATTCCAAAGGCATTTTCGGCAACCGACGTTGAGTTGGCAATGCTGCGAAATAACTGCCTTGGTTCCTTTTAACAACTCACGGTTAACCGTGAATGTTGTGATCAAAGACATTTTCAAGTTCGTTTTTCAATGCGTATCCGTAAGGGTAGCAACCAGTGAGGTTTCTACTTCCGCAGATTCTGTTTTACAAATGCAATTATTGTGAAGAAAGTCATTTTCATATTTCTCGTTGTCAGCTGTCTTTTTCATTCTGCACGTGCACAGGAATGCCTGTTTCGTTTAACAGGACACGTGCATAGTACGGCCACTCACGAAAACCTGCCGGGAGCAACCGTTCAATTAGCAGGCAGCCAAAAGATCATTATCACCAATCAAAATGGCGATTTTCTTTTCGACAGTCTTTGTGCAGGAACCTATACAATTTCTATCCGCCATGCCAATTACACGGAAATAACCAGAGTAATTAAACTGACAAAAGATGCGCATCTCGATCTTGACCTGGTGCCTGTTCAAAATGTGTTACAGAACGTGACGATAACCGGGACCAGAACAACGCAGCCAGGAGGAATTAAAACAGAAATCACGGGTCGTGAGTTGGAAGAACACAGGGGTTTTTCGTTAGCCGAAGCACTCAGCAAAACCACAGGGGTTACAATACTGCAAACCGGATCCACAATTTCAAAACCGGTTATTCATGGACTGCACAGCAACCGAATTCTTATTTTAAACAACGGGGTGCGGCAGGAAGGACAACAGTGGGGAAGTGAGCATGCACCGGAGATTGATCCCTTTATTGCCGGCTCTTTAACTGTTGTGAAAGGCGCTTCCAGCCTGCGTTATGGCGCCGATGCTATTGCCGGAGCGGTACTTGTTGAACCAAAGGCTTTACCAACCGATGAACACCTGCATGCTGAAGTGAATACACATTACCACAGCAACAACCGACAGTATTTGGCCAATGCCGTGGTGGAGCAAAACCTGAAATCATTGCCGGCTTTAAGCTGGCGATTACAAGGCACGTACAAACGGGGTGGCAATACCCGTACACCTAATTATTGGCTGAACAATACCGGCTTGCAGGAAGTGAATTACTCGGCAACCGTTGGCTGGCGCAAAGCAAGATATCAGGCCGAAGCTTTTTTCAGCTCGTTCAATACTACACTTGGCATCTTCACCGGTTCGCATATTGGCAACGTGACGGACTTAGAAGCCGCAATTGCAAGTCCAAAACCAATTCAAAACATCAATGCCTTTAGTTACGATATTGGCCGGCCAAAACAGGAGGTGTTGCATTACCTGGTGAAGCTGCGCAACAGTTTTATCTTCTCAAACGAACATCGGTTAACCCTCACGCTTGCTCACCAGGAAAATTTCCGGAAGGAATTTGACAGGGCACTGATCACCGACCGCCCTGAGTTGGATTTAAACATCGGCACTACCACGGCAGATCTACTTTATGAAGTGCGGAAAAGGATCAGTACCAGCTATGGCCTTTTTGCCATGCGGCAGGAAAACGTTTGGAGCGGCAGCCGCTTTTTCATTCCCAACTTTTTGACCTGGAATTTTTCGGGCTATGCAACAGCAAGAACCAATGTGTCAGAAAAAACGAAGTTTGAAGCAGGACTTCGCTACGACTTCCGCACGCTGGAAACTTATCGTAACCAAAACAATCAGCTCACGCAGATCAACCGGAATTTCAATAATATTTCAGCAACTGTTTTAGCGGATCATTCCATAAAGCGCAACCTGAATTTTGTACTTGCCGGTTCACTGGCTTGGCGACCACCACAGGTGAACGAGCTTTATGTCAACGGCCTGCATCATGGCACTGCATCATTTGAAGTAGGTGATCCAAACCTTAACAGTGAGGTGGCCTATAACTTTTCAGCCCAGCTAAAAAAGAATCACGACAGCGCATGGAGCTTTGACTTCACCGCTTACACCAACTACATCAACCAGTACATTAACCTTGTTCCGGTACAACCACCAACACTGACACTTCGTGGAGCCTATCCTACTTTCCGTTACGAGCAAACCAATGCCATTTTTTATGGCCTCGATGCGGCCGTATCCCGGAAGTTGACTAACCGGCTGGCCGCTACGGTCAAGTCCTCGCTGTTATGGGCAAGAGACCTCGGGTTGAACGACTGGCTGCAACAAATGCCATCCAATCGTTACGAAGCAGAACTGACTTACCAGATTAATAAAGAACACCAGCAAGATCATTATTTCACGTTCAACCTGATGCATGTGGAACGTCAAACACGGGTGCCTTCCAACAGGAAAGATTACCTGCCGCCGCCACCGGCTTACACATTGGTCAATATTGAAACCGGGACAATGTTCCACCTGTTTGAAAAGCGTATTGATGCAAGCCTTGGTGTACGAAACCTTTTAAACACTACCTACCGGGAGTATATGAACCGCTTTCGCTATTTCAATGACGAAGCGGGAAGAAATATTGTGTTACGATTAAAATATCAATTATGAAAAGAACAATGTTTATGCTGGCATCTTTCGCGGTGCTAACGATGATGAGTTGCAAGAAAGATGCTGAAAAGCCGAACGATGAGTCGGAACACGAAGCTATCAATTCGGTAACATTTACCTTCAGTGATAACAGTGGAACGACAAGGGTATTTAAGTTAGAAGACCCCGACGGCGATGGTGGTAACCCTCCTACCCGCATCGACAACATCACCTTGCAGGCAAACAAGACTTACACAATGCAGGTGACGTTGCAAAACATTTCCGGTGGCACCACAAAAGACATCACTTCGTCCGTTCAATCACAAAGCAAACACCATGAGCTTTTCTTTTTACCGTCTGGTGTTGCAGTCACTATTACCAAGACGGATAAAGATGTCAACAACTATCCCATTGGCTTAGCTAGTACGTGGGCAACAACTGCTACAGGCAATGGCACTGTGCGCATCAAGCTTATGCACAAACCATTTATCAAAGGTCCGAACGACGCAGCGACAGTTGGGCATTCTGACCTTGACATCAACCTACCGTTAATCATTAACTAATATAAAAACCAATCAACATGAAGAAAGCTTTATTCATGGCAGGATTTGCCTTAGCTGCATTTGTGACAAACGCACAGAAAGTAAGTTTCGGTGTGAAGGCCGGTGCTAATTTCAGTACAGTAAAGACGAACGATGAAGACTTCAATGATGAGCGAGCCATGCGTACAACCTACCACGCCGGCTTAGTAACTGACTTTAGCGTCAGCCCGAATTTTTCTATTCAACCCCACCTGTTGATCCAGGGAAAAGGTGTTTCTCTTGAGCACGACGGGCACAAAGACCGTTTCAAATTCACGTCACTTGACATCCCTGTAAACTTGCTGTATAAGAGCAGCGGCTTTTTCATAGGCGGTGGTCCAAACCTGGGTATCAATTTAAATGGTAAGCTGGAAGCGGAAGATGATCCTGCAGAAAACTTTGACTTTGAATTCGGCAGCGACGAAGGTCAAATCAAGCGCATCAACTTTGGTGTGAACCTGTTAACCGGCTACCGCTTAAAAAATGGTTTGTTCTTCAGTGGCAACTACCTGGCAGGCATCAGCAACTGGAGCAACTCATCAAACGACAAATGGCGCAATAACCTTTTTGGTATTAGCGTTGGTTATATGTTCAAATGATTTGGTTAAGGAGGATGATGTAATACAAAGCATTTTTCTTCTTTCTGAAATGACTGTTCTCTCACAAAGCAGTACAAACAAACGTGGGCTTCATTCCTGAAGCCCACTTCTTTTTTGGACAGTACCATGCTGTAGTTCTCACATCACCTGAAAGATGCAAATGAAAAGCACCAAAAGATGATAGCATAAGATCAGGAAGATAACAAAGCGAAAGATGTAAGGCCGCTCTTTGAAAGCAACGTGTTTCAGGCTAAGGAGAAAATGTTTCATGTCCGTAAGTTTTACGCTAATCCGAAATTCGTTCTTCACATCAACCATTCATCCACAAACCAATTCCTTAACACTAACGTAAAACATCGTTTACAATCGGTTAATGATTCCGTAACACACCGCGGCGTGCTTTGCGGAACAAACCAATTGATGTTATGCAAACAAAACTTCTGAAGAAAACGGGACTGGTACTGACGGCTGCTTTGGCACTAACAGCCTGCGAAAGGGACGATGATGGCAACACCGGTGCAACTGGAATTGAATTCAAGAATCATTCTGTAACACCTGCCCTGGTAAAAAAACTATCAGGCTTTGAAAATCTTTCGGTCTACACACTGATTGGCAGCGATGATAAATTATCCGAAACACCCAACTTTGTTTTCGGTGGCTCTGCAGACGGCGCCGGCTTACTGCGTAATGCTGATGGCACTTATACTTTACTCACGAACCATGAAGACAACTTCGCTGTTTCAAAACTCACACTCGATAAAAACCTGAAGCCTACCAGAGGCGAATACATTCTGAATTCAACCGGTGGTGTTTGGCGCCTTTGTTCTGCTACCATGGCTACGCAGGAGGAACATGGCTTTGGCCCGCTATACTTAACCTGTGGTGAAAGCGGTGAAGAGTCGAGAACTCATGCCATCAATCCGTTTGCATCACCATCAAGCCCAAGCCTGAGCAAGGAAGTAGCAGGCCTTGGCCGCTGGAATGCCGAGAATGCGTTGCCTTTGCACAAGAATGCTTTTCCCGGCAAAACCGTCGTCCTGATTGGCGACGATGATAGTGGTCCGGAAGGTGGACAGGTAGTGTTGTACGTAAGTAATACACCAGGTGATTTAAACAGTGGTAAGTTGTACGTGATGAAAAGAAGCGACAACAACATTCGTGAAAGAGATATCCAGGTCAACAACCAATATGATGTCGAGTTTGTAGAAATTCCAAACGCTGCAACGCTTACTGGCCGCCAGTTACAATTAGCTTCGGTCGCTGCCAATTCAATTCAGTTTGGTCGCGTGGAAGATTTGGATTACCGCAAAGGCTCTGCAACTGCTAACCGCGAAATTTATTTCAATGTAACGGGCCAGGACAATAGCGGTGCAAATGCAGCGTATGGTCGTGCAAAATACGGCCGTGTTTACCGTTTGGTGTTGAACGCAAATGATCCGACAAGAGGAAAGGTTGAATGTATCCTGGATGGTGAAGACAGGAACGGGGTTGCTAAAGAATTTCAAAACCCTGACAACATTCTTGTTACTCAAAACTATGTGTACATCCAGGAAGATCCGAACGGTGGCTACAACGATCAAACACATGATGCCTATGTTTACCAGTACGACATCGCAACAAAGCAATTGAAAAAAGTACTGGAGCTTGATCCTCGTCGTAACGAAACCGATGCTGCTTTGTACAATGCGGTACCAGGCACTGGCTACCCGCAACCCGTTCCGGGAAGAGCTGGCTACGGCGCATGGGAATATGGTGCTATGCTTGATATCTCCGACATTACTGGCGAGCCAAACACATTCCTGCTAAACATTCAACCACACTCCTGGAGAGGGGACAAATACAAGAACCCGGACGGTGGTACCATCCGTGTAAACGAGAACCAGGCAAGTCAAACCATCATCATTCGCGGTTTGCCCAGGTAACTTCATCCTTTCAATTATAAACAGCCCTGGCCCGTGCCGGGGCTTACATCGCTTTTATGATACGCTGGTTTTTTATTTTACTGCCTTTCCTGCTGGCCACATGCTTTATGCAATGCACGGAGTCAAGCGCCAAAGAAAAACATGAACAGGTGAAACGGGTGTACGTGCAGCAATTGACTGCCTTTGCACAGGCAACCGATTCCTTAACCTTCCATCTATCCCACAGCAATCCTGCTGTTTGGCAACAGGCCTTTATAAAGGCACGTCTTGCTTATAAACGTATTGAGATCTTTACCGACTACTATTATCCTTCTACAGCCAAAGCGGTTAACGGTCCACCTGTAAAAGAAGTGGAAGCAGATGATCTCACAAAAGAAGTTGACCCAACCGGCTTTCAAGTGATGGAAGAAATACTTTTTCCTGAAGTTGATTCAACAGCGAAAGAAGAACTACTCATTCAAAGTAAGATCCTGCAATCGCTTTCACAACGTTTACGTAATGGTCTTGCTTCGCTTGATCTATCCGATAGCCATGTGTTTGATGCTTTGCGCTTTCAATTACTTCGATTGATCAGTCTGGGATTGGCCGGTGGCGATAATGGCATCGCACAAAACAGCATTGCTGAAGCTGTTATCAGCCTGCAGGCGTTTGAAGAATATGCAGCACAGTACGCACCAAACGAAGCTTTCAAAAAAACGCTGGCCTCGGCAAAAGAATATTTGAAGAACAACTCCTCCTTTCTTGAATTTGACAGGGCTTCTTTCTTGGTTGATTATGCCCGGCCGCTCTGGAATCATCTTTACCTGTTACAGCAGGACCGGAACATTCCCTTTCTGAAAGAAACAGGTTTGATCAACACAGCGTCGCCACAGCTTTTCGACAGTACGTTTTTTCACCTTAATGGCTTCTCGCAGCAGAGTAATATAAAGCCCACTGCCGAAATGATTGCGATTGGAAGAAAATTGTTTTCCGACCAACGTTTATCCGGCAATGGTCTTCGTAGTTGCGCAACGTGTCACCAACCAGGAAAAGGTTACACTGATGGTCTTGCAAAAAATCTAAGCGTAGATGGAAAGGAAGCCACTTTTCGCAATACACCTAGTATTCTTTACGCATCATTGCAACCAGTTCAATTTGCAGATGGGCGCCTTTCATTTTTGGAAGACCAGGCAAAGGCAGTGATTGAAAACCACAGTGAGATGAAAGGCAACCTGTCGCAGATTGCGCAAACCCTTTCAGCAGATAAAGACTACCAACAGTTGGCAAAGGCAGCATTCAATAAACAGCAATTGGCAGAAGAAGACATAACGGGCTCACTAGCGGCGTTCATTCAAACACAGGCTCCGTTTACTTCTCCTTTTGATCGTTACATAGCCGGCAATAAAAAAGCAATTGATGCAACAGTCATTCAAGGATTCAATCTGTTTATGGGCAAAGCCAAATGCGGCACCTGTCATTTTATGCCCCTGTTCAATGGTGTAGTACCTCCGCATTTTTCACGCATGGAATCGGAAGTAATTGGCGTGCCTAAAAAAGCCAATGCTCCTTTTGTAATCGATGGCGATGAAGGAAAGTATGGGTACACGAAAGCTGCCATCCACCGCTTTGCTTTTAAAACACCCACATTGCGCAACATTGCGCTAACCGCACCTTACATGCACAATGGTATCTATCAAACATTGGAAGAGGTTATTGAGTTTTATGAAAAAGGTGGCGGCGCCGGATTAGGCATTGACCTATCTAACCAAACCTTACCTGCCGAACCATTGAACCTTACGGCTGCAGAAAAGAAAGCGTTGGTCCTCTTTCTGAAATCATTGACCGATCGATGAACCGTAAAGACTTTTTAGCACTCGCTACATCACCTCTGTTTGCTGCAGCATGTAAGCACGGGCCTGCAGATGAAGTTACCAGGAAATTGCTGCTTGAAGCAGATTTGACACGTGAATTGCTAGCTATCGGTTCGTATAAAATGAATACGGCGGTTGGGTTATTTGCGACAAGAACAGGCAATGGCAATACAACCGCTGATTTTGATTGCTTCTGGACGATCTGCACCCATGCAAGTTGTTTTGTGCAATACAGGGAACGGGAGGAAGAATTTGTTTGCCCCTGCCATGGTAGTGTATTTGATAGGATAGGAAACGTATTGCAGGGCCCGGCAGCTGAGCGGCTGGAGCGAAAGAAAATTGAAATAAACGGCTCCATGCTTCGCGTTTTCCTGTTATAATGTTTCAGAAGATGTTCAGGACTACCGATAGGAATTTGAACAAATTGTGGGTCAATATTAATTTTTTTGACTTTTTCTGCACAGCTACATTTTATTTAAAACAGTTGCCTAACTTTTCTGTCCCTTAACAAAACGGGTGCATATGAAATGGGTTCTTTCTCAGCAATCTCTCGACCATCACCGGTGGTTATTGCAGGACGCACAAGAGCCTGCCCAGTTCACCTTTAATCATCACCACAATTCCATCCGCATCAAAGGCAAAAGCAATCGTTTATTTTTCCTGGAAGTAAAAGGACTTTTCCAGAAGAAAGTGCTGTTGCGTTCCGAATACGGGGTGGTATTTGGTGAAACGCAGCTCGTTACGCAGAAAGAAGTGTTTATCCTGATGAACGATCAAAAGTATGGTTACCTATGGCAGGATAACCAACTCACGTTCCTGGACAAACACCGAAACGTTCTTTCCTCTTTTACTATTGAACAGGCACAACTTCACGGGCTGGAGAAATTGGCATTGATATTTGCTTCTGCCTGGATTTTGTTCGCCAATGTCAACGGCAGAAAATCGGAAGACTTGTTAGTGGCCTGATTGCTTACACCACTATCTCTTCCCCTTTATAAGCTGCTTCTAACAGCGGCAGGTCAATCTTTCGCATCTTCAGCATTGCCTGCATAACTCGGGCAGAGCGTTGTGCATCGCTGTCTTGCAGCATCCGGATCAGCCCATTTGGTACCACCTGCCACGATAGCCCGAATTTATCCTTCAGCCATCCGCACATGGATTCTTCGCCACCTTCCGTCAATTGTCCCCAATAGTAATCGACTTCTTCCTGCAGCTCGCATGGAATAACAAAAGAAACAGCTTCGGTAAACTTATATCTCGGCCCACCGTTTAAAAAAGTAAACGACTGTCCCATTATTTCCATGCTTGCGGTTAATATCTTGCCTCCCATGCCAGGCACAGCATCGTTATAGCGTACTACTTTACCAAGTTTGGCGTCTTTAAATACCGATTGGTAAAATTCAATGGCCTCTTCTATGTTGTTGTCGAACCATAAACAAGGAGTGATCTTTTGCATGATACATTTTTTTGGTTGATTGTTATTTACCCGATACAAACTTAGCTGTTCGGCGCAGTCTGTTGCGGGTGTCTTTGCGGCTGTTTGCAGGGCAGATACTGCATGGTAGAAATAATTTATTAGACCACCAACTTTGCATTTAATATGTATTTAGGCTTTCGGCTGCAGGAACGTGAGCTTAGTATACGCTAAAGAGTGAATTCATCAATTAAGTTGGTTAGTATACAAAATGCATTCAGTGGAAAGTGTACATAAGGCATGAAGTCTTTCAGGAACTCTATGCATTCATTTCAGATAAAGAAAGACGTGAAAAGGTGTTTGGACAGAGCAAATGGCTTAGATTCTAAAATGAGGTTGCTAATTTCAATTTTCGAAGAATAAAGTAGCCGGGCTATAACCCCAGCCTTCAGGCTGGGGATGGTTACAATTGAAATTCTGGGCTTTAGCCCTTTAGAATCTTGGGCTAAAGCCGGTTCAGTGTTGCGGCCGTTTTTGCCCCAGCCTGAAGGCTAGGGTTATGAAAGTGTGCGGATCTTAAGAAAAATGTAATAACCCTTTGGGTTCGGACATGCATATTTTTAGACCTGGCAAGCAAATCATCGGTTTGTAAACGCGAAATATCAGGTAGCTTTAGATAGCGGTTAATATGAGAGCTTGCACCTTTGGATTACGTTATTTTTCTTCGAATGTTTTTTTATTTTTTCTGTAGTAAACAAACATTAGCAGTAGCACTAAGGTATAAGCGAGGTTATTAAACAAATCGTGCTGGTCGAGTTGAAGCAGGCCCTCCCAGTTGGATTGTTTGGCGATCACGAGTATGGCTACCCTAAGGCAGTTGATCAGCCAAATCGAAAACAGGCCCGTAAAGAGCCACCGGAGTTTCGTCCGCAGCGGTGTCGTATCGGCAAGCGCAAAGGCTGCCCAAAAGCTCATAATTTCGAGTCCTATGCAAGCCCAGGCCATGCGCAGTTGGCCTCCGTTTTCCACTTGCAGGTTATAATCCCCCACCGTTTGCGAGGGCACACCGAAGGCTTCAGCCAGTAGCTTTCCCACCCCCATTACCGAAGCCCGAATGGGAGTTATATAATCTAAATAGCGATCTGCAAAGGCACTGTAAGTTCCCTCAGGAGTAATCAGTCCAACAAAGGCCCAGTTTACAAAGCGAAACAAGAAATAAAGCCCCAGCAGGCGAAGCAAAAACCTCACGATAAAGGAAGTATCAAACCAGTTGTGAAGATGGCCGCTAAGCTTTTGGATCATTGTTGGTACTGATAGTAAAAAAACAGAAAGGTCAGTTGGCTCATTATTGAGCCAACTGACGCAAAATGATTAGTCGTTATATGGAAGATCTCAGTTGTGAAATCAGGCCTACCCCTGCTTTTGTTTTTTACGTTTTTCGTGGCCTTTTTTAGCTGCATACGCTACACCGGCAATGGCAATTAAACTCAGGCCACCATCGAAGGGTATATCAGTAGGTGTATTCTGCGCCAGCGCATCGATTGGACGGTCAGGTGGCGGCGGAGGTGCGCCAAGGGTTCTTTGCGCCAGCACTGTATCCGTAGAGCAAAGAAGGACCGTGATTGTCAGAGAGAGCAAAAAGAACTTTTTCATGTTTTAAGGTTTAGGTTGATTTTGGATATGGTTTATTGTTTGGTGAGGGTTTGAACAAAGTGCTGCTCACCATTGGTTACGCTCAAGTGGTAGATGCCATTGGCAAGCCCCCGCTCAAAGTGAATGGTCTGGGTAGCAGCACCGCCTTGGTGAACGAGTTGCTTTCGATACACCCGCTGGCCTACAGCATTGGTGAGTGTAATTGTGTACACGCCTTTTGAAAGGTTGACACTCAGACTCACTGCGTTTTCCGTCAGCGGGTTCGGATACGCGGTCACCTCGCTCACTACTTTACCCATGTTCACCCTTACTACTTTGGAGTACTGCACCGAAGCATTCTTCCCAAGCGCTTTGATGCGGTAATAGTTTGCACCACTATTTGCCTGTTGATCAAGTAAGCCGTAGTGATTAGTAGCGTTGCCACCCCTCGCAACTGCACTTCCAATTTTTGTAAACTGCTGTCCATTGGTTGACTTCTCCACTTCATACTTCTCCATGTTCACTTCACTTTGGGTTGTCCATTCCACCTGGATATCGCTGCCCTTTTGGTAAGCTTTTACGCTAGTGAGGCTGACAGGCAGTGCTACAACAGGTGCAAACACTACCATGAAGCGATCCGCTGCTGCTGAAGCCGGAGCACCCGTGACAGTAAAGGGGATAAGAGTTGTTCCTGTGAGGTTGATCGGAGTCCTGGTATTTAGAAATTTATCGATCAGAACCGCCTGCAGGTTGGGATGGTTGAAGCCAGAAGTCTCAAACTGCCACTCGTAGGTTCTTGGCTGTAGTCTTGCCAATGTAAAGTAAATGGTGTCCCTTTCATCAATAAGGGGACGTCCCTCAATGCTTAATAGTGAACCGCTGCGGCTAATGGCGATGTCTTCATCCCAGTTTGGCATCTGCGTAGCGTCATCACCATCCACACTCGCAGAGTAGCTGTTATCAAAAATAGAGGTCACGGCATCTGCATTGATTCTTGTACCATTTCCATTAGTGTAATAAAGAGAAGACGTAAGCATCTCTGAATGAGAACCCGCTCTAAATACATCCACATTGTTTTGTGTGGCTTTGTGTGTCTCCAAGATGTTCACTGTAGCCGAAGGACTTCCTGCAGTAGCTTGGATAAAAAATGCTTGTCCTGACTGAATATTCACCGTAGCATTGGAAGCCGGATTGCTTTTTACTCCTGTTGTATGTACGGTGACATAGCCACCCTGCTCACCTACGTTGGGATCCCACAGCGTATAGTAAGCGGACAGGTTTTCACTGGCAGCCCGTACCTGCGGCCAATTGATAGGTGCTGCATATGGATTGGTCACCAGATTAAACTCTCCAGCTCCGTAAAGTCCTGTAAAGCTCTGTGGGCCCGTGAGAAGGGTTCCTGTTGCCCTTAGGGTTGTGTTGTTGCTTGGCAGCGGTTGAGAAAGTGTATTTAAGTCCAGCGTTCTGTCGCCTCTGATAAAGAGCAGGTATCCTTCCTTGGCACTCAAAGTGGTTGCATTGGTGTTTGCAGCAGTCTGCCAGGTAAAGCTTACCGGGTCGAGGGTAAAGAGAGAACCTTGTCCGGTTTGTGTAGCATCAAAGCCATTAGCGCCGGTTGTGCTTCCCGTAATGTGCGTACCAAAGCCTGATGTATTGCTACCCCCCTCTTGCCAGTTCTGGCGAATGGACGTTGTGGTGTTGACACTTGGAGTAAGCAAACGGTAAGCTCTGTTATTCAGAGAAGATATGTAGCGCTCCACTGTAACATTACTAGCACCTGTAAGTGTGCCAGTGATCTGACCGATAAAGGCAGTACCCGCAGCGGTAGACTTCAGCACCACAGGCTTGCCGTTGAAGTTCGCTGAGGAACCCGCCCCTAAAGAGAAGCTGGCTGTTGCATTGAACACCAGCGGCTCTGTGTTGTTCAGCACAAGATTGGAACCACCACCTAATGCCCATGCCCCGTTGACAACCGGGCTCGCCACATTGTTATTGAGATTAAACTCCTGGTTAGGTGTGGAGAAGTTAGCTGGTGCATTACCGCCTATTCCGGATGGAGCATCTGTCCAGTTGGAGGTAACACCTAAATCAGTAGCAGAAACACGGGGATAATAGGTCACACTACCTGTTCCCTGTACAGTAAAATCATAACTACTCTCATCACAATCGCTGCTGGCAATCGTAATGATCGCGGTTTTCAAACCAGCAGATGTTGGGGCGAAGGTTACTGTGAATGTAGCAGACCCATTTGGAGCAATAGGTGATGCAGGTGTTAGGGCACCAACAGTGAATAAGGATGCATTCGTACCACTTACATTGATACCACTTACACTTAGGCTTCCGGTTCCCAGATTTTGAATGGTGAACGTCCGAACCAAGTTAGTAGAACTGCTGACAACACCAAAATCACTGTGATCAGTGGCAGAAGGTGTGTTGCCACCATCAGGAATCGTAACACTGTTACCTTGTACATTAATCTCACCATCGTTATTCGCACCACAGTCGCTGCCGCTAACAACACCACCTTGGGCAACAAAGTTGGAGGCACTACCGCTCAGTGCAAAACCAGAAATGGTTCCATTATAATTGTTGCCACTTGCATCGGTGAGGCTTGTTACCGCTGTATTGTTGCCTTCAGCAGCACCCTGGTTAAAATGATAGTTGGCCAGTAGGCCTGGAGCTGTTGTTGCAATCTCGCAGTTCCTGCCATGCTGGATCTCCGCCTGGCAAAGTGCCCTGTTCCAGATGCGCACTTCATCAATGGCGCCGGCAAACGTTGCACTGCCTCCAGGGAAGTGTCCGCCGATGGCCATGCTGCCACCGCTATAGGCAGGTGCTGCTGTATTAGTAGCCACCAATTCGCCATTCTTGTACAACTTCATCGTACTGGTTGCCGCATCATAAGTAACAACTACGTGAGTCCACGTATTTAACGGGAAGGTGGCTGGATCCTGCACAACGGAATAGCTTCCGTTGTTACCGGCTTGCAACTTGCCACCATTGAGCCAGAAAGGATTGCCGTTTGAACCAAGGATATTTTTCAGGCTGCCACTGGTCGCAAAAACCCAAGCTTCTTTTGTATAGGAAGAGGCAGCGGGTAAGACTTCCCCGATTACGACATGGTCATCAGAGCCATCAAACCGGAGAGCAGCACCAGGCGCCACATCATCGTTGACGATGGTGCCTTGCCCCTGGCCGTCTACAACAGTTGCACCAGTAACATTGGTTACGTTGACAAAGAAGGTCTCGTTGGGCTCAATGTGGACGTCACCATTGACAGTAACAGTAAACGCATAGGTGGAACTTCCCGCAGGAACGGTTTGACCGGTTAGTGATTTTGCAACATAATCATTGTTTGCTGTGGTCGCCGTATTGTCCGCCGTTGCAATGTCAAACGTCACACCACCGGCAGGCGCTGGCGAAGACAAACTCACCGTGAATGTAAATATTGTGCTGCCACTGTTGCCCTCATCCTGAGAAACATCATTAATGGCAAGAGAAGGAATTGGCGCCTGATATGTGGCTGAGATATTGATATTATCCAGCCCTATTTCATCTCTTGAACCACTGCCAGAAACGTCAGCCGAAGACCAGCGCAAGTAAAAGAAGCTGTTGGGGGCGATATTAAGTCCAGAAATTTCCAGACTTCTTGAGGGCGAGCTACCTACCCGTACCCAGCCCAATGCATCTAGTGCCTCAGGAGTAGTATAATTGACGCTTGAAACAGCTATGTAACTGAGGTCATCGCTGGAATAAGAAAAATTGAAACTGCTAGCTCGACCTTGGTCATTGCGCACAAATAAGTCATAGGATATCGAAAAACTGGTTATTGCTGTTGTCCCTTTATTCTGTATGCGCAAGGTAATGGTACCAGGAGCAAAATCACTTCCGCCGGGCTGAAACATAAGTGTTGGATTAGACACCGACCCCGGACTTCCGGTAAAAGCATACATACCTCCGGTTGACTGTGCAGTGCTAACAGCGCCTCGAACATAATCTGTGCCTGTTGTGGTACGGGTACCACCAAATGCAAGGGCACCATCAGTCCATCCTGTCACAGCCCAAGCGTTCGAGTTGAGCCTTCCAGCTACGCTTGGGTCAGGTGAAAAACCTGTTCCCGCAAAAGCCGTCTGCGGCGTTGTACCAACAGTAGATGGCATAGTGTTGCTAAAGTCAATTAATACAGAAGGGCTTGAATTCGTCAACGCTACCTGCCCCCATAAACTACTGAGGGGTAAAAGCCACAACAATAAAAATGAAGAAAGAAAAATTGTTTTTGTTTCTACGTGAGAAAAGTACCTAGTAGTGGAAATCGTGTTTAAAATTTGCCTTTGTATAGATGGCAATAAGAAATGACGTGGCATATGGAGTGTTTTGGTTTGGTTTCCTTTGCTTAGCAGAAGTGTTTAATAGGTTGTGCACTGCACATATAAGGCGGTAGGAAATTTTATAGGACTGGAGGTAGCTTCTACGGATGAGATTGAAAATAATAAATAATTACATATAATAATTATTTGCCCTATCTTTTTTTTGCGAAATCAGCCTTTCTTATTAAAGGGACCCCATTGTAAAACAGAACTGACATTTTTTGACGAGCTTTAAACGTTGAGCCGACTCTTAAGTCTACGCCTTTGCTTTTATCTTTCGGTGAGAAAAGCTCTGCTTCAATTTTTTATATGAAAAAAGTCTTTCAAACCTTTACCAACGTTTTCCTGCTTGTTACCGCTGGTGCTATCCTTTCCTCTTTTCACTATAACTCGGCGTATCGTTTCCCTTACCAAAAGGCCGGTTTAACCGAAAAAGAAGCTGCGGCCCATTTACTGTCCCGTTTCAGCTTTGGCATTCGTCCGGGCGAACTGGAGGAGGTTGCGAAAACCGGATTGGAAACCTGGTTTGAAAAACAATTACAAGCCAACCTAGACGACAGCAAGGTAAATGGAGCCATTGCAGGTTATGAATCCCTGACTATGACCAACGAAGAGATTGTCAAAACTTATCCCAGGGCAGGCCAGGTGCTCCGGATGGCCATAAAAGATGGCGCCATCGATAAGGATTCCGCAAGGATCGACAGGAAAGACAGTAAAGACGAGATCAAAGACTTCATGCAGGAGAAAGGCATTAAGCCCCAGGCTGAGCTTCTGCGCCAACTAGCTAATCAAAAAATACTTCGTGCCGCTTATAGCAATAACCAACTCAAAGAAGTGCTCACTGATTTTTGGTTCAACCATTTTAACGTGGCAGCCAGTAAAGGTGGCGTACAGCAATTTGTGACTTCGTATGAGAGAGACGCCATTCGTCCAAACGTACTGGGCAAGTTTGAAACGCTGTTGCTTGCCACTGCAAAGTCGCCTGCCATGCTCACCTACCTCGATAACAACAAAAGTTCGGTTAATGAGGAGAACATGGAAGGCAGCCAAAAGCGTTTTGCCAAAATGAAAGAAAAGGTGATGGAGAAAATGGAGGACCAGATGATGGAGGGCATCACTGACACAGCCGTAAAACGCAATGCAAAGGACAAGATCAAGAAACCCAAAATGCAGGGTTTGAACGAGAACTATGCCCGGGAGATTATGGAGTTACATACATTGGGTGTTGATGGAGGCTATACACAAACCGATGTAACCGAAGCAGCCCGCATCCTCACCGGGTGGAGTTTGAACCCAATGATCGAATACGGCGTTAAGCCCAAGCAAATGCCCAACGAAAAACGTTTGCAACGTTTGGGTTTTGTATACGACGACAACTTTTTGTTTGCCGCCAACAAACACGATAAAGGAGAAAAGAAAGTATTGGGAGTGACCTTCCCTGCCGGTGGTGGTTACGAAGAAGGCGAAAAACTCATTCATCTTTTAGCCACGCATCCGTCTACGGCTAAATTCATCTCCAAAAAACTGGCTGTCCGTTTTGTAAGCGATGCGCCACTGCAAAGCCTTATTGATAAAATGGCAAAAACATTTTTGGAGAAAGAAGGCGATATCAAAGAAGTTTTAATCACTATGGTGAATGCACCTGAGTTCTGGTCGAAGGCTGCTCTTCGTGAAAAAACAAAATCACCTTTTGAAGTAGCGATATCAGCTATCCGTTCTACTGATGCAAAGATCATCGCTCCTATACAGGTCTACCAATGGGTGTCTAAAATGGGACAACGCCTGTATAACTACCAGGCGCCAACTGGTTTCCCTGATCGTGGTCAATATTGGATCAACACAGGCTCACTCTTAAACCGCATGAATTTCGGGCTGGCGTTTGCGTCTAATCGTATCCCGGGTGTAAAAGTCGACCTGATGGGTATTAACGGTAACCGTGAGCCGGAAAGTGCAGAAGAAGCGCTGAAGGTGTACACCAAAATGCTATTGCCCGAACGTAATATTGAAGAAACGGTGAAGCGTCTTACACCGCTCCTGAACGACCCCGAACTGCAACAAAAAGTAGATAAGGCTGCGGGCCAGACAGATACCTACAAAGCTGCAGTTGATGAAGATGATAACAACATGATGATGCAAGGAAAACGAAATAAAGGCGGCAAGAAACTAGCGGGCAAAAAGAATGGCGAACCGCAGATTGTTTTAGCAAAAGGCAACAATAGTATGCTTGGTCAGGTGGTAGGCATCATCATCGGGTCACCTGAGTTCCAGAGAAGATAGGAACGTGAGTGGTCAGTAGTGAACGGTGAGTGGCAGTTATCAATCATTAATTATTAATCTTACCTAACTAACATAAAATGGTTTCAAGAAGAGTTTTTTTAAAAGGCGGTGCGTTAGCCCTGGTAACAGCTGGCATCGGCGGTGTGCCTACATTCATTGCCAAAGCAGCACAAAGCCGCAAGCTCTGGAGTCCGTACAAGCGAAACAAAATTCTGGTGTGCATCTTTCAGCGGGGTGCTATGGATGGCTTGATGGCCGTAACTCCATTTACCGATACACACCTGCAAAAAGCACGTCCTAGCTTGTTTATGTCGGCCGCCAAATCAGCGGCCAAGCCATTAATCGATCTGGATGGGCGTTTTGGTTTACATCCATCCATGAATGTTTTTGAACCACTATTCAAAGAAAAGCGATTGGCGATTGTGCATGGAGTTGGTTCGCCCAATACCACCCGTTCGCATTTTGATGCACAGGATTATATGGAAAGCGGTACGCCGTTCAGTAAAGGCACCGAGAGCGGTTGGCTTAACCGTGCAGTTGGTTTGCTGGGACATGAAGCCGCCACACCTTTCCAGGCGGTCAGTATTACCTCTTCGTTGCCACGCTCCTTCTATGGTAACAACGCAGCCATTGCTATTTCCAACCTCGATGATTTTAGCATCCAGCTTCGCGGCAATAACATAGCAGCCAATACGGCAGCCAAAAGCTTTGAAGAATTATACGATAAAACATCTTCTTCGCTGCTAAGCCGTACCGGCAAAGAAAGCTTTGAAGCAATGAAGATGTTGAAGAGTGCCGACTCGAAAAATTACCGTCCGGCTAACGGCGCGGTTTATCCAACTACACCATTGGGTAATTCTCTTAAGCAAATTGCACAACTCATTAAGATGGATGTAGGTACCGAGATTGCCTTTGCTGAATGCGGTGGTTGGGATACACACTATAATCAAGGCACCGAGAACGGAACCTTTGCCCGCAACGTTGCGGACTTAAGTAATTCGATCAATGCCTTCTGGACTGATCTTGGCCAGTTGCAGGATGATGTGGAGGTAATGACGATGACAGAATTTGGTCGTACCGTACACCAGAACGGATCAAACGGAACCGATCATGGCCGCGGCTCCTGCATGTTTATTTTAGGAAACGATATCAATGGCGGTAAAGTGCATGGCAAAGTGCCGGAACTAGCGCTGGAAAACTTAGAAGACAAACGTGACCTCCCGGTTACTACTGATTTTCGTGCGGTCTTTGAAGAAGTGGCTACCGCCCACTTACGCATCAAGGACGAAGGAAAGCTGTTTCCCGACTGGAAGGGAAACCGTATTGGAGTAATGAAACCCTAGTAAACTACAGTGCTATACTTATGAAAAGACCGGCCTAGTGCTGGTCTTTTTTTAATCCTGTCATTCTGAGCTTGTCGAAGAATGGGCAAGTCCCTACGCGGCTGCGCACAGGAGCACGGCTTCGCTTCGGGTCGGGCTGCTCGCTATTACTCCGCCACAGGGCCTGCGCTTCGGCCTGTCACGGTGAGCAGCGCCGAACCGTCAGCGGGGTAACCGCTTCCATCCCTCTTGCAAAAAACCGCACCTGTGATGGTGTGCAGCCAGGAGAATGAGCGGATTGAAAAGATGCGTTTCCTTGTTATTGAAATGCGGGTATTGCAATTAGCTTGAAAATTCAATAACATTGAAACGCAACCGCAAGCTTTTGTTATTGAATAGAATGCGTATTTTGAAAACAAAAAGCGCAAGTTGAAAGATGCGCATAATAACTGTTGTGCGCAACCAGCGGCGCTAACCAAGCATGATGATGAGAAGTCCTATAATTTTAATTTTGACACTCCTTTCTTTGAGTTCATGCCTCTACGGAATCAACGAGAAGACGAGCGAAATTGGCACCATAAATTGGGTCTGTAACTGGCCTCAATTTGAAGACAAGTATTCAACTGAACGCCTTGCCGACTCTTTGTTAATCAGTAAACTTCCCGAATTTAGGCAGATGCCATTCCCGACCAAAGTCCTCTACTTTGACTCATATCCTAAGGAATTAATTGGTATTTCGGAGGAACACTATCAGATAAGGTACGTTTACAATCCCAATATATCCGACCAAGTGCTGGATGGCTTGTCACCCCAATTGCCAGAAGTTGAAAAACAACGGATACAGAATCGCATGGACTCTACTTTGAAAGCGTTTGGCTGCAATAGAAATTAAAAGATACATTTTGGAAAGGCATGCGCACAACATTTGCTTGCCAAAATAGCGGCAGAAGAACAACTATTAAGCTGACGAATAATTTGTATACATTAGAACATAAATCAACGGCAGTGCTGCCAATTCCGCTACTTCGGCAAGCAGTCTGACGTTGGTCGTAATGAAATCTCCCATGAAGTTTGCCTTAGTATACGTATTAGTAATTGGATCTTTGATAAGTTCTTGCCGAACTAACCAAGTGATGGTTAAGTTTAAAAATGACAGTGGCGAAGACTTCAAACAGCTTTGGGTCAATATTGAAGGGAAAGAGTATACATTTTTAGATTTGAAGAGTAGAAGCTCGACCAAATTTATTAAAGTCCAAAAAACTTATCCCTACTGTCCGGCAATAGCTATCACGGCAAAAGACACAGTCAGATTTTGGCCTTTTGATTATGTTGGTGAAGAATTATATAACAACAGAAAGTTGATTATGACATTTTATATAGTAGATATGCAAGGTAACCGACGTTTAGAAGTTCGGTCGAAAAGAGCAATACTTTAGCAGTTGTTACTAACAAATGCACAACGGCCAACATGGTATTGCTAAAAGCAGGGCAAATACAATACTATGAAGCTGATAATTAGACCGTAAACACCATAAGTTTATTCAACTTCAGGATTGCCAAGTCCCTGCCTTCAGCAATACCTGAAACGTAGGCGCAACACTACACATCACTATGTTTTGGATAATAGCTGCCTTGCTTCTTTTATTGCTGTTTACCTTTTTTAGTTCGCTGGTAGATGTGCTTGCTTTTTCTAGTCTTGCTTTCCCTGCGCAAATTAAAAGGGAGGTCATTTATGGCATTGCCTTTTTTATTACGATAACCTTCCCACTACTTCTACTTGTTTTTTGGAAACCGCTCATGTCCCTTGAACTTATTGTAACCTATGGAGCTGCTACTGGTATTTCTGCAGGAATTATCCACTTAAAGCAAAGACGATTGGCAAACCATAAGGTAAAGTATCTAAGTATCTTTGGCAACCTCCTTCTGGTAGGTATCGTCGTAGGTATGCTGGTAGGCTATGGCATATTTAGGCTCGCAGCTACGCTATATTTAAAAGGACTGGAGTGGACCGATTAAAAGCGCATCAAGCGATGTTTGCCCCATTTTAGAATGTAACTCAAAATGACGGAAGGATGATCAAACAACAGTTAGCCGCTATTTATTTAATTTTAATCATCACACTATTTGAAAGCTGCACATGTCTGTACTCTTACTCAAGGAAAGCCGTTGAAGAGAAGGGGGTAACCGGATCGCCCTACGTTAACGTAAGTCCTAACGGAATTACGGATGGATTGAATTTGTACCGCTTGCTTGAGGCTACATCTCACAAAGGGGCTGACTCGACAATTATTAGAAGTCTAGGATCAAAGATTTGCTTTGTTGGAACAAACGATACTGTAAACAGCGTCCGGGTCGGTAATTGGGAGGAATTTTACCACCCTTCTTTCTCAAAGTATATAAGGCAAGAAAGGGATCTTCTCCTTTTTATGACCTTAGAAAAAGATTCTGCAGGGCAAAAACAAAGGATAAATTATCAGTATACACTTCGGAGGAGAAGGGCTTGTTCTGTTCGTATCTCTCACTAAGACCTGCGCCTAACATTTCATTTACAAAAGCATGGCTCCCGAACAACATCTAAACAATATATCTTTAACCAGCACCAGGAAGCAAGTAAGGCTACACCAAGTAAACGCCATGCCTTCGCAAATGCTTTGGACGTTGTACGCCAATCTTGAACCAACATGAAAAGTTTCTTTTTTATTGTTTTGGTGCTTGTTTGTCCCACCTTGTCTGCACAGGATGGCAGGTTGCTAAGTAAGGAATCAATCATCATTGCAGCAACAACCTTAAAAAAGGCAGAGGCAACCGCCCCCGGTGCAACAAGAAATGTTCATCGTGTAAGGCTTTCAAAGATTGCTTATCTATCGGCTGGTTTGAAAGTTAAAGGCTACCTGCTGGAGCCAAAGCAAACGGGCAAATTTCCTTGTGTCATTTATAACCGGGGAGGCAATAGAGACGATGGCATGGTGGATGACTCAGGATTAATTGTCAGGGGTCTTATTGACATCTGCGCTGCAGGCTATGTGGTGGTTGCCAGCCAATACCGGGGCAATGATGGCGGAGAAGGAGTGGAGGAGTTTGGCGGCAAAGACGTTCAAGATGTACTCAATTTGCTCCCGCTGCTTTCTCGCCTTCCCAAAGCAGATACTTCCCGAATTGGCATGTTTGGCTGGAGTCGTGGCGGAATGATGACCTATATTGCAATGACGAAAACAACCCGGTTAAAAGCAGCCGTAGTTGGCAGCGGAATTAGCGATTTAGGGCAATGGATCAAGGACCGAGATGGTATTGAAAAAAATGTGCTGGCTGCGCTCATTCCAGATTATTCGGTGAAAAAAGAGCAAGCATTACAACAACGTTCTGCCATCGCTTTTGCCGACAGTATCCACCGGTCAACACCACTGTTGATTCTGCAAGGCTCCGCCGATTGGCGTGTGCCGGCTTCCCAGGCATTGGCTTTGGTTACAAAACTGTATGAGCTAAAACATCCCGTCCGGTTTACATTGTACGAAGGAGGGCAACACTCACTACTTGAGTACCGCGACGAATACATAGGTCAAGTAATTCAATGGTTTCATAATTACGTAAGAGACGGAAAAAGCTGGCCGAGCATAGATAATCACGGTGACTAAACCTAGCGTACAACAGCAGCTTTGCAAAAGTTGGACTGGCGATCTAAATTTGAAATGAGAATCCCAAATCAGCTTTTGCACAAGCGTTAGGCAAATGAAATATGAATGTCCAACCTTCGCAAAGCTGATCGACCTAGCGACTATATTTGGAACAGATCCTATTAGAAGTTTACCCTTTCTTCAACTCTAATTCATTAAGAACTGTGTTTGCCTATCTTTCGGCTTGTCCTCAACAAGAACTCTATTTCCCCTTTCTGCTTAAAGCATTTAGCTAATGAAAATTCTTCAAGACCGTCCGCAGGAACGGATTCCCGGCGGCGTTGGCACCTACGTACGAAGTAGGTGCCAGCGGAACGTTACAGGAGTAAGCAGTAAGGCTGCCGTTGGGACTTAAGGTGCCATCGATGATGCTCTACTCATCAATAATATCAGCAACAAATCTTCCAAAGTTTATAGAGAGTTGAAGCCGTGCCGGGTTTGGATAGTAAATATTTGCCCGATCGATCAAAAAGCTATGGTTGCCTAACGGGTTAATGAACTGTTGTTTCCCTTGTAAAAAAGCATGCGTAACCATGAACTTTAAAATTACTTTGCCATCATACGAGGGTTTTGAGAGGCTTTATTCTTCCTTGAAATGATGATTGAATACATAGCCGGCAATCTGCCTTCCCATTTCTTCTCCATCCATCACCGATTTTCTAAAATCCCATCCATTGTAAATCATGCTTAATGAATTATCTCTCGCTGCTTGTGAAAAGCTGGAGAAATGAAAGGAAGGTTTAGGCTCAGTCACAGAAGGGTTGATACTGGTAGTCGTAATCGCTATTGAGGTTTCATCAGAACCAAAGAACAACCGTAATATTTCCGCTGCCGTACCTCCAAACGCTGCATAGCTGTTAGGATAGCCTGGCGTCCGCGGCGTAACAGTAGCTGCCTGTTCGGAAAGAAACGGCAACCAGTTCATATCTCCATCTGTATTATTATTACCATCAGTTGCAGCCATGCGTATGGCAGTCTCTGGCCTCCATACATAAAAATGATAGGCTGCATTGAGTTGAGAGCTGATACTTTCGGCCATAGCTACATGCACTAGTGCAAAAAGTCTTGCCGTCTTCCAGGCATCAAGCCTTTTATTTTCTATAGCCTTTCTTACGATGTTATTCCATAGAAAAGATGCCCTGTCTTCGCTCCAGAATTTCGCGATCTTTTCTTCATCTGCATTGCGGGTGCTGCCAACTCTTGCGCCTTTTGACTTCACTTCATTAAAGTCAGCAGCGTATTCATTTGAGTTAACTGCGTAAGGGCCAGCAGGTCTAAACTGCTGATTGCTTTCTATTACCCACGGTTTCATGACTGTGCCCCAGTTAGGCAACGTCCTGAACCCAAACTGTGTTTGTGTTGGTACCCAATTTACTGAGGTGACGGTGGAACGATATTCGCCCGGATTAGTACCATTTGGAGGGTTGACAGAATTGATAATAAGTTGCGTAAACCCGTCGTTGGCACGATTGGCAATGAGAGCATCGGCAGACCGCTTTCCCAAAGCCTTACCCAGTTCTTTACTTTCTCCATCCGGAATTGTTGCTAAGCTTTCACTGTACCATAGATCAATCGGCGGATTTCCCGGAAGGGTTGTTTGCTTCATGACCCAATAAGCAGCACTGGCTACTGCAGCATCTGGGTCGGCATGCTGTTCTCTTTCATGAAAAGCATAACGCTCATACTTAGGTTTAATGGCATTCAGCGCATCGTGTACTGCAACTTGAATTCTTGCAAAAACACGGGTACGAGCAGGCTGAGAAAAACCCACGCTAAGAACAGTGTTCGCTTTATCATTCCAGAACATCACCATATCGTTCTCTACAAAGCCAGGATTATTGGGTTTTTTACTTGCAAATTCTTCAGACGTTTCTGTTTTGGCTTCTCGTGCAATTTCTCTTTTACAGGAGTTGAGTACAGCAAGCAAGACAAAAGCACTCATAACCAGGAGATTTGAATACAGTTTCATGTTGAAAGATTTTTGGTGAAATTTTAATAGCAATTCAAAACTATCGTCGTGGAAAAACTAATTTTTCGTAATGCGGCGAAAAGAGTTTCAAATGATATGGAAAGCTTTCATCGGCCACAAAAGCATTCCGTCGTTATCACAAGGCCTTTTGCCGCAGGAGCCCTTTGATGAGGTTTAGAGAAGACTAGTTTGGGTAGCAACCAGCTACGGACTTTCGGTACTATCGGAGAGTCGTACCGCAATCGTTTATTGGGAATGCAGGAAGCTGAACCGGGCCGTTAATTTATTTTGTTTTGTATTTTCTAATGAGCTGTCGCGAAAACAGATTTTATCATACAACCGCTGCTCACGCAGGTTTGCCATTATAGCAGCTAAAGTCCTAAATTCAATCACAAATAATAACCGACTGTAGAAGGTGGGCCAAATTGTAGCATTCTAAGTTCCTACTTTGGTAAGCTTGTTCCACCAAGTGCAACTTGTATGAGACACTTCTTACTTCTATTAATTGGGAACTTTTTTTTGGTGAGTGTTTTCGCTCAATCGCCAGTAGTTGAAATCTATCTAATCAAGGAGAAAGCAACGATAGACACAACCGAGGGGCCCGATGCTTTCCGAGTTTCAAAAAGTGACCTACCCAAGGAGCCGTTCATTCGGGATAGCGATATCCTTTTTTACAATGACACGACCTTTGAACTCACTTTTAGTGCGGCTGCCGCTGAAAGGATATCTGCATTAAAACCTGATTTGCGAATAGGTATCCCTTTTGTATTGACCATTGATAGAGACCCTATTCTTTGTGGCTATTTTACAAACTTTGTTTCCTCGTTTGCATCGGGTGCAAACAGCATCCCAGTTATAAAAAGTACAGTGCATCGGATACAAAAAGGCATACCTGAATATCATTTCGAAAAGAATATAAAAGAGCGGCGTAACGACAAACGGTTAATTCAAGCAATGAAAAGCTCGGGAAGGCTCAAATGATATGCCCAACATAGCATTTACAAAAGCTTTGCTTCAGAGCTAGAACCGAACAGTTTTGCTTTATCGAGCAATACAAAGCAAATGAGGCTGAAGCAATTATATGCTATGCCTTCGCAAATGCTTTCTGCGTTAGGCAATTGAAATTTAATTAGTGAAGGATGGCTTCACTCTTATCATTTGCCTGCCTCAACTTCCGCAATGAACAAATAACACCCCGTATTTGTAACCCAAACTATGAACTACACGCTACAGAAATTTGACTATGGGATGCATTACATTATTCCCAACGAAAAGCTGGTTTGGTCCTTTACAAAACGCGGCGTCAAGCGGGTTGTCTGTACAGTAAATGATAGGGTAAATATTCATTGTGCATTTATCAAAATGAAAGAGGGAGGTTATTATGTGATATCAACTCCAAAATCTGCAAACAGTTTTCTTTAAAACAAGGATCAACACTCAAAGCCACCTTTGCTGATGACGAATCGGAATACCAGTTTCAAATGCCTGAAGAGTTACAGGAAGTCCTCCGCACCGATGAAAAGGCAGGTAAGATTTTTCAATCTCTTTCGCCGGGTAAACAACGAGGCTTGATTGCTTTAGTATTACAGGTCAAATCGATGGACAAACGTATTGAACAGTCGCTGAAGATAGCGGAGAAGCTAAGGTCTGGCATTCATTCTCCGCAACTTGTGCTGAAAAAAGGGATTTGATATCCTCACGCTATTTTCTCAAAGGCAACAAAGTGAGTTAATTGACCTGCCTTATTCCAAACGGGATACTCTTCCACCAGACAATTATACGGCGTTCCATCTTTGCGGTAGTTAACAATGCTTCCTTTGAACGGTATACGGCGAATGATGGCTTCCCTGATCTCCCGGCGTGTTTCCGGATCGGTGTCTTTGCCTTGAAACATCTTGGGCTGTTTGCCGATGACTTCTTTGGCAAGGTAGCCATTCATTCCAATCATATTGGTTGTAGCAAACTGAATGATCTGCGCTGTATCAGTAACCAATACAACTCTTTCATCTTTTAACAACAGTTGATGAAGATCCCAATCAACCCGCCAGTTATTCTTGTCAGCAAACTCTTGTACTTCGCCTAAACATTCCGCCTGTTGCATTCTGCGGTAATGACTCTCCATGAAAAAATCCCAGCACATTAACGGACCAGCTACAGATGCATTTTTGTTTTGGCTCAAGGTGTTTTTTGTTAGGGAGAACAAGAAAAAACTGCAATGGTTCATTTCTTTTTTGAATTGTTTGGTAGCCCCGAAGCTTTCTTTACAGCATCCATTCCAAATTGAGCTTTAATGTTATCAACTGTCTTAAACAATTGCAGTTTCTCCGCCTCTCTGTCAAACAAATTCATTTGTAAGGTCATCGGTACAAGATGGCTGAACTTCACGCCGAGCAGGCGTACTTTCTCTCCTTTTTTGTAAAGCCGGTTAAAAAGGTCTTTTACTTTTTCCAGCAGCACGTTATCAAGAGCTGTATAAGAAATGACCTCCTGCTTGCTGACAGTTGTAAAATCAGCATAGCGGACTTTTACCGTAACGCATCCTGTTAATCTTTCTTCCAGCCGCAGGTCATGTGCACTTTTCTCCGTTAACCGAACCAGTTCATTGTGCAGGAACTTTGCATCAGCATAATCAGCATCAAACGTGTTTTCATGTGACAAGGATTTTTGCTCACTGTAGCCTTCTACTTCCGAGTGAGAAATGCCATGCGCTTTCTCCCATAACTTTTTACCCCATTTGCCAAACACATGCTCCAGTTGCATGATTGGCGTTTTGGCTAATTGCTCAATCGTGTAAATTCCAATAGCGTGTAACTGGTGTTGCGTTTGTTTACCTACCATCGGGATTTTTTCAACCCGTAACGGCCATAGAAACTCCGTTTCCTTTCCGTGTTCGATCTCCAGCAAACCATTTGGCTTTGCCTCGTTCGTTGCCATCTTACTCACCAGCTTATTGGCCGATAAACCATAAGAAATGGGCAGCCCTGTTTCCCGGATGATACGTTCTCTTAACTCCCTCGTGTATTGCTTTACACCAAAGAACTTATCCATGCCTGTGAGATCAACATAAAACTCGTCAACCGACGCCTTTTCATAAACAGGAACGCTGTCGGCGATGAGCTGTGTAACGGTGCGTGAGTATTTGCTGTAATCGCTGTAACTTCCTTTTAAGAAGATGGCTTGTGGACAGAGGCGCTTAGCTGTCATGGACGGCATTGCACTTTCAATTCCAAACTTGCGGGCTTCGTAACTACAAGCCGCCACAATGCCCCGCTGACCATCGCCACCTACAATAACAGGCTTGCCTTTTAATGCCGGGTTCTTCAACAACTCCACCGACACAAAAAAGGCGTCCAGGTCAAAATGAGCAATATAGCGAAGGGGGCTCTGCACTCGTCAAAAATACCACATGAACCTTAGTGTGAATAACAGTTTAACCTCTTGTTTTAGCTGGCGGGATTACTTTGAGAAAAGGCTTTTTTCCAACTCGAATTTTTGATCTTTTTGGTACAATATCAGGAGCAAAAAAACAGATGATCCAAAAGATAAGTGGGGCTCCGCAGTAGGCAATCGTTTTTCCCCATAATGAGTAAAACGTGGCTACTCTTGCATCTTCGGGATTGTTTTTTTGATAGCGAAGAGGAACGATGTCGCCTGGCGCAAAGTTGTCATCCATCCCCTGAAAATAAAATGTGTCACGGTTAGCTTCAAAACTGATGTAGGCATACGTATCCCGACCGAGGCTGATGCCGCCAGCGGTACCAATTCCTTCCACTTTTCCCGTCGTCTTCTGCGACCGCATGAGCCACATTAGATTGGGTAATAGAAACGGTAGTGTCAGTAATAAAAAAAGAAGAAAGAAAAATGCGTTCTTGCTAAAAACCATGGTAGTGGATGATGGGCTAAGATACAGCAATCGGCAAACGGCAATTGATGTTGTATTTGAGCACAACCTATCTTTTAGTGGTCGGTCCTTAAAAGGCTGCTTCCTTGACGATTTACGATTGCCATTTTTCATTCGCCAAGGACCTCAATAAAAAAGCCCTCACGAAGAGGGCTGATGCAGTATAATCAGTTTAAGATTAATATCTGTTTTTATTGTAACCGCCGCCGCCGTTACCACCACGGAAACCACCGCCAGAACGGCCACCGCCGCCAGCTTTTTCTTCTTTCGGCTTAGCTTCCATTACACGGATTGTTCTGTTATCAACTGTAGCCTGGTCCAACTCAGCAATTGCCTTTTTTGCAGCTTCGTCATCGCTCATCTCAACAAAACCAAAACCACGGCTCTTACCGGTGAATTTGTCGGTAATTACTTTGGCAGAAGTTACTTCGCCATACTCTACAAAAAATTCTCTTAAGTCTTCATCCTGTACGCTGAAGCTCAAATTGGAAACGTAAATGTTCATACTTTCTTTTGATAAAAATTTTAAATAACTGAGACACGAGGCAAGAAAGCAAAGGGTGAAACTAATAGCAGAAAAAACGTAGCAGATTAATTAAAACCACTGGCCCAAATGCGATGCTCAAATAACGCTTCAAATGTACAACAATCGTGCAAATCCCTGCCGATTATCTTGTTAAGCAATGGTTACGATAAAAATTTATTTAGGTCCCTTAACACCGAGCAATCGGCATATAGTTTAATTTTGCGATTGTCAATTTCTTCAATCTTTCTCTAGCTTGCGGCGTAAGATTTGTAGATGAGTATTAAATCACAAAGCTTTATATCGTGTTATTTGTCATTCTCTTTTTTGTACTGCACTGGTACATGTCGCTCTTTTCGCAAACCTTTTTTCAACACCGTTACGCAGCGCACCGCTCCTTCACAATGAAGAAGGGCTGGGAACGCTTCTTCTTTTTCTTCGCCTGGTTAACGCAAGGCTCCTCGTATTTAAGCCCACGGGCCTATGGTATTATGCACCGCATACACCATGCTTATACAGATACGGAACTGGATCCGCATTCACCTGCCTACGATAAGAATTTATTTGCCATGATGTGGCGTACAAAAAAAATCTACTCTGATATTTTATATGAGAGAACACCGGTTGATGAACGCTTTACCAAGAACGTTCCCAGCTGGAAAGGTTTTGACTTGTTTGCCAGCAGTTGGCCTTCAAGAGTTTTCTGGATTGGTGTTTACATTGCACTGTACTTATTATTTGCACCGTCGGCATGGTTCCTGATTTTGGTTCCGGTTCATGCAGTGATGGGCCCGCTTCATGGTGTTATCATCAACTGGTATGCACACAAGTATGGTGATGTCAACTTCGAAACTGATAATACTTCAAAGAACCTGTTTAAGATTGACTGGTTAATGTTTGGCGAAGGGTATCACAACAATCACCACGTACATCCAAGCCGTAGCAATTTCGCGGCAAAGCGTGGCGAATTTGATCCTTGTTATCCATTCATTGTTCTGCTCAATAAGCTGGGGATCATCAAAGTGAACAACAGTTTGCAGCCAGCCTAAGGTGTTTAAGATTTTACAGAAAAGCCCATCATCATGATGGGCTTTTTTTATTGCAACTCATTGGCTGCTGCAAGAAAGCAGATGGTGATCAAATACGAAGAACTGTTACCACCACAAACCGCAAACTCATTTATCTTCGGCCGCATGAAAACGGTTTTTATTACAGGTGCCACGGCAGGATTTGGTGAAGCATGTGCGGTGAAATATGCACAAAATGGTTATGGATTAATTCTAAATGGAAGACGAAAGGAAAGACTGGAGGCTTTAAAAGCAAGTTTGGAGGAAGAATATGGGGTGAGCTGTTATCTTTTACCTTTCGATGTTCAGGACCGTAAAGCCGTTTTCGAAGCAATTGCATCTCTGCCGGAGGAGTGGCAGAACATTGACGTCCTGATCAACAACGCCGGGCTGGCTCTTGGACGCGATGCATTTGATGAAGCCGATCTGAACGATTGGGAAACAATGATTGACACAAATGTAAAAGGGCTTCTTTACGTGTCAAAAGCTGTCGTACCAATGATGGTTAATAACAAACAAGGGCACATCGTTAATCTCGGTTCGGTGGCTGCGAAAGATGTTTACGACAAAGGCAATGTATACTGCGCTACCAAAGCTGCCGTAGAAGCTATTTCCAAAGCGATGCGGATTGAGCTCTTACCCCATCAGATTAAAGTCACTGCTATTCATCCAGGCGCAGCAGAAACCGAGTTTTCAATTGTACGCTTTAAGGGCAATGAAGAAACCGCAAAAAAAGTGTACGATGGTTTTACACCGTTATCAGCCGGCGATGTAGCGGACGTTATTTTTTATTGTACTTCGTTACCTACGCATGTGTGCATCAATGACCTTGTATTAACCAGCACCCAACAGGCAAACGCTATTTACATCCATAAAGGCAACGGGTAAGATTTGTAAAACCCTAACACCTGAATCCTGGCTGGCTGAGGTATGATTGGTAACTTTGTCTACTGCCCTCAAGTATCGCCTTTCTATCAAATAAGTGGAATTACGCATTTTTGAAAAGATCATTTTCGCAGATTTGATGAGCTCGCAAAAAGGGCTACTTTTAAAGCAGGTTTCCAATCTCTATCTAAAGCCATGAAGAAACACATCTACCTCCTTTTAGCGTACGTTCTGTTAGCAAGCTCTTCCGCGTTTTCACAAGGCGTTATCCGTATGCAGGAATGCAACAATGCCGACATTATGCGTCAAGCCGATAGTCTTAAGCAAATTTATGGTCGCGATGGGTTCCAGGTTATAAAGGAAACTTCTATCGCCATGGAAAGTGAATACGAAATGCCGGTAGTTGCTCCGCTGCAGCAGGGATCATGGTACCAGTTTGTGTTTATTGGTGACTACACTTCCCGTTTGTATGAAGTGAGAATGTACGACTGGGATGAGAAGATGGTGGTTTACCAAAAGAAGATGTGGGGCGATGTAGATGGCAACATCATTGCGTTCTCGTACATACCAAAGTTTTCAGAGTTTCATATGTTTAAGCCAATGCAGCAAAACAAACAGAAGAAAAAGAACCTGTGTGGTTATGTGATGCTGTTGAAGAAGGTAAAATAAAACAATTCCGAAGGGGACTTTTGATTGTTCATATAAAATCTTAAAGTAAAAAGCCTCAGACTTTAGAAGTCCGAGGCTTTTTACTTTAAGATAGAAGCACCTGTTTTCGTAAATGTATCTCTCAGGTGTCTGGCGTTTCTTCACCAAAAAAATCTTCCATTTCACGGCGCTGTTTTTTAGTGGGTCGGCCAATTTTACTGGGGCGCTTACCGGTGTGAAATGAAGCAGCCTGGAATTGCAGGCGGTCAACTTCTTCTTCCGGAGTAAGATCGATATAATAATTGATCGCTTCTGAATAAGCTACCCGGTTATGCAGCAGGCCTGTTACCTTGATAATCCATTTTTTAGCTTCTGTTTTTACCTCGTATTCGTCGCCAACACTTACACTTTTCGCTGCTTTTACAGCGGTGCCGTTTTGTTTTACTTTGCCTGTATCGCAAGCCGCAGCTGCCAGGGTTCTTGTTTTAAAAAGGCGAATAGACCAGAGGTATTTGTCGATGCGTAATTTTTCTTTGGTTTCTTTTTTCACAAGTATTCCTTTTCTTCTTTATCGGTTGAAATGAAACATCTGGCCAGATAATTTCCAAGCCACATTCTCGGTCCACTGGTAATCATCCATTAAGCTCTGCAATTCAACCAATGGTGGATGAATATAAGCCCCCAGCCTTTTCTTCACACATCTTTAATGGATTTGTTTTCTAAATTAGAGAAAATTTTAACCATGAAACAGCTGCTGTTACTGCTTATTGGCTTTGCTTCTTTTACAACAGCACAGGCACAGGAAGAAGGACTGGACACACCAAAAATTGATGGAGAAAGTCTTCTTCGCCGCTATAAGCAAGAACACATAAATAAATCCCCAAGAGACTCCGTTTATACATCCAATCATTTGCTGATACCGGGAAATGGCAAACCCGGCGTATACAGCCTTCCGCAGGATAACATGCCCTGCATCGTTCCGGATTCAACAAAAACAGTCCGTGTCCCCAATGCGTGGAAAGGCCCAATCAAACCACCCTACAAAAGCAAACCGCCGCGTATTCCCAACTTGTCGGTCAGGCCTGAGTTCCTAAAAGGAAAGCAAACGCCATAAGGCTGACAGGAATCCCCATTTGTCAAGCGCAGCAGTATGGTATAATAATTTCCATCTTAGCTTCAGGATGGATGCAATGGCCATTATAGCATGGGTGATTTCCGTAGTCTTTTTGCTAATGACTTTATTGCCGTTAGTACACAGTGACTATTGGGTATTCCGGATATTTGAATATCCGCGTTTTCAAAAAATGATCATTGGCCTGGCTTGCCTGCTGGCACTTGTGGTGCTAAAACCACATGTTGAGGGAGCTTTTATTTTTTTATTTTCTACAGTTGCAGCTTGTGTTATTTTTCTATCCATCAAAATCTTTCCTTACACACCTTTCTCAAAACGCGAAGTACTGGAGAGGGCTTCGAAAAAAGATGCTGACGTCCGCATTCTAACTGCTAACGTTTTGCAGACTAATTCCCAGTACGAAAAACTGCTTCAACAGGTTCGCGAAATGAATCCAGATATTATTTTTTTGGTGGAGACTGACGAAAAGTGGGCTACCGCAGTCAATGGTCTTAAGGACGATTATCCTTTTACAATTCAGAAACCCCTGGATAACACCTATGGCCTATTATTTTTCAGCCGCCTTCCACTACGCAATTCTTCCATTCTTTTTCGTGTAGACCCGGAAGTACCTTCTATTGAAACGGAAGCACAATTGCCCTGTGGCCAGTGGATCAAAATTTACGGTTTGCATCCCAAGCCTCCGGTCCCCGGCGAGTCACTTTATGCTACAGCGAAGGATAAGGAATTAATGAAAGTGGCCTTTGAAGTAAAAGCGCAGACAAAGCCCTGCGTTGTAATGGGAGATCTAAACGATGTAGCATGGAGCCATGTTACCAAATTGTTCAGGAAAGTAAGTGGCCTGCTGGACCCACGCCGCGGCCGCGGTTTTTACAGCACGTTTTCTGCTGAAAGCCGTCTTATGAGGTTTCCACTCGATTATCTTTTCTGTTCATCTCATTTCGGATTGGTCTCTATGCGCCGTATGCCTCACAATGGATCCGATCATTTTCCCATGTTCATACATCTCTGTTATGATTCTTCATTAGTACAGAAACAAGAAGAGCCAGTAGCTGACCAGCAAGAAGTGAAAGAAGCGCATCAAAAAGCTGCTGAAAAAACGCCGGCAGAATAAAAAAGCCAAAGCGGGTGCTTTGGCTCTTCAGGTCTGGTCATAAATTTTAGCTCTGGGCAAAAAACTTATGGAAGAAAGGAATGGTTTCAATTCCCTTGTAATAATTCTCCAGGTTATATTTTTCGTTTGGTGAATGCAGGTTGTCATTGTCTAACCCAAAGCCCATGAAAATGATTTTTGTTCCAAGTTCTTTTTCAAGAATGGAGCAGATTGGAATAGAACCGCCGCCCCTCACCGGAACCGGCTCTTTACCAAACGTTGTTTGGATAGCCTTAGCCGCAGCCTGGTAGCCTTTACTATCAATTGGCGTCATATAAGGCTCGCCACCATGGTGCAATTCCGCTTTTACAACAACGCTTTCCGGTGCATTCTTTTCAAAATAGCCAATCAGCAGTTTCGTGATTTTATCAGAGGTTTGATTAGGAACCAAACGAGCGGAAATTTTTGCGTAAGCCTTTGAAGGCAATACTGTTTTTGCACCTTCACCTGTATAACCACCCCAGATGCCGTTCACTTCCAAGGTGGGGCGAATACCCGTTCTTTCATTGGTAGAAAAACCTTTTTCGCCCCATAGTTCTTTTACACCTAATTCATCTTTGTATTCTTTTTCATCGAATGGGGCTTTCGCCATCAGTTCTCTTTCTTCCGGTGTCGCTTCTACCACATCATCGTAAAAACCGGGAATCGTAATGTGGTTGTTTTCGTCGTGGAGATTGGCAATCATCTGGCATAAGATGGTAATAGGATTAGCCACTGCCCCGCCGTAAGTACCACTATGCAAATCGCGGTTAGCACCTGTTACTTCTACTTGTATGTATGACAAACCGCGAACACCAATGTCAAGCGATGGATTCTCCATGCTGATCATTGAACTATCGCTGATTAAAATCACATCTGCCTTTAATAGTTCTTTGTTCTCCCGAACAAAGATTGCGAGGTTGGGCGAGCCTACTTCTTCTTCTCCTTCAATCAGGAACTTGATGTTGGTTTCAAGGCTATCGGTCTTCACCATTGTTTCCAATGCCTTTACATGCATATAGAACTGTCCTTTATCATCGGCGCTTCCTCTTGCAAACACTTTTCCTTCTTTGATCACCGGCTCAAACGGACCGCTGTGCCACAACTCCAGTGGGTCTGCCGGCTGCACATCGTAATGTCCATAAACCAAAACGGTTGGCTTGGAAGGATCAATCATTTTTTCGCCGTAAACAACCGGGTGGCCTGCTGTTTCCATTACTTCTGCCTTATCGCATCCTGAATCCAGCAAGCGCTGTCTTACCAGTTCTGCGCATTTGCGCATATCTTCTTTGTGTTCACTTTTTGCGCTGACAGACGGAATACGCAGGAGTTCCAGCATCTCATCCAGGAATCGTTGCTCGTGTTGTTTTTGATAATCTTTCCACGCTGTTTGCATAATGGTTCATTTGTTTAGGGCGATAAAATTAAGGAGAAAGAAGAATGGCTTACAGAAAGCTTGAATTCCTACCTAGATTCCTAACTTCAAACATGTTCAATAGCAATCAGAACCCTGAAGTGTGCGACGCAACAGACGCTCAATAGTAGTACTTAAGCTAAGTATATAAAAAGAAAATGACCCGATCAAAAATGATCGGGTCTTGCAAGTATTATTAATAAATTCTTTATCGATATTACCGGATCAACGTCACGGTCCCTTTTTCAAAAACAGATTTGCCTGTAAAGTCAGTTCCTTTCACGATCCAAACATAGGTGGACGTTCCTTGTGGCTGCCCTGCAATGCGGCCATCCCAGCCCTTGCCGTTGATCGTCGTTTCAAACACCAGCTGTCCCCACCGGTTATAGATGCGGAAGTAATCCAGCTTGGTTAAACCAACTGCAACAGGTGCCACGATCTCATTCTTGCCGTCGCCGTTTGGTGAAAAGGCACTGGGCACAAACACACGTGGATTGGTTCGGAAAATCTTTACCAGCACTGTTGCCTGATCGTCGCAACCAATAGAATCCCGGACCGTTAAGAAGTAACGTATGCTATCGAAACTGCCATTATAAACAGCCTTTGGGTTCGGCACTGTTGGACTACTCAATGCTGTGGAAGGTGTCCATTGGTAGGTTTCGCCGCCAGAAGCATTAAACTGCAATGGCTGTCCTACAACAACGGCCGTATCTCTTCCTGCAAAGGCAAATACTTCAGGATTGACGTTTACCGTAACGGTATCACGACTGATACAACCAACGCCATTTACAGTTGAAAGAACATAGGTTGTTGTTGATCGTAATGTAGCTGTTGGCGTTAATGATGATGGATCGTTTAACCCTGTTGTGGGCACCCAGCTTAATAAGCGACCATCGGTTGCGCCGTTTAATTGTGCGGTGTTGTTATAACAGATAGTGGTATCGCTGCCGGCACTGACAGATGAATAAGGTGTGAGACTTACAACCACCGTGTCTCGGGTAAAACAGCGTGGTCCAATTCGGGATGTAATGGTGTAGACAGTAGGATTATCAATTGGCCGTGCTGTTGGGTTCAGCAAGGCTGGATTATTCAAGGTAGAGGCATTGTCCCATAAATATTGCAAGCCATTCGTGGTGGCACGGAGCCGCATCGAATCACCAATACAGATCAACGTATCAGGCATGGCCTGCAGGCTGACGAAGTTCACTACTTGCACCCTTACCGTATCAGTACCAATACAACCCTGATCGTTCAGTGTAACCACATAGCTGGTAGTAGCCGTCGGATGCACAAGCGGATCGGGTGATGTCGGGTTGATCATGTTAGTGGTTGGCGACCAACTGAAGTTTCCGTTGCCACTTGCCCTTAACTGCATCGTATCGCCATTACAGATCAACGTGTCTTTAAAAGCAAGGGTAATAGGCGGACGGGTAAGAATGTCAATTGGTTTTCGTACTGTGTCGATACAACCAACACTGTTCCTTACAACAAACACAAGGTTCTTCTGCCCTGCCGTGTTGTAAACATGTGTTGGGTTTTGCGCCGTAGATGTATTAGACGAACTGCCCGGATCGTCGAAATTCCAGTTCCAGGAATTAACCGCGCCGTAGATCGTTCTTGTCGTATCGAAAAAGCGAATGGTGGTATTAGCACAAACACCAACGGTAGTGAAGCCCGGGAAGAAGCCGGGATAAACCCGCAGCGAGGTGGTAAGACTATCGCTACAATCCTGCCCGCGGTTGATCACCAACTTGACGGTATAAAAACCAGTGTCTTGGAAGGTATGTGTCGGGCTGGAAGTTGTATAGGTTGCGCCATCACTTACTTCCCAATAATAACTGGTGATAAGTGGGTTTGGTGGGATGTCATTTGCAAACGTATACGTAAAGCTTTTACAACCCGAAACTCCTGGTTGCAACCGGATACCATTGATATCAAAAACAGCCGGTACCGATTTGGCAATGTTACAATCACCGACCTTGATCTGAAGGTCTTTTCGCTGCGTTGCGATAAGTACTCCCTGCCGGTACTCATTCACCGATACTGTTACCACGTAGATGCCTGGCGCCGGTGCTACACCGCACATTAAACCCGTTTGGGGATTGATGGTGACCTGGCTTCCCAAGGGTGAACTCCCACTGAATGATCCAGAGTAATTCACAGAGGAATACACACCACCTGCAGCGACAGGCGCTGATGGGGGATTCGGTGCCGGTGTTTGCTGTGAGCCTCCGAGGAAAGCGTTGCTGAAATTATAGCTTAGCGAATCACCGTCAGGATCGGTTGCACTGAAGTCGTAGCAGAAAGTATTGTTTGCACAGGTAATTACCGTATCAATTCCAATAAACCGGGCACTGTTGTTTGATGGCGCGGTTGGAAGAGAATTAGTGCCTGGAATAATTGCTGTATACGTAGCACCTGCTGCACTGGAGCCAATCAGGTTATTAATACCCGCTATACGGCAACAACGCTGGTAAGTAACAACATAACCGGTGGCAGTGGCAGGCAGGGTCACTTCAAACGTATAGAACCCTGTTTCGTAACAAACCGGTGGCGGGTTTTGTATACAGGGATTGGGAGCACTTAAGTTTTGCTTGACAAAACTGGTTTGAGTAACACTTTGGGAATACACGGAATTAAATGGCGCCGAATTATTGAAAATAGAGATTGGTACACTGGGATCGAGGGGTGCACCACTGGAATTACAATCGCGGTAAAGTTTAAGTGTGATGCGGTAACGAATCCCTCCTGTTGCCGGACCAACCAGTGTATAATACATTTCCCCACCCGTAATGTGTGCAGCAAATGCAAAAGCGCTGGGGAAGGCAAGAATGAGCAGTAGGAGTAATTTTTTCATCAGGTTTAGGCTCTGTTTACTTCTGGGTTACAAACTGGGTTAACAGTTGGTTGGTTTCGTTTACTTCTTCGAGCATCCCCATATGACCGGAATTTTCGAGATGATGAATATACGATAATTGAGGCAGGTGACATAACTTCCAGCCATCTTCTATAGGAACGGCTGCATCGTATTTTCCAAGAACAAAAAGCACAGGCACCTGGCTGTTTCGTAAAACCTCTGTCCTATCGGGTCGCTTCATCATTGCCTCGTAATAACTAACGAGATTCTCGGCTGAAAAGTTGCGCACCGTCGCTAATTGCTCATCAATCAAACCACCGTTTTCTACTTTTGTTTTCGGTGCAAACAAATTTGGCGTAGCCGTTTTCAAAAATTCAAAGGCCCCGTGTTCCTGGATAAAGCGAATGCCTTTCCGGCGGGTTTCTCTTTTTTCATCGCTATCCGGGAATGCTGTCGAATGAAAAAGGCCGAAAGCGCTCAGCGAATCGGGGTATTTCTCTGCAAAAGCCAGCGCTATATATCCTCCCATACTATGACCAATCAGCGTGATTCTTTCGCCTAGCTGAATGCTATCGACTAATTCCTTTACTGCATCAGCAAGACTTTCCATGCTCATGTCGTCAATCGCTTCACTATCGCCGCTGCCCGGCAGATCGGGAATCAGCAATTGATGGTTATGGAAAAGATCGGACTGGGCTCTCCAAACGCTTCCCTCTTCGCCAAAACCATGGAGCAAAACAACGAGTGGTCCTGAGCCTTTTGTACGATAAACAAGACGCCTACCTCTAAAATTAAATTCCTTTCTTTCCATTTGCACGTTTTGATAAAATCCAGCTTCGCAAGGCCACTGTCAGCACTAGGGGCAAAAAGCCGGCGTTCATTCGCTGTGGTAGAAAGGCCCACACTACCAACAGTGCCAGGGTAAGCCAAAACACCACGGTAAAATATTTTTTTACCCACCCTAACTGTTTATGTACGACAAATGCCGCCACAACGTTGGTTGGCAAGGCCCATAACAGGTTGTAATTGTTAGCACATAACGCATGGTCGGTACCAAACCACATAAAAAGCAGCAGTATACCGACAAGCCCCAGGATGAAAAACAGGATAAAGTCGATAGCACTAACAACCTTCGAGGCCCATCCTGCTTTTATAAACGTGAGTGCAGCCACCAACAGAAAAAACAGGCCAAATGCAATGACCGGCGTGATGAGATGACTTTCTGCAGCTACCATTGGCATCTCTAAAATGGTTCGCTTATTTGCTACCAACGGCCGGTTATCTACTGTTGCTTTATCAAAAGCAATCATCAGGTTATCGGGGAGAAACATGGCTTCCCGGTTGGTTGCCGGCCGGTCCATTTTAGCGCCTAATAAAAGATCAATGCCCAACTGGCTCCAGTCCTGGCGGCCTTTGTTCAGGTACACATCAATATGATCCCGGAAAGTGAGTGGTTTGTCTGCCAGAATGTTTTGAAATTGAACGGTTGCTTTTCCGCCGCTGTCAACAATGTCGCGGGCCCTCGTGGTGCAGTTGTCGAACAAAAAATCGTAACGGTAAAATCTATTTTGCGGCAAGGCGTTACGCCGCAACGCAATGTAAAGCTGATCTTTTTGCTGGCAGGTCAATGCCAAATCCTGTTCAATCACCGACCGGCTTTCGTATTGGTACTGGTACATAAATTCGGCGAAAGGTTGTACCAACAACGAGTACTTCAACCGGCCACGAACAAACTTGATATAGAAATCCTCTTCGAATTCAAATGCACCGTAGTTATAAACTTCATCAATTCCAGTGGTTCTTTCCTGCACCCTTACTGCGGTATGTCCAAACGTTGAATAAAGTTCGGAACCCGGCGCACAGGTAAGTAAGGTGATGCGGAGATCACAACTATCTTGGGCAAAAGCGGGGAGCAGAAAAAAGAAGAAAAAAAAGGACGAGAAAAGGGCTTTCTTCAAAGCTGATTTGTTTGCGGAAAGATAGAGAAGAATACGAATGCAGTTCAGGAGACGATTGTTAAAACCTCTTTGCTGGGAAGATGAAAACGCCTTTCTATTTTTCGTACCAGCCTGTATGTGAATAGCGTGCATGTACGCTGATTACAAAGCTTCATCAGATGGTGATCCATACCCACAAACTTATCGCCTTCCCGGCACCCAAACTCTTGGATCGCTCCACATAAAACTGTTGTATTTTGCCGCAAACACACGTGGATGCATGACTCCGAACAAATAAAAATACTGGAAGAAGAACTGCAACGGCTGTCGGGACAACTGGCCCGGCAACAGGAAGAGTTATTTCAGCTCCGCCAACAGTTAAGGAAGCTGAATCCTCAGAGCCATGAAGACTACACAGCAACAGCACCCGCTTCTTCGCCAGTCTTTTTACCCTCTCCTACTGCATCGCTGGAAAATTTAATCGGCCTCCGATTGATTCACCTGATCGGGATCGTGGTATTGGTGATTGGTCTTTCGCTTGGGGTAAAATATGCGATTGATAAAAACCTGGTGTCAGAAGGCATGCGCATCATTCTTGCGTACCTGGCCGGGGGTGTGCTTTACTTTTTCTCTGTTCGGTTAAAGAATGCATATAGCGGATTTAGCGCCATTCTTTTTAGCGGGGCAATGGCATCGATGTATTTTACCACGTTCGGCGCCTGCGTTTACTACAATTTTCTTTCGTACACGGCTTCGTTTATCATTATGATTGTGCTGACAGTGTATACAACCTATGAAGCCTTGCGCTATGACCGGCAGGAGATCGCTTTATTGGGATTGGTTGGTGCGTATGGAATTCCTTTCCTGATCAGTCCCGACCGAGGGCACCCGGAGCTCCTGTTTTTATACATCACCATTATCAATACCGGTGTTTTATTTCTTTGTGCAAAGAAACCCTGGCAGGCCTTGGGCCGTGCAGCACAGATCATTAGTTGGCTGCTGTTTCTTGGTTGGGCCGCCTGGCAAAACGATGAACGGATAAAAACCTACGGACTGATTTTCATGTTCCTGTTTTTTGCTGTGTTTACGGTGATTGCAGTCTCCGAAAAGCTGTTCCGGAAAGGAGAGCTCTCCACCACCGCCAGCTACCAACTGCTGACAAACAACATTGCGTTTTATGTAGCCGGACTAATGGTCTTTGGCTATTCATTCGTCGACTCCACGACAGCGTTGATTTCTTTACTGATTGGATTTTTCGCCGCAATCCAGGCAGTTGGTTACTACTATTGGAAGGAGCGGTTTACAACACAAATTCTTGCCTGCTATGCTCTTTTGCTTTTTGTTGTTTTTATCGGCTTTCAGTGGAAGGGTATTACGGTTACACTATTATGGCTGCTAACGGCGGTGATTGCGTTTGCCGCTGGCGTTAGGCTTAAGTCAACCGTGGCCCGCATGGCAGCTATGGCATTGATAGGAACAACTCTTTTAAAGCTGGTAATTTTCGACAGCCTGCGTTTTTCCACCTTACAGAAAGTGATTGCTTACCTTGTTTTGGGTGTATTGCTGCTGGTTGTTTCTTATTTCTATCAGCGATTTAAAGGAAGGCTGTTTGGGGAGTAGAAAGAGACGTTTTATTATTAAAATGAAATTAGATGCTTGCGTGGTATTGTATCCATTCTTACTTGTGGTGCCGACGGAGGAGACATCTCTGAGTTGTGCTGTAGAAAAAGAATGTGATCAGCCTTGCAATGGAAAATTTTTCTTTTGCTTCAGTTCACAGATCCCTCGTACCTCTGGATGACAGGTGAGAGGATGGACGGTTGCAGCCAGCAATAATTACAAGATTTAAGTTTTCCCGCAAAGACGCGGCGGTCGCAGAGAAGAAACGCAGCAGCTTTGCTCCTCTGCAGCTTTGCGTGAAACCCCGGGCTGAATAGAATTATCGAACGTACAAGAGTGCGACGCAACGGCAGTCTAATAGTAGCAATGAAGCTGAGTACATAAAAAGAAAAGACTCAATCAAATGCATGATTGAGTCTTTAGTATAGTTCGATTGACGTTTACTGTGCCAATGAAATTCTTACCTGTAGACCGGCCCTTGTATTTGTTACTGGGGCAGTAGTAGCAATTTTTGGGATAATACGGTTCTGCTCGAAGAATAATTTCAGGTTGATACGATTGTTCAAAACGTAATCAATGCTTGGTGCAAGGCGAATCACCTTCTGGCCCGATGTTCCGAAAGCGGTATTCTGATCGAGTTTACTGTTGGATGTAGCATCATCACGCAAGCTGAAATCCAAACGCATTGTCACATCGTTATCCAGTGGCTTTGCATTCTTTCCAATCTTCACCTTGCTCAGGAATGGGAAACCTTTTTTCCGCCAGTCCATTCCGAAGGTCACTTCCGTAGAACGGTTCTCTGCCAGCTGGTAGTCCACTAAACTCAAACTGAGTGTTCTTGATTTGCGGTATTCAAAACGAGCAGACAATTGGTTGGTGAATGTCATGTCGCCTGCAATCAATGGGCTGAATTGTTCTGTGATGGTTACGTTCGGCACCAGGAAGTAAGGGATAAAATTCTGGTTGGTGTCAATGAACGACGGGAAGCCAACACGAAACGGATCCTGGAAGAGCAACGCAGTTGTGAAATTATTCATGCTCAATGTGCTGTTATAACCATGGCGCAACGTGAAGTTGGTAAAGATCTTGTCCAATCCGGGCAAGCGTGTCAAACCGTTGTAGGTAATGTTCCAGTTTGGCTTTGGCAGCAAGCGGGAGAAAGGATTCGAACGCAGGTTTGAATTTGAGTTCTTGATCAACTCCACCTGTGTCGGATCTCTTTTTGTGTAGGCTGCAATGAACGCCGGGATCAACACATCCTGTGCATAACGACCATATCCTCTTACAAACCCGTCCGTTGTGCGGGTGTTGGGATCAGCATAGAACTTATTGTCCAGCCCTAACCGGTTGGAAAGCACAATACGGTTAGCTTCAAACTGTTTGAAAAGTTCAGACACTTCATTCGGATCGAACTTGGTAAACAGGGTTTGATACGAAATATAAGAGATGCTGAAGCTACCGGTTGCATACGGATTGTAACGCTGAATTCTTGAAGGGCCAACGTTGCCATCGATATCTTTCTGCAATTCGTTATAATCTTTCGTAAACGTTTTGTTCAGCGTGATGTCAACATTCAAATCACGGATCGGCGACACCTGTGCTGTCACACTCAACGTCTGGCTATAGCGTTGCTGAATCAGTGCATTGAAGAGTGAATCGCCTGAAAGAATTCCTTTGGCTGCGAGGTTGTTGATGTCAGTTGTATCAGGCTGGTAACCGAATGCATATCTCCAGCCTGGATTACCGCTGCGCGGATTCATACCCAAAATGCGGGTGCTGTCCATGTAGCCCGGCAACAGGGTTCCCATGTCCTCGGTATACTGTATGCCCACACGCTTCAATGACGTAAGCATGCGCAGGAAGAACTTCGGTACCGGTGATATATAGATTGGTTCACCTGGTGCTCTTTTGCGCTTAGCCGTCGTATCGCCTTTTTGCTGTTGTGGCTTTTGCGGAGCCGGGCCATCATTATTGATGGCTTGCAGGAAGCGCCACTTATTGTACAAACGGTCAAAGTCCAAATCACCTGTAGCGTTGCGTGTCTGTCCTGTAAACAATGTATTGCCCAGTTCGCGGGCCAGCAGCGAACCAGCCAGCCAGTCGTACTTCACGGTATAGTTGGCTCTTACCTGTGTCCAGTCGAGGAGAGGAATTTTAGCAGTAGGCAGTGTATAACCTATAGTGATATCGTGGTGATAATGTGTGTTACGGCCGCCCTTCCAGAAATTGGATTTTACAGAATCCAGTTTCTGCTTTGTGTCCAACCTGCCATATGGTTCGTCTATCCTTGCATTATTGATCGCATTGAAATCAAGGTTCAATGATTCGGTGAAATTCCAACGCAAAGAATAATAGCGATCGAACAGGAAGTATTTATCGAAATTCTCCGGCAGCTTTTTCGGTGCACCTACATTACGGTTGCGAAGCACTCCGAAATGACGCAACACATCAGCCCTTACGGAAATCAGTGATGGTTTCAGGTTGAAATTGAAATCACGAATGAGTGCAAGCCACGGCGATTTTGATTTGAAGATATTTTTGAACGGACGGATATAACTTGGCTGCGGCGCAAAGTTGTATCCAATGGCCGCACGGGTACGCTTTACATCATCGTATTCAATAATTGGGTTTGAACGACGATCATGCGTGTAGTTGTAATTGATGTCGATGTTCGACAAGTCCCAAAGCTGCGGCTTTTCACCAAACGGCTTTGTTCTTTTGACCGAAGTGAAATTCAGTGTTTTGATTGTCCGTTCGTCCACCGCATCATTGCGGATAGAATCTTTTGAATTTGCGGATGCGTCACGCAGCTTGTCTTTCAGCTTGATGTCGAGATCATACGGATCGTATTCCGGCGTAGAAACGGTTTTACTGATACCTGCATAAACAGGAATCGTAACGGCCAGGTCCTTCGGCAATAGTTTACCTACGTCGATATTGGTTGTGATATCGTATTGTTTAAAGTCTTCGCGGCTGCGCTCATTTACCCGCTGCTCCAAGGTACCAAAGCCCTGGCTGCGAACGCTACCGGTAAAGCTAACGTTACCCAGGTCAGCAAGATTAATGTTCACGCGGCCCAAGGCTGCATACCCCCCTTCTTCATCAAGTTGTGATAGTCGAAGCTCGTTGTACCAGATCTCAGCGCAGGCTACTTCTTTTTCAGCGTTTTCAACACCCAGTAAAATACCACGCACCTCGCCCAGGTTGGGGTTACCCATGATGGAGTATTTGCGGCCAGCAATTGTCTCCGTATAAAACTGCGATGGCGAAGCCGTTCTATTCCTTCTTCCTTTCAAGTCGGTCAGCACTTTCAGGTCAAAGTCAAGATTGTTTTGTTGGGGCCAGATTCTAGCCGAATCGGTAGCACCCCACGGTGTCATCTTAAGTGGTATGCGTATTTCGTAATAGTTCGTGGTATAGTCATTACCAATACGAACAACAGCATTCAAATCCCCATCAACCAGATCGGTACCCGGGATGTTGGACGTTTCAGCGTGGATGAACATGGATAACCTTCCATACTGGCGCAGGTCAAGGTTCATGCTCTTGAATACACCACGGGTTTCTTTTTTAAACAGGTTACAGACCTTTAAACTCAGGGCCTGTTCGTTTAGTAGTAACTGAACGTTGTTGTTACTGATTTGCTGTTGCCGCTCAATGCCCGGTGGCTGACGGTAAGGAACTGGCTGACGCCTGTCATTCTCTTCAATATTGACTGCCAATACATCTACCGTAGCAGGATCGTTGCGAATAGGCTCTGGTATTCCGGTTGTATTGATCTTATAATCCAAACGGCGCCATTGGTTACGAACCAACTCCAGTTTGGCAAAACGCAGAACGGCTGTGTCGTCAAAGCTGGTCAGAAACATCCGGATGAAACGGATGGATTTGAAATCAGGAATGTTACCCACTTTGGCCTGGAAATCTTTGACCGGTATACGGAAAAGGTACCAAGTCTCATTGCGGTTGGTGTTGTTCGCCAAACGAACGTTCACCACACGTTTGTCAGTAATATAGTTATTACCTACCTGCATGTTCGGACGCAACTCCACGCGGTATTGGAAGTATTCTTCCACTTCATTCAGCGTGTTGTCGCGGTTCAGCTCCTCCTGGTCGGGATACAAGGTGAATGCATTGGTAAACTGGTCGTTTGATGTAGCCACCGGCGAGTTACCGTGTGGGTTGTTGATATTCTTGTAACGTTGAAGAATTCCGGCAGTGTTTCCAAAAGATGGATCGCGGTATCCTTTAAAGTTATCGGCTGACGGGTCAGAGACAGCGTTTTGGTAAGCAGGTGATGATGTACCTACAACCGAGCCCAGTCTGTTCAGGTAGTTGTTGAACTTATTGCGTTCAACCGAATCGGTCATACCATCGTAGCCCACATCCTGGAAGGGACGATCGGCCGGATCGTTGGAGAAGGCATTGGTGACCTGGATTGGATTTCTTGGCACCCTTGCCAGGTTGGTTTCGTCGACGGGTATGCTCCGCTGGGTTTGCGAAGGCAGACCGTTTTCGTACTGGCGCTTGCCGTCTTTCAGGATGTCTTCCGAAATATTACCCAGGTTGAAATAAAGCTCACCCCCTGTGCTGTTTGGTTTGTTCACAAACGGGTCAAGCAACCAAAACTCGATAAACTCGATGTTACTCGTTTCAAAATCGGTCTGGTCGATGTTGCGCATCAAACCACCCCAGGCTCTTCGAGGTTGTTTCAGGTTACCTGTGCCCGGGTCTACGTCCCATTGAAAATTATAAGGACCTTTTTCTCTTGGGTAGTAAGCAAGGTCGAAAGTGTTAATCACACCCTGACCGAAGTCATTGGTACGCTGTGGGAAAATTTCCTGCGCCAGCACACGGCGGGTTTCCGGCTTCGACAACTCAATCAGGTCGCGTTGCAAAGGGTTATTGGAATTGTTCCTTTCCTGCAACACGGGCTCAATGTTGTACCAGGCAAGTTTTGCCCTGTTGTATCCACTGGCTAAACTGTCTTTAAATGCAGCTTCCGGGAACATGATCTGTCCCGCCGCGTCCGGGGAGTTTTGTGGCACCGATGCCATGGCCCAGCTGATAAGCGGGAAACGCAGATCGATAGCACTGCGGGTTCCTTCAAAGTCATCAATATAAGCCACACCACCTTCTCCAAAATTGACCTCCTTGGCATGACCCGGTTTTAACCAGGCGGCTTCACCATAAGCAGTGATGGTGGACATGGTTTTTGTAGAATAGAACGGCAGCTTGTTCAACCACTTGGTCATCTTTGGGAAGTCGCTGCGATAGTCAAAGTCCAATCCATACATCGTGTTACGGATCGGATCTTCACCATATACCTGCTTCATGAAGAAAGGACGTTCACCCAAACGAACCATCGACGCACCCAACGTCAGGTTCTTATTATATAAGTAGTCTAACCGAAGCCCAAGGAAGTTTTTCTGCTGCAAGCCAAAGGTGGCATTGTTCTCAAAACCAATTTGCACCGGCAACCCAGCATTGATAATGGCCGGGTTGGTGATACGCAGGGATCCAAGATCGTAGTTGATCTCGTAATCAATGCCTTCTTGCAAAATTTGTCCGCCCGCTGTAACCGTTACCGATCCTCGTGGAATATTGAAGCCCAATTGATAATCACCGCTGACTGCCGACTTGGAGCGACCGACAATCTTAAAGCGGTTCAGGTTGGCAAAGTTGGTAGCAATGGCCTTGATAGTATCGTAAAGCGGGTAGAAAAGATATTTTGATGCCGTTGCGGAATCGGGGTATACATACTCAAGGTCCTTCCCGAACGGCTCCAGCATCGGGAAGATGACCCGGCTTTGCGAAGAGATAACCGTGAAATTTTCGAGGTAGTCAAATTTTCCATCCGGCATGGGATCCCGTTGGTTGTTTAACCGGTCGAGATTCACTAATTGTAAAATTTGCTGCCCCTGGTATTCGGGTTTAATATCTGTATCCGGCAAAAAGCGCTTGTCGCCTTTGCTCGGCTCTTCGTAGGTGACCTGCAGGTCAAAGCCATCCGGTGAAAGCTGTCCGAAGCCAACGCTATACACGTTCTTCATCATCAGTTCCCAGATCGGAAGGTTGGGACGCTGCGAAGTTGCCTTTAATAATTTCAGGAAAAGTACACGGGTGGTGTCACCGCTGGCAGATGGTGGTACATCCTGTGAAAATTCACCCACTTGGTACACCTTACCGTTAAACGTGTATTGAAATGCCACACCCAATACTTCATCCGGCTGTAGCTGTTGGTTTAACGACAAAAACCCGATCTGCGGGTTAAAATAATAATCGTTTGGCTGAAGCTTGCGGGCAAAGGTCTTTTCAAAGTCTTGCACCGGTTGCAACCCAAGGCCAGTCAGCACTCCTTGCACATCGGAAGAGTTACGGGCCTGCGGAATATTAATGGCCTGGTAGAGACGGTTGGCACCGTTGCTTGGGAGCGTACCACCAGCCGGGTCGCGGAAGGCCTGATTAAAGGGGTTGCTTTCACCCAAATCCATAAAACCAACGATGTCCCTTGTTTCGGTTGTGGCACCGGTACGGTTGGTCACCCATACTTCTACCCGCAGAATCTGTACATTGCTTTGTACAATAGGCAGGCGCCTCATGGCCGTATTAAAATTGCCACGGAAATATTGTGAAAGGAGGAAGTGACGGTTTTCTTCGTATTCATCAGCCCTCAAGGAAAATTGCTGGGTAGCCGAACCACCTTGCAGGCCCACCGTCTGGCGGTTAGAGCGTTGGTTGGCCAAAGCACCCGTCACAAAAAGTTTTCCAAACTGCAATTGCGATTTGATACCAAAAAGTGATTGTGCTCCCGGTATCAACGTTCCCTTTGATGACCAGTTGATGGTACCGGCCTGGAAGGTTTTCAGAATTTCATCTTCCTTACCTTGGTAATCAAATTTCAACTGGTTCTCAAAATCAAAGTTGGCGAGGGTATTATAATTGATAGGAAGATTGATCTTGTCGCCGATCTTGGCATCTACCTGCAACTGGGCGTTCTGGTTAAAATCAAAGCCACCGGTACGGCGTGCCCTTTCCGGAAGTGTTGGGTTTTTAATGTGCTGGCCCTGGTAGCCGGCAGAAATGTCCACGTAACCCATTGGACGAATTTCCACTTTACCGGCGCCGGTGATGCGGTTTACCCAATTCTTGGAAAACCCGAATTTGGGTTTGAAAGTGCGGCGGTTTAAATCGCTGAGAAGGTCGGCCCGTTTGCGGAAATAATCATTCTCGTCCTTTTTACCCTGCATCTCCAAAAACTCTTTCATGGAGAAAGTGGCAGGGGTACGGTAATACTGGTCGCCTATCTTCTCTATAATATAATATTGGTTGGTCTTCGGATCGTATTCCACCCGGCGCTTAACAAAAGCAGTATCCGACAAACTGAACGGATTGCGGGTGGGATCAGTATAGGGATCACCCTTCCGATCGGTGAGCGGGTATTTCAGCGAATCATTTTTTTGGGCAAATAGCGGCTGTGAGAAAGCCGACAATAGCATGGCGGCTACCAATAGGTATAGCAGCTTATGGGTAGAATTCTTGTTCAAGTCAATTTCCCTACAATTAGTTATTTCAATAGTCTATTGTGCGTCTCTCACAGCATTTGAAGTGCTTTCTTAATCAAGAGCTCTACTCCTACAGTTGGGTCTTGGTTCAGCACTTTTTGAATAGCACTATCTGCAGCCTGACGGCTGATCCCCAGTGCTATAAGTGCATTTAACGCATCGTTTTGTAAAGTATTGCCTTTCCATGGAGAAATATTTGTATCCATCTCCACCGGTTGTTTGGCCAGTTTGTCGCGTAGTTCTACGACGATCCGCTCTGCCGTTTTGCGACCGATTCCTTTGATGGCTTCCAGGGCTTTTGCATTTCCCTGGATGATAGCCCGGGAAAGCTCCTCGGGTTTCATGTAGGAAAGCATGACCCTTGCGGTGTTGGCGCCAATGCCGGTGATGGCAATGAGTTGAACAAACATGTCTTTCTCGGCTCCATCGGCAAAGCCAAAAAGAATATGAGCGTCTTCCCGCACAATGAGATGGGTCAGTAATGTGCCTTCTTCTTTTTCCTGGATAGCAGAATAGGTATTGAGGCTGATTTGCACTTCATATCCCACACCGTTGACATCCAGCAGTACGTAGGAAGGGGTTTTTCGGGCATATTTGCCTGTAAGAAAAGCAATCATGGGGGCGAATATAACAATCGGCAAACGAGAAACGGCAATTTAATGGCTGACTGGGATAAATACCGGTTGAACTGGAAACAGCTATAAGTTGATTGATTAATTTTTCTTTTGCCGTGGTTAAAGTAGCATCCGCCGAGAATCTCCTATGACCGATTCTCGATTGCCAATTGCGGTTCTTATCTTCGCCCCTCTTAAAAAATTGCGCATGCCTCATACACAAAAAATCACTGCTGCCATTACTGCCGTCGGGGCTTATTTCCCTGAAACGAAACTGACCAACGCGGAACTGGAAAAAATGGTAGAAACCAATGATGAATGGATCAGATCGAGAACCGGAATTGAAGAACGCCGGATTTTAAAAGAACCCGGCAAGGGCACGTCTGACATGGCTGCGCCGGCCATCCTGCAGATTTGTGAGAAGCGGGGCATATCGCCGGAAGAAATTGATTGCATTATTTGCGCAACCGTAACACCTGACATGGTGTTCCCGGCCACCGCCAATATCATTGCCGACAAAATCGGCGCAAAAAATTGCTGGGGCTTTGATCTGGAAGCAGCTTGCTCCGGCTTTTTGTATGGATTGACCGTTGGTGCTTCGCTGATTGAAAGCCGCCGTTATAAAAAAGTAATCGTTATCGGTGCCGATAAAATGAGCTCTATTATCGACTACACTGATCGCACCACTTGTATTTTATTTGGCGATGCTGCTGCCGGTGTATTGCTGGAGCCAAACACCGAAGGTTACGGTGTGTTGGACAGCATCCTGAAAAGTGATGGTGCCGGACGTGAGTTCTTGCACATGAAGGCTGGTGGTTCGGTGAAGCCAGCATCGGCAGAAACGGTAGCAGCGAAAGAACATTTTGTTTTCCAGGATGGCCAGCCGGTATTTAAGGCTGCGGTAAAAGGCATGGCTGATGTTAGTGCTGAATTGCTGGAGCGCAACAAGCTGACCGGCGATGACATTGCCTGGCTGGTACCGCACCAGGCCAACAAACGCATTATCGATGCCACCGCGAACCGCATGGGTATTTCGCACGATAAGGTAATGCTGAACATCCATAAATACGGTAATACAACTGCGGCTACTATTCCTCTGTGCCTGTGGGAATGGAGACATGAGCTAAATAAAGGCGACAATATTGTATTAGCTGCTTTTGGTGGTGGGTTTACGTGGGGAGCTACGCTGGTGAAGTGGGAGTATTAATTTCGATTGAATTGATAAGAAAAAACGGAGCAGGATTTCTTGCTCCGTTTTTTATTGGTAGCTGAAAGAGATTGATGTGTAAATTCAAACTGCTTATTTACAAACCAGGACTACTAATTTTTCATGAAAAAGATGTTTGCCCCATTTGACTCAGGGATGTTATTGAATTTATTCTGCTCCTTATGAAAGAACAATTCTTCGGTGCCTTAGCCACGATCTCTCCGCTGCGACAAGAAACAATTGAAGACATCGAACACTGCCTGGTACCAGTTCATTTTGAAAAAAACACTTTGCTTGTAAGAGAAGGTGAGATTTCAAATAAAATGTATTTCATCATCAAGGGTGCGACAAGAGCCTACTACTTTCATCAGGACAAAGAATACACCGACTGGTTTATGTTTGAAAACATGTTCATGTGCTCCCTGCTTAGCTTCTTTGGAGGAATGCCCAGCGCACAGTTCATTGAAACATTAGAACCTTCCGATATGCTGGTACTGACCAAAGAACAAATCGATTGGCTCTGCGAAAAGCATCACGACATGCAAACACTCAACAGTCGCATTCTTACTTATGGTTTAATCAGCCTTCAACAAAATGTTATCGATCAGCGATTTAAAACAGCACAGGAACGCTATGTCATACTCCTGAAATCTTTCCCCGAGACAATTAAACGTGTACCGCTGAAACACATTGCATCCTACCTCGGTGTTACGCAGGAAACACTCAGTCGCATTCGTGCATCAGCCATTATTTGACCTAACATCAAGTCAACTGCTCTTTCCCTGAAATAGTTTTGCTGCATGATTTTACAGATTTACGCCATCGTGATGTTAGCAATGTGGATCGGCATGAGCCTTTACCTGATCATCAACACCCGCCGCATTGCTTATCTAAAAAATATCACTCCGCTACAAAACGATAATGCACCTGCTGTTGCCATCATCATTGCCGTGAAAGATGAAGAGGCTGAAGTAGAAGAAGCATTACGCAGTGTTTGCGCATTGGACTATCCAAACTTTAAAGTCATTGTCATTAACGATCGGTCAACCGACAACACCGCTTCTATTCTGCAGCAGATGGCGCAGAATGATCCACACCTGTTGCTCATCACAGTCAACGAACTGCAGCAAGGCTGGCTGGGGAAAAACCATGCGCTATACCGCGGTTACGAAGCATCTTCTGAAGAGTGGCTTCTGTTCACCGACGCTGATGTGAAGTTTGAGAAAGACTCCCTGCGCAAAGCAATGCAATATGTGGTGCAGAATAGCCTCGATCATCTCACGGCACTTCCACAAATCACTTCGCGTTCTTCTCTGTTCAAAAGCGTGATGAACACGTTTGCGCTGATGCTGGATGTGAAGCTGCGTCCTTGGGAAGTTTCTGATCCGTCTTCTAAAACGTCCATGGGTGTGGGAGCCTTCAACCTGGTTCGGCGAGCTGCCTATGAGCAGGCGGGAACTCACCGATCCATTTCGTTACGTCCGGATGATGATTTAAAGCTTGGTGAACGCGTCAAGCATTCAGGTTTTCGGCAAGCGGTGGTATATGCCGAAGGCGAGTTGTCGCTGGAGTGGTACACCAGCCTTGGACAATTCATCAACGGGTTGATGAAGAACATGTATTCGGTTTCTAACTACAATTTTGGTCTTGCAATGTCAACCGCGTTATCAACCTTCCTGATTCTTGTTCTCCCTGTGCCGTTGCTGTTGTTGTCCGGGTCTCCTTTTGTGTGGATGGGTATCGGCATTATCGTTTCGCAGATCGCCATAATGGTTTTCAAGAAAGGGATGATTGCTAATTGGTGGGATGCCCTGCTGACTCCATTTGCAGGTGCCGTGATGGTGTACATTATCATCAAATCAACCATCCTTACTATCAAACAAGGAGGGATTTACTGGAGAGATAGTTTTTATCCGCTATCTGAATTGCGAAAGCAGGTGTAAGGTGTTTTACTATTTCTTTCTAGCCCAAATCAGAAAATCCGTCTGCGGGATTTTTTCAACCCCCAACTGCCGCAGCATCGTAACAATTTGTCCGCGGTGATAAGTACCGTGATTGAATAAGTGGAGCAACATTTGAAAAACAGGCTGCTTAAACCGCTCCTTCTTTGAGTTAGAGTAGATGAATTCGTGCTGCAGTCCATGTTCGTTTACGCTATTGATCCAGGTAACCCACTGTTTGTTTTGCTGAACGATTAACGCAGCCAGTTCGCTAAAACTCCCGGAAAAGCTTACACTGGGAAATTCTGTTTTCTCCTGCAACTTCAACCGCTGCCACCAGATGCTTTCGGCATCCAGCATGTGTAAGCAGGTTTTGTAAAGACTAGGAAAACTGCTCTTTACTTCTGCCTGTTGCTGCTCTTCCGTGAGTCCCGAAACAGCGTTCAGCAGCAGGCTGTTGGCCCAGGCATGATAGCCTGCATATTGAATAAATATTTCCTTCATCGCTAAAAAGGAATTCTACATTTGGCAACGAAATAACGAAAACGATTGATCCGGTTATGAAGAAAAATTTCAGGCCAAAAGGATTTGGATCTGCAGCGGTGCACAGCGGCCATGTCCAGGACCCCATGTATGCGCATCAAACACCCATTTACGCTTCCAGCACTTATGTGTACGATACGGCTGAACAAGGCATGCGGCGCTTTAGCGGGCAGGAAGAAGGTTTCATTTATTCACGGTGGGGCAACCCAACCGTCCGTGAAGCGGAAGAAAAAATCACCGCACTGGAAGTATTTGGTTTAGGGATAGAGGCCAAAGGCATTTTACATGCATCAGGAATGGCGGCTATTTCCACGCTGCTACTGGCTAACTTAAAAGCTGGCGATAAAGTACTGACGCATTATTCGCTCTACGGTGGTACCGATGAAATTATGCGAACGCTGTTGCCAAATCTCGGCATTGAAGCAATTGTGACTGATTTGCGCAAGGTGGAAACGGTGGAAGACATCATCAAAAATGATCCTACCATTAAAATGATGTACTTGGAAACACCGGCAAATCCAACGATCCAGATTGTAGATATAGAAGTGCTAACAAAAATTGCAAAGCAGCACCAACTAATTGTTGCTTGCGACAATACGTTCGCTACGCCATACCTGCAACAACCTTTCCGGTTTGGAGTAGATTTTATTGTGCATTCCACCACTAAGTTTTTGAACGGACATGGTACAGCCATCGGCGGAATCTTGATTGGCAGAGATGTGGAGAAGATGAGCAAGGGCTTTACAAAAACGCACCGTTTACTTGGCGGCAACGCAAACCCGTTTGATGCCTTCCTCCTAACACAAGGCATCAAAACACTGGAGATCCGGATGGATCGTCATTGCAGCAATGCAGCAACGGTGGCGGCTTATCTTGAAGGGCATTCGGCCATCGCACGGGTTAATTATGAAGGGTTGCCATCGCACCCTGCACATGCCATTGCACAAAAGCAAATGCGCATGCCGGGCGCCATGCTAAGCTTTGAATTAAAGTCGGGGTTTGACGGTGGTAAGCGCTTCATGGATCGCCTGCAGATGTGTACCAGAACAGTGTCGCTGGGTACAGTAGATACGCTGCTCTCGCACCCCGCATCCATGACGCACTATAGCGTGCCAAAAGAAGAGAGAGAACTTTATGGCATTACCGACGGGCTGATACGGATGAATGTAGGCATTGAAACAGTTGACGATATCATTGCCGACTTGGATCAGGCACTGGCTCAATAGCGTTACTGAACGTATCCCGTACATACGGGATGCGACGCAACAGAAGCTGAATAGAAATTCTGAAGCTGGTAACAAAAAAATTACGCATGGAAAACAATCAGACTGTTCAAGCAAACCAAAGCGAACTTCAAATCCCAAATCTCAAATCTCAAACCGTTGTTCGTCATGCGGTAAAAGAAGATTGCCCTCGCATCCTTGAGTTGGTAAAAGAATTAGCCGAATACGAACGGGCACCGCAGGAAGTAACGGTAACGCTGGAGCATTTTACCGAAAGCGGCTTTGGCGAAAAGCCTGTATGGTGGGCTTTTGTGGCAGAGATGGATGGCCGCGTAGAAGGTTTTGCGCTGTATTACATCCGCTTCAGCACATGGAAGGGACAGCGTATGTACTTGGAGGATTTTGTGGTGACGGAAAAACTTCGCGGCCAGGGTATGGGCAAAAAATTGTTCGACCAATTGGTGGAAGAAGCCAAAGAAAAAGGCTTAAATGGGATTGTATGGCAGGTACTGCAATGGAACGAGCCGGCTATTAATTTCTATAAAAAATACAATGCTTCGTTTGACGGTGAATGGTTTAACTGCGCCATCCCCATCAGCGCCGATTAGCCCAATGCTATTTTTTTGCTAATTGCCGGTGATAAACCGGCGTTTCTCATGGTCGGGCAAAACATTTGCAATTACTGCTGTGTTTATCAAGGACGCCGACCAGCATGAAAGCAATACGACCAGCTATCTTACTCATTTTTATTTTCTTTTTCTGCCATGGGGCGGAAGCACAAGACCGTGCCCGGATCAACGTTGATTATTCATCGCAGGACTCAATTGTCACATTTGCCAGTTCAATCTACCAACCCAATTCTTTTCTTCGCCGCCTGTTCATGGGAAATAACTACCGGGAAGAATGGAACGCTTACGTAACACTTCCGGTTTTTCACTTCTCTCAATCGGGCTTTCGCATCAAAGAACTGGGTGGGGGCATGCAAACCAAATCGCTTCACCTTACCGACAGCAAGGGCAAGGATTGGTCGCTGCGTACCGTAGATAAAGACGTTTCAAAAGCTTTACCCAAAGGTGTTCGCCGGACGTTAGTGCGCAGAGCTTCCCAGGACCTAGTATCGGCTGCTTTTCCCTACGGATCTCCTATTGCTGGTGAGTTGGTGAATGCGGCAGGTGTGCCTTCTGCCCGACCACAAATTGTGTATGTGGCCGATGATTCCGCATTAGGTGAATTCCGCGATTTGTTTGCAGGTACTATTTGTGCGCTGGAGGAACGTGACCCCGGATTTGACGATACCGATAACACCAAGGACGTAGCGGAAAAGATGAAAGAAAGCAGTCGCTACAAAATTCATCAGCATACTTATTTAAAGGCACGCCTGCTGGATATACTGATGGCCGATTGGGATCGCCATGCTGATAACTGGCGATGGGGAAAGCGGGATTCGGCCGGATTCACTTTCTATTATGCGGTCCCCCGCGACAGGGACTGGGTGTTTTATTACAGCAAAGGATGGCTTCCCAAAGTTGCCCAGATATCCGGCGCCATGCGTTGTTTCATTCCTTTTGATGAAAAAATAAAAAATGTCAAAGCCCTTAGCTGGAAAGCATGGACACTGGACAAAAACTTTGCAAATGAACTCACCGCTGCCGATTGGGAAGGAGCGATAACAGAAGTACAAAGGTTGCTGACTGATAGTGTAATTGAAGCGGCGGTAAGAAAAATGCCACCACAAATTTTTGAAATGGAAGGTGCCGACTTTATCCGCAACCTGAAAAGCCGCCGTGATGGCATGCGGGAAGAGGTAATGAAGTACTACCGGTTTCTTTCTGAGGAAACCTTTGTCAACGGTACAAACCAAGCAGAAAAATTTAGCATACGTGCAGTCAATGATTTACTACAGGTATCGGTGATGCGTATAAGTGATGGGCAGACGATTTTCCGGCGTTCCTTCTCACCAAAAGAAACCTATTCAGTTACACTTAACGGGTACGATGGTGCTGACGTGTTTGAAGTCGATAAAAACGTTCAATCAAAAGTGCGGTTGGTGATCAATGGTGGTGATGGTGCTGACCGGTACCAGATTGATGGAAAGATCAGAACCACCATCAACGACAACGATGCCGATAATAATATTATGGCGCAGCGAGGTGAAGCAAAAGTGAATTTCAAATGATATGCTGATATTTGCGCCTCACCAATGAACCCAAGGCATGTGTAAACGATTTTTCTCTTTCTTCTTTGTTCTTTGTCTAACATTTTCTGTGCAGGCGCAGGTTCAATTCAGCGGATGGCTGGCGTCTTTCAATACATTCAAAATAAACAACCGTTTTAGTATACACTTCGATGGGCAGCTTCGCTCCACGGATGAACTGCAATCGGTACAAAGCATCATTTTGCGGCCGGGGTTAAATGTGCATGTGGGAAAGAAGTTAGTTCTTACCGGTGGTTATGCTTACATCCCTAATCGCAGAACTATCGGAGATCTTTCTGAATTGTTAGCTGAACATCGCATTTGGCAGCAGGCGCAGTATAACCATAAGTTTAAAACGGTTGCTGTTGCCCACCGCTTTCGTTTTGAAGAACGGTTCCTGCCTCGTCCAAGTCTGTCAGGCAATGAACTAAACACTGATGGCTTCGACCAGGCATTTCGCTTTCGGTATTTCATCCGGAACATTTTGCCGCTTAATGGCCAGCAAACGTTTTCGAAGGGTCTGTTTTTCGCCTTGCAAAATGAAATATTCCTCAACACCGGCAATAAGTCGTCGGTGAATGGAAAAGCATTTGACCAGAATCGTTTGTATACTGCCATTGGTTACCGCTTGCCTGGAAAGATTGATCTGGAAGCCGGTTATATGAATCAATACATCTCTACCCGCACTTCATTTGTAAACAACCACATTGCACAAATAGCCGTATATAAACGGTTATAAGGGGAGAGAAACATTTTTTTTGCATTTTTGCACCAATATTTAGCGGATGAAGATGAACGTTTACCAGTCCCTGTTGGAAAAGAAGAAGAACGGCCAAAAAGCATTTGCTGTTTTGATTGATCCCGATAAGGTGACGACTTCATCCCTCTCCTCTCTGCTTCAATTAGCCAACAATTCGGCCGTTGATTACCTGTTTGTTGGTGGTAGTCTCGTGGTCTCCGATCATTTGGATGAGTGCATTTCGCAAATCAAAAAAGAATCATCCATACCGGTCATTCTTTTCCCCGGAAGCCCTTCGCAATTGAGCAGGCATGCTGATGCCCTGCTGTACTTATCCCTAATTTCCGGTCGCAACCCTGAGCTGCTGATTGGTCAGCATGTGATCTCCGCACCTTTTGTAAAAAAGAGTGGTCTTGAAATTATTCCAACCGGCTATATGGTGATTGATGGTGGAGCGCCAACGACGGTTTCCTACATCAGCGGGGCAGCTCCAATCCCTGCCGACAAAGCCGAAATTGCACTTTGCACAGCTATGGCCGGGGAAATGCTTGGCAAGCGACTGATCTATATGGATGCCGGCAGTGGCGCTAAAAAAGCAATCACCGAAGAGATGATTGCGCTGGTGGCAAAAAACATTGAAGTACCGCTGGTGATTGGTGGTGGTATTCGGGACGCAGAAAAAGCTTACCTGAACTGCAAAGCCGGTGCCGACGTAATCGTGGTTGGAAACGCCATTGAAAAAGAACCTTCGCTTTTAGAAGAAATTGCTGCCGCTATTCATGGTGTATCGCTGGTGAAGTAGATTTGGCAGATGAAGAAGCCTGCAGGCCTTTCATTACTGCTTTTACTCATTTTACTCCTCTCTTCTTTCCTGATCAATTTATCAGGCATACCTATTCGCATTTGGGATGAAGCCCGGCTGGCGAACAATGCGCTGGAAATGTACCTGAACAATAACTGGATTGTTACTTATTACGATGGTTCGCCGGATCTGTACAACACAAAGCCCCCTATTCTTATCTGGCTGCAGGTCATCAACATGAAACTCTTTGGCTTGAATGAATTTGCTATACGGTTGCCTTCTGCATTAGCAAGCATTGCTACCGGCATATTAATCTGGTGGTTCCTGAAAAAAAGATTGCTTGATCATTGGCTTGGCTTCTTAGCGGGATGTGTGTTTGCCACCACCTTTGCTTACGTGTACATTCATGCCGGTCGCACGGGAGATTACGATGCCCTGCTAACGCTTTTTATAACGCTTTACTGCATCAGCATTTATTTCTTTGTGGAAGAAAAGAAAGCGAAGTGGCTTTATCTTTTCTGGACCTTCATTACACTGGCGGCATTAACCAAAGGTGTAGCTGGCTTGCTGTTTTTACCAGGGCTTTTTCTTTTTATTCTCGCTCAAAAAAGCCTTGTGAAAACGCTTTTCAACAAGCATGTTTATTTCGGTTTTGCAGGCTTTGTTGTGTTGGTTGGAGGGTATTATTTGTTGCGTGAAAAGATGAACCCCGGCTACCTGAAAGCCGTTTGGGAGAATGAGTTGGGTGGTCGTTACGGAACTACACTGGAAGGCCACAACCATCCCTTCAACTATTATTTCCGCAACATGTATTTGTGGCGGAACGAGTACTGGTTTTATTTCATTCCCTCGGCCTACCTGGCTGGCTTTGCCATTCCAAGCAAGGAGGCAAGACGAGCGAGTTTGTTTACCCTGCTAATGGTTGCGCCATACTTCCTGATCATCTCCACAGCACAAACTAAACTTCAATGGTACGACATACCACTTTACCCTTTCTTGTCTTTGCAAATTGGCTTGGTGCTTTATTATGCCTGGAAGTGGGTGCGCCAGTTTATAAAAAAAGAATCGCTGCGTTTAGCAGTAGCCATCGCCGCTTTTATTCTTGTGTTCTTCTACCCGTTTAAGGAGTGCTGGAGTTTTATTCACCATTTTGGCGAAAAGCCTTGGGATGATGCACCTCACCGCCAGGGTTACTACCTGCAAAATGCCATCAACAAAAAACAAGATCTCAACGGCTACTACTTTGGCTACTCCGACTATCACGGCCAGATCAAATTTTATATAGAAGCGCTGCGCCACAAGGGTGTAAGGGTTGATCTGAACCACAATTTTGATTATGTGCAGCCGGGACATAAGGTTGTTGTGAGCCAGAAGCCCTTGCAGGATACATTGCTCAAACAATTCGTCGTGCAAAAACAGGAAGAAGCTTTTGGCTGTACTGTGTATCTTGTGCAGCAACGCTTATGAACCCTGCTCTGCCAGCATTGAGTATAGTGATCCCGCTTCACAACGAGGAAGGAAACCTCCCGCACCTTCATCAACGTTTAGTACCGGTGCTGCAAAGCATTACAGGCAACTATGAAATTGTTTATGTAAATGATGGAAGCAGGGACGCTACCCTTTCGATGGTGAAAGCGTTAGCGGTCCAGGACACGAGGGTTCGATACATTTCTTTCAGTCGGAATTTTGGTCACCAGATGGCCATCATGAGTGGCATTGAACATGCACATGGTAATGCTGTGGTTGTAATGGATGGCGATCTGCAGGACCCTCCGGAACTGATTCCCCAGCTTTGGACAAAATACAAGGAAGGTTTTAAGGTTGTTTATGCGCAGCGTCGATCACGGGAAGGCGAAACATGGCTCAAAAAGTGGACAGCGAAAACATTTTATCGCATCTTAAAAAAAACCACGCAAATCAAAATACCGTTAGACACCGGCGACTTTCGTTTGATCGACCGTAAGGTGGTTGATTATTTAAAACAAATGCCGGAGCGGCATAAGTTTCTGCGCGGACAAATCGCCTGGATCGGCTTTAAACAAGCGGCTGTTTTTTATGACCGGGAAAGCCGTTTTACCGGTAAGACCAATTTCAGTTTTTCAAAGATGTTCCAGTTTGCACTAGATGGCATCACTGCATTTTCTAATTACCCGTTGCGGATGGCAACAGTAATGGGCTTTGTTGTGTCAGCAATATCTTTTATTGTGATCCTGTATGCACTGTACTCCAAGTTTGTATTGGATCGCACCATTACGGGTTGGACCTCGCTGATCATTAGTGTGCTTTTTATTGGAGGTGTACAACTGATTGCGATCGGCATTATTGGCGAATACATCAGTCGTATCAATAGTGATGTGCGGAAGCGGCCACTTTATGTAATTGAAGAAGAAAATGTGACGCAGGAATCGGATGTCATTCAATAGCTGTCCTGCAACCTTTCCGTCTTTATTCTGGATGGCGTTTGTGTTCCATTAATAATGCCTGCCGTAGCTACTGCAATGCATTTCACCAGGTTCACCAGGTTATCAAAGTCTATTCGTTTGATGTCATCGCAGGAACGGTGATAACATTTATCGTCGTCATCGCTTGCCATGATGGAATGAGCCGGAACGCCTCTTTGAGCAAATGGGTAATTATCGGAACGAAGGAATAGTTCTTTCTCGGCACTTGGCTCAGGCACAATTTTACACCCACCGTTCAGGCTTGATTCAAGAATGTTTTTGAAATTAGAATGCTGGCTTCCGGTTACAAAAAATGCATTCTTTCCTACCTGCGGAATACCAAGCATTTCCAAATTAATGACTGCAACGATGGCATCGGACTGAATTCTTGGTGCAAGAACTTTAGAACCGTGGAGTCCCATTTCTTCTCCGGCAAAAGCACAAAACACCAGTGTTCGTTCGTTGTCGGCTCGCTGGGCAAAATACTTTGCCAGCATCAGCAATGCCGTGGTCCCCGATGCATTATCGTTTGCACCGTTGTAAATCTTTTTCCCGATGATACCGACATGATCATAATGGGCAGAGAAGATGACGAGTTCTTTTGGTTTTGATTTGCCCGGCAATACTCCAATCACATTAAGCAGCACATCTTCTGGATATGCCATCCCAACAGAGTCTTTCAACACTTCGAGTTTCTTCCGGATGACAAACGGATAGAAATAGGTTTTTGAAGCAGGAAGTGTTGAAAGGCCGGCTTGTTGGAAAGACTGAGCGATATAATTAGCAGCTACTCTTATTTCAGGGGAATAATTCTGCCTTCCTTTCATGCTGTCACTAGCCAGAAAGTTTAGAATCTTTTTTGCATCCTCAACACGAAAGCTGTCTGCAGGCACCTGTGCCTGCAAATCAGCATTCGTAACGAACAATAGTAAAATGACCAAGGCCCTCATCTTAAATCGCAGGTCCTGTCTTTACACGTGACGGCGTATCTTTCCCACTGATGATTGATTTGCTGCTTTCAGCGATGGCTCTCATGATTCTTGCCATGTTTTCCAGGTCCAATGTACTGACCTCATCACTTGGCTTATGGTAATGCGGTTCGATATCCATTTTGGAAGTAGAAATTGTATGTGCCGGCACACCCAGTTGTGCCAAGGTAGCGTTATCAGAGCGGTAGAAAAGGTTTTGATCAGGATAAGGATCGGGGTGAAACTGGAAAGCGGAACCCTTCAGGTTTGCCTGCAGAATTTTACCCATATTGGTCTTATCAAAACCGGTAATGTAAGCGCTGTTCTTGCCCCATTTGCTTTCGGTGCCAATCATCTCGATGTTGAACATCGCCATCACTTGGTTCGGGTCAAATTGCTTGGAAAAATACTGCGAGCCATAGCCACCTACTTCTTCCGCTGTGAACGCAGCAAATACAAGGGTGCGTTGATTATTGTTAAGCTTTTTGAAGTGCTTAGCCAGCATAATGACCGCTGTAGTTCCGGCAGCATCATCGTTGGCACCATTATAAATGCTATCGCCGGCTACAGGCTTGCCAACACCTATGTGATCATAATGCGCAGAGAAAATAACCTGCTCCGCTTTTTTGCTTTTACCCGGGAGAATACCTACTACGTTAGCGTAGCGTGTTTCATCAAAGTTATGATCAGCTTTTACTTTATATTCTTTTGGAACGGTAGTTCCTAAAATGAACACTTTGCTGAAGTCAGATGTGAATATCTGGCGCTTCAGGAATGCCAAACGTGCAAAATTTTTGCTGAAGCTGGTATCCACCATGATCAACAAGTTCTTGCTTTCACCATTCATGCTTATGGCATCCTCAAACAGGCTTGCACCGGCCTTAATTTGTCTGACTTCATAACCCGATTTTTCATCAAGCTCCAGTTCAGGTTTGCTGGTAATTACAATAATGTTCTTTGCATCTACATCGGCACCTTCTGCTTTAAACTTTAATTCTTTTAGTCGCGGACGAAGCATGGTAAACTCCTGTAGATAACTGGTTCCCTTCACTGGTTGAAGACCCGCCTTTTTGAATTCTTCCGCAATAAAAGCAGCTGCTTTTTCAATCTCAGGAGAGCCAGCTTTTCGGCCACGCATCTCATCGGAAGCCAGGAAAGTTTCAATGCGTCTCACTTCGGATACCGGGAAAGAAGCATCGGCTTTTTGAGCAGTGCAATAGACTGAAGAAAAAATAGTAACCCCCAAAAACAATGAACGGAACAATGTAGACATAGTAGAATTTTAGATAGAAGCGAAAAATAAGGATTCTCTCCCTTATGCTTGCCAGTGAAAGTATGAAAAAGCCCTTTGCGTGATGAAAGGGCTTTCGTTAAGATAGGTTAATTATATAATGGCTTAAAGACTCATCATTTCTTTAAACTTCACCGTCTGCCGGCGGCTTACCTCGATCTTTTCTCCGCCTTTTAATTCCAACAACAAACCACCATTGAAATATGACTCAACTTTTTCAATCATGTGCAGATTTACAATGTGTTTGCGATTAGCACGGAAAAAGATCTTTGGATCCAGGCGTTCTTCCAATGCGTTAAGTGATTTTAAGATGAGCGGTTTATTATTTCCAAAGAACACTTTTGCATAATTGCCGACACTCTCAAAAAGGCGCACTTCATTCAGTCGTACAAACCAGCAGCGTTCGCCGTCTTTTACAAACACCTGGTCGTGTTCACCTAATAGGTTCGTTGGCAGAACCGCACCGTTTGACCGAACCTCGCCATTTGACGAACCTGTTTTTTTGATTTTTTCTACCGCATCAGCCAGGCGCTTTGGCTCAATTGGCTTCAGCAAGTAATCCAACGCATTTACTTCAAACGCTTTCAAGGCATAATCATCATAGGCGGTAGTAAATACAACGCTTGGCGCATGATCCAGCTCCTGGAGCATTTCAAAGCCGGTTTTGCCGGGCATTTGAATGTCGAGGAAAATAAGGTCAGGATTGTGACTTTCAATTTTTTGTACGCCTTCTTCTGCATTCGATGCTTCGTCCACCACTTCTATTTCGGGGAACTCCTGCAATAACTTTCGCAGTTCGGCTCTTGCCAAACGTTCGTCGTCAATGATGATTGCTCTCATGTTAAGTTTTCGTTTGTTATTGGAATACTTCGGTCGTCAAGTTAAAGAAATTATCAACAAGGTCAGCTGTTCGCTTTTTCAGTTGCTGGTATCATTTTGATGATCACTCCGGATGTTGGCATTAACACTTTTGCTTCCACCAATGTCTCGTTCAGTTGCCGGATTTCAAAGCTGGCTTTTTCACCGTATAAAAGGCTTAACCTATCCTTTGTGCTGGCGATGCCAAAACCACCACCACTTTTTGAATGTCCGTTCAGGTGACCCGTGTTTTGCACCAGCAGTTCGTGCTGGCTATCCTTTACATCTGAAATGATTTTGATAATGCCGCCCTTCATTTGCTTGCTGATGCCGTGCTTGATCGCATTTTCTACCAACGTTTGCAACATCATTGGCGGTACCGGGTTGTTCAGCGTTTTTTCATCTACATCAAATTCTACCTTCAAGCGGTCTTCAAAACGCATGCTTTCCAGTGCCAGGTAATCCTTTACAATGCGGAGCTCCTGGCTTAGTGTTACGGTTTCTGCCTTCTCCGCACTTAAGCTACTGCGAAGGATGTTGCTAAGCTCCGTGATGGCCTTGCGAGCTCTTTCAGGGTTTTCATCAATCAGGGCACGAATGCCATTCAGTGCATTAAAAATAAAATGCGGGTTGATGTGTGCTTTGATTGTGTTTAACTCCAGTTGTCGAACCAGTGCTTCTAACTTTATTGTGTCCAGCTCCTGTTTCCGCGTCTTCCCAATAAAATGGTACATGAAATACACCGCGTTCCAGATCAGCAACAGCGGGATGAACGAAATAAAGTTGGTGATGAAAAGCGACAGATAAGAAACCGACCGGCCTTCCACTTTTGGCCTTAGTTGATATAGGTGTTCGTAAGGCGAAACGATACAGGTGATGAAAAAAGAAAATGCAATGGTGAGAAAAACAAAGGTCAGTATCTGCTGCCGAAGGTCTTTAATGAGGATAGATGAACGGTGGATGACCTCCCGCATGAAGTGCGAAAAGATGATCCCGATTTCCATAAAGAACAGGATACGAAGCAGGCTGTTCGCCTCGAAGCTGTTAAAAAGCCAGGCAAAAAACAAGTTGATCAGGGCAAACAGCCCCCACCCGGCAAATTGAAAAACCCAGTACCTCGAGAGCTTGAACGACTTCATCATACGAAGGTACGAACCCCTTTTTGTTAGGGAATACCAGTAAATATACCAGTGGCACACTGATTTTACAAACGGATTATTTCCGAGCCGGCAAGCGGTAAAACCCGCCCCATCTGCGTTTGAGGCGCAGGATCATTAATATTTTCATCATCCAGAGCCTACTGTTAGCTGCATTGCCTGTATAATGTCTCAACCTATTTCCTTGCGGTTTGTTAAGCATGAGAGCAATTCTTCATATTGCCGAGAAACAGACTAATTTTACCGCCTTAAAGAAACATCCATGCAAATCCCTGCAGGTCCGCTGCTGCAAACCATAGATTCACCCGACGACCTGAAAAAGGTACCCAAAGAAAAGCTGCACCAAGTGTGTGATGAACTTCGCCAATACATCATTGACGTGGTGAGTGTACACGGCGGTCACTTTGCAGCTTCTCTTGGCGTGGTGGAACTCTCCGTAGCCCTACATTATGTTTACAATACTCCTTATGACCAATTGGTATGGGATGTTGGTCACCAGGCATATGGCCATAAAATCTTAACTGGTCGCCGCGATAATTTCATCACCAATCGCAAATACAAAGGCCTAAGCGGCTTTCCAAAACGCAGCGAAAGTGAATACGACACGTTTGGCGTCGGTCATTCCTCTACTTCTATTTCTGCTGCTTTGGGTATGGCGATCGCAGCTAAATACAAAGGCGAAGACAGGAAAAGTGTTGCTGTAATCGGAGATGGCTCAATGACTGCAGGCATGGCCTTCGAAGCCATGAACCATGCGGGTGTTTCGGATACCGATATGTTGATTGTGCTGAATGATAACTGCATGAGCATTGACCCGAACGTGGGTGCATTAAAAGAATACCTGACTGATATTACCACATCGCAGACCTACAACAAATTCCGCGATGATGTTTGGAAGTTGATGGGTAAGCTGCCAGTAGGAAAAAAGTTCACCCGTGATATGGCTTCCAAACTTGAGGCCGGTATCAAAGGGATGGTAAACCGTAGCAGTAACCTGTTTGAAGCCCTGAATATTCGCTATTTCGGTCCGATTGATGGGCATAACATTACCAAGCTGGTTGATACACTGAAAGACCTCAAAAATATTCCTGGCCCTAAGCTGTTACACATTGTAACGGTAAAAGGAAAGGGCTATGCGCTGGCTGAAAAAGATCAAACCAAGTGGCATGCGCCGGGATTGTTCGATAAGATCACCGGCGAGATTTATAAAAAGAAATTTGACCTTCCTCAGCCACCGAAATACCAGGATGTATTCGGTCATACGATTTTAGAATTAGCTGAGAAGAACGAAAAGATCATGGGCATTACACCGGCAATGCCTTCTGGTTCTTCCCTGAATATTATGATGAAGGCAATGCCTCACCGGGCTATTGATGTGGGTATTGCCGAACAACACGCAGTTACTGTTAGTGCGGGTATGGCAACGCAGGGATTGAAAGTGTTTTGTAATATCTATTCGTCTTTCATGCAACGTTCCTTCGACCAGGTAGTGCATGATGTTGCCATTCAAAAGCTCCCGGTTGTCTTTTGTTTGGACCGTGCAGGTTTGGTTGGAGAGGATGGTCCAACGCACCACGGTGCTTACGATATTCCTTATTTCCGTTGCATTCCAAACATGATCATTTCAGCGCCAATGAACGAGCAGGAATTGCGTAACCTGATGTACACGGCACAATTGGAAAGCACAACGCTTCCTTTTGTGATTCGTTACCCTCGTGGCGAAGGTGTGATGCCAGAGTGGAGAAAGCCAATGGAGGAAGTGGTTATTGGAAAAGGAAGAAAGCTGCGTGATGGAAAAGATGTAGCCATTCTTTCATTCGGGCATCCCGGCAATTTTGCTGCAGCAGCTATTCGTGATCTGCGAACTGATGGTGTTCAGCCGGCACACTATGATATGCGTTTTGCCAAGCCATTGGATGAAGAATTACTGCATGAAGCACTTCGGAACTACGAAAAGATTGTTACGGTTGAAGATGGAACAGTTGTAGGCGGATTTGGTAGTGCTGTTGCCGAATTCATGGCGTTGCATGGTTATAAAAATGACCTGAAGATTCTGGGCATTCCTGACCGCATTGTGGAGCATGGAACGCTGAAGGAGTTGCATCGTGAATGCGGGTATGATGCACAGTCAATTGCAGATGCTATTCGTGAGTTTTCGAAGGAACCAGCGCTTTCAACAGTTTCAATTTAATCGCCAATTACTTATAAATTTGGAAGTGGCGCTTTTTGCGCCATTTTTTCTTTTATACAATTCTGTTATCTTTCGAGCGAATGAAAAAAATTAAAACCAAACAACTGCGGATTTATTTGGCTCCTATTGTCTTTATTCCAATTTTCTTTTCATTGGCGACATATGGGCAATCAGAAACCCAAATCCCGACAAAAATTGACAGTACGGTTAGGGTAGTTGATGACCGAAATCTTGTGTTCGAAAAAACGGAAGTTGACGCTTCTGTTGATTTAGCCTTATGGCGTAAACACTTAGAGACCAATTTACCTCCTTATTTGGAACAAGCTGCTAATAAGAATATGAAGCCGGGACAATACACAGTAATAATCCGTTTCATTGTTGAAAGAAATGGCAGCCTTTCAAATGTAGTTGCACTAAATGATGTAGGCTATGGCTTAACTGCCGCGGCCATGCGTGTTGTAAGAACTGGCCCAAAATGGAAACCAGCAGAACAAAATGGCCGGTTGGTACGTTCCTATCATACACAGCCCATTACTTTTGCAATCATTGACGATAAAAAAGAGAATAAAAAAAGAGACAATTAAGTCTCTTTTTTTATTTCAACCAAAGAATTATAATAATCGCATATGCTCTTCGTCGGTTAACCCTTCCTCTACTTCATTGTATTCTACAATAAAGTTATTTCTGCCTTCACCCGTTACAATTCGTAAAAATCTTCCCTGCACTAATTCCAGCATCGAAAGAAAAAGAAAGATGGCATGCACACGGTTCTCTGCCCGCTCAAACACTTTTTCAAATGAAAGCGTCCGCTGACTTTGTGCTAACGAAATCATATCGGTTTTCGTCGCCTCCATCGAATAGTTGTAACGCACCACAGTATGCGTCGGCTTGTTCATTTTATCATGGTAGCGTTGCATTACCTTTTCAAATGCTTTCATCAGCTTAAAAAGTGTAATGGTTTGTACCTCGGTGCCTTCGCTAGCTTCTTCACCAATCTGCGAAAGCTCCTTTTGAATATTGCCCCGCTTGACCAGTAACATTCTTTCTGCTTCCATCGCAGCCATTTCAGCAGCAGCTTCCTTATACTTTTTGTATTCAAGGATCTTATCAACCAATTCCTGCCTGGGATCAATTTCATTGCCTTGCGCATCCACTTCTTTTCTGGGAAGCAGCATTTTTGCTTTAATGCGCATGAGGGTTGAAATGAACAGGATAAACTCGCTACTTAATTCTATATTCAGTTGCTCCTCGCCGTGTATGAAGGCCAGGAAATCATTAATGATTTTGGTGATAGGAATATTATAAATGTCCAGTTCATCTCGTTCAATGAAGAACAGCAGAAGATCAAATGGACCTTCAAACTGCGGAAGTCTTATCTGATAGGTTGAACTCACAGGTTTCTAATTTGGAAATGAAAAGTCCCGTTACACTGAACGGGACTTCACAAAAATAAGGTTTTATCTCTTAAAAGGAAGCTGCCAAACCCACACCCAATATAGACTTTAACTGAGTGGCTGCATCTCTTTTATCTCTCCCGAACATGCGCATATTGTCATCGTAAACAATGTCAAGGCTGTAGTTCACCTTCAACCATTTGTTTACACTCATCATAAAGTTATTGGTCATATATACATCGACGTTTGCATTCCAGTTATTTGCGCCTTTGTTTGGCACTTCGTTCACGGCATCAAGCATGAGGTCCAAACGTCCGCGATAGGCTACGTTCTTCATGATCTCACGCTGGAAAGTGGTTGACAGGTATGGTCCAATCTCAATGCGTACTTCACGCTGAGGAAACACATCATATAAACTTGCTAATGTTCTTTCGGTAGTTCCATCAGGCTTCACTGCACCTTGATAATTTAGGCTGTAAGGTCCGTTGGTGATAATTATCCAGCGAATGGCAGGGCCGAAATGTGCCGTTAAGCCCTTTACCGGTGAAAACTGTGCACCCGGGCTGAAGGTTGTAAACGCAGGTGCAAAAAAGCCAGAGATGCGTTTTGCCGGCATCTCGGAATAATCGTAACCATTGATAAGCTGCGTACGCAGGTTAGCAACTGCACCCAAACCCCATTTACCTTTTAATGTGCGTCCATAACGAGAATAGAAATCAAATTTATCATCAATCTTGCGTACGCCGTCTGAACTAGTGTTCACAAGACCATAAGCCAAGTCAAGGCTATTCTCGAAGCGTACCTTATCGGATGTTTTATTAGCAAACAGGTAAAGCTGTCCCACACCTGCCAACGAGAACTTTTCGGCGCCCTGTGACCAGTTCCGGCTTCCACTTTGGCCACCCATTAATGAAATTGTACCGCCGATTTTAAAAGCGTTTGGTGATTTTTCTTTTTTGGTTTGAGCTGAAGCAGCCAATACCATCACTGTTGCAAGTAACACAAATGATAAACGTCTCATTTCAGTTTGAATTGGTTTTTTAAGTTCCCCGACAGAAAAACGGGGTGTCGCCAAAGATAGGGGTTATTTCCAGATTCTCACTTCTTCAGCGAGTCCCTGATTTCCATTAGAAGCTTCTCTTGCAAGGTATACTCCGGAGCAGCCGGTGCTACGGGATCTTCCTTCTTGCGCTTTAAGCTGTTCATGGCCTTAATCAGTGAAAACAACACTAACGCAATTACAATAAATTGAATAACAGCCGACAGAAACTTGCCATATTTTACAGCACCCCACGAAAGGTTGTCAAGATCTTTAACGCCTGCCGCATCCAAGGCTGGTGTCAGTAACAACGGGGTAATAATATGTTCTACGAGGGAAGAAACAATGGCGCCAAAAGCAGCACCAATGATGACGGCAATGGCAAGTTCCACTACATTTCCTTTCAGTGCGAACTCCCTGAATTCTTTGACTAGTGCCATAATTCTGTTGATTTTGGTTTTGGCTCCGAAAATATGATGCCAATGCTGAGGTAGACCTGCTATTCTTTCAGTTTGGGAAATTGCATGTTCAAGCTTTCTAAGGTATCGATCAGTGCTTTGGTGATGACATATTCTTTATACCAGTTCTGGTCAGCAGGCACAATGATCCATTTCGGATCGTTGCAATGTTCAAATACGTCTTCATACATTGCCATATACCGATCCCAAAGTTTTGCTTCTTCGAAATCTCTCGCGTTGTATTTCCAGGCTTTCGCCGGGTTTTCAACCCGCTCTTTCAACCGTTCCTGTTGTTCTTCGGGTGAGATATGCAGATAGAATTTCAAGACCTTAGTGTTATTATCATTCGCCAGCAAGTCTTCAAAATGATTAATGGCCTTAAAACGCAACGCAGCTGTTACATCATCGCACCAGCCATGTACACGGGTGATCAGCACATCTTCATAATGACTTCGGTTGAATACCTGTATCATTCCTTTTTGCGGCGCATGGCGATGAATTCGCCATAAGAAATCATGACCTAATTCTTCTTCAGTAGGCGCTTTGAAAGATTGCACCTTAATGCCTTGTGGGTTCAGTCCACTGAAGACTCTTTTGATAGCTCCGTCTTTTCCGCTGGCGTCCATGCCCTGCATAATTGCCAGAACTGACCATTTACCCTCAGCATAGAGTAGATTTTGCAAAGCATCAAGCCGTTCCTTTAATTGCAGGGTTTCTGCCTGTGTTTGGCTTTTATTAAATCCTTCAGGTGCTTTAGTAGAAATGTTCTTTAGTATCGCCATAAAAATTTATCGTTCTGAAAAGTACAAAGCTTTGCACTTTTGCAGCCAATGAAAAATGGAAAGGCCTTTAGCTGGATTCTTTTTGTGTTGCTGGCGTTCATCTGGGGCAGTTCTTTTATCCTGATAAAAAAGGGAACCGAGAACCTGGACGGATGGCAAATTGGAGCTGTCAGGATTTTTTCGGCGTCCATTGTTTTTCTGCCTTTTGGTTTGGTTCATCTCCGGCAGTTACCTAAGTCAAAAGTTCCGATCGTGATTCTCACCGGTGTCTTAGGCAACTTGCTGCCGGCATTTCTTTTCAGCATTGCCATTGAACATAACATAGCCAGTTCACTGGCTGGCATTCTCAATTCGCTTACGCCGCTTTTTGTCATTCTAATTGGAGTGCTTTTCTTTCAAACTACCATTAGTCGCCGCAAGATGATAGGTGTTCTTATTGGCTTCGTTGGATTGGTTATTTTAAGCATTGCAAAAGGCCCGGTTTCGATCAGCGATCTTGGCTTTACGATGCTTATTCTGCTTGCGACCATATTATATGGTGTAAATGTCAACATTGTCGGCACTTTTTTAAAAGGGCTTGACCCCATCAAAATGGCGACGGTTTCTATTGCTTTTCTAATCATCCCAACTGCCATCGTCTTGTGGTTGAAGCCGGTTTCACTTGAGTCGGCCGAGGTGAGGGAAAGCGTTTATGCCATTGTTCTGCTTGGCTTACTAGGAAGCGCCGCTGCAACAGTTATCTTTTATGCATTGATCAAAAGAGCAGGTGGACTGTTTGCGTCATTAGTTACCTATGTTATTCCGCTGATTGCGATGTTCTGGGGCTTTTTAGCAAAAGAAGATGTGGGCTTACTGCAGCTGGGCTGCCTGGGTATCATCTTAATCGGTGTTTACCTAGCCAATAAATCATAGAGAGATGATCTGCCAAAAAGAAAGTCTCCTGAAGACAGGAGACTTTCAATACATATTTGATACGATGGTTTAAATAGCCATAATCTCTTTTTCCTTTGAAGCAAGATGCTTATCTGTTGTAGCAATATAACGGTTGGTCAACTCTTGAATATCTGCTTCTGCGTCTTTTGCGGCATCTTCACTCAGGCCATTTTTCTGTGCCTTCTTAATATTCTCAATTGCATCTCTACGAATGTTGCGGATAGCCACTTTGGTATGCTCTCCCTCACCCAGGCAACGCTTAACCAATTCTCTCCTTCTTTCTTCCGTTAATGGCGGCAGAAAGAGGCGAATAAAATTTCCATCGTTCTGCGGGTTGATACCAATATTTGAATTGATGATGGCTCTTTCAATTGGCTGGAGCATGTTTCTTTCCCAAGGCTGAATGCTGAGTGTGCGGGCATCCATCACGGTGATATTTCCAACCTGATTCAAAGGCATTGGTGAGCCGTAATAGTCCACCATAATTCCATCAAGCATTTGAGGATTAGCTTTACCGGCGCGGATCTTAGCTAACTCCGCTTCCAGATGACTGATGGCTTTCTTCATGGAGTCTTCAGCTAACTTAAAGCCTGTCGACACGTCTTCAGTTGACATATGTTTTCAGTTTTTGTTAGCGCAAATCTAATAAAGAAGGTAATATGAGAGCGGTAGTTATTGCTCTGCAACAGCGACTTCTTCGTTCTTGAACGCCACTACTTTGGTGTTGTTCACAGAGTGTTCGCCAGTGTTTTTGAAAGAGCTGGCCACCACCAGAACGGGACGCTTCTTCAAATACTTTAAAACGCCAATTAGCGCATAAGAAGTAGCCACCATAGAGGTCAACAATATGGTAGAGCCTATTGAACGTCCAAAGTATGCAAGTGCAATGAAGCAAATGTTCATTACGAGGCATACATGGGTTACCTGACTATGATTTAAGCCCCTGTCAAGAAGTAGATGATGAATGTGATTACGGTCGGGAGAAAACGGCGAACGGCCTTTTGCAATTCGAACACTGAAAACCCGCAATGTGTCCAACAGTGGAATCATAAGAATTGAAAACCCTATTGCAACTGATGAGGTAATAGGGAAACTGCCGGCAGTTGAATCAGCAACTGTGATAAACTTTATAACGAGCACAGCATTAATCAGTCCAAGTAACAATGAGCCTGAATCGCCCATGAAAATTTTTGCCGGGTGATAATTATAAGCGAGGAAAGCTGAGAGAGCCCCAGTCAATGCAAACGAAAACATTGCATAAGCCGGTAACCCTGCCATGATAAAATAAGTTCCAAAAACTGCTGTGGTCAGAATACCTAAGCTTCCAGCCAAACCATCAACCCCATCAATAAGGTTAAATGCATTAATGATAACAACAATTGTTATATAAGAAATCGGATAGCTGACATAATCCGGAAGTTCATAAATATTAAGGAAGCCATGCATGCTATCGATACGGATGTCAGCTAAATGAATAACGATAGCTGCTGCTGCCAACTGTCCCAAAAGCTTTTTGGAAGCAGACAAAATCAGGATGTCATCCTTAATTCCTAAAAAGAAGATCAAAAATGACGCAGCCAATATGTATTGAAATTCCTGATGCAATGAAGTTGGAATGAACAGCAACATTGACAAGATAAATCCAATGAATATCCCGACGCCACCCAAAGATGCGATCGGTTTAGTATGAAGTTTTCGTGAATCAGGCTTGTCGAATAATCCTTTTTCGTCAGCAACTCTGATCACAGCCGGTATGGCAAGAAAGGTTATAAAAAAAGATACGGTTGCGGCTGTCAACAAAAGATTCGGCATGCAGGAGGGTTTTGGAATACTTTAATTAAGTTTCATTCAATAAATTCAGTCTTTCACGCGAATATTAGTTTTCACACGTTAAATATAGTTTTCATTTGTGGCTTTTGCAATGCAACCTTCGATCGCCGACAAATGTAATAAGATAAAAGGAAATTTTTTGTAATAAAAAACGACGCATTTTTGCATCTCATTTTTCATAAAGAAAGGATTCCCTTTTAGCGGATTATCAACTACAAAAATTCTATGCCAAGTCTTTCAGAAATCGCGTCACAGATTAGAAGAGATATTGTTCGTATGGTACATGGTTCAGCAAGTGGTCACCCCGGTGGCTCGTTAGGTTGTGCTGATTTATTGACGGCCCTTTACTTTAAAGTCATGCATCACACGCCGCAGCCATTTGATATGGATGCAAAGAATCAGGATATATTTATTCTTTCTAACGGACACATCTCCCCTGTTTTCTATTCAGTGCTGGCCAGAAGCGGATATTTTGACGTAGCAGAACTGGCGACATTCCGTAAGCTTAATTCCCGTTTACAAGGACATCCTACTACACACGAAGGTTTGCCAGGAGTTCGTATTGCCTCTGGTTCTTTAGGTCAGGGAATGAGTGTAGCAATTGGTGCAGCGTTAGCCAAAAAATTAAACAACGACCAGAGTGTAGTTTATTCACTGCACGGTGATGGCGAATTACAGGAAGGACAGAACTGGGAAGCCATTATGTTTGCTCCCAACAAGAACGTTGATAACCTCGTTTCGATTGTGGATTGGAATGGACAACAAATTGACGGACCAACTTACAAGGTAAATGACCTTGGCAACCTCCGCCAGAAATTTGAAGTCTTTGGTTGGCATACATTGGAAATGAATGGCAACGATATGGACGAAGTTGTTCATACGCTGGAAGAAGCGAAATCATTAGTTGGAAAAGGTAAACCCATTGCGATTATCATGCGAACCATCATGGGTAAAGGCGTTGAGTTTATGGAGAATGATCATAACTGGCATGGCGTGGCACCTAATGATGAACAGTTGGCAAAAGCCTTAGAACAATTGCCTGAAACAATGGGTGACTATTAGATTGATAAACAGGTTTACAGCCCTATAAAGAAAAATCCTTCTGCATAACAGAAGGATTTTTCTTTATAAATGACTTAGTTACTACTTACCATTTGCAAGTGCCTCTACCCGCTCAGCCATCAATTGGCGAACAAAGTTCTCCAGTTCCTGGATTCTTTTTTCTAATTGAGGAAGATTACGAAACACTGCCTGGCTGCGCAGTACGCTAGTGTAATCGCTGGCAGGCGAACCAGTCACCGCCGCATATGGTTCCTTGATGGATTTACTGACACCACTTTGCGCATTAATTTTTGCGCCATCTGCAATTTGAATATGACCAACCAAACCAGCTTGTCCGCCGATCATTACATTGCTTCCAATCTTGGTTGACCCGCTTACGCCTGCTTGTGCAGCAATTACTGTACTATTACCTACTTCAACATTATGCGCAATCTGGATCAGGTTATCCAGCTTGGCGCCTGATTTAATGCATGTAGAACCGATGGTAGCTCTATCGATTGTTGTATTAGCACCTATCTCAACATGATCTTCAATGACGACATTACCAATTTGGGGTACTTTTTTAAACGAGCCATCAGCTTGCGGAGCAAAACCAAATCCATCAGACCCAACTACAGTTCCCGCATGGATATTCACATAGCTACCGATATTACAGTCATGGTAGATTTTTACTCCCGGATGGATCATGCAATTGCTACCAATTACTACGTTATCGCCAATAAAGGAATTGGGGAAGACTTTGGTACCGGTGTCAATTTTTACGTTGTCGCCGATGTAGGTGAATGCACCGATAAAAACATCTTCTGCAATTTTTGCCGTCGGGGAAATGTATGAAGGTTGCTGAATGCCTTTTAACTGCTGGGTCATCATTTCCTGATACTTGCCAAGGAGTTGTGCAAAAGCAGTATATGCATCTTTAACCCGGATCAGTGTTGGCTTGACGGTCTCCCGTAATTCATAGCCGTAATTGATGATAGCAATGGAAGCGTTGGTTGAATAAAGAAAATCCTCGTATTTGGGATTGGCCAGAAAGGTCAGCTGCCCGTCCTGCGCTTCTTCTATTTTTCCAAACGAAGAAACGACCGCATCAGGGTCTCCCTCGATTCTCCCGTTTAATAACACCGAAATTTGGGCGGCTGTAAACTGCATAAGCAAACTGATAAAAGACCTGAAAACAGGACGTATAACAAACAAATGTCTGGATAAAAAAAGTCAAACGAACACAGCCCGGAACTTATTATGACTATTTTGACTTTTCTTCTTTCGTATTACATTTTTATTTAAGGTAACAAAGGTAGTATTTTTTAATAGGGGTGGACAATCGTTGATGAATTAAGGCATTATCCACCTGCGATATATCTGCAACAGTTCCATCGCGGTATAAAATCTTGATATGTTCGTCGGCAGGATTATAGGTGGTATTGACAGCTTCGCCCGTGAAAACAAAATAAGCGGCTTCCGTTTCTGTGATTCCTAATCTCTGCGCCACGTCCTTTCGCAATGACTCTAGCACCAACTCATCAAACGGCTCTGAAGCAAATTTGATCTTCAACAGCTTTCGCTCCACTAACCCCTTACTTAGCCGCGAAAGGACTTTATCAAAATGACCGCACCAATTTTTAATGGTACACATCACATCGGTATCGTCCAATTGTGCAAACTTTTCCAGGTATTTAATGAAGTTTCCATCAGGCTTATGTTCCTTCAAAAAGAAATTCAGGTTGGAGGAAGCCATCGGCAGCTCAATTCCATTGGCAATAAGTTCGTTGGCCCTTTCAATGATTCGAACCAACATTTTTTCCGCAGCCGTTACTGTTTTGTGCAAGTAAACCTGCCAGTACATCAGGCGCCGGGAAACAAGAAATTTTTCTACGGTGAAGATGGCCTTCTCTTCCACCATCAGTTCACCGTTATGAACCGCCAGCATTTTCAGGATCCGGTCGTAGCCAATAGCACCTTCCACCACTCCGGTAAAAAACGAGTCGCGGGTTAGGTAGTCCATACGGTCAACGTCCAATTGACCCGAAACCAGCTGGTGCAAAAAGGGCTTGGGATAATTATCGCTAAAAATCTCGATGGCTGTTTGTAGCTGCCCGCCAAACTGCTCATTCAATAATTGCAAAATGAGCATGGAAATATCCTCGTGGTGAACACCCTTAATCAGTTTCCGTTCTAATGCATGAGAATAAGGACCGTGACCGATGTCGTGGAGAAGAATGGCAATCTTAGCTCCTATTTCTTCGTCTTTGGTAATTTCTACGCCTTTGTTGCGGAGTTCGTTCAGCGCAAGACCCATCAAATGGTAAGCTCCCAGTGAATGATGCAATCGGGTATGAACTGCACCTGGGTAAACCAGTGAAGCAAATGCCATTTGGTGAATACGCCGCAAACGCTGGTAGTAAGGATGGGAAATGATTTCAAAAATCAGCGGGTTGTCAACAGTAATAAATCCATAAACAGGGTCGTTGATGATCTTGCGTACATAAGCCATAAGGAAACGATAAACTTCGCTCAAAAATACGGGACGGTGAGGTGGTTTACGGTTTACAGTTTACCGTTTGTGGTTCATTGTGGCTACCTTAGTCCGTCCTAACGAATCATCAGAAACGAGGAACAATCATTATGAGCTTAGCAAAAATTCTCTGGGTAGATGACGAAATAGAAAGTCTGCAATCGCAAAAAATCTTTCTTCAAAATAAAGGCTATGATGTACAAACACTAACCAATGGCTTTGATGCCATTGATTATGTGAAAGAGAACATCGTAGACGTGGTGTTACTGGACGAGACAATGCCCGGCATTACAGGGTTGGAAACACTCTCGAAGATCAAAGAAGTTAATGAGCAGATACCAGTAGTGTTGATCACAAAAAACGAAACGGAAAACCTGATGGACGAAGCCATCGGTAGCCAGATCTCTGACTACCTGATTAAGCCTGTTAACCCAAATCAGGTTTGGCTATCGCTCAAAAAAATTATCGATAACCGCCGGTTGGTAGCCGAAAGAACAACCACTGCTTACCAGCAACAGTTTCGCAATCTGTTCATGGCCTTAAACTCCAATCCAAACCATGATGAGTGGATGGGAATTTACAAGGAATTGGTTCGCTGGGAACTCAGCTTGCAACGCAGCGACAGCCCCGAAATGCAGGAGGTTTTCCAAAGCCAGAAACAGGAGGCTAACACCGAATTCTTCAAATACATTTCACGGAATTATGCTTCGTGGCTGAAACCAGGATCAAAGGAGCGGCCGGTGATGTCGCATACATTGATCAGGGAAAAAGTAATGCCCGTTCTTGAAAAAGGCGTGCCTACGTTTTTTGTACTGATCGATAACCTTCGCTTTGACCAGTGGCGCACTATCATGCCGACATTCTTAGAAAGTTTCAGGCTGGTAGAAGAAGACTCCTTCTACAGCATATTGCCTACCGCTACGCATTATGCCCGCAATGCAATTTTCTCCGGAATGCTCCCGATTGAAATTGAAAAGAAATTTCCGCAGCAATGGAGAAACGACGACGAAGAAGGTGGAAAGAATACGTTTGAAGACGAGTTTTTCAAGGCGCAATTAAAAACCCTTGGCGAAAGCAATTTGCGAACATCGTATACAAAAGTCCTAAACAACCAGGCCGGTTTAGATCTTGTAAACAACGTGCACAATTTATTGAACAACGACCTGAATGTGATTGTGTACAACTTCGTTGACATGCTTTCGCATGCAAGAACAGAGATGGAAGTATTAAAAGAGCTGGCTGGCGATGAGGTAAGCTACCGCAGTATTACAGCCAGTTGGTTCGAACATTCACCACTCCACCAGGCATTAAAAAAGATAGCTGACAAAAACGTAAAGATTGTACTGGCAACAGACCATGGAAGTGTACGTGTAAAAACCCCAGTCAAGGTGATTGGTGATAAACAAACAACTACGAACCTTCGTTACAAACACGGACGCAACCTTAATTACGATCCGAAAGAAGTTTTAGCGTTCCGTGAACCGAAAGAGATTGGACTACCATCGCCTACCATAAATTCATCTTATATTTTTGGCGGCGAGGATGTGTTCCTGTGCTACCCGAACAATTATAACCATTACGTCAATTATTACCGCAATACATTTCAGCATGGCGGTGTAAGCCTGGAAGAGATGATTGTACCAGTGATACAAATGGTGAGCAAGTAACGTGTGGGGACAAATCCTAAAAGTGGTTTCTCTATTTTTACGTTTTACTTTTGAATTTTGATTTTGGCATGAAATACACGCAAACCACACTTGATAAGATCGATAAAATGATTGAAGAGAGCGGCTATATTGTTCGGTACGAACGTGGCTCTTTTCAAAGCGGCTTTTGCATTTTAGAAGATAGAAAAGTAGTGGTCCTGAATAAATTTTTACAGTTGGAAGGCCGCATCAATACACTCATCGACCTGGTGCCTCAATTGAAAATTGACCCTGAAGGCTTGACACCCGAAAGCAAAAAATGGTACAACGATATTATGGGCCGCTACCAGGCAGCACAGGATCAATCTTCCGGGGACCAAAACCAGTAGTATGACACCGCTGTTTAAAAAGCTAAATTATAAGCAAGGTCAAACCATCTATTGTTTCAATGCGCCGGAATCATTTTCTACATCGTTGAACGAAATGAAAGAATTCGCAACGGTTGTCGAAGACGCAAAGCAACCCAAGCAGGTTGATTTTGCCCTTGTCTTTGCTACCAAACAAGCAGAGGTGGACTATTATACGGAGGTGTTAGGACCAGTACTTCATGACGATGCAGTATTATGGTTTTGTTACCCGAAGGGCAGTTCAAAAAAATACAAGTGCGAGTTCAATCGCGATAACGGCTGGACGGCATTGGGACGGCAGGGCCTTGAAGGTGTACGCATGGTGGCCATTGATGAAGACTGGAGTGCCCTGCGATTCCGCAAAACACAATACATCAAAAGCATGACACGCCGCGAGGACTTTGCCATCTCGCAAGAAGGCAAACAACGTGTCAAATCAGACAAGTGACCTTAACTTGTTTCCGTCTTATCTTGCCGTTGTGAACCCCAACCTGAAAATTACTTTCCTTGGCACCGGAACCAGCAGTGGCGTACCAATGATTGCTTGTTCCTGCAACGTTTGCACATCTACGGACAAAAAAGATAAACGGCTTCGCTCAAGTATATTGGTAGAATCTGCCACCACAACCATTGTTGTTGACACTACACCGGACTTTCGCTACCAGATGCTTCGCATCAATGCAAAAAAGCTGGATGCCGTTTTGTTCACGCATCCGCACAAAGATCATATTGCAGGACTCGACGACGTGAGGGCTTTTAATTTCTTTCAAAACACTTCGATGCATTTGTATGGTAACAGCATGACGCTGGATGCTGTGATGCGTGAATTCGCCTATGCATTCGCGGATAAAAAATACCCCGGCGTTCCGGAACTTGAACTAAATGAAATTACGCTAGACCCTTTCAGTATTGGCGATATACCGGTTACTCCTATAGAAGTGTGGCATTTAAAAATGCCGGTGTACGGTTTTCGGTTTGGCGACTTAACCTATATCACCGATGCCAACCGGATCGAGGAAGAAGAAAAAGAAAAAATTCGTGGCAGCAGGATTTTAGTGGTTAATGCTTTACGCAAGGAGAAACACATTTCACACTACACATTAGACGAAGCAGTGAAGCTTGTTCAGGAGCTTCAGGTTCCCGAAGCTTATTTTACTCATATTTCTCACCAGCTTGGAAAGCACCACGATATTGAATTAGAATTACCTTCTGGTATTCATTTGGGCTACGATGGTTTGCAGCTGACGATTTGATTTTTAGAAAGCGTACAATTTACGATTGCCGATTTGTCATCTTCTAATTTAAACGGTTGAGTTAGCCACATTAATTCTTTTTAATCCTGTTAAATCCACGTGCAGAACTCTTGTTCAGACATTATCTTCGCCCCCCTAAACGATTTGCTACATGAATTTTGAATCCGCTGAGATTACTGCGCAGGTAGCGCAGACAGCTCGTGACTTTGCCCTACAAAACATCAAGCCCCACGTAATGGAGTGGGATGAAAGTCAGGAATTTCCCGTACATATTTTTAAACAGCTGGGTGAGTTAGGTATGATGGGCGTTTTAGTTCCTGAACAATACGGAGGCGCCGGTCTTTCTTACTTTGAATACAAAGCTATCATCGAAGAAATTGCAAAGGTAGATGGCTCCATCGGGCTAAGTGTAGCTGCACACAATTCGCTTTGCACCGGACATATAATGTATTTCGGTAACGAAGAACAAAAGAGCCGCTGGCTACCCAAACTTGCCACAGCAGAATGGATTGGTGCCTGGGGATTGACTGAACCGAATACCGGAAGCGACGCTGGCAATATGAAATGCACCGCAACAAAAGATGGTGACAATTGGGTGATCAACGGAACCAAAAACTGGATCACTCACGGCAAGAGTGGCGATATCGCAGTAGTTATTTGTCGCACAGGCGAACCACGTGCAAAAAACAATGCAACAGCTTTTGTAGTAGAAAGAGGTACACCCGGTTTTAGTGGAGGTAAGAAAGAAAACAAATTAGGCATGCGTGCCTCTGAAACCGCTGAAATGATTTTTGAAAACTGTGTGATTCCTGATGCCAATCGCTTAGGCGAAGTGGGCGACGGATTTAAGCAGGCGATGAAGATTCTTGATGGTGGACGTATTTCTATTGCGTCGCTTTCATTGGGTATAGCCAAAGGTGCATACGAAGCAGCTTTGCAATATGCACAGGAGCGTCACCAGTTCGACAAGCCTATTGCTTCTTTCCAAGGCATTTCTTTTAAACTGGCTGATATGGCGACTGAGATTGAAGCTGCAGATTTGCTAACGCTCCAAGCTTGTGATTTGAAGGAAAAAGGATTGCCTATGACAAAGCAGGCAGCAATGGCAAAGTACTATGCGAGTGAGGTGTGTGTGAAGGTATCCAACGATGCTGTACAGATCTTTGGTGGCTACGGTTATACAAAGGATTTCCCGGTGGAAAAGCATTACCGCGACAGCAAGCTCTGTACCATTGGAGAAGGCACCAGTGAAATCCAAAAACTGGTAATTTCAAGAGAAGTGATCAGGGGTTAAATAACTACCAATGACATCCATTGTTTGGAATTATGTGATCTTGTGTTTGCTCATTGCAGGAGCCATTTATTACGCCTGGTTGATCCGAAAACATCTCAGTGGAGAAAAGGAGAAAAATACAGGTCGACGATCGCTTTGGTGGGATATTGCCGTGCTGCTTCTCTTTCTCTTTTTCATTTATAAACGGGTTGAACGGATTAATTACCTGCATCACACGACGCAAGTTTCAAACGAAAAACTCAGGACCAGTAATGGTCCTTTTTTAATGCAATCTGCTTACTCATCAGTAATATCCTGTTCTACCTTTGCCCTATGAACCAGATAAAATACCCGGCGTATGCCATGCTTCTGGTGTTAGGGATAGCATCAGTTGCCCTCTTTGTAAACAAACTTTCTTCTGTTCCTTCTTCTGTACAATCGCCTACTGAAACAACATCCATCACGGCTTCTCCCAAAAAAGAAGTGAAGAATGTTGCAGGCAAAAACCTGTTTCAAAATAATTGTCAGACCTGTCATGCCCTAGACAAAAACCTTACTGGCCCAGCGTTGGCTGGCGTTGAAAGCCGCGGCCCTTGGGGCGATAGGAAAAACCTGGTCAAATGGGTAAAAAACCCAGCAGCAGTGATTGCCGAAAATGGGTATGCTAAAGACCTAATGAAACAGTACAACGGACAAATCATGCCTGCTTTTCCACAGCTAACAGATGAGCAGATTGGGAACATCTTTGACTATATCAAAGAAGTGTCACCGTGATTGTTTGAACCATGATTTGGGTAGATTTTGAGGATTAGGAAGACAAAGAGACAGTCTTTATAACGAAAGAGTCGTTCAATGATGAACGACTCTTTTATTTCATATAAATCTAAATAATCCCTCTAAATCATGGTTCAGAAAAACTACTTCACCTCCTGCATCTGCACCAACCGATAATAATACCCTTGTTTTTGGATTAGTTCGTTATGAGTTCCCCGCTCTACAATTTCGCCCTTTTGCAACACCACAATTTCATCGGCGTGGCGAATGGTAGATAAGCGGTGTGCTATGACTATTGATGTCCGGTTCTGCATCATTTTATTGATGGCATCCTGCACCAGGCGTTCGCTTTCGGTATCGAGTGAAGATGTTGCTTCGTCCAAAATAAGGATTGGTGGGTTCTTTACAATAGCTCTTGCGATAGTCAAACGCTGGCGTTCGCCCCCACTCAGCTTTGTTCCCCTGTCACCAATATTTGACTGGAAACTGCCTTCTTTCTTTACAATGAAATTATAGGCATTGGCCACTTTTGCAGCATCTTCAATTTCTTCCTGGCTGGCATCCTGCTTACCCAATCGAATGTTGTTTTCAATGGTATCATTAAACAGGATTGGCTCCTGTGTAACGATGCTGATGTGATCTCTTACTGATCGAAGCGAATACTCCTTTATGTTCACGCCATCAATCAACAACTCACCGCTGCTTACATCATGAAAGCGTGGCACAAGGTCGGCCAGTGTACTTTTTCCTGCACCGGATGAGCCCACAAGCGCTACTGTTTTTCCTTTTGGCACCTTTAAGTTGATGTTCTTTAAAATTGGTATGCCGTCATAATCAAAATTCACGTCGCGCAGTTCAATGCCGCTGGCAAATGCATCCAGCTTTTTTCCATTCGGATTATCATCCACCGCACTTTTAGTGTTTAGGATTTCTTCAATTCTTTCAATAGCCGCCGTTCCTCTTGCCATGTTACTGAAAGAGCCCGACAAAGCTTTGGTAGGATTAATCAATTGGTAGAATAAACCCAGGTAAGCAATAAACAGCGAACCGGTGAGTGCAACCTGGTCACTTAAAACCAACTGTCCGCCATAATACAGGATAGCAATAAAGATCATCACTCCCATCATTTCTGATGCCGGTGAAGCAAGGTCACGGCGAAAGCCCACTTTGTTTTTGGTGGTAATCAGATTCTGGTTGATGGTCGCATAACGATTTTTCAAAAGTGGCTCTGAATTAAAAGCTTTGATCACCCGCAAACCCGACAGGGTTTCATCCAAAATGGATAAGGAATCAGAATTCAGGTTGGCAATTTCAGCAGAACCTTTCTTCAGAGTCCGGGTGATGCGGCCTATTACAAAGCCAACAATCGGGATACATAACAGTACGAACAATGTTAACTGCACGCTGATGGCGAGCAACATTCCCAGCGTAGCAAGTATGGTCAATGGATTGGTTACCCACCCTTCCAGGCCTCCTACTACTGAACCTTCCACTTCACCCACATCGTTTGTGATGCGGCTGATGATGTCACCTTTGCGTTTTTCAGTAAAGAACCCAATCGGGAGATGCAAAACCTTTTCATACAACTCAAGACGTAGTCGGTTGACGATTTTATTCTTCAGCGGGTTGAGTACATAATAAGCCAGGTAAACAAACAGGTTTTTGAAAAAAATGGAGACGATGATCAGGATACAAATAATACCCAGCGTACTGACCTTGCCCCTTGTTTGAATGCTATCGATCAGGAAGCTGCGAACATATTGCACCACCTTGTTACTGGAATTCGTCGCTAATCCGGTAGTCCCGGGCTTATCACCGTTAAAGATCATTTCCAAGAAGGGAAACAGCATCCCTAAGGAGATCAGCGAAAAAATAATGGAGAGGAGGATGAAAACCACATAGAGTGCTGCTTCTCCTTTGTAATGGCTTAAATATTTGAAAACCCTGGCGTACTTCTTCATGCGATAGGCCGGCGGCCCAATTTTGGAAAGGGGCAAAGTAACTACTTTTACAGCGTCTGCCGAAGCCTCAGCAATGGCAACGCTACTAATTAAATGTTAGATTATGAAGGAAGGAAAACGGCAAAAACAGATCGGAGGATTGATTCAGGAAGAAATCAACACCATCTTTCAGCGACTCGGATTGAGTTTTATTGAAGGCGGAATGGTATCCGTATCCAGCGTAAAAGTGACTCCGGATTTACTGGAAGTTAGAATCTACCTGAGCATCTATAACGCACCGGATAAAAAAGCAGTCCTTAAAAAAATAGAAGAACGGCATTGGGAAATTAAAAAGGAACTGGCAGCAAGAGTGAAGCACCAGTTGCGCCGCATGCCGGAGCTGAAATTTTTCCTCGATGACACTTTGGATCATGTTTTCCGAATGGAAGAACTGTTTGATAAGATTAAGAAAGAGGATGAAGAGAAAAAAGAAGGCGATGAGAGTTAATAGGTTAGTAAGTTATTAAGTGAATATGTGCTTGAACTTAAATAACCCTTCCCTATTAACTAATTAACGTATTAACCTTTTAACCCACCGATGAATTTCCTCTTCGCCTGGCGCTATTTCAAAGCGAAAAAAACAACCAATGCTATCAACATCATCTCGTGGATCAGCATTGTGGCCATGTTATTTGGCACCGCTGCGCTCATTCTTGTGTTGAGTGTGTTCAATGGCTTTGAGGACCTGGTGAAGGGCTTGTATTCTTCCTTCTACCCCGACATAAAAGTGGGACCAGCAGTAGGGAAACAACTCACGTTAACCGTTGACCAGCTGCAAAAAATCCGTTCCGTTAATGGTGTTAAATCAGTATCGTTGGTCGTAGAAGAAAGAGCTTTTTTGAAGAACGGTGAAGCGCAGTCCATGATTAGCTTAAAAGGTGTAGACGATTCCTACGAGCAAGTGACCACCGTAGCTGATCATATTGTAAATGGTAAGTTCGATGTTGGCACAGAAGACCAGCCTCTCCTGATTTTGGGAGCAGGTATTGAAAACGCAGTGGCAGTGCAAAGCGACCGTAATATTTTTCCTCTCACGGTTTACCTTCCTCGTAAAGGCGAAGTTGATTTGTCGGATCCGATTAAGTCGTTGGCGACAGATACCGTTAACACGTCGGGCACCTTTATCATTCAGCAGGATTTCGATAACAAGTACGTATTAACGAACCTTGGTTTCGTCAAAAACATGCTTAGTCTTGGGCCTGATGATTATGGCGCTGCTGAAATTGCCATGCGGCCGGGAGCCGATGATGAACGCATACAAGTTGACTTGCAAAAAATATTGGGCAACAATTACGTGGTGCAAACGCGTTACGAGCAAAACAAAAGCCTCTACTCCATCATGCAAATGGAGAAATGGGTGATCTATGCTATTCTTTCGCTGATCTTGGTAGTAGCCGCTTTCAATATGGTTGGTGCACTCACCATGCTGGTATTGGAAAAACGCGAAGACATTGGCGTATTGCATGCGATTGGTGGCAGCAAAACCTTCATCAAGAATATCTTTTTAACTGAGGGTCTTTTACTGGCTGTCATTGGCGGTGGCATAGGAATGTTCCTAGCTTTTCTAATTGCAGTTGCACAGCAAAAGTTTCACCTAATTCCCCTGCAGGGTGACACCTTCCTCATTACTTATTTCCCGGTAAAAATTAATCCGTGGGATTTTTTATTGGTGGGCACAACAGTCTTAGTGATATCGCTTGTTGCCGCCTACTTCCCTGCCCGCAAAGCAGCCAACCAGCAATTTGAATTGCGTAGCGAATAGCTACTGCCTTACCGGCAAGACAATTTCAAACCTCGCCCCTTCGTCTTCTTTACCAAATGCTTTGATATCTCCGTTGTGTAGGGAGATAATTTTTTTGACAATAGCCAGTCCTACACCGGTGCCTTCATATTTTTCACGGGTGTGCAAGCGTTGAAAAATTTCGAAGATTTTGTCTGCGTAATCCTGCTTGAATCCAATACCATTGTCTTCATACGAGATGCGGCAAACCTGCGCATTACCATGGCCTTCAACCTTGGAATTAATCCGGATGACAGGCGGCACATCAGGCCGTGAAAACTTAAGCGAGTTGCTGATCAGGTTTTGAAACACTTGTCCTAACTGCAGGCTGATACCGTCGATCACTGGTAATTCTCCGATAGAAATGGTAGCTGTTTTTTCCTGGATAGGTATCTCTAGGTCTTGCACAATACCTAAGAGAAGTTCTTTCAGATCCACAGGCTGAAATTCAATGTTCGTTTGCGATAACCGTGAAAATGTAAGCAGGTCATCGATCAGGTTTGACATTCGTCCCGAAGCCTGTATGATGTTATTCAGGTATCGCTGCGATGATTCATCCAGCGCCGCTTCGTTTTTATCTCTTAGCAGGTTGGAAAAAATAGAAATCTTCCGCAGTGGTTCCTTTAAATCGTGAGAGGCTACCGAAGCAAATTGCAATAGCTCATAGTTGCTGCGTTCCAGATCTGCTGTGCGTTCTTTCACTTTTTGTTCCAGTATTTCTTTTGCTTTCGCTTCTTTCACCCGCAGCTCTTCCTGCAATCGTTTTTCTTCTGTGGTGTCACGCATTTCAATCACAGTGCCTTTGGGAACACCATTCTCAATAATCGGGCTGGCAACAAAAGCTACAGGATAAAAATGACCGTCCTTGTGAATGAATACGTCTTCGCCTTGCGTCTGACTCTTTGTTGGTAAAGCTCTGTCGATGGCGCATTCTTCGATAGGGAAATGACTGCCATCTGGTTTGGTATGATGAACATAATAGTGCAATGGTTTATCCTGCACTTCTTCCAGTTTAAAGCCGGTGATTTGCTCTGCCGCCGGGTTCATGTAGGTACAGACTTGCTTATCATTCATCATCATAATGCCTGAGAAGGTATTGTTGGTGATGGTGCTGATGAGGACATTGCGGCTTTCCAGGTCTTGCTCCACCATCTTTCGGTCGGTGATATCAATTAAAGAACCTGCATAACCCTCGAACTCACCTTCTGAATTATAGAAAGGGCTACCGGTGGCTGTACACCAACGAATCTCACCATCCCTGCGTACAATGCGGAAATCTGTCTCAAAAAAACGCCGCTTCTCGAAAGCCTGCATAAAGTTCGTTTTCGCATAGTCACGGTCTTCCTCTACAATCGCTTCCAGCCATCCTAATCCCAAGTTGGTTTCATATGGTCGACCAGTCCAATCAAGCCAGGTCTGGTTTACATAGTTGGTAGATCCACTAGCGTCGCTCATCCAAAGGGTAACTGGCGAAGCTTTGGTGATGACCGATGAAAATTCTTCAACTCTCTTCAGGGCTTCTTCGGTTCGTTTGGTCACCGATATATCACGCATTACAGAAAGCAGATGATGCTTGCCTTTGAACACAAATGATGTAGCATTGACTTCGACATCTAAATGGCTACCATCTTTTCGGACACGGGTGCTTAACCCGGTATAGTTTCGGCCCGAGCGAACAATTTCGAAAATCCCTTTGAACTCGGAAGGGTCTTTATAAAAGCTCGACCCATGTAACCCAATCATTTCTTCCTGCTGATAACCGAGCATTTTAGCGACGGTGGTATTGGCCTCCATCACCCTTCCTTCTTCATCATACATCACAATGCCATCCGATGTTGAATGAAAAATGCTGAAATACTTTTCACGTTGTTCTTCCAGTTTTCTTTCAGTGCGCTTCATGTCCTCAAACAACCGGGCATTGCCCATAGCAATAGCAGCCTGAGAAGCCACACCTTCTACCAAGCGTTCACTGTGTTCGGTAAATACGCCGGGGTCAGAATGGCCAAAGAACAGCCCTCCAATGACTTCGTTAGAAATTGGAGAAATAACTGGTGTAGCCAGATAACTTTTAACCGGCAAATGTCCCTTCGGCATACCATGGTAGGGTTCATTTTGCCCGTAGTGTTTTTCTTTCGTGATATCGTAATAGCGCACTGTTCCTAAACCGGAGAAAGTGGGAGAAAAAACCTTGGTGTTCCTAGGCATCGGGAATTTGGAAAATGCTTCCCTTGCAACGCCGGAAATGGTGTAAAGAAAAAAGCTTTCGCCTTTTTGGTTGGTGACATTGTAGAAAAATGCACCAAATTGGGCACCGCTTAGTTCCGTACCAATATCGGTAATGCGCTGCACCAGTTTTTCCATTTCTACCTCAGAAGTGATGGCTTTAGCAGACTCTAACAAAAGCTCCAGCACCGACAAATCATTTGCTGCTTGTACAGACATTTCGTGTATAAGGTTAAGGGTTGAAAAACGGGTAAATTTATAACATTGACGGCATTTGTTTTTCTTCTTTTTGTAGGCACCAGAACATGATGATGGCGTAATTTTTTTGTAATTGCATAGCGATGTCCACACCTGCCAACAAAACACTTTCCATACTACTGGCTGATGATGATCCGGTTGATAGGGAACTATTCATTGAAGGAATGAATGATACCGGCTATCAGTTCAACGTTACGGAAGTGGAAAACGGTGAGGAACTGATTCAACACCTGTCTACATCTGCTTCTCTTCCTGACTTAATTATCCTTGACCTGAACATGCCGGTGAAAGATGGCAGGGAAACACTAAAGGAATTGAAGACATCCGAACGTTTTAGGCATATACCTGTTTTCATTCTATCCACTTCCAATGCCCGGTTTGATGTAGAGCTTGCTTGCAACACAGGCGCCAATCTTTTTCTTGTTAAACCCCATGGCTACAAAGAAATCGTGGAAATGCTGAATAGTCTTTTTACCTTGTTTGGTAAATACGTTGCTACCTGCAATTTCTAACGATAAAACCTTTGCCATGGCATCCATCACTGCGTTCACTGGCAATGTGCCACTGAATTACGAAACGTATCTAGGCCCTCTTTTTTTCGAACCATATGCTCAGGATCTCGCCGAGCGGTTACCTGATAACAAATGCGGAAAGATCCTGGAACTGGCCTGTGGCACAGGACGCGTCACCAAATACCTGATACGTAAACTTCGGGAAGACGGGAGATTATTTGCGACAGACCTCAACGAAGCCATGCTATCGATTGGAAGAGAGAAAGTGAATGATCCGAGAGTTCAATGGAGCGCCATAGATGCGCATGAACTGCCTTATGAGAAAGAAAGCATTGATTTAATCGTTTGCCAGTTTGGGGTCATGTTTTTCCAGGATCGCCCCAAAGCCTTTCGGGAAGCCTTTCGTGTTTTAAGGAGTGGCGAAACATTTTTGTTCAATACGTGGGACCATATTCAACATAATACACTTACGGAAGTGACCAGGAAGGTTATGGACCAAATGTTCCCCGATGATCCTGCACCTTTCCTCACCAAAGGACCTTTTTCCTTTTTTGATAAAGAACATATCCATCAACTGCTTGCCGATACCGGCTTTAAGGATATTACTATTGATACCGTTCGCATTACCAGCACAGCATCCTCGGTGCAGGATTGCCTGAATGGAATCGTCGACGGAACACCCATCAGTGCCTACCTGCAGGAACGAAATACGCCAGCATACGAGGTGAAAGGCAAGGTAGCGGAGGCATTGGAAGAGTACCGCGAAAATGACATCCTGAAACTACCTATGCAGGCCCACGTTTGTTATGGCCGCAAGCCATAATAGTTGGCCTAAAAATCTCATTTTGCGTTTCATTGCAGCACATTTCTTCCAAATGGGCTTTAAGCGTCTTTTTTAGGCTTAAATAGCCTATATTTTAACCTATTGAAGCACGGCTGAAACCGCCTATTTCGGTATATTTGCCCGAATAGACCTGCACCATGCTTGGTGCTTAAATTTTAGCTAGAAATGAGTGATATTTTAGATACGTTGACAACTCCCCCCGTTCCTGTCGTTACACCAAATTATGGTGCTGATTCAATCCAAGTCCTTGAAGGTTTGGAAGCCGTACGTAAGCGTCCGGCGATGTACATCGGCGACATTGGGGTAAAAGGTTTACACCACCTTGTTTACGAGGTAGTGGACAACTCCATTGACGAAGCCCTTGCGGGACATTGTAAAAACATCATTGTTACCATACACGAAGACAATTCCATTTCCGTTGAAGATGACGGTCGTGGTATTCCTACCGGCATTCACGCCAAAGAAGGCCGCTCAGCACTTGAGGTGGTAATGACCGTGTTACACGCCGGTGGTAAGTTTGACAAGGATTCCTACAAAGTTTCCGGCGGTTTGCACGGTGTGGGTGTGAGTTGCGTAAACGCATTAAGTACAAGACTTCATGTAACTGTTTTTCGTGAAGGAAAAATATTTGAACAGGAATACCGTATTGGTGTGCCTCAATATGCCGTTCGTGAAATTGGTGTTACCGAAAAACGCGGTACTACCGTTCACTTCTGGCCCGATGATACCATTTTCATTACGTCGGTTTACAACAAAGACATCCTGGAAAGCCGTTTGCGAGAGCTGAGCTTCCTGAACAAGGGCTTAAGTATTACACTAAATGATTTACGTGAAAAAGATGAAGAAGCAGGCTTAACCTACACAAAAACATTCTTCAGCGAAGGTGGTATTAGCGAGTTTGTAGAAATGCTCGATTCAAATGGTGGACGTCAACCATTGCTGCCAAAGCCGTTATTTGTGGAAGGCCGCGACGAGAAGGCGAACGTGGCAGTAGAAGTAGCTATGATGTATAACACCAGCTACAACGAGCACATTTATTCCTACGTCAATAATATCAACACCATTGAAGGTGGTACACACGTTTCCGGTTTCAGAAGCGCTTTAACCCGTGTGTTTAAAAAATACGGCGACGAACAAGGGCTTTTCGAAAAGGCAAAAGTGACCATTGAAGGTGATGATTTCCGCGAGGGTTTAAGTGCGGTTATTTCAGTAAAAGTTCCGGAACCCCAGTTTGAAGGCCAAACAAAAACAAAGCTGGGTAATAACGAAGTGGCCGGTATTGTGAATACAACCGTTGCCCGAGTACTAGAAGCTTTCCTGGAAGAAAATCCAAAAGACGCAAAGAACATTATCCAAAAGGTAATCTTAGCCGCACAAGCCCGTGCAGCCGCTAAGAAAGCCCGCGAGATGGTACAGCGTAAATCCGTTCTCAGCGGTGGTGGTCTTCCGGGTAAACTCGCCGACTGTTCTGAAAGAGACCCCGATAAATGCGAATTATATCTTGTAGAAGGTGACTCGGCCGGTGGTACTGCCAAGCAGGGCCGCGACCGTAGTTATCAGGCTATCCTTCCGCTTCGTGGTAAGATCCTAAACGTGGAGAAGGCCATGGAGCACAAAATCTATGAGAACGAAGAGATCCGTAACATGTACACCGCATTAGGTGTTACAGTAGGTACACCGGAGGATCCGAAAGCATTGAATATTCAAAAGCTACGTTATCATAAACTGATCATCATGACCGATGCCGATGTGGATGGAAGCCACATTGCAACATTGATCCTGACGTTCATCTTCCGCTACATGAAAGAACTGGTAGAGCAAGGCTACGTATACATTGCACAGCCGCCGCTTTACCTCGTGAAGAAAGGAAAAGAGCAGGAATACGCTTATAACGAAGAACAACGCCGGGCCTTGGTAGAAAAACTGGGTGGTACTAATCCGGAAAGCGTAAACATCCAGCGATACAAAGGTTTGGGTGAGATGAACGCCGAGCAGTTGTGGGCAACAACCATGAACCCTTCAACAAGAACCTTAAAGCAGGTAACCATTGAGAGTGCTGCGGAAGCAGACCGTATTTTCAGCATGCTGATGGGTGATGAGGTGGCACCACGCCGCGAATTCATCGAAAGCCATGCGAAGTATGCAAGAATCGATGTATGAGCATTATAAATAAATTGTAAAGCCCGGTAATATCTTACCGGGCTTTTTCTTTTCCACTCATCAAAAAGTTTTTACGACAACTATAGTGTTGGTATTTTACACAAGCATCACTGAACTATGAGAATTCTCTTAACTAGCTTTTTTATACTTCTTGTTCATCTTTCCTTTGCGCAAAAACGCATTAAAGGCGTTGTACTGGATGCTGAAAAGAATGTTCCTGTTCCAAAAGCAAGTGTGTTCCTAAATAATACTTCTATTGGTACCACAGCCAATGAAGAAGGCCAATTTGAATTGTCGATTCCTGCAGGCCGGTATGACCTCATTGTTTCTTCGGTTGGATTTGCTACCCATAACCAAACGATCAATAGTACAGATGCCGATGATTTTCTGACCATTAAACTGAAGATTAAAACACCCGAGTTGGAAGCGGTCATCATCGAACCATTTGAAAAGGACGGCTGGCAAAAATGGGGACGCTGGTTTATCGAAAACTTCCTTGGTACCTCAGCGTACGGAAAAGAAACACAAATCAAAAATCCTGAAGTGCTGAAGTTCAGGAATTCAAAGAAGAACAATGAACTGCGGGTGATCGCTATCGCTCCCCTGGTAATTGAAAATAAAGCATTAGGATACCGTATCACCTACCAGCTCGAAAACTTTCGCTACGATTTCAAAACCCGTTACTTACTGTATTCCGGTTTTCCCTTCTTTGAAAACCTGGAGGGTAGCGACCGCAAAAAACGCCAGTGGGAAAAAGCAAGAGAAGATGTTTACTATGGTTCAACGCTGCAGTTCATGCGTGCCGTATACACCAATACAATTGCGGAAGAAGGCTTTGAAGTACGACGTCTTTATAAAACGCCCAACCCCGAAAAAGAAAGGGTTCGTGCTGTTTATCGGTCCAGCAGCAAGGCGAACGCAAACGGCATGATCATTTCCACGATCAACCGCGACAGCTCTGATTATTACGATGAGGTGATGCGTCAGGATGATTATCAAAACCGTATTGGTGAACATCTGCTCAAAGGCGATAGCATTGCCTATGCAATTGACTCCACCATTGCCGGTTTGTTCTTTACAGATTACTTACTGGTAACTTATAAACACAAAAAATTGCCTGCCGAGTTCCGCCAGCTTTTTCCAAGGAGCGGAACAGAAATGATGTCAGAAATTACCCTCGTAAATGGTCGTCCGGTAGAGGTTTTTAGAAACGGGGCCTATTTTAATCCCGAAGATATGCTCAGCAGTGGTTACTGGGGCTGGTGGGAGAAGATGGGCACCATGCTTCCTTTTAATTATATACCAGTAAAGAAGAAATAATCTTTGTCCGTTTGCTATCTTTAAGAAAGCAAATTGAGCCAGATGAGAACCTGTGGATTACCGTACAAGAAACTACTTCTTACCATCTTTATATTGATAAATTTTTCTGTTACCGTAACAGCCCAACGTATTGCCACGGGTAAAGTACTTACAGAAGAAAACAACCCCGTTGCTGGAGCCACAGTGTTTATCAGCAATACTTCCAACGGAACTGAGACAAGTAGCGACGGCAGTTTCAAAATAAAACTTCCAACCGACCGTCATCAGTTGGTTGTTTTTTCGCCGGGCTTTTCCCCGCAGTCAACCATCATCAACAGCGACCAGGCAATCGACAATCTTTTAATTACCCTTCAACCAACCGCTGATCCCGCGGATGCAGTTTACCAGATTGACAGAAGCCATTGGCGCAAGCATGAGCAATGGTTCAGGGACCAATTGCTAGGCACATCAGATTATGCGTCGTCTTGTGTCATTCAAAACCCTGAGGTCTTGCGTTTCCTTGACCTTTCAGGACAAAACATACGTAAAGTAATTGCGCTTGCTCCACTGATCATCGACAATAAAAAGCTGGGTTATCGCCTTACTTATCAGCTGGAAGAGCTTCGTTACGATTATGTAAAGAACCAGTGCCAGTTCAGTGGATTTGCTTTATTCAAAGACCTTGAAGGAAGCGACAAAGAGAAGAAACGCTGGGAAGAGGCCCGCTATGCAGTTTACAAAGGTTCTCTTATGCATTTCATGCGAAGCCTTTATGCACAACGCTTACCCGAGAATGGGTTTGAAGTAAGGCGACTGGAAAAAAGAGTAAACGAAGAAAAGAAAAAACTGGCCGAGTCCATGTACCGTGGCTTCAACGTAAAAACATCCGCGCCATCGGCTGTTGATGGTTATACCGCGGAAAATCATCGACGGTTGCTGGAGCAGGATGACACGCTTCGTATATTTTCAAATCATCTGTTGTCCGGCGACAGCATTGCAAAACGAATCGATTCGGCAACCACGCTGCTTGAATTCAACGGCTACCTCGCAGTATCGTACTTCAAAGCCGAAACAGCAGATGAGTTTCAGCGCCAGTTTCCGTTTGAGGACACCAAACAGCAATCGGAAATGTTGCTTTGGCATCGTCGCCCGGTAATGCTTGCCTCCAGCGGAGCCTACTACCCTCCTGCTGATTTACTCATTGGCGGTTATTGGGGCTGGCGTGAAAAATTAGCCACCTTATTGCCCAACGATTACCAGCCGCCACGGAACTAATTTGCATCGTAGCCAACCAAACAATTTTCCATTCGTTCTGTTTATCTTCAACGAATGACTTACCAACCCTCACCCGGACGATACGCATACATGGAATACCGCCGCTGCGGCAATAGCGGCATCAAATTACCGGCTCTTTCGCTTGGCCTTTGGCACAACTTCGGCCGACAGGACGACCAGGAAAAATGCCGCTCTATTCTGCATACAGCCTTCGATAGCGGCATCACGCATTTTGACCTAGCGAATAACTACGGTCCGCCACCGGGTGCTGCAGAAGAAACCTTTGGTAAGATCTTAAAACAAGACTTTCTCCCCTACCGCGATGAACTGATCATCTCCACCAAAGCAGGTTATCCCATGTGGCAGGGACCCTATGGAGATTTCGGCTCAAAGAAATATTTGATTGCATCGTTGGATCAAAGCCTGAAACGTATGGGGCTCGATTATGTCGATATTTTCTATCATCACCGCCCTGATCCCGAAACACCAATTGAAGAAACGATGGGTGCTTTGCACCAGATTGTTCAGCAAGGGAAAGCCTTGTATGTTGGCGTGTCGAGTTATACACCGGAGCAGACAAAAGAAGCGTATAAAGTACTCAGTTATTTAGGTACGCCATTGTTGATTCATCAACCCAAATATTCTTTGCTCGTTCGTAATGCGGAGCACGGCTTGTTGGATGTTTTGGATCACTCCGGTATTGGCTGCATTACGTTCTCTTCATTAGCGCAAGGCATCCTTACCAATAAATACCTGAACGGCATTCCCGAGGACTCCAGGGCCGCCAGCGGAAGAGGAAACGGCGCTCTTGAATCTGATATGATCACCGACGAGTTGATTTCAAAAGTGCAGCGGTTGAACAGCATTGCAGAACAACGCAATCAAACCCTGGCGCAGATGTCGCTGGCATGGGTGCTGAAAGATAAACGCATTACATCTGTTGTCATTGGCGCCAGCAAACCGCAACAAGTGTTAGATTCCGTCCAATGTCTGCGCAATTACAATTTTTCGCAAGATGAACTAAGGCAGATTGATGAAATAGTTGGCTAAGGTTTGCGGTTTCGCTGCGAAGGGCAAATTCATTTTTAGTAGTCGAAGGTTGAATTTTATGTAACGAGCTTCAGTGCCTTGATCGAACTTTTGTTGCGTCGCACTCTTCAACGTCCGGTCATTCTTTTCGTCTGGCTTCTTGTAAAAGATTATCCGCAACCCTCAACTATCCATCTGTTTTAAGAAGCAATGACGCGGCTCCTTTGGAGTCGAGGTTATCCCTATCTAATCTTTCTATAAACACAGGGCTCTTTCAGAGCCTTGCCAATTGAGCAAGTTTTGTTTTCACAATCGTTCAACTTTGTAACACTACTGCTTACTGCCAAGTTCTTACCTCCCCACTCTCACCCCATCTTCACACCGCGTACGTCGTACTTCTTACCTCTTACTTCCTGCATCTCCTCCTCCGCCAGACTCGTCCTTAAACCTTGGCCTTCCTTTTGCCATAACACGATAAACATAACATTACTAACCATAAAACCTTTGTCGTATGGCAGAAGATGTGAAGCTTACCGCTTACAATGTAAAAACAAAAGAAAAAGGAGTTCCAATTCAGGATGCAGTGATTACAAAAACTGCAAAAGGCGCTTACATGGTACAAGGCCATGATGGTAAGGGGAACAAGCTTACTACCCTTTGCAACGAAGAAAAAGCGTTGAACGCTATTAAAGCTGGGATTGCTAAACAAGGTTGGTAATCCGTTGATTACAACTTCACACGAATAGTAATAGAAAACCGCAAACAACAGGCTTTTGTAAAGTACTTGTTGTTTGCGGTTTATTTTTTTGCAGCCATTTTATTGTTTGTACAGCCGGAACGATTGCTGTTGTGTACCGGCCTGTACCTGCAGTAAATACATGCCGCTGGCATAATTATTTGCACCCAAATCAATGTTTAGCTTTTGTAGAAAGCCGGTTGCTTGGCTGCGGTATTCTTTCACCAAACTTCCCTTTGCATCGTACAAACGAGCCGACAGGCTTTCATTCGCAGTCAGTTGGTAAACCAGGTTGAACTTACCTGATGATGGGTTAGGATACACCTGCAGCAACACGGCATCGGTAAACATCACTGCCCTTACTTCAGAATAGGTAAACGATCCATCTGCCTTGATCATTTTCAAACGGTAATACCGCACATTTGCTTTATCCCGTTCGGCATCAGTGAAACGATAGTCACGATTAGTAGTGGAATTACCCAGGCTAGCAACCTCACCCAACTTTACAAAAGCGTTTATTCCAAGCGCCGTGTTTCCTTTTGCCACTTCTACTTCGTAACGAAGAACATTCGATTCGTTGCCAACCGTCCAATTCACCTGCACATCATCGCCAGACCTTACAGCCGTAAAACGTACCAGTTGTACCGGCAAAGGCGCAATGTTGTTCAACCCTCCGTTGTTCAACCAGAACTCCGAAAAGCCAGCAACTTTGAATTCTGCATAGTAGCCTTTATCAAATGGCACTTTGGTTACATTGGCTGGCGGAATGAAAAGCCATCCTAATCCGTTATCGGCAATCGTACCATTTTCTTTACTCTTGTCTGCATCAGTATATTTTGATACACCCAGTTCGTAAGCACTCTGCGGCTTTGCGCAGGTTGCACAACCAGTTGCTTTCAGCAAGGCTTCTGTTTCACTGTCCAGGAAATAGAAACGCACCAACACTGAATCAGGTAATGTGTTGTTGGTTGGTTTAATGGTGATGTTGCGATTGTGATAGTATTGATTGTTCGTAAACCTTAGAGCACCAGTATGGATGTATGCTTGCGCTTCTGTTGAGCCCAGCGTTGCATTGCTAGGCTGCACTGAAGCAATTAACTTTCCATTGCTCGTAAAATCAACCCAGTTGTTACCGGCCACTGATTGCGTCACCGGTGCCGACATTGTTACATCATCATAAATGCTGCGGGTGTTATCATATACGTGTATATCGTCAATGGCAATACCTTCTCTTGCTACACCCGGATCAGTTGCCAACGCAAAGCGCAGACGTAGGCGAGAAAGACCGGTGGGTAATGCTTGCGTAGCTACGTGCCAGTAAGAATAATTCTGTACACTCCACAACTGGTCGCCACTCTTGTTGTACCAGTTTGTTCCTGTTCCTGCCGTTCCAAGCTTTGTCCAGGCCACGCCATCGGTTGAATACTCCACCCAGGCACCATCGCACAAGGTGCTACCGCAATCTTCAATATCCATGGCTACGCTGAAGCTTACCGTTGGTGCGGTCATACCGGTTACATCAAAACATGGTGAATAGAGATAAGACAGCTCGTTGTCATTGTAACTACCGCTCAATCTCGTCTTCCATGCTTTTGATCCTGAAGCAGCAGTCTTGATTTTTCCGCTGGCAGGTGTTCCGTATTCCCAGCTGCTGTTTCTGCCACCGGTATAGAAATAGCCGTTGCCGGTTTCAAAGTTTTGCAGGTAAGGGAATGTGCTGATGATTGGCATGTTTTGAATAACCAGTGACGCTGTATCGTTCTCTTTAAAAGTATCGGGATTGTAGGCCACATAGACTTCCAGATTATTAGCACCAAGCTGAGAAAAATTAGCAGGTGTGCTGAACGTATACTGAATGGTAGTTCTTGGTCCGATAGCCGCAATTGTTTCTGTTATCGTAGTCACGCCATTGATGCGGTAGAAAATAGGAACATTGTTAAGTGGGGTGTTGGAAGCATTACGGACTGTCACCTGCACACTGGTAGATGACGTAAGTCCACAACTATTTGCAGCCGGATTATCGACACTCAATACCTGCACATCATTAAACACCTGATAAAGACGGATATCGTCGAACGTATAACCGGCTGCATGTTGTTTGTCACTTGCCTGAAACTGTCCCCACTGTCCCCAGCGTACACCAAAGCTTGGCGTTAGTGTTTGCCCGGCCGCAGCGAGGAAGTTGGAGATCTCAATGCTTCCCGAACGCAAATAAGTTCCGGGATCATGATCGGCTGAATCTAATTTATACACTTCAACCCAAGGATTGGTATCACTGCCACGGATCCAAACGCGGTTGGAAGGATTTGGAAACTGTCCATGATTGAGATACTGAAAGTCAAGCCGGATATCATTGGAAGATGTATTATAAGCCCCAAGATTGTACGTACCCAACAAATAGGAAATATTACCCGGACCATGTTGACGATTTGCATCAAGTGTAATAGCCCTGTTACCGGAGTAAGCAATGCCTGAATTCACAAACGTTCTGGCCCTGCCAAATGCAGTAGTTCGGAAGAAGTCATAGCGTTCAATACCTGTGAGGCCAATTGTATCTTTTTCGTAGGTGGCCGGTGCAGCCGTTTCGAGATTGTCAAAGAAAGTTGACATCAAATCAATGGGCTGGTTATCGATCTGCTTGACCGTTACCCGCAAAGTATCATTTGCCGTAACAGGGTCCGATACATTTTGCACAGCGGCTGCCAGCAAATATGAACCTGGTGCAGATAAATTAGCGGTTGTGCTGAATGTATGATCATACGTAGCACCTGCCGCAATTGGTGTTGATACATTCTCAGTCACCCAAACCCCGTTGATGGCATAAGAAACCGTAAAACTGTTCACGGGTGCATCATCCAGGTTCTTCACCCGAATAGTAACAGGTTGCGATGAACTTAACTGCGTTGATGTAAACAATCTTCCTGAAGCCGGAGACAAAATAGCTTCCACCTTCAAATCATTATCTGAAATAGATCCTGCACAACTTCCATTATTCGGCTGACTGGAAATAGCCAGAGCTCTTCGTCCGGCAGCACCGTTAACTCTTGCCCGAACGGTAACCCAGTAGACACTGTCTTTCGACAGGCCACGAAAGTTGTAGGACGTTCCTGTCGTTGTCGCAATCACTTTCATTTCATCGCCACGTAGCATCATCACTTCGTAATCGGTAGCATTGGCAACTGCAGTCCAGTTGATACCAACATAACCTTCGCATTGAACGCTGCTCAATGAAACTGTTGGCTGACCAATAATGGTGAACGGACTGCTTGTGGCCGTTTCACCCGTACCGTTCTTTGTCACCCGAACCAAGGCATTGCTTGTTGCAACTGCAGGTACATTCCAGGTATACACAAGCCGGTTCACATCAACCGATCCATCAATTGTCGACCACGTAGCACCGCCGTCCGGTGAAAATTCTAGCATTGCCGTGCCGGTCAAGCCGTAAGCATCCCAACCAATTTTCGTGTTTTCGCCAGGAACTAAGGCATCCGCGCCGGCAGGAGCAGTAACACGAACCTCACGTGGCATTACATCATACACAACAAAATATTCCTGTTGCGAATTGGTAACCGTTGTGCCTTTGATAGTGAACGTATAGGTTCCGGGAGAAGGATTGTTAATGACAACCTGTTCGATATTATTGACACGGTCTACCCCGGTTGCAGCAAGAGTAGTGACGGAACCCGTATCTAAAATATTTGGAAGAAGAACGGTAGCAGAGGGTGTGGTTACCTCTAGGTCCAGATCGTTCACCAGGTTTTTTGCGCTGACAAGTGAAGCAGGTAAATCATTCCAGTAAAGCAGAACTTTCACTTGTGCTGTATTAGCCGGAACTGTGATGGTATGCGTTGTATTTGCAGCGTGTGTGCTGTTTGCAATGAAGTAACGATTGTTCTCCAACGCTTCAACACTGCGCAGCAGGTTCATCCATCCAAAGCCGTGCTGGAAGTCGGGGCCAACATTACCGCGATCCATGGCGCCGTTACAAAGGATGGCTTTGATTAAACCATTTTTTGGATTAGCACCGCCATTCAATTGACGGTAACGCTGATAAAGAAGCGTCAGTCCACCACTCACGCCTGGGGCTGACATGCTGGTTCCGTTGTTGTTCGAATAAATATTTGTTGGCCAGGTAGAAATCACACCTGAACCCTGCGCAGTAATCTCTGGCTTAAGACGGCCATCTTTTACAGGTCCGCGGCTCGAAAAACCGGAGATATTTCCTTCATCATTTGTAGCACCGACCGTGACCACATTCTTTGCTGTTTGATAAGATCCGATAACGGTACGGTAGCTGGGAGCATAAGGCGGACAAGTGTTGCCGCCGCTATTACCTGCGGAAAACACATGCAGTAAATGCGGAAGGTCTAATGCCTGCTGGTCCATAATGCGGCTGTACAAATCATAGGTTCCGTTATAATCGCATTCAATGATGTTACCATAGGAATTATTGGTGAGGACCATTCCATAATCATTCACATAAGTAGCAGCATTATCAAGAATGCTGCTGAAGCCTTGGCTTACGATAGTTGCCTTAGGTGCATAACCGCGATAGCGTTCATCGATGATACCAGCACCGGCAAGCGTGCCGGAAACGTGTGTACCATGAGCATTGAATGGGTAGGCACTTCTATTGATCAAACGACCGGTAAAATCAACATGGGTTTGAATATCTGCATTATCCCCAACACCCACTACAACACCTTCACCATTTAATCCTCTGCCACCTGCAGAAGTTGGAGTATTTAAAACAGTAGCCCTCGAACCAATACGGCTATTGTTGTTTAATGGCTGGTCTTCCGGAGGTGCAGGCTGAATAAATTCAACAAAAGGCAAGGCAGCAATTTCCGGTATTCGGCTTGTTGCAATCCGCAAGGCCAATACGCCATATTTTTTGTGTTGGTCAGAAAGAATGGTAACCCCCGCTCCTTGTAACGCTGTGATAACCTCAGTGGCATCTACGGTTCGCGGAAACGAAATCCAGACATCAACTGTTCCTTGTGTTTTAACTGCCCATGATGGAATCACTCCTTTGGCGAAATAATCCTGCATCTTTTGTTTAGGCGAAAGCTGGAACAGTGATTTGGCGCCGGCACTTTTTAGCGTTCTTGCAGATAAATTACCCCTGATACTAACTGTGTAGCTATTTTCCGGCAGGTACTCTAATAATGTAATGCCGTTCAGGAGAAGTATTTTTCGTTCAGCCGCGGTAAGGATCTTTTCAAACTGAATCACGGCAAAAGCTTGCCCGGCAATTCTGCCAGCGGATGAATTAAAAGAGTCAATGACTTCCTCACGGATGTTTGTTGCCGGCTGAATTGGGCCAGAACGCAGGGAAACAGTTTGTGCATACGAGGCTACGGAAAAAAGGAGCAGTACTGCAAGCAGCAGACGGTTGTTATTCATAGAACCAAGTTGGTGCACTAAAATAGCTAAAGAAACGGAGACTGCAACTATGGCGGAAGCCTTGCAGGCAGCGTCTGGCCTGACTCCTCGGCTCAAAGTTGTTTGTTCCGCTAACCGAAAAGGTCCAATTTTGCCGCCAATTATCTTTCTTGTTATGTCCACCAACCGCAACGCCGCCATTGGCTTTATTTTCATAACGCTTCTAATTGATGTAATTGGTTTTGGGATCATTATCCCCGTGATGCCGGGACTGATAGAAGAGCTGGCAGGCGTAGGCGTTAGCGAAGCGGCAACAATTGGCGGAACACTGATCGCGGCGTTTGCCGCCACACAGTTCTGTTTTTCGCCGCTGGTTGGAAATCTCAGTGATCGCTATGGGCGGCGACCTGTTTTACTGGCTTCCCTGCTTGGCTTTGCTGCCGATTATTTATTTCTGGCTTTTGCACCTACATTGGGATGGCTGTTTGTTGGCCGAGTGTTGGCAGGAATTACCGGCGCCAGCTTCACAACAGCTACTGCTTACATTGCCGATATCAGCACGCCGGAAAACCGGGCAAAAAACTTTGGAATGATCGGTGCCGCCTTTGGGCTTGGCTTTATCATTGGCCCTGCCATCGGTGGATTATTGGGCGGACTAGGACTCCGCGTTCCGTTTATGGTTGCTGCCGGCCTATGTTTCCTGAATTTTTTATACGGACTGTTTATTCTGCCCGAATCATTGCCTGTTGAAAACCGTCGCAAGTTTGAATGGTCACGTGCAATACCCGGCGTAAGTGTTTATAACCTGCGCAAGTTCCCGGCTTTATCCGGTTTAATGTTCGCCCTTTTTTTGGTTTACATCGGCTCGCATGCGGTGCAAAGCAACTGGAGCTTTTACGCCATTGAGCGGTTTAAATGGTCTGAAACCATGATTGGTATTTCACTGGCAGTTGTCGGCGTGTTGGTAGGCGGGGTTCAGGCCGGACTAACCAGGGTTGTCAATCCGAAACTGGGAAATGAAAAAAGCGTTTATGTTGGCTTGGCGCTGTATGCTTTGGGCATGCTGTTGTTTGCGTTTGCCACCGCAAGCTGGATGATGTTTGTTTTCCTGGTTCCCTATTGTTTAGGTGGAATCTGCAACCCGGCTTTGCAGGCAATCATGGCAGGTCACGTTCCGTCGAACCAGCAAGGAGAACTGCAAGGATCACTTTCCGGTTTAATGAGCCTGACCACCATCTTCGGACCTATCATTATGGCCAGCATCTTTCACCGCTTTACGGCAAAGACAGCCGCTTTTTATTTTCCGGGAGCTCCATTTATGTTGGGAGCGTTGCTGATGATGGTAAGTGTTGTAATTGCCTACAAATCGTTACAGGGAAAAACATTGAAGGAAACAGAACTGCAACCAGCCAATTGATTAACGTGGTCGCTGTTGCACATTCAGCTTAATCTTTCCTTCCAGGTATTGCGAAACCTCTTTTGCCTTGGCTTCATCTTTCAACGCAGTTGTTAACCTCACAACCTCTTCTCTTTCTAATTTTTGAATGGCATTTCTTACGCCTTCCCTTCCTATTTGGGTTTCCATATGCGGCATGCGGTAAGCCATAATGCTTTTTGCAATTTGTTCTTTGATGTTAACCACTTCGCGGGATTTTTCGGAAGTAAGCGAAAATTTTTGTTCAACATCTTTTGTGAGCCTTTGTTTCCAATCATCCGCTTGCGCAAAGGAGAAGAATGTAGTCAAAAGAGCAATGCAGCAGAGTAGCAGGTGTTTTTTCATAAAGTGATTTTCCGCGAAAAGTAACGCTTTCTGTGAAGATGTAAAAAGGCAGTTTAGGATTGTTCAACGACTGCTTCTACGGGAGCACTCTTTGGAATGGCAACAGGTTCTTTCACGGTCTTGGCCATGACTTGGTAGTAAGTACCGTCTTCCGCCTTTTTTACCTCGCTGACCGATTCAAACCGTTGTGCTTTTAGCTGAGAAACATAGGTCTCCAGTTCCCGTTCGTTGTAGGCAATAGCAGCGAGGTGTAGTTTCATACAACCAAGGTACAAAGCCTATCCAAATTTTGAAAGATGGTTGGCAATTCGTTTTCCACAATTATGCGGTCACTGCAGGCCGAGAAACAACTTCGCGATGCATACCTGCCAGAAACTGATGAACATCCTGCATATCTCTTGCCGGTTCCACTACAATCATGAACAGTTTACCCACCTGTTTTAATTTTGCTTTGTTCGTACCGGTTTGCAGGTAAGCCAAAATGCGGTTGAATGTTTCTGATTCAAAGTAGGGTGAATCAGGACGGTTAATGAAGTAGCACTTCAGTGAATCGTTTTTGAGGATCATTCTTTCAAAACCTAGTTCAACTGCCAGCCTGCGGCAACGTACAGTTACGAACAGTTCTTGTACAGGTGGCGGCAGCGGACCAAAACGGTCAACCAATTCTGCTTCCATCGCTTGAAGCTCTTCTTCATTTTCGCAGTTATCAAGGCGTGAGTAAAGCGATAAACGTTCCGTAATATTTTCTACGTAATCATCTGGAATGAGGATTTCCAAATCAGTATCGATCGTGCAATCCTGCACAAAATCATCCTGCTTGGAAATCTCTTCTTTAAACAGGTCTTTAAATTCTGTTCGTTTTAATTCGCGGATGGCTTCATCCAGAATTTTCTGGTACATCTCAAAGCCAATCTCCGCCATGAATCCGCTTTGCTCACCACCTAATAAATTACCGGCACCGCGGATGTCCAAGTCACGCATGGCAATCTGGAAACCACTGCCTAATTCGCTATGCTGCTCCAGGGTTTGCAAGCGCTTGCGGGAGTCAGTCGGTAAGGTACTCATTGGCGGCGCCAGCAAGTAACAGAACGCTTTCTTGTTACTCCGACCAACACGACCACGCAACTGGTGCAGGTCACTCAAACCAAAATGGTGTGAGTTGTTGATGATGATGGTATTCACGTTCGGAATGTCTACACCGCTTTCAACAATGTTAGTACACACCAGCACATCGTATTTCTTGTCAATGAAGTCCATGATGCGTTCCTCCAGCTCATGGCCTTCTAATTGTCCATGTGCCCAACCAATACTCAAATCAGGACAAAGGCCTTGAATGATTGACGCCATCTCTGCAATGTTCTGCACACGGTTGTGAATGAAGAAGACCTGTCCACCACGTTCTGTTTCGAAATAGATTGCATCGCGGACAAAATCTTCCTGGTAAACCCTCACCTCTGTCTGGATAGGTTGTCTGTTTGGTGGTGGCGTGTTCATGATGGAAAGATCACGGGCTCCCATCAAACTGAATTGCAGCGTACGTGGAATAGGCGTAGCTGTCAACGTCAATGCATCAATATTCGTACGCAATGTTTTGATCTTCTCCTTGTGTGCTACGCCAAACTTTTGTTCCTCATCAATGATCAGCAAGCCAAGGTCTTTAAACTTTACTTCCTTACCTAACAAGGCATGCGTACCGACGATGATGTCAATCTTTCCTTCCTGTAGTTTTTGGTAGGTTTCCTTTTTTTCTTTTGCCGACTTAAAACGATTGACATAATCAACCGTAACCGGGAAATCCTTCAAGCGATCGCTGAAGGTTTTGTAATGCTGAAAGGCAAGAATGGTTGTTGGTACGAGGATAGCAGCTTGCTTGCCATCTACAACCGATTTGAATGCTGCACGAATGGCAATCTCTGTTTTACCAAAGCCTACATCACCGCACACCAGTCTATCCATCGGCGATGGTGACTCCATGTCTTTTTTCACATCAGCAGTTGCCTTGCTTTGATCCGGCGTGTCCTCGTAAATAAACGATGCTTCAAGCTCCGTTTGCAGATATGTATCCGGCGCATGCTGAAAACCCTGCTGTGCTTTTCTTGAAGCGTATAATTTGATCAGGTCAAAGGCAATTTCCTTAACCTTGGTCTTTGTTTTTTCCTTCAGCTTATTCCAAACATCACTACCCAGTTTGTTTACCTTCGGAACCGTTCCTTCCTTACCAGTATACTTCGCAATTTTATGCAGCGAGTTGATGTTGACATAAAGAATGTCCTTGTCTTTATAGATCAACCGCACGGCCTCCTGCATCTTTCCACCCACTTCTATTTTTTGCAGGCCGCTGTATACGCCAACACCGTGATCGATGTGAGTTACAAAATCGCCGGGCTGCAGTTCACGCAGGCCACGAAGGGTAAGTGCTTTATTCTTGTTATATGCCTGCTTGACTTTGTATTTGTGGTAACGCTGAAAAATCTGGTGGTCGGTATAACAAACAATCTTCAGCTCTTCATCAATGAACCCTTCATGAATAGAAGTTGCAATCGGGTTGAAAGTGATTTCTTCTTTGAGGTCTTTGAAGATAGTGTACAACCGCTCCAGCTGCTTTGGGTTTTCGGCAAAAATGTTCAGCTCAAAGCCTTTGCCTACCCAGCTTTTCAGGTCATGGATCAGCAAATCAAACTGGCGGTTGAAAGCTGGCTGAGACTTCGTAGCAAATTCGATTTCTACCGCTGCCTCTTCTGGTTTTTCATACCCAAAATAAACAGCGTGACGGTGAAATAAATCACGAAAGAAATCATCAGCAGTGGTGAACTCTTCCGGCTTTACATCCTTTTTTATCAGCTTGTCGTCCTGCTCTGCTTCGTCTGTTTTAGTAGACGTTTTAACCATTTCCAGAAACAGATGAAGGTCTTCTTCCGCTGTCAATAATTTCTCCCGCAGGAGTTCTTCATCCTGGATCCAGATGACTGTATTTTCCGGAAGAAAATTCAAGAGAGATACTTTCTCCTCTTCTTCAAACTGCGTTTCTACGTTAGGAATAATGCTTACCTGCAGCAGGCGTCTTTCACTCAATTGCGTTTCCGGATCAATGATGCGGATGGAATCAACATCATTTCCAAATAACTCAATACGGTAAGGCTTTTCGTTACCAAAGGAATAAATATCTAGGATACCGCCGCGAACTGCAAACTGCCCTGGTTCGTACACAAAATCGGTGCGTTCAAAACCATAATCCACCAGTTTTGCATACAAGCCATCGGGATCAATTTCATCGCCGGCTTTGATATGAATGATGTTCTCGGAGATAGCCTTTGAAATGACCACTTTTTCAAATACGGCTTCGGGATATGTTACCAAAGCTCCTACCCTGTTTCCTGTTTGAGAGGAAAATTTTGTCATCGCTTCTGTTCGCAGCATCACATGCGATGAATTCAAGAGGCGGTAATTCTTCCTGTTTTTGAAAGAAGAGGGGAAATAAAAAACGTTTAGCGCCTCGGTCAGGTTCTCAAACGTGTTATGAAAATAAGCTGCGTCCTCTGCATCGTTGCAAATGAACACATGGTTCATTTGGCTACAGGAAGGGTGCAGGAAAATACCTGCCGCCACAAACTGCGAAGAACTTCCATTTAGATTAGCTAACCTGATTTTTTGGGGCTGGGCAAAAGAAAGCTTGTCCGCCAGGGAAAAAAGGCGGGGGGAATTTTTATACCGGTCCAGCAACTGCGCAACACTCATTTACAATTCCTTTCTGCTAAGCGATTGAAGCCTGCAAAGATAACGCCGGGCAGGTTTAGAACCCGAAAGGCCGAGATAGTGTTCTGTTAAGTTCTCGCCTTCTCCCTTGAACAGGCTAAAAAAGATCGCTTATTGAGGGACTGAACGAAACGAAACCAATGATTGTTTACGTATATCATTTTGGTGGATTTCGAAAAAGTAAAGCCCAGAGCCTTGCATGAAAATTGCAGCTTTAAGCGATAGTGTAGTGAGAAGACATTGTGCACCCGGAAACACCACCCTTATCTTTTTAATCAAGACAGATGAAAATCAGGCAACCCCTCCTTGCTTTGTTATCTTTTCTGGCCAGCATCGCCATTTTTTCTTGTGTTGAACCCTCTGCAAAACGACCTGTTGCGCTCAACCCAGAAGAAGAAAGAGAATCCGAAAAAGCCCGTTATGTACAGGAACGTCTTCGGTATGAATTTGACATGCTGAAAGACCCGGCCACAGGTAAAATTCCGTACGGCATCCGGGAGAAAGAATTAGCATTTGCCCGGACCCTGCCCACTAAAAAAACGCAAACCATTTTTTCCGATGGAGCATTCCGGACAGACGTCAACAATACCTACATAGCAGCAGGTCCTAATAATATCGGCGGACGTACAAGAGCCGTTGCCTACGATAAGCGTTACAATGGCACAACCAACCGGGTGATAATAGCCGGCTGCGTAAGTGGAGGGATCATGCGTTCATTGGATGGTGGCGACAAGTGGGCCCGTGTTTCGCCGATGGAAGACATTCATAACCTGACAGCTCTTGCACAGGACCCACGGCCGGGTTTTGAAGATACTTGGTATGCTGGCGGCGGCGAGTTTATCGGTAACACCGCTGACGAAATTGGAGCACCCTTCCTAGGTTACGGCATTTGGAAAAGCACCAACAACGGGCTAACATGGTCAAGGCTTACACTGGCTGTAACAGACATTACCGGCGTTCAGCTTACCCAGGGTGTGTTGGAAGCTTTTGACCATCCTTTTGATATTGTTCACCGGATAGCAGTTAATCCAACCAATGGTCATGTTTTCATTGCCGGCCACCGACGTTTAATTCGAAGCACCGATGGTGGCGCATCCTTCCAGGTAGTTTTTGGCAGCACTGTTGCGGCAAATGCTTCCACAGGACAAATGGATGTGACAATTGCTAACAACGGCCGTATCTACCTGGCGGTGAATGGAGGCAATCCGGATGTTACCCTTCGTGGTGTGTGGTACTCCAATACGGGGAACGCCAATAGTTTTACCCGTATTGCCGGTGGCGAAACGCCTGGCGTTGACCTGGTTGAAGGCTGGAGAGCAAATGTATCGGGAACAGGATCAAGACGAATTATTCTGACGCTGGCGCCATCCAACAATAACATCGGTTATGTTTTTTATCAAAATGGTCTCAGCAGCGATCCACCATCGCTTCAGCCTGAAGGTGACTTGTTTCGTTTCGAAGCAAACGGCACCAACTATACCTGGAGCAATCGTTCTGCTAACATGCCTGATATTGCGGGCAACAATCTTTCGGGTTCCGATCCGTTGACCTTACAGGGTGGATATAACATGGAAATAGCTGTAAAGCCAGATAATCCTGATGTGGTTTTTGTTGGAGGAACAAATTTGTACCGCTCAAATGATGGCTTTGCAACCAACACATCTACTGCCTGGATTGGAGGATACAACACGAATTTTACGTATGGCCAGTACCCTAACAGTCATGCTGATATTCACAAACTAGTGTTCAGCCCGATCAATCCTAACCAAGCAATTTGTGCCAATGATGGCGGCGTACAGGAAACTAGCGACATCACTCCGCCTTCGGTTGCCTGGCGCATGCTGCCAAACTATCAAACCCTGCAGGTGTATAATGTAGCAATTGACCCCGGCGCCGGCAGGAATAATTTCGCTTCCGGCTCGCAGGACAATGGTGTTCGCTTCCGGGATGCTACAGGCATTCTGGGCACAGCACAGGCAGACAGCAATAACCACCGTTTGCTCTTCAGTGCCGATGGTGCTTATGTAGGAATTTCGCAAGACAATAATGGGGTTCAGTATATCTATGAGTCCATTCAGTTAGGCCGGCTATACCGTGCCCGGTTGGCGAATCCATTTCCAGGCTCAACGCAAATTACACCCACAGGACTCACCACTTCATCCACATCATCAACGACAGAATTTGGAGAATTTGTCACTAACCTTCGCCTGGAAGCAGACAACTCGGACAACCTCTATTATGTCAATTTCAACCGCTTATTCAGAACAACTTCCGCTTCTACGGTTACATCAAACACCTGGACAGAACTTACCGGTGTTTCGGCGGCTGTGAATCCTGGTAACCCAACAGGCGGACGCAACATCTCCATCCGTGGGCTTGGCTTTAGTCGAGGGCCAACTACCAGCAGCCATGCTTTATATATCGGTACTACCAACGGAAAAATTTTTAGGCTCGATAATCCGAGGGATGCGGCGCCAACTACCGCCCCTATTGACATTACACCGCCAGGCTTAACGGGCAACGTGCAGGATATTGCTACCAACCCAAACAATGATGACGAAGTGATTGCAGTCGTATCAAACTACAACACAGTAAATATCTGGTGGACAAGAAACGCTAAGTCAGCAGTGCCGACATGGCGCAATGCGGAAGGTAATTTAACGCTGCCGTCTGTACGTAGTTGTGCAATCGTGGTGAAACGTGATGCCGCCAATCAACCGGTAACAGAATATTATGTAGGAACTTCCATTGGTTTGTATAGCACCGAAAATTTGACAACGGTTTTTGCTGCAAACCAAACACCGGTTTGGCAGCGGGAAGGCGGCAATATTTTGAATTACGCAGTTGTGACCTCTCTTGCCTACCGCCCTAACGATAATGTGTTGCTGGTAGGCACACATGGTAACGGGATGTATTACACGAAACTGGGCACGCCTAACTTCACACCAAACCTGAACACCGGCGTTACACCTATCACGAACGACAGAAATTTCATTCGCCTGGTGGCCCCAACCATTTCATCCAACAACGTGGAGTACCAGATCGGTAATCAGCCGGGCATCCGGAAAATTTCCGTGCAATTGGTAAACATGAATGGCGAAATTGTTTACCGCGAGGACAAAGGCTATCAAAACGGAAGTGTGCCACTAAACAGGTTTGCCTCCGGCGTTTATATTCTCAATATTATCAGTGACGATAACCGCTATCGCCACGTTCAAAAAATCGTTCGGCAATAACCTAAAAGAACGGATGCAATCATGCGTCCGTTCTTTCTATTAAAATACTTATGAAGATGAAACCGCTTCTGATTGTTTTAGTAATGATGACTATTAGCGTTCTCGCTTCAGCTCAATCCAAGGGCACTGCAAAATTGTATGGCTATGTACAGGAAGTATCAGGTGGTAAAAGACCAGAAATATCGGGTAACACCGAACCCAGCCGTGGCCCGAGAAAAAACTACATGTTATACGCTGTTTCTTCTACCCGCATTTATCCTACGTCGGTTTGGGTAGAAGGTGTACAATATGGTGTAACGCCCAAAACCATTTCCAGCACTCCTGTTGAGTACGCTGATGAAAACAATATTGGTTCTCCCAAGCAGACGCTTGTTCCCTCAACGAAACAAAAAGTGGTTCAATTAATCCTCAATTCCACACCCCAACAGAAGGGCTCGACAACAAAAGCGGCTTCACTGGGAAAAGCAAATGATGTGGTTCTAATGTATAAACTAGGTGATAAATATTATTACAGCTTATTAAAAAGCCTTAGCTCGCTTGAGGCCGCTGCAATGCAGTAAAAGAGAAGGGCCGGTAAGAATACCAGCCCTTTAACCTAAACCGTCCGACTAAAATATTTTGAGTGAATTATTTCTGTTCTTCTTTTTCCAAGTACTATGCCAAGAGCTGAATTCTGTGGATAACTTTTAGCGAAAGCTTTTTCGTAAATTGGGTGAAAACGACGGACCATGGCAGTTCAACCCTGGCGCAAAGGCATCGTCACTCGAATTGTAGACGAAACCTACAATACCCGCCGCTTCTACATTCAAATTCCTGAGCTCGATTCATTTGATTTTGCTCCGGGACAGTTTGTAACACTGGACCTTCCCATTCATGAAAAGCCCGCCAGGCGCTGGCGGACCTATTCTATTGCTTCGTGGCCGGATGGCACAAACGTGTTTGAGTTATTGATTGTACTGCTGGAAGGCGGCGCCGGAACTACTTATTTGTTTAATGAAATAAAAGAAGGTTCGGAGCTCACCGTGCGAGGCCCGCAGGGAGTTTTTACCTTGCCCGAGAGCCTGGATAAAGACTATTACATGATTTGCACGGGCACCGGCATTGCTCCGTTTCGCAGCATGGCTCACCATATTCAACGCCATAATATCCCACACAAAGACATTCACCTCATTTTTGGCACCCGTACAAAACAAGATTTATTGTATGTCGATGAATTGAAGCGCTTGGAGATGGAACTGGAGGGCTTTTACTTTCATCCCACTTTATCAAGAGAACAGTGGGAAGGTTGTTGTGGTTATGTGCACGCTGTTTATGAAAACATGGTTCGGCAAAAAATGAACGGCGATCCTCAGCCGCCGCCCGCCAATTTTTATTTATGTGGCTGGAAGGCGATGATTGATGAAGCCAAACAGCGCATCCAAGGTTTGGGCTACGATAGAAAAGCAATCCACCAGGAACTCTACGGTTGACGATTCCGGCTATCTTAGCCGCCATGTTTGTCATTCTGAAACTGCTGCTGTTTTTATTTAAACCACTGGTGTGGGTCATCCTTGTTTTCATCTACGCATTACTCACAAAAAACAGCCGGCGAAAGAAAATTGCTTTCCGTGTAACCTTCGGCCTCTTGATTTTTTTTACCAACCCGTTTATCTATCGCAGTGCTTTAGGAGCTTATGAGTTGGAACCCGTGCAATTAGCGCCTACGCAAAAGTTCAATACCGGCATTCTATTAGGCGGAATGGTTTCTTACAACAAGAAAGAAGACAAAGGCTATTTCAATAACGTAGCTGACAGGTTTATTCAAACGGCCCTGCTCTATAAACAGGGACACATTGAACATATTTTGGTGGCGGCCGGCAATGGTTACATCACGAAAAACAACTTCAGCGAAGCTGCTTACATTAAAACACACTTGATACAACTGGGTGTTCCAGCAGATCGCATCTACATCGATACCAAATCACGCAATACAGAGGAGAATGCCCGATACGCAAAGCAGCTAGCGGATTCTGCGGGCCTAACAGGACCCTACCTGTTGATTTCCTCTGCTATGCATCTGCGGCGTGCAGAAAAACTGTTTCGGAAAGGCGGATTGGAACCTACATTGTATCCGTGCAATTTTATTGCACAAGACAAGGGCAATAATTTTTTGGAAGAATACTTGCTCCCGTCGTCTGATGCATTTGCCAGATGGGATAATTTGATAAAAGAAGTTGTTGGAATGGCGGTTTACGCCGTAACTGGAAAGACCTGATAAAATCTGAACGACTATTTGTTCAGGATTTCGAAATGACAAGTTTGTCAGGCTAAGCTTATTGTAGGCTCACGCATACCCTTAGACGAGTTCAGGTGACAGGCACAGCGGATCACTTTTAAAAATTAAAACGGGTGATAGAAGTTATTCGTTCTTTCACCCGTTTTGCGTAATGCAAAAAGGCTTATAGTTCCTTCGTTACCATTTCCCTGATTTGTGCAATTGGGACTCGTTCCTGCTGCATGGTATCGCGGTAACGAACAGTTACGGTGTTGTCTTCTTTGGTTTGATGATCAACCGTTACGCAGAACGGAGTGCCTAATGCATCCATCCTTCTGTAACGTTTACCGATGGTATCTTTTTCTTCATAAAAACAACGGAAATGAGGCTTGCATTCATCAATAATGGATCGTGCAATTTCAGGCAAGCCATCTTTCTTAATTAATGGCAATACGGCTAATATGATGGGAGCAAGTTTAGCCGGAAGTTTTAATACAACACGACTATCTTGTTTTTCTTCCGTGCTTAAATCCTGCTCTTCGTAGGCTTCACTCAGCACCATCATTACCGTACGGTCTACACCAATTGATGTTTCGATAACATAAGGGATATAGTTGCCGTAAGGTTTGCCAGTAGCCGGATCAACGTCGTTGTCGAAATACTGCATTTTCTTTTTGCTGTATTCCTGATGACTACGCAAATCAAAATCGGTACGGGAGTGAATGCCTTCTACTTCTTTAAATCCAATCGGGAAGTTGTATTCGATATCACAGGCCGCATCGGCATAGTGTGCCAGCTTCACATGGTCATGATAACGGTATTTGTCGGCAGCAATGCCTAGACTCAAATGCCATTTCATTCGCTCAGCTTTCCAATGCTCATACCACTCTTTTTGTGTGCCAGGACGAATAAAGAACTGCATCTCCATTTGCTCAAACTCCCGCATGCGGAAGATGAATTGCCTGGCCACAATTTCATTACGAAACGCCTTCCCGATTTGGGCAATACCAAACGGAATCTTCATCCGGCCAGTCTTCTGCACATTCAAAAAGTTGACGAATATACCTTGTGCTGTCTCAGGCCTTAAGTAAACAATGTTGTCCTCATCTTCTGATGCCACGGCGCCAAATTCGGTAGAGAACATCAGGTTAAACTGGCGCACATCGGTCCAGTTAGCTGTACCGCTGATAGCACAAACAATTTTGTTATTCTCAATGAGCGTTTTGAGCCCCTCAAAATTATTTTCAGCGAGGAGTGTATCCATTTGTTTCAACAGCAATTCAGCTTGCTCATTCTGTCCCGCTTTTTCCAGCTCGTCGGCTTTGGCTTCAATTAAATGATCAACACGGTAGCGTTTTTTGCTGTCTTTGTTATCGATCATCGGATCGCTGAAATTATCTACGTGGCCGCTTGCCTTCCAGGTTGTAGGATGCATGAAAATGGCTGCGTCGATGCCGACAATGTTTTCGTGCATCTGCACCATGCTTTTCCACCAGTAATCTTTGATGTTTTTCTTTAGTTCGCTGCCCCATTGGCCATAGTCGTACACAGCACCTAAGCCGTCATATATTTCAGAAGAGGGAAAAATAAATCCATACTCTTTGCAATGCGAAATGATTGCCTGAAACCGATTGTTATCTGTCGCCATAGTGGCGCAAATATAGGAATCCCCCTGTCCTCCTAAAGGGGAGACTTAGACAGGAGAAACTTTTCGCATTTTTCTCTTGCACTTAGGAAAAAAGTATTTGCTTTTATCGCCGAATAGAATACAAAGCGTACAAGTGTGCGACGCAACAAGTGCCCAATAGAAGTACAAAAGCTGGCTACATCATACACAGCTTTTGCTTTCATTGTAACTGAAAGGAATAGCGTTTGAATAACCTAAGTCTCCCCTTCATGGGGTACAGGGTATCAAGTCACCTTAATATGATCGCCGGTTTGTTCATTTTCATCCTTCTTTTTCTCCTCCTGTGCTTTCAGTGATCGGTTACCTTCTTCGATCTCCACATGCTTTACCCAGACAGCGTAGTGGTTGGGATGAATGTGCGAACCGTAGTCAGTCGCATAAGCTTTTGTAAAGGCGGCGCCGAAATACAGGATCAGGGAAGAATAATAGACCCACAATAACAGGATGACTAGCGAACCCGCCGCACCGTAAGTGGTTCCAACAGCTGATTTACTAATGTAAAACGTGATACCAAATTTCCCGATCATGAAGAGTACGGCAGTGACCATGGCACCCACCATTACGTCCTTCCATTTAATGACGGCATCGGGCAGCACTTTAAAAATGATGGCAAACAGGGAAGTAATTACTAGAAAAGTAATCAGGATATTAATGATGTAAACCACAACAACCGTGAGATCCGGGAACCGCGTTTGCAATTTATCCATCAGTGTTTCGATGAGTCCGTTGATGATAAGGGAAACCAACAGCACAAAGCCCAGGCTCACAACCACAGAAAATGACAGCAAGCGGTTGATGATCATTTTCAGCCAGCCTTTTTCAGGCTTTGGTTTCAGTCCCCATATATCGTTGATGGAATCCTGTATTTCTGCAAACACTCCCGTCGCTCCGATAAATAGCGTAACAAAACCAACGACTGCAGCAAAGCTGCTCTGCCCGCTCAAAGCTGCGTTGGCAATCATCTGTTGAATCTGTGCAGCGGCATCAACTCCTACCAAGTCTTTCAGTTCGCTGAAAATGGTTCCCTGTACAGCTTGCTCGCCATAGAAAACGCCGGCGAAATAAATCATAATAATGATCACCGGCCCAATGGCAAACACCGTGTAATAAGCCAATGAAGCACCGAGCTTGACTGCCTTATGGTCAAGAAAAGCATTGAACGATTCTTTGAGCAGTTTTCCAACTCCTTTCAGTGTAAGCTTGGGCATTCCATTTTTTTGTACCTATCTGCTACAAAAAAATGGCCAGCCACTTTTATCCTTCTATTTCCTGTTGGCAGCTCGGTCCATGTAATAAACAGCAAGCCCGAGTAACACTGTTCCCATACCGGGACCTTTTCTTTTTTCCGGACGCAGTGATTGCAAAACAGGAGGATTTACAACCGCCAGTTGTGGAGCATGGTGTGGAGAGTGTCTTTCTGCACTATCCGACGGAGAAGGTGCATGCTTCGGCGGCTGTTTCGGTTCTGCATTTGGCACCGTGGGCTCATGTGACCATTCGGCGTAATGGTTAGGAACGATCTTGGCACCTGTGTTTATCGCATATGCTTTTGTAAACTCCGCTCCGAAGTACAGAATAATGGCTGAGTAATAAATCCACACAAAGATGACCGCCAGTGATCCAGCCGCACCGTACGTACTCCCGATATTGCTTTTACTGATGTAAAGTGAAATGGCAAACTTGCCAATTAGAAACAGCAGTGAAGTCGCAATGGCTCCCGGCCAGATGTCTTTCCACTTTATTTTGGCATCGGGAAGCACTTTGAAGATTACAGCAAAAAGAGCCGTAGTAACTCCAATGGTAAGTACAAGATTAATGATGTAAAAAACAACAACCGTAACATCAGGCAACATGGCTTTTAATCGCCCCCCTAATCCTTCCACTACGGCGGTAGCGGCTAATGAAACCAGTAATAAAAATCCTAAACTGGCAATCATACCAAATGACAGTAAACGAGTTTGAAGCGTTTTCATCAGGCCAACTTTTGGTCGCGGCTTTAATCCCCAAATACTGTTTATAGAATCCTGCACCTCACCAAAGATGGTGGTGGCACCAATTAATAAAGTCACCACGCCAATGATGGTAGCAAGAGTACCTTTATCACTGACAGCTGCGTTTTTAATCATGTCTTGGATTTGCTTAGCGGCATCAGTACCAATAAAAGCTTGTATCTGGTTGTCAATTGTTCCCTGAACGGCTTCGCGTCCAAAAAAGAATCCGCAAAGAGCAATAATCACTACTAAAAGTGGCGCCAGTGAGAAACCCGTGTAATACGCCAATGATGCGCTGAGCTTTGTTACTTTATCATCCCCAAATCCGGAAAATGCATCTTTCAGAGATTTCCACACAAGTCCAAAGGAGAACTTTTTTGCCATAAACAAATTTTGAAGAGGGAATACAAAAAAGAAGCCACCTGTCGGAACTAAGATTGTCTGAACTGCTATTGGGTTAGATTGCGTGAATTTGGGAGAAATAAAAAGCCGTTCAGTTGTGAACGACTCTTTTACACGAAGACTTTCATCATTTTCAAATCATTCTTAAAACCTTCCAAATTAAGGCTTAGACAATTTCTGGTTTTGCTGATGACGATCGCTGTCACGAATATTTTTCTTCTCAAAATTTTTCGCCAGTGCTTCCGTCAGGTCAACGCCGGTTTGATTAGCAATGCAGATAAGCACCCATAATACATCCGCCAACTCATCACTTAATTCTTTTCCCTTGTCACTTTCTTTAAACGATTGCTCTCCATATTTACGACTCATCAGCCTCGCTACCTCGCCTACTTCCTCAGTAAGGATAGCCATGTTGGTAAGTTCATTGAAATAACGGACACCCGTGGTGTTGATCCATTCATCAACTTTCTGTTGCGCCTCCTGGATAGTCATGAAAAAAGTTTGTGGTTGAGGAAATAGCCATCATCGGCTGGTCATCTTTAATTCTCTTTCTCTCGGTCGACTCTTAGTCAAGGCTTTGGTTAGAAGCACTTGCTTGTTTCAACAATTGGTCAAACTGCTGCGGGCTCAAATCGTTGTAGAAAAAGTAAACAGGATCCAGCTTCTGGCCATTTTTGTGCACTTCATAATGGCAGTGAGGCCCGGTGCTTTTGCCGGTGCTGCCAACATAGCCAATAATTTCTCCGCGTTTTACTTTCTGCCCGCCTCTTGCTTTTATCCGCACCATGTGACCATAAACAGTTTCATAGCCATAACCGTGGTTAATCACTACGTGATTTCCATAACCGCCGTCGCTGAAACCGGCAACCTTTACAGTACCATCAGCTGTAGCATAGATAGGCGTGCCTTGCGGTGCGGCAAAATCCAACCCCGCATGGAGCTTGATAGTTTTATAAACCGGGTCAATCCGGTAACCATAACCTGATGCAATGCGGTTAAGGTCCTTATTACTTACCGGCTGAATGGCTGGTGTAGCAGCAAGAAGCTCTTCTTTGTTGTTGACTAATTTTAGAACCTGGTCGTAGGATTTTTTCTGCGCCTCAATGCGGGCTGTAAGTTTCCGGATTGTGGTGTCAATAGAATAAATCAATTGATTTTCCTTTAAGCCTTCAACCTTGGCAATTTCTTGTGCCCTTTCCATTTCTAACACCCGCATACTGTCAGGAATTGGCTGTGCTTCAAAGATGCTCCGGTAAACCTCATTGTCTCTTTTTTCCAAAACAGCCATTTGCTGGTCAACGGCTTTTACCCGTGCATTGAGTTGCTGCAATTCATCTTTCAACGCATTGTTTTCCCGGCGCAGCACCTGCTCGTAAGGCGAACCAATAAATCGAAAGGCAACAAAGGCAATCAGGACAGCAGTAACAAAAGCGGCGGCAATAAAACCAAATACCCGGAGAAGCTTCACCCGCAAGGGAGTGATCAGCTTTTCATAGCGAAGTGTGTGGGTGTTATAATAGTACTTGATTTTCTTCATTGGAATCAGAAGTCAGAAACCGGAAGTCGGAGCCCGAAGTCAGAAACTTGACATCTTACTTCTAACCTCCGACTTCTGTTTCACTATCTTTGCTCACCCCAAAACGGGGCGCAACAAAATAAGCGTAATAAAAGTAAAAAAACAGTTTTTATTGTGATGACCAGTGCAGAGATACGGAAAGCCTTCCTCGATTTTTTCGCATCAAAAGGCCACCAGATTGTGCATTCAGCCCCCATCGTTGTAAAGAACGACCCAACCCTGATGTTTACCAACGCCGGGATGAACCAGTTTAAGGATTACTTCCTTGGCAACCAGCAGGCACCTAATCCACGCATTGCTGACACACAAAAATGTTTGCGGGTTAGCGGTAAGCACAATGATTTGGAAGAAGTAGGTGTTGATACCTATCACCACACGATGTTCGAGATGCTCGGCAACTGGAGCTTTGGCGATTACTTTAAAAAAGAAGCGATCGAATGGAGCTGGGAATTACTGACAACTGTTTTGAACATACCGAAAGACCGGCTGTACGTTACCATTTTTGAAGGCGACGAAAAAGAAGGGCTACCAAAAGATGACGAAGCCGCGTCAGAATGGAAGAAGTGGATCAGCGAAGACCGAATTTTGTTGGGCAATAAAAAAGACAATTTCTGGGAGATGGGTGACACAGGTCCTTGCGGGCCTTGCACCGAAATCCATGTGGATACCAGATCAGATAACGAAAGAAAAACTGTGGATGGAAAGACGTTGGTCAATGCTGACCATCCGCAGGTGATTGAAATCTGGAACAACGTTTTTATTCAATTCAACCGGTTGAAAGATGGAAGCCTTCAACAGCTGCCCGCCAAACATGTGGACACGGGTATGGGCTTCGAACGGTTGGTACGTGTGCTGCAGCAAAAAACGTCTAACTACGATACGGACGTTTTCACGGGCACCATTGCTAAGATTGCGGAAATAACTGGCCAAACCTACGGTGGCACCGACACAAAAAGCGACATTGCCTTTCGTGTGCTAGCAGATCATATTCGTGCTATCTCCTTCACTATTGCTGATGGACAATTGCCATCGAATACTGGAGCAGGTTATGTGATCAGGAGAATTCTGCGCAGAGCGGTTCGTTACTACTATTCTTACCTGGCCTACCAGCAACCGTTGCTTCATCAGTTGTTACCGGTTATTGCCGATCAGTTTGAAAACGTATTCCCTGAATTAAAGCAACAGGAAGCATTTGTTGCGAAAGTGATTCGTGAAGAAGAAGAGGCATTTTTGAGAACACTTGAAAAAGGCCTCAAACGAATTGAAACAATTATTGGCAGTTCAAAAGGTGAGATCAATGGCCGGGATGCATTTGAACTAAACGATACTTACGGCTTCCCGCTGGACCTTACACAATTGATTGCTTCAGAAAGAGGACTAACTGTCGACGAAAAAGGCTTTCATGAAGCACGAAAAGAACAACAGGAAAGAGGAAGAAAGGCTGGTGCTATTGATACCGAAGATTGGGTAATTGTGGCCGAAGGTACCAGCAACGAATTCGTTGGATACGATTCGCTGGAAACAAAAGCACAGGTACTCAAATACCGGAAGGTAAAAGCCAAAGGAAAAGAAGCTGTGCAGATCGTATTGGATAAAACACCTTTCTACGCTGAAAGCGGCGGACAGGTTGGTGATAGTGGTCAACTGCTCATCAATAATGAAGAATTGGTAATTGTTGATACAAAGAAGGAGAATGATCTCATCATCCATTTTGCAGAAAAGCTTCCCTCCTCTTTTGAAGGAGAGATCATTGCTAAAGTAGATGCCGCCAAGCGAAAACATACGGCCATTCACCACAGTGCTACCCACCTGCTGCATGCAGCCTTGCGCAAAGTGCTCGGAACCCACGTGGCACAAAAAGGCTCACTGGTAAATGCTGATTACCTGCGTTTTGACTTTTCACATTTCAGTAAAATGAGTGATGAAGAAATCCGCGAGGTAGAAAAAATAGTAAACGAAAAGATCCGCGAGAATGTGCCGGTGGTCATTCGCACTATGCCCAAAGAAGAAGCGATGCAAAGCGGTGCTACAGCCTTGTTTGGTGAAAAATATGGCGATACCGTTCGGGTAGTAACCATCGACCCAACCTACTCAATAGAGCTTTGCGGCGGAACCCATGTGGGTGCTACCGGCGAATTGGGCTACTTTAAAATTATATCGGAAGGCGCCGTGGCTGCTGGCGTTCGTCGTGTGGAAGCTATTAGCGGCCTAGCGGCAGAAAATTATTTACTAGAGCAGTTCGACCTGATTCGCTCCATACGGGAAGGCCTCAAAAATCCGAAAGACCTTCAAAAAGCAATCACCTCGCTGCAGGAAGAAAATACAGCCTTGAAAAAAAGTCTGGAAAAATTCGAAGCAGCCCAGCTTCGTTCCCTGCGGGATTCACTAGCCCAAAAAGCAGAGCCGGTAAATGGATCCAACTTCATTGGCGAAATTGTAGAGGTTGGCAGCGCAGACGCCTTGAAAAAACTTGCGTTTGATCTTAAATCCGCAATCGAAACTCCAGCTATTGTATTAGCCGCGGCTATTGAGGGCAAAGCCAGCGTGGTGGTGCTTTTCGATGAAAAGCTGGTGGCAGAAAAAGGCGTGGATGCGTCTTCCTTGCTGAAACAAAAGATCGCCCCTTTGATCAAAGGCGGCGGTGGAGGGCAAAAAACCCTGGCAACCGCCGGCGGACAGGACGTTTCGAACCTTTCTGCGGTCATTGCCGCCGTTAAAACCGCCCTTTAAACCGCTCAGCAAATTAACAATTGCGAAATGTTTCGTAATTTGAAAACTCATTCTATATTTGATCTACGAAATTCAACGTAGTTAAAATAAATTATTCGTGTATGAAACAACTAATCTTAAAACGTTTTGCGATTGCAGCGATTGCCCTATGTGCTGTTCCGGCTACCCTTCTTGCCCAGGATGAAAAGGAAAAAGTGAAAACAAAAGAAAAAAAGGAACGTCAACAGATTGTCATTACACGCACTGGTGATAAAGATGAAAAAACCATCATTGAAATTGATGGTGACAAAGTAAAAGTGAATGGTAAGGATGTTGCTGACCTTAAAGACATTCAGGTTCGAGTAAACAATATGAACTTGTCGAACATCACTGCTTTGCGTTCCCCTGGTACTTATACCATTACAACCGATGGTTTTGGACCGCATGGTGCCTCTGTATTCAGCGTTGATAGCAACCGTGCTATGCTAGGTGTAGTAACGGAAGGCGATGAGAAAGGTGCCGAAATCAAATCCATCACCAAAGAAAGTGCAGCCGAAAAAGCTGGCTTGAAAAAAGGCGATATCATTACTAAAATCAATAACCGCAAGATTGATGTAACGGATGATGTAACAGATGCGATCCGTTCGCAAAAGCCTGGTGATAAAGTAACAATCACTTATCTCCGCGAAGGCAAAGAGCAGAAAGCAACTGCTGAATTGGGACGCTGGAAAGGTATTGATGTAAAAGGCATGACCGCCCCACGTGTACTAAGCGACCAAATGTGGCGTGAAAATCAGGATTTCAAGCGTTTTGAAAACATGTCACCAAGTATTCAGGGTGGCTTCTTCTCAAACAACCGCCCAAGATTAGGAATGGCAGTTCAGGATACTGATGACGGTAAAGGTGTAAAAGTGCTGGATGTTGATGACGATGGCACCGCTCACAAAGCTGGCATCAAAGAAAATGATATCATCACACACATTGACGATAAAGCAGTAAACAGTGCTGATGAGGTTTCGAAAATGATGAAAGAGAAAAAAGATCAGCCTACTGTACGCATGCAGGTTAACCGCGGTGGTAAAACACAAAACATTGAAGTAAAAATTCCACGCAAGCTGAAAACTGTTGACCTCTAAATTCAAAAAGCAATCGGGATGGTTTGTAACATATGAGGACCATGATCGTTCAACTGGATAACTACCATTCCTGACTCACTATAAAATAGTTTCATTGTGCAGTCTTTCAACGGCCCTGCCTTTTTCAGGCGGGGCTTCTTATGAGCACTCAGTATTGAGATTGTGAGAGGATTTATTGGGGTTACTGCTTTTGTTATTACATCTTACAATAATCATTTATCATCAATCATTTTGTAAGAATCACTGAAACTTATTTGTGAGTAGTATAAGAAATGATAATCGAGCAATTAACAGCATCGTGATAAACATAACAGAAAAACACGCTGCATTGGTAATTCTAGTTAGTGGCAACAATGCAACAGCGGGGTAGAAATTGTCGTTAATAAGTGTTAGATACTAATAGTAAAAGGCTGCCAATGGCAGCCTTTTACTATTTATTTTCTGATGAAAGAACCTTACAGCGGATTTTGTACAACGACACCTAAGGTATTTTCTATTTCAGCCCTGGGTATTAAAAACTGCCATTCTTTAGTGCCTGCAGCTTCGGTTACTTTTTGAGCCAGCGTATTGTTATGATTTCCTCCTGTTCTGTTCAAAGGTGAATTTGTGCGCTTCAAATCGTAAAATCTAAAGCCTTCGCCCCATAATTCCACACGTCTTTGAATCATGATCTCATCAATCAAAGCTTGGCCGGAATTGGTAGAAAGAACATAATTCGGATCTCTTTGTCTAGCTAAAGTAAACAGTGCCTGGCGGGCAGCCACATCCTGACCTCCCTGTCTGGCTAAAGCTTCAGCTTCTATCAGGTACATTTCCGCAGATCTCATAAACACTAAATCTCCATTACTGTTCCCAGGATTATCCAACAAAAACTTTCTTGTCATATAAGGGTATCTTGTACCACCTGAAACCACAGGGAATGATGTGTTGGTTCCTGTTGGATCCCATAGTTGTTTTCTTACGTCTGTAGCTGAAATTTGATTATACAAAGGAGCAAAAATGGCTTTTGGATTACCCCTTGTATTGGTTGATGAGAAGTTTCCTAAATAAGCATAAAAGGAGTAAAAGAATGTATTATGATCGTCTCTATGATCTATTCCCCATATCCATTCAGGATTACTTGTGTTAGAGAAACCTTGCAAATATTGCGCATTGCTCATTAAAGGAAAACCTTGGCGGGCCTCAGCAGCCATTTGAGCAGCTACAGCCCAGTTTTGTTGCGTTAAAGCGATTCTTGCTTTAAGACCTTTTGCCACGTTCACGTTTAAATGGGACTTTGAAGGCCGGGCTGGAAGGCCATTCAACAAGGTAATAGCCTGATCGATGTCGCTATTGATTTGATTATATGTTTCTGCCACTGTACTTCTTGGCAAAGAACCCGTTTTGGGCTCTAAAACCAATGACATACCCAAACCACTGTTGGCACCACTCCTGTCAAACCTTTCTCCGAACAACTGCACCATGTTAAAATATGCCCATGCACGGTATGCGTAAGCTTGTCCTTTTATTGCTTTTTTATCTGCATCCGGGCCTACTGCATTATCAATATTAGCAATGATCATATTTGCATTTCCTACCATCGTATAAAAGAACCCATAGTTAAAGCGGCTGATGGTACTGGCATCGTTGCGATGGCTTAACCAGCGATATTCTGAAATAAACCAACCGTTAGCATTTGCTGTCATGACCATATCTTCTCCCAGAACATCCATAAAAATCATGTTGCCGCTGTACCCACCCAAAGATTGGGTGCCATACCATTGCGAATACATCATTCTATGCATGCCATTAATTGCTGCATAAGCGTTTTTCGTGGTAGAAAAAATATTAGCAGGTGTCAGAGTTGTAGGAGGGTCAAGCTGCAGGTATTCCTTTTTACAGCCGGCGCCTACCATTATCGCACATAAGCAAGCGACATATATTAATTTCAAATTTTTCATTTTAAACAACTTTTCAATGATTAAAAGTTCACACTAAGCCCGGCATTAATAATACGGGCCGCGTCATATGAGTCACTGGTTTCCCCTGAGAAGTTTCCATTAACATTCATTCCTTTTCTTTTGGTGAAGAAATGAAGGTTTTCAGCACTAACGAAAAATCTGGCTGATGCAGCATTGATGGCTCTCAAGAACGATTTAGGCAATTGGTAAGCTAAACTAATGTTGTTAATGCTAAAATAAGTGGCACTGGTTAAAAACCTGTCGGAGGTGGCGCCAAAAAACGCACTTCGTGTATTATCCAGCCTTGGAATGTCGGTGATATCACCGGGCTTCTGCCAACGCTTTAAAATATCAGTATGATAGGTTCCGCCGTTCGTTGCTGTAGACATTAAAGCAGCATATACCCCATCATACACATAACCGCCAATTTGATAGGTAATAACAAAACCAAGCTCAAAATTTTTGTAGGAAAGACTATTGGCAAAACTTCCGTAAACATCGGGAAGTGATGTTTTATTTACATAGTCCTGGCGTGCATTATTATGGTCTATAGTAACCGTATCGAATCCACCGTTTTTGGAAATAATCTGAGAATTGGCTGGGTTATAATTCAACACACCTTTGTACAAAGCCGATCCGGTTTGCGGGTCAACGCCATAGTAGTCCCTGGTATAAAACTCATAAATTGATTTTCCAACTTCTCTTTTAAATGGAACGCTTGTTAATGCAGGAGTGGCTTCCGGCATTTTGGTGAGTTTATTGGTATAATGCGTGGCATTCACGGTAACAGTCCAATTCAAATTTTTGCTTCTAACTGGCACACCGCTTATTTGGGCTTCAAAGCCTTTGTTAACCATTTCACCAATGTTTTGTGCAACAGAGAAACTACCCGAAGGTGTTCCGCCGTTTTGCAAAGGCTGGGGAACGTTGAAAATCAGCCCTGAGCTATTTCTATAAAAATAACCGATGGTACCATACAACCTGTTTTTCAAAAGTCCAAAATCCAATCCGATATCTAAGGGCTTTTGTGTTTCCCATGTCAACTGCGGGCTTCCTAAAGAACCTAATATAACACCAGCTCTTGTATCATCATCCCAACCTGTACCATACCCAGCCTGGTAAGGATAATTACCTGTGTTGGAGTTTCCGGTAACACCATATGAAGCCCTAAGTTTTAGTTGGTTTACCCAAGGAACAGAAGCAAAGAAGCTTTCTCTGTCAAGGCTCCAGCCAATTCCAATAGACCAGAAATTAGCCCATCGAATATTTGTGGGGAATTTAGAATTTCCATCTCTTCTTAAAGATGCAGATAACAGGTATTTGCCATTGTAATCATAATTGAGGCGAGAGAAAAACCCTTCAGATCTTGATTCAGCGAAAGAAGAGGTCAAAGAATTGATGGTTCCAAAATTTGAAAACTGGTATATATTTTCAAATGCCTGGCCAATCCGCATACCTGAAATGCCGGTTGTTTTATAGTCATAATTTTCATGACCTAATAATACATCCACGTTGTGTACCGAAGCAAATCGCTTATTAAAATTCAACAATTGGTTGAACGTATAGCTGGTTACACGGGTAGCTCCCCTGCTGTATCTACCAGAAGGAAAACCGTCGCCGACAATTGGATTTTCATAAGATTCACTTTCGTTATTAGTGATATCTGTACTAATATTTGTGGTGAAGGTTAACCAAGGAGCGAAGGTGATTTCACCAAATCCACGGGCAGAAATTACATCCCGCACGTCATTGTCACGATTCCAAAGGTGTTCGGCAATCGTATGTCTTCCGCTGTTATATGGACGGCCATAACCATTGTCGTTTCCAAAATCATATCGGGGTTTGCCTGTAGCATCTGTAACAATTGCGCCTGTCACCGGATCATGTAAATAAACCGGATAGATAGGTGCTATGTAGCGGGAAAAATAAAATGCGTTTACAATACCGCCAGTGGAGGCGTTATTGAATTTAGTCCGATTTCCAGCTAAATTAAATCCTGATCTAAACCAGTTGGTAACCTTCGCATTTGCATTTACGCGGGCAGAGAACCTGGAAAGATCGGAACGTAAACCCCAGCCGCCTTCTTTTAAATAACTGAAAGAACTAAACAGGTCGAATTTATCGGTGGCAGAAGAAAATTGAAGTCCGTACTCGTTTCTGGTTCCTCTACGTGTCGATTGATCGAGCCAATTGAGATCATCAGCATAACGTAAGCTTGCATTTGGATTTAACTGGCCATTTGGCAGAACAATCTCAGTATTACCAACATTAAAAGGATTATATTTTCCAAGAATCTGGTAGATATCCTGGAAGCTTCCACCTCTAAAAATCTGATTGCCTGCGTTTGCACCACTAGTATATCTTGGCAAAAGACCGCTTGCAATCAAGCCTGCGCTGTCTAAGGTTGTGGGATTGTTTCCAAGACCAGTCCCATACACTAAACCGTTTCTGTACGCTTCCCAGGCCAAAGGATAAAACTGGAATGCATCTACCGTGGGATATTGCGGAATAGCCGGGGTTGAAGTACCCATCTGTACCTTAAACTGCAAATTCTGTTTACCTTTTTTTGCTTTCTTGGTTGTTATCATAACAACTCCATTAGCACCTTTCGCACCGTAGAGTGCAGTAGTAGAAGCGTCCTTTAAAACTGTGATCGATTCAATGTCATCTGGGTTTATGTTGGAAAATCCACCATCATAAATCACCCCATCGACTACATATAATGGAGCACTGCTCAAAGAAAACGAGCCAAATCCTCTGACAATAATGCCGGGGCTGGAACCGGGTGCACCGCTTGGAGTCGTGGTTTGAATACCGGGAGCCGCACCAACAAGTGCATTCAATGCATTGGTAATTGGTCTGTTTTCCAATTGCTTTGCATTAACCTGTGCAATTGACCCTGTCGAAGCTCCTCTTCTTTGTGTGCCATACGCCACCACTACCACTTCGTCCATATTTTGGGTATTGGCAGAGAGCGCCAGACTATAGGTGGTCGCGTTACCCAAGGTGATCTCATGTGCTTGGAACCCAACAGAAGTAACAACCAATGCTTTTGCAGACGCCGGAACGGTAAGAGTAAACGACCCATCACTAGCGGTCGTGGTACCGGTGGCGGTTCCTTTGATGGTAATTGATGCATTGGCAACACTGTTTCCTTGCGGATCAGTGATGCGTCCAGTTACAGTTCTGGTTTGAGCTAGGACCTCTGCACTGAAAAGCAAAAATCCCAGCACGAGAAATAGAAATCTTCTCATGTTAAAGTCTAATTTTTAAAAAATGAATAGAAAGGAATAGCCTAAATATAAAGAGATGTTAAACACCAATTAACATTTTCGCCCAAGTCTGCCTTTTCCGGGATAAATGTTAATGAATGTTTAAATCCTCCCAACTCATCATAGTCAACCGGCGAACCAATAAAGCTGCATGGCTTCTCAAAAATTATCCGTAAGCCAAATACTACATTTGCGAAAATGAATTTGTACGATCAATATGAAGTGGTAATTGGACTGGAAGTGCATGCACAACTACTGACGAGGACCAAACTCTTTTGCGGCGACACTACCGAATTTGGAAAAGCAGCCAATACACAAGTCAGTGCAATCTCTCTTGCCCACCCCGGCACACTTCCCAAAATGAACAAAGAGGCCATCCGTTTGGCAGTAACGCTTGGTCTTGCCACCCACTCCGAAATAGTGCAACAGAACTACTTTGCCCGCAAAAATTACTTCTATCCCGATTTGCCCAAGGGGTATCAAATTTCCCAGCACACTACTCCTATTTGCAAAGGCGGTTTTGTTGAAATTACGGTTGGCAGTGAAAAAAAATCCATTCGCCTGAACCGCATTCACATCGAAGAAGATGCAGGAAAAAGTATTCATGATGGACAGGGCGGCTTCACCCAACTGGATTTTAACCGGGCTGGCACACCACTTCTTGAAATTGTGACTGAACCAGATATCCGCAGTGCAGAAGAAGCGGCAGCTTATGTAACAACACTGCGCAAACTAGTGAGGCATCTCGGTGTTTGCGATGGAAACATGGAAGAAGGCAGCTTACGATGCGATGTGAATATCTCTGTCCGCAAAAAAGGCGATGAAAAGCTGGGTACGAAAGTGGAGATCAAGAACCTCAACTCTGTCCGCTTCATTAAAAAAGCAATTGAGCATGAAAGCCGGCAGCTGATGCAAAAGCTGGAAAAAGGCGAAACCATTCTGCAGCAGACAAAGGGGCTGGACGATGCCACCTTCACTACTTATGTCATTCGTACGAAAGAAGATGAAGATGATTACCGCTATTTTCCCGAACCCGACCTCCCGCCGTTTGTGATCAGCCATGAGTTCATTGAACAGATCAGGCAGGCAATGCCGCCGCTACAAAGCCAGTTAAAAGAAAAGCTAACCAACGAGTATGGGCTTTCAGATTATGATGCGACGCAACTGGCAGAAGACACTGACCTGTCAAACATTTTTTTTGCGGTAGCAGAGTATACAAAAAATTTCAAAGCTGCTGCCAACTGGACCATAGGACCCGTAAAGGCCTACTTGGCAGATGAACAAAGCGAGAGCGAAAAAACAGTTTCTCCGCAAGCAGTGGCTGAGTTGATCAACCTGATTGATGAAGGCACCATAAGCTACGGTATTGCAACGCAGAAAATATTTCCTCAGATCCTTAACAATCCGCAAACCGATATCCGCCAGTATATACAAGAGCAAAACCTGCAATTGCAGTCTGCCGATGAAACGGCCTCACTGATTGATGTCGCATTAACCAAACATGCCCAAAAAATAACAGAATATAAGAAGGGCAAAAAGGGTTTGTTGAGTTTATTTGTAGGTGAGGTGATGAAGCTCTCCAAGGGTAAAGCCAATGCAGAGGAAGTCACTAAAAAAATTCTGGAAAAACTTAATCAATAAAGATGAAGCAATTTATTTATGGACTTGTTGTGATCGGCGTACTTTCTTGTAACGATAAGAACGGCATGAAAACATTCGAGGTTGACGGCACAATAAAAAACACAACGTCCAGGATGGTGTATCTGGAAGAGAATGTTCCAAACAGCGGCCCGGTAATTATGGATTCAGCAGAGATCACCAAAGACGGAAAGTTTCATTTAAATGCTCCTTCAAAAGAAGAATCATTGTATCAACTACGACTTGAAGGGAAACTAACACCTTTTGCTTTGTTCATCAACGATGTATCAAAGCTAAAAGTGCAGGCAGATTTGAACAATCCCACGCAACCCTACACCGTCCAAGGGTCGCCTGCTTCTGAAGCGATGATCAATTTCGACAAATCAATTTACGAGCAAGGTCTGAAGATCTTTACGCAAAGCAGTAAAGTAGATAGCATGACAAAAGCGAAGGCCCCGGATAGCCTTGTTGGTATTGAGTTTAAAACGCTGGAGACAACTGCGCAAAACTTCAAATCATCAACGCAGGATTTTTTAAAGAACACAAAAAGCCCGGTGCTGATCTTATATGCGATAGGGTCGTTTCAAAACACGGCTAAAAACCTGGGTATGCAAGGCCTCTCACAATCTGAAATTACAGATGCCGTCAATGCCGCTGCCTCAAAGTTTCCGAATCACACAGCATTACAAAATGTAAAGAAGACACTCCCGCCAGCGCAGGAACAGTCACAGGCCACATCAGCCGTTCGCAAGGCGCCTGATTTTACACAGCCTGATCTGAATGGCAAACCAATCTCCCTCTCCTCATTTAAAGGCAAATACGTTTTGGTTGATTTTTGGGCGAGTTGGTGTAAGCCTTGTCGGATGGAAAACCCAAATGTTGTGAAGGCTTACAACGAGTTTAAGAATAAAAACTTTACGGTTTTCGGCGTATCGCTTGACCAGGAAAAAGGTGCCTGGCAGAAAGCAATCCAACAGGATGGCCTAGCATGGACACATGCAAGTGACCTCAAATTCTGGAACAACGAAGCAGCCACTTTGTATGGTGTTCAATCCATTCCTGCTAACTTCCTTATTGACCCGCAGGGTAATATTATTGCGCAGGATTTACGTGGCGAGGATTTAGTTCAGACGTTACGTAAGTACATTAAGTAAGCCAGCCTAAACGATCCCGCAAGGCCAAAGCGGACTTGCCAGCTAACGCCTAATAGTGCCCCGCGGTTTCCACCATTTTGCTTGCTTTTTTGTTACTCGGCGAAGACAAGGCTTTTCACTATTAAGAGATATGTCCCCTTTCTGACTGGGATTTGATTTACCGACTGATCCAATGCATCATTAAAATTGCTAGCATCAAAAAGCAAGCGGGTAATCAATTCAAAAATCCTGACGGAAGAGTTTTTTCATCCTAAAGTTTACGTCATCAGCTTCTCAAAAATTTCGCAGTGAACTCATAATCATCAACATCAGATTTCATTAAAGAGAAAACGAAGGAAAAAGGAGAAAGAGGGAATTGCTGAGTTTAGGAAAATGGAACTGCATACAGTTTAAACATTCCCTGCTTGTTGCCTAACTTAAGTTGGGAACAACACCTACTGTAGCGAAAAAGGTTTGAGACGAGAGCAAAAAGGACCTGCAGACAAAGTAGCCGTGTACATCCCCTTTAACAATGCACATGAGAAATATGTGTACCCCAACCCGATATCAAGCTATCTTTTCCAGATAGGATTGCATTTACAGCTTCTTAATTCTAATGAAACTTTAATCCCGCTGCCATTTTCCATCTTGTATGAAAGTGCATAAACTCGTTGCGTACCATTACACGAATGACTTATACTGATCTTTTCCGGTGATTGAAATTCTCGCAGAAATCTTACCTTACTGTCTGCTTTGAATTGAAGCTTTACGCTCATGAGAAAACAAATCTGCTTCCTTATTTATTTTGGACTAGCACAAGCTGCTTTTTCCCAAACTGATTCTGCAGTTTTTATCAGCAAAACAGGAAACGATGGAGATGCTACCCTTTATAACGGCCGCGTACATGTTGGCTATCTAAATTCGATAGAGGGAAGCGCTTATTACGGAGCCAATGAGTGGCAACCCGGCACCTTAGTTTTTCAGGGTGTGCCTTACCGCGATGTGCATTTAAAATATGACCTCGTAGCAGATGAAGTTCTTGTGCTTCACCCCAACGGTTTTACTGGCGTTATTTTGTTCACACCGCGTATCCAGTCGTTTCGCCTGGGGAACAGATCTTTCGTGCACCTTCCCGACCACCAGCCCTCCGGCCTGAAAGCCGGTCTTTATGAAGAACTCAGCAAGGGTGAGGTTTCTCTTTATGCTAAACGTTCAAAACTTATCAAGGAAACCACTATCACAACCGGCGTGGAGCGAAAGTTTATAGATCAGTCGTCTTACTATATCTGGAAGGATGGAGCCTATTATGCGGTCAGAAATGAAAAAGCCATCTTTGACATCCTTGCCGACAAAAAAAGCGACCTGGCTGAATGGATGAAAGCTTCCAATATAAACTATAAGTCCAGCCCTGAAAATACCCTGCTAAAAATTGTTGCCCACTATAACCAGTTAAGCCGCTGACATGAGAAATTGCCTTTTTCTTTTCTTCTGTTTTTGTTTGTGTTTTGCCGGTAAGGCACAAACACCCGTGCTAATTAGTGGAAAGTTTGATCGTGTGCCAGCCATTGAGTTTCTGCGGCAAATTGAAGAAAAGACACCTTATTTTTTTTATTTCGACCGTACCCATCTCGATAGCCTATTTGTTACCCTTTCTGCAGATCAACTGCCTTTAACGGCAGTACTTAAGCAGGCTTTTACCGGTACAGACCTGCAGTTTTCGGTTGATGCTCAGCATAGGGTTTTTATTACCCAGAAAATTCCTGTCATTGCCTCTTTACCCGCTGATTTTTTTAATCCATCAACGTCGCTGGCGAAAACAGATCATACACAAGCATTGGCTAATCACCAGAATGTTACGCAGACGAGGCGACCTATTGCTACAGATAATAAAATTCATGAAGTTGGTTTCAAAACCAATACGCCTAAAGAAGGCCAGGTGGTAGTAAAGGGCTATGTGCGTCAGGCCAAATCGGGTGAACCTGTTATTAATGCTTCGGTCTTTGTTGACAGCCTTAACCGATATGTTGTTACAGACCAGGATGGCTATTATACACTTAACCTGCCAGCCGGCAGGCACCGTATCCATGTACAAAGCCTAGGCATGAAAGATTTGCTGTACCAAGTAGCTGTTTACAATGAAGGAACATTAAATTTTGAATTAGAAGAACATGTGGCTCTTTTGAAAGAGGTGGTTGTTTCTGCACAAAAGCTGGCCAACGTTAACCGGGTGCAACTGGGTATCGAACGACTAACGATTGAGGCCATTAAAAAGGTGCCCACTGTTTTTGGAGAAGCCGATATACTACGTGCTGTTCTAACTCTTCCTGGAGTAAAAACCGTTGGCGAAGCAAGTACAGGGCTAAACGTAAGAGGTGGTTCTGCTGACCAGAACCTTATCCTGATGAATGGTGCTACCATTTACAACCCTGCGCATTTCTTCGGGATGTTTTCAGCCTTTAACCCCGAGATTGTTAAAGATGTTGAATTGTACAAAAGCAGTATTCCCGCGAAGTTAGGCGGCCGTTTATCATCGGTGCTGGATATAGGGTTGCGTGAAGGAAACAAAAAGGCCATCACTGGCTCTGCAGGTATTGGTGCAGTCACCAGCCGGTTTAATATAGAAGGGCCGCTGGTTAAAGACAAAACTTCCTTTATTCTTGGTGGCCGTTCCACTTACGCTAACTGGCTACTTAAATTATTACCTGAGGCTTACGAAAATTCAAAAGCATCCTTCTACGATGCGAACCTAGTGATTAATCATCGCGTTAATGCAAAGAATGATCTTTCTTTCACAGCTTATACGAGCAATGACCGCTTTAACCTGGCAAGTGACACGACGTATGGCTACCGGAACCTCAATTTCAACCTGCGTTGGAAACATCATTTTACCAATAAATTACTGGCTTCTTTTTTTGCAGGAATGGACCGCTATGATTATGACGTTCGGAGCACAAAAAATAAGATTAATGCCTATAGCCTTGCCTTTGACATCAGTCAACTTAACCTCCGGTCTGATTTCTCTTACGTAGTAAATGCCAGCCACACACTGGAGTTTGGCTTTAATGCCATTCGCTACCGTCTAAGGCCCGGATCTCTTCGACCCAAAGGAAACGAGTCGTTGGTGCGGCCGAATATCGTACTGGCGGAGCAGGCAGTGGAATCTGCTTTCTATTTCTCGGACCGGTACACGGTGAACTCCAAGCTCAGTTTAAGCGGAGGGATACGTTATTCGCTGTTTCATTACCTGGGAGGAAGAACGATTAACTATTATGCTCCCGGCGTGCCAAGAGATGAAGGCACGATCGTAGAGCAAAAGACCTATGATGCCGGACAGGTGGTTAACACCTACCAAGGACCTGAGTACCGGTTTTCGGCCCGCTATGCGTTTACGCCAAGCTTTTCCATTAAAGCCGGCTTTAATTCCCTACGCCAGTACATTCATATGCTTTCAAATACAACAGCTATTGCTCCAACCGATATCTGGAAATTGAGCGACCCTAACATCAGGCCGCAGCAGGGAAACCAAATTTCCATTGGCTTTTATAAAAATCTCAAGGCTAACACTATAGAAACATCCGTAGAGTTTTATTACAAAAAGATCAGAGATTACCTGGATTATAAACCAGGCGCCACGTTGGTGTTGAATCATCACATTGAAACAGACGTTATCAATACCAGGGGGAAAGCCTACGGTGCCGAACTAATGGTAAAAAAAACCAGCGGTAAATTAAATGGATGGGTGAGTTATACTTATTCCCGTATTTTACTGCAGGTGGATGATGCAACGGTTGCGCTTCCGGTAAATGGCGGCAAATGGTACCCTGCCAATTACGACAAACCCCACGACGCGACTGCCGTAGGCAATTTTAAAATCAACCATCGCTTTAGCTTATCGATTAATACGACGTACAGCACCGGGCGGCCCATTACTTTGCCAATTGGCCGGTTTTATTATGCAGGATCGCAACGGGTGATGTATGCCGACCGAAACTCCTACCGGATACCAGACTATTTCCGTGCTGATTTCTCGATGAATATTGAAGGCAATCACAAAGTAAACCAACGAACACATAATTCGTGGACGATTGGTGTTTATAATTTAACCGGAAGAAGAAACCCTTTCTCTGTCTATTATGTGTCTGAAAATGGCATGGTAAAAGGCTATAAATTATCCATTTTCGGCAGCGCTATTCCATTTGTCAACTTTAATATCAGGTTCTAATGAAGAAACTAACAATCTACGTTTTTTTGGCTTTGCTTGTGGCCGGCTGCCGTGACAGGTATGAATTGCCACTGCGGGAAACTGATGTATCGCTACTTGTGGTAGAAGGCGTGCTTAACGCAGGACAGGGTCGCACAACCATTCGCCTATCACGAACAGTAAAGTTGAATGATCCTGCAACGATCAAACCCGTCTTGGGGGCTACTCTTACCGTTGAGAGCAAGAGTGGTACCAGCTATGCGCTAACGGAGACAGGAAACGGTCAATACATCCACACACAGTTACCGTTAACGTTTGGCCAGGAATACCGCCTGCGCATCAGAACTCCTGATAACAAAGAATACCTGTCGGATTACTTGGTTGCTAGGAAAACACCCGACATTGACGCGGTGACCTGGAAGATCGAAAACGAGAAACTGATACTTTACGCCAACAGCCACGACGCCAGTAACAACACCCGCTATTATAAATGGGACTACGATGAAACTTGGGAGATCCGGTCGTACTATACCGCATTATACCAATGGGTAAGCGGCGCCACCATTGTTCCTACAACAGCGCCGTTCAATAGCCAGTGCTGGAAATACGCCCAGTCCACCACTATAAATGTGGGCACAACCGCGCAGTTGCAGTCTGATGTCTTGAGCGAAGCTCCTGTTCAATTTATTCCTTTCGGATCGGAGAAACTCAGTGTACGTTACAGCATGTTATTAAAACAGCAAAGCATTACCAAGGAGGCATATGAATATTTTAATCTGATGAAGAAAAACACAGAGTCCCTTGGTTCTATTTTTGACCCGCAGCCATCTGAATTGAAAGGAAACATCAGGTGTATCACCAACCCAGAGGAAGGCGTGGTTGGTTATTTAACGGCTTCCAGTTTTACCGAAAAACGAATTTTTATTACCGCCCAGGAAGCCAATTGGAAATTCTCCGAATACTGCCCCCCAGAAAAAGTGCGGAATCACCCTGATTCAATCCGCATCTGGGTGCCGCACCATTTACCGTATAATCTTGAAGAACTTTTCGGGATAGAATATTATTCAATGGCGCCAGCCGCCTGTGTGGACTGCACTAAAAGAGGCGGAGACCTCAATAAACCGAGTTACTGGTAAACCCTTTGTGGAAACATGCTACAAACAATCAAACAATTCTTTGCAGGTCTTTTCTTTCTGCTGCTCGCTTGCCCCTCCTTTGGTCAGACAGCGCTTTTGGACGTGCAAGCAAAACTTGCTGCTTATACCAAGCAACAACTTCCTGAAAAAATCTTCTTACATACCGATAAAACTTTCTATACAGCCGGAGAAATTCTTTGGTTTAAGATTTATGTAGTGGACGGTGTTGCCCATCAACCTTTGTCGGAAAGTAAAGTGGCTTATGTTGAATTACTGGATAAAACCAATGCTCCGGTTTTGAGGGCTAAAATTGCATTAGGCCAGAAAGGCGGTAATGGTTCCTTCCAATTGCCATTTCACCTTCCTACCGGTTCTTATACCATCAGGGGTTACACCAGCTGGATGAAAAACCTGGGCGCTGCCCATTTTTTTGAAGAAAGGCTTACAGTTGTCAACACACTGAAAAGCCCCGAAATGGTGGGAAAGAAACAAACTCCTTCGCATGTTCTTCAGTTATTCCCTGAAGGCGGCAACCTGGTTCAGGGCCATTCCTCCAAGATCGCCTTTCACCTGACTGATAATACTGGTAAAGGCGTTGATGGGCAGGGGTATCTCCTAACTGAGAAAAATGACACCCTTTCCTCATTTCGGCCATACAAATTTGGAATGGGTCATTTTGTATTGACACCACAAAATGGAACTCGCTACAAAGTAATTTTTACACTTACTGATGGAAAGACTGTATCCGCTCCTGGTCCCCAGAGTTATGAGCAGGGCTATACGATGCGGGTAGAAGAAACATCCAATCATCAACTGAAGATTACTGTTCAGGCAAGTAATCAACCAGACCTTCGTGAAATTTACCTACTGGCACAAACAAGACAGGTAGTGAAAGCGGCACAAAAGCAGGTCATAAGTAACGGAAGCGCCGTGTTTGTAGTTGATAAGAACTCACTTGGTGATGGCGTTTCGCAGTTGACCATCTTTGACAGCGAAAAAAAACCAGTTTGTGAACGGCTGTTTTTTATGCAACCCCGCTCCAAGAACAAGGTTAGCCTGCGTGTATCCAAAGATCAATATGCATCAAGAGAACGAGTTGACTTGTCGCTCCCTTCTTTGCCGAACGGTAAGCAAACCATGTCGCTGTCTGTGTACCAGTTAGATGAACTGCAAAGCCCGCAAAGCACTAATATTGATCATTACCTGTGGCTGACATCGGAACTAACAGGAATGATTGAACAACCAGCCTATTATTTTTCTGCACCCGATACCGAAGTCCAACAAGCAACAGATTACCTGATGCTAACGCACGGCTGGCGACGATTTCAATGGGAAAGAGCACTGGGTCAATTACCTACTTTTTCCTTTCCACGGGAACAATTCAGCCAACTTGTTACCGGGAGGGTAATCGATACACGTACCAACACGGCAGCGAAAGGTGTTCAGGCTTTTTTGTCCATTCCTCGTTCCCCGCAGAAACTTTTTAGCGCTATCAGTGACTACAACGGTTTTGTGCAATTTGAAGTGCAAGGGTATTTTGGCCAAGGAGAAATCATTGTACAAACAAACTCCCAGAAAGACTCCTTCTATAAGGTGGAAATCTTTAACCCTTTCGCAGAGAGCTTACCGGTTTTGCCTCCGGCAGAGATAGATTTGGCTCCGTCGCAAGAGAGTTCGTTGATTACCCGAAGCATCGGCATGCAAACGCAGCACCTCTATACCGCAGACAGTCTTGTGCAGTTTTTAAGGCCTCATCTTAAAGACAGTTTTCCTTTTTACGGCCAACCGCTTTACAGCTATCAACTGGATGACTATGTACGCTTTAATACAATGGAAGAAGTGCTTCGCGAATACGTACGGGAGATCAATGTCGGTGTAAGAGGCGGTGGCAGTTCGCTTCGTTTTAAATTGTTTAATGAAACAGACAGAGTGCTTTATAGCGATGATGTTTTACTGATGGTTGATGGCATCCCCTACTTTAATGCCAACAATACCTTTGAAATAGATCCATTAAAGATTCGAAAACTGGATGTTATTAACCGACACTATGTGCTTGGAAACTTCCTTTTCTATGGGTTGGTAAATTTTACAAGTTATTCAGGTAATCATGAGGGTATTAAGCTGGATCCTAAGGCCGTTAGCCTTGATTATGAAGGCCTGCAGTTGCAGCGTGAGTTTTATTCTCCGGATTATTCAAGTATACAGGATCGCACTAACAGAATTCCCGACTTTAGGAACACCTTGTATTGGTCGCCGGATATCAGTACCCAAAACTTACATTTTTTCACAAGTGATACCAAAGGCCGTTATCTAATTTCGCTACAAGGCATAGATGAAGATGGTCAACCTATCAGCACATCGTCAGTAATTGAGGTAAAGTGATAATTTAGGCACGTTGACTATACTTAGGCTGATCTTAATTCAACGAGTAGGCTAGCTGTAGCCCATTTTTAGTATTAAGTGAAACAACGAAACGGTTGCCTTGTACGGTGTTTAATCCATTCCTGCTAATTTCCTGATTGACCTACGGTAACATTATTGATTTACGTGGCGAGGATTAATTCAGACATTGCGAAAGCACATCAAATAAAATTTCTCCTGCAATAAAAAAGCCCTGCGTTTGCAGGGCTTTTTTATTGCTGATATTCTTTTGTTTGAATTAGTATCCAGGGTTCTGCGTAACATTCGGATTAGCGAAGATTTCCTGCTGAGGAATTGGGAGCAGGTATCTTGGATTGCTAGGATCCAATTGTGTCAGTGAAGCCACGTTATTTACATCTTCCAGGTTACGCTGGATTGGCAATCCTCTGCGCTTCAGATCATAATAACGATGCCCTTCAAAGCTCAGCTCTCTGTAACGTTCAAGATAAACGTCGTCAATTGCAACTTGCTTGGAAGTATACACCGGTAATAGTGCACCTGTAATACGCTGAGAACGTAAGGCAAAAATATCGGCAGCTGCACCAATTAGATCATTAAGCTCTGCTCTTGCTTCTGCACGAATCAGGTACATTTCGGATGTACGCAGCACTTTGATATCGTAAGTGAAGTTTTCCGTCGTTGGCAGCGATGTAATTGCTCCATACTTCGCAATCAGGTCTCGCGGAGCAGTCCGGTAAAACGTAGGAAAACGAATATCGTTTGTCTGGTCGTAACTGCCCAGTAGTTTTTGTGAAGGAGCAAATTGCACCGCACCACTTGCATCCTGGAACATGTTACCTACAGCAGCAGAAGTTACGTTAGTAGCTGTTACGTTAAGCTTCCAGATAACTTCAGTGCTTTGATTAGCCGCCAAGTTACGTGTTGTCCAAAGAGCAGCATAGCTTGCACGTGGCGTTAACGGCTGAGCGTTAATAACCACCGTCGCTCTGGCAGCAGCACTGTCCCAGTTACGGGCATACACCGCTACCCTTGCCTGCATAGCCACGACACCATTTCTTGTTACACGACTAATGTCTGTAAAAGAAGTTGGGATCAACCCTCTTGCAGCCGACAGATCCGCTTCAATCTTGTTCATTACATCACCTGAGGTATTGCGGGTTGGGCGATAGTTGGCTGGGTCTTTAGCATATTCTGACTGGTAAGGAACACCAGGAGCAGACGGATCGTAAGGGAACCGGGCATAGTTACGCAGCAATTCAAAATGCGCAAAGCCACGCAGTGCTAACAGCTCTCCTCTTAATCTCTGCTTCGTATCCATATCTGCCTGTGTTGAAGCAGGAACCGCATCCAGGAATGCCAGTACACGGTTGGCTCGGTCAATTACAGCATACATGTTTGTCCATATACCGGCATTTTCCGCGTCACGGAAGTCTTGCGCATCGGATGTGTGTTCCCAACGGAACAGGTTAGCACCTACACCGCGGTATTCAGTACCTGAGCCTTGTCTTGCTTCGTCTGAAATAATAGCCGAGGTATAAATGGGACGGCGTTGTAACCATGTTCCATAAACACCCAATGTGCCTGAGTTCAGATCATTGACGGTGCGAAAAGTTCTTTCCAATGGTGCAAAATCAGTTGGCTGGAGATCGACCTCCTTTTTACAGCTGGCCATGATGGCAACCACAGAAACTGACAGCACGATTCTCTCAAAAATTCTCATTTCTATTCTGTTTACTGATTTAAAAATTAATGTCCAGACCAACGGTGTACGTTCTTGGGTTCGGGAATTCGTAGGTAGCAATGTTGTTGCTTTCTTCCGGATCAAACCCTTGCCATTTCGTCCACGTAGCCAGGTTCTGTCCTTGTGCATACACACGGAAGCCACGGATGTACTTTGGTTCTCTTAGGTTGAATGTGTAACCAAGGCCCAGGTTTCTGAAGCGCAGGAATGATGCATCGTTGATATCCTTTGATGAGAACTGGCGAACACTTCCAATACGCTGGTAATCGGTAACATCACCCGGCTTGCTCCATGAGTTCAGCATGTCTACACGCTGGTTGTACTGGTAGTTATTGTTACCGCCTTCGTAAAAGAAACGTTCGTTATTGAAACGCTTTACGCCGGTAGCAAATGAGAACAAGGCCGTCAGATCAAAATTCTTGAACCGAACATCCAGGTTGGAACCACCCGTCCACTTCGGCAGGAAAGTACCGTACTCTGCACGGCTGAAAGAAGCGCTGTACTGAGTCGTTTCCTTACCATCAGCATCAAGGTAAAGTGGATTACCAGTAGTAGGATCAACACGGGAGAAGCCAACAATATAATGTGCGCCTATTGGTAAACCAACACGCAGGATGGATGTACCGGAGGTAAACTCATTCAGCGTTCCAAGGCTTACAATTGTATTCTTGTTATAAGCAGCATTCACACCAATTGAAACGGTTACGTCTTTGGTGCTTACCGCATCACCGTTCAAACCAATCTCGATACCGCGGTTACGAACCTTGGCAGCGTTGGTAGAAAGGTTATTAAATCCTGTGGTGCGAGACAGTGGCTGACTGGCAAACAGGTTACGGGATTCTTTGTTATATACCTCGATAGTAGAACGCAAACGACGTTTGAAAGCGGCAAACTCTAAACCAATATTGGTAATGGCCTGCGCTTCCAGCATATAAGTTGGGTTACCAGGAGAAGTTGGCACAATAGCAGGGGTACCTGCGTAAGAGCCGGAACCATAAGTAGCCAAGTAGCCAAAGTCAGAAGTAAATCCACCGGCATTTGCAGCTGTACCGTAACTGGCCCGCAAACGTAGATCCTGTAGAATGTTCTGATTATTCATGAAGTTTTCTTCGATAACGTTCCAGCTGGCACCTACACTCCAGAAAGTATTGCTTCTGTTTTGTAGAGGAACCTGTGATGGATTATCATTGCGGATGCTGGCAGACACGGTATATCTTCTGTCGAATGTATAATCACCATTCAAAAACAGTGAGTAAATAGCATTCTGTGTTCTGGCACCACTAACCTGTGGAATAAAATTGTTTGTAGCAGAACCCTGTGTGATAGCTGCCGGCGTATTTGGCAAACCAGGATTCAAACCAAAACCAGTTCCGCTAATGCTTCTGGATCTGTTATTAATGTATTCGAACATCGCCTGGGCATTTACCGTATGGCGGGTATTAAAGGACTTAGAGTATGTCAAGCCATTGGTTGTGATAAACTGGAAGTTTTCACTGTTTCCTTCATTGTACGAACCTTGCTGGCCCTGCGTTACCTGCTGGCCGGCAAATGAAGTTGGGTCGATAAAGCGGCTTGAGTTGTTGTTGCGGTAGTCGATACCAGTGATTGTTCTCACACCTAGACCATTCCAGATGTTGTAAGAAGCAGTCAAACCAACTGTTCCTTTGAACTGGTTGATTACGCTGGTCGTTCTAAGCAAACGCTCATAGGCATTTGGACCAATCTTTCCTGCAGCAGTATTCAGGCTGCCGTCAGGACGGTACAATCTTTCGTAAGGGAGGGTAAGGTAGGCGGCAGCTAACGGGTTGGCTAATGCAATCCCCGCTTCCGACTCAATACCGCTCTGCTTAGAGTAACCGACGGCCATGTTCAACTGAACATTGGCTTTTTCAGTTTTAAAGCCTACGTTGTTCCGCAGGGTGTAGCGATCCAATGCTGAACGCAACACAACGCCTTCCTGTTTGAAATAGTTGAATGATGTGTAGAAGTTCACATTATTGCTACCACCGGACGCATTGATCTCATGCGATTGGAACTTACCATTTCTGAAAAAAACATCCTGCCAATCAGTATTGATCTGGCGGATACTATCAAGCATGGATGCTTCACGAGTACGTTGGGCTGCAGTTAATGTTTGGTAGCGTGGGTTATTAGGAGAATAATCCCATCCTGGATATCCTGTTAAACCTGCACTATTTCTTGATAGGGTTCCGGAAGGACCTAAAAGCCTTTCTTCAAACTCTAAACGCTGAGCTGTGTTCATCATCTCAATGTTGTTGGATGGCGGGTTGCTGATACCTGTCTGTCCACGGTACTGAACCTGTGTTCTGCCGCCACGACCTTTCTTGGTGGTTACGACGATTACACCGTTAGCACCTCGTGAACCATACAATGACGCACCAGACGCATCTTTCAATACATCTACGCTTTCGAAGTCATTCGGGTTTAAGGTTCTGAATACTCCGCCTTCAACGGGAATACCGTCTACCACATAAAGCGGATCAAAACCACCACCCAATGTACCAACACCGCGAATGTTTACACGGGCTGAAGCACCAGGTTGTCCTGAACCGGAGGCTACGTACAAACCGGGTGCACGGCCTTGCAGAATCTGGTCAAACGAAGCGATCGGTACCTGTGCAATTTGTTTACTTCCTACTTTGGAAGTTGCACCTGTAAATTCGGTTCTACGGCGGGTAGAATAACCTGTTACAACAACTTCTTGTAGTCCAGCTTGAGACTCGGCAACCGTCATAGTAACATTAATGGTTGTCCGTCCGCCGACTGCTACATCCTGTGCTGCATAACCCACCGAAGTGAATGTTAACGCTTGCGTAGTAGCAGGCACAGTCATGGAGAAATTGCCTTGGGCATCTGTCTGGGTTCCAACTGCCGCATCCTTTACAACGACGGAAACGCCAGGTAAAGGAGTTCCTCTCTGGTCAGTGACCTTTCCGGTTATCCGCACGTTTTCCTGAGCGAACAGGGGGCCACTGAAAAGAACGAGTCCCATCAAAAACATCAATAGTCTTTGCATCTTCTTTTCTCTTTTTTTGTTTAGTTAATTGTGATGAGAGACCCGGAAATGTGCTGGTACTTCAAACAAAGACAGACGCAGCCAATAATGACACAGCTGTGCATTTGCACAGTATCGGCATTATTGCTAACGTCTTATTTTTTACCCGCCTTGTAGATGTAGAATGAAAACACCATGTACGCCTCCAAATCAATCAGCACGTTGTGATTGTCGGCGTATTAACGTAATTGATCGAAGATTAGTTTGTATCCGTAGAAAAATATTTTCCATTTAAGAACTCTTTCACAAATAAAAAAACGCCTCACATAGCGTGAGGCGTTTTTTTTAATACGTGTTTGATCTTTTATGGAAGAAGTACCCGATCGATAACATGCAATACGCTTGGAGCACCTGTTGAGATGTTCGTACGGAAAAGCATATTAGCCATGGTGACTCTTGCTGGCGTCGCAGTACCTGCACTGGTAATTGTTATGTTACCAGGGGCAGCAGTAACATTTACTGCAGTGTTTTGTGTCGCATAGCTACCCGTCCTGAAATCCGGTGAGAATAACCGGCCACCAGTTGTGGTCGTTGATGTGGCAGGAATCACATGCATACGTACAATAGCAGCTAACGTTGCCGGAGTGGCGGCATTAATTGCAGCAATATCGGCAAAACCTGCTGCTTGGAAAGCAGCATTCGTTGGCGCTAATACAGTTAGCGAGCTGGTGCTTCCGTTTAAAGTTGCAGCAAGACCTGCACGATTGATAGCAGCTTCGAAGAACGTAAGGTTCGGATTAGCTGCAAGCGTTTGTGTCAGGTTACCCATTGGCGGGGCTAATACTGCATCAACGGTATGGATGACACCGTTCAATGATGTGATATCAGTTTTTATCACCTTTGCACCATTGAAATATGTACCAGCGAAGGCCCCGTTTTCGTAAAACGAAGTATAAATAAAATCGCGGTTGATATTATTATATGTTGCATTTGGACCGGGAAGAAAGCTCAGCTTGGTAGTGCGTCCTGGAAGGATATGGTTACGTAAAACATTACGTAATGTTTCAGGAGCAATTGTATTCACATTGGCCGCGGTAATTCCTGCCGCTGCAAATGCGGCGTCAGTAGGAGCAAAAATCGTGTAATTACCTAAATAACGGAAGGCTTCTTCCATCCCTGCCCTTTTAAACGCTGCAGCGAAGACATTTAGGCCTTCCTTTTCGGCCGATTGAACTACATTATCTGTAATTCCAGGTGGGTAGGTAACAAAATTCTCTCGCTTATCGCAAGCTGAGAAGCCAAGGACAAGGCTAACCAGCAGAGAAGCAGATATGATCGATTTAATAAAACGCATAGTGATGTTTTTACTTTAAATAGAATTATTGATTGATTGACCAACCGATATACTGGAAGTTTTCGCTAACCGGAACAGCACTGTTTCCGACTAACTGAAATACTACAGTCACTGGCAAGTTGTTAGTCGGCCCAGGATTACGTACTACCCACCGCGCAAAACCATAGCTTTGGTTAGCAGGAATCGTAACCGTTTTGTCGATCAATTCGAAGTGTGCTCCCGGCGTTGTTGCACTACCTTCTTTTGCAGTGGTAAACTCTTGGGCTACACGCATTTGAAAAGTTTGCGCACTTGACATCTGTGGGCCCACCAAGTTAATACGCATACGAATAGTATCGGTATAAGTGCGGGCCAATACTGGATCTATGCCTCCGTAAGAATTAGCACTGTTGTAGACACCACGACCTGGTTCCTGTGGCACACGGGTAAACAATGTGAATGGATATCCACTTGTACGAGCATTATAAGTGGCCCAATCTATCTCAACAAGTGGCTGAGTAAACACAGTATCCTCATTTTTTACGCAACTCGCAAACACTGTGGTTAGACCAAGGAATAATATGAATAATTTGACTGAATGCTTCATTTTAGTTACAGTTTTGCGGTTTAATATCCAAAGTTTTGAATAACATTCGGGTTATTGTCTGTTTCCCGTACCGGGATAGGAGCTAAGATTCTAAAATCTGTGTAGATGATTTTCGAGCTTAGCCCAGTCATTAAGCCATTAGGAGCCGCTACCGCCGGGTTAATAGGGTTGTTCGGGTTAAATTGTTGATTTACTGGAGTTGTCGGAGCATTTAGAGCTGGAGTTGCAGCCGGGCTCAAATAACCTCCTGTTCTTTTAAAATCAAACCAACGATGTCCCTCCATTGCAAACTCTAGACGACGTTGACGCAGGATTTCATTATATACCTGTGCCTGTGTTGTTAAAGTCGCATCAAATGCAGCTTGTGTATTGGCATAGTTTGAGTACCTACGTTGTTTAAATGCTACTAAGTCATTCCTGGCTGCCGTTAAATCGTAATTCGGATTTGCTGAACCATCACGATTAGTTGGCATTACTCTGGCTTCAGCTCTTGATAGCAACACCTCGGAAATTCGAATGACTGGGATGTTATCTAAGTTCGGAAAACCATTTTTACCGATAAACTTAGTGTTCTCAATTCGAGCGGTTCCTCTTGCAGATGAACCTCTCTCAAACAGTAGATTGCGAACATCATCTGATCTGCTAGTAAATGTACCACCTGAACCATTCGCAGCAATTCCAATAAAACCTAAGTGCTGTAATAAGGTAGTAGTTGCTACCAAGTCTCCAAACCCTTGCACACGATTTGGATTACCACGTTCAAAAAGCGTAGTGTAGGTTGTTTGTAATGATTCGTTTACACCAAGGTTCTCTGCTTGGTTAGCAAAACGAATCTCAAACAGTGACTCCGGATTAACTGTACTTGTCCAGCTTCCAACATAATCGGAAGCGCTAGGAATTTTAGCTTGGAAAGAAGTCAGGACCGGAGTTGATTCACTTACAACTCTTGCATAGTCGCGGTTATACAACGCTACCCTTGTATACAATGCTTTTGCAGCAGGTTGGTTGGCTAAGGCTACGTTTGGGCTGGTTGCGGCTGGAAGGCGCTTAATTGCAGAATCCAAATCGGCATAAATGCGAGCATACACTGCATCTACGGAAGAACGGCCTGGGAGATTGTTCACTGCACCCTCAATAGTTAATGGGGTGGAGGTGACAATTGGGATACCACCGCGGTCCTGGCCAGGAACGCCTAGACCAGGTTCATAAGCATAAGCTCTAGCCAAGTCATGATAGAACAGCGCTCGTAGAAAATACATCTGGCCTTCCCAGCTTGCTCGTTCGTCCGCCGTTACAGCAGGCGTTACGTTCAGGTTAGGCACCGCGGCCAAGATGCTATTGATCTCGGCAATGGCGTAATAGGAGTTTTGCCAGTGGCCAAAATGTGCTCCGTTAACGTTAGCCGCTTCATTTACTAAACGACCTGATTTATTTGTAGCAAATCCGTTTTCGCTCATTGCTTCAGCTACGGCTAAAAGATCGCGACCGTACTGACGAAGAGATTTCAAACGAGCATACACGCCGGTAACGGCAGCATTGATGTTCTCGCGGGTGCTAAGTGCTCTTTCGGTTAAAACAGACTGGCGGGGCTGAATTTCAATCGCCTTTTTACAAGACGAAGCCAAAACCAGCGCTGCAAGACTGAAAGAATATAATATGCGCTTCATGTAAGATTAATTTAATTAGATGGTTTAGAATCCGATTTGAATACCGACGTTGAAGTTTTTAGTTTGAGGGATAATACCAGTGGTAGTACCAACGAACTCTGGATCGTAACCTAACCAATCAGATGCAGTGAAGAGATTTTGACCTTGGATATAAAACATTGCATTGCTGAGCTTTAAACGGCGGGTTACCGATGCAGGTAACTGATAAGATAGACGAGCATCACGCATGCGGATGAAGTCTGCCTTGCGCCAGATTCTGCTGGATGCACTTACAGCGTTTACACCTCCAGGCTCGGTACCTGTATCAAAAGTTCTTGGAACGGAGGTTACATCGCCTGGTTGTTTCCAACGTGCATCATAAATCTCCTGCAACGTGTTGAATTGTCTACCGCCATTTTCGATCATAAAGTTCACCTGACCATCTGACGCTAAACGACCGAACTCATAAGAGAAAAGCACATCAAGCGTGAAGCCTTTAAAGCTAACAGTCGTTCCGGCACCGCCAAAATAATCAGGTTCGGTATCGCCAATATAACGACGGTCTCTTGCCTGTGGAGCATAAGTGATATTGCCAAAAGTGTCTTTAAACATTGGACGACCAGTCGCCACGTTTACTCCCATGTACTGTTGAGTAAATACGCTACCTAATGAACGGCCGACACGAACAGATGGATCGCCAGGTAGTACTTCAGCGCCACCGTACAACTCACTAACCTTGTTGTAAAGGAAAGTAAAGTTGAAGTTAGCTGACCAACGCAAGCCATTTGTATTGCGTGGGCGAAGGATATCAACAGTGATTGCAGACTCAATCCCCTTGATGTCAATCTCACCAATGTTTTCAGTATAAGAACCCGTACCGTTCAACCAAACTACAGGACGGGTGAGCAATGCATCTTTTGATTTACGGTTGAACACTTCAACAGAGCCACTTACACGGTTATTGAAAACACCATAGTCTACACCAATATTGAGGGTTTGGTTGCGTTCCCAACGCAGGTTCGGATTTGGTAGACCGCCATAGTTGATACCCGCTGCGCCCCCATATTGAGAGCCTGATGAGTATAAGCTTAAGGCATCGAAGTTTCCGATTTGGTCGTTACCAGTCTGACCAAATGAAGCTCTCAAGCGCAATGTACTGATCCAGTCAGCTTTCTGCATGAAAGCCTCGTTGTCGATATTCCAGGTACCAATTATACCACCAAAGTTTCCGAAGCGGTTATTAGCACCAAAACGAGAAGAGCCATCACGGCGAGCCAGTAAAGAAAGGATATATTTCTGCTGCCAGTTGAAGTTTACACGACCCAAAACACCAATGCGTCTGAAACCAGTCCAGAATTCACCAACTGCTTCTGGTGTTGCTGCAGCATTAATCGTAGTGAAATCAGGAGAAGGGAAACCGATACCGGTAGCGCTGATTCCTTGGTTAATATCGCGACGGAACTCAAAACCAACCAAACCATCCATCTTCAAGTCTGTGCTAAGCTGTTTGTTGAAGTTCAATGTTTGTGTTGTCAGTACGTTAGTATTCCAGTTGCTTTGAACAGCTCCACGGCCCCTAACACCGGTACCATCATTTGTACGTGGATCGGTATAACGGTTACCTTGTACCAAGCGGTAATCAAGCGAAACAAAACCACGGTAGCTCAACCAGTTAACAATTTTATATTCTAATGTAGCCGCGCCTATGATTTGATTTGTACGCTGAATACCATTGTTAAAATCATTAACAGCTACAATATTTTGGTTCAGAACACCTGCTAATGCTTGAGAAGGTGGCAGACCAAAATAGGTACCATCTGTATTTCTGATTCGGTTTACTGGCAGGATCAAAGGTGAGGAAAACATTGGGCTACCTAAGAAAGAACCATCGGTAGAAAAAGGAATCTGCTGCTCAAATGTGCTCAGGTTGATCTTTGTCGTTAAAGTAACTTTGTTATTGATACGATTCGTTAAATCAAGATTTAAACCGTAGCGTTCGAAATCGACTTTTTTGAAGATGGTGCTTTGTTTTGTATAGTTACCCGCCACATAGAATGTCGTACGGTCATTACCACCAGACATAGAGATATCCACATTTCGAACGATACCGCGCTGTAAAGCCGCATCTTGCCAATCAAAATTTGGTAGGGCAGCAATCATTGAGTCAACTTGCTTTTGTGTGAAACCAGAGGTAACGGCATTGTAAGTTGCACCAGTGGCAGAGCTTAGTTCACCTAATGCCCAACGCTGAGACTCCAAAAAGGGATAAGCGATACCAGCACTGCGAGCCTGTGGTCCGAAGCGATTGAAATCAGCCTCAGCTCTCGCATTGACATATTCTTGAGAGCTCAACATGTCAAACTTTTTCAGTGGCCTGGTTTGACCTGCCATTACGTTTACGTTAAAGCGAGTATTTCCAGCACGACCTTTCTTGGTAGTAATGATTACGACACCATTCGAAGCTTGTGCACCATAGATAGCAGCACTTGCCGCATCTTTCAATACATCAATACTTTCAATGTCGTTTGGATTTAAGAATGCAAGAGGGTTGTTCTGCGTAAAAGATCCATTAATAGCAGTGTTGAATTGTACACCATCGACGATATACAATGGTTGCGTACCTGCGATAAATGAACCTGTACCCCGAATGCGGACGTTAATAGCACCACCAGGGATACCATTGTTTGCCTGTACCAACACGCCAGCGGCACGACCTTGAAGGGCACGATCCACTGAGATGTTTGGCAAGTTTTGAATTTCACGGCCCCTCACGCTGGAAATGGCGCCGCCTTCTTCCCGCTTTTGGCGTGTTTGATAACCTACTACCACTACTTCCTGCATGTCTCTTGCGTCAGCAGCAAGTGATACGGTGTAAGTTGATGTAGCAGTTAGACGAACCTCTCTGCTGCCCATACCAACAGAAGAAACCACTAGCGTGGTAGCATTGGCAGGAACCGTAATTGAGAAGGAACCGTCGTTAGAAGTCGTTGTACCAGTGCTGGTACCTTTTACCACAACCGATGCATTGGGAATTGCATTCCCTTTGTCATCTGTCACTTTACCCGTAACGGTCCGGGTTTGAGCCAACAAGCCTGTAGTCATAAACAGGCATGCTAGCAGCATGGCCAGAAATTTTCTCATGTGCGTTAAATTTTTAGAGTGGACAAATCTAAGTGATGAATGGTTCAAAAAGTCACTTTTTTTTAACAATTCGCTGCTTGCCGCAAAAATTTTCGCCGAGTGAGGCATTTTCCCCTTTTGGGGTATTCCTAAAAGTTGTAGGACAGGTAGTTAGATGTCTCCAAATAGGCGTTGGAGAAAAAATTAAGAGGGCAACCGTACGAAAACCAAAGGGTCAGGAATAATTCCCAACCCTTGATTTAAAAACATATTCAATGTAAGATCACTTATCCCAAAACACCCTTTCAAGCATGCTACCTTTTTGTTTAGGTGCATTCGGATTCAGGTCAATTTCACTCTGAGCATAAAACAGCGATCTTGGAATATCTGAAATAACGGCATTGCCAACCCGTTGGATAGCAGGATATCCTGTTCTTCTCCAATCTGTCCAAGGCTCCATTACCACACCATAGTTCGCTACATATTTTTCCGTGATGATTCGATTCAACCTTTCGTCTGTACTTCCGACAAGTGTGCCGTTTGCAGCCAAATACGTAGTGATGCTTGCTGCTGGAACCCTTGCCATTATCATGGAGGCCCGAATGCCCTCTTGAAAAAAGGATTGCGCATCTCCTGGAACACCGTATAATGCAGCTTCAGCTCGAATAAAATTGTATTCAGCGTATGTTAACATTCGAACCGGTGCGTCGCCTGTATAGCTGTATGCCGTGGCACTATACGAGCCATTGGCAGCCGGTGTTGGGCTGTTTGTGGTATCTCCGCGGAGGAAAACATGAAGGCGAGAATACAGCTGTGATGAAGCATCACCAGAACGTCCTCCTTTGAAATTACCGGAACGGGCCGGGAATTGGGTGAAATATGTAAACCGACGGGGATCCTGACGCACATTCATCGAATCAACCAAAGTAGCATTTGCAAAAAGATAATTTGCTCTCGCCACTTCAAATTGCTGAATCGGGTTTTGACGGTTGGACTGATTAACAAACTGCATTTCAAAATTATCGGCAACGCTAGTCATAAACTGTGCACCCGAATTGATCAGGTTTGTCATTTGCGTTACCATGTAATTACGGTCAGCTTTTGAATAATGCAGGAAGATTCTGAGCTTAAGCGTGTTCGCAAACTTTACCCAATTTGTCTTTGTTGTAGCAAATGCACCAGTATAGATCAGTGAGTTGGTGCCCGGTGATCGGGTTGAGGTTGCAGAGTTAACTTCGGCAACTCCTTGGTCCAACAGCGCCAAAATGTTTTTGTAAATCTGCTCGTCATCATCATATTTCGGAAACAGGTTATTCGTCAACTTTTGAGCTTCGCTATAAGGCAAATCACCCCACGCATCGACAGAAATTTGATACACATAAGCTTTCAAAATTTTAGCGACTCCTGTGTAATGTGGAGAGTTTTCTGCTGCGCCTTTGGTAATGATCGTTTCAAGATCATTTAAGGCTGTAGCATAAATGGTCCCAAACAAGTTATTTACATCAGCGCCGGTGATTTGATATTTTTCGTAATCCTGCGTTTGGTTTGTTGCTCCTGATGCAGTTTGTCCAGTATACTGCTGCATGATTAAAGCAGAAAACCGCTGAAGGTCACTTCCACCAATAAAACCAACGGTTGCAGTTGCTGATGTCAACAATTGAGCGATATCAGCTTTTTCCGCCGGCAAACGATCGGGGTCCGTATTTATATCCAAAAACTTTTTACACGAGCTAAGTGCCGAGAGAGCAAGTGCAAAAGAGAACAATAATATTATTTTACGCATAATCTAGAGTTAAGTTCAATTAAAGAGTGATTCTTAGGTTAACACCTACTGTCCGGGTTGAAGGTTGAGCATTAAATTCAAGCCCTTGTGCAGCATTAATTCCCAATACATTTTGTTCTGGGTCTAAGTGGTCATATTCTTTTGTCCACAAGAACAAGTTTCTTCCAAAAACACCCAATTCAATGTTGCCGAATGGCGTTCTGTCTGTAATCTTACGAGGGAATGTATAAGAAAAGTTTGCTTCTCTAACCCTTGTCCAGGATGTATTTACAATGAATCCTTCTGCTGCTACATACTTACCGTTATTACCCCAATACTGCTCCGCAGTAACCGGTATGTTCACAGGGTTGCCATTGGCATCAACTCCGTCAAATTTGTAAGGTTTGTCAAGAACACCAGCTTTAAAGCGTGGGAATTCGGCAGTTTCAATAACAGCTCCGTTGCGGCGTAAGTCAGCTAAGTTTCTTGAGTAGATATCGCCGCCCTTACGAATGTCGAGCAGGAAACTGAATTCAAAGTTTTTGAAGGAAACGCTATTGGTAATCCCAAGCGTAAACTTCGGATTAGGGTTACCAATTTTTTCAACACCAGTGGTTGCTAAGGGCAAACCGGCGTTTGCACCAGTTGTCTGTAAGATCATGCGACCCTGAGCATCCCTGCGGTACTGTGTTCCGTAAATCTGACCAAATTCATCTCCCGCTACTAACCGGATATTCGGTGTAGTAAAACCGCCCAAGAAGATGTTAGCAACGCCTGGTGCAAGCTTTTCAACGATAGTTTTGAATTGGGTAAAGTTCGCATTGATGTTCCAGGTTAATCCGTTGGCAGCTCTGATTGGAGTGATACCAAGTACAACTTCATTTCCATCAGTTTTTAGCTCACCAGCATTCTGATAAACACTCGTGATTCCCGATGCAGCGGAATATGGCACAAAGAATAAACCACCTGTCAACCGGCGACGATAATGGTTAGCCTCCAATGTTATGCGGTTATTCCAAAACGATGCTTCAATACCAACTTCTTTTTCTGTAGTAAATTCAGGTGTTAACAACGGGTTACCTGCAGCGTCACTTATGGTGAATGCTAGGTTGCCATTAAATGGAAACTGGATGTTTGGTCCGAATCCATCAGCAGGGTTAGCGGTTGCCTGGTAATTAGAAGTATTGTAAACAGGAGGACTATTACCCACTTTACCGTAGTTAGCCCGCAATTTCAATGCGCTTAATACATTCCCCTTGAGGCCATGGAATATCTCTGTTGGATTTATTGTTAAAGCAACAGCAGGATAAAACACAGAGTTGTTATCAATAGCTAATGTAGAGGCCCAGTCGTTACGAGCCTTAACGTTCAATGTAGCCCAGCTTCTATAATCAACTACTACATCTCCAAATAAACCAACGATACGACGATTTGAGAAAGCAGTAGTAGGAGCAAAAATGCTCGCATTGCTGATTTGATCAAATCCTCGAACGGTTAGTGTTCGACCAATTATTTGCGCATTCTGCACTTTGTTTTCAACGATCTCGTTACCAACACTAACACTAACCCCAAAATCACCGTATTTACGATTGGCATTGACAGTGAAGTAAGAGTTTAGGTTTCTGTTGTTGTTACGAGCTTCAATAATTCCACCCAAACCTTGTGCTGCCGTATTTCCTTGGCCACGGGCTCCGATTTCGTCAAAACCATGAGCAAAGAAGTTATAGAAGTCAGCACCAACTTTTAGTTCAGCAGTTACCCAATCTACAGGACGATATCGGAATCCGATATTTCCGAGGATACGGTTGACTTCATCACGGTAACGTATGTTATCGATACTCCAATTGGGATTGTCTTCGCCTCCTGGATAAAGGGCTTGGTTGCCATTTGCATCATAAAGAGGCGCATTTGCAAGATCAAAGCTACGTGGCGTGAACAAGGAGCGGAAGAAAGGATTTGACAACTGGTTACCCTGCTGCGTCCTTCTGGAAGTCGTGTTCGTATAATTTATGTAAGAAGTCAACGTGAACTTATTTGAGATCTCAGAGTTTAAGTTCAATGAAAGATTATTACGATCCTGGCGATTCTTACGAACAACGTAAGTTTCTCCTGTGTTTCCGTAGGCAACCCTGTAGGTTGTTTTATCGCCACCTCCATTAAAACTTACAGTGTTCTGGAGGCCATAACCAGTCTTCAACAGACTTTTCACGTTATCAGGATATGCTCTCAATTGTTCCTGCCGACCATAAAAATTTGTAACAGTCTGACCAGTGATTTCAGGTCCCCATGAGGCAGAAACCGCCGGATTGAAATTCCCGCCAACACCTTGTCCATACTGATTTTGATACTTTGGCAGACGGTTGATTTCAACAATATTATATGAGCTTAATACTTCAACTGAACTTTTTGCACGTTTGCGCCCCCTTTTTGTAGTGATCAAAATAACTCCACCTGCCCCTCTTGAACCATATTGTGAAGTTGCTGCTGCACCTTTTAAGATGGTCATGTTTTCAATGTCGTCAGGGTTAATATCAAAAGCTCTATTGGTACTGGTTGTCCCTGTTTGAAGAGCTGTACCCCCGCCACCATTATCAATAGGAATTCCATCAACGACATACAATGGTGCACTAACACCAGTAACCGATGTGTTACCTCTGATTAAGACGCGGGATCCGGTAAATGCTCCACCTGACCCTTGTACACGGACCCCGCCTACTTTGGCAGCGAGTGCATTGGTGATGTTACTTTGTCTAGCCGCTGTTAATTCTTCGGCACCGATGGTAGCTGCTGAATACCCTAAAGTCTTTTTATCGCGTCGAACACCTAGTGAACTAACCACGACCTCTTGTAGGTTTTGTTGAGCCCCCGCTTGCAAGGAAACGGCATAATTTGATTCCGTGCCTAGAGCAACTTCTTGAGCTGCCATACCAATAGCCGTAATTATTAACCGATGGCCATTTGCTGGAACTGTTAAAGAGAATGAACCATCCTCTCTTGTCACGGTGCCTACCTGTGTGTTTTGAACCTGAACGGATGCGCCGACAATGGGATTGCCGTTAGCATCAGTCACTCTTCCTGTAACTGCCCGTTGAGCCCAGGACGTAAGCCCGGCTATCACGAGCACCATTAATAGTAGCAGTTTTCTCATGTGCGTGTATTTGTTTAAGAAATAGTAAAAACAAGCATTCCAGTTTCTAAGGGTGTTGATCGGGGGAGCACTAAAATAGCTCATCGATAGACACAAGGCAACCATTTGTTAAAAAATGCTGCACGGCTGTATTTATCCCTAAAACGGTTTTAAAGATACATGAACGGAGTTGTTATGTTTTTAATAATGCCAAATTGGTTGGGAAGCAAACAGTGATACCAACGTCGATACCATTGAAATACTCAACTTGTACGATCAAACAAACGTAGTTCGAGGCAATTAACATAACAGCCTTTAAGCTGCCTACTCTAGGGAAGGAAATTACCTGACATACTCTATCATGAGAACAAAAGCGTTCCCATTAGCACAATTTACCTTTCAGTTAAGACTGGTACTACAGACATATTAGGAGTTAAGACAGACACGTATTAACAGGATACAACTGCACGTAGAGCTTACTATTATTCCTTAAAAACAAAAAACCTCATAGAGAGGTTTTTTGTTTTTAATTCTTGTTTTTTAATGCTAGTTATCAGTCATCAACGTATTTAATGATAATTCGCTGGCAGGAATTGGCCATATATATCCGGCATCCGCTGGCGCTTTCGCAGGAGCATTTCCTTTTGCAGGGAAAGTTTGCAGTAGACGCAAAATGTCCCAGGCACGAATCCCCTCACCCAAAAACTCAATTCTTCTCTCCAATAAAATTGCATCAATGAGTTGCTGTTGAGTTGCCGCTACGATAACAAAGCTTGGATCAGAACGTTGCCGAACTGCATTTACCAGTGCAAGAGCTCTTGCATTGACACCTGTACTCGTTCTGGCTAATGCTTCAGCTAAGTTTAATAAAACTTCTGGCCAGCGAATAACAGGAACCCAATCAGTATAGGGGTTTGGTGTAGCAAACTTTGATAGATAACGCTTACCGTTTGTTGGGTTGGTATAGATAAAGTTTCTACGTGCATCTGTTGCTCCCCAAGTAGGCTCCGCAATAATACCATTAGGATTTAAAGAGTACTCTGCTTGTCCAACAGCACCGTTATTATACCAGTAAAACCCTATTTGGTTTTGTGTACCAGGGAAATCACCGGCTGTTGTGCTCATTGGCATCGATAAAATGGACTCAGTAGTTGTATAGTTAGTAAATACCGTAGCCACATTTGGAGCTAAAGTATGAGGCACCCCGGAAGTAGCAGTAAATGGCGCAGACTGCGGAACAATTTTGTTTGCTTCCTCAATCACTTTATCATATCGCTGCATACTTAGATACACCCTTGTTTTCAAAGAAATGGCAGTATTGCGGTGAGCACGGGTAGTCCTCATGGTTGCCTGGTTTGTGCCGGTTGGGTAGTCCGAAGGCAAGTTTTGCTCAGCAAAATCCAGATCAGCTATAATCTGGTTATAAACCTCACCCACACTGGCCCTTGCTTGATTTGATTGACCACCACCTTTAATAGCCTTTAAACGCAGAGGAACGCCAGGGCGGCTTCCATTTCCATCGGCGTAAGGACGGGCATAATATTGCAAAAGCACATAATAGGATAATGCTCTAATCAATCTTGCCTCTCCGATATAGTTATTTGAAAGTGTTTGCCCTACTACGGTTGTGCCTTTTTCCTGCATACCTTCTATAAATACGTTTGTCGCATTAATCGTCAGGTATGCTTGCGTCCAGGTTCTTTCTACAGCCGACGTTGAGTTAGTTGGGTTCTGCAGCCATACGTCTGACGCTGTTACTAAGTTGGTTGTTTCGTTAATCCAATCTTCCCCTCTAATGTCTCCATAGGCGAGAATACGGCCACCATATAAACTACCATTCTTTAATGTACCATACAATCCCCGAACACTATTCAAGATACGATCAGGAGTATCGAAAGCCGTCACATCCGCAATGAAAGTTTCAGGAACCGGATTTAATTTCTCACGCTGGCAAGAAGTATACAACGTCGCACAACAACCTAACGTAAGGATATATTTCAGTTGCTTTTTCATTTGTTTTCTTATTTTGACAAAATCATTAAAATGGTTTAGAAACCTACATTGATTCCTACAGTGATCGTACGGGCATTTGGAACTGTATTTCTATCAACACCCTGGGCAGAACCAGTATTACCATTGGATGAAACCTCCGGATCTGGTCCAGGATAAGCTGTAATAATTGCAAGGTTTTGACCGCCGACATATAAGCGAGCAGAATTAATCTTCAATCTGCTCACGACACTTTGCGGCAAGGAATAACCTAAGCGCACATCCCGAACTTTCAAAAAGTCGCCCTTAAATACGTTGATATCTAATGGAATGGCCGAACCGTTTGAAACATTATCTAAATAAACTGGCTTTGGATATTTTGCCACATCACCTGGCTTTTTCCAGGCATCCAACATTTCTACGTGGTTGTTCCAGAAACGCTGATCATGCAAACCTGCGTTTGTGCCGTAATAAACATAGAATCCAGTCTGGAACGTGGTCAGAATATTCAACTCGAAACCCTTGTAGCGGAATGTATTATCGAAGCCACCAAACATTCTGGGTAAAACGTTTGCATACATCACCGCATCAGCCGCTTGCGTAATTGTTCTTGCGGTACCGTTTGGATTGTTGTAACGGGTTCCGTTTGGATTGCTCCAGTTAAACTGACCTGTAGGAGCATAAAACTGATACAATACTTGTTCGCCTTGTTGGTTGATGAAAATCCTTCTACCCGTAGCAGGATCAACGCCTCCGGTACGCACTACCCATAATGTACCTAAAGGATATCCTACTTCTGTTCTACTAACACTTTCCAGCCCGGATGTAGATGTTAAGATAAAAGGCAAACCAGGAGCCAGAGAAGTCACTTCATTTTTGTTTGTTGTGACGTTGATAGAACTTGTCCACTCAAAATCTCTGCCTTGGAAAATTCTTCCAGTCAAACCAATTTCAATCCCTTTGTTATACATTGTACCTACGTTGAAAGGCACAGTAGAAGGCACACCAGTTGATGGAGCTTGAGGAACTCCCAAAATCAAATCGTCAATATCGTTATGATAATATGAAAACTCTCCTACTAATCTGTCCCTGAAGAGACCAAAGTTGAGGCCAACGTCTAACTTCTTACTTGTTTCCCACTTCAGATCCGGGTTGCCTGCACTGGAGAAAACTTGGGTAGCTAAACCACCGTATAAGCCTGAGCCAAAGGTGGAGAAAGTAATATAATCACCGATACCACCTGTATTACCCACTTTACCATAGCTACCTCTTAAACGAAGTGAGCTGAAAGTTTTATCTAAACCAGCGGACTGCCAAAAGCCTTCACGTGCAACTTCCCATCCAACGGATACACCCCAGAAAGTTCCTTTCTTTTGTCCTAAAGCAGAATATTCATCTTGACGAACATTACCGCTAACAAAATATTTTCTTTTATAGTTATAATTCAATCGAGAAAAACCGGAAAGAAGATAGTTCTCACCAAACACATTACCGGAAGGATTATTTGTGTTAAATCCTGCCTGAACTACATCATAAGCGGGGTCACTTAATGTTTGGCGATTGATACCATAACCACGAGATGTGCGGCGGTCTTGCTCCTGACCAATCAATAAATTTAAATTATGATCGTTTGCGATTGTCCGCTCAAATTGAGCTGTATTAGACCAAGTCCATCTTTTATAGGTACCAGTATTTGCAAATGCCTGCCCGGTAGCAGCAAAGCCATCACCATGAATCGGATTCCAGAAAACATCATTATCAATCAGTAAATAATCAATACCGAATTGTGAACGAAGTGTAATCCAATCAACAGGCTTCAATTGTACGTATGCGTTCGACTGGATTTGATTGTTTTCAGCGTTAGAACGATTTCTGTCTAAAATCACCTGAGGATTATAAAAACCAACCTGTGCAATAGTATTGGCCATTGGTCCAACAACGTTGGCAGATGAAATGTTGTAGCTGCCATTATTCAGATATGGTCCTACATTAGGTGCATTCACTATTGCTAAGCGACCGGCACCAGCAGTGCTGAACGCTTCACCAGGCAAGGAGCCTGAAGAAATAGCAGACAAGCTTCTTTGGTTAGAATAAGAAAGTTTACCACCAACACTAAACAGCCTGCTAATGCGGCTATCGATGTTGAATAGTGCATTACCGCGTATAAAGTTATTTCTGCGAATAATACCCTGCTGATTTGTATAACCTGCGGAGAAATAATAATTCGTATTCTCATTTCCCCCCGAAACATTAAATGTTGTGTTATACTGGAAACCTGTCCGATAAATAACGTCTGCCCAATTGGTATTGATTGTATTACCGTTTGCATCAGTAGACAAATTGAAACGGGTATAACCGGTTGCGTTCGGGTTTGTTGTATTTACCGTTGGATTGTTTGCAGCCGCCATATTTTTATACTCTGTATACTGGAAGGCATCCATTACAGGAGGCTGACGGTAAGGCTGCGTCCATCCTGTCCATATATCTAGGCCAACTCTGGGCTTGCCCGATCTTCCTCTTTTCGTTGTAATCAATACAACACCATTTGCTGCACGGCTGCCATAAATAGCAGATGAGGCAGCGTCTTTAAGGATATCAACGCTTTCAATGTCATTTGGGTTAACGCTAGCCAACGGATTGACAGAAGCATTTGTCGAACTGAAATCACCTGTTGGCGCCGGTACACCATCAATAATAATTAATGGATAAGAGCTTAATGAGATAGAGTTTGTACCCCGAACGCGGAAAACCGGCGGATTGTTTAATACGCCATTTGGGACAGTAATCTGTACACCGGTAGCTCTACCTGCCAAACCTTGCTCGAAACTTTGATTAGGCCTGTTGGCAACTACCTGCCCGCTTACTCTTGAAACATTACCAGTTACTTCCCCTCTTCTTTGCGTTCCATAACCAACTACAACCACCTCTTGCATGCTCTGGCCTGTACCAGCCTGCATAGAGACAGTATAATTGTTTTGGGTGCCAATGTTTACTTCCTGCGCGGCCATGCCTACAGCTGTAATAACTAGTCTGCGGCCATTGGCAGGAACTGTCAGTGAGAATGTACCATCTTCCCGTGTAATAGTTCCTACCTGTGTGTTTTGAACCTGAACGGATGCTCCGACAATAGGGTTGCCATTTGCATCAGTCACTCTTCCTGTAACTGCCCGTTGAGCCCAGGACGTAAGTCCGGCGATCACGAGCACCATTAATAGTAACAGTTTTCTCATGTGCGTGTATTTGTTTAAGAAATAGTAAAAACAAGCATTCCAGTTTCTAAGGGTGCCGAGTTGAGGTCAGCGAAAATAATCGCTGAACCGATACAAGGCAAACATTTGTTAAAAAATGCTGCACGGCGAAACTAAAAAGATGAGCGGTCTTTTTGTGGGAAGAACGAAAGCAACAGGGCGGGCAACAGAACCAAGTTTGCTAGCGTAGCTGTTAACAATGTAAGTGATGTTAACCAACCCAACGCCTGCGTACCACCAAAACCACTGAAACAGAAAATGACAAAACCAGCCGTCAACACAATTGAAGTATAGATAATACTTAGACCAGTTGAATGAATCGTTTCAATGACTGTTTTTCTTGTGTCATTGCCCTTCAACTGTTGCTTATAATTTACCAAAAACCGGATGGTAATATCAATTGCAATACCCAGCGCAACACTAAAAACCAATACTGTCGACGGTTTCAACGGCACTCCTGCCCAACCCATCACACCAGCGGTAATGACTAGTGGAATCAGATTCGGAATCAGCGAGCACAACAAAATTCTAAACGAGCGGAATAAGTAAAGCATGCAGAGTGTAATAAGCAGAAATGCCCAGAAAATACTTTCCTTTAGTCCATTAATGATAAATCGTGTTCCTTCTAAAAAAGTTACAGAGCCACCGGTGAGTTCAATATCAAACTTGCGTTTGCCCCAAGTCGAGTCATCTTTATTTTCTGCCTTTTCTGCAGCAGAAGCAGTTAATGCTGTTATACTATCGCGATTGAAAATCTGTTCTGCTCTTGTTTGAATACTGTCGAGGATAAAAGGCAATTGCTCCGAACCAACATCCTGCATCGTAACAGAAATACGTGCCTGCTGACGGTCCTTGTCCATGAACGATGAAACAAGCTTTGTAAACCCTTTTCCCGCTGCATTGCCTTCTGCGGAAGCGCTGTCATTATTTTGGGCGAGATAAGGCCGTAACGCCAACAGGTCATTTTCGCCAGGCATAATGTAAAAGGTACTGTCGCCTTCAAAAAAAGCTTGCTTGGCAAATTTTAATCCTTCTGTAAGGGTTAGCGGCTTGCCAATATAGGAACGCGAATCCAGGTACTGTACCAGCGAATCAATCTTCACCAAGTTTTGCAAGTTGCGGGTAACACCGTATTTCTTTTTTGTATCAACCACTATCTCCAGCGGCATCACACCACCAAAGTTTTGCTCAAAGAATTTCAGATCAGTATAGATCTGGTCTTCCTTCGGTACATCATCTACAATATATCCCACACTTTTAAGACGAAGGATACCAAGGACCGAAACAATCAACACAATTGCAGTAGCTCCATAAATCAATTTACGGTGATTGAGTGACCAACGCTCCAGCCGGCCGAGCCAACGTTGCAAGCGGGAATTATCCAGGTACAACATGTGCCTGCGTTTTGGAGCTGGCAACATGCTCAAGACTGCGGGTATAAGAAAGAGGGAGATAAAAAACAGGGCAAAAATGTTGGTGCCCGCAACTATTCCAAATTCTTTAAGAATAGCACTGCGTGTTAGGCCAAATACAGCGAAGCCAATCCCGGCAGTGATATTACAAAATAGGGTTACGATTCCCATCTTGCTGATCATATCGATCATGGCCGTCTGCTTATCGCCGGTCTCGCGGTAGCTCGTATGAAATTTATTCAGGAAGTAAATACAGTTCGGGATACCAATCACCACAATTAATGGTGGAATTAAGGCTGTCAGAATTGATAGTTTATAACCCATCAACTCCAGAAATCCCACGCTCCAGATCACGCCAATGCCTACAACGGCCAGCGACAACAGCATGGCACTAACCGAACGGAAAAAAACCAACAAAATGAGCGCAGAAAGCAATACTGAACCAATCAGAAAATACCGCATTTCATTTTTGATCCGGTCGGAAAGAATGGTGCGGATCAGCGGCAATCCACTCATTCGAAGATCTACTTTCTGCTTGGCTTCGAAAGCGTCCGTAAGCTTAAGCACACTATCAATCACAGCCGTACGTTGAGTAGAATTAAACACAGCATTATTAGTAGTAACTGCCATCAACCAGGTATTATTCTCCGGGTTGTATAGCAGCCCCCTGTAAAATGGAATATTCAGAAATTTAGCCTTCGCACTATCAAGTTCCGCTTGCGTAAGAAGGGAGTCGCCAAAGATGGGAAGAGCCTGCAGCCGCTCCGATTCGTCCGCTCGTCTTAAATCCACCGAAGCTGGTACAGACAAGATACCTTCAACCGCTTTGATCTTTTTCAAATCCTGCTGTAATCTGACATAATCATTGAAAAATTCAGCCGTAAAAAACCTATCTGTCTGCACTCCAATTACCATCAGGCCACCGCTTTCGCCAAACACTTTTTTAAAGCGTTCGTAAGCCACATATTTAGGGTTATCGGTAGGTATTGCCCGTGCGAACTCGTAGCCAAGTTTCACCTTGCTGGCATGCCAGCCAAAGAATACAGTTAAGGCCAGCAGAATTGCAAAAAAGATGTACTTATATCGCAGAATAGCAACAGCTATCGATCTCCACATGCGGGTTGGTTTGAAGCGGCAAAGAAAAGACTAAAGACGAAAGTGAAAAAGAGTTGAGGATTTTCCTTTCGTTTGTCCACGGTTTAGCAGGCATCAAACGCTGCTCTTCCTCTCCCTTTTTCGTCCTGCCTCATCATCTGTTAGCTATATTTGAAACGTGAGAGCCCTGTTTTTCCTGTTGTTGGTTTCCGTTGCGGCGTTTGGACAAAACACCTTTCCTGCTATCGGCATGTGGCGGGAGCACCTGCCCTACCAAGGAGCATTGGACCTGGCGGTTACTGACAAAAAAGTGTATGCCGCTACACCCTATAGTGTGTTCAGCGTTGACTTGGCAACAAAAGAAATTGAACGAATCAGCAAGGTGTCGGGCTTAAGCGAAACGGGAATTAGCGCTATCGCTTTTGACCCCACCAGCAATAAACTTTTTGTCGCTTATACTAATAGTAATATCGATGTATTGGATGCAAAAGGCATTCATAACATTCCTGACATTAAACGATCAAACATTTCCGGCGATAAATCTATCTACCATATTTATCCTGATGGCTCGCGGTGTTATTTAAGCACCGGTCTGGGAGTGATCGTATTAAATGCCGACAAATTTGAAATAAGAGATTCGTGGTTTATTGGCCGAAATGGCGGCTATGTGAAGGTTAACGGATTTACCAGAACAGCTAACTTTTTTTATGCTGCAACAGAGGAAGGGCTAAAGAGAATAGCGGTATCCAATAACAACCCTGCCGACTTTCGTCAATGGGAGACAGTTTCAGGAACTAATGGACTTGCACAAACAAGTGCAAAGGCAGTGACGGTTTTACAAAGCAAAACCATCGTGCTGCAAAACGATTCGCTGTTCACTGAAAATAATGGTGCATGGAACTCCTTCTTTGCCAATGGCTGGCCTATTACTTCCATTAATTCATCCGGTGGAAGACTGGTTGTTACCCAGCGAATGCCCAACGGCGCTGCACAAGTTTTGGTGCTGAATGATGGAGGTGTTGTGCAACGGACAATTCAACAACCTGGTGCAATCTCTTTTCCGAAAAAAGGGATCATGGTTGGCAACGATGTATGGATTGCTGACCTGTTCGGAGGCCTTTCGCATGCCAGCGGAAGCGGACTTGAAGTGTACCAACCTAACTCGCCGCTGGATATGGTCTATGGAGAAATGGCTATACGAAACGGCCTTTTATGGGCTACGGCGGGAAGTGTCAACAGCAGTTGGAACTACTTATACAACCGGAGTGGTATTTTCAAATTGCAAAATGGCGACTGGTCGTTATTTAACCGGTTCAACAAACCTCAACTGGATACTGTTCTCGACCTCATAACCGTTGCTATCGACCCACGGGATAACAGCGCTTGGAGTGGCTCGTTCGGTGGCGGATTATTGCATCTTGACAAAACTGAAACGCCTAAAATTTTCAAGCAAAACTCCCCTATTGGCCAAACAATCGGCGATCCCGGTAGCTATCGCGTTGCAGGATTGGCTTTTGACAATGACAACAATCTTTGGATCTCCAACTTCGGGTCAAACCGCCAATTGCACGTATTAAAGGCTGACAACACTTGGCAGTCGTTCACAGTGCCGTTTGCTTTAAACGAAAACGCGGTAGCGCAAATAATCATTGACGATGACGGTCAGAAATGGATACAGGCACCGCTTGGAAATGGTTTGCTGGTTTTCAACGAGGGAAACCTTGCTTCCTCTGCCGATGATAAGTGGAAAGTGTACCGAACTGGCACTGGCCTTGGCGGGTTGCCTTCAAACGAGGTCCTTTGCCTGGCAAAAGACAAAAGCGGTTTTATCTGGGTAGGAACTGACAACGGCATTGGTGTGATTCAGTGCCCGTCGGATGTATTTGCCAGTGGTTGCGAAGCCATTCTGCCCATTATAAAAGAAGGCGCTTTTGCCAATTTTCTCTTTAAGGGTCAGGAAGTGAGGAGTATTGCGGTAGATGGTGCTGACCGGAAATGGATAGCCACAAATAGCGGCGTATGGCTTATTGCAAAAGATGGCGACAAAGTACTCGCTAACTATACCGAAGAAAACAGTCCGCTCCTGAGCAATGATGTAAAACGCATTGCGGTTGACGGTAGCACCGGAGAAGTCTTTATTGCCACTGCAAAAGGACTGATTTCTTTTCGCGGAAGCGCTACTGAACACAGCGAGACAAAAGGAAATGTGCTTGTTTATCCCAACCCCGTTGCACCAAATTACAGTGGCACCATCGGCATCCGCGGTGTGCCGGAAAATACCGTTGTAAAAATAACAGAAGTAAGTGGCCGGCTGGTTTATCAAACCCGTTCATTGGGCGGACAAGCTGTTTGGAATGGGAAAGATTACAAGGGGAACAAGGCTTCTTCAGGTGTTTACCTGGTGATAGCAGTGGACGCAGACAGGCAGGAAAAAATCGTTGCGAAAATCGTTATCGCGAATTAGTAAGCAACAAGAAGAACCAGGCAGATTACCTAGGAGATTTACTGAGTTTTTTTAAGAATACACTACCATTTCTAGAAGCGCTTTCTGCCGCTTTCGGCGTAAATTGCAAGGCTTGCGTTGGATGAACATGTGAGCCCTGAAACATCATGATAGCAAAAACCAAGGGTATTGTTTTACGGTCGGTAAAATACGGTGAGACATCGCTTGTTGTCACCATTTTTACAGAGTTATTCGGGCTGCAATCATACCTTGTAAACGGTGTTCGAACAACTTCAAAAAAAGGTTCTTCAAAAGCTTCTCTCTTTCAGCCATCCGCAATTTTAGAACTAGTAGCTTACCATAATGAATTCAACAAGCTGCAACGTTTGCGGGAATACAAATGGGAGTTTATTTACCAGAACGTATTGTCCGATGTTCACAAAAACGCTGTGGCCCTTTTCATGATTGAGCTGCTGAGCAAATGTTTGAAACAGCCCGAAGCCAACCCTGATCTTTTTTATTTTACGGAAGATGCGTTGCATCATTTGGACACGGCCAATCAGTCGGTGACTGGTAACTTTCCTTTGTATTACGCATTGCACCTGGCGGTATTTTTCGGCTTTCGTATTAATGATGAATTCTCGTCAGAAAAACATTACCTCGATCTTGAGGAAGGACGATTTGTAGAAGACCAGCCATCGCACCAGTACTACCTAATTGATCGCGAAGCCGCGGCTGTGTCAGAAATCCTAAAAATCATGCAGCCCTACGAACTGGAACAGGTTTACCTAAACCAGGATATGCGCCGCCGAATAATGCATGGCATCGAGCAGTTTTATGTCATGCATGTACCGGAATTTGGAACCATGCGTACGTTGCCCGTGTTGCGGGAGATTATGAGTTAAAGCGGCAAGAGTTTCACTTTCAGGTTGTTCTCATCAATCAATATCAGCCCGGGCTTTTTTCCTTTCTCAAAACTTCCCAGCTTTTCTTCAAACCCAAGTGCCTTTGCGCCGTTGCTTGTCGCCCAACGCAATAGTTCATCCAGAGGGATTTGGGGTTGTTGATCACGAATAGTTCTCATTTCATCAAGAATGCTCAGGCTCCAGTTACTGGCCAGACTATCGGTACCCAAAACAATATTGCACCCATGTGTCCGCAGTAACTCAATGGGAGGCAATGCATCTTCAATGTACTGATTGGCATTTACACAAAGGCAAAAGAAGGTTTCGGTTTTAGGCTTTGAGCTCTGTACTTGCTGACCAATGGCTTTTACCTCTTTCATTTGATCTTTCACAAAAAGGATGTCTGCTTCCCTTGTGAATGTGTTGTGCACTAAAATGATTTTTTCTGCTTTAGGCAGGTAATGAAAATAGCTTTGCAAACTGCTTGTTCCGGATGGCAGATGGTGCGAATTACTGATCTTCATCATCTCGTACATCCGTTGAAAGTCGCCAGTTCCTTTTAAAAAAAACTCGTCCTCGAAAGCCGTTTCCTGATTATGAATAGATACGACCTTGTTTGCGAAATGGGGCTGAATCGCTTGCCACAATTCCTTGGAAACTGAATAGGGGGCATGAGGAACAATTGAATTGCCCGACTGCCAATTGACGGTTACCGATTGCCCGCTGAACGCATCTAACAAGGCCTTTGCCCTTTCAAACCGCGTCTGCGAAACCGAAGGCAGCCAACCGCTGGCTTCAATGAAATTGTAATAAGCAAGATGGCCTTTTCTTTTTTGTGCTAGGGTTGATGTGTTATTGCAGATATCGCCAACGGCTACTATACCATTTGCCTTCATTTCATTTTCGGCGCTGGTTATGGCATAGGCAATTTCTTCTTCTGAAGCGCCTCGTTCCGTCACAACCTTAAACACGAAATCAACCAAACCAGTACGCTCAGGAATCTTTCCCTTCATGTGGCTTAGTTCCAGGTGACAATGGCAGTTGATTAACCCGGGAGAAAGTAAACCATCCAGGTGCTCTACGTCTTCGCCTGCCTGTTCTTTCCCGACAACCCCCTCCACAACACCGTCTTCGGTTGTAATTAGAACCTTGTCTTCCCAAAGCCTGTATCCATCAAAGAGTTTTTCCGGACAAAATTTCCGATAGCCCATAGCGCTCCTAAAATACAGCCTTCCTCACTACCAATACATTCCTAAATTTGGCGCTTTAAATTCTGACATGCTGGATAAACTGGAAGCCATTAAGGCACGATTTGATGATTTGGGAGTAGCGCTTACCAACCCCGAGATTATTGCCGACAATAAAAAATTCGGGCAATTGTCGAAGGAATACCGCAGCCTTGAAAAATTTGTTGTCGCTCATAAGGACTATAAAAAATTACTGGAAGACATTGATTTTTATAAAGAAGCATTGAACGGTACCGATGAAGAAATGCGGGAGCTGGCAAAATCGGAATTGCCTGAAACAGAAGAAAGGCTGACGAAACTAGAAAGCAATATCCGCCAGATGCTGATTCCAAAAGATCCGCAGGATGACAAGAATGCCATCCTGGAGATTCGTGCCGGTACAGGTGGTGATGAGGCGAGCTTGTTTGCCGGTAACCTTGCCCGTATGTACATGCGCTACTGCGAACGTAAAGGATGGAAGACTGCAATCTTGTCGGAAACAGAGGGTACAGTTGGTGGTTACAAGGAAATTCAAATTGAAGTGACCGGTGAGGATGTGTATGGAACCCTCAAGTTTGAAAGTGGTGTACACCGTGTTCAGCGGGTACCGGACACAGAAGCCAGCGGCCGTGTGCACACAAGTGCTGCAACAGTAGCCGTAATGCCTGAAGCAGAAGAAGTTGATTTTGAATTGAAAGAGAGTGATGTAAAGATGGAAACAGCCCGAAGTGGTGGTGCTGGTGGACAGAATGTAAACAAGGTGGAAACGAAGGTTTTATTGACGCATATCCCAACAGGTACCGTAGTCATTTGCCAGACAGAACGCACCCAGCTAGCTAACCGCGAGAAGGCCATGCAAATGCTGCGGACGAGACTATACGAAGAGCAGGTGCGAAAGCAGGAAGATGAGATTGCCCGCCATCGAAAAAGTCTGGTTAGTACGGGTGACAGAAGTGCGAAGATCCGGACTTACAATTATCCGCAAGGCCGGGTAACTGATCACCGTATCGGCTTGACTCTCTATAATTTACAAGAAGTGATGGATGGCTATATTGATGAATTGGTTGATGCACTGCAGTTTGCTGAAAATGCTGAAAAAATGGCCAAACAGAATTAATTTGTAGAGCCTTTTTCACGATTATCATATGAAATAGTCTGATGGGAATTTACATTTTGTCAGGCTGCTGTCACGAATTAATGAAATATAGCTGTTAGTTGTTGTGCAGTTTGAATTGGGATGTTTGAATTTTATCTTTGGCATAGTTCTTTCTACCTATTAATTATCAAGCAGTTCTTTACAAGATAGTTTTCAGGGAATAAAGACTTTTTATTTCGGTTAACATTTCCGCGAAAACTATTGGCAACATATTTGCGTTATTAAGATTAGTTCTTCTCACATAAAGCAGTCAATTTTCTCATAAGCAGTTAGTTTTGGTTGCGACCCCTGTTTCTACAGGGGTCTATTTTTTTATATACCTGTCCCAAACTAGCAACCCTGCCAAAGCACCCGCCATGTCTGCAATCACATCGCCCAAATCAAACGACCGGTTGGCTATCAGGTAATGTTGGATACACTCCACACCTACTCCATAAATAAGAGCGGCAAGTAAACACAGCGTATCAAACTTTATTGGCGGAGAAAAATAAAATCGCCAAAGGAAAAGCAGCAAGGCAAAAAACCCGAAGTGCACCCACTTGTCGAAATAGATATCGTCCAGCCAGTTTTCTTTCGGAAGGGCTGAGCCTGGAAGGAAAAACAGAAAAGAAATCAGCAATAACCAAATAATGGCTAATGGCTTTGCCCATCTTGCAATGAGTGATAACATGGTGCAAATAAAAGAAAGGATTGCTGTAAGAGTAAGCCCTTAGCAACGTGGAGAAGCTAAACCAAAGACCAGCCTGAAGTTTTCCCATTGCTGATTGTATTTCGTGATGGTTCTCCCTTGTTATTCCGACGAAGTAGTTATGGCAGGAAGAGTATACAATCAAGGTTATGAGAAATAATTATGACGATAATCCAGTCCACCGATCCCTCCTTTGCGATATCAAATAAGAGGCTACAGGATGGCAGATGAGCTGAAGGTGATGGCTGAAAGCTGAGAAATTACCGCTCACCGCTGCTCCGAACGTACAAGAGTGCGACGCAACAGACGCCTAATAGCAGCACTGCTGCTTAGCTCCTAAAATAAAAAGACCCAACCGGCAACCGGTTGAGTCGTCAATGAGATACTGAAGAGAAGCGCTACTTGCCCCTAGCTACTCACTACTCGCTTCTCTCCTAATTATATTTAAACGGAGTCACCATTTCAAAAGCAGGAATGTTGACTTCGAATAATTCTTTTGTATGAAGGTTCTCCATTAAGTATGCGCCATGCATACGACCCATTTCTGTGTGCAGGTTACATCCGCTAACATATTGATACTCCTCACCGGCGCTGATTACCGGCTGCATACCCACTACGCCTTCTCCTTCTACTTCGCGAAAGCTGCCATCTGAATCGAAGATGTGCCAATGACGGCTGTGCAGTTTCACCGGGAAAGAATTGTGGTTTTCAATAGTTATACGGTAAGCAAACATAAACTCCGATTGCAATGGGTTGCTGTAGTCCTGCTGATAGAATGTCTCCACGCTTACCTTAACTCCTTCCGATATCATGCTAACCATACAATACGATTTTGACTAAATATAAAACAAAGTTGTTGCCACAATTAGTGAGGAATTTTTTTTGTGGAAACCGCTCTGAATTGAGACCTATTTTTGCGCAACTTTAACCACAAAATGACCAATTATGAAAATAGCAGTAGCCAAAGGCGATGGAATTGGACCGGAAATCATGGAAGCCGTACTCTCCATATTCGATGCAAGCAAGGCTGATCTACAATATGAATATGTGGACATGGGGAAATGGGTCTTCGATAAAGGCTTTAGCAACGGTATGACGCCTGAAGCCCAACAGACGATTGAACAATTAGGAATCCTGTTCAAAGGCCCTATGGAAACACCCAAGGGAAAAGGGGTGAAAAGCGTGAACGTTACGGCCCGCAAAACCTGGAATACCTACGCCAATAACAGGACGTTCCAGTCCCTGCACGGCGTGGATACGGTTTTCAGTAAAGCAGGTATCCCGATCGATATCACTATTGTTCGAGAAAACATTGAAGATACGTATGGCGGTATTGAGCACATGATTACGCATGATGTTGCCCTAAGCCGTAGGTTTATCACCCGCCCCGGAAGTATGCAGGTGATTCGCTATGCTTTTGAAATGGCAAAGAAGAAAAATGCACGACGCATTACCTGTGGTCACAAGGCCAACATTATGAAGCTGACCGATGGCCTGTTCCTGGAAGTCTTTTACGAAATAGCAAAAGAATACCCTGAGTTACAAGCCGACGATAAGATCGTTGACGACCTGGCCATGCAATTAGTAGTAAAGCCTGATCAGTACGACGTAATTGTAATGACCAATCTGCAAGGCGACATCATTTCTGATTTGTGTGCAGGGCTTGTAGGCGGGTTAGGATTCGCTCCATCGGCAAACATCGGCGATCATATTTCAATTTTTGAAGCCGTGCACGGAACGGCACCAGACATTGCAGGAAAAGGTATTGCCAACCCAACAGCCCTTTTATTAAGTGGGCTTTCCTTGTTACGTCACGTTGGGCTAACAGAAAACGCAGCAACCATTGAAAATGCTTTGTTGTATACCTTGGAGCAAGGGATTCGCACTGGCGATTTCGGCGACCGCAGCAAACCTGCATTGAACACTACGCAATTTGCAGAAGCCATTATTTCCAACTTCGGGAAAACGCCACAACACGGCGCAAAGCCAACCACTCCAAATACACCGGGTTCGCCAACACCGTTTAAATTGGAGCATAATCCGATGATGGAGTCCAAAGAGGCGCAGCAGGAGAAGATTGTCGGTGTTGATATGTTTATTGAGTGCAATGAACAACCGGAAGTCATTGCGCAGAAAAGCCAGCTTCACGGCGGCACCAAATTCAAACTGGTAAACATCAGCAACCGGGGTACGCAGGTATGGCCAACTGGTTCTAAATACACAAACCTCGTTAACCAGTATAACCTCCGTTTTGAATCGCTGACCGATAACGGACTGACGCAACAGGATGTGATTGGATTGTATGTAACCCTGAGCGCAGACTACAAAGTTTGTTCGTTGGAGTTATTGAATATGTGGGGTGATAAAAGAGGCTATAGTTTAGCCCAGGGACAATAAAATAAAAAAGCCTCTCCTTGAGAGGCTTTTTTATTTTACACTTAATCAAATGGCAAAACAAAAAACCAATAGCTAGTGTAGTCCATTTTAATCCTTAAGATGACGGCCGCTATGAGAACGACAATGCTGATAAATAAGGTGTTTCGTGCACTTACTTTCTTCCGTCTGCTACGTTCACCAATGCCGATTTGATAAAGCCGAAATGATAAGCAGATATAACAGAGTGAACCAATTGCAAAAAGCAATACAAGGTGCGGTAATACTACTCTTGTGAGCCAACCAAGCATTAAATACGCTTAGCGTTTTTATACCCATTTTTATGCAGCCATTGAAGGACCTTTTCCCGTTGGTCGCCCTGCACAATGATCTCTCCATCTTTTGCAGAGCCACCCGTACCACAAAAATTCTTCAATGCTTTTCCCAATGTCTGTAAATCCTCATCAGTGCCAGTGAAACCTGCTACCAACGTAACGGCTTTACCGCCCCGGTGTTTGGTTTCCAGCTTTACTCTCAGCTTTTGTTGTTGTGGCGGTAAGGTTTCCGCCGCGGGGCCGTCTTCGTGCTGAAAATTGAAATTTGGGTCGGTGCTGTATACGAAACCGTTTTTATCGCTTTTGTTTTTTTTACTCATAAAGAAAGTCAAAGGGCAAAAGTAAAAATTGAAAAAGGGATTGGTTAAATAGAAAAGTCCAGCTTATCGGAAGCCTAGTTTTTACCTTTTTAATTTTTACTTATTAATCACTGCTTTTAAACTTAGATCCAGGCTTCTTGCCTGGTGTATTAACCCTCCAACACTAACATAATCAACGCCGGTAGCAGCGTAGGATTCGATCGTGTCCAGGTTTATTCCGCCGCTGGCTTCCGTTTCAAACTCATCGCCAATCAGCTCAACTGCTTCCTTTACTTGCTCAGGCTTAAAGTTGTCAAGCATCACCCTAAGAACCTTGCCTTTCCCAACCTCCAGCACTTTTTTGACATCGTCAATGCTTCGTGTTTCCACTTCAATTTTTAAGTCGGGCCGGTACGCCTGAACGTAATCATGTGCCCTGGAAATTGCTGCTTCCAACCCACCACTGTAATCAATATGATTGTCCTTTAGCATAATCATATCAAACAGCCCGAAGCGATGGTTCACACCTCCGCCAATACGTACAGCTTCTTTTTCCAATAGCCGGAAATTGGGAGTTGTTTTACGGGTATCAAGAAGCCGGGTTTTATAGCCCTGGAGTTTATCCGTGTATTGTTTGGTTAGTGTGGCAATTCCGCTCATCCGTTGCATACAATTCAGAACCAGACGTTCAAGCTGCAATATTGTATGCACAAAGGTTTCTACTTCAAATGCTACTTCCCCTGCTTTCATTTCTTCTCCATCATACTTATGGCGAATGAAATTAGCTGTTGGCTTTTTGTACTTGAACAACTTCTCCGCTACATCTATGCCTGCCAATACACCATCCTGTTTGATCTTTAAAACGGCCTTTCCTTTTACATCTGCAGGAATACAGCACAGTGTTGAGTGGTCACCATCGCCAACATCTTCCTGGAGCGCTGCGTCTGCTAATCGATATAACCGGGCATCAAAGTCTGTCATAAACACAAATTTAACCGCAGATGAGTAGGATTATTGAAGGATTGCCACGGATTCTGATGAAGCGAGACGTATTTACTCTATAGTCTGTTAACAATCCCATTATTCCGTCTGAAATCCTACTAATCTGTGGTTATAAAAAATCCCGCCAAAAGCGGGATTCAAATTTATTTCTTTGGAATACTTACATTGACTGGAAACGAATTTCTTTAATCAGCAGGCGACCATTTTTTTCAGTTAAGAAAAATGTGGTTCTGAAAGGCCCGGAGCGGCTTGACAGCGTTCCAATACAAAACTGACTGCCACCATTATCGCCTTTGTGCTTTACATCAAAACCTTTTACGCCATTGTTTGAAAAGAAATCCTGTAAAATTACCACAGCCTGCTGGCGGCTATAGTGGTCAGTTTTTGACGGCATTGACAACTCGATGTTGTTATCGATATATTTCGACAATTCCGTCGCGTTTCCGTTACGCAAGGCGCTAATGACGTCGTCAATTCCGCCTGCCTGCGTAAATGCCGTTGCTATAAAAAACAGAGCGGCGCAGGTAAGTGTAACGATCTTTTTCATATTAATGAGTTTGATTTGGCCTGCTATGCGCGAAAAATATGCCATAAAGTAGAGGATGTTTTGGTGCACCGAAAATAAACAAAACCTTTGCGAAAGGTATAGATTTGCAGCCCACAAACACAGTTATGACGCCGAACCGCAAAGTTATCCTGTTGATCATGGATGGATGGGGATTAGGGAAAGTGCCTTCTTCCGATGCTATTCAAAATGCAAATGCTCCTTTTGTCAGCTCACTTTATCATCAATACCCTAACACCACCTTAACAACCTGCGGCGAGGCAGTAGGCTTACCGGAAGGGCAAATGGGCAATTCGGAAGTTGGTCACCTGAATCTTGGTGCCGGCCGCATTGTTTACCAAGAATTGCAGCGAATCAACGTAGCCATCAGGGATGGTGAACTGGCACAAAACCCCACGTTTCTTAACGCTATTCGGTATGCAAAAGATAACAACAAGCCCTTACATCTTTTAGGTCTGGTAAGCGACGGCGGTGTGCATTCACATACGGCTCACTTAAAAGCTATGTTGGACATCTGCAGAGACAATGAATTAACCAATGTGTTTATTCATGCGTTTACCGATGGCCGCGATACAGATCCAAAAAGCGGGCTGCGTTTCATTACCGACCTTGAGGAGCACCTCCAACAGTCTACAGGCAGGGTTGCTACCGTAAATGGACGTTATTATGCTATGGACCGCGACAACCGTTGGGAAAGAGTTAAACTGGCGTACGACGCAATGACAAAAGGAGAAGGAAGAAAAGCAGCGAATGCTACCGAAGCCATTACACAATCGTACCAGGAAAATGCTACGGACGAATTTATTCGTCCAATAGTAATTGTGAACGATGCCGGATCTCCAATTGCAAAAATTGAAGAAGGTGATGCAGTGATCGTTTTCAACTTCCGCACCGATCGTTGCCGTGAGATTACCAGAGCGCTAACGCAAACAGAATTTATAGAGCATGAAATGAAACCGTTGAACTTGCACTACACCACGATGACGGAATACGATGCAACGTTCAATAACGTCAATGTAATTTTTGAAACCGACAACCTCAATAACACGTTGGGTGAGATTATTGAGCAAAATGGATTGAAGCAGATCCGGATTGCCGAAACCGAAAAATACCCACATGTAACTTTCTTTTTTAGCGGTGGCAGAGAAAAACCTTTTGAAGGCGAACAACGCATCATGGTGTCTTCGCCCAAAGTAGCTACCTATGACCTACAGCCTGAAATGAGTGCGCCGGAAATAACGACAGACATCGTTGGTGAGATCAATAAAGGTGAAGTACATTTCATTTGCCTGAATTATGCGAACGCTGACATGGTGGGCCACACCGGCGATTGGAAAGCAGCCATTAAAGCAGTAGAAACAGTAGACACCTGTGTACAACGTGTCGTTACTGCTGCGTTGGAAAACGGCTATACCGTGTTCTTAACGGCAGACCATGGCAATGCCGATTATATGATCAATGAAGATGGAACACCGAATACGGCACATACGTTGAACCCTGTCCCGTTTTTCATTATTGATAAAGAGTGGAAAGGAAACATTAAGCCGGGCAAACTCGGCGATATTGCTCCAACCATTCTGTACATGATGGGTCTTACACCACCAAAGGAAATGACTGGAGAAATATTAGTAGATTAGTTGCCTATCACCATTAACATTACGTGAAACACCCCGGCCGGCATATATCTTCCGCCCTTTTCAGCGCACTGCTTTTGTTGCCTTTTTTGGCCATTGGCTTTTTGCAGATTGGTCAACTTTATATTCAATCAGACAGAGAGGAAAGACTCGGAAATGAAGAATTGGTGAAGGTGATACTGCCCGCAAAAGATGTTGTATGGGAAGAAGAAGGCAAGGAACTTTGGGTAGGCGAACGGATGTTTGACGTGGCATCTTACTCTATTGTTGACGGTCATTATCACTTGCTTGGCATATATGATGAAGACGAAACTGAAGTAGCAGGCTCTTTGCTTCACATCCTTTTATCGAAAAACGAATCTGGCTTTCTGCAGTTGCTGTTATTGCTTCAGTGCTTTTGCATAACGGCAATCTTTCTTAGTAATTCTCTTCAATTGGTTTGGCTCCAAAGAGTTTTTGCTTCCTTTTCAATCTCTCTGCACTCACGTTCACATGTCATTCTAGGACCGCCGCCAAAGCAGTAAGTCATCTCATGACCAGTTGACTTATTCAATACAACAAACCACAATTTTCATGAAAAGAGTGATAGGGTTTGGTGCATTGTTATGTATTTGTCTGCATACCAATGCCCAAACCGATACAGCTACCTGTAATATGGATGAGGTTATCATCTATTCCGGAAAGTTTGCTGAACGAAAGAGAAACATCGCACAAAAAATAGATGTAGTAACAGCTCGCCAGATTGCACAAACAAATGCACAAAACACCGGTGATCTTCTCATCAATACCGGGAACGTGTTTGTTCAAAAAAGCCAGCAAGGAGGCAGCAGTCCGGTCATCCGGGGTTTTGAAGCCAGTCGGGTTTTATTGGTCATAGATGGCATACGTATGAACAATGCTATCTATCGTGCAGGCCACTTGCAAAACGTCATCACCGTCGACCAGAATTCATTAGAACGAGTGGAGGTTTTGTACGGACCTGCATCAACACTTTACGGAAGCGATGCACTAGGAGGTGTTGTTCTCCTGCGTACCAAACAGCCCATGCTTTCTGCAATGGAAAACCTGTTTGCTACCGGTTCCGGGTTCATTCGATACAGCAGTGCTAACCAAGAAAAAACAGCGCATTCGGATGTAAGCATTGGCGGACGAAAATTCGCTTGGTTTCAAGCCTACAACTATAGCGATTTTGGCGATATGCGCATGGGTAGCAACTACCCTGATAAGTATCCGAACTTCGGTCGAAGATCGCAGTACATTGATCGTATCAACGGCATTGATTCCATTGTTACGAACTCGGACGACAGGATTCAGCGTTTCTCGGGTTATCGTCAATGGGATATCACGCAAAAGTTTCTGTACAAGCAAAACAATCGAATCACACATTCACTTAATCTACAGCATTCAAACTCCAGCAATGTGCCCCGTTACGATCGACTGCAAGATGTAAGAAACGGCGTGCTACGTTTTGCAGAATGGTACTACGGTCCGCAAACAAGATACCTTGGCGCTTATGAGATGAATGCGACCGATATTGGCTTTTTGAATGCACTCCGACTCAATATCAACTACCAAAAGATTGAAGAAAGCCGGCACCAGCGGGAATACCGACGATACGACAGATTAGATAATCGCCTGGAGCAGCTGGATGTGTGGGCCTTCGTGCTGGATGCACGTAAACTATGGGGTAATAATGAACTCACGTTTGGTATGGATGGCCAGTGGAATGATGTCGTTTCAAAAGCATTTCGCAAAAACATACAAACCGGTGCAGAAACAAAGCTGGACTCCCGCTATCCAAATGGCGAAAACAACATGAATTACCTAGGCTTGTATGCACAACATCTCATCAAACTAAATGGCGGAAAAATCATCATCAATGATGGAGTCCGCTTGCAACGAGTGTCATTAAGCAGCACCATTGCTGACAATTCGTTTTTCAACTTCCCATTCACCAGCATCCAGCAGGAAAACTGGGCGGTGACTGGAAACATTGGCGTAGTGTATCTGCCTACGGAACGAACACGCATAACAACAACGGTTGCCTCGGGCTTCCGTGCTCCCAACATTGATGACCTGGCAAGGATTTTTGAATCGAATACAGCATCGCGGCAACTCATCGTTCCCAACCCGGCCATCGGGCCTGAATACACGTACAATATTGATCTGGGATTCAGTCATAGCACAAACAAAATTCGTTTTGAAGTGACAGGGTTTTACACCTGGTTTCGGAATGCTATTGCCCTAGCACCTTTTCGTTTTGGTAGTGAAGACTCTATCTCCTACAACAATATGCGGGTGAAAGTTTTTGCTAATCAGAATGTCAACAAGGCTTACCTGTACGGCGTCAGTTCGAACATAACCATTGACCTGACTAAAAGCCTTCGCTTCTATTCCACTATCAATTATACCTATGGTCGTTTGCAGCCGAGTGGCGGAGCAGAAGTGCCGCTGGATCATATTCCTCCGGTGTATGGGAAAACCAGTTTACAGTTTACCCATAAGGTGTTTACTGTGGAAGCTTTCGGTCTTTATAATGGGTGGAAACAAATAAAGGATTACAATCCAAGCGGAGAAGACAATGCACAGTACGCCACACCGGAAGGGACACCATCGTGGTATACCCTGAACCTGAGAACTACCTTCACTCCCCTAAAAAATATCAGTATCCAGGCTGGAATTGAAAACATCCTTGACCGGAATTACCGGTATTTTGCTTCGGGTTTTTCAGCTCCCGGACGAAACGTCGTCCTCGCATTAAGGACAAACTTTTAATTGATCATCTCCATTTTTTGATAAAGGCGGGTAATCCCGCCTTTATTTTTCGTCGATAGTGCAGCATTCGCTTAATTTTTTTGTCTAACTTACAGGCAACCAAAGTAAACCTATGACAGAGGAAGCCCTTTTGCAAGGTTGTATCAAGAATAACGCGGCTGCACAGAAAGAACTGTATGACCGGTACAGTTACAAAATGTTCGCCGTCTGTTACCGCTATGCGCATAACCGCGAGGATGCTGAAGACATGCTCCAGGAAGGATTCATTAAGGTATTCTCGCAGATACACAAGTTTGAAAATCGCGGCGCACTGGAAGGTTGGATCCGGCGCATCATGATTCACACTTGCATCAATATCTTGAAGAAGAACAAACGATTCAATGAAAGCGTAGACCTGATTCATGCTACGGCGCTGCAAACAAGGGAGGAAAGTATTCCTTCCATTGTTCAGGCAAAAGAAGTGGTAGAATGTATTCGTTTGCTACCGTTGGGTTATCGCACCGTTTTGAACCTATACGCCATTGAAGGGTTCTCGCACAAAGAGATCGCTTCAATACTTGATGTAGAAGAAAGCACCAGCCGTAGCCAGTACACGAGGGCGAAGGCGATGCTGGAAGACATTTTAGTTAAGAAAAACATCATCTATAAACCAAAGGAGCAAGTATATGCTGCCGTGGGGCAATAACCACCCCTAAAACTGCGACTGATTATGAAGAGAGACTTTACAAATGAAAACTTTGAAGACTTCCTTAAACGCAGTGCCGACGGCTTGCGGATGAAGGCCCCGGACAAGGTTTGGCAGAACTTGTCGAAGGAGCTAGGCAAAAAGCGGAGACGGTTTATGTGGGGTTTGGGAGCTTTGTTTTTGATTTCTGGAACAGCAGGCTACTTAACCATTAACCATCTATCATCTGAAAATTTAGTTGCTACACAAAATAACAACAACAGCACTAGAACCAGTACTACCAAACAAACTAGTTCAACTACCGATACCTCACCCAGCAGGCCAGAAGAAAATAGATCATCCATTGAGGCAACAAACGAGAACAGTTCTTCCACTGCTAAAGTAATTGCGCTTGTTCCACGAAATAGCGGTTCAGCCTCATCGGCTAATCGTGCTGAAAGGAATAGTGCGCCGGTCATTTCCCTTGAGGGTGTTTCAGATCAGCCATCGACGGAAAATGTTTTCACTCCGGTTCCTGTTGATTCTTATACCGAATTTGATGCTTCTGAAAAGAGCCAAAAAGCCGACATCAAAAAAAATGATGTTACAGCGGCTCCAGTTCTTCCCATGACTATTGAAAGCGTGGTAAATAGTTATCGTGCAAACAATAAAAAGAAGCGGTGGGAATCACAGTTTCATTTTGCTCCTACAATCAGCTATCGCAAATTATCGGAGAACAAGTCTTATTTGCGGAACATCGATCCAAACACAATTCCTTCGGTGTACCCAGCGATGTACTCCAGCGTAAACAACAATGTTACTCATAAACCGGATGTTGGTTTTGAACTTGGTCTTTCTGCAAAATACCTGTTGTCTGACCGGTTGAAAGTTAAGGCAGGAGTTCAGTTTAATGTAAACCGCTACGACATACGTGCCTTCAGTGCCCAAATGTCCAATACAACAATCACGTTAAATAGCGGTGGACGAATTGACTCCCTAAATGCTTTGTCATCGTACAGCACAGAAAGCGGATACAAAGCTAATTGGTTACAAAATTTCTCTTTCCAGGTGTCTGCACCAGTCGGGGTTGAGTACATCATTTCGCAGAACGACAAGGTTCAGTTTGGAATGGCAACTACTATACAGCCGACTTATGTTCTTAATGACCGCTCGTACCTCATCACCAGTGATTATAAAAATTACACGCAGGTTCCCTGGCTTATCCGCCGTTGGAACGTGAATACAGCTTTCGAAACATTCGTAACCTATAATTCCGGCAAAACCAAATGGCAGATTGGACCGCAGGTTCGGTACCAGTTATTGTCAAGCTTCATAAGTGAGTATCCGGTCAAGGAAAACCTGTTTGATTTCGGCCTGAAAGTGGGCATCTCGCTCAACAAATAGATAAATCTGGGCTAATTGCTTAATAATCCCGTCGACTGCAATGCAGAGGCGGGATTTTCGTTATAGAGTGTTGGCTAAATTTACCGCATGAACCGTTGTTTTATCCTTTGTGCGCTGGTCGTATTTGCAGTTGGTTGTAAAAGCAAAAAACAGAAGAAATCCGATGTGCCTGCTGCCAACTTCTTTGTGAATGATTACCTGAGGGGACAGGTGGCAAGACTTGATTCCGTTCAGGGGCAATTTGTAAAAATTGAAACCATTGATGGCCGTAGCGATAGTGCCACGCTAACCAACTTGCAGGCAAAACAATATGCCAGAGAGTTCCTTGAATTACCGGATATTTCGAAGGAAGATGTTCGTGACGACTACGAGGTTTCTCACCTGTATGATGAGCTCCAAGAGGCCTTCATCTTCACTTATCAGACAAAGGAAGATCACCCGGTTAGACTACAGAATATTACTGTAGAGCCTGAAATGAATGCAGGAGGAAAAAACGACATCCGTTCCGTTTATGTTGATTTCTGGGACAATAAGAACGAAACGCTGACAATAAAGAAATTTTTATGGGAGGCCAATAAGAGCTTTGAGGTGATTACAAGCATTGAAGCACAGGGCCAGCCCGAAAAAACCAAAAAGTTGAGAGTAGTTTGGAATGGTTTTGACAGCCTTTCTACTCAGTAAGGAAGAATAGAATGACGCAGAAAGAATTTCAGGAGATAGCCGGGACTCTGCCACAAGAGCCAGGGGTGTATAAGTATTACGATACCAGTGGCCAGCTGCTTTATGTCGGCAAGGCCAAGAATATCCGCAAGCGGGTAAGTTCGTACTTCACGAAAACCCTTGCGAGTTATAAAACACATGAGCTGGTTAAACGTATCAGGCGGATCGAATTTACCATCGTGCACACTGAGCAGGATGCATTCCTGTTAGAAAATTCTCTGATTAAGCAGTTTCAACCGCTGTTCAATATCAATTTGAAGGACGATAAAACCTATCCCTATATCGTCATTAAAAACGAACCGTTTCCGAGAATTTATCTTACTCGCCAAAAGATAGAGGATGGCTCAGAATATTTTGGACCGTACACATCGGTTGGCAAAGTGCGGGAGCTGCTTAATTTCATTAAACAAACAATTCCGCTTAGAACCTGTCCTCTCAATCTGGTGCAACGCAATATTGAAAAAGGCAAGTTCAAGGTTTGCCTGGAATTTCATTTAGGCAATTGCAAAGGCCCATGTGAGGGACGGCAGAGCGAAGAGGATTACAACGAGAACATTCGCCAGATCAAAAACATTTTGAAAGGAAATCTTTCAGCAGTTATCCTGCATTTTAAAAAACAAATGAAGGGGCTTGCAGAAGCCTTGGAGTTTGAGAAAGCAGAGGCGGTACGTAAGAAGATTACTTATCTCGAAAATTATCAATCTAGGTCGATTGTAATAAACTCCACTCTGAAAGATGTCGATGCGTTCACCATTGAACAAGTAGATGGCATTGCGTATGTGAACTACCTGATGGTAAACAACGGTGCCATCATCCAAACGAAAACAATTAAGGTAGAAACTCACCTGGATGAAACAGAAGAGGAAATTCTTGCCGGGGCGATCGCACAGTTAAGAACTTTGTTCAATAGCGAAGCCACAGAAATTGTAGTTCCATTTGAAATTGAATATGGTGAACCGGGGGTAGTTATAACTGTCCCAAAAGGTGGTGACAAGAAGAAATTGTTAGAGCTCTCACAGAAAAATGTTGAATATTTTCTGGATAGCCTGAAAAGCAAGGAACGCTTGCAATTATTGCAAAAGGATAAATCCGAGGTTATACTGCAGATTCAGGAAGACCTGCAGCTTCCGGCGGTGCCTCAACACATCGAATGTTTCGACAACTCCAACCTTCACGGGTCTTACCCTGTGTCCGCAATGGTTTGTTTCAAGAATGGTGAACCAAGCAAAAAAGACTATCGTCTTTACAACGTAAAGACGGTTGAAGGCATTAATGACTTTGCCACCATGAAGGAAGCCGTTTACCGGCGTTATAAACGACTTAGAGACGAAAAGCAGCCATTTCCCCAATTAGTTATCATTGACGGTGGTAAAGGGCAATTAAGCGCAGCTAATGAAGCCATTGAGGAATTGGGATTGCAAGGACAAATGACGTTGGTGGGGTTAGCAAAAAATGAAGAAGAACTATTTTTTGTAGGCGACAAAGAATCGCTAAAGCTTCCTTATGATAGTGAGAGCCACAAACTGATTCGTCGTATCCGGGACGAGGTGCACCGTTACGGTCTCAATTTTCACCGCGAAAAACGCAGTAAAGGAACCTTTAAAAACGGTTTGGAAGACATTAAAGGCATAGGCAACAACACCGCTAATCTGCTCTTGAAAACGTTCCGTTCTATCAACAACATCAAACAACAACCGGAATCAGAGTTAGCAAGAGTTGTGGGTGTTTCAAAAGCACGAATTATCAAGAGTCACTTTAACGGAGGGGATGGGAACACCGAGGGGCTGGAGGTTGAAAGCATATAAGGATAAAAAGAAAAAGGGCTGCATGGAAATGCTGCCCCGTTTTAAAATCCAATATCCTATGAAAAACCGAGGTAAAAATACATACTCATTCCGCATTTGCCATGCGTACTTTCCACAAATTTTAGGTGATGGATAACGGATAAGAATGAATAAGCCGCTTAGCCTTCCCCGGTCTTTTTGAGTTGACCGAATAAAAAAATCCTGTCGCAACCGACAGGATTTTTTCTTTAAGCTATTTAATTAGTACGACCAGAGGTCTTGTTCGTAGTTGAAGATGCGCTCTTTAATGTTTTCACCTTCAAGCAAAGCCAGGATTGGATCCTTGATCATCTGGCGGATTGTTCTGTTGCCAGGATTATCCAACGTTGACTTTGTGATGTAAGAAGAGAACATACGGGCTTCAAACAACTCTTCCCATGTCATACGGTGTGCACCCATGTTTTTGGCGTTGTACACTTCGTAGCGGGCAAGTGTCGGACGAAGATCCGGGTAATAAATCCAGAACATCGTTGAAGAACCCAATTCACGTCTAGTACCCTCGATGTATTCGGTCTTCAGCGGAGCAATACCAATAATGCGGCACATCATACGGCTTGACTCTCTGTCGAAAATCCACTCTTCTTTGATGCGAATCTTCTTGATGTCCTCCGGGTTAAAAGCCTTTTTAACAACTTTCAGCTTTACCACTTTCGACATGTCGTTGATGTCCGTGATAGGAATGGTGTCGTTAGACCCACCGGAAGCTCTTTTTCCTACTTCATCTAAAGACAATGGAGTCGTAAAACGCTCATCGTCGAAGGCGATTACTTTCCCGTCCTGTACAGCTTTCAATAAGATGCTGATAAACTGTTGGTCACCGTTGTCCTCTGTGCCCTTGTAGTTGAAAGTCTGGTTCATCTTTTCACGTAGATCCAGTTCTCTCCAAACTTTTTCGGCATACAAGGCGTCATCCAACCGCAGGAACTCGTAAGTCAGAGGAGTTCTTTCATTTAAGATAGAATCCTTGAATCCGAAGGCGTTATCTGGGCGCAGTGACTTTCCCCCAGTTGTCGTACCACCGGCGGCTGAATTATCGACCTCAATAGGCACGTTTCCATACGCATTGAAGTTTGTGGGCGCACTTGTGTTATTATTTTGCTGTTGCTGACTTGGTGTTTCTGAACTATTGTTATTCCTTGTAGACCGTCTGCGTTGAGCATCGGCTGTTTGGGTCAATAGGCCAAGACCAATGAAAAACAAACAACATTTAAACCACTGAGCTTTCATATTTCGATTAGTTGATATTGTAAACTAAAGCTGGCAATTTCATTCTTCTGCCGTCTGGTCCGATGCAATACAAGTTGTTGAACTGGATAACGTCCCCTGGCTTAGCAACACGAATCACTTTTCTTACTCCGTCGGTGAATTGTGGACCGTTTCCGCTTGCTCTGATAACATCTCCTTCTTCGTTCAAACCAACCACCTGGTATTCGGCAATTGTGTATTTCAATTCAAACGGGAAGTCTTTGATACCCGCAGCTATACCTTCCTGGTTTGCCAACACGTTGGCTGAAACAGAAGCACCGCTTGGTTGACCTCCTACGAAGGCTGCCGGCGTTGGTACGGTACGGACACGGAACTGAGATGCACCTGCAACCTTTCCGTCTACACTTACGGTGATGCGACAGTCATCTGTAACACTTCCTACACGAGCAACATATTTACCGGGGGCAACTTTTGTTAGAGAGCCGCCGCCGCCAGTTATTGATACCTGTACTTTGTCGTCGCCGCCACCGGAGGCTGCGATTGTTACAGGGTTGTCAACCCCAATGTAAAGAACGTTCATCTTGTCAAGAGCGATAGAAGCGTTAGACTGACCTACAGTATATTCTACATTGAAGGTTCTTTCTTGCGGCTTTCCATCCTGATCTACAAACGCAACTTTTACCGGAATAGTATGGCTACCGATGCTTCCAGCCGCCGTTTTATAAACAGCCATGCCTTTGTCATTGGTTGCTACTTTACCGCCACCGATGTAGATATCTGGAACTTTCGATTTACTGAATGCTCCGAGACCAGCTGTGATCTCTAACTCCTGACCAGGCATTAGGTATTTGGAGTTTTGGCCTACGATAGCTTCGAAAGCATCGAAGATCACTTCAACCTTACCTACCTGCTCGTGGATGTGAGAAACAATTTTATTTTCAGAAGTCTTAACATCGTTCTGGAACTTGCGTAAGATGGTAAGAGCCGCTACAGTGGGAACCATGTGGAAGTAAGCATCTTCGAAAGTTTTCTTGTCTTTCCCAACTCCTTTTGGTAATGTAACATCAACTTGAAACGTACGTTCAAACTCCGCTTTCATGTCCGGCCTTACCAGACCCAACATTGATTGGCGGTATTGAGTGAGTTTCTGTTGTAATTCTTTACCCTTACCTTCCTTAATTAAAATTCGGGTAGCGATATCCTGATTATCCTCTTTGAATGTGGAATCTTTCTTTCTAGCAGGATCAAAATCGGCATCTTTCAGAATTTGTGCACGCAGGCTTTCAATGTAGTTATACATTTCGTTGGTCAGCTGCTGTGCCTGCTGAGCTTTTGGATACCAGATTTGCGCTTTTTCGCGGGTTTTCTCGTCAGCTAGTTTAGTTCTGAACGACTCCATGATGTTAGCTGTGGAGACGTTGATTGTACTGTTGGTTTTATCAAGGCTATTGTCCACGGTTTTGAAGGCGTTCAGAATCTCTGCTGATACGTTTAGCGCTAACAGGGCTGTTAACACCAGGTACATCAGGTTGATCATCTTCTGCCGCGGCTCTTTAGGAAGTGCCATAGTCTATATTAATTTGCGTTGAAGTGTAAAATGTTTGGTTAGGTCTTGTTCACTTTCAATTAACGGCCTTGCATTGCGCTCAGCATGTTACCATAGATGCCATTCAGGCGTGTAAGGTTGTTTGCCAAACCACCAATTTGTTCCTGAACTTTCTTTGCATCTTCTGCGCTGTTGTTCATTACCTGGGCAGTTTCAGCAAGCTTACCATAGAAGCCATTTAAAGCTTTCAGGTGGTTATTGCTTTCCTGGAGTTCTAATTCATAGATGGTGTTCAAAGAAGAAAGATTCTTCGTTAAAACCTGAATTTGATCATGGAAAACTCTTGCACTGTCAGAAGCTGCGTTGAAAGCACCTACGGAGTTAGCTGCAGTAACATAAGCATCTTTTACTTGTGTTAAAGCAGTAGTTACTTCTCTAGTCTTTTTAGTATAGTCACCGGTAGCTGCTACTACATCAGTGATATCATTCATATTGGAGATAGTGGTGTTCAATTTCTTGAAACCATCGCTCAAGCGGTTCAAGTTAGCTGGAGTGATATCCGCTTCCATTAACGCTTTATCCATTGAGCTTAATACTTTACCTTGTGGAGTCATTGCTTCAACAACAGTCTCCTCGCGGTTAGCGTTATCTTTTACGGCAGGGAAAATAAGGTATAATACACCATACAGGGCGAAGATCAGGGCCTCGGTTGTCAAACCGATCCAAAGCCATGTTTCAGCATCAGAGGCGTGAGTGATTTTGCGAAGAGCACCCCAGATTACAAGGGCGGCACCAAAGGATACGGCTACGTCAACGTATTTACTGATTTTTGGAGGAATAGCAGCTGCCATAAAATTTCTGTTTGTTTAAATGGTTGATATTAGAGTTTAAGGTTTTGACAAAAGGAAGGGTAAGGAGGTTGTTGCCAACCTCTTTACCAATAGAGAACGTTCGGATTTAGAAAATAGTATTAACGACGGCCAGTTTGTGCCGGTAAATCAATTACCGTACGGAAGCCGATGTAAGATTTAGTAGAATCCTGGTATTCGTAAGTGCGGGTGCCGGTTTGCAGGTAATAACCTACATCTTTCCAGCTACCACCACGAATTACCTTGCGCTTCATTTTAGGAGGGTCAGAATCTTTTGCGTTGAAGCGAACGTCGGGGTTCATATCATGTTGGAATGTGTATGAACCTTCGTAATAAATTGAGGAAGTCCATTCAGCTACGTTACCACTCATGCAATACAGACCATAATCGTTTGGCCAGTATGCATCGGCACGCACTGTATAGAAACCACCATCTTCAGGATAGTTACCGCGACCAGGCTTGAAATTGGCCAACAGACATCCCTTCTTATTTCTCAAGTAATAGTTACCCCAAGGAAACATTGATTGAGAACGACCACCGCGAGCTGCATACTCCCACTGTGCTTCAGTTGGAAGACGGAAATCAGATTCCTGTACGCGATTCTTAGACTCCAGGAAAGAATTCAGGTAGCTTGTTCTCCAGTTACAAAAAGCCTCAGCCATTTTCCAGTTCACACCAACTACCGGGTAGTTCCCGAAAGCAGGGTGAGAGAAATAACGCTTGGTCATTGGCTCGTTATAAGAGTAAGAGAAGTCACGCATCCAAACCAGTGTATCCGGATAAACAGATACTGGGTAGCGCTCAATAAACTGAGAACGAGGTTTGCCTGCGTTATCTCTGGAAGCAGCTGCCTTCAGATCAAAACGCTCAACCTGGTAAACAATTTTAGAAGGATCTAATTCTTTCTTACCACGAATACGATCCGGCTCAGGAATGATCATGTCATTCAATTGCTCGATGATTTTTGGATCGTTCCATTTTACGGTCTTCATTTTTGCGTAATCAACTGTCTGCGTGCCATCCGGATTGTCCTTAACGTAAGGAGCACCTAATTTCTTTGCAGCAACAGAGTCGCGAACCCAGTAAATGAACTGACGATATTCGTTGTTGGTAATTTCCGTAGCGTCCATCCAGAAGCCGCTGATAGAAACAGAGCGGTTACGGGCACTGAAAGCGTAAGAAGGGTCTTCATCACTCGGTCCCATATGAAAGGTACCCTGAGGGATGTAAACCATGCCGGGAGGCTTCGGAAGTGTGTAGCGACCACCGGGAGCAATACCGTGTACCTGACCATCATTGGGCAGTACACCGCCTTTGTCTTTTTTACCGATGATTCCGCAGCTAGCCAGCGATAAAGCTGAAATAGCAATAAGCGTGTAGTAATGGTTTTTCAGCATCATATACTTAGGTATTGGGCAAATATAACTGTTTGCTTTGAAGGACAGGACAAGGTTAAAAAGTTTTTTTCTCATTTCCAAGAGTCGAAAAATTTGTTTCAACGTATCAACAGAAACGGATGAATATTGTGATTATTGTATGATTTTGTAATTATTTGAACTATAAATGGTACCACAATTTGATTAACGTACTAACCACTCCTGCCCATCGTATTTATCGCATAAAAAACGGGGATTTTTGCAGCAAGAATGGTTTCGAACGGTAAACTCTAACAATGGAGACTATTGAATCCGAAGGAGAAAAGAATCTAAAATAACACGTTTCATTGCTCCGACCACCCCGTCGTCAATTCCCTTAAAATGTCAGAAGAGAGGCATCACAGGTTGATTAAAGCTTGCATATCTCTGACAATAAAAAATCCCGCAACAGCGGGATCGAATCAAAAATTTAGATTGACTACTTTTTGACAACTGTGGTAGCCAAATACTTTTCCAGCGCAGCCACCATAGATGGAGCTTGAGGTTGAGGAGCTTTGATTTCTAATTGTAACCCTGCTTCCTCCACAGCCTTGGATGTATTGCTACCAAAAGCGCCGATGATGGTCCCATTTTGTTTGAACGCCGGTACATTGTCAAAAAGACTTTTTACACCGCTAGGCGTAAAAAAGCAGATCACATCATACTCGTTTTTGGTAAGAATTTCTTTTACATCATTGCTGGCCGTGCGGTACATAAAGGCCAGGGAAAAATCGCAGTTGTTTGACTTCAGCCAACCCGTAATTTCGCTATCCTGTTGGTTTTCAGAGCAAACATAAAGGAACCGTTCATTGTTTTTATGCTTGTTGATAACGTCAAACAAGCTTTTGTTGCTGCCATCGGCGCCGTAAAACACTTTGCGTTTCCGGTAAAGTATAAATTTCTGGAGGTATAACGCTACCGCCTCTGTGATGCAGAAATACTTAGTGTCCTGAGACACAGCAACTTTCATTTCTTCACATACCCGGAAGAAATGGTCAATGGCATTACGACTTGTGAGAATAACAGCAGAATGGGCTGCGATGTCGATCTTTTGCTTACGAAAATCCTTTGCAGGGATAGCTTCCAACCGAATGAAAGGGTGAAAATCCAACTCTACATCATATTTTCTTTCCAACTCGAAATACGGCGACTTGTCGCTTTCGGGTCTCGGTTGTGTGATGAGTACTTTTTTTTTGCTCTTGGCCTTTGTTGCGGCCTTAACCCCTGTGTGTTTTACCATGGTGCGGTTCGGCTAACGTTACGCAAATTTAGGATATTTCAGATAGAATCGTGAACAACAGTTTGTTAATCAGCAAGAGAGGAAGCACTTCGAATGCGGCCAAGTAAAGCGCAAAATGAAAAAGATTGATGCTTGCCGTTCGCTGAATGGAAATGTAGGAAAGGAAAAAACGGTAAAGGAAAAGGCCTACGATCAAAACCACACTAATAGTCACAGCAGCTGCGTTTAATGGCCCCGAGGTAAAGGCCATCAGGATGATGAATGGCAGCAATGAAATGCCAATGATTTTGTTGGTTGAAAAAACGACGAAGATATAGGAGTCTGTTATCTCCGGTTGTTGAAATACCCAACCGAAGAACTTCAGCACAAGGAATTTTATGCCATAGACCGCCCCTAGCCCGGCCAGACAATAGACCACCAGCATCCAAAAAGGCAGCTGATCAGCCATATGGAAATGCCGGAAGAGCAAGGCCAAAAAAACAGCCCCACTGATCACAAAAAACACATTGAACAAAAGAGACGGCAACGGACTCTGCAATAATTGTTCTTTTACCTGCCGCTGCCGAACGGTGGTTCTAAAATAGGAGCTGAACAAATCTGATAGGTAACGGGAAAAACTGTTTTTGATAAGCGCAAAAAACAATAACAAGGCTATGACCGAATAAAAAATCATGTCCCTCCCCTCCCAAGTCTTCTCCGAAATTGTGTAGCGAACGGGGTTTGTAAACGAATAAAAAAGTCTTTTGCGGTAAAGAAATGAATCGGAGCTAAAAGCGTATTGAAGGAATGGCTTTATTGTATCCTTTGGAATTGGCGGAGCTACCACCGCTGTATCTGCCCTAACCGAGTCAGTACGACCTAATGAATCTACCCTTGGCAACGTATCTGCCGGTGGCTGTGCCTTTATTTGACTAAGCCCTGCAAAAACAGCAATGATTATCAGCAGTAAAAGCCTCACAGGCCGCAAAAATAGTCGCTCCATCACACCTATTAGAAAAAAGACACAAAACCAATATGGATTTTTGATTGCCGTAAGTTAAAATCGGTATCATCCCGCTTACCTACTGCCCAGGTTACATTAATCAACCCTGCTTTGGGTTGAAAAGAAAGACCTGCACCGGTGCTGATATAGGTGTGCGATTTAACCTTGTCGAGTGGATGCTTCCCCCACCCTCCATCAACAAATCCAAAGAAATTAGAATTCAGTCCTGTCAGCAGTCGGAACTCCACAGTACCAACACCATATTGCGATACAAACTGGCTTTCTTCATCAAAACCACGCAAAAGGCGGTTTCCACCTATTTGAAATAGTTCGTTACGAAAAACATTAGGGCTCTGGTAAATACCAAGGTTTGCACCCAGTTTTAGAGTGCTTTGCCTGCCAAGTTGCAGGAATTGTGCACCTGACAAGTTCACCCGAAACTGGTATGCACTCAGCTTAACCGTGTCATACAATTGCTCAAACTTGAATGAAGGATTAAACGGGTCTTTTAACTCTAGAATGAGATTATTCTTCTTGATCTTTTTCGTTCCCGCCGAAGAAGTAATGTTCACTTGGTAACCTTTCCGTGGATTCAACCGGTAGTCGGTTGCAGCAATTTCATAACCAAGACCCAGGTTTAGTGAACTGACATCAGCCTCCTGCGGCAATTGCTTCGTAGCAATGATTGCATTGGCATTAATCCCATTCACGATCGACTGGCGTCGCTGCAAAAAAATGGTAGCTGTTTGCTTTTCAGCCAAGCGATAATTCACACCAAGGTTCATGTTGATGTTAAGAAAGATGCTGTCACGCTTGTACATATCCAGCGAAAATGTAGTCCCAAATGGCGACCGAAAAATATAGGGCTGTTCAAAAAGTAAATTAAGTCGCGGCGAGCTTTGCTGTAGTTGTTGCCACACAAAGCCGATGGTTTCGCCATTGCCTAAAGCGTTTTTCAACAGCACATTTGCATCCACTGTCAGTTGAAGCTTACGTTCTCCACTTAACTGTTGGCTGTTTGGCAAAAAACCCACGAGTGCATTAATCTGGCTGCTTCGTTTTGCTTTCAGGTATAAATTCAGAATAGAACCAGTGGGAAGCATAAGTATGTCCGATGGTCGCTCCTCTTCCACATAGGCCAGCTCCGCAATTTTGCGGCTTACTTCCTGAAGCTTTCGCCGGTTGTAAACGCTGCCATTTTGAATGTCGAGGTATTTCTGTAAAAACTCGCTGCTCACTTTTGCATCGCCTTGCACTTGCAGGCTGTCGACTTTATAAACCGGACCGGTTTCAACCTTCAACAAAGCAGAAACCTCGTTCTGGTTGATTTGGATACTGTCCAGGTAAGTTTTTCCAAATGGATGACCGTTGTCTTCCAAGTGATCCAAAATCTTTTTTTGCCAGGCATGAAGCGTGGCGAAGTCCATATTACCCTTCATCACCGGGAAACGAACGGCTTCCAAAACCGGCGCATCCGAACCCCGGGTTCTTATTTGTCCCCAACGGTATTGTTCACCAAAAAAAAGGCTTACGCTGGCATGTGTGGAATCAACTTGCAAACTGTCGATAGAAGCAGTTAAAAAGCCCTGGCCCTGCAGCAAGGGTAACAAACCCGCAAGGTAGCTGTTCGCATCAAACCGGTTGGCGAAACTGCTAATCAATCCAGTTTTCTTCACTAGAGAAGAATCCTCGGAAATATACCTGACAGCATAGGCCTGAGCTACAGCCCTTTCAACCAGGACTGTTAAAAGCAGCCACACTATCAAAGCATATTTTACCTTAGCCATTGTTGTAAAAATAGAAACGACGAAAAGGATAACGAAGTTGGCCGGAATTTATTTGCACATACCATTTTGTAAGCAAGCCTGCACCTATTGCAATTTTCACTTCACCACCTCTTTGCGCTATAAAGATGACCTGGTTCAGGCATTGCGAAAGGAGACCATCGCTGAAAAAGACTATTTAGGAGGCGAAGAAGTTGCAACCATCTATTTTGGAGGTGGTACGCCAAGCATCCTGGATATTTCTGATTTGCGATTTTTGATTTCAGATTTACGGCAACACTACCCTGTCTCACCTGAGGCAGAAATAACGCTGGAGGCAAATCCAGATGACGTTACAATAGAAAAGGCCACCGCCTGGAAGGGGCTTGGCATTAACCGTTTGAGCATTGGCATCCAATCATTTTTTGAGGAGGAATTGCGGTGGATGAACCGGGCACATAATGCAGATCAAGCCAAGGCTTGCATTGAAAACAGCTATGCTGCTGGCATTGACAACCTGAGTATCGATCTTATTTACGGCTCGCCTCTTTTAACCGATGAAATGTGGGAGCAGAATGTAAAAACAGCGATCGACTATCAAATCAAACACCTCTCCTGCTATGCCTTGACGGTAGAAGAAAAAACGCCGCTGCACAAAGATATTTCGCTCCAAAAAAAATCAGATGTTGACAATGATAAACAGGCAAGGCAGTTTCTGCAACTAATGCAGTGGTTGCGAAATGCGGGGTACGAGCATTACGAAGTATCCAATTTTGCGAAACCGGGTTTCAGAAGCCGTCATAATTCCTCTTATTGGAAAGGAATTTCTTATTTGGGTCTGGGCCCTTCTGCTCATTCATTTAATGGAAGAGAAAGGAGATGGAACATTGCGAACAACAATGTTTATATCAAATCCGTAAATGATGGTGCAGTTGAAAGGCAAATTGAAAGCTTAACTGTTGCACAACAGTTGAATGAGACCATCATGATTTCATTGCGAACGAGAGAAGGAATTGACCTAGTCAAAATAGAAAACAATTGGGGGGAAAAAGAAAGAAGAAGAATCGAAAGGGATTTGGCAAAATATACCCGAACAGGCTTAGTGACAATTAAAAATGCACATGCGCAACTTTCGGATGAAGGAATGCTCCGAGCCGATGGGATTGCGGCGGATCTTTTTGTATAAATCTATAAAGACTGAAATCTTTAAAACAAAAGAACCGTCCCTTTCGGAACGGTTCTTCACTTTATGGTTTTACTTCTCGACTACTCTCCTAGTTTCACCAACTTCAGTTGGCGTCTTGTGCTTCCTTGCCATACTTCAACCAAGTAGATTCCGGCACGGTAGTTTGCACCGATGGGAACCACTGTGTTGATAGCAACATTTGTTCTTGTTTCTATGAGACGGCCTTTCAGGTCATAGACTTTTAATTGTACCACCTTCGTTCTGTCGTTGCTCTCTACGCTTATTCTGAAATGTGTAGACGTTGGATTCGGTGCCACATTAACCGTCAGCCCATTGAGTGTTTTTGCATCGGAAGCCTGAACACTTCCCGGAGCTACTGCTCCAGATGCACATTCATTTATTGTACAACCCGCGTTGAGGTGAACTGCAACTGCACTTGCATCAATACAGATCGTATTCTCATGCAGCAGGTTGCTGTGGCTCACATGACATACCTGCACTTTCTTCATATCAGGGCCACAACGTGAATCAACTACGCTAATCACTACTTCAGATTTCTTACTGCAACCAAATTCGTTAGTTGCAGTAACCGTGATGGTGTTGTGACCGACAGCTCCCGGATTCGGTGTGTAAGCTGTGGTTATACCGGATGTGGTGTTCAGGTGGCTCGCCGGACTCCAACTGTATTGAGTATTTGCTTGCGTTGATGTGCTATTTGTAGCGCCAAGCGTTAGGCTTTGAGCACCGTAACCTATGAAAATGGTCCTTTCATTTCCGATACCAGTAAACGTAGTGTTGGTTCGAGATACCGTGATAGCTGGCGACGGAATAACACCAACAACAGTAACAATTGCAGTAGCTGTTGCTGTGTTGCCAGAAACATCGGTAGCGGTAAGCGTTACGGTATTTTGACCAAGATTGTCGCAATTGAAGCTTGACTTTGATAGCAAGTATGTAAGCGGGCTGCAATTGTCGCTGCTTCCATCATTTATCGTTGGAACATCAATGGACGCAACGCCATTGACCAGTGTAACTGTTACATTTTTCGTTTTTACCACCGGTTTGGTGACGTCTTGAACTGTTATTGTCTGTATTCCCGAAATCGTATTTCCAGAAGCATCAGTTGCTGTCCAAGTTCGAGCAATGGAATAGTTGTAATGTGCAACGTTTGCAGCATTCGGGTTTTGTGTGCTTACATCACTGTGAGTAATTGTCACTGGGCTGCAATTGTCGGGAGCAGTGGCACTGCCGGTAGCCGATGGTGCAGTGTTGTCTTGACAATTTTGTGTGAGACTAGCCGGAACAGTAATAATCGGCTTGGTCACATCACGAACGGTAATTGTCTGAATAGTTGATTCCGTGTTGCCTGACACATCGGTCGCTTTCCATGTGCGGCTGATTGTGTAGTTGTAATGTCCGGCATTGTTCGGGTCAGCGTTCTGTATGGTAACATCCGAATGTGAGATGTTTACGGGGCTACAATTATCCGTGGCTGTTGCAACACCTGTAGCGTTGCTCGATTTATCATCCTGGCAGTTCACCGAGGCATCTGCCGGTATCACCAATATAGGCTTAGTTACATCTAGAACGGTTATCAACTGGTCAGCCGAAGTTGCATTACCACTGATATCTGTTACCGTCCATGTTCTAGTAATAGTGTAATTGTAATGAGCGGCATTGCTAACATCAGGATTCTTCGTGGTTGCATCTATATAGCTTACAGCTACAGGGCCACAATTATCAGTACCAGTTGCAAAGCCCGTTGCCGCAGGAGCGCTGCTTGCCTGACAATTTATCGTTGCATTTGCCGGGACGGTAATCAATGGTTTAGTTACGTCCTGCACCGTGATGGTTTGCGTTGCTGAAGTAGCGTTGCCGCTTACATCAGTGACAGTCCAAGTACGGCTAATTACATAGTTGTAATGACCGGCGCTGTTCGGGTTTGGACTCTGTGTGGAAGCATCATATTGAGTGATGCTTACCGGGCTGCAATTGTCAGAGCCTGTCGCTGTGCCGGTGGCGCCGCTTGTATTATCGTCTTGACAATTGACAGTAACCGTAGTCGGTATCATCAATGCTGGCTTGGTCACATCGTGAACCATAATCAACTGATTGCCCGTAGTAGCATTGCCGCTGGCATCTGTTACTGTCCAAGTTCTAGTGATTGTGTAGTTATAATGAGCTGCGTTATTGGCATCAGCATGCTTTGTCGAAACGTCTGTATGGCTGATCGAAATGAGGCTGCAGTTATCCAAACCGGTTGCAGATCCTAAGGCTGAGGGTGCAGTGTTGTCCTGACAGTTGACCGTTGCATTAGCAGGCACCGTGATGGCTGGAGCAGTTACATCCTGTACGGTGATCGTTTGCACACATTCACTGAAATTACCGCTAACATCGGTAGCTCTCCACGTCCGTGTAATGGTATAGTTGTAGTGCCCGGCAGAAGAAGGATCGCTATTCTGAGTGGATGTTTCTGTTTCGGTAATTACAACCGGCGAGCAATCGTCGGCCGCAGTTGCAACACCAGTTGCGCTACTCGATTTATTGTTTTGGCAGCTCACCATCACATTTGCGGGACAGGTGATCTCTGGCGATGTTTTATCTTCCACCGTCACCACCTGAGTTGCAATGATTGCCTCATTGTTGCTAATGTCCTTCGCCGTCCAAGTTCGGGTAATGGTGTAATTGTAGTAACTGGACTGCGTTGGATCGGAGCCTCGGGTGCTCACTGTTGAAAGCGTCACCATAGGGTTAGCGTCACAATCGTCAGAAGCGTTCACCGAAGGAGCAGCCGGAATGTTGCTGCAAGACACTGTAATGTCGGCAGGAGTAGTTCCCATCAAGACCGGCGGGGTTTTGTCTTCAACCGTAACCGTTGTGTTACACGTGGAAGTGGCACCCTTAGAATCCATAACCGTTAAAGTAACATTGGTAGTTCCTAGCGCATAAGGGCCAGCCGGGAATACCGAGAATGTTAAAGCATCTCCATTTGCATCTGTTGACCCATTATCGAAAGCATTGGCTGGGGTAACGCCCTGGCAACCGGCACTGGCTGGAATAACCAGCGGTTTGCATACAACCACAGGTGGTGTATTGCACACCATATTCGGATCAGTTACCGTAACCTGTGCGGTACAGATGCTTTCATTGTTGTTGTCCTTTACCGTTAATGTTACCGGGATGGTCTGACCCACGTCAGAACAAGAATAGCTTGTTTGCCCGCTAATAGTAATCGATGATATTCCACAATTGTCGGTACTACCATTATTAACGTCCGCTGCCGTAATACTGGCTGTACCATTTGAATTTAAGACAACTGATATGTTTTTGCATTTGGCAACAGGAGGAATATTGTCTATGGCATTTATTGCTACTGGCGATGATGTAGCCGAGCAACCAAACAAGTCAATCACTTGAACGGAATAATTTCCGGTTGTCGTAGCAGTATATGTTTGCTGGGTAGCACCCGCTATATTAGCTCCGTCTTTTTTCCACTGGTAGATACTTGAAGTGGTAGCAGAAATTTGTACGCTGCCGTTTGGCGGGCAAAGTGATGCATTACCAGATGGAGTGATGGCTACCGTTGGATTGTTATTTACCGTAATGGCCGTTGGTGTAGATGTACCAGAGCAACCTCCGGCGTTAGCAACCGTAACCGAATAATTACCACTTTCGGTTGCTACAAAAGTCTGGCTGTTGGCCCCAGCAATAACATTGCCATCTTTCAGCCATTGGTAAGAATCGCCAAGATTTGCAGTAAGTGTTACTGTTTGTCCTTGGCAAACCGTTGTCTGTCCAGAAACAATGATTGCTGCTGGTGCTACAGTTACTACAGCATTACAGGTTGTAGTATTATTTGCCAGGTCAGTAACAGTAAGCGTTACTGTGTTTGGGCCTATATTATTACAGTTAAATGTTACTGAAGGCTGGCCATTAATTAGAAATGGCTTTAACCCACAAGCATCACTACTGCCATTGTCTATCATGGCACCTGTAACTGATACTGTTCCGGAAGGGCTTAAGGCTACAATTATATTTTTACAATTTGCATTAGGAGGAGTAGCATCAATTTGTGCGCCCTTATTTCGATGGAAACGGATTTTATTGCTGGATATTCCACTTGTAGCAATATCCGGTACTAGGTCTCCATCCATATCGCCAATAGCTATACCTCCTACTTCAGACCCTGCTGCTGAATTGTATTGTATAAAAGGGTCAAAGCTCATAACTCCTGGGCCTGTACTGGTATTTAAAAATACCTGGAATATTGTCCCAATACCATTTGGCTTTGTAACCACGTCAGGAAGCCCATCACCATTTACATCACCTACTCCTACTCTATAATTTTGTGCTGAGGCAGTCAACAATAAGGGTGTAGAAAAATTTATACTTCCAACCGTTGAGGTATTTCTGAAAACACAGGTTCTGGCTCCTTCATAAAGGGGCATGACAAAGTCAATTTTTCCATCTTTATCAAAATCAGCCATTTTTAAACGATATGGACCTGTACTTACCGTTGAAAAAGTTTGTTGAGCGGCAAAACTGAAAGTCGAAGTTGTTGAAGTATTACGCAATGCATAAATCCTGTTTGCATTTCTCTGGGTACCTACAATATCTGCCTTTCCATCTCCGTCCACATCCACACACTGAATACCATTAGACGCTGAACCCACGGCAACAATCGTATTGACTGTAAAGCTAAAATTGCCGGGACCGGTACTTGTATTTCTATATGTATTTATATTATTACCGCTACCACCAACGAAATCTATTTTACCATCATTATCTATATCTCCTGCGGCACATTGGTAAAAGCCAACTGTACTTGTTAGAGTTATCCGGGCACCAAAACTAATAGTTCCTGGCGTGCTTAGGTTTCGATACAAATATGCTCCATTACTACCTGAAATAACAATATCCCGTTTGCCGTCGCCATCAAAATCAGCCACAAAAAATTGCCCAACAGCGGCGCCCGTAGCAATATTAGTTGCCACAAAGTTCATTGTGCCAGTGCTGCTGTTATTACGTGCAATTGTTAATCCATTTGAATTATGACCAGTAATAATATCTGATTTACCGTCGCCATCGATATCATAAATATCTATATTATAGGCGCCATATATGCCAGTAATTTCCTGATCCCCTGTTGCGGTGCTAAATGGAGCATAGGAGGTACTGGTTAATGGTGTGTTACAAAAAAGACCATTGAAATGATTACTGGAATAACCTGTCAGCCCGGTGGCCGCATTTCGAACAGAGATCAGGCTGGTTGTAGAACCAGCGGGCACTGAAACAGTTAGTGTGCCAAAACTGGATGTTAAAACAGTTGCCTGTGCCGAACCAAAAAACACCTGGTTATTGGCAGGGGATGTTCCATCAAAATTGGCACCCGTGATGGTTACTGTGCTTCCCACATAACCAGTGACAGGTGAAAAAGAATTAATTACCGGTGCCTGTGCATAAAGCAGTGTACCCGAAAATAATATTGACGTGAGTATGAATAATATTTTTTTCATAATGAGTTAGTTTAAGGGATGAAGGTTAAGGCAATCTTTACCTTAGCTGGGTCCCAGTTGGAAGGTATATTTATCCGCAGGCCGGAGAAGTCATTGTTCTCGCAGTTGGGTTTTACTATTGCTCCTTTTACAACTGCAAGTGAGATGGTATGAACCTCCTGTGCATTGGTAGCCGGGTTGGTTAGAGTAATCTTAAAGTGAGCAGTCTGGTCATTGGAACTTTCATTGAAGATTTCGACGTGCATTTGAGCAACACTTTGCGAATTGCATTTTAATACCCGCGCTGAAACTTCAATCATACTCTCACTTTCTCCAATTAGCTCCCATTCTTTATAAATTGTTTCGTTATTCGGATTTGTTTGTGCCATTAGATTCGTCATCGAGAGCACAGTAATTAGTGCGAATACAAATTTTTTCATTGTGATTAGTTGTTAGTTTAGGTTAAACTGACTGGTGGATAGCAAACAATTAAAATGAGGGAAAGAGTTTAAACGGAGTCTGATGGGTTTTCCTGCACACCAGGCCGGCGTACATTTATTATATTGTCATATCTACGCTTGTTATTCGATCGGCTGACCCCAAAAGGAAATATTTTTATCATAAGCATTTGTTTTTGAAGCATAAGCAATCGGGCTTGCTTCATGTTTCTAGAATTGGTCACACAAGATTGGTTGGCGATTTCAGAGCGGATTGGATAGAAAAGAATGTACAAATACACAAAATCATCAGCTATTCAGCAGAAGAATGTTCTGAATGATTTGGTTTATGTTCTGAAACGCTGATACCATGTTATAAAAAAGGTGGCCGGAATTATCCGGCCACCTCTGCTTTCTTTATTCATCGAAAATTACTTGATGTTCAGGAATTGCATTAATTGCTCCTTATAAGTTTTACTCAAAGGAATTTGCTGGCCGTCTATGATCACATATTCACTATAAATTTTGTCTACTCTATCAAAATTTACGATATACCCTCGGTGCACCCGCATGAACCGCCCCGATTCCAGTTTTGTAATGTAATCTTGCAAGCTAGCCCTCACTAAGAATTTTTTACTGACAGTTGCAATTGTCACATATACATGATCGCTGCTGATGTAAAGAATATCACTGATGTTTACTTTTTGAAAGCAGGCTCCTTCTTTAATAAACAAAGCGTCCTTGATAAGGTGCTTTTTTGAGGCTTTCGTATGAATTACCTTCGCCGTATAGTTACTCAAACAAATTTCTATAGAAGCATACAGATCTTCCCGGTTGAAAGGCTTTACCAAGTAAGCCGGCGGATTTACTTCTTTTGCCTTGGCTACCGTAGCCGCATCGGCATTGGCTGTTAAAAAGATGAAAGGAATAGACAAATGCTCATTAATATATCGGGCTAGATCAATGCCATCTTTCTTACCACGTAACTGTACATCGAGTAGTACCAAATCAGGCTTCTCTTCTTCCAGCATCTCCACGGCTTCCGCATAAGAGATTGCTGGTTCGGTGACTGAATACCCTAATACTTGGAGTGTTTTAGCAATGCTATCGGCGATAATCAGTTCATCTTCAACTATACCAATTTTCATGGCGGGCTTAGTTTTGGTTGAGTTCTCCAAATGGGAAACGGATCGTAAATATAGCGCCTTCGTTATATATGTAAGATGCGTCCCCACCAATCTGTCGGCTCAATCGACGAATGAGGCGTAAACCCAGACTATCAGTCTTGTTCCATACAAGACCCTTTGGCAAACCCCGCCCATTATCCCTGAAAGAAAGTTCGTAATGAGATTCGTCAGCCTTTACCAGTTCAATATTGAACGACGATAATCCTTCTCTCACAAAGGCATATTTAAATGCATTCGTGATGATTTCGTTACAGATTAATCCTAACGGCACAGCCGTATCAATATCCAGGTAGGTTTTGGGAATGGAAATAGAGCACTCAATTTTCTGGCCCGGCCTTTTTAGCACGGAAGTAATTTGGCTAAATAGCTCTTGGACAAAACTGCTGAATTCAATTGCTGATACCTCCTCGTGTTGGTATAAGCGCTGATGAATCAGTGCAATACTCTTAACTCTATTCTGTCCCTCGGTGATAGCAGCTTTTGCAACGTCATTCTCTTCCAAGGAAGCAGTTTGCAGCTCTAACAAACTACTGATGACCTGTAGATTATTTTTTACCCGGTGATGAATTTCTTTTAGCAGTAATTCTTTTTGTTGCAGGGACACCTGCAATTCCTTCGTTCGCTGTTGAATGATTGCATCTAACCGTGCATTTTCCCGTTGGAGTCTACGGGTCTTCCAGCGAATACGAGAATAAACAAGGAAAAGAATTACCAGTAATACCAACGCAATAAACCACCATTCTAGGTAAAAAGGCTTATGTGAATAAATGACAATGCGAAGTTCTTTATCGCTCCACTGTCCTCCTGGTGCTTGTGCTTTGATGCGTATAATTGTTTCCCCGTAAGGGAGCCCACTAAAGCGAAATGTTCTTTCCTTCTGCCCATTCCAGTTTTTACTCCCATCGCCAATGCACCAGTAGTAAGTAACTTGTTCTGGGTCCTGGAAATTCAACAACGCTACTTGTAAAGTGAAATATTGGTCTCGGGGATACAAGTCAATAGCCCGTTTTTCATAAGCGGACCCCGTTTGATCAACAAGACTGTCGCCATTGTATATCTCCAATGAAGCAACAGAAAGTGGCAGGGATGTTTTGTAATTTTTACCGTAATTGAAATTAGTTGGCTGAAAACTGGTTATGCCACTAAGCGAGCCAAAATAAATTCTACCCAAACTGTCCTGGTAGTGCGAGATACGGTTGAACTCAGTATTGGTCAGTCCATCTTCAGTCAAAAATGTAGTGATACTGAAGGTGTTCCTGTTAAATCGCATGATGCCATAATCACTGCTTAACCATAGATTATCCGTCTGATCTCCATAAACTGCATAGATATTATTATTACTAAGGCCGTCTGCCCTCGTAAACAAGCGAGCTTGTTTCTGATCCCAGCGAATTAAGCCGCCAGTTGTAGCCAGCCAGTAAACGCCATCGCCATCCCTGAAGATGTGTTGGAACTCGTTTGACGGAAGGTAATAAGCGCCTTTGTCCGCTAATGAATATCTGCCTACAATCCCGTTTTTCGGCTGAAAAAGATAAAGCCCCTGGTTAGTGCAGATCCAATAGTTCAGGCTATCAAATGTTCGGATAGATAGCACATGGGCGTTTGCCAGTTCTGTAAATTGATTGTATTCCCGGAAGGAAACCAGCCTTTGACTTCCTGCCTCGAGCCAGGCAAGGCCACGCTGAAGTCCCAGTAAGATTTTGCCTGCTGTCATCTCCTGGATAGCCCAACACGCATCATCACGCTGGAGTTGAATAGTAGTAGTTTGCCGCTTTGGTGAAATAACATAAACATTTCGCAATCCGCCCACTACCCATTTACCACTGGATGTTTTAGCCAGGCTGTAATAAACGATTTCATTTGAAGTTTTGAAGGAAGAAGTAGGAATCTCCTGATGATGTAAAGAACTATTGACCAAGCCTTGCAATTCATTACATGCCCATAGCTGATCTTTGTCCACCCAAATCCCACGGTAGCTGTTGCTGGTTTTGTTGACAGCCGTTTTTCCAAAAAAATACTGGTGGAAAAGATTGGGCTTAATATCAAGAAGGTAGAGACCAAAATTGTTACCAATCCATATTCTGCCATTCTCATCTGGCAATACAAAACGCAGAAAGGTTTTCAGATCCGAATGACCTTCACTGCCAAAATCTTTCAATAACCCTTTGCCTAGAGAAAACAACTTACCCTGCCGCCAATAAATATCATCAGTGCCGGTATAGAAAAGCATATCGCCACCTGCCGGATCGTAAGGTGGCAGTGACGAAGTAACATCAACCGCCTGCTGCCCTTTCAGGATAAAACGGTAGTGTTTATTTACATCTTTAAACCCAACACCAGTGGACTGTGTGAATAACCCCTCAGTAGAATGAGCAGCCAGGCGGAAAAGCAGCTTCCCTTTTAGGTCATATTGCTCAACGGCATTGGGTCGCTCAAACCACCAGGTGTCATCTGCTAAAAGACTTTGAACCTGTGTGAGTGGTGTTCTTAGCGGCAATGGAAGAACTTCTTTTTGAAATCCTTTGCCAGGAGTATAACGATGTAGATGAAGATCGTTAGCGGAATAGAAAATAACCGATCCATCGCGACAGCCATGTATTAAGTCGGAAGTGAGGGGTAATGAATCTCGCCATTTTTCTGCTAATGGAATAAACCTTCTGGTAATTGTGTTTAATACAGCAACTTCCCGTGTTTGCTTACCACCTCTTATCCATAAGTTACCTTCTCCATCCTCTGCGAGTTCCTTAATGTGGTTAAATGGCAAACCGTTTTTTTCACCAGTATACCAGGTAAAAGCATATCCATCAAACCGGTTAAGACCGTAGCGAGTGCCAACCCAAATAAATCCTCTTTTGTCTTTTAAGATAGCATTTACCTCCCGGTGACTTAGTCCGTCCTCTATTCCAAAATGTTTAATAGAAATGACATACTGCCCAATAGCAGAACATGAGAAGAGTAAAAAAAAGTATAAGAGAAATATTCTCACCCCGATTAAAACTTAGCAGCAGTTTGGTAAATGAAGCGGCGGCTAATTTATCGGAAAAGACAGTATTGAACAAATTACTTATAAATGAATCTTTTTATTGAAGCCGATGACTACAATTGCTTAACTGGATCCCAATAACTACAACTGATCACTTAAGCAAAGTTGGTAGCAAGTATACATAACTGCGTTGTCTCAAAACATACTTGAGGGCTTTAAATCAAAGACCCTGCATCAACACTTTTCTTGTTGCCTCGATGGTTTTGTCTAAATCTTCTCTGCTTAATGAATGACTCAAGAACCATGTTTCAAATGCTGATGGTGGCAGGTAAATGCCTTTGTCCAGCATCGCATGGAAATATTTATTGAACAAGGCATTATTAGCAGAGGCAGCAGAAGCAAAATCAATCACCGGCTTTTCGCTGAAGTGAATTGAGATCATTGTTCCAAGATGATTGATGACGTAAGGAATACCGCTTTCTTTCAGCACACCATCCAGTCCAGCCTTAAGATATTCACCTTTTTCTTCCAGCTCAGTATATATTGACGGATTACTCTTTAGATGAGAAAGTAACGTATAACCAGCAATCATTGCCAACGGATTACCACTCAAGGTACCAGCCTGATAAACATTGCCAAGCGGCGCAATCTGCTTCATGATTTCGAGCTTACCACCAAAGGCACCAACTGGCATGCCTGCCCCTATTACTTTGCCGTAAGTGACCAGATCGGCATCGACGCCTAAACGCTCCTGCGCACCACCTTGTGCTAAACGAAAACCAGTCATCACTTCATCAAAAATGAAAACAATGCCTTCTTCGTCACATATTTTTCTCAAGCCTTCCAAGTAACCCTGCTGCGGAATGATGCAACCCATGTTACCAGCAACCGGCTCAATAATAATGGCAGCAATTTCTCCTTTGTTTTCAGCCACTAATTTTTGAACAGCTTCAAGGTCGTTGTAAGGGGCAGTTAACGTATCAGCTGAAACACCACCTGTCACACCTGGAACGGTTTGTATATTGAATGTTGCTACGCCACTACCGGCCTTTACCAAGAATGAATCAGCATGGCCGTGATAGCACCCTTCGAATTTGATGAACTTATTTCTCCCGGTATAACCTCTTGCTAATCGCAAAGCGCTCATGCAGGCTTCCGTACCACTGCTTACCATACGTATAAGATCAACGTTCGGCACCATGCTTTTCACCAGTTCCGCCATCTCTACTTCCAACTCTGTTGGTGCACCGAACGATGTAGAATCAACTGCTTTCTTTTGAATCGCTTCTACCACCGGTTCAAACGCATGACCCATGATCATGGGTCCCCAGGAGTTGATGTAATCGATGTATTGATTGCCATCTACATCGTACAGGTAAGCACCTTTTGCGTTCTTTAAAAAGATGGGATTGCCACCAACGCTTTTGAATGCCCTCACGGGTGAATTCACACCACCAGGTATACTGCTCTGCGCTCTATTGAAAAGTTGTTCGCTTTTTGAAATATTCATATTGAATTGGCAATTGCCGAATTGTCTAATTAACTAATTAATCTTACTGCGTCTTTTGCAAAGTATGTTGCAATCAAATCCGCACCTGCTCTTTTGATAGACGTCAGCGTTTCAAGAATTGCTTTTTCTTCGTTCACCCAACCCATTTTTGCTGCTGCTTTGATCATGGCATATTCGCCGCTGATATTGTAAACACTAACCGGAACATCCACGGCGTTCTTCACTTCTCTCACAATATCCAAGTAAGGAAGACCAGGTTTTACCATCACAATGTCAGCACCTTCTTCTACGTCCATTAGGGCTTCTTTCACTGCTTCTGTTCTGTTGGCATAATCCATCTGGTAGGTCTTTTTATCTCCGAATCCAGGTGCGCTGTCCAACGCATCTCTGAAGGGACCATAAAAGCAGGAAGCATATTTAGCGCTGTAGGCCATGATGCCAGTTTTGGTATAACCGCTGCTCTCTAGCCCTTCACGGATGGCACCAATGCGGCCGTCCATCATATCACTTGGTGCTACCATATCGGCACCAGCTTGCGCATGCGAAATACTCATTTTCACCAAGGCCTCCACCGTTGGATCATTTACGATCTCTCCATTCTCCACAATGCCATCATGCCCGTAAGAAGAAAAAGGATCTAACGCAACGTCCGTCATCACATACATCCCCGGCACAGCATCTTTAATGGCCTTGATGCTGCGTTGCATGAGCCCCTCAGGATTCCAGGCTTCTTTTCCGGTGTTATCTTTTAGTTCGTCTTTGCACTTGATGAATAACAACACGCTTTTCAACCCCATGCTCCAAAGCTCCTTCACTTCTTTCACCGTATTGTCTAAGCTATTTCGGTAGTAGCCGGGCATAGAAGCAATTTCTGTCTTCACACCCTCGCCTTCGTCAATAAATAAGGGAACAATAAAATCATTCGGCGTCAGCACCGTCTCTGCTACTAAACTTCTGATGGCCGGTGTTGTGCGGAGTATGCGATTTCGTCTTTGCAAATACATGTCGGTTGGATTCGTTTTGATGGACTGCAAATGTACTAGCAGGTATTGCTGCGCCTTGCCCATTCGGCTATTTCTTCTTCCGTTGGAGCCTCTTTTAACCAATCCTTGGGATGGAGGCAGGCTTGTAACAATTTGTCTTCTTCACTGCCCGGTTTAGGCTGATAATTGTATTCAAATCGCACCGTTGGCGGAAGGCTCATTAAGATGCTTTCAATGCGGCCATTTGTTTTTAAACCAAACAAAGTTCCCCTGTCGTGCACCAGGTTAAACTCCACGTATCTTCCTCTCCGGATTTCCTGCCAGTGTTTGTTTTCTGCAGTATAAGAAATGTTCTTTCTCTTTTCAACGATGGGCACATAAGCAGGAATGAAGGCATCACCGCAAGCCTTTCCAAAATCCATCCAAAAGGCCACTTCATTTGTCTCGTCAGGACGTTGGTAATCATAAAAAATACCACCGATTCCTCTCCTTTCGTTGTTACGGTGAAAGTTCACAAAATAGTTGTCACACACCTCCTTGAACTTAGGGTAGAACGAAGGATCGAACTGATCACATACATTCTTATAAGTGCCGTGAAAATGCCTGACATCTTCTTCAAACAAATAGTAAGGCGTTAAATCCGTACCACCGCCAAACCAGCGATCAATCACTTCCTCATTCTCGTTGTACAACTCGAACATGCGATAGTTACAATGCACGGTAGGCACGAAAGGGTTGAGCGGATGAATGACTAATGAAAGGCCACAAGCAAACCACTTGGCACCATTGATCTTTAATTGCGTACGCATCGCATCGGTCACTTCCCCAAAAACTACCGAAGTATTCACACCGCCTTTCTCAAACACATTTCCGTTAGCAATGACTCTTGTTTTCCCGCCACCACCTTCAGGCCGTTCCCATTTATCCTCAAAAAATTTGGCTTTACCGTCAGCTTCCTCTAACGCAGCGCAAATGCGGTTTTGCAAATCGTGTATGTAATCTATCCAGGCTTCTTTAACAGTCATAATGCAAAATGAAAAATGTAAAATGAAAAGGCAGATCGTCCATTTTACATTTTTGCTTTTTCAATTTTAATTGGCTCTGTATTCTTTCACTGCTTCCACAAATGCTTTCGCATGATCAACAGGGACGTTTGGCGTAATGCCGTGTCCCAAGTTGGCGATGTAGTTCTGCACGCCAAAGTTGTCGATCATTTCTTTTGCCCATTGCTTAATTTGTGGGATAGGCGCCAACAACTTTGCAGGATCGAAATTTCCCTGCAACGTAATATTGTTGTTTGTCAACTCCCGTGCAAATTGTGGAGTGATGGTCCAATCGATGCCAATACCACTTGCACTGCTTTGACTTAAATCTTTTAATGCATACCAGGTGCCCTTTGGAAAAAGAATGACTGGTGCGCTGTCTTTCACCGCATCAGCAATTTGCAAGAGGTAAGGTTGTGCGTAGGTTTTGAAATCTTCTGGCGACAACGACCCCGCCCAGCTATCAAATACCTGCACGGTATCAGCGCCAGCCTTTACCTGCGCCTTTAAATAATCAATTGTGATATCGGTAATCTTTTGCAGCAGCGCATGCGCCAATTGCGGTTGCGTGTAAGCGAATTGCTTTGCTTTATCCCATGTTTTGCTTCCTTTTCCTTCTACCATGTAACAAAGAATCGTCCACGGTGCACCGGCAAAACCAATCAGCGGTACACGTCCGTTTAACTCGCGTTTTGTCATAGCCAATGCATCCATCACATACTTTAAATGATGTTCAGCATCTGCCGTATTCAATGCATCAATATCTTGTTGCGTTTTGATGGTTTTGGGCAGCGAAGGACCTTTGCCTTCTTCCATCAACACTTCAACTCCCATCGCTTGCGGAATCACCAAAATATCAGAGAAAATAATCGCTGCGTCTACACCTACTTGATCGATTGGTTGGAGCGTAATTTCTGTTGCTAATTCCGGTGTTTGGCAGCGGGTGAAGAAATCATATTTCTCCCGCAGCTTAATATAGTCCGGCAAATACCTTCCAGCCTGGCGCATCATCCAAACAGGTGGACGTTCAACTTTTTCCTTTCTGAGTGCTCTTAACAAAAGATCATTTTTCAAATCGCTCATATGTTGGTTTTCTGTGCTTGTTGATTGTTTGAACTGAGATAGTCAATAGCATCTTGCGCCATCTCTACCTTATCGGTTACATTGGCAACAACTATGTTGCGGCCTTTGTTTTGTTTAATGGCTTCTTCGGTTGTTTTTCCGATGGCAAACAACACGGTATGTTTTGCAGGTTTATTGGAAGAGAAATACGCCTGCACGGCACTCGGACTGAAGAACAGAATGCCATCGTAATCTTTCGTAATCTTTGATGGCGTTTCCTCTGTTTCGTAAACCACTAGTTCTTCTATCTTCCCGCCTTCAGATCGGATCTTATTCGGCAATTCATCTCTTCTTATGTTTCCGCAGAAGAAAACCACATCGTTCACGCCATCATCAATCAACCGTTCACCAAGACGCTGTGCATTTTCAGCGGTAGCAATTATTTTATCACTGCCCCATTTTTCTTCGATGAGTTTGCGGGTGGTGTTGCCGATGGAATAGATTTTCCAGTCAGGCACTGCAGAAACTTGGTCCGCCACTGCTTCTACGGCGTTCATACTGGTGAACACAATGGTGTGTCTTTCTGCAGCTAGCGTTTTGATTCTTTGGAACAGCGCTTCGTCATGGATAGGCTTCGTCGCAATAAAAGAAAGCTCTTCGATGATAACACCCTTCTTTGCGCCTTCTTCTACTACTGCTTTTGGCAGCGGACGAGTGCTCAGCAGATATTTTTCAGGCTTTGACATTCCGGACCGTTTGGATAATGTGTTGTGCAATAGGATCGCTTAAAAGTTGACGACCTGCTTCTTCTCCCAGATTCAGACTTTCATTTTTGGGCCTTTCGAAACTTAGCTCTTTCAAAACAGCGCCATCCGTACTGCAAATATTTCCGCGAAAAAAAACAGTATCGCCATTCAATTCAGCCAGTGCACTGATTGGTGTTGAACATCCCCCCATCAGCACACGCAAAAAATCTTTTTCAAGCTTTGTGCAAAGTGCAGTCGCTTCGTCGTTAAACGATTGACAAGCATTGAATGCATAATCATCCCCTTCTCTACAAACCACCATAATGGCGCCTTGCGACGGTGCTGGCAACATCCAATCAAGGTCAATAGATTTCTCGGGACGAAGATTGATTCTTTCCAAACCAGCAGCAGCGAAGATGGCGCCTTTCCAATCACTCTCGGCCAGTTTGCGTAAACGAGTGTTGACGTTGCCGCGAAGATTTTCGGTACGGTGATTCGGGTAACGATGCAACCACTGTGCTACACGACGAATACTTCCGGTAGCGATGGTCGCAACAGATTGATGATCTTCTAAAAAATCAGTTCCGTCTTTATAAACAATGATGTCTTTATGCGAAGCTCTTTTTAAAACAGCGGCTTGCTGAATGCCTTGTGCTAATTGCGTGGGCACATCTTTCATGGAGTGAACCGCAATATCAATACGATTGTTGAGAAGCGCAGCATCCAGAGTTTTGGTAAATACTCCTGTCACACCCAAGGCATACAAAGGCGTTACGGTATCAATATCGCCTTCGCTTTTCATGTACACTAATTCAGAAGGAACACCGGCATCTTTGAGTAAACCTTGCACCAATGTAGCCTGCCACACAGCCAGCTGGCTGTCTCTTGTACCAATTCGGATAACTTGTTGCATTAATTTTTTGCGTTGATGAAATCGTTCAGGGCCGCAAGGTACTGACAACCGCGTTGGTTCTGCACCTTGATCTTTCCCGCAGTTTCATTCAACACCCGTTGGATTTGCACGTCTAATTTCTTTGGGCAGGTAGTGGTTTGCACGTATTGTGGATGAGCATGGAGCTCTTTCAGCTTTACCTTCAGGTCCTTCAGCATCGGCACGTGACGACGCATATCGCACCATTCCTGGAACTCTATCATGAGTTCAGAAATGATGCCTCTTGCCTTTGGCACTTCGGCCAGGCGCATCTTCAGCGTATCGTCTTTGATCTTTGAAAGCTTGTCGACGTTCACCATCTGCACGTTGGGCAACACCTGTGCATCATCGGCAACGTTGTAAGGAATAGACAAATCGATGATGAGTTTTTCACCCCTGCCTTCCACATGTCTTTTCTGGATCACTGGCTGGGCAGCATTGGTGGCAACAAGAATAATGTCGGCTTTCGCCACTTCCTCATCCAGGTTTTCCAGCGTAGAAGATTGCAAACCCAACTCAGCAGCCAATGCAGACGCTTTTTCCGGCGAACGGTTAATCAGGGTAATCTTCTTCGTGCCTAAATAATCCACCAGATTTTTGCAGGTATTGCGGCCAATCTTTCCTACACCCAGCAATAGAATGTTTTTGCTGGAAGGGGCCACCACCATGTTAGTGATGTATTGCACGGCAGCAAAAGCTACCGAAACAGTTCCGCCGCTTAAAACAGTATTGTTCTTAATGATCTTGGAAGACTGGAGCACACAGTTGATCAAACGCTCGGTAAATGCACCCACAAAACCTTGTTCCTTGGCAAACTTCACGGCCGTTTTCAACTGGCCAACGATTTCGTAGTCACCTAAGATCTGTGAATCCAGCCCGGCGCCTACATTAAACACATGCTCTACCGCTTCAATACCATTCTTTATATAGGCTGCTTTTTTGAAGGTTTCTGCATCACCAACCGTTTGTGAGCACAGAAGGTCAACCAACTGGTTGCTGTTATGAGCAAAACCGTAAATCTCGGTGCGATTGCAGGTGGAAAGGATGAACAGTTCATTCAGACCCTGGAGGGCCGCCAATTCTAAAATAGTGCTGTATTGGTCGTTGCTGATGGCAAATTGTCCGCGAAGAGAAGCGTCAGATTTTTTGTAATTAATTCCTGCAACAAAGAAGTTCGGTATGTTCTTAAAGTGCTGTGTATCCATGTCAATTTTAGTCAACGACCACGACGCAAAAGTAATTTGAGGATTGCCCGAAGCCTAAAATCTCTGTCATCTGACTGTCATTTGAACGACTGATTTTCATCAGGTTGTGGAATGACGGGAATCAAGTGTGGCAAAGGATGCATGAAACGTTCGACAGTGAGTAGTGAATGGTGAGTTGTGCGTAGTTAATTGATGCAAAAACGCTTTTACTCACCATTCACTACTCACTACTCCTCATCTCGCCTTAGCTTTGCCGGCTTATGAAACGAGCAATTGTTTTGATGAATTTGGGATCGCCGGATTCGACGGAAGTAAAAGATGTAAAGCGCTACCTCAACGAATTTTTAATGGATGAACGGGTAATCGATAAGCCATGGTTGTTGCGAGCTCTTTTGGTGAAAGGCATTATCGTTCCGTTTCGTGCTCCCAAATCAGCCGAAGCTTACAAGTCAATCTGGACCGATGAAGGTTCGCCGCTCATCGTTATCTCAAAACAATTGCGTGATGCGCTGGACAAAGAAGTGGAAGAACCGGTGGCAATTGCCATGCGTTATGGGAATCCTTCTCCCAAAGCAGCTTTTGATGAACTGGTGCAGAAAAACCCTGACCTGGAAGAAGTCGTTGCCGTTCCGATGTACCCGCATTATGCCATGAGCTCTTACGAAACGGCAGTGGACTACGCCGTTGAACAACACAAAACAGGCGGGTACAAATTCAAGCTGACAACCATCAAGCCCTATTATGATAACGCAGAATATATCCACGCTCTAATCGAAAGCATCAGACCTCATTTAAGCAACGAATGGGATCATATCCTGTTTTCGTACCACGGCGTGCCGGAGCGACATATTTATAAAGGAGATGTGACGGGCCAGCACTGTTTAAAAGTTCCGAATTGCTGCGATGTGCCTTCAGCGGCGCACCAGTATTGTTACCGCCATCAATGCTGGGTAACTACAAAAATTGTAACGGAGCGTTTGAACATTTCGAAAGATAAATTCACCTTCTCCTTTCAGTCCAGGTTGGGTAGAGATCCCTGGTTGCAGCCTTACACCGCCCAGATGTTTGAAGAACTGCCGAAGAAAGGTGTAAAAAAACTTTTGGTCGTTTGCCCGGCTTTTGTGAGTGATTGCTTGGAGACGTTGGAGGAGATTGCCGAGGAAGGAAAAGAGTCATTTATGCACGCTGGTGGCGAAAGCTTTGAAATGATTCCGTGCTTAAACGTTCATCCGCTTTGGGTGGGTGCCATTGCTAAATGGGTGAAAGAATATGCTGGTGGAAGCCAGGAGATGGTTTTGGAGAAATTAAAAATGTAAAAGTTCCGGCGTCAACACGCAGTTGTATTTTACATTTCACATTTTGAATTTTACATTCAACCCATGTACGCTTACCTCAAAGCACTTCATATCATTTTCATTGTAACCTGGTTTGCGGGCATGTTTTACATAGTTCGCCTGTTTATTTATAACCGCGAAGCAAATGATAAAGCGGAGCCGGAAAAAAGCATTCTGCAAAAGCAGTTTGCTATCATGATCAAACGTCTTTGGTTTGGTATTACCTGGCCTTCGGCGATCCTTACACTGATATTTGGTCCATGGGTTTTGTTGAATGGCAACTGGGATAAAACCCTAGATACCGATGCCGGTCGCTGGTTACTAATCAAACTAGCTTTTGTTGTTTTTCTTTACGTCTATCACTTCTCTCTTCATAGCATCTACAAACAACAAGCAGCGGGCATCTTTAAATACTCATCGCAAAAGCTTCGGGTCTGGAATGAAGTGGCGACCATTTTTTTAGTTCCCATCGTGATGCTGGCAACAGTCAAATCAAGCTTAAGCTGGGTTTGGGGATTAGCCGGCCTGATTGGTTTTGTCATCATCTTGATGAGTGCCATCAAGATTTACAAGAATATCCGTCGCTCAAAGCAAGAAATCAGGGGTTGACCGTTTGGTATTGCACAGCCCGGATTCATTTCCTATTTTGTGCGCAGCCAACTATCCAAACCCATTCATGGAAAGCTTAAATGCTTCTGACACCCCACCGGTGAAATACCGCTCTTCTGTTTTAACCGAAACCCTTGAAACGGTCAGGGTTCGTTCGGCGCAACTGTTTTTACAGGTGAAATTTTTGGGCTACTCCAATGCTATGGATGAATACGAGCAACGCAAGCTCCGCATCTTCAATCAGATTAATTTCTTTCAATTAATTGCCGGTTTACTGATCCCTTTGATTGGGATGACCTTGCCCGGCAGCATTCCAATAAGTGCCTGGCTGATCAGCTGCTGGCCCGCTGCCGTGAGTTTGGTAGCACTGGTTTTTAATTATTTCCGGCACCACCAGGCTGCGCTCTATGGTTATTTTCTTTTATACCCCCTTTTTACCTCCTTTGTATACCTCAATGGCATCAGCCCGGGTATTGAATTGCATTTTATCCTCTTTGTCATATTAGCCGTTTTTTTCCTGCACGATCTGGGCTACATGCTCTTTGCCATTGGCTTCTCCATCATTTCGTTCTATATTCTTTCTGTGGTGCTTGATCGTTTTACGTATGAAGTGGAAAGGGAAAACAAGGTCATTTATCTCCTGAATAAAGCCATTTCACTCATTTTTATTTTCTACGGGTTGTACCTGGTGAAAAAAGAAAACACCATCTACCAGTTCAATATTCTCACCAAGCAAAAGCACCTGGCGGAAAAAAACACAGAAATTGAACAGCAGAAAGAAGAGATCAGTGCAAAGGCACAGCAACTTGAAAAACAGAAAGAAGAACTAGCTGACCTGAATACATTCAAAACAAAACTGTTTTCCATCATTTCACACGATTTAAAGTCGCCGATGTATGCGCTGCGAAACTTGTTTCAGAACATGCACCAATATGATTTGCCGGCAGATGAGGTGAAGGAAATGGTTCCCGATGTTTTGAAAGACCTGAACTACACCACCAGCCTGATGGAAAACCTGTTGCAGTGGGCCAAATCACAAATGCAGGCAGATGTGGTGTATGCACAGGACATCGACATGGGGTACCTGATTAAGGATGTGTCGAATTTGCTCCGGCTACAACTGGAAGCAAAAAAAATATACACGCAGGTGGTGGTAGAAGACGACGTGTTTGTTTCCGCCGATAAAGACATGATTCACTTGGTACTTCGTAACCTGCTGTCAAACGCTATTAAGTTTACACCGGAGAAGGGCCAAATTGAAATTGGCTTCAATGATCTCGGATCATTTGTTGAGATCTATGTGCAGGATTCCGGCGTTGGGATTAGTGGAGAAGCACTGGCGAAAATCAGGCAGCAAATCTTTTACACCACCACCGGTACATCCAGCGAAACAGGTACCGGCCTCGGTTTGATGCTTTGTAATGAGTTTCTTTCAAAAAATGGCAGCAGCCTGCAAATAGAAAGTACCGTCGGCAGAGGAAGCACTTTCTCCTTTACGCTTCAGAAATTGGAAGGGCACCGTATGCATCCGCAAGCGGAAACAGCCGAAGCGGAATAGTTTAATAATTCAACCGTCTTTGCAAACTTCTTTATTATTTCCTATAGGCCTTTGACCCTACATTGGACCCTATCCCTGCCAGCGCCAAACGAAAGGCCAGGATTAGAACGCGGCAATCTGTTGAAATAAAAAAGCCGCCCGCAGAAGCGAACGGCTGTAATCAACAGAAAGGCAAGCTATGTTATAACACGTAAGGATCTTCTGAATTGCGAATCTTTTGTCCCTCTGTGTAACTGAAGTTCATTTTTTTGCTGACAATTTTTTGGATACTCACTTTTACTTTTTTGCCTCTGTTTACGTCAGCCAATGCGTATTCTTTACTGTCATGCGCAGGTATGTTGTAAAGTGTTACCGGCACAGTTTTCCATACACCGCCCCCCGCTTTTATATAGGTGACTTTTACAATCGCCATGTCAAGCGGGAAATCCGTTCGATTGCTTACAATCACACTCAGGTCTTTGATACCACCCAGGAATCCGATTCCATAATTACTGTTGGTTGCGGAGATCAATTTACTCCAACGTGACCGGGTGATCTTTGCCTTGTCTTCCACCACAACCGGCGGTTTGCTTTCTACTGTGTCTTTCGTTTTTGGAATTTCAGCTATCGGAGCCGCTTGCGGTGCTGACTGTGGTTTTGGTGTCAACTCAGCAGCGACAACAGGAATTTTAGTTTCTTTATTTGTAATGGAATAAATAGAGATGCCTATCAGCAAGGCAAGGCATAATAATCCGCCGTAAAGAGCAAGCGGTTTTCGTTGTTGAAGGTCAACAAAATGTTCTTTTACGGCAGGTATGACGTCTTGTGGTTTTTTAATCTTCCTCGGTACAACCAATTCTTTAATGGGCGCCAATCGCTCAGCAGGCATCCATTTATCGGAACCCAACAACCGGATGGGTGTACTGCGGGTAAGTTTCTGTTCTTTGAGAACATCAAGGGTAAAGGGGCCTAATTCGTTGCGGCCGTCGTGAATGTAGTAAGCATTCATGGGGTAAGGGATTATGACGCCAATTTAATAGCGAAACCCCGCAACCACAAGCTCTGCAATATCACGCCGTTTAGGAATTTTTCCGAAAGGGATAAATTGGGTAATTCTACGCTGTAGGTACTTCTTCCGCCGCTGCTTTTTGTTTTGCAGTTCCCTTGCGGTATTTGTGGCGGGTGCGGTTCCACCACATAATGGTTCCGGTGATGGGAAACGTAACGCCAAAAATACAAACGATAAATGCCAGTATTTTAGAAGGCGTGCCCCAAATGCTACCGGTATGCACCGGCTTAAACGTAGAGCGAACCTGTGCTCCCAGGCTTCTGTCCCCAAAGGCCATTTTTCCTAAAACAGCCCCTGAGTATTGGTCAACATACACCACGTCTGTTGCCGATTCATGGGCAGCCTCCTGGCCAAGGCGAGAAACATTCACTGCTTCAGTAGAATCTTTCGGCATAGAAACTGAAAAGAATTCTGATGCAGGATAAACTGTTTGTGCAGCTGCCAATGCTTTGTCGAAGGAGATCTTTTTCGCGTCAGCTACATAAGTCGATTTTGGCGGAGGCGGTGGTTTGATGGGTGAGCCTGTGACCTTGTAAATGCCATTGTTAAACCATTCAAACGACCACGCCAATCCCGTGAAAGCAAAAATGAAAAGAAAGATGGCGCTGTAAAAACCAAACACCAGGTGCATGTCGTGGTTGATCCGTTTCCAGCCGGCACTCCAGCGAATGTTCAGGCGTTGCTTTAAAATCTTTTTTGTTTTCGGCCACCAAAGAACAATACCGGTAATGAGAATGAAAAGGAAAAGGAAAGTAGAAATGCCAACAATGAGTTTCCCAATGCTGTCATTGCCGCCAAGTAGCCAACGATGCAGTGCAAACACGGTGTAAAAACCGGTTTCGCTATAACTATATTTTTCTAAAACCTTACCGGTGTAAGGGTTTACGAAAATGGTAAAGCCGGGCTGGCGTTGTGGTGGTGCCGGCTTCGCTCCTTCCTTTGGCTTAGGCGCTTCGGCTGCGGCTTTTGCATCTTTTTTCGGGGGAAAGGCGACGCTGACTTCTGCTGAACGATCCGCTGCCTGGTAAAGCTTGATGCCATTTACACGGGCTTCCGGGAAGGCCTGCTTTACGCTTTTTACCAAACTGTCGGCAGAAAGTTTTGCTCCACTTGCTTCTACACAATAACGGTCCTTGTTCATTGCCATCATCAGGTCTTTTTCAAAAACCAGAATGGCACCGGTTAAACAACAAATCAGGATGACAAGGCCTGCGGCAAAACTGAGGTAAAGATGTATGCGGCGAAAAAAGACTTTCATAGTTAATCTGAAATTAGCAGGTATGGCCTGTCACCATGGAAGCCTCTTTATCAAAAACTTGCCGGTGATAGACCATATCTAAGCGGCTGCAAAAAGAGGCAAAACATTTGGTGTTCGGCCTCTTTAGAATGAAGTTTAATTAAAATTTATACGCAAACGTTGCCGTGAACTGCCTCGGCGCAATAGGATTGATACTATTGTCGTCATGCGCATTGTAGCTCAATTTGTCAAACAGGTTAGAAACCTTCAACCGTACAGCATACTTGTTCAATGCATAGCCAGCGTTTACATCTACCGTGGTGTAGTTAGGCAATGGCATAAGCTTGTTCGTATTTGTCGGACTGTTGGTCGGGTTTCTGCCCGCCAACCGATCGCCAACATAAAATGCACCGGCACCGAGGTAAAATCCTGCGAGCTTCGATTCCTTACCGAAGTTGTAAAACACACTGGCATTGGCCGTATGCGCTGGGTTGTAACGGAGGCGGTCGCCTAGTTTATTGCCGTTAACAGTATTGCCGTTCACGCCTGTAAAACGCATATCATTATAACTATAACCTGCTACAACGTTGAAACCTTTCACCGGCTTTGTCATGAGATCCACTTCGATGCCCTTACTCGTGGTTTCGCCACTCAACTCTCTTACATTGCTGTTGGTATTCGGTGTTGTGCCGTCGGCTTGGAACAAGGCTGTTTGTGCCAGGTTGTTATTCACGATTTTATAGGCCGTCACATTAGCGGTTAGGGCCCCGTTGAAGAAATCATTCTTCACACCTACTTCTACCTGGTCAATGATGGAAGGAGTCAATGCCTGTCCAAACACATCTACCCCGGTATTTACCGAGAAACTATTGGTGTAGCTGGCAAAAACAGAAGTAGTTTTTAATGGCTGGTACACCACTCCCACTCTCGGACTGAACGCATCAGCCGATGTAGCGGCAACGAAGCCAATACTGTTCTTCGCCACCGAATCTACCCGTGCACGCTGGTTGCTTTGGTAAGAATACCGGATGCCAGCCAGCAGTTTTAGTTTTTCTGATACAGAGATCAGGTCCTGCACATAAGCGCCGTACCGAACAATGGGCGACGTGGTGATACGGTCAACTGCCACAAACGGAATGTCGCCTCTTTTGTAGAAAGTGGCCGGGTTAAAGATGTTGATGGTGTCGTAAATATTACGGTTGCCGTTGGCCGGGTTTGCATAGTTGGCAAACGCCGTAGCCACTGTTTTGTATTTGTCCGCATCACCGCCAACAAGAATCGTATGCTCCATAGAACCGGTGCGGAGCTTCGCTGTCAGGTCAAGCGATGCGAAATAGTAATCCTCGGCGGTTCTTGTTTTTTGCAGTCCACGGGCCCAGTTGCCATTAGAAGAAATAGACAGCGAGCCAGGGCGCACAGTGCTAAACAGCTCGTTGTTGTAATTCTGGTTTGAGCCAACAGCACGCAGGTTGATTTTTTCTGTGAACCGATGGGTAACTGTAGCAGTTGCAGTGTATTGCTGTGTGTTATTATAGGCCCAGGGTACATTTAAAAAGCGTGACCGAGGAACATCAACCAGCGTGTAATTAATGGCGCCTACACCAAAATCCGGTGTGCGGTTATCTTTCAGATAATCACCTTCTACCAAAACATCGGTCTTCTTGCCGGCCCTTACCAAAAACGAGGGGTTAAGATAAATGCGTTCGGAAGAAACTCCGTCGCGGAAGTTGCCTGCTTTTTCATAAGTTCCGTTTAAGCGGTAAGCAGCACGGCTGGTTTCCGACAGTGGTCCATAAATATCGAATGAGGGTTTATAAAAATCGAAACTACCGGTGCGAAAACTGATTTCTCCGCCCTGCTCAAATTTTGGTTTTTTGGTCACGATGTTCAACACACCTCCCGCTCCCACATTACCATATAAAATAGCATTGCCACCTTTCAGCACCTCTACTTTTTCCACAGAACTAAACTCCGAACGGATGCCATTGTTAAAGCGGGCCCCGTTCTTAAACGTGTTGTTGCTTCCAAAGGAGTAGCCGCGGGCAGCAATTTCTTCCTGGTAGCCGCCAGTAGCTCCCATGATGTAAACGCCGTTCACGTTCTGCAGCGCATCACTCATGCTTTGCACTTGCTGGCGTTCCAAAATGCCTTTATCAATGACAGTGATGGCTTGCGGAAGATCCCTTGTTTGAACCGGCAGTTTCCCGATTGCGGTAGTCCGGTCATTGAGATTGCGTTGGGTGGTCACCAGCACGGCGGATAGTTGTTTGGCGTCTTCGGTTAGTGTGAGGTTAATTAACGTAACGCCTTCTTTTTTCACCCGCACTTCTTTTTCCATGGGCTTGATGCCAACCATCGAAATTTCCAGCACATAGAAACCCTCTTTCAGGCCTCGGATGGTAAAGTAGCCGCTTTCGTCGGTGGTAGTGACTTTGTTCAATCCTTTTACACCAATGGTTACGTCGGCTGCTGGTAAATTGTCGGTTGTCAGGAGTTGTCCGGTAATGATGCCTGCTTGTTCTTCTGGCAAGCTCACTGTTTTTGCAGCGGTCGCCAGTTCATTTTGTGTAAATCCAGTCAGGCTAAGAGCTAAAAATCCAATCAAAAGTGTTTTTCGCACGGTCAGAAAATTTTTCGCAAAGAGAGAGCAATGCATTTTCTAAATCATGCCGTATCGGGAAAAAGAGTTTACGGAAGCCGGAATAAGGCACTGCTTAACCTCCCTCGGCAAAAATGCTTTGTCAGGAAAATGTCATTCTCCTTCTATCTGACGAAAATCAGTCCGCTAATGGTAGGCACGCCAGCAATTTTGCGCCTTTCGTAAACAAGGATTCCTCATTCCGTAAACGATCCACAACAATCTGTGAGAAGTTTGCGGCGCAAACAGAATAGCTCACCATGAAGAATATTTTGATCACCGCAGGCCTTTTATCAACGCTCAGCGGTTTTAGTCAGGAAACAACCTCGCAAAAACAACCAACAACCGACACCACACAGCACCGCTACCTGCAGGAAGTAACCGTAGTAGGCCGCGGCAGCAAAAGTGATTACCAGCAAATGCCGGAAGTGGTCGGCACCAACATTTACGCTGGCAAGAAAAACGCCTTGATCGTTTTGGACAACGTACAGGGAAATGTTGTAAACAACACCATGCGCCAGGTGCTGGCAAAAGTTCCCGGAATCCATATTTGGGAAAGCGATCCAAGCGGCATCCAGATAGGAATTGCAGCTCGCGGACTAAGCCCTAACCGCAGCTGGGAATTCAATGTTCGCCAGAACGGTTATGATATTGCTGCCGATCCGTTTGGCTATCCCGAAGCCTACTATAATCCGCAACTGCAAGCCGTTCAGCGTATCGAGATCGTTCGCGGTGCAGGCTCCTTGCAATACGGACCGCAGTTTGGCGGATTGGTGAACTACATTCTCCGCAACGGCAGCGAGATGGCTAAAAAGGTGGAGTTTGAAACCCAGCAGACCGTTGGTTCTAACGGTTTATTTAATAGTTATAACGCCATCGGCGGTAAAACCGATAAACTGCATTACTATTCCTTCTTCGATCACCGCAACGGTGATGGCTGGAGAAAGAACAGCCGCTTTTACAGCAATGCGGGTTTTGGTACAGTAACCTATTACATCACACCAAAGTTTTCGCTGAGTGCAGAAGCAATGTATTCGCACATCCGCAGCCAGCAGCCCGGTGGTTTAACTGATGCGCAGGTGAAAGAAGACGCCCAGCAAAGCTTCCGCAGCCGCAACTGGTTTGATATTAAGTGGACGACACCAGCCCTGATTGCGAACTATCAAATCAGCAATAAAACCCGTTGGAATACGAAGTTGTTTGCAACGATCGGTGATCGTAACAGCGTTGGCTTTTTGCAACCCGTTACCACGAAAGACACCATCAACCGTTCAACTGGCGAATACAACAACCGCGAAGTGTTGATTGACCTGTACCGCAACTATGGTTTAGAAAGCCGCATCATTACTGATTACAACCTGGCCGGTTTGAATAATACTTTGTCTGCCGGCATTCGTTTGTACACCGGCTCCACACGGCGCCGTTCATCTACAAGGGGAACAACAGGCACTGATTATGATTTGACAATTAGTGGTGCTTTCCTTCGCGACATTACGTTTGAATCAAAGAACGCAGCGGCTTTTGTGGAGAACATCTTCCGCCTGAGCGATAAGGTACTTTTGGTTCCTGGCGTTCGTTATGAGTGGCTCGAAGGTTCAGCATCCGGCATCAATAATACCGTGAATAGTGTTCCGCAACCTTTGCAGAACGTGAAGCGCAGTCGCGGATTTTTATTGGCGGGTGTGGGTGCCGAATTGCATGTTACAAAAACAACCGAGTTCTACGCTAACTATGCGCAGGCTTATCGCCCTATCCAGTTTGCCAACCTGCAAGCACCTCCAACAACAGATGTGGTAGATCCTGAACTGGAAGATTCAAAAGGCTACAACATTGACCTTGGTTACCGCGGTAAAATCAATAACTATTTACAGTTTGATGTAAGTGGATATTACCTGCAGTACAATAACCGCGTAGGAACGGTGACGGTAGCAAACCCAGTTGGCGTTACACCAGCTACTTACCGTCTTATAACGAACGTTGGTGCCAGCACCAGCCAGGGTTTTGAAGGATATGTAGAGTTCAACCCGGTGAGAGCATTTACCAAGAACCAAAACACTGATGTGATTCTGTTTGGTTCGTATAGCTACAATGATGCTCGCTACAGCGGTGACCACAAAGACGCTAGCACAAAGAATAAAAAAGTTGAGAACGCACCAATGAATATTTTCCGTGGCGGCGTTTCTGCCGGCTATAAAAGTTTCTTATTGACAGGCCAATTGAGCTATGTTGGTCAAACCTACTCTGATGCGAATAACACATTAACGCCAACAGCGAATGGCAATACGGGTTTTATTCCCTCTTACACCATTACTGATGTAACAGCTACTTACAAATTTTCAAGAGGATTAAACATCAAAGCCGGTATCAACAACCTGGCTGATGTAAGATATTTTACCCGCCGTGCAGGCGGTTACCCGGGGCCGGGTGCATTGCCTGGTGATGGACGTACCTTTTTTGTGAGTGTGGGTGCTAAGTTTTAATCCCGCCAGTTTCCTATTTACAAAACCCTGCTTCGGCAGGGTTTTGTTTTTTGCAAGCATCTCAACTTGCGTTGTATTTTTATACCAATTGACTATTTTATTTTCCTAAACATCGCCAACTAACTGACATGAGACCCACCTTTTTTATTTTTTCTTTATTGTTGTCGTTTATTGCGTTTGCACAGCAAACATTACCTACTAACAACCTGCTGCTTGGCTATCAGGAGTTTCCTACTATAATTACTAGCCATGCAGCTGATGGTAGCGGCAATCAGTATTACACAGGAATGTTTCGGGGAGAGCTTAGAGTAAATAATCAAAAATTGACGACGGGTCAGGGGCTGGAGGATATCTTTTGGGTAAAAGCTAACGCCGACGGACAAGTGCAACAGTTTAAAACCTTTGGCTCAACCAATTCTGAATTTAGCACTAGCAGATCCCTGGCCACGGGGAACAACAAAACCGTATTTAGCTTTAATACATATGAAGCTGTACAGTTAGGATCTGTTACCGTCACGCCTTATCAATACGCAAATAGTTCTTTCGCAGGTGTCATTGTTTGCACCGACACTGCTGGCACAGTGCAGTGGGCTCACCGAACGAACTTGCAAACATTACGGATCTTTTCTGCGAACAACGTGTTCCATGTTATTGGCCAAATCAGTAATACGGCTCCCGCTACCAAATTTGGTGATCAAACAATTCTTGACTCTCTTGGCTTATCGGGCTTTGTACACCTTATGCTCAGCGAAAGCGGGACTTTATTGGGCGTTAAATCAATGATGGGCCGCCGGCCGGGGCAATCAGTTTCACTAATCAACTTAAGTAGCTTTTCCGACAAGACCCTCTTTATCCAACTAAGAGCAAGTGGTGATACTTCTTTTCTGGTAAACCAAACACCGGTTAGCTTACCTACTGGTGCAACCGGATATGAGATTCTCATGCGCATCGATACAGCTTATCGCAACTTTCGGGTTAAAAACTTAAATCCGTTGCGGCAAAACATTGCTGGCTGGCTCGGACAATCCCCACAGGCGGCTATTTCAGGCGATAGTATTTATCATATAGTAGCAATGGAAAGCGGTACTACCCCTTACCAGATCGATGGCTTTTCACAGCAGCTTTTCCAAAATAATCTATTGGTTTTCGATTCAACACTAACAGTCAGAAGACAGGTGAACCTCGGAAACTCTCGAATAGGTACCCATTCCAATAGTATCAGACGCCGTGTTTTCTTCCGGTATGCATTCGTGCAAAATGGACAATTATACCTAAACGGAGTCTACACCGGCACAAATGAGTCACCCCTAAATGCCATCCCAACAAAAGATACCTCTTTCAATTTACTGCCTGGTCTCCCTGTTACCATCAATCAAAATGGACCAAGCCAAAGTTTTATGGCCCGTTGCAATACTAACAATGGTTTGAGTGGTTCAGTGCGTTGGTATGGAGAACACACGCCGTATGAAAGCTTCAACGTTTCGCCTAACTTTTTACATTCAGCAGGCAATAATCGATTAGCTTTTATTCAAAATGCAGACAATGTTTGGAATCCCTGGGTTTTTGATGAAAACCTAAATATCCTTAGCGGAAGTATGCAAAAGGCAGCCGATCTGCCTGAAGTCACACAAATGATTAATTTTTTTCCTGATGGCAGCCGCATTGTATTGGGTTATGCCCGCGGAAAAACGACCTTGGATAATAATGGAACGTTCATAACCAACTCGGGCCGGCGTGATGCTTTCATTGCCCGGATAAGACCCAATAACCAGGTAGCATGGTTTAAACGGTTTCATAGTACACTCACGGCAACACAAGCCCAGGGCCTAGAGGTTAGAAATGGCAAGGCGTATTTTCTTTTTAATTATAACGGCACCCAAAATGACAGCAATTACATACGAGTGGAGAATAATCTTTATCCTGTTGGTGTGAATGCCAGCTTGCTTGGCAGCATCGATACCAGCGGCAACCTAACAGTTCTCAACCTGAATACACCCATTCTTCGCGTTGCCATACTCATGAACTTTAGTTTTTTCAACAACGATGACCTGGCAGTTGTCACTACCAACAATCCGGTTGCTTATAATTCGTTCCCGCTTAGCTTTAGCCCCCAAATTTTCAGGGTGCATCCCACAACCGGCGCTATTTTGGATGGAAGGAAATTGGTCGGCAATGGTATTGGTCTCAACACAATTAGAATCGATAAAAATGACCAGCTCTATCTATCCGGTTCCATCGTTTATCCAACCGGCCAGATCTTGTATTTATACAATGGAGGAACCACTATTGATACTTTGAACCTTGGAAGTAGTATGCAGACGCAATCCATGCTCTTAAAAATGAGCTGGAATGATCTTCAATGGGCAAAACGATTCACCGGTGGTGGTTTTGTCCGGCAAATCGGTGATATGACATTGAGCGGTGACAAACCCGTATTTGGTATTCAATCCCCAATGAATAGCCAGCCGCTATTGTGGGAGGGACAAACTCTACATAATGGTTTTCCTTCACAAACATTCACGTTAGTGAAAATCAACGCTGATGGTAGCTTAGGAGAAAAGAAGGCCATCAATAACTTCAGCGGCATTTATCTCCGATCAGGCTCAAAAGGCCGTGTTTATGTGAGTGGGTTATCCAGATCAGCTATACAGATCGATACGATCCAAATAGGCTTCGCAGGGGGATTAACAGATGCTATCGGATTAGCATTTGATTCTACATTAATTGCCAAACAAAGTTTTCGTGTTGGGTCTCCCTATGTAGAAACAATGAATGATATCCATATTTACAACGACAGTTTGATGGGGCTCGCATACACGTCGCAGACCAATGCACAAGTTTATCTGAACCGGACAACTGTAAGCACCGGCGACTATGAAGAGGATGCATACGTAGCCAGTGCCATTATTAAAAGCAATACTGTAACGGGTATAAACACGCCGCTGCCTCGCTCTACACAAATCACTGTTGCGCCAAACCCTATTATCGGTCGCAGCGTTGACATATTAGCCCAAGTAACAGAACCGCTTCGTTCACTCGTAACAATTTACCATGCAAATGGCCAACTTATTACGAGCAATTCGGTTTTGCTAACGCCGGGATCAAACCGGTATTCGGTTACACTACCACCAGCCGCAGGTAAAGGTGCCTACCGCTTGGTCATCAGCAATAAAAAATGGACAACAACACAAAGTTTTTTTGTGTTATAAATTTGAAAGCCCTCTCCGGAGGGCTTTTTACTGCAGCAGAAATTCTTTTACAGCCATCTCTTTTCCATTTACTACAATAGCCAGCTTGTGTTTACCCGGGTAATGTTTGCGGGTAGTAAAGTCTTGGAAGCGTTGTTCTTTTTGAAATGAATAACTCGCTTCCGGCTGAAAGATGTTTTCCTTGAGCTGAAAAATCTTCCGGCTGTATTGACCAGCCGCTTTCACATAATAAACCGCATATTCCAAACGAAGCTTTGATGGCTTCTCAAATGTTGGCTTCAGCTTGAAGGAAAAGCGCAATCGTTCACCAATTCTGAGTTTTGTTTTATCAAGCGCCAAGTCGGTAACACGACAGGCAGTACTATCAGATAGATCGAACAATTGGTAGGTGGATGGATGTGCCTTTTTGAGTAATGTGCGGCAACCATGCTTAATGATCCAATCTGTTTCGGGGCTGATGCCTTTCCAATTCTTCACCACATCCACAACAACTTCCGGATGGTCTTTCGCAATGTCATTTAGGTTATTGGCCACGCTTTTCCTGACAAAGACAGAATCATCTGCCTTCAGATTTTCAAGAACCGGAAGAATAGGTGACGGATCTTTTTTCAAAGCAGGAATCCCCATCGCCCAAGGCAGACGCGGCCGGCAACCTTCACTGGCAAACCGCCGCACATGCGGATGCGTATGTATGCTCCACTTCACCATTTGCGCCATGACTTCATCCGGATATTTTAGCAAGAAGGGGCGGATGGCGAACTCGCAGCTGGTAAACTGCGTAATTAGCTCCATCGCTTCCAGCGATGTTTTCAAGTCACTCAAACCATATTGCTCGATAAAATCCGGGAAGAACATGTACTCAAACCCTGCTTTGACGCTGTTCTTTTTTGTCTGGTCAATGATTTGAATAATGGTTTGCACCCGTTCTTTATAAGTCCCCGGCAAATGGTTGTTGAGAATTGTTGCGATGTGCCGCATACGTTGTTTTAGCTCCTTTCCTTCCCATTCGGTATCAAATACCTGGTTGAGGAAAGCCTGCTTTCTAAACTGCGGCAGTACCTGTTTTACCGTTTTCGTAAACTGTTCGAAGAAAGTAGGATTGTAAACATTTTTGAGTAAGTCCGGCATAACAATAGCGGTTGAAGCACAAAACTAATCTGCGCCACTGACAACCCTATGGCAGCCGCCTATCGAATGATTGTAATCGTTCCTTTTTGTTCAATCGTTTTCCCTGTTAACTCATCGGTTGCTTTCAGCACCCACACATAAACACCGGCAACCGCAGGTGTTCCTCGCAACGATCCGTCCCAGCCTTCAGAAAAATCAGCAGACGTGTAAACAGCTTCGCCCCATCGGTTGAACACTGTAAAATTGTGCAGTTTCACCCTTCCATAAGCTACAATCCGCAGTCGATCATTTTTTCCATCGTTGTTCGGCGTGAAGGCTGTTGGGACGTAAATACCGGTTCTATCCACTACGGTAATTTTTACAGGAACATGGTTGCTGCTGCAAATACCACTGACATACCGGAGATGATATATTTTATCTGCAACAAGAACAGGAGTGGTAAAGGAACCCGTTGTATTAGTTTGTATGGGTGCAATACTCGTAATGTCATCGAACAATTCATAACGTCCGGACCGGAAATTTTTCACCTGAAGTGAAGCTGTGGTTCCTTTCAAAATTATCTGGTCATCAACCTGTGGGCTCGGTAGCGGAACAATTCTATTGCCTATCGTAATTGGCTGTGAGACAACTGTACAGCCAATTAAATCAGTTGCTTTCACGTTGTACACTCCTTCCGGTAAGTTTTGCATATTCAAGGTATTGCCGATAGAGTCGTTCTGTGAATTATACCAGACATAATTTCCTGAACCACCACGCATATCTTTCACAATGATACCGGATATGGCCCCTTTACCTGATAAGCACTCATCCATTGATACTTGCATTTTGTTGTAATCAAAGTAAGGAACTGGTAGATTACTGATGGCTCGCTTTAATATCTGGCTTTCGCATCCATTGCTATCAACCGCAAAAAGCAAATAAGTACCGCCAAAAATGTTTACAAGGCGTGTGTAATTGCCGACGACCTGATTGGTAGCACTGTCCTTCCAGTAAAAGCGGTAAATGCCGGTATCGCGACTAAAGGTTTGCGCGGCAATACTACCATTCGGTTGACCGCAACGGGCTGCTATGCTGCCGCTTGCCTGTACTGTGATGGATAAAAAGGTTGTTTGCGGAACGATTAACACTGGTGCCGTTTTAGTACAACCAAGACTATTGGTAACGGTGAGTTGGTAGCTTCCTGCCGGAAGGCCGCCAATAGCAAGGGTGTTACCAACAATGGCTCCGGTGTTCGTGTTTGTCCATTCGTAGTCAGCGCCGCCGCTAACAGCAATATTCTGAATGCCACCAGTGTTACCGCTGCACTTGGCTGGTTTTATTTGTGCCGTTGCCGTATTGATGGTTATCTCACCAGTGTTTCCGATATGATAGAATGGACTGGTGATGGTGTCGCAACTACTCCCGTCCTTAAACTTCAGGCGATACTTACCCGATGGAACATTTATCAGATCGAACCCAGTTCCAACAACGTTGTTTGATGAATCTATCCAACGGATTTGTACTGCGCCAGTGGTATTATTTGCAAGGATGCCTGTAATGCTTCCGGTGTTTGTACCGCAAACCGCCGGAGTTATTTGAAGAACATTGGTGTTAAGCGAAGGGCCGGATTGATTTTGCACCAGATAGGGGCCAAAATTTTTGAAACAGGTTTCATCACTCATCATTACAAGTTGCAACGAATACTGACCTGGCAGAAGTTGGTCGATCACAGCTGAATTTCCAATGGAATCGCCGGCAGCATTCATCCACTTTACGCGGATGCCGTTCAGCGGATCCATTACGGAAAGCTTTCCGTTTGCATTGCCGCAGTTAGCATTTTGCACCTGGACATTACTTAGTGTAGGAGGCAGCCGAAGGTCCTTTATCTGAAACGGACCATAAACGGTTTTGCAGGCATTGGATCCAACGGATACCACCAGCTGGTAATTGCCCGCCGGCACATTCAACAAAGCAGTGTCATAAGATACAATAGCTCCACTGGCGTTTTGCCAATACCAATGTGTTCCGCTCTTAATTTGAATCCCTGTTACTGCACCATTGTTTCTTTCGCAGGATGCATGCTTGATCTGAAACCGGTCGAGGTTAGCCTCAGCTTTGCTGAATTCGGACGTTAATCCGGAAGGCTCTGTTGATGTTGCCACAACATTTCCGGTAATCGGTCCGCTATATTGCCAACTGCTGTCTGCACCTGCCGTGGCAGAACCGATGTAAATCTTCCCCTCACAATTAACGCAGCTATCGTCATAAAATACTTCAACGGTGCTACCTGGTTTTGCTTTTCCTTTTACCGTACTGCCAGTCACATTGTTAATGTAAACCCATGGGTGCGGACGATAAGAAAGGTGCTCTACAGAAATACCTTTCACTTCATTGCAATAGATTGAATTTTTTGTTACCGTAATTAAACTGCTGCCTGTATTTCCGTCACTTGAAAAAATGCCTTTTGATTTAGAGTAAGCCACGATGTTTTTGTCCGCTCCGTCTCCTCCAATGATACCCGTTGCACATCCATCGACATAAATCCCGTTTTGGTTGGAAAAATTGAGCCCAGCAGGTTTGATCACACCAATTTCATTTCCTACAACCCGAAAAGGCCGGGTAACTTCCCAGATATTGAGTGCCGTAAAAAAACCGCTAAACTGGTTTTGGCGAATTTCAACATCATAATCCATGCTGTTGGAAGCACCGGCTACTATGCTATTGATCCCATCGGGATACCCAATTGGCAGCAATACCTTCAGGCCCGTGTAGTCGAAGCCAAGCTTATTCTTAATAATCCTGATAAAACCATTTCCAGTATATAGTTGCGAATGAAAAGCAAAACCACCGCTACGATTACCGGTAAGGATATTGCCCTCTCCAAGACCATCACCCCCAACTTGTATGTTTTTGCCTTCCCAAATCCAGATACCCATACCTTGTTTGATTGCCGTCATGGTTTCGCCGTCCGGATTTAAACCCAGGATGTTTGATTTGATGACAATGTTTACTCCTTGCCGCAAAGGCTCAAAGCTGGTTGCTCTGCGATAATGATGATAGATGCCATGACCGTTGGCAGAAATGACGTTTCCTTTTCCGACGTTGCCAATTTGAATGTTTTGCACGTCGCCAAGTTCTATGCCCCCAACAGCGATGGATGGCGTTGCCGGGTTTGTTAAAAAGTAGCGGATGTAAAGGCCGTAAATCTCAATGTTGGCAGCACTAATAGCGCTCAGACCAGAAAAATAGGTGGCGGAAGAAGTTGACCGCTCCAAGATAATTTTTGCATCACTGATTCCAAACTTGCTGCCAGATTGAGTTGTGCCGTCAACCACTAGGTTAGAAGTAAGCAATGGAAGTGCGGATAACAACATGATGGTTCTTCCTGCTGTACTTTGGTCTGTCAGATTAAAATGAATCTGGTCGGCAATAGCCATCCCATTTGCATTTGCCAGGGTGATTGCCTCCCGCAAAGTTCCCGGACCACTGTCTGCGTTAGAGGTAACGGTAAACGTGTCAGCCTTAGCAAATAGAAAACAAAGGCAGAAGAGGCAAAATGCAGTTAGTTTTTTCATTCGTTCTGGTAAACAGAAGCCTAAAATAGGTAAAAGGTTTTATCTGTCTGCTAACGGCAGGCTGTGAGGGAAAGCTTTTTCCTACCTTTGCTGCCATTTTTTAACAACTCAGGAGCCCGTTTATGGCCAACAGATATAAAGAATTCAAGCACCTTAATTTACCCGCCATCGAAAAAGATGTTTTGGAGCGGTGGGAACGTGAAAATGCCTTTCAAAAAAGCATTGAAGTAAGAGAAGGCGCCAAGCCTTTCGTATTTTACGAAGGTCCGCCGAGTGCCAATGGCATGCCCGGCATTCACCACGTTATTTCCCGTACGCTGAAGGATTTAGTGTGCCGCTACAAAACCATGCAAGGTTTTAAAGTGGAACGCAAGGGCGGCTGGGACACGCATGGTCTGCCGGTAGAATTAGGAGTGGAAAAGGAACTAGGGATTACGAAGGAAGATATTGGCAAGAAGATCACTATTGAAGAATACAACCAGAAGTGCCGCGAGGCCGTGCTTCGTTACAAAGACAAGTGGGATGACCTGACTACCAAAATGGGTTATTGGGTTGACCTGCAGAATCCCTACATCACCTTTACGAATGAATACATTGAAACGCTGTGGTGGTGCCTGAAGCAGCTTTACGAAAAAGGCCTGCTTTACAAAAGCGTTTCCATTCAGCCGTATTCACCTGGTGCCGGAACCGGTTTAAGTTCGCACGAACTGAACCAGCCCGGAACCTACAAAATGGTGAAGGACACTTCGGCAACAGCGTTATTCAAAGCGAAGAAATCAGCGGAATCGCAATTTTTATTTGATGCGCCAGGCGATGATGAGGTGCTCTTCATGGCATGGACAACCACTCCTTGGACGCTTCCCTCCAACCTTGGGTTGACGGTTGGGCCAAACATTGACTATGTTTTGGTGAAAACATTCAACCCTTACACCCATCTTCCAATGAACGTGGTGCTGGCCAAGGCGCTCTTGCACAAATACTTCAAGCCGGAAGGTGAGAACGGTGATTTTGAGAACTACAATGAAAAAGAGAAAGTTCTTCCTTGGAAAATCCTGACACAGTTCAAAGGAAAAGACCTGGAGAACTTGGAATATGAGCAGTTACTGCCGGCAGAAGCTAATTCGCTGGAAGCAGTTCATGAAATCACACCGGATGCAAAGCCTTGGCGGGTTTTACTGGGCGATTTCGTGACTACGGAAGACGGCACCGGCATCGTTCACACGGCTCCTGCCTTTGGTGCGGATGACTTCCGCGTAGGAAAGAAATACAACATTGGCATCCTTACGCTGGTGGACAAAGAAGGAAAATTTGTAGATGGCCTGGGCGAGTTCTCTGGTCGCTACATCAAAGATTATAAAAGCGAAGATGGCTATGTTGACGTGAACGTTGACATCTCCGTTAAGCTGAAAAAAGAAAACAGGGCTTTCAAAGTAGAAAAATACGAGCACTCCTATCCGCACTGCTGGCGCACCGACAAGCCGGTGGTTTACTACCCGCTGGATGCCTGGTTCATCAGAACCACCGCGGTGAAAGATCGCATGGTAGAATTGAACAAAACCATCAACTGGAAGCCAGAAAGCACCGGAACCGGTCGCTTTGGCAACTGGCTGGAGAACATGGTAGACTGGAACCTGAGCCGCAGCCGCTACTGGGGTACACCGCTACCAATCTGGAGAACGGAAGACGGCAAGGAAGAAAAATGCATCGGTTCCATCGAGGAATTAAACGCAGAAATCAGGAAAGCCAACGAGGTTTTAGGCGGCGATGTGAACACCCATTACCTGCACGACGGAATCCTTGATCTGCACAAACCTTACGTGGACGAGGTGATCCTTGTTTCCGATAGCGGCAAACCAATGCACCGCGAACCAGACCTGATTGACGTTTGGTTTGATTCTGGCGCCATGCCGTATGCGCAATGGCATCATCCGTTCGAAAACGGCGAAAAGTTCAAAGAGAACTTCCCGGCTGATTTTATTGCCGAAGGCGTTGACCAAACCCGTGGTTGGTTTTACACCCTCCATGCTTTAGGCGTGATGCTGTTTGATTCGGTGGCGTATAAAACTGTCGTTTCTAACGGTTTAGTTCTGGACAAGAACGGCAACAAGATGAGTAAGCGCCTTGGCAACGTGGTTGATCCGTTCAAAACCATCCAGGATTTTGGCGCTGATGCTACCCGCTGGTATCTCATCACCAATGCTTCACCTTGGGACAACTTGAAGTTCGACATTGAAGGCATCAAAGAAGTACAGCGCAAATTCTTTGGTACCTTATATAATACGTACCAATTCTTCGCCCTTTACGCAAATGTGGACGGGTTCACGTTCAAAGAGGAGTACATTCCTGTGGCGGAAAGACCGGAAATCGACCGCTGGATTCTTTCTTCGCTCCAAACCTTAATTAAAAAGGTAACTGCGGCGCTGGATGAATACGAGCCGACAATCGCCGGCCGTTTGGTGGAGGATTTTGTGGACGAACAGCTCAGCAACTGGTACGTTCGTCTTTGCCGCCGCCGTTTCTGGAAAGGGGAATACGAGCAGGACAAGATTGCTGCCTACCAGACACTTTATGAGTGCTTGGAAACCGTCGTTCGCCTGATGGCGCCGATCTCTCCTTTCTTCAGTGACGAGATTTTCATCAACCTGAACGCCGTGACCGGTAAGCACAAAGAAGCTTCTGTTCACCACATCCTGTTCCCAACGGCCAACGAAGAGGTGATCGACAGGTTGCTGGAAGAACGCATGACATTGGCCCAGGATGCTTCGTCCCTCATCCTGTCTGTCCGCAAAAAAGTGAATATCAAGGTGCGTCAGCCCCTCCTGAAAGCGCTGATCCCAGTGTTCAACCCGCTGATGGAACAACAATTGCGTAAGATAGAAGACCTCATTAAGACCGAGGTCAACGTGAAGGAAATTGAGTACCTGACTGAGACAGAAGGATTCATAAAAAAGAAGATCAAACCGAACTTCGTGGCGCTCGGTAAAAAGCTGGGACCCAAGATGAAAGCGGTCTCTTCTGCCCTTCAAAATTTTTCGCAGCACGAAATTTCGCTATTTGAAAAAGAAGGCAGATATTCATTGCCCCTAAACGATGAGTTCGTTGACTTGACCTTGAGCGAAGTGGAGATCACCAGCGAAGACATTCCTGGTTGGTCGGTTGCCAGCAAAGGTTCACTGACGGTTGCTTTGGACATTAATGTTACCCCCGAATTGGAACAGGAAGGCAATGCCCGTGAATTTGTGAACCGGATCCAGAAGATCCGCAAGGACAGCGGTTTTGAGCTGACCGACCGGATTGAGGTAAAAGTGGCAGCCGCTAACGGTATAGCTGAGTCTTTAGGTAAGTATAATGACTATATTTGCGCGGAAATTCTGGCAGACAAGCTGGAGATTACGTCAACTATTGAAGATGGCGTTGAGATAGAGGTTAACGACAACCCGCTGAAAGTCATCGTTATAAAAAAAGGGTAACAACCGTATGGCAACAAAAAAGGCAGCCCCCAAAAAAGCAGCCAAGCCTGCAAAAAAAGCACCTGCAAAACCCGCGGCGAAAGCTGCCGGTAAAGGTTCCGCAGCAAAAAAGGCAGCCCCTGCTCCTAAAAAAAGTGTGAAACCTGCTCCGGTGAAAGGAAAAGCTCCCGCTAAAAAGGTGGCTGCAAAAGCTCCAGCGAAGCCTGCGGCTAAACCGGCAAAAGCCAAGCCTAAGGCAGCGGCCAAGCCTGTTGCCAAAAAAGCAGCACCGGCAAAACCGGCTCCGAAAGCGGTTCCGGTTACAAAAAAGGCGGCTCCACAACCAGTGAAAAAGACAGCAGCCCCCGCTCCGGTCAAAACAACAGCTGCTAAGGCAACTGCCAAAGCTGCTGAACCGGTGAAGAAGCCGGTAGTAACAGCACCAACGCCACAAACAACAAAAACGGAAACGAAGCCGTTGACGCCGGCGGCCAAACCAGCTCCAAAAGAGCCAGCAAAGCCAACAAAAATTGTTATCCCGAAAACAAGCACAGACAAAAAAATTAAATACGAACCTGACTTCACCCGGTCAGTGTTAGACACTTCCAAACAAGAACAAAACGGACCTACCATGCGATATAGTGATGCAGAGTTAGCAGAATTCAGAGACCTCATTAACCGTAAACTGGACGTAGCAAAAAAAGAACTGGCTTACCTACAAGGCTTAATTACCCGTAAAGATGAAAGTGGCGACCTGGACGAAGGCCGTTACATGACCATGGAAGACGGAAGTATGAGCATGGAAAGAGAGCAACTGAGCCAAATGGCCAGCCGCCAGATTCAGTTTATTGACCATTTGGAAAAAGCCATCATGCGAATTGAAAACAAAACGTATGGCATTTGCCGTGTAACAGGTAAGCTGATTGATAAAGCCCGCCTGCGTGCCGTACCACATGCTACACTGAGCATTGAGGCCAAGCAAATGATGAACAAATAAACCGTCAGGTAAATGAATGAAAACCGGTCATGCATTGACCGGTTTTTTTATTGGTTGCCCTTTGCCAAGTATCTTTACTTTCATTCCAATTAGTTTTCTTAATCCATACGAATGACCGTTCATTTCAGCTACGACAAAAAACAAGTAATTCAGGCCCTGCGTTATCATTTTATCAGCAAGCGGGAAATACGGTTGATGATTATCCTGGTGAATGTGTTTGCTATTTCTTCTGCCGCCCTGTTTTACTTTCAGAAGATACTTCCATTTGCTTTCTTGGTTTCCTCTTTTTTGTGGTTTGTGCTGATGATTACGTTTTGGTTCATCCTTCCGTTTATGGTATATCGCCGGGCGGCAACGTTTAAGGATCACTTTACCATGAATTTTGAAGACCAGGGCTTTAGCTTAGGCAACGAGCGGGGCTCTCGGTCGTGGGAATGGAGATCTTTAAGTACATATGTCGAAACACCCCATTTTTTCCACCTCTATTTTGATGCGACTTCTTTTTTTCTTGTTCCTAAAGTGGCATTCTCCGACGACCAGCGACATGAGATGCGGGATTTGTTGAAGGCGAAGGTGAAGAAGTAAAGACGATGGTCGGCATGTCATTTTCCGCATTTGCTCAGACCCACTCCGGTTTTCTTAACTACAATCTTACATTAGGCCACCCCTCCAAGAAGGGGATGTGATCTTAGGTTGATGCTACAATGGTTTTTCTTTAGGAAACCATCCCCTCCTTGGAGGGGCGAAATGAGGAAATAATTTTGCTTAAATGACTTGGGGTGGGTTTGCTAGCCCAATAGAATTACTCGACGTACAAGTGTGCGACGCAACGGCAGCTTAATAGTAGGACTTCCGCTAAGTACATAAAAAAATGACCCAACCATAAACATGATTGGGTCATTTGAAAAGTTATGCAGGAGATTATTTCACTACGAGACGGAAACCATTCCCGTGAATGTTCACGATCTCGATATTCGTGTCATCCTTCAAATACTTACGCAGCTTAGCAATGTATACGTCCATGCTTCGGCCGTTAAAGTAAGTATCGCTACCCCAGATGCGTTTTAATGCCTGCTCACGAGGTAACAAATCATTCATGTGCTCGCAAAGCATTTTCAGGAGTTCGTTTTCTTTTGGTGAAAGCGTTTGTGTCTTACCATCATGCGACAATTCACGCAGCTTTGGATTGAAGTGATAAGAACCCATGTCAAACTCGCGGTTCTCCGATTCACGGTTCAACTCTTCATTGCGCTTTAAGATGGCTTTGATCTTGTGCAGCAACACCTCGCTATCAAAAGGCTTGGTGATGTAATCATCAGCACCCAGCTTATATCCCTGAATAATGTCTTCCTTCATGGTTTTTGCGCTTAAGAAAAACAGCGGCACATCAGGGTTGATGTCACGAATCTCTTCAGCCAAAGTAAAACCATCCATATTGGGCATCATAACATCCAGAAGACAAAGGTCGAATTGTTCACGCTGGAAAGCTGCTAAACCAAGACGGCCGTCGCGTTCAAGCGTCACATCATAGTCATTTAGTTCCAGGTAATTCTTCAGTACACTTCCTAAGTTCGGATCATCCTCGCAAAGTAAAATCTTAGCTTTTTTCTCGGCCATGATAATGGGTTTTTAGTTGAGTATAAAATTAAAGGCTTTTTACACATCATCTTTTTCCGCCTGTACCAATCGTGCAAAAATTGGCCCATGCTCTATTTTTGCTCCTTATTCTACAACTATGGCCATGCATATTACTCCGGATAACCGTTTGAAAAAACTCATCATCATTGGCGACCGTGTGCTGGTTCGTCCAACACGGCCAAACGAACGTACGCAAACAGGGCTTTACCTACCGCCGGGTGTGCAGGAAAAAGAAAAAGTGCAGCAGGGATATATCATTAAGGCAGGCCCAGGTTATGCCATCCCCATGCCCACTGAAGACGAGCCTTGGAAGAGCCACGAAGAGCAGGTAAAGTATATTCCGCTGCAGGCAAAAGAAGGAGATTTGGCAATCTTCCTTTTAGGCGGCGCCACAGAAATTATGTATGAAGGCGATAAATATTTCATCGTGCCGCAAAGTGCGATTCTCATGCTGGAGAGAGAGGAGGACTTATAGAAGCCCATCCAGACTTTTCCAAAGAAGGCTACCCACACGCAAACGCCTATGGACGATAGTAAAAAGACTCAATCAAACTTTTGATTGAGTCTTTTTTATTTATGAACTAGACACTGGTACTACTATTGGGCTGCTGTTGCGTCGCACACTTGTACGTTCAGAACATTATTGAGCAAAAAGGCAGTTTATCCATGGGCAGGAGATTCTCCTTTAGTCGGAAACGTCCGTGGCCCTGAGCCTGCTCTGCTATCGCCTAAATCATCACCATGCTGCTTCTTTTTTGCTGCTCCAATAATAAAGCGCACCACAAAAAACAAAATCACTATTAATGCTATTGCTGGAACTATCATAACTCACATTTTATAAATAATGTTTCCAAAACGGTGCCATTTATTCCATCCCCATTTTAGCTGGCTTTTCCTTTTCGCTCCCAATGATCTTTGATGAGGCTGCCCTCACGGTTGTATTTCAACGTTCTTGCATAACGATCGCCTTTGATGATACCTTGCTCATTTTCCTTTCCCATAAAAAGCTGGATGGCATTGCCTTCCTTATCGGTGATCAACAACAGGTCATAGCTCCGATAACGCAAGGCAACTTTTGAAGACGGCTCAAACTTCTTATTGATCTTTTTCAGCAAATCATCACCTAAACTCATAGCGCCTGTTTTAATATATTCAAAGAACAATACTCATTTTGTGCCAGCCATATTTCCTCAATTTGCTTAAACAAAAAGCCCCGCTTTTGCGGGGCTCTTATTGTTAGAAGGCTTGTTTGTTTACCAATTTGCCATCGGCATCCAGTTCTACAATTTCGTAGCCTAATTTCTTCACTCCTTCCAAAATCCGTTGTTTATCTCCCACCAGCAAAATGTTCATCTTTTCTGGAGTCAGGTTTTTCTTGATCATCTCCATCATCTGCTGCTTGGTCATTCCTTTCAGGATTTTGTTCTGCTGCTGTACGTAATCAGCAGGCAGGTTGTAATCAAGAATACGTCGAATGAAGGTTGCTTTTTGTGGACCTGTTTCGTAACGTAAGGCATCGTTCTGACCAATCGCATTCTTCATGAACATCATCTCTTCATCAGTCGGGCCATTTAACGCATAATCCTTGATTTCCTTCATTACTTCAACCAATGCACTGTCTGTTGCATCGGCCCTAATGCCTGAGCTAAACTGGAACGTACCAGAATACTGGTCGCTGCTAAAGTTTGAGCGGGCACCATAGGTCCAGCCTTTGTCTTCACGAAGGTTCAGGTTGATGCGACTATTGAAGTTGCCACCCAAAGGATAGTTCATCAATACAGTTTTGTAGTAGTCGCCGGTTGGGTCATATTTCAAACCTGTTGCATATCCTACACGGAATTCTGTTTGTGCACCTTTTGGAACATCTACCAGGTACACTTTGGTTTTGTCAACCGAAGGTGTGGCGTCGATCTTTGGCAGGTTGATCTTCTTCTTTGGTAGTTTATCAAGGAAGCTGAGCTTCGGTAATACCTCTGCTTCTGTAATGTCACCTACAACCACCACTTTCGCATCAACCGATGTCATGTAGTTGTTGTAATAGTTTTCAATATCCTGCAGCGTAATGTTCTTCACTGTTTCTGCAGTTCCTTCTTCACTGATCCCAAGAATGTGGTTGGCACCATAATTCACTTTGGCAAAAACGCTGCTGGCAATGGAAGAAGGTTGTCCTTTTTGTTGCTTAAAATATTGTGCAGCCTGTAACTGGATGCGATCATAAGCCTGCTGCGTAAACTTCGGGTTGAACATTCTTTCCTGCAGTAGAGTAAGTGTTTTGTCGAAGTTCTTTTTCAGCGATTGAACGGTGAAGGTCACTCCATCTGTTGAACTGGATACACCCATCGAGCTACCCAGCTTTTGCAGCTCAACGGAAATTTGCTCAGCGGTGTAGTTCTTTGTGTCTTCACTCATCATATCAGCAAAGAAGGAGGCCAGACCAGCTTTTGAAAGATCATTGGCAGAAGCCAGGTGGCCACCCGGAATTGTTACCGAGAACGTAACCGTCGGGATTTCTGCGTTGCGAGTACCAATCACTTTCGCACCATTTGCCAAGTCTTTTTTCCAGAATGCCGGAACTTTTACTTCAGGGTTTGGACCGTTGCCCGGAACCTTGCTGCGGTCGAAATTGTCCTTGGCCTTATTGTACTTTAAACCAGCATAACCATAGTCAGGTGCTGTGTAACTGGATGAATCAACTTTGAAGTTGTCCTTCGCTGCCACCAGTTGCTCCTGGCCTTTTGGTGTGATGCTTAAAACAACGGCACCTTTGCCCTTTATGTATTTATTGTAGGCCGACATCACATCTTCTTTCTTCAGCGCTGTAATCATTTTCAGGATGTCGGAAATCTTATTAGGATTACCTGTGAAAGTCTGGAAAGCAGCCAACTGCGATACTTTGCCTGATACGCTTTGCAAGCCATTGATCAACTGCGATTCAGCTGCGCCTTTGAATTTAGCGATGTCATCATCGGTAATTCCTCTTTTTTCAAATGTATCCAAAGCAGCACGGTAAAGCTTTTCCATTTCGGCTAAGCTTTTTCCTCCTAGCGGAGAAATGCTCACCTGAAACTCACCAGCTAATTCAGAAAGACTACTGAATGCACTTGCACTTTGTGCCAATCTTGTTTTTACCAGTTGCTGAAACAAAACGGAGTTTCTACCCTGTCCTAACACTTGTGCCAGGCATTGCAATGCTGCCATGTCCTTGTGATAGTTTGGAACAGTAACATACGTAATGCTCAACTGTGGCGTTCTTGCATGGTTGTCGATGTAAGACACGTAACGATCTTTTTCAATCTGCACGGCAGGAACCGTTACAGGTTTTACTTCCGGACCACGCGGAATAGAACCAAAATACTTTTCTACCAGCTTTACTACTTGCGCCGGCGTTACATCACCGCCAACAGTTACGGTTGCATTGTTCGGACCGTACCAGCGAAGGAAGAAGTTCTTCAGGTCATTAACGTTTACACGGTTCAGATCTTCTACATAGCCGATTGTTAACCATGAATACGGATGACCATAGGGGTATAAGCTCTTGTATTGTGTTTCCAATGCACCGCGGTAAGGGACGTTTTCGTAGTTCTGCCCCTTTTCATTTTTTACGGTAGAACGCTGTACTTCAAATTTCTTCTGTGTAACGGCATCCAGCAAAAAGCCCATACGGTCAGCTTCCAGCCACAACGCTTTTTCAAGCTGGTTAGCCGGTAGCGTTTCAAAATAGTTGGTGCGGTCGCGGTTAGTAGTACCGTTCAACGTACCGCCGGCATCCTGTACGATTTTGAAATGTTGTTCGTCACCCACGTTGTCGCTTCCCTGGAACATCATGTGCTCAAAGAAGTGAGCAAACCCTGATTTACCCAGTTCTTCACGGGCCGAACCTACGTGGTAAGTCACATCCACATGCACCACCGGATCGCTGTGGTCCTCATGGATAATTAGCGTAAGGCCGTTTGGCAGAACGTACTTCTCGTAAGGGATCACCAGTTCGGTTCCCTTCTTCGTCACCTTTTCTACCAGCTTCGTTTGGCTGTACGCCGCCGAAGCAAGCAAAAGCAGGGAAAAGGCTCCCAGTAGTTTTCGTTTCATTTTAGTGTGATTTTTTGGAAGCCAAAAGTTAAGGGGAAAGCGGATTGTAGCACCTACCACTTATCAAATTCTAACCAAAATTTGCACACGATTGATGCGTTTTGCTACCTTCCCGAAAAAATCAAACATGAGTGGTTTCAATAGAACTTCACACGAAATTGACTACCGCATTTTTGGCGAGGAAATGCAGTGCGTAGAAATAGAACTCGACCCTGAGGAAACAGCCGTTGCCGAAAGTGGTGCTTTTATGATGATGGACGACGGCATCCAGATGCAGACCATTTTTGGCGATGGACGCCAGCAAACTGGTGGCTTCTTGGGAAAACTGATGAATGCCGGTAAACGCTTACTGACCGGCGAAAGCCTGTTCATGACGGCATTTACCAATTTAGGCCATGGCAAAAAGAAAGTCTACTTCGCCGCTCCGTATGCCGGCAAAATCATTACGCTTGATCTTACCCGTTTTGGCGGACGAGTGATCTGCCAGAAAGATGCTTTCCTCTGCGCAGCAAAAGGCGTGAGCATTGGGATTGAATTTCAAAGAAGACTTGGAACCGGTTTGTTCGGTGGCGAAGGCTTCATCATGCAAAAGCTGGAAGGCGATGGTTATGCGTTTTGTCATGCCGGTGGCTTTGTTTTGGAAAAACGTCTGGAGCCTGGCGAATTGCTGAAAGTGGATACGGGTTGTATCGTTGCTTTCGAGTCGAACGTTGATTACGATATTCAATTTGTAGGCGGCATTAAGAATACCATTTTTGGCGGTGAAGGATTGTTCTTTGCTACGCTTCGCGGACCGGGTCATGTTTGGATTCAATCGCTGCCGGTGAGCCGCCTTGCCAGCCGCATTCTTGCCTATGGTACAGTGAATAGAAAAGAAGAAGGAAGCATCCTTGGTGGCTTAGGAAATATGGTGGATGGTGATGGATGGTAATTCTCGTGAGTGGTGAGTTGTGAATGGTGAATAAATTAGATCCCGCTGAATGGTCAGCGGGATTTTTCATGAAACCAGCTTTTCTTTTTTGACTTTAGCCAGATAGTCCATTACTTTTTCTTCAGCAGCTTTTTGTAATTGGACACCGTCTCCAAACAAATGATTTCGCAGGGACCGATACAAAGCAATGCTGTTATCCAATGCTTCAAAAATGGAGGCTTTGTCGTAGGAAGCAACAGTTGACTTCAAGGCTTGAAAATCATCTTTCTGAAGCTTGGTTTCTACTTTGCGCAAAGCTCTCGGCAGGTTTCCGTTTTTGATCTGCAGAAGAGGTGCCAACACTACCATTCGGATGTACGCTAAAAAATCGAGGGCTTCAAAATCTTCTCCCCTGCCCAACTTTTGCGCCGAGTAATGAACCCAGATCCAGAAGCGGTCTTCGATCCATTGGTAATCCGGATAAGGCCATGCCGCTTCCGATTCTTGGTGAAGTTTTGAAATAGTGCTATTTCTCTCGAACACAATCACCGGGTTCTCGATGCGTGATGTGTATTCTTCCGGCGTTAGAAATTTAATGTCCACGTGCAACAGCGGATCGTCGTATAAACAAACCAGCAACCTTGGCTCGCCAACATGTTCGCCGGTGAACCCATAAATTAACTTTCCCAGGCGTGCCGCAAAAGCCAGCATTTTCTCTTTGCTGTCTGAGATTTTTTCTTTGGTGAAGAGAATGAGATCAACATCGGAGTATTCATCAATTTCATTCGTGATCCAGGAGCCGGCTACAGCCAGGCCAACTACATTTTTATCGTCTTTTATTTTTTCAATTGTGCTATCGATAAATTCCTTTTGCATAACGCCATTTGTAATTCTAAATTAAATGAAACGAGAAAACGCAACCCTGTTCCTTTCATTTGAAATAGCTTCGCACCGGACCAACGACATTCTTTTATAACCCTTTCTATGCAGGCATACGAAGAAAAAGCATTAGCAGAACTCCGCCAGTGGCAGAAAAAAATGCAGCGTAAATCATCACTACTTAACAAGCTGTCAAAAGGCGTGCAGACAAAGATCAACAGCTACATCCCTGAGAAAGTACACAACGCCATTACCGTTACCATCAAACAAATGATCAAAGGCGTTTTGTTCGGTGCAAAGTTCACAACGAAGAAACCTGCTAAAATTGAATCGTTGCAGACAACAGAAGAAGCATTGGAACGAATGATCAAAAACTATCGGAACACCGCTGCTGCCGAAGGAGGCATTACCGGGGCAGGAGGAATCTTACTGGGCTTGGCTGACTTCCCTATCCTTCTTGGCATTAAGCTCAAAATGCTGTTTGACATTGCTGCCATGTACGGCTTTGACGTGAAAGATTACAAAGAGCGAGTGTACATTCTTCACATATTTGAACTGGCATTCAGCAGTCAGGAACACCGCAGCCAGGTTTATCAGAAGATGAATAACTGGGAGCAACAAAAACTGGCTCTTCCCGATGATATCAACCAGTTTGAGTGGCGTTCGTTTCAGCAAGAGTACCGCGATTATATTGACCTGGCTAAAATGGCACAACTGATTCCTGGCATTGGTGCGGTTGTAGGTGTGGTAGTGAACTATAAGCTCATTAATCAATTGGGAGAAACCGCCATGAATGCGTACCGGATGCGTTTGTTTCCGTCTTAAGTTTGCGGCATGAGAAAGTTTATTCTGCTTGCTTGTGCAGCAATGGCTGGTTTGCTATCCTTTGGCCAGGCCGATAACGAGATTCAGGTTTATGCCTCCCCTACCATCCAACATAAATGGACCATTTTTGAGCTTCACTCCAACTTTACGTCGAGAGGAAGCAAGTTTCTAACCGACCCTAAATCGGCCCGCTGGACCAATGAAACCCTGGAGATTACTCACGGCTTCGGGAAAAACTTTGAGTTGGGTTTTTATACGTTTACTGCCTTTTCTCCAAACGGGGATTTCCAGTATTTAGGCAATCAAATCCGCCCGAGAGTGACCGTTCCGCAAGAGCGGAATTGGCCATTCGGCGCCAGCCTTTCTTTGGAATTTGGTTTCTTTCGCCCTGATAAGTTCAGTGAGTTTAACTGGCAGGGAGAACTGCGTCCGATCATTGATAAAAACTTAGGCAACTTCTATTTTTCACTCAACCCGAACATCGATTTTGTATTTACAGGGCCGGAGACAGGCGTCGGGTTTGCACCGCAATTCAAGTCTGTTTACACCATTCAAAAAGTCTATGGACTTGGCTTTGAATATTACAGCACCCTAGGTTCTTTCAAACGTTTGCTTCCCTTGGCACAGCAGGAACATTTGATAGGGCCGATGGTTGATTTATACTTTCATCCAAAATGGGAGTTTAATGCAGGATACCTGTTTGGCTTAACGGATAACTCCAACCAGCGTGTCTTTAAACTTTTACTGGGACGCCGAATTGGCAAGTAATACGAACAGCTTTATAGAAAAAGGCGTCATCTTGTGACGCCTTTTTAATTTACTGTTGGATGGTTAGCGTCTTAATGTAATTACTGGGAGTTTGGTATCCTCACGATTTACGACTCTTACGTTGTTGATGGTTGTATCGATATAGCCATTTTGTGCATCAATAATCACCGTGTAGTTGCCTGCATTCAAGCCGACGATTTTAAACTCGCCATTGCTGATGTTGGGAATGGCTGTTGCGGTATCGGCACCTATAACTGCTTTTACAATCGCGTTGGCTGCTGTTGGCAAAACCTTTCCTTCAATTCTTCCGGTGTTATTTCTACCGAAGGCTTTGATGTGCGGTTTTAGTTCATAACCGTTATTGTTACCTTGTCCGCTGTTATCAACTTTAATGGAATTACCTGCATCAAAGTCCAGCCAGAAATTGACCTGCCCGGTTGTTGCGTCAAAGTTGGCTGCTGACAGGTTGAGCACTACTTCTCTTTCTTTGTCTTTTATTTTTAAAGGTGACGACTGCCCGTTACGCATCACGCTGTTTTGTGTACCAAGTGTTAACCGCACTTTCCGGATGCGGTTATTCGGCAAATTTCCGGTAGCGAATAACGTATCTAACCCATTGCGAAAACGCAAGATGTTATAGACACCTGGACGGATGCTAAGATTGAACCAGCCACCGTTGGAAAGCGTATCGTCTTCCAGCTTTACTTCCAGCTTTTGCATGTCAATAAAGACGCTGTCGAAAATGGGTGTCTGGTGATCGGTAAGATAAATTTTTACGGCAGGAGCACTACTAGCATCCCGTTCTTTCTGACAGGCAACAAAAATAAAAAGAGCAAGCGGAAGGATGGCAGATAGTGTTTTTAAGGTCAGTTGTGTTTTCATTGTAGCTATGATTTGAAGATTAGTGTACAACAAAAACAAAATGTAACTGCAGGGGCGGCTAATTTTTTTCTTCTTCTTTTAGTTGCTTATCAAAAACAAACGTCCCGAACGGCAAAAAGGCGGCAATAAAAGCAAAGATCACTTTTTTGAAAGGCCAGTTCCGCTGGTCATATACCCGTAGCACCAACAACATAAACAGAACGAACAACGCACCATGTATCCATCCTACCACTTTTACCGCCATAGGCTGTCCCCAAATGTATTTTAACGGCATAGCAATGAACAGAAGAACAAGCAGCGATATCCCTTCTAACAACCCTACTTTCCGCAACAGGCCAATGGAACTTTTTTGCATAGTGACGCAAAAGTAAAAACGGAACGGCGCCGGACCATTGCGTTAACGTCAATTTAGCAGCATAAAAAAAGCAGGGTTAGACCCTGCTTTTTATTTATAGAGAAATGTTATTTAGTAACGTCCGTCTTTCTTATCCTGGCCACGGCCAATACCATAACCTACGGCACCACCTAATACACCACCGATCACGGCACCAGCTGCACGGTTACGTTTGTTAATGACGGCACCTACTACGGCACCACCAGCACCACCAATTACTGCACCTTTAGCGGCTTTACTCCAGCCCTTTTTCTGCTGCTGTGTAGTTCCTGTTCCTGTAGAGGCTGTAGAGCCACTGCCACTACCAGAAGAACTTGAACGACGGGCAGAAGAAGTGCTTCTACGAGAGGATGTTGATGGACGATCAACATAGACTACACGTTCGCGAACAACTTCACGTACAGGCTGCTGCTCGGCAGCTAATTGATTTTGCTGAGCCAGTTGATTGGCAACAGCTAATTCGTTTTGCGCTTTCCACGCCTGGAACTGGGCTAGGCCGGCAGTATCAGCAGGAGGAATAATGGTCTGCGTTTGCGCAGCGGTTCTTTGGTTATCATTGCTGCACGAGGCCATTACGGCAACAGTACTAAGTGCAAATAATATTCGTTTCATAAGTCAAATTTTAATAGAGTGAACGTTTTAATTTCATTGAGCTGCCTACCATAAAGACAAAAGTGTGCCATAGATGTAGAAGCGAGGGGGGCGACTGTTAAAACTCTACAAAACAGCCAGGATTGCACAATAAAACTAATAGCGATTAACAAAGCGCTGTAGAAATCTTACCATATTTTTTGGCGACCAGAAGATTTATAGAGAAAGACTGTTATTGCGCATTGGCATAGCGCTCAATCAACTCCACCATAGCTTCATTTTCCTGTATGACGGCATGATCCAAAGACGTTTTTCCGCGGGCATCAGGCAGGTTAGAAAGTGCTCCTCTTTGTAAAAGCCATTCAGCTATTTGCAATTGGCCGAAGGTGGCGGCAAAGGTGAGAGCCGGTGCACCGTTTGAATTGCGGATGTTCACATCAGCGCCAGCATCGAGGAGCTTTTTGGCAATTTCTTTATATCCTTTAAAACAGACTCCCATTAAAGCCGTGTTACCTGCTGCATCCTGTGCGTTCACATCAGCACCATGGGATAAAAGAAAATCAACTACCTCTTTTTGATCATTATATGTTGCCAGGATCAACGGGGTAAAACCTTTCGGGTCAACAGCACTTACCGCTGCAGGGTTTTCTGCGCAAATGCGTTCGATGGTTGCGACATCTCCGGTACGGCAGGCATCAAAAATGGCGTAGTCGTTCATGATTTTTTATTCGTAGTGAACAAATATACTTTGGCAATGGCACAAAAAAAGAACACCTGCATTTGCAGATGTTCCCAAAAATAAACGAGGTAGTTTTTTAATTCCAGTTTCCTGAGAACACACGTTGCAACAACGGCGTTGTACGGGCGGCAGCGTTGGTGCGAACCTGTACTTCCGTTTCTGCCAGTTTCTGAAACATCTTTTCACTAACCATTCCGGCCATCAGGTTTGCGATATCCAAATTCAATCTGTCTCCTACCAGGGCTCTCGCTGGCTTTATAATCTTTTCCCACTGCTCAGTGAGTTTGTATTCATCCAGTGCAGATTTCATGACCGGGTTAATGGATTGACGAAGTTCCGAACCTACTGTGCTGCGGAGATAGTCCGTAGCTGATGTACCACCACTTTTTACAATGCGGATAGCATCGGTAAAGCTCATTCGGCCAATGCCATTTAAAAAGATAGGTACAGACTTCGTTGCTGTTTGTTCTGCAGCTGTAGCCATCGTTGTTGTAAAACGGTCAACTTCATTCGTCAGACCTAATTGCTGTAACGTATTCAATGTCTTGCGAAGGCTTTCAGGAAAGATGGTTGCCATTACCGCATCTTTTGTAAAGGCACCTTGAAAATTGCCCTGTGCGCCAAGTTGCAAAAGCTGACGAATGCCGGCTGCAGCATCCTGCTCAGTTAAAACATACTTCTGCAAGGTGCCACATGAAAAGGAAACGGGAAGCATAAAGGCAAAGAGGATGGGTAGAACTAACTTTTTCATAGTGTGAGTTTATTGTGTGACAAATAGTTTTCTGCCTAAGCCTTACAAAAAATAAGGCCATACCTTGCCGCAGTTTGTTAAAATGAAAGGCAGCCGCTGTGTTCGGCTGCCTTTAACAATTTAGTGGGCTGGTAATCGGGAATTAGTGATTTGGTAGTTAGAAAGGCTCGGTACATAGATGCCCAACTTCTGGACGATAACGACCGGCTATATCAGCGGACTTTATTGGGTTGTTTACCTCTAACGTCTTGATACAAATGCTATCCTAATACTTAATTACTAATTACTAATTCCAACAAACCCACTAACTAATCATCACTTCCTTCTTCGTAACCTGTTTGCCGGGAATCAATGGAAGCGAAACCTGTAACACGCCATCGACATACTTCGCCGAGATGTTTGCAGCGTCGATAGTTTCGTCTAATTGGAAAACCCGGACAAATCCTCCGCGGCTGTATTCCCGCAATACCCACTCGGGTTTTGGGAAGCCTTCCGGTGGCGTGTACGAAATCTTCAGTTCTTTTCCGTCTACATCAATTTTAAAATGCTCTTTGATTCTGCCGGGAGCAAACACCAGCATCTCATAACTGCTTTCGGTTCTGTAAATGTTTACAGCAGCCCGTTGCATACTGCGGATAAGCATCGGCCTTTGCCGGCTTCCGTAACGTTCGCCTTTTGCGGCGCATGACTGATTATAGTACATGTTTACTTTTTTTAGAATGAAAAATAAATGAACAAGGCTGCGCAGCGAAGATGAAGCCAGTGCAAAAACAGGCAGGTTTGGCAGAAAACGGAGGTATCAAAAGAGCGGCGGCCTGTCAAAACATTCTATTTATTTTCGATTTGTCAGCAAAACAGACTGCCGGCTTATTGCATGGTATTGGTTTTGTACTGAAAAAGCTAATTCGTCAACAATGCCAGACATCCAGAAAGAAGAGGAATACCCGTTTTATATCAAGCTGCCCGCCATTCTGCTCGGACTTGTTTTGAGTGTATGGATTCTCTATATCCTTGGAGATATTCTTGTACCCCTCGCTTTTTCGGTACTCATCTCTATTCTGCTAAACCCTATCTATACAAAGTTTGAAGGCATCATGCCAAAAATACCCGCCATCCTGATGACCTTACTGGTAGCGACATTGGTGATTGCCGGACTGTTTTATTTTCTTTCCACCCAGATTACCGTTTTCCTGGACAGTCTTCCGCAGATCAAACAGAAGTTGTCGCTCATGCTGGTAGAGTTCCAGGGTTGGACAAATGATAAATTCGGTATCAATATCGAAAAGCAGGTATCCGCATTGAATGCAAGCCTCTCCGGCGATGGCGGCGGGGATATGTTGAAAAGTACAGTGGGACCAGTGCTAACATTCATAAGCGTCGTGCTGCTAATTCCAACTTATGTTTTCCTGATGCTGTATTACAAGCCGTTGATCCTTGATTTTTTGTTCCAGATATTTTCCGAAAAACATTCCCTGCGGGTAGCAGAGATCCTAAGCCAGACAAAAACGGCCGTGCAAAGTTTCATGCAGGGATTGATGATTGAAACAATCATTGTTGCAGCGTTAAACAGCCTTGCACTGATAATTATTGGTGTGCCTTCGGCAATTGTAATTGGTGTAATTGGCGGAATATTAAACCTGATTCCCTACATCGGCGGCCTTATAGCCATTGCGCTGCCTATCCTGATGGTGACCATCACCAGAGATGGATTCTCCGGACAATTCGCAGTCATTGCTTCTTATCTCGTTATCCAGTTTTTTGATAATAATATCCTGATGCCACGAGTGGTATCAAGCAAGGTGCAGGTAAATGCTTTGATATCGATCGTTGGTGTGTTGTTAGGTGGTGCGCTATGGGGTGTTTCAGGCATGTTTCTATCCATTCCACTGATTGGTGTTTTAAAGATTGTGTTTGACCGCGTGGATGGCTTGAAGCCCTGGGGAAGTTTACTGGGCATTGAAATTCCATCGGAACACATTGGCCTTATCTGGCAAAAGCGATGGAATAGAATCTTCAGAAGAATGGAGAAGAAGAAAGAACTGGAAGAGAAACTTGCCAGTGATGAAGGAACAGCGGCAATTTAGATGAAAGAAGTTAATAAGTTAATAGGTTGATGAGTTACTAAGTGAAAGCGGTCCAAGTACCAACGTCTAAATAGTAAATGTATTCTACCGAGACAGACCAACCCATTAACCTATTAACTCATCAACCTATTAACTAACCTAGGCTCCTTTCTTCCACTCATTATCTTTTGGCGCCGCATCCATATAAATGCCGCCATCAAGTTTTACAGAAGCTACCGGCTTTTTTGTTTTCACCGGGATCGTCACATTCTTTCCATCTTTCTGCCACACTGATGGTGTTTGATGGAAGCGTTCTGTGGACCCATCAGTATAAGTAACAACTACATCAAACGGAACAGGCATGCCGCCTTCATTGGTGACAGACACAGACGTACCCGTAGTTGTGGTCTTTACATCTTTCAGGGAAAGATCAATATAGTTATGCGAAAAGAACCAACTGTTCCAGAACCAGTTCAGGTTTTGTTTGGTAACATCATTAAAGGTGTTGAAGAAATCCCAGGGAATCGGGTGCTTTCCATTCCAGCGATTCATGAATTCATGCAAGGCTTTTTTGAAAGTGGCATCGCCCAGCAATTCTTTCAAGGCTAAATACGCTAAGGCTGGCTTACCATAGATATTATTTCCGAGTCCTGCGCCGCTTAGATTACTCCCTGCCGTAATGATGGGCATATCCTGCTCCTGTGAAGGATCGTTCGTCCAGTTTTGCACCCGAAACTGCTTAAAGAACTCACCGGCTTTTTCCTTGCCCATTGTTTCCGAATTGAACAGGTATTCAAACGCCGTTACCCAGCCTTCATCCATAAACCCATATCGTGTTTCATTGATGCCCATGTAGAACGGCATGTAGGTATGCGCCAGTTCATGCATCGCAACAAATTTGGAGAAGGTAGTATCCTCGTAAGTTTCGTCGTTGGCCATCATCGGGTATTCCATACCGGCATAACCTTGGAACACAACCGTTTTTTCGTAAGGATAAGGAATGCCCGGCCAGCTGTTCGACAACCAGTGCAGTGACTCCTTGCCGAAGCGTACCATGTGATGGAAGTCTTTGGCCGTGTCGTTGTAGGCTGCCTGTACAGAAGCTCTCCTGCCTGTCTTTGGATCAACTACAACACTGCCTCCGTCCCAAACATAATGATCGCTGAAGCCAACAGCTACATCCGGGATATTGCTTGATGTGAATTGCCAGGTATTGAAGGCATTGTTAGCGGTAACTGCTTTTGCTGCCAAGTCTTGCGGCGAAATAATTTTGACAACTCCATTATCAGTTAACGATTGCTTGTACCGGTTGGCCACTGCAGGCTGCATTACCGAGGCAGCGTTAGTTAGCGTGCCAGTAGCCCATACAGCATAATTCTTTGGCACCTGCACATTCAACACGTAATCGTTGAAATCACTATAAAACTCGAGTGGTCCCGTGTAGGCGGCTGCATCCCATCCACGGTAATCATCGTAAACTGCAATACGTGGATAGAAGTAAGCAAGGAAGAAAGTTGTACTGTCGATCACGCCTTCCCTTCCTTGCTCCAGCGAAACATCAAAATGCCAGGCAATGGAAAGCTGTACCGAATCTTTTGTAGCCAGTGGTTTTGGTAGAGCAATTGAAAGATTGGTAAAAGCATTGGGGTTGAAACGAACTTTCTTACCACTCACCAAAATAGAGTCAATGATCACACCCTTGGTAAGATCTTCAAGAGAGGCACCACTGACACGCGGGGCTCCGGTCTTGTGGACGTTCATGAATAACTTCAACAACAGTTGTCTCAGCTCGTTAGGGCTGTTATTGATATAGGTAATTTCTTCGGTACCATAAATCGTTCGGGCCGGCGGCGTGGCTTTGATGTTAATGACATAACGGCCCTTGTTTTGCCAATAGTTTTGACCGGGACGACCATCATTGGAGCGGGTGCCGGCAGCATAAGCCCTTTTCACATCGCGGGGTTTATACATGTCCTGTGCGGAGAGAAAACAGCTTATGAGCACAGAAGAGAAAAGAAACAAATAACGCATAGATGAAAATTAAAGCAGGAAGATAATGGCTAAATTTCTTCAGCACGGCAGATTGTGATGATTGGCAATAAGTGAAATAGCCTCACCGGCTTGTTGTACTTTTACAAATGCACCCGAAGAATTTTTCTACTGAAACCATCCTGAACAATTTACGCATTGATGCATTGAACGACATGCAGCTGGCAGCCATCGATGCGTTTTCGCAAAACCCCAACCTCGTTCTTCTTTCACCAACAGGTTCGGGAAAAACCCTAGCTTTTTTATTACCGATTGTCAACTCGCTTGATGTTGCATACAAAAAATCGCAGGCACTTATCATCGTTCCATCGCGTGAGTTGGCGCTACAGATTGAAACCGTGTTTAAATCCATGGGTACGGGGTTTAAAGTCACTACCTGTTATGGCGGGCACAAGAGGGAAATAGAAGAAAACAACCTTATTCAACCTCCTGCTCTTTTGATAGGAACGCCGGGGCGCTTAGCCGATCATATTCGACGCAATAACATCACCACCGATAGCATCCACACCTTGGTGCTGGATGAATTTGACAAGTCGCTGGAAGCTGGCTTTGTAGAAGAGATTTCGGCCATTGTTTCCTCGCTGCCCGGAATTACTAAACGTTTGCTGACGTCGGCAACAGAAGGCGTGGATATACCGGAATTTCTGCAAATGAATGAAGCTGCAAAACTGAACTTCCTGCCCGAAGAAGAAGTAAAGGAGGCACTTGCCATTCAGGTTGTGCATTCACCGGAAAAAGACAAGATCGAAACCCTGTTCCGGTTATTATGCCACGTAGGAGCCCGTTCAAGCATCATCTTCTGCAATCACCGCGAATCAGTAGAAAGAGTGAGCGGCCTGCTTTCAGAAAAAGGAATTCTAAATACATTTTACCATGGCGCTATGGAACAGCGTGACCGGGAAGTAGCGCTGGCAAAATACCGCAACGGCAGCGTGAACTTTTTAGTGACAACTGATCTTGCCGCAAGAGGCTTGGATATTCCGAACATTCGCTACATCATTCACTACCACTTACCGTCTACAGAAGAAGTTTTTACCCATCGTAACGGCCGCACAGCACGTATGGACAAAAGCGGTACCGCCATTTTAATTTTAAACGAAGAGGAAAAAGTTCCGGCTTATCTGTCTGCACCTCCGGAGCAAATTGAGCTATCTGATGCACCGCTTCCTGAAAAGCCAAAATGGACAACCATGTTCATTGACGCCGGTAAAAAAGACAAGGTGAATAAAGTGGACATTGTTGGTTTCTTTACCAATAAAGGACAGCTAAAAAAAGAAGACATCGGCATCATTGAAGTGAAAGATTTTTTCTCTTTTGCTGCTCTACGAAAATCAAAAGTGAGCCACACCCTGCAATTGATCAAAGACGAAAAGCTGAAAGGAAAGAAGATCAAGATTGCCGTAGCGAAATAGAAATTTTGCAGGGAAGGCGACAAGTCCTAAAACTCCGAAGCATCTATGCAACAGGTTATAGAAAGACAAGGAATTAAGCTGATTACTTCAAAGGATTATAAAACGATCTATTGCCTTGCCGGCAACAAAAAACGACTACATTTTTATCTCTAACTCTTGTCCTGTAAGTGTGAAATAAATATTCTGCAGTTGGTGCAGGTGAAGAAAATTATTGCTCAGTGGCAGGTTGTTCATCATCAGCCGGGCAAAACATTCTTTGTTCGACTTTACATAAGCCCTGATTTCAATTTCACCGCTGCCCATTATCGGCAGTACTAAAATAAATTCGCGGCTCTCCGGCAGCAACGCATATTTCTTGTTCTCAATAAACCCGCTCTTCTCCAGATTAGCAGGCGATAACACCACCGGGAACAAATCTTTCCCGCCATCCTTTCCCATTAATTCAAAATGTTGGTATGTGCAGGGGACGGTAAGAATACGAACGCCTGTTTTGTGCATTAGGTAATTGCCCAACCGGAACTCTTGACTTTTAACCATGCGGCAAAATAAGGGCATCCATGCATTGAATGATTCAGGAATAAACAATCTCCATGAACTACCAATTAACCAATTAACATATTAACGAATCACCTGCCCGCTGCTGGCCCAAAATTCGCATAGCCCTCTTTCGTATGCAACAGTTCCACCCCAACTACAGCCTTACCCGATCGAAACCGGAAGGTTCGGCCCAGGAAGACTTTATCAATCCCCTTCCCCGTGCGGTCTTACGTTCCAACTCTTTTATCCTGCTCGATGGCACCTGGAAATTTGCTGTTGACACACAGGACGACGGCCTCAACGAAAGATGGTATCTGAGTCATCATTATACATCGGTGGCTGAGTGGCCAGGATCAATTGAAGAGCATATGGAAAAGGCGGGCATCAAGGATCGCTGGCGGGATAAAGTAGTTGCGTGGTACGAACGGGAGTTTCCCTTGCCCGAACTGGCGGAAGAAAATGGCAACCCACATTCACTGTTGCAATTAACGTTTGGTGCATGTGGTTACGAGACAAGAGTATGGCTCAATGGTATTCCCCTGAAAACAATTGAAGGGGAAGAAGTGCACATTGGTGAGTACACGTCGTTCTCGTATGAGCTGGCCCAGGCCGATCTTAAACCAATTAACCGTCTTACGGTTCGCATAGCCGACACGATGGATGCTGACATACCACGAGGCAAGCAGGAGAGTCATGTATATAAACGCGGAGGCATCTGGTACCAGACCTACACGGGAGCGGTGCGCAGTGTTTGGCTGGAAACGGTGGAACGGAACCGTCTGCGTTCTCGTGTGGGAGTAGTAAGCATCGTAGAGGACAATTTGGTTCGCTTCAACCTGACGACCCGTATACATGATCCCGGCAATTACATCATTCGCTTAAAAATTTACAAAGACAAACAAACGGATGGACAACCGCTTGCTACTGACGATTTCCCTCTTAAGCTGGATGCAGGAGAAAAACAACAGCGATTGGTGATTGCAATTCCTGATGCGAAATTGTGGTCGCCGGAAGAGCCGCATTTGTATGTGCTGAATGCGGAATTGATTGACGAAACCAATTATGTGGCCCGTATTGAAACACACTTTGGTTTACGTAAGATTGAGGCTCGTGGCTGTTGTGTTTACCTGAATAATAAAGCTGTTTATCTCGATGGCATTTTGTATCAACCCGGTACAGCTACCTACGACGAGATCAAAAGCCATATGTATGCCATGAAAAAACTGGGCTGCAACCTGGTGCGGATCCATATTGCCGGCGTTGATCCACGCATTTATAACCTGGCAGACAAGATCGGGCTTTTGTTATGGGTAGAAGTTCCTTCGCCACACACATCCACGACGCTAAGCCGCAAGTATCACCGAGATGAATTACTGCGGATGCTGGCATTAATTGAAACGCATCCTTCAGTTGTCATCTGGAGTTTGTATAATGAGGATTGGGGAGCACAGGACATTGCCACGAACCCGGAGACAAGGCAGTACATCATGGACATGTATCACTACATGCAGATTGCTCACCCCCAGTTTTTAGTAGTGGACAATGATGGATGGCAGCATATTTCCTACACAGGAAAACTGAAATCGGATTTGCTGACGGCGCATTTGTATACGCCGGATCTCGAACGCTGGAAGTGGATGCTCGATTCAATTGTGGGTGGCAAGATGGAAGGTATAGCAGCATTCCCGTTGGTTGTCGGTGATCCTTTCTTTTTCCGCAAACAAGTGCCACTTATTATTAGCGAGTGGGGAGGCTTCGGCTTTTCGGATTATGGGGGCCCACAGGGCTCTGATGAACGAACATCACTAATCAAAGCGTTTAAAGATGAACTACGCAAACGTTCCATTGCTGGCGATGTTTATACGCAGGCTACCAATATTGAAGACGAACGAAATGGTTTGATTCATCCGCACACGGGTGCATTGGAAGTACCGGAGGGCTTGCTGAATTCGAGAGAATAGATTTTCTCGCAGCGATGCGGCGATTCTGCTGCGCCGCTGCGAGAAATAATTTTAATCTTATTCGTGGCCGCTTTTTTTCTTCCTGAAACGAGCCAGCGCCAACAATCCTATAAAGCCTGCCGTTGTATAAAGCACTGTATGATTTGAGTTGCTAACAGGATTTTTTGCTACCGATTGATAGGATGCATCTTCCGGCACAAAGGCACTTTCTACCTCCGTATTCAAATCCCAATCATTGTAATTGCGTCCTGTTAAGTAGTTCAACATTTCCATTTCATCGGAACGACGTTGTTTTAAATCTTTCAGGTATTGCTTACCTGCATCGCAGCTAAAATCGCCTTGTGCAGGATGGGTGACAATGTACCGTGCCTGGTAATTATCAGTATTTGGTGTTACCTGGAGCATCAGGTCTTGCGGGAACGATGAGCGGTTGTAACGAACGTGTAAACGAGTAAAGTAAACACTGCCATTATACGATGCATTCTCATTTCCTTTGACCGATGGATCCATCCACCATACACCGGCTTGCACGAGGTCTTGTTGCGATGGAGCAGTGGCTACGCAAGGATCACACTTCATAAAATTCTTCGGGCTAACATCCCAAGCATACTCCAGCATAGCAACTGATTTGCCCTCCCGCTTCCACTGATGCTGAAAAAGGTTGGAATAAAAACTACCGAAATTGTTTTTGACGAAGAGCGGAATGTTCTTGCCAGTTGGTAACGAAACCGTGCGATAGTTGGTCACTTCTGCCCTGCCCTTTTTGGTGAAGGCATACACAATCATGTCCTGGTCACCATCAGCGTTTGCCATGCCTAAGCGGATGGGCAACATAAACTTTGGTGAATTGAAAGCAATTTGAATGGGGCGCAGGAAATTACCGGGAAGCTTTTTCTTTTCCGCTTCATTCACTTTCACCACAAAGAATTTCAGGTTGCTCTTGATGTATGGTTCTAACACTTCTTCAGCGCCTTTAGGTATTTTATAATTGTTTTCATCAAGCCATGTTTTTAATGCAGCAGATTCGGTAGCGCTTAGAATGAGGATGTCATATTCACCGACAACATACTTCGCTTCTATCCTTACTGATAACTTTTCTTTCGAAGAAGCTACACCCCTTATTGCTATACCCGGCGTCATACCTTGAAGGTTGAATACTGAAGCGTCTTCTAACTCGGCAGTTTGACAAGGATTTCGATCATAGTATTCCACGAGCCTTGGTTTGCTGTACTCATTCAGCGTATTAAAAATTTGCTGATCGACGACTTTGATATCTTTCTTTTCTAAAACAACGGGCACCGGTACTACCATTGCAAAGTCTTTGAAATCTCCTTTAAAGTCATTGTACATCGTGATGACATTTCGGTCGCCATCACGGACCATGATCACTTGCGAAGTTTTATTCTTCAATGCACCATCAGCCTTGCTCACATAAAAACCACAGAATGCTGCTGCTTCATACGCTACCATGGTTACCAGCAGAAAAGAAGCAACAACCTTCCTGCTTGTGGGGTGAGCAAGCCAACGATTGAGCAGCGAAAGTGAAGGAAATTTCTCCTCTTTCCACTGGTAGGCTTTTGAAGAAAAGACCCGATCGAGAACCGGTACTAATGGTGCTGCGATTACCAGTACCCAAACCGGTGTACTGTTCATCCATTTAAAGGCGGACAGATAAAAAGACACGGCTGCAATGAGTACGGCCCAAAGCACTCGGGCCAGCGAATGATCCGGAGCCGTGCGTGGATCGGAAATCATAAAAAAGGTAAACAGCAATAAGCTCCCGGTGCTGATGGAATGAATGAAGTGATCTAGCGGCCAACCGAGCACCAGCACTTGTCGCCAGTATAATAGACCAACAAAAGTTAGAAGAAAGGCCAGGCTGATATCCAGCTTTTGCACCCGGGTTACGACAATTACACCAAGTGTAACAACAAAGAAAAAGATCACAGCATTACTCCCCCACTGGGCCGGCGAAAGCCAGGCATCTTTAGTCAGAACAATGGTAGCGATAATACCAAAAGCAGAAGGGTTGAAAATATGTTTGTGCCGGTAGCGGAAAACATATTTTGAAGCCACAGTTAAGAATGCGGCAAGCAAACTAACGTACCAATCATTTGTTTTTAATAGTAGACATAAGCTGGCGGCAGATATCAGTACACTAAAACCCCATCGCCTGAAGCCATTACTGCCAAAGAGCGGTAGTAGTGTTTTTTGCTTTGCACTTTCAAAGCTGTAATTGAAGAAAAGGGAAGCGGAAATGCTAATGACATAATGCAGCCAGTCGGCAGACCAGCTTAAGAAGACAAGGCCATAGGTTAAAAAGGTCAGTTGGAAGATGATCTGGAAATAGCGGGGATCCAATGCAAGTGTTTTCTGTTGCATAGCAGTGATGTTTTGCATTGGATGAACAGTAACGCCTGATTACATAAGAGTAGCAAAATATTTTTTTTAAAATAAGTCCGGCAGAGCCCAGAACGCTGAAGTGTGCGACGCAACGAAAGTCAAATAGTAGTACTACTGCTCAGTACATAAAAACAGAAGACCCAATCAAATCATGATTGAGTCCTGATAATATTGTAAAAAGACAGCAAAGTGTTCGGCACTTCCTCGCCTTCAGTAAAGATCTATTTCTTCAACTTCGCCTCATACACCTCAATCCATTCGTCCGGCGTTACCTTTTGCATGAGTTCTCCAATCAATTCAAACGGAATTTGATCGGGCTTTTTAAAACGGATGCAGCTCTTACCCATATCCAGTTTTGCCTTTGAATGTTTGGGATATTCTTTTGTGAACCAATCCAGCAACTCCGGCATAGCATAAATTCCCATATGGTAAAAGGAGATGTTGTTTTTCTGCGAAGCCATACCGGCAAAAGGCAAAGGTTGTTTTGGATCGCAGTGGTAACCGGCTGGGTATTTTGAGTGTGGTACAGACCAACCCATCATGCCGTATCCCATGCCTTCGGAAAAACCTTTCGGAATATTTTTCTTAACGGTTTTACGAAGTTTTTCCATGGCCGCTTTTCGGTCTTCAGGCAGCGAGTCAATATACTCATCAACAGTTTTGGCAGTAGAAGTCATATTGGTTGAAATTTAAATGACACGATCGTTTTGGTGGTGTAAGCTATTGGCTGGTTAAATGTAAAATTTATCTGCCATGCACAAAATCAAAAAAGGTGCTTATGGCACCTTTTATCGTTCAATAACAACTTGAAAAATTAATAACGTGGTTTGCGATCACGGTCTTTGTTGTAACCACCGCCGCCACCATAGCCGCCGCTTCCACCTGATCCACCGCCTCCGCGATAACCACCGCCACCGCTTCCGCCGCCTCGGTAACCGCCACCGCCGCCGCTTCCGCCACCGCGATAGCCTCCACCTCCGCCTGATCCACCACGGTAGCCTCCGCCACCACCTGAACCGCCTTTACCACCACCTTCGTCAGCTTCTTTTACAATCAACTGTTTTTTCCCGAAAGCAATATCCTTAAGCATTTCAATGGCTTCCCTGGCTTCTTCATCGTTTGTCATTTCCACAAAACCAAAACCACGGCTCTTCCCGGTTTCCCGATCGATGGCT